>Ga0308161_1000096_pt1 | contig 265778 bp, 222 predicted proteins | sample PhyFR2_FD_201034 | JGI IMG/M metagenome (GOLD analysis project Ga0308161, IMG submission 201034) | Phyllosphere microbial communities from UC Gill Tract Community Farm, Albany, California, United States - DLSLF.R2 | ecosystem: Host-associated > Plants > Phyllosphere > Unclassified | place...
CGAGGGAGAATAAAAATGATGATTATCGAAGAGGGATCTTCAAGACGTCTGACCCATGGTGAGTCAGAAATGGCTAAGTCTGTATTTAAAAACGCCATTGATTACCGCCGGGTGCGGGTACATCACGGTGGTTACTTGCCATTTGGCCTGCAGAATAAGGATACTGCCATGACGCCAAATGGCGAGATGTACTATCCCACGTCACTTTATCAGGATGACTACTCAAAGAGAAAATCAAAAGATCAATGGTTGTTTATCCATGAAATGGCACATGTCTGGCAGCATCAAATGGGTATGAATGTCAGAACGCGTGGCTTAATAAGCTGGGCGGTTGAATATAAATACTCTTTACCCCCCTATTATACCCTCGCTGACTTTGCTATGGAGCAGCAAGCATCGATCATTGCCGACTACTATATCCTTATAAATTTCGGCCTTGAAAAATGGAACGATGATAAATTATTTACCGGACTTATTGGACCAGATTTAGTTAATAAATATCAAAATGTACTGATAAATTTTTTAAACGACCCTACTGACAGGAGCGCGCTGTGGAATTTAAAAAAGTGACTCTTGCTCTAAGCTGTTTTATATTGGCTGGTTGTTTTTTACATCCAATGCCATTCAGAAGCACTATGGCTACTCTAAAAACAGATGGGCAACCCTGCTTTAAAGTAAAAAAAGAGTCGGTCACTGCTAATAATCAGTCGAGAATAATGAGCATTGTTATCAATAAAAGGTTTGAGGATGGCTACATGCGCGAGATATGGAGCCAGCGCGAGCACTCTTTTCCGATTAAGGTAGTCGTACCCGGTGAATGCATCCCCGTCGATTACCACTTTGTACCAAATGTAGAATATAGCGTCACTATCTATACTATTATTCCGCCCGACAAAATAGAAACTAAACGTTCATGGGACGCAAACTTTCAGTTACAAGATTTAAAACCATGATGAAAATTGGCTACCCAGGGAGCCGCTTTAGTTAGTACAGATATGAGTACCACCAATAAAATATTGGTTCTCTATGTCCGATCAGAATGCCCCTGAAAAGTACTTAGCATGACTCTGAAAATGAATGTTCTTTATGCTATATTTTCGGTAATACTCATATAAGGAAAAGAATGAAGATGATTATTGAAGAAGGATCTTCAAGACGTCTGACCCATGGTGAGTCAGAAATGGCTAAGTCTGTATTTAAAAACGCCATTGATTACCGCCGGGTACGGGTACATCACGGTGGTTACTTGCCATTTGGCCTGCAGCATAAGGATACTGCCATGACGCCAAATGGCGAGATGTACTATCCTACATTAATTTATAAGAATGACTTTTCTCAAGAACAAGTGACAGAAAAGCAGTTATTTATATATGAAATGGCTCATGTCTGGCAGCATCATATTATACTTAGCTAATTATCCAATGGAACAACAAGCCTCAATCATTGCCGACTACTATATTCTTAAATTTTCAGGCATCAATCTCTGGCTTGAAGTAAGATTATTCACAGGGATTGTTGGACCAGATTTACTTGCTAAGTATGAAAGAGTATTGAGTTGGTTTCTTAGCGATCCAACTGATAAAAAAGGTTTATTCAAATGAAAAAAACTTCTCTGATATTATGTTGCACTATGTTAGCCGGATGTTTTTTTCATCCAGGACCTTACAGAATCGCCGCCGTCTCACTCAAAGACGATGGGCAACCCTGCTTTAAAGTAGAAAAAGAGTCAGTCACAGTAAATAATCAGTCTCGTGTACTTAATATTGCCGTCAGCAAACGATTTGCAGATGGTTATATGCACCGAGTATGGAGCAGTAACGATCTTCATTTTCCAATTAAGATAGTGGTGCCCGGTGAGTGTATTCCGGTTGACTATAAATTCGAGCCATATCAGGAATATGGTGTTACTATTTATACTATCGTGCCACCTGATAACATCGAAACCAAACGATTCTGGGGCGCAAAATTTCAGTTGCAGGATTTAAAGCCGTAGCAGAAATAATAATTAACCAAGGTCGTATTAATTCTATTTTAGACGATCCAACTGATATCTGAAGCCGCCCATGATCCTGATTCGCTGCCTGCTATTTATTAGCATCCTGATGCTTACCGGATGCACTTACCGTTATTCCCCCTTCGCGTCTGCGGAGGTTTACCTGGTCAATAATAAGCCCTGCCTTTCAATTCCTGACACTCGTGAAAGCAGAAGTGGAATCTGGTTATTAACCAGTATCTCTGTCAGTAAAAATGTTGGTGGATACATGAAAGAAGTCTGGCGACTGGATGATATAAACCGATTATTTAAACCAATAAAAATAAACAATTGCATCGAATATAGTTATGATTTCGATGAAAATAGTGAGTACTTTATTAGTATCGATACTCACAAAGATTATGGAGATGGCATCCGTAAAAACTGGATTGCAGACTTCACCCCGGCGCAACTTAAGCATAAAAAAACGGCTCCCTGAGGAGCCGCTTTATCAAACCTGGCAACGAAAAATTATTTCTTTTTCGCTTTCGGGTTTGGCAGGTCGGTGATGCTACCTTCAAAAATCTCAGCAGCCAGACCAACAGATTCATGCAGCGTTGGGTGCGCATGAATGGTCAGGGCGATATCTTCTGCATCACAACCCATTTCAATCGCCAGACCGATTTCACCCAGCAGCTCGCCGCCGTTAGTCCCGACAATCGCACCACCGATAACGCGATGAGTCTCTTTGTCGAAAATCAGTTTGGTCATACCGTCTGCACAATCAGAAGCGATTGCACGGCCAGAAGCGGCCCACGGGAAGGTGGAAACTTCGTAGCTGATGCCTTTCTCTTTCGCTTCTTTCTCGGTCAGACCCACCCAGGCAACTTCCGGCTCGGTGTAGGCAATCGATGGAATCACTTTCGGATCGAAATAGTGTTTCTTACCGGCAATCACTTCCGCTGCCACGTGGCCTTCATGCACGCCTTTGTGTGCCAGCATTGGCTGACCAACAATATCGCCGATAGCGAAGATATGCGGCACGTTGGTACGCAGCTGCTTGTCGACGCGGATAAAGCCACGCTCGTCAACTTCCACACCCGCCTGACCGGCATCCAGCAGTTTACCGTTAGGGACACGACCGATAGCCACCAGCACCGCGTCATAACGCTGTGGTTCTGCCGGCGCTTTTTTGCCTTCCATCGTCACGTAGATGCCGTCTTCTTTGGCTTCTACCGCAGTGACTTTGGTTTCCAGCATCAGGTTAAATTGCTTGCTGATACGTTTGGTGAACACTTTCACCACGTCTTTATCAGCGGCAGGGATAACCTGATCGAACATCTCTACCACATCGATCTGTGAACCCAGTGCGTGATACACGGTGCCCATTTCCAGACCGATAATACCGCCGCCCATCACCAGCAGACGCTCAGGAACTTCTTTCAGCTCCAGTGCATCGGTGGAATCCCAAACGCGTGGGTCTTCATGTGGGATAAATGGCAGTTCAATTGGGCGTGAACCCGCGGCGATAATCGCATTGTCGAAGTTAATGGTGGTGGCACCATTTTCGCCTTCAACCACCAGGGTGTTAGCACCGGTGAATTTACCCAGACCGTTGACCACTTTCACTTTGCGGCCTTTCGCCATCCCTGCCAGACCACCGGTCAGCTGGTTGATGACTTTTTCTTTCCAGGAACGAATTTTGTCGATATCGGTGGCAGGTTTACCAAATACGATACCGTGTTCTTCCAGCGCTTTGGCTTCTTCAATCACTTTCGCGACGTGCAGCAGCGCTTTAGACGGGATACAGCCAACATTCAGGCAAACACCACCAAGGGTGCTGTAACGCTCTACAATGACGGTCTCCAGACCTAAATCAGCAGCACGGAAAGCTGCAGAATAGCCTGCAGGGCCAGCCCCAAGTACCACGACCTGAGTTTTAATTTCTGTACTCATCATGACCTCTTATTTGCTAAACGCCTTAATCCACTCGGACGTTTTCACCGCAAGAGTTTACAGAATTGTTAACAGACTGCAAACACACGGCAACATGAATGCTTACAACAAGGCCGGCAATTGCCGGCCTTGGTTACTGTTACATCACCAGACGGCGGATATCCGCCATGATGGTACCGATGTAAGCCGCGAAACGGGCACCTGCTGCGCCATCAATAACACGATGGTCGAAGGAGAGTGACAGTGGCAGCATCAGGCGCGGCACAAACTCTTTGCCGTTCCAGACCGGTTTCATCGACGATTTAGACACGCCGAGGATCGCCACTTCCGGCGCGTTGACGATTGGGGTAAACGACGTACCGCCAATGCCGCCAAGGCTGGAGATGGTGAAGCAACCGCCCTGCATATCAGAGGCCGTCAGCTTACCGTCACGCGCTTTCTTCGAAATCACCGCCAGCTCACGCGACAGCTCAACAATGCCTTTCTTGTTGACGTCACGGAACACCGGAACCACCAGACCGTTTGGCGTATCAACCGCCACACCGATATTGATGTATTTCTTCAGCGTCAGTTTCTGACCGTCTTCCGACAGCGAGCTGTTGAAACGTGGGAACTCTTCCAGCGCCTTGGCAGCCGCTTTCATCAGGAACACCAGTGGGGTGATCTTCAGATCCTGTTTCTTCTTCGCTGCTTCGTCATTCTGCTGCTTACGGAAGTTTTCCACTTCGGTAATATCGGCTTCGTCGTGCTGCGTAACGTGCGGGATCATCACCCAGTTACGGCTCAGGTTAGCACCAGAGATTTTCTGGATACGACCCAGCTCGACTTCTTCGATTTCACCGAACTTGCTGAAATCAACTTTCGGCCACGGCAGCATCCCAGGAATACCGCCACCGGTCGCTGCAGCAGGTGCAGACTCGGCGCGTTTCACGGCATCTTTCACGTAAGCCTGCACGTCTTCTTTCAGAATACGGTTCTTACGGCCAGTGCCTTTGACTTTCGCCAGGTTAACACCGAACTCGCGTGCCAGACGACGGATAACCGGCGTGGCATGCACGTAAGCGTCGTTTTCGGCGAAGTCGCTCTTGCCTTCCGCTTTCGCTGCTGGCTTAGCGGCTTCTTGCTTAGCCGGCGCGGCAGCCGCTTCCTCTTTCTTCGCTGCTGGTGCCGCAGCGGCAGGCGCAGCGCCTTCCACTTCGAACACCATAATCAGCGAGCCGGTGCTGACTTTGTCACCGGTATTGATCTTGATCTCTTTCACCGTACCGGCAAATGGCGCCGGCACTTCCATTGACGCTTTGTCGCCTTCAACGGTGATCAGTGACTGTTCAGCGGCAACTTTGTCGCCCACTTTCACCATCACTTCGGTCACTTCAACTTCGTCACCGCCGATATCCGGTACGTTAACGTCTTTCGCACCGCTGGCTGCCGCTGGCGCTGCTGCCGGAGCCGCTTCGGTTTTGCTTTCAGCAGCAGCAGGTGCCGCTGCGCCAGAACCGGCGATCTCGAATATCATGATCGGTGAACCGGTGCTGACTTTGTCGCCGGTGCCGATTTTGATCTCTTTAACTGTACCGGCGAAAGGTGCCGGCACTTCCATCGACGCTTTATCGCCTTCGACGGTGATCAGTGACTGCTCAGCTTCAACGCTGTCGCCCACTTTCACCAGAATCTCGGTGACTTCAACTTCGTCAGAGCCGATATCCGGCACGGCAACGTCTTTGCTTTCGCTGGATGCTGGCGCAGCAGCCGGTTTCGCCGCTTCTTTTTTCTCTTCTGCCTGAGCAGGTGCAGCATCAGCTGCACCGTCGGCGGATTCGAAAATCATGATCAGTTTGCCGGTTTCAACTTTGTCACCGGTGGCCACTTTGATCTCTTTCACTACGCCAGCTTCTGGCGAAGGGACTTCCATCGAGGCCTTGTCACCTTCAACGGTGATCAGCGACTGTTCAACTTCAACTTTGTCGCCAACTTTCACCAGAATCTCAGTGACTTCAACTTCGTCTGCACCGATATCCGGTACCTTGATTTCGATTGCCATTAATCTCTACCTCTTATGCCAGACGCGGGTTAACTTTGTCGGCATCGATATTGAATTTGGTGATCGCTTCCGCCACCACTTTCTTATCGATTTCGCCGCGTTTGGCCAGTTCGCCCAGTGCTGCAACAACTACGTAAGATGCGTCCACTTCGAAGTGGTGACGCAGGTTTTCGCGGCTGTCAGAACGGCCAAAGCCGTCAGTCCCCAGAACGCGATAATCGCTGACCGGCACGTAGCTGCGAACCTGTTCAGCAAACAGTTTCATATAGTCGGTGGAAGCGACTGCTGGTGCATCGTTCATTACCTGAGCAATGTACGGCACGCGTGCTTCTTCAGTTGGGTGCAGCATGTTCCAGCGCTCACAATCCTGGCCATCACGTGCCAGTTCGGTGAACGAGGTCACGCTGTAAACGTCAGAACCGACGCCGTAATCTTTCGCCAGGATCTGTGCCGCTTCACGAACGTGACGCAGAATAGAGCCTGAACCCAGCAGCTGAACCTTACCTTTGCTACCTTCTACGGTTTCCAGCTTGTAGATACCCTTACGGATACCCTCTTCCGCACCCTGCGGCATCGCAGGCATGTGGTAGTTTTCGTTCAGCGTGGTGATGTAGTAGTAGACGTTCTCTTGCGCTTCGCCGTACATACGCACCAGACCATCGTGCATGATGACCGCGACTTCATAAGCGTAAGCTGGATCGTAAGAGATACAGTTAGGAATGGTCAGCGACTGAATATGGCTGTGGCCATCTTCGTGCTGCAGACCTTCACCGTTCAGCGTGGTACGACCGGAAGTTCCGCCGACCAGGAAGCCACGAGCCTGCTGGTCACCTGCTGCCCAGCACAGGTCGCCGATACGCTGGAAACCGAACATCGAGTAGTAGATGTAGAACGGAATCATTGGCAGGTTGTTGGTGCTGTAAGACGTTGCCGCCGCCAGCCAGGATGCACCTGCGCCCAGTTCGTTGATACCTTCCTGCAGGATCTGACCTTTCTCGTCTTCTTTATAGTAAGCAACCTGCTCACGGTCCTGTGGAGTGTACTGCTGGCCATTCGGGCTGTAGATACCGATCTGGCGGAACAGACCTTCCATACCGAAAGTACGCGCTTCGTCGGCGATGATTGGCACCAGGCGATCTTTGATCGACTTGTTCTTCAGCATCACATTCAGGGCACGCACGAAAGCGATCGTGGTGGAGATCTCTTTGTTCTGCTCTTCCAGCAGTGACTGGAAATCTTCCAGCGCTGGCATATCCAGCTTCTCGGTAAACTGCGCCTGACGGGTTGGCAAGTAGCCACCCAGCTTCTCACGCTGGCCGTGCAGATATTTATGCTCTTCAGAACCCTCTTCGAAGGTCACGTAAGGCAGTTTTTCGATATTGGCATCGTCAACCGGCACGTTGAAACGATCACGGATATAGCGCACGCCATCCATGTTCATTTTCTTCACCTGGTGAGCAATGTTCTTACCTTCTGCGGTGTCACCCATACCATAACCTTTGATGGTATGTGCCAGAATCACCACCGGCTTGCCTTTGGTGTCCTGCGCTTTTTTCAGTGCCGCGTAGATTTTCTTCGGATCGTGGCCGCCACGGTTCAACGCCCAAATCTCGTCGTCGGTCATATCTTTAACCAGCGCTGCGGTTTCCGGATATTTGCCGAAGAAGTGTTCGCGCACATAAGCGCCGTCACGAGATTTGAAGGTCTGATAGTCACCGTCAACGGTTTCGTTCATCAGCTGAATCAGTTTACCGCTGGTATCTTTACGCAGCAGCTCATCCCAGCGTCCGCCCCAGATCACTTTGATCACTTCCCAGCCAGCACCGGCAAAGATGCCTTCCAGTTCGTTGATGATCTTGCCGTTACCGGTTACCGGTCCGTCCAGACGCTGCAGGTTACAGTTGATGATAAAGCACAGGTTGTCCAGCTTCTCACGGGTAGCGATAGTGATCGCACCTTTGGATTCTGGTTCGTCCATTTCGCCATCGCCAAGGAAAGCGTAAACGGTCTGCGCAGAGGTCTCTTTCAGACCACGGTGCTCAAGATACTTGAGGAATTTCGCCTGGTAGATCGCACCCAGCGGGCCAAGGCCCATAGAAACGGTCGGGAACTGCCAGAAGTCAGGCATCAGTTTTGGATGCGGGTAAGAAGAAAGACCTTTACCGTGAACTTCCTGACGGAAGTTGTTCATCTGATCTTCAGTCAGACGGCCTTCAAGGAAGGCACGTGCGTAAACGCCCGGAGAAATGTGACCCTGGAAATAGACCAGATCGCCGCCGTCTTTATCATTACGCGCACGGAAGAAGTGGTTAAAGCACACTTCATAAATGGTGGCGGAAGACTGGAAAGAGGACATATGACCGCCCAGCTCCAGATCTTTCTTCGATGCACGCAGAACCGTCATAATGGCGTTCCAGCGGATCGCGGAACGGATACGACGCTCCAGAGAGGTGTTGCCCGGGTAATCCGGCTCGTCTTCAACGGCAATGGAGTTGATGTACTGGCTGGCACCGGTGCCTGCCGCCACTTTAACGCCGCCTTTACGTGCTTCGCTCATTACCTGATCAATCAGATACTGTGCGCGCTCAACACCTTCTTCACGGATGACCGATTCGATCGCCTGTAGCCAGTCGCGAGTTTCAATCGGATCCACGTCATTGTGTAAACGTTCTGACATGGGGGGTATTCCTTATCTGTGTCTAATACGTTGAATTGTCTGGAGCCTGCCTCCTTGTGCTCTGGGGTTGCCAGAACACATGGAGACAGGCTCGTCGTTTATACCTTTTAGCGCTGACGCGGCGGCGGTGTAAGCTGCCACGCCAGGGATATCAGGCATAGTTGCCGCGTTATATTTACGCGTTATTCCCTACGTTGCTGTAAACGTCGCAAGGAGCGCTCTCTACGACTCTGCTCCCGACTTCTGTCCAGCAATATTTCCTCGATAAACGCCAGATGGCGGTGTGACGCTTCGCGGGCCTGTTCCGGCTCACGGGCCACAATCGCCGCAAAAATGCTGGCGCGATGACCGCTCACTTTCGCCAACATTTCCCGGCGCGAGTAGAGCAATTCAAAGTTCTGTCGTACGTTCTGTTCCAGCATCGGCCCCATGCAGCGCAGTAAATGCAGCAGCACCACATTATGCGCCGCTTCTGTGACGGCTATCTGATACTGCATCACCGCATCCGCTTCGGCATCTAAGTCGCCGCTGTCCTGCGCCTGCTGAATCAACACGTGGCAGTCGCGTATGCGCTGCAAATCTTCGTCGGTGCCGCGTAACGCCGCGTAGTAAGCAGCAATGCCTTCCAGCGCGTGACGGGTTTCCAGCAGATCGAACTGTGATTCAGGATGGTCGGCAAGCAGTTCAACGAGCGGATCGCTCAGGCTTTGCCACAGACTTTTTTGTACGAATGTGCCACCGCCCTGACGGCGCAGCAGCAGACCTTTTGCTTCCAGACGCTGGATAGCTTCACGTAAAGAGGGGCGGGATACATCAAACTGTTTGGCGAGCTCACGCTCAGGAAGCAGCTTTTCACCCGGACGCAGCGTCCCTTCCATAATCAGAGACTCGAGCTGTTGCTCGATTGCATCGGATAACTTTGGTTGGCGGATTTTGCTGTAGGCCATCATCCCTTCTTCATGCCATATGCCGGAGTAAATTGGTAATACCAATTGCAAAAAGGTGACGCTAAAGTAACAAAGTATTCACCTTGTGTCTATATGGCATCAGCCTGAAACCGGGGCTGGCTCACGTTGTAAAGATACTGATATCGCGTCAGAAATAGTAGTAAAGCAACAATACAGGAAGGTTAACGGCGCTAATTTTTACCAAACCTTACACGGGATTAGTGTGGTTTCTCGCGCTTAACCATAAGGTAACGCTATTCGTCATTTTTTGCCTTTTATGCCAGAAAAGATCTGTCGCAGAGTGTGAGCGAGCGTCGATTTTTTATTCATTCTGCCGCACGAAAAGCGAAAGCAAGTGCAAAGGTCTGCACTTATCACTATTCTTGTCGCGGAGAAAGCATCAACCCTATTTTTAAGACGCCGATACTGTAAAGTAATCAATACGTTATACGCAACATTTTGGTTACAAATTCGACCAATGTTGCGAAAAGGCTCCAATAAAAATAACGACATAACGAGGTTTATATGGAAAAAGTGCAGGGCGATGAACTGAAGCGGGGATTGAAAAATCGCCATATTCAGCTGATCGCATTGGGTGGCGCAGTAGGGACTGGCCTGTTTCTGGGTATTGCGCAGACCATTAAAATGGCTGGCCCGTCGGTGTTGTTGGGTTATGCCATCGGCGGCTTTATCGCTTTTATGATCATGCGTCAGTTGGGCGAAATGGTAGTAGAAGAGCCGGTTGCTGGTTCATTTAGCCACTTCGCTTATAAATACTGGGGTGACTTCGCCGGTTTCGCTTCCGGCTGGAACTACTGGGTGCTGTATGTGCTGGTGGCGATGGCCGAGCTGACCGCCGTTGGTATTTATGTGCAGTACTGGTGGCCGGAAATCCCGACCTGGGTCTCTGCCGCTGTCTTCTTCTTACTGATCAACGCAATTAACCTCTCCAACGTCAAAGTCTATGGCGAAATGGAATTCTGGTTTGCGATTATCAAAGTGGTCGCGGTCATTGGCATGATCGTCTTCGGTTGCTGGTTGCTGTTCAGCGGCAAAGGTGGCCCGGAAGCGCATGTGAGTAATATCTGGGATATCGGGGGCTTCTTCCCGAATGGCGTCTCCGGGCTGGTAATGGCCATGGCGGTGATTATGTTCTCCTTCGGTGGACTTGAACTGGTGGGGATTACCGCTGCTGAGGCTGACGATCCGGAAAGAAGTATTCCTAAAGCGACCAATCAGGTTATCTATCGTATCCTGATTTTCTATATCGGCTCGCTGGCGGTACTGTTGTCACTTTATCCATGGACCAAAGTGGTCGAAGGCGGCAGCCCGTTCGTGATGATTTTCCACGATCTCGGCGACAGCCTGGTGGCGAACGCCCTGAACGTGGTAATTCTGACGGCGGCACTGTCGGTGTATAACAGCTGCGTGTACAGCAACAGTCGTATGCTGTACGGCCTGGCGAAGCAAGGTAACGGTCCGAAAGCGCTGCTGAAAGTTGATGCGCGTGGCGTACCGATCATTGCGATTGGGGTTTCGGCACTGGCTACCGCCATCTGTGTACTGGTCAATTACCTGATGCCAGGTGAAGCTTTCGGTATTCTGATGTCGTTAGTGGTTTCGGCGCTGGTGATTAACTGGGCCATGATCAGCCTGGCGCACCTGAAGTTCCGTCGTAAGAAAGATCAGCAAGGTATTACCACGCGCTTCCGGGCGCTGTTCTACCCGCTGGGTAACTGGATCTGTCTGGCATTTATGCTCGGCATTCTGGTGATTATGGCGATGACCCCTTCGATGGCTATCTCCGTCTGGTTAATTCCGGTCTGGGTGCTGGTGCTGGCAATCGGCTACGCCATTAAGAAAAAAACGCAAAAAGCGTAATCTTTACGGGCGGCGTTCTCGTCGCCCGTATCAATAATTTTCCTCTCCCACGATTGTTAACTCCCTCACACTTTCATCCCCACAGTCATTTTGTCCATCTGTGCGACGGTTTACTGCTGCACACGCTGACACATAACCATTAATAATGTTTTCTCAACGCAGGATACTGTCCGAGGGTGGGAGAACAGACGATGAAGGCAACAGCGCTTTCAGTTAAAGAAAAAATCGGTTACGGCATGGGTGATGCGGGCTGCAATATGATTGGCGGTGCCATCATGTTGTTTTTAAGCTACTTCTATACTGATGTCTTCGGTCTTGCTCCGGCACTGGTCGGGGTGCTGTTACTGTCGGTCAGGGTACTGGATGCGGTCACCGACCCGATTATGGGGGCGATTGCCGATCGCACCCGCAGCCGCTGGGGGCGTTTTCGTCCATGGTTACTGTGGGTTTCGGTACCTTACGTGCTGTTCAGCGTGCTGATGTTTACCACGCCGGACTGGAGCTATGAGAGCAAAGTCATCTACGCCTTTGTAACCTACTTCCTGATGTCACTGGCTTATACCGCGATTAATATTCCTTACTGTTCACTGGGCGGGGTGATCACCAACGATCCCGGCGAGCGCGTCTCCTGCCAGTCCTACCGTTTTGTGATGGTCGGCATCGCCACGCTGATTCTGTCGCTTTCCCTGCTGCCACTGGCCGAATGGTTTGGCGGTGAAGATAAAGCACGCGGCTACCAGATGGCGATGGGTGTCATGGCAGTCATTGGCCTGTGTATGTTTCTGTTCTGCTTTGCTACGGTGCGCGAACGCATTAAACCGGCAGTGCCAAGTAATGACCAGTTGAAGGCCGACTTAAAGGATGTGTGGAAAAACGATCAATGGGTGCGCATTCTGCTGCTGACGCTGTGTAATGTCTGCCCCGGGTTTATTCGTATGGCGGCCACCATGTATTACGTTATCTGGGTGATGCAGCAATCAACCAGCTTTGCCACGCTATTTATCAGCCTGGGCGTGATCGGCATGATGATCGGCAGTACGCTGGCAAAAGTGCTTACCGACCGCTGGTGCAAACTGAAAGTGTTTTTCTGGACCAATATCGTGCTGGCGATTTTCTCCACCGGTTTTTACTTCCTCGATCCGCAGGCCACGGTACTGATTGTGGTGATGTATTTCCTGCTGAATATCTTCCACCAGATCCCATCGCCACTGCACTGGTCACTGATGGCTGACGTAGATGACTACGGTGAATGGAAAACCGGCAAACGCATTACCGGCATCAGTTTCTCCGGCAATCTGTTCTTCCTTAAAGTCGGGCTGGCGGTAGCGGGCGCGATGGTCGGTTTTCTGCTGTCGTGGTACGGGTATGATGCTGGCGCGAAGCAGCAAAGCGCCACGGCGATTAACGGCATTATGCTGCTGTTTACCGTCATCCCCGGCATCGGTTATCTGCTCACGGCGGGCGTGGTTCGGCTGATGAAAGTGGACCGTCAGCTGATGCAAACCATTCAAATCGACCTGGCGAAGCGGCGTGAAAACTATCGCGAGCTGAGCGAATACCGCGACGAAAAATCCATTGAGATCAAACCAGAAGGAGTGGCGTAATGAGTGACCTGAACTGGCCGAACCCGCTAATCGAACAGCGGGCTGACCCTTTTATTCTGCGCCATAACGATCACTACTACTTTATCGCCTCGGTGCCGGAATACGATCGGCTGGAAATCCGCCGCGCCAGCACCCTGCTCGGGCTGCGCGATGCCACGCCGGTGGTGGTGTGGCGCAAACCAGACAGCGGCCCAATGAGCGAACTGATCTGGGCACCGGAACTGCATCTTATCGACGAAAGCTGGATGATTTACTTCGCGGCAGCCCCCAGCCGGACAATTAAAGACGGCTTGTTTCAGCACCGCATGTTTGCGCTGGAGTGCCGCGATGCGGACCCGCTCAGCGGCAACTGGCTTGAACGCGGCCAGGTGCAGACGCCCATCGACAGCTTTGCGCTGGACGCGACCGCTTTTCAGCATCAGGGAAAAAACTGGTATTTATGGGCGCAGAAAGATCCGGTCATTCCCGGCAACTCCAATCTGTACCTGGCGGAACTGGAAAATCCCTGGACGTTGAAAACGCCGCCGGTGATGCTCAGCCGTCCGCAATACCAGTGGGAGTGTGCCGGTTTCAGTGTTAACGAAGGCCCGGCGGTCATCCGCCATGGCGACAAACTGTTTGTCAGCTATTCCGCCAGCGCCACCGATGAAAACTACTGTATGGGATTATTATGGATTGATGCGGATGCCGATCCAATGCAGGCGGCTAACTGGTCTAAGTCGGCGCGTCCGGTCTTCAGCACCCACTGGGATCATCGTCAGTATGGCCCCGGCCATAACTGCTTTACCGTTGCCGAAAATGGCGCAGATGTGCTGGTATATCACGCCCGCAACTATACGGAAATTGAGGGCGATCCGCTGTGGGACCCGAATCGCCATACGCGTATTAAAACATTTCGCTGGGATCAGCACGGCATGCCAGATTTCGGCGTGCCGCCTGCGGAGCAGTAACTATACCAGCGTGCCATAAATGGTGAGAATGGCGACCACCACCACTATCACCAATGACACCTTTTTCGCCAGAGCCACCGCCACGCGCGGTGTCTCGACTTTATCCAGGTGCGGATCCCGTGCCAGCGAGAACTGCGCGAGGCGGGTCAGCACCTGATATTGCGAACTGTGGCGATCGCCCAGCGAGGCGAACCATGCCGGTAGCGCGCGCTCACCGTGGCCCAGCAGCGCATAGGCAACCCCGGCGAGCCGCACCGGAATCCAGTCTGCCCAATGCAAAATCGCATCAATGCCGGATTGCGAACGCGCCAGCGGCGAATGGTGTCGCGCCAGCCAGCTTTGCCAGCCACGCAGAAACGCGTAACCCACCAGCAATACCGGACCATACGCGCCACCCACCACAAACCAGAACAGCGGAGCCAGATAAAAGCGGAAGTTAATCCACAGCAGCGCATTTTGCAGTTCACGCAGGAACTCGCCCTCGTTGCAGTCCACCGGCACACCATGAATCAATGTCAGCTCTTCCGCCATCGCATCACGCGCATGACTGTCATCATGGCTGGCCGCCTTGAGATACGCGTGATAGTGCAGCCGTACCGATCCGGCACCAATACACAGCAGGCCAATCATAATCCAGAAAATCAGCTGCACCACGCCGAAAAACAGCCCTTTCAGCGATGTGATAATCACCAGCACTGCCGCCATCGCCAGCAGCGTCATCAGCAATGTGCGCAGCAGTGAAAACCGTTTTTGACCGCGAAACAGCGGTTCCAGACGGTGATCCAGCTGCCAGTGCTCACCCGATTTGAACAACCGTTCCCAACCTAATACCAGCAACAGGCTAAATAAGGTCATGCATTGCGCTCCTTCGAAATGGCGTCCCCGGACTGATGGCTTAACCCGTGGCGGAATTTTTCCCAGTCGAATGCCGGTCCGGGATCGGTTTTACGTTCGGGGGCAATATCGCTGTGCCCGGTAATACGCTCAATGGTCAGCGGATAGTGCTGCATTAACAGCGCCGTGACCTGTTGCAGCGCCTGATACTGCACTTCGGTATACGGCAGGGTGTCAGTGCCTTCCAGCTCAATACCAACGGAAAAATCATTGCAGTTTTCACGTCCTTGCCAGCATGAAATCCCCGCATGCCAGGCGCGCAGATGGAAAGGAACATACTGCACGATTTCTCCGTCACGGCGAATCAGACAGTGCGCCGAGACCCGTAACTGCGCAATTTCGGCGAAAAACGGGTGCGCACTGGCATCAAGCTGGCCGGTAAACAGCGCGTCAATATACGGGCCACCAAATTCACCCGGCGGCAGACTGATATTGTGCACCACCAGCAGCGAAGGCACTTCCTCTGCCGGACGTGAATTAAAATGTGGCGATGGCACCTGTTTTACACCCACAATCCAGCCATCTTGCAACTGCATGCCCTTCCCTCCTGTCACCTCGTTTTCCTCAGAGTAGCACGGTTTTTTTGGCGGCGAGTTTAGAAAAAAGTTTCCAGCGTCTCAGTCACCTGCAACCGATCGTCGACCACGCACAGACGTCGCCATTTATCAAAAGTCAGACAAGGATGCGAGGCGCCAAACGCGATAATATCGCCCGGCGTTAGCCGGTGATCGTCAGGGACCTCGATAAACGCATGCTGATCCATCAGCCTTAGCACCCGATACCCCGCGTCGAGCACCTGCGCATCGGTGCTGCCCTGCGGATAAACCCGCAACGGTACGGGCAGACTATCGTGAGCAATATCGCGCTTACCGAGCGCAGCAATCACCCGCCCCGGCTCCGGCACCGACTGCACATAAGCGAACACTTCCATCGCCGGTAATAAAGCCCGGTGCATTTCCGGGTGTCGCTCCAGCAGAGCATGTTGCGCCTGCTGATAAATGCCGTGATCGTGCACCAGATAGCAGCCGGGGCGCATCAGTGTAATAAAGGCCTCACGTGCATCCTGACGCGCAAAGGCTTCGGCCACCCGATCGTACCAGGCCGAGCCGGACGCGGTAATAATCGGCCGTGCGCTGCTGAACTGGCCGGATGCTTTCAGCGCCAGCGCAATCTCTACCAGCCGCGCGATAAAGGTTTCCACATCCTGCTGTTCGCTCTCGCTATTAATGACGCCTTCATAACCTTCGATGCCGCTGAGCGCCAGCGAGTGATGCTGCGCCACCGCCGCAATAACTTCATCAATCTGTTGTTGGCTGCGACAACCGCAGCGGCCATTCACCACGCCCACTTCCAGCAGCACATTTAGCGTTAATCCCTGCGCGGTGAAAAACTGTCCGAGCTGATGCACATTTTCCACACTGTCGACCAGGCAGTGAAACTCCAGCTCACCGTCGCGCAGTAAATCCGCCACGATCTGCATATTCGCCTGCCCCAGCAGCTGATTCGCCATCAGGATGCGACGGATGCCGTGCTGCGCGGCAACCGCACTTTGGGTCGCCGTTGCCAGGGTAATGCCCCAGGATCCGGCCTCGATCTGGCGCAGAAACAGCTGCGGTGCCATAGTGGTTTTGCCATGGGGTGCCAGCTCAGCGCCGTGTCGGGCGGCGTACTCCTGCATCCAGCTGAGGTTATGCAGTAATGCGGAACGGTGTAGCACTAACGCTGGCAGCGAGACGTCCTGCAACAGTTGTTTGCCGCTGACCGGCACGCCTTTTTCCCGAATCGATGTAACCTGCATAGTTTTCCTCAGTCGGTTAGCCATTGATAACATTGAAGTGAATACCTTCACTCTATGCCATGATGACTTCAATTACTCAACAATGATTGTCTAAATGCGCCTTCGCTTCCAGCGCAAGATGGCAAGCCCTGAACAAACGCGCTAGAGTGTCCGGACTCTTTTTTCCGAATTTTCGGAGCTTGATTATGACGACGCGTCGCTACGACTCAGACAGCCGCCGTGCGGAACTGCTGGGCCGTATTGAAAATGATATTCCTGCTGCGGTGGCTCAGGCGCTGCGGGAAGATTTAGGCGGTGAGGTGGAGGCCTGCAACGACATTACTGCCAGCCTGTTACCCGCTGATACCCAATCCCATGCCACCGTGATTACCCGTGAAACCGGCATTTTTTGCGGTAAGCGCTGGGTGGAAGAGGTATTTATTCAGCTTGGTAATCGCACCCAGCTGACCTGGCATGTGGATGATGGTGATAGCGTCAGCGCCGATCAGACGCTGTTTGAAATTGATGGCCCGGCGCAGCTGATTCTCACCGCTGAACGCACCGCGCTAAACTTTGTGCAAACCCTGTCTGGCGTGGCCACCGAAGTCAGTCGCTATGTCGCACTGTTGCAGGGAACCCAGACCCGCCTGCTGGATACGCGTAAAACGCTGCCGGGTTTACGCACCGCGCTGAAATACGCCGTGCTCTGCGGTGGCGGCAGCAACCATCGGCTTGGGCTTTCTGACGCGTTTCTGATCAAAGAGAACCATATTATTGCTACCGGCTCGATTCGTCAGGCGGTGGAAAAAGCCTTCTGGCTGCATCCGGATGTACCGGTTGAAGTGGAGGTGGAATCCCTTGATGAGCTGCAACAGGCGCTGGCCGCCGGAGCGGATATCGTCATGCTGGACAACTTCAGCGTCGAACAGATGCGTGAAGCCGTAGCATTAACCGCAGGGCGCGCCCAGCTTGAGGTGTCGGGCAATGTGACCGATGAAACCCTGCGGACCTTTGCGGAAACCGGCGTCGATTACATCTCCGTTGGCGCACTGACCAAACATGTGCGCGCGCTGGATCTCTCCATGCGCTTCAAATCCGCTTCCTGATCTTCCCCGTCACCCATTTTTTCCACGGGCGGTGTTTCGCCGCCCGTGCCACTCATTTGCGAAGCCGCTTCCATTTCGTTTGTCGCCTGCTGTTCGCCAACTAAATAGTTTTCGTGACCTCTCGCAGCGAACTGCTTAGCCACTGGCATGCCGCACGCAGGCTGCTTAAGGTGCCGTATCACTACTTAAGGAGAGCAACAGCAATGGACAAGCAACGCGGATTTACCCTGATGGAGCTGATGATTGTGGTCGGTATCGTCGCCATTCTTAGTGCAATAGGCATACCGGCTTACCAGAACTACCTGCAAAAGGCAGCGCTAACCGACATGCTGCAAACCATGGTGCCGTACAAAACCGCGGTGGAACTCTGCACTGTAGAACGCGGCGCAACGACCAACTGCAGTGCCGGAAGTAATGGTGTTCCGGTGGGTGTTGGCTCACGTTATGTACTCAGCGTTGCAGTGGCTGCTGGCGTCATTACTCTGGTCGGTCAGGAGAGCCTGACAGGCTTAAGCGTGGTGCTAAGCCCGGTATGGAGCAGTGGCGATGGGCGCATCAGCTGGCAGCGCACCTGCACCAGCAGCCAGTCGAATCTGGTGGATGCCTGCAATGATGTTTTCCGCTTTGATGACGTCACGGCGGCAAGCCGATGAACAGCGAAAATCAACGCACCATTCAGACACTCTGCCAGCGTTATCAGGCGATCATTCTGGAGCACAGCGCACAACGGCTGCATGTCGCAGTCAGTGAAATGCCGGATCATCAGATGATTGAAGCACTGCGCTTCGCCAGTCAGTGTGAAGTGGAGGTGGAGTGCTGGCCGCAGGCGCGTATTGAACAATATGGACAGAGTGAACCGGCCAGACAGATGGCGCGCGAAAGCGCGCCTGACGAGGCTCACAGCGCCTCTGCGGTTGAACTGGTCAATCAGACTCTGCTGGCGGCCCTGCAGCGACGCGCTTCTGATATCCATTTTGAACCTCAGGCCAGCGGTTTACGCGTGCGGCTGCGGATTGATGGCGTGCTGCATCCACTAAAAGGCAGCTATGACGGCGTCACGGCATCGCTGATCGCCCGCCTGAAAATTTTAGCCAATCTCGATATCGCCGAGCGGCGCATGCCGCAGGACGGACAATTTACCCTTGAGCTGAACGCTAAAAACGAGTCATTTCGTATCTCAACGTTACCGACGCGGTTTGGTGAAAAAGCGGTGATTCGTTTGCTACAAAGCGAAACGGTCGCCATTGATCTTAACAAACTTGGCATGCCCGACGATGCGCTCAGGTGCTATCGCGAAGCACTGGCGCGGCCGCAGGGGCTGATTTTAGTCACAGGCCCAACCGGCAGTGGTAAAACCTTCACGCTCTACAGCGGGTTAAGCGCATTAAACCATCCGGGACAAAACCTCTGTAGCGTGGAAGATCCGGTTGAAATTCCGCTGCCAGGGGTAAATCAAACGCAAATTAACAGTAAGTCCGGCCTGGATTTTCATCGCGTACTGCGGGCACTGCTGCGCCAGGATCCTGATGTGATTATGTTAGGGGAGATTCGTGACGGTGAAACCGCAGAAATTGCTATCAAGGCGGCGCAGACTGGTCATCTGGTGCTGTCGACCTTACACACTAACTCCACCAGCGAAACGCTGACGCGACTCGGGCAGATGGGTATTCCCGGCTACCTGCTGGCATCGGCACTAAAACTGGTGATTGCGCAGCGTCTGGTACGGCGTTTGTGCCCACACTGCCGTCAGCCGGACCAGGTCGTCAGCCATTTTCCGGCAGCGTTGTGGCCGGGCAGTGTACAGACCTGGCGAGCCACCGGTTGCGATCACTGCTTTTCCGGTTATTACGGTCGACTGGCACTGTTTGAGCTGTTACCGATCAGCGAGCCACTGCAGCATGCCATCGCCGCCAATGCCACGCCGGACGAGCTCGTCACGCTGGCACAACAGCAGGGGCTGAACTCACTGTTTACCGAAGGTCTGCATGCGGTAAATCGCGGCGAAACTTCACTGGAGGAGGTTAACCGCATTGTAGGAAGCTGCGATGGCTAAACACACACTGTTTAGCTGGCAGGCGATTGATGCCAGAGGCGATTTTATCGCAGGGTCGCAGCTAAGCGACAATTCGCTGGGCGTGATGCAAACGCTGATGGATGCTGGCTGTTCGCCAGTTCGCATCAAAGCGGGCAAAACTTATCGCCCCGGAGAATGGCAATGGCAGCAAAAAATCATGCTGATTCGGCAGCTGGCTACCCTGCTGAAAGCCGGGATGACCCTGTCTCAAGGGTTAACGTTGCTGGCTGATGGTCATCCGCATCCCGGCTGGCAGGCACTGTTACTGGATATCCAGGTGAAGGTTGAGCAGGGTGAACCGTTTTCCCAGGTGCTGAACCGCTGGCCGGAGATTTTCCCGCCACTGTTCCCTGCCCTGATGCATGTTGGTGAGGTTACCGGCCAGCTGGATGAATGCTGCTTTCAGTTGGCTACTCAGCAGGAGCGTCAGCAGCAGCTGCAAAAAAAGGTAGTGAAAGCGCTGCGCTATCCGCTGTTTATTCTGGCGGTCGCGCTGGCCGTTACTATCGGAATGCTGGTATTTGTGCTGCCGGAATTTGTCTCGATCTATGCGGTATTTGATACGCCGCTACCGGCTTTTACCGCCGCAGTGATGACATTATCAGTGATGCTGCAAAGCAGTATCGCGCCACTGACGGTGGGGGTCGTCATCGCAGGTTGGTTCTGGCGCAGTCAGCGTAAAAAGCGCATTAACTGGCAGCGTAATGAACAGCGACTGCTGTTGCGGGTGCCGCTGATTTCACGACTGTATCGTGGCAGTCAGCTTAGCCAAATCTTTACCACTCTGACGCTGACCCAGCGGGCCGGGCTAACCTTACTGCAAAGCTTAGAGGCAGTGGAGCAGACCCTGAGTCACTGTTTATGGCGAGAAGCTATCGTCCAGCTTCAGCAGCATATTGCTGCGGGTAAGCCGTTGCATCAGGCACTGGTGCAACATCAACTTTTTACCCCGCTATGCCATCAGCTAATTAAAGTCGGTGAAGAGGCTGGCTCGCTGGATGTGTTACTGGCGCGTCTCGCCCAATGGCACGAAGATCAAACGCACGAACTGGCTGATAGTCTGGCTGCCACGCTGGAGCCGCTAATGATGGTGGTGATTGGCCTGATTGTCGGCATTCTGGTGGTAGCAATGTATCTGCCGATTTTTGGACTGGGGGATGCGCTGGGATAATGGGCGGCAATACGCCTTCAGCAGAGGGCGGCGTTTTCGCCGCCCGACGGCTAAGATTTAGCGGGTAAACACGCGGTTTTCTTGCTCGGCCACCCGGATAAAGGTGGTGCGCTTGGTCAACTCTTTCAACCGTTCCGCGCCGACGTAAGTGCAGGCAGAACGCAAGCCACCAAGAATATCGCGCGCGGTATCCTCAACCGGGCCGCGCAGCGGTAATTTCACCGTTTTGCCTTCCGCGGCACGATACTGCGCCACGCCGCCGACATGGCGCTTCATGGCAGATTCCGAGCTCATGCCGTAAAACAGCATAAACTGTTCGCCATTCTCTTCCACGATAGTGCCTTCACACTCGTGATGACCCGCCAGCATACCGCCCAGCATCACGAAGTCTGCGCCGCCGCCAAAGGCTTTTGCCACATCGCCCGGCACGGAGCAGCCACCGTCACTGACGATCTGACCGCCAAGGCCGTGCGCCGCATCAGCACATTCGATCACGGCGGAAAGCTGTGGATATCCCACGCCAGTTTTAACCCGGGTAGTACAGACCGAGCCAGGACCAATGCCCACTTTGACAATGTCCGCACCGGAGAGAATCAGCTCTTCCACCATTTCACCGGTCACCACATTGCCGGCACAGATGGTTTTGCCCGGACAGGCTTCACGCGCGCGCTGTAAGAACTCAACAAAATGCTCGGAGTAGCCATTCGCCACATCGATACAGATAAAGTTGAGTGCCGGGGAAAGTGCCAGAATCTGCTTCATTTTGATAAAGTCAGCTTCTGAGGTTCCGGTTGAGACCATGACATATTTCAGAACCGTTTCCGGCACGCGCGCAACAAACTCCTGCCACTGCTCAACGCTGTAATGTTTGTGTACTGCGGTAAGAATATCAAATGACGCCAGCGCTTCTGCCATGCGAAAAGAGCCAACGGTATCCATGTTAGCGGCAATAATTGGAACGCCTGACCAGGCAATACCTGAATGTTTGAAGGTGAACTGACGCTCCAGTTCAACCTGAGAGCGGCTTTTCAGCGTGGAACGCTTAGGCCGGATAAGAACATCTTTAAAGCCCAGTTTTAAATCTTCTTCGATACGCATGACATATTTCCTGGTTAGTGGCGACGATCTGACGATCGGGTGCTGCTGCCCAGCTCCAGTGAAGCTATCATACGCGCTAAAATCGCGACGACAAGACTGCGAAAACAGCTTTATTTACGCTACAATCCCTTAAATTTACCTGTGAAACTCACTTGTGATCTGTACCTCAAAATTCAGGCTGATGGTTGCACGAAATCGCCTGCATGATGATGCCTTTCGCAAGCTACTCTGGAATTAGGGCTTATGGGCTATATCGTCGCACTGACCGGTGGCATCGGCAGTGGAAAAAGCACCATCGCCAGGGTCTTTGCCGAGCTGGGTGTGGATGTGGTCGATGCTGATGTCATCGCTCGCCAGGTGGTTGAGCCTGGTCAGCCAGCGTTGCAGGCGATTGCCGAAAAATTCGGTGATGAAATGCTGAATGCCGACGGCACTCTGAATCGTACCAGCCTGCGTCAGCGTATTTTCAGCGCCCCGGCCGACAAACTGTGGCTGAACAATTTACTTCATCCGATAATCCATCAGCAAACCCGCCGTCAGTTGGCCGAAACCCAGTCCCTGTGGTGTCTGTGGGTTGTGCCGCTGCTGGTCGAGAACAATCTGCATACGCTGGCGGATCGCGTGCTGGTGGTTGATGTTGAGCCGTCCATTCAGCTGGCCCGCACCATGGCCCGCGACAATATCAGTCGTGAACAGGCTAACAATATTCTTGCTGCGCAGGCAACGCGTGAAGCGCGTCTGGCCGTAGCTGATGATGTCATTGATAACAGTGGTTTACCCGAAAGCGTAGCGCCACTTGTTGCTGCGTTACACCAGCGTTATCTCGCGCTGGCGACGTCAGCGAAACAGGATTAACCGCATGAGCACAACGATTCTTTTTGAGCATCCCCTGAATGAAAAAATGCGTACCTGGCTACGTATTGAATTTTTACTTAAGCAGCTACAGGCCAGCCAGAACATTACCGATCATCTCGGGGCGCTGACCTTTTTCCGCAACACCGCTGATTTACTTGACGTTTTTGAGCGCGGCGAGCTGCGTACTGATATCGTGAAAGAGCTGGAACGCCAGCAGCAGAAATTGCGCTCCTGGGCAGAAGTGCCGGGCGTCGATATGGAACTGGTGAATAACTTAAGCGCCCGCCTGAAAAACTGCTCGACCAGGCTAATGGGTGCGCCACGTATGGGGCAGTTGTTACGTGAAGACCGGTTAATTGGTCTGGTGCGCCAGCGCCTGAGTATTCCCGGCGGCTGTTGCAGTTTTGATCTGCCGACTCTGCATATCTGGTTGCATGTGGATCAAGCCGTGCGCGATGCTCAGGTTGCGATCTGGATGGCATCACTGGATCCGCTACGCGAAGCGCTGACCCTGATCCTCGATTTGATTCGTCAGTCAGGCATATTTCGTCGCCACACCAGCCTGAACGGTTTCTTTCAGGATAATGCCGAAGATGCCGATCTGCTGCGTTTACAGCTGATGCTGGAAGACTCACTCTATCCACAAGTTTCGGGGCATAAAAGCCGTTATGCGATCCGTTTCCTGCCGCTCGACAGTGAACGCGGTGAGGTTCCTGCCCGACTCGATTTTGAACTGGCTTGTTGTTAAAGGTTTACCGTAATGAAAGATGAAGTCACCATAGTAAACTGCCCGACCTGTGGCAAAGATGTGATCTGGGATGCGCTGAGCCTGTTCCGGCCATTCTGCAGTAAGCGCTGCCAGCTGATTGATCTCGGAGAGTGGGCGGCAGAAGAGAAGCGAATTGCCAGTAGCGGCGATTTGTCAGAGAGCGATGACTGGAGTGAAGATCAGATCGATCGTCATTGAACTGTCTGAACCGGCGGCGATTTCGCCGCCATTCAGCAGGTCGAACGATTATTCAGCCAGCAGGCGTGCAACGATTGGGCTGTTGGCCGGTGGGAACTCGTCCGCCACCAGTTCAGCCTGTGGCACCCAGCGCATCGGTTGTCCTTCACGGCCATAAGGTTCGCCGTTCCAGCCTTCGACGATAAAGAAGTGCAGCGTAACGCGGACATCCTGATAAGTATGATCGGCAGTATCGAAAGGCACCGCATTAGTGACTTCAATTCCGGTCTCTTCCAGTAGCTCGCGGTTTAATGCCTGCGCGGCAGTTTCATCAGCTTCAATCTTGCCACCGGGAAACTCCCACATATTGGCCATATGCGAACTGGCTGAACGCTGCGCGAGAAAGATTTCCTTGCTGGCATTGCGAATGATACCCACCGCAACTTGCAGGTGTTTCATTGTTTAACTCCCTTTTAAGCGTCCTCCCCCACAGTATGGGGGAGGAATGACTATCAGGCTAAGCGGCCATGACACTGCTTGAACTTCTTGCCGGAACCGCATGGGCAAGGATCGTTACGACCCACTTTGCGCTCACCGGTCTGGCCGGACAGCTCTTCAGCTGCCGCAGTCTCACTGTCAACATGGCTCAGCTGCTGCTGCTGTTGCAGACGTTCAGCTTCCTGACGGCGCTGCTCTTCCATCGCTTCCACTTCTTCTGGCATACGCACCTGCACTTTGCACAGGGTGCTGATCACTTCATATTTCAGTGATTCCAGCATCGCACCAAACATGGCGAACGACTCACGCTTGTACTCCTGCTTAGGATCTTTCTGCGCGTAGCCACGCAGATGGATGCCCTGACGCAGGTAGTCCATTGCGGCCAGGTGCTCTTTCCACAGTGAGTCGAGCGTTTGCAGCATCACGCCTTTTTCGAAATTGCGCATCATTTCGGTGCCAACCACTTCTTCTTTACGCAGATAGACTTCTTTGCCCTGCTCCATGATGCGCTCACGCAGCGTCTCTTCATGCAGCTCAGGTTCTTTGTCCAGCCACTCGGCAATTGGCATTTCCAGGTCGAAATCGTTTTTCAGGCGCTCTTCCAGACCGGCAACATCCCACATCTCTTCCAGTGACTGCGGCGGAATATAGCTGTCGATGGTGGTTTTAAACACATCATCGCGGATGCTGTGAATGGTTTCGCTAACGTCAGACACGTCCAGCAGTTCATTACGCTGGGTGTAAATCGCGCGACGCTGATCGTTGGCAACGTCATCGTATTCCAGCAGTTGCTTACGGATATCGAAGTTGCGACTTTCAACTTTACGCTGTGCATTGGCAATCGCTTTAGTGACCCACGGATGCTCAATCGCTTCGCCGGGTTTCATCCCCAGTTTACGCATCATATTCGAAACGCGATCGGAGGCGAAAATACGCATCAGTGCATCTTCCATCGACAGATAGAAACGCGATGACCCCTGGTCACCCTGACGACCGGAACGACCACGCAGCTGGTTATCAATACGGCGTGATTCGTGACGCTCAGTACCGATAATATGCAGGCCGCCCGATGCCAGAACCGCATCATGACGAATTTTCCACGCGGCTTTAATCGCGTCAATCTGATCTGCCGTTGGCTCTTCCAGATTAGCAATCTCTGCCTGCCAGCTACCACCCAGCACGATATCGGTACCACGACCCGCCATGTTGGTGGCGATAGTGACCGCGCCTGGCTGACCCGCCTGTGCCACGATATCCGCTTCGCGGGCGTGGAACTTGGCGTTCAGTACGTTGTGCTTGATGCCCGCACGCTCCAGCTCCTGGGAGACCACTTCCGATTTCTCAATGGAAATGGTACCGACCAGAATCGGCTGACCATTCACAGTGCGCTCGCGAATATCTTCGATAATCGCATCAATCTTCTCTTTCTCGGTCATATAGACCAGATCCGGCAGATCTTTACGCACCATTGGACGGTTAGTTGGCACCACAATGGTATCCAGCTTGTAGATTGAGCTGAATTCAAAGGCTTCGGTGTCCGCCGTACCGGTCATACCGGCCAGCTTTTCATACAGACGGAAGTAGTTCTGGAAGGTGATAGAAGCCAGAGTCTGGTTTTCGTTCTGGATTTCAACGCCTTCTTTCGCTTCTACTGCCTGATGCAGACCATCGGACCAGCGACGACCCTGCATGGTACGCCCGGTGTGTTCATCGACGATAATCACTTCACCGTCTTTCACGATGTAATCAACATCGCGGGTAAACAGGACGTGGGCGCGCAGTGCAGCGGTCACGTGGTGCATCAGCATAATGTTGGTCGGCGAGTAGAGTGATTCACCCGCTTCCATAATGCCTTCGCTGACCAGCAGCTCTTCGATATTGACCAGGCCGCGTTCGGTCAGGTGAACCTGACGCGCTTTCTCATCAACGGAGAAGTGGCCTTCACCCTGGAAAGTATCGGAATCTTCTTTCTCCTGACGGATCAGGTGCGGGATAATTTTATTAACCCGGGTATACATTTCGGAGCTGTCTTCAGCCGGGCCGGAGATGATCAGCGGGGTACGGGCTTCATCGATCAGGATGGAGTCAACCTCATCCACCAGCGCATAGTGCAGTTTACGCTGTACGCGCTCTTCCGGGCTGAATGCCATGTTGTCACGCAGGTAGTCAAAGCCGTATTCGTTATTGGTACCGTAAGTGATATCGGCAGCATAGGCCGCACGTTTAGCTGGCGCTGGCATGCCTGGCAGGTTGATACCGATGCTCAGACCGAGGAATTCGAACAGCCCGCGGTTATTCTCGGCATCACGCTGTGCCAGATAGTCGTTGACGGTAACCACATGCACGCCCTTACCGCTTAACGCATTCAGGTAAGCTGGCAGGGTTGCGGTCAGAGTTTTACCTTCACCGGTACGCATTTCCGCGATGCAGCGGTCATTCAGCACCATACCGCCGAGCAGCTGCACATCAAAGTGACGCATACCAAATACGCGCTTACTGGCTTCGCGCACGGTGGCAAACGCTTCAGGAATCAGGCTGTCCACGGTTTCGCCCTTTGCCAGGCGCGCACGGAATTCGTCAGTTTTCGCTTTCAGCTGTTCGTCAGAAAGCTTTTCAAATTCCGGTTCCATCTTATTGATGGTTTCGACAGCTTTACGCATACGGCGCAAAGTACGATCGTTACGGCTACCAAAAACTTTGGTTAAAATTTTCGTCAACATAATAAATACTTCTCTCCAGCCGCAGGTTCCTTACGGCTTACAGCGTTGTTTTGATTATAAAATTTGTAGAGCTGTGCTCTGAATACTTCAGGCGAGATTAGCCGGTCCGGCACGAATGCCCTGCACCTGCGCCAGCCACAACCCGCTGTGATGCGCAGCGCGCAGCGTGTGATGATGGCGTGGAGTATCGCGGATAATAACCGGGGGGCGAGACTCATGAGTCAACAACGCATTCAGCGTGTCGAGCAGTGCGAGTTTTTGTACTTCAAGCGGAAGCGCCTGCTCTGCGGTCGGCAGATGCTGCGGCGTTAAGGCAAAAGAGAGGTGGCGAATAACGATGCGGATCGCATGCTGGTGCCAATAGTCGACATTAACGTTCGGGCGACGCGCACTCTCCTGCAACAGCGCCAGGCTGTCGAAGCGCGCAACATTCCCGATGGTCAGATTATTGGACGACGTTTCCGGGCTTCTCTGTTCGCTGGCGTGGGTGACAGGCAGGCCGAAGCTCGCCGCGACCATCCCCAACAGGAGATGCGGCCAGAAGTAACGTCTGCCAAATTGTCGCCAACGATTAAGAATGCCGATCACTTTATTCCGCCACTGCGCCCAAACCACTCAGGCTGGAGCCACTGAAATCGATAATTTTACTGAGCGCAAATACTACCATTATTAGTCACGGCCGACATCAGGATAAATCTATTCACAGCGGGAAATGTCCGGTTATTCGGACAAGAAAACAGCATTTGAACGCGAAAAACTGACAGCCAGCAGCCGGTTGCACTGCGCTTAAGGCAGAGTGTGGCGTGACTAAAAAGAGGGAAAAATAATAGAACGACTGGCCTCACTGGCCGGAGAGAGTACCAGCTCAACCAGTCGTTATAGTCAGTTCAGGCTTACGCCAGAACCAGATTGGGTGCCTTGAATGCCAGCGGAAGTTCAGCTTCGTCTTCAAACGTTGCCCATTCCCAGGCTTCCTGCTTCGCCATAACCGCCTGCAACAGCTTGTTATTCAATGCATGACCCGATTTGAATGCGGTAAACGCACCAATGATATTGTGGCCACACATAAACAGGTCACCGATCGCATCAAGCATTTTGTGACGCACAAATTCGTCTTCAAAGCGTAAACCGTCTTCGTTCAATACGCGGTAGTCATCCACCACGATTGCACAATCGAAGCTGCCGCCGAGGCACAGGCCGCGAGACTGCAGATATTCGATTTCACGCATAAAGCCGAAAGTACGTGCACGGCTGATCTGACGCGTAAACGCTTCAGCAGAGAAATTCATGCTGTAACGTTGTGCGCTGGAATCAATCGCCGGATGGTTAAAGTCGATGGTAAAGTCCAGCGAAAAACCATTGTATGGCTTGATTTCAGCCCATTTGTCGCCGTCTTCAACCCGGACTGGTTGTTTGATGCGAACAAATTTCTTAGCGCTGTTCAGCTCTTCAATGCCTGCGTCCATCAGCAGATAGACAAAGGGTGCTGCGCTACCGTCCATAATCGGGATTTCAGGCGCATCAACTTCAACCACAATGTTATCAATACCCAGACCGGAAAGTGCTGCGTTCAGGTGTTCGACTGTTGAAATACGCACGCCATGCTCATTAACCAGGCAAGTAGAGAGCATGGTATCACGCACGGATTTGGCATCAGCCGGGAAATCAACCGGTGGATTCAAGTCAGTGCGACGATAGATGACCCCGGTATTAGCCGACGCAGGGCGTAAGGTCAGTGTGACTTTTTTGCCGGTGTGTAAACCGACTCCAGTCGCCTGAACAATACGTTTTAATGTCCGTTGTTTGATCATCACATTATCTCGCAAAAATTACTCATCCGACCGCCAGTGTATATCACTGACGGGCGAACATTTTAGCACAAAGAGCGGAGAATCCAAATTCTCAGGTTATTCTTAATCCGCCTGCTTACGCAGGAAGGCTGGAATATCCAGATAATCAGGTTCTTTGTTAGTCTGTGCACTTTGATCGTTCACCACTTTCGCGGCCGGTTTTTGCTCCTGAGGCAGTGGAGCCATACCGTGCTGCTGGTAGCGATGATCCATTACTGGCTGGCTGGATTGCTTGTTGGTCACCAGCGTAATTTCCGGACGTTTGTCCATGCCGATACCGGTCGCAACCACAGTCACACGCAGTTCGTCATTCATTTCTGGATCCAGAGAAGTACCAATCACCACGGTCGCGTTATCAGACGCGAAGGCACGGATGGTATTACCCACGGTTTCGAACTCATCCAGACGCAGGTCGAAGCCAGCGGTGATGTTGACCAGCACGCCGCGCGCACCAGACAGGTCGATATCTTCCAGCAGCGGGCTGGAGATCGCCATTTCTGCTGCTTCTTCAGCACGGTCTTCACCACAAGCCACGCCAGAACCCATCATGGCGTAACCCATTTCAGACATCACGGTACGCACGTCAGCGAAGTCGACGTTCATCAGACCCGGACGGGTAATCAGCTCGGCGATACCCTGCACGGCACCTTTCAGTACGTCGTTAGCCGCACCGAATGCGTCCAGCAGAGAGATGCCACGACCCAGCACTTTCAGCAGCTTGTCGTTTGGAATAGTGATCAGTGAATCGACATGCTTGGACAGCTCAGCGATACCCTGCTCGGCAAATGCCATGCGTTTTTTGCCTTCGAAATTGAACGGCTTGGTCACCACGGCAACCGTCAGGATCCCCAGATCTTTCGCCACTTCGGCAACGACAGGTGCCGCACCGGTACCGGTACCGCCGCCCATACCGGCTGCGATAAACACCATGTCCGCACCTTCCAGTGCTGAACGCAGTGCTTCACGATCTTCCTCAGCAGAGTTACGACCGACTTCCGGGTTTGCCCCGGCACCCAGACCTTTGGTAATTCCGTTACCAATTTGAATAGTCTGACCGACCGCCGTTTTACGTAACGCTTGCGCGTCAGTGTTCACAGCGAAGAATTCCACACCTTCGATGCGCTCACGCACCATATGCTCTACGGCATTGCCACCGCCCCCGCCGACGCCGATGACTTTAATCACCGCGTCATTGGTTAATTCCATAGGTTCAAACATAATTTCTCTCCGTTATGTGCCTGTCGCCTGGGGATCTAATAATACCTTTTATCTTTCACGCTGCAGCGGTATTAGCCGTAACGCGAAATTTTTTTAGGTATGAATCCCCTTTTCTAAAATTAAAACTCTTTTCTCAGCCAGCTGTTGATACGTTTAAACCAGTTGCCAACCGAGGCTCTTTTTTCAACCTCAGCCTCACCGTTCAGATGAGACTCTTTTCCGTAGTGCAGTAAGCCTACCGCCGTTGAGTAGTAAGGCTCCTGAGCATAATCGGTTAAGCCGGTTATGTTCAGTGGCTGGCCGATACGTACCTGCGTGTGGAAAACACGCTGAGCACAGGCGGCCAGCCCTTCAATTTGTGCCGCACCGCCGGTCAGAACAATCCCTGCCGCCAGATGGTGTTTCACACCCTGCTGACGCAGCTGTTCCTGCAACTGCAGAATCTCTTCGTTAACCAGATTCAGCAGCTCGGTGTAGCGCGGTTCAATCACTTCGGCCAGCGTCTGACGTTGCAGACTTCTTGGCGGACGCCCACCGACGCTCGGCACTTCGACGTTTTCGTCTTTACCGACGATCGAGCCAAGAGCACAACCATGGCGAACTTTAATCGCTTCAGCATCGGTTGGCGGTGTGCCAAAGGCGTACGCGATATCGCTGGTCACCACATTGCCAGCGTAAGGAATCACTTTGGTATGACGCAGCGCACCACCGGTATAGACCGCAATATCCATGGTGCCACCGCCGACATCCACCACGCAAACACCCAGTTCGCGTTCGTCTTCGGTCAGCACCGCAAAGCTTGATGCCAGACCGGCAAAGATCAGTTGGTCAACTTTCAGGCCACAACGTTCAACGGCTTTAACAATGTTTTTCGCCATATCGTTGTGACAGGTGATCAAATGCACTTTTGCCTGCATACGCACGCCAGACAAACCCACCGGGTTTTTGATCCCTTCCTGATAGTCAATCGCATATTCCTGAGGAATAACATGCAAGATACGATGCTCATCACGAACGCGGACTGACTTAGCAGTATGTACCACATTCTCGACATCTTCCTGTGTCACTTCCTCTTCGGAAATCGGAACCATCCCGATTTCATTCTGGCAACTGATGTGTTTGCCCGATAATGCGAGGTAAACCGACGAAATCTGGCAGTCGGCCATCAGCTCAGCCTGATCGATAGCGCGCTGGACGCATTTCACTACCGATTCCAGATCGTTTACGCCGCCTTTATCCATACCGCGGGAAGGACAGCTGCCGACCCCGATAATATTGACCATGCCATCGGGCAGAACCTCCCCTACTAAAGCGGCAACCTTCGCGGTGCCAATCTCGAGTCCAACTACCAGTTTTCTGTCCGTCGACTTGATCATTGTTGTTTAGCCTGTGCCTGATTCTGTTGCTGATTACTGTCCTGCGGCTCAATAAATGCCGGTGCCCATCCCACTGCCGCGCCAGAGTCATAACGCAGATCAACGTAACCGATGCGTTTGTTCTCTGCCGTCGCCTGCTGCTGGAGCGAAGGATAGAGCTGCATAAAACGCTTCAAACGCTTCATGTCATCATTACGTCCAAGCTCGATGCGGACATCATCTCCCGTCACCAGCTGCCATGAACGTCGTGCCGTCATTGAGGCCATCTTCAACTTAAACTTATCTGCTGCCAGCACCTGGCTCATCTCGCGATAACCGGTGAGGACTTCCTGCTCGCTGCCTTCAGGGCCATACAGCATCGGCATCTCTTCTTTACCGATATGATTTGCCGGTACGCTGAATGATTTACCCTCAGCGTCAACCATATGCAGATCATTCCAGCGTGCAACCGGGACATATTCAACCAGATGAATCTTTAATTCGTCCGGCCACTGCTTACGCACGCTCACCTGCTGAATCCATGGCAGGCGTTCAATTTGCTGCTGGATAACGTTGACGTCCTGCGACATAAACGTTCCCGGCGAACCCAGTGATAAAATCGCCTGGCGAATATCGTCATGGGTGGTGTAGTGGGTTTTCCCGGTCACCACCAGCGTCGACAGCGGTAAGCGCGACGCATCATTCATCCACTTCAGCACCACCAGCCCGCCAAACGCCATGGTGCCTAACACCATCAGCAGGAAAATAATGCCTGCCAGACGTGAGCCATTGCTGCGTCCGGTGCCAGTGCGCGCTTTCTCCTGCGCTTCCCGGTTACGTACATTCAGAGCCGCCTGAGACATATCAGTCAGCCAGCTCCAGAATACGAGCTACCAGCTGCGAAAAAGAGATTCCCGCCTGCTTCGCTGCCATCGGTACCAGACTATGGCTGGTCATACCCGGTGAGGTGTTGACCTCCAGCAGACAGAAAGCGCCTTCGCTATCCATCATCACATCAACCCGGCCCCAGCCGCTGCAACCCAGTGCACGCCAGGCATCAATCACCAGCGTGCTTAACTCGGCTTCGCGCTCGGCGGTTAAGCCACTTGGGCAGAAGTACTCGGTATCGTCAGAAATGTACTTAGCCTGATAGTCATAAAAATCACTGGCAGGCTGAATGCGAATTGACGGCAGAATCTCATCGCCGACAATCGCCACCGTGTACTCAGGACCACTTAAAAATTTCTCAACCAGCACTTCGTTATCGTGTCGGAAAGCTTCTTCCAGCGCCGCCGGCAAATCATCCGGTTGATTGACGCGCGAGATGCCGACGCTGGAGCCTTCACAACTTGGCTTAACAAACACCGGCATACCGAGCGCGGCGATACGTTCCGCCAGTTCGCCGTTCACACCCGCATTCATCTGCTGGCGGTTAATCACCACATACGGCGACACCGGCAGACCCGCCCCCTGCCACAGCAGTTTGGTGCGCATCTTGTCCATGGTGATCGCCGACGCCATCACGCCGCTGCCGGTATAAGGGATCTGCAGAAACTCCAGCAGCCCCTGTAAAGTACCGTCTTCACCGCCACGACCGTGCAGGGCGATAAATGCTTTTGTAAAACCTTCTTCTTTCAGGCGGGTAGCCGGAAAATCCCGAATATCGACAGCATGCGCATTAATACCCGCCTGTTGTAATCCTGCCAGAACCGCACTGCCTGAAAGCAAAGACACATCACGTTCTGCGGAGGTTCCACCCAGCAATACCGCTACTTTCTCAGCCATGATGATCCTCTCCGTTAATAATTTGCGGTTGTAACTTGTTCTCCGCCAGTTTGCGCGCAATTTTACCGACGTTACCTGCACCCTGAACCAGGATCAAATCGTTGCCTGACAGGGTCGGAGCCAGCATATCCAGCACGTCGTCATGATCGGGCACCAGGATTGGATCGACTTTGCCACGACCACGAATGGTACGGCACAGCGATCGGCTATCAGCCCCCGGGATCGGTGACTCGCCTGCGGCATATACATCCAGCATTAACAGCACATCGACCTGCGACAGAACATTGGCAAAATCGTCATACAGATCACGAGTACGCGTATAACGGTGCGGCTGGAAAATCATCACCAGTTTCTTGTCTGGCCAGCCGGCGCGTGCCGCTTTAATCGTCGCGTCAACTTCGGTTGGATGGTGACCATAGTCATCAACCAGCATTGCGCTCCCTTCGGCACCGTTGACGTCGGCCAGCGGATATTCGCCAAGGAAGTCGAAACGGCGGCCAGTGCCCTGGAAACTCTCCAGCGCGGTGAGGATATCGTGATCCTCAATGCCCTCTTCACTGGCTACGGCCACGGCAGCGGCGGCATTCAGTGCGTTGTGACGGCCTGGCGCGTTAAGCGTCACTTTCATTAACGGTTTATCGTGGCGTACCAGCGTGAAATGCCCCTGCGCACCGCGCTGCTCGTAGTTTTCAATGCGCACATCAGCGTCATCACTGAAACCATAGGTGGTCACCTGACGCCCGACGCGCGGCAGCAAGTCACGGATAACTGCGTCATCGATACACATCACTGCACGTCCATAGAACGGCAGGTTGTGCAGAAAGTTAATAAATGTCTGCTTCAGATTTTCGAAGTCGCCCTGGTAGGTATCCATATGGTCGGCTTCAATATTGGTGACAATCGCCACCATTGGTTGCAGATGCAGGAACGACGCGTCGCTCTCATCCGCTTCCGCAATCAGATAACGGCTGCTGCCAAGGCGAGCATGCGTGCCTGCCGCTTTAACCAGCCCCCCGTTAACAAATGTCGGATCCAGTCCACCTTCAGCATAAATACTGGAAACCATCGCCGTGGTAGTGGTTTTACCGTGCGTACCGGCAACCGCAATACCGTGACGATAGCGCATCAGTTCAGCCAGCATTTCAGCGCGGCGGATCACCGGGATACGCGCTTCACGCGCGGCAACCAGTTCCGGGTTATCCTGGGAAACCGCCGTTGACACCACCACGACGCTGGCATCACTGACGTTTTCCGGGCGATGGTTAAAGTGAATAGTGACGCCCAATGCTGCCAGATGCTGGGTAACCGCGTTCGGCGCTAAATCAGAACCACTAATCTCATAACCTTCGTTGGCCAACACTTCGGCAATACCGCCCATGCCAGCACCACCGATGCCGACAAAGTGAATGTGCCGGACGCGACGCATCTCGGGCACCATTAAACGCAGTTTCGCCAATTGTTGTGTATTCATCTTTTCTGCCTGTTGCGAGCCGCATTTATCCGGCCCCTGAAAATCATATTTATCATGCCGTGGCGGCAACGGCATCGGCGACACGCCCGGTAGCATCGGAAATCGACGCCGCACGTGCCTTCTCTGCCATCAGCAGCAGCGTTGGGCGATCCCAGCCTGCCAGCGTTTCGGCCACCACTTCCGCAGTAAACTGCGGCTGCTCAAAAATTTTGGCTGCACCCGCTTGCTCCAGCGGTAGTGCATTCCAGTACTGCTGACGATCTTTATGCTGAAACGGCACAAAAATCGCCGGTAAACCTGCTGCAGCGATTTCGCTCACCGTTAACGCGCCAGAGCGACAAACCACCACATCAGCCCAGGCGTAGGCCGCAGCCATATCATCGATAAACTCGGTGACTTTATGCTGCGTCTGTCCGACATCCTGATAAGCCTGAAGTACGCTCTCCAGCGCGCCCTTACCCACCTGATGCCACAACGTGATGCCATCACCCATTTTTGCCGCCACCTGTGGCAGCGTCTGGTTCAGCACCCGCGCGCCCTGGCTACCACCGATCACTAACACGCGAATCGGCCCTTCACGCCCGGCCAGTCGCTCTCCGGGTAACGGCAGCGCCAGCACATCGGTACGTACCGGGTTGCCCACCACATCGGCATTCGGAAACGCACCGGGAAACGCCTGCAACACTTTTTTGGCAATTTTCGACAACCCTTTATTGGTCAGGCCGGCGATACCATTTTGTTCATGCAGCACCACCGGGATACCGCAGCTCCAGGCCGCCAGGCCGCCAGGGCCGGACACATAACCGCCCATTCCCAGTACCACATCGGGTTGATACGCCTTCATAATCGCCCGCGCCTGACGCCAGGCGGAGAAAATACGCATCGGTGCCAGTAACAGTGCTTTCACACCCTTGCCACGCAGGCCAGTGATGCGAATAAAATCAATCTCGATGCCGTGCTTAGGAACCAGTTCCGCTTCCATTCGGTCAGCGGTGCCGAGCCAGCGAACCTGCCAGCCTTGCTCCATCAGATGGTGTGCTACCGCCAGCCCGGGGAAAACATGCCCGCCGGTTCCGCCAGCCATCACCATCAGTCGCTTACCACTCATCGGGCACCTCGTGTAAACGCCTGCGCTTTTGCCAGGCGCGTTTCATAATCTATGCGCAATAACAGTACGATCGCCGTCGACATAATAATCAGACTGGAACCACCGTAACTGATTAGCGGCAGCGTCAGACCTTTGGTCGGCAACATGCCCGCGGCCGCACCGACGTTAACCAGTGCCTGGAAGCTAAACCATACGCCAATCGAACAGGCTAAAAAGCCGGAAAAACGCTGGTCAAGCTCTAACGCCCGGCGGCCAATCGACATCGCGCGAAAAGCGACGAAGAATACCATTAACAGGGCAAAAACCACACCGATATAACCCAGTTCTTCCCCGATAATCGAGAAAATGAAGTCGGTATGCGCTTCCGGTAAATACTCCAGTTTTTGCACTGAATTACCTAAGCCCTGGCCCCAGAACTCACCACGGCCAAATGCCATCAATGACTGAGTCAGCTGGTAGCCGCTGCCGAACGGGTCTTCCCACGGATCCCAGAAGGAGGTGACGCGGCGCATACGGTAGGGTTCAGCGATAATCAGCAGGCAAACGGCAAAAATACCCGAGCCGATAATTGCCAGAAATTGCCATAATTTCGCCCCCGCCAGGAACAACATCGCCAGCGTGGTCACAAACAGCACCACCACCGTGCCGAGGTCCGGCTGCGCCAGCAGTAACACCGCCAGCACCACCATCACGCCCATCGGCTTACAGAAACCCCAAAAGTTGTGACGGACTTCTTCTACCTTGCGCACCAGATAACTGGCGAGATAGCAGAACAGCGACAACTTCGATAACTCTGCTGGCTGGATACGCAGCGGCCCGAGGGCAATCCAGCGCGATGCGCCGTTGACCGAGCTACCGACCACCAGCACAATCAGCAGCATTGCCACTGAAGCCATCAGCATAATATTGCTGTAGCGCTGCCAGACTTCCATTGGCACCCGCAGCGTCACCAGCGCCATACCCAACGCCAGCAACAGATAAAAGGCGTCACGCTTGGCGAAGAAGAACGGATCGTCCGACAGACGCTGCCCCACCGGCATCGATGCCGAGGTCACCATCACAAAGCCAATAATTGCCAGCCCAAAGGTTAACCACAACAGTGTGCGGTCATACAGCACCATTGACGACGCGTCGCTTTCACGCGCACCCATCACCCACTCTTTCAGGCGATGAGTAATACCACCGGCGAGGCTCAGACCAGGAAATCGCATCAGCCAAGCTCCTTTGCCAGTTGCACAAACAGATCGCCGCGCTGTTCAAAGTTACGGAACTGATCGAGGCTGGCACAGGCCGGCGACAGCAGCACCATATCGCCCGGCTGTACCTGCGCTGCAATCTGTTCCATCGCCTGTTGCAGGGTTTCCGTGCGCACGGAAATCTCCGGGCGTAATTCAGCCAGCGCGGCCGCGTCGCGTCCAAAGCTATACACGCGGACGTTATCGCCTTGCAGATAGCGCGCCAGCGGACTGAAATCAGCAGATTTGCCGTCACCGCCCAACAGCAGCCACAGTGTGCCCTCAAGCTTTAGTCCATTCAGTGCCGCTTCGGTACTGCCCACATTGGTCGCCTTCGAATCGTTAATCCAGCGCACGCCGTTATGCTGCCAGGCGAGCTGGAAACGGTGCGCCAGGCCACTAAAGGTGGTCAGCGCTTTCAGGCTGGTCGCACGCGGCAGGCCAACCGCATCGGCCAGCGCCAGTGCGGCCAGCGCATTGGTATAATTGTGTTGCCCGACGAGATTCATCTCATCGGCACTCAATACTTTTTCGCCGTTAGCGCGCAGCCAGGTGCTGCCCTGCTGACGGTTAAGATGATAATCACCCACGTCAGCGCCAAAGCTGATACAGCGCTTGTCCGCGCCACGCACCGGCATGGTCAGCGCGTCATCGGCATTTACCACGCAGACTGCCGCGTGTTCATAAATACGTAACTTCGCGGCGCGATACTGCTGCAAACCAAGCGGATAGCGATCCATATGGTCCTCAGTCACATTGAGGATGGTCGCCGCCGCCGCTTTCAGGCTGTGGGTGGTCTCCAGCTGGAAGCTCGACAGCTCCAGCACATACAGCTGCGCCGGATGCTGCAATAATGTCAGCGCCGGTAGGCCGATATTACCGCCGACACCCACCGCCCAACCGGCGGCTTTTGCCATCTCCCCCACCAGCGTGGTGACGGTGCTTTTACCGTTGGAGCCGGTAATCGCGACAATCGGTGCCTTTGCTTCACGGCAGAACAGTTCGATATCCCCGATAATCTCCACGCCCGCCGCTGCGGCATCCATTAAAGAAGGATGCGCCAGCGCCATACCTGGGCTGGCAATAATCAGATCGGCGGCCTGCAACCAGCCATCATCGAGCGAGCCTAAATGACGCTCTACGGTTTCTGGCAGCTTGTCGAGGCCTGGCGGTGACAGTCGGGTATCCATCACGCGTGGCGTAACGCCTTGCGCTAAAAAGAAATCAACACAGGAGAGACCGGTCAGGCCCAACCCGATAATGACCACTTTTCTACCCTGATAGTCTGCCATGATTAACGCACCTTCAGCGTTGCCAGGCCAATCAGCACCAGCATCAGCGAAATAATCCAGAAGCGCACAATGACACGCGGCTCCGGCCAGCCTTTCAATTCATAGTGGTGATGAATCGGTGCCATGCGGAAAATACGTTGTCCGCGCAGCTTGAACGATCCCACCTGCAAAATCACCGACAGGGTTTCAACCACAAATACCCCGCCCATAATCACCAGCAGGAACTCCTGACGCAGCAACACAGCGATAGTACCGAGCGCGCCGCCCAGCGCCAGTGAGCCAACATCACCCATAAACACTTGCGCCGGATAGGTGTTGAACCATAAGAAGCCCAACCCGGCACCAACAATCGCGGTACAGACAATCACCAGCTCACCCGCATGACGCAGATAAGGAATATGCAAGTAGGCGGCAAAGTTAACGTTACCGGTCGCCCAGGCCACCAGCGCAAAGCCCGCGGCCACAAACACCGTCGGCATAATCGCCAGGCCATCCAGCCCGTCGGTCAGGTTGACCGCGTTACTGGTACCGACAATCACAAAGTAGGCCAACAACAGATAAAGCAGGCCGAGCTGCGGCATGATGTCTTTAAAGAACGGCACCACCAGCTGAGTCGCCGGGGTATCTTTACCGATGGCGTACATGGCAAATGCCACCACCAGCGCAATCACCGACTGCCAGAAATACTTCCAGCGCGCGATTAGCCCTTTGGTGTCTTTACGTACCACTTTGCGATAGTCATCAATAAATCCGACAATGCCGTAACCCACCAGCACAAACAGCACGCACCAGACATACGGGTTAGACGGATAGGCCCACATCAGCACCGAAATGGTGATGGAGGCGAGGATCATAATGCCGCCCATCGTCGGCGTACCGCGTTTGCTGAAATGCGACTCCGGGCCGTCATTACGCACGACCTGTCCAATTTGTAATTTTTGCAGATAGGCAATCAGACGCGGCCCCATCCATAAAGAGAGGAACAGTGCGGTCAGCAGGCTGACGATGGCGCGGAACGTCAAATAGGAAAAGACGTTAAAGCCAGAATAAAAAGCGACCAAATGTTCGGCCAGCCAGACTAACATGTTCCTTTCTCCTGTAAGGTCTGTACTACCTGCTCCATGGCGGCACTACGTGAACCTTTAACTAAAATGGTCATCTCTTGATGCTCGGACAGCAGCGCGGACAAACGTGCCGCCAGCGCTGATTTATCATTAAAATGCTCGCCAACACCGCTGGCCTCACTAATACCGTGGCTGAGTTTTCCGACACTCAGCACCCGATCGATACCGGCCAGACGTGCCGCTTCACCGACTTCGCGGTGACATTCGACGGCTTCCGCGCCCAGTTCGCCCATATCGCCCACCACCATTACGCGATAACCCGGCATCTCTGCCAGCACCTGCGCGGCGGCGGTCATTGAGCCGACATTGGCGTTGTAGCTGTCATCAATCAGCAGTTGCGTGGCGTTTAACGCTATCGGGAACAGTCGCCCCGGCACCGCTTTCAGTGAGGCTAACCCCTGCTGAATCGCGTCAAGTGGCGCATCCACTGACAATGCCAGCGCCGCAGCGGCCAGCGCGTTAGCAATATTGTGACGGCCAGGCAGCGGCAGCGTAACTTCCGTTGCGCCTGCTGGCGTATTCAGGGTGAACTGCGTGCCCTGAGTGCTGAAACGAATATTGCTGGCAAAGAAATCACTGTCCGCCTGCGGCTCCACCGAGAAACGCCACAGGGTTTTATGGTGCAGATGGTTCTGCCAGTGCGGCCAGTCGTTGCTGTCAGCATTGATGATGGCGGTGCCGGTAGCGGCCAGCCCTTCGAAAATTTCGCCTTTGGCTTTGGCAACGCCCGCCAGTGAGCCAAAGCCTTCCAGATGCGCGGCGGCGAGGTTATTCACCAGCGCGGTTTCCGGACGGGTCAAATCGGTGGTGTAAGCAATTTCGCCCTGATGGTTAGCACCCAGCTCAATCACCGCATACTGGTGCTCAGGCGTCAGGCGTAACAGCGTCAGCGGTACGCCGATATCGTTATTCAGATTCCCGGCGGTATACAGCGTTTCACCGCAGATGCGCAGAATCGCGGCGGTCATCTCTTTTACCGAGGTCTTACCGGACGAGCCGGTCAGTGCCACTACGCGGGCAGCGCTCTGCTGGCGTACCCAGCCTGCCAGCTGACCCAGCGCAATACGCGTGTCGCTAACCACCACCTGCGGCACGGCCACCGGTAAGTGCTTACTTACCAGTAATCCGGCGGCACCTTTAGCGATCGCCTCACCGACAAACTCATGCGCATCAAAGCGTTCGCCTTGCAGCGCGATAAACAGCGCCCCTGCGGACACTTTCCGCGTATCGGTGGTGACGTCAGCGAAGGTCAGATCGCTGCCGTGTAGCGTACCCGAGGTAATGTCGGCCAGCTGTTGCAGAGAAAGCGCGATCATGCCACCACTCCTAACAAGCGGGCGACCGTCACACGATCGGAGTAATCCAGTCGGCGATTGCCGACCAGCTGATAATCTTCGTGGCCCTTACCGGCCACCACCACCACGTCATCTTCCTGCGCCTGCATAATGACGTTAGTGACCGCTTGCGCACGCCCGTGCACTACCCGTGCGCGGCCTGCATCAAGTAAGCCTGAAAGAATACCTTCAACAATTGCCGCCGGTTCTTCACCGCGCGGGTTGTCATCAGTAATCACCACCACGTCGGAGAACTGCTCGGCAATCGCTCCCATTAGTGGGCGCTTACCTTTATCGCGGTCGCCGCCACAGCCGAACACACACCACAGCTGGCCTTTACAGTGCAGGCGCGCCGCTTCCAGCGCTTTCTCCAGCGCATCCGGGGTGTGAGCATAATCCACTACCACCGTCGCTTTGCCCGGCGCACTGAACACTTCCATGCGACCACAAACTGGCTGCAACTGATTGGCGGTAGCGATCAGTTCGGTCAACGGATAGCCCAGCGACAGTAAAGTCGCCAGCGCCACCAGCAGGTTGCTGACGTTAAATGCGCCCATCAGGCGGCTGTCGATAACGCCATTACCCCAGCTGGATTCAAAAGTTACCGAGAAGCCGTTGTCGTGATAGTTGATCCCGATGGCTTTCAGCCAGCGACCACGGCAGCCCGGCTGCAAGTTGTTTTCCATGGTGACGGCAACGGCATCCGGCAGGTTTTGCAACCAGCGATACCCCACTTCGTCATCCGCATTAATAATCATCTGGCCGACCTGGTGCTCAGAGAACAGCAGCCATTTGGCGGCCTCATAGCGCGTCATATCACCATGATAATCCAGGTGATCGCGACTGAGATTGGTAAAAGCAGCAGCGGCAAACGGCAGCGCCGCAACGCGATGCTGCACCAGCCCGTGGGAGGAAACTTCCATCGCTGCCACGGTCGCGCCCTTTTCCACCAGTGAATGCAGCACGTGCTGAACATCTACTGCGGAACCGGTGGTATTTTCTGTCGATACCAGTTGACCATACAGGCCGTTACCGACAGTGCCCATCACCGCACCGGTTTCACCCAGCAGATTGGCCCACTGCGCCAGCAACTGGGTAGTTGTGGTTTTACCGTTGGTTCCGGTCACGCCAATCAGACGCAGTTGCTCGCCTGGCTGCTGGTAAAAACGTCCGGCCAGCGCCGAGAGGCGCTGTGGCAGCTGCGCCAGGTAAATCACCGGCACGCCGTGCATTTCGGCGATATGACCATCTTCTGCGACGCCATCAGCTTCAGCAATCACCGCCGCCACACCCTGAGCGATAGCCTGCGGAATAAAACGTCGTCCATCGGCCTGATGGCCGGCAATCGCCACAAACAGATCGCCGGATGCCGCCTGGCGGCTATCCAGTGTCATTTCACGAAGCGGACGCTCCGGTGCGCCGGGCACCCACGGAGCCAGTAGGTCGCGCAAGTTACGATCTGTCACCTGATCCCTCTTTCTTGTTAAGTACCACATCGTTTTTGTCCGTGGTCGGCAGCGCATCCGGCTCGACGTTCATGGTGCGCAATACGCCGCCCATGATGGCGCCAAACACCGGTGCAGAAACCGCACCACCATAATATTTACCGGCCTGTGGATCGTTAATCACCACCACCAGCGCAAAACGAGGATGGCTCGCAGGCGCAACGCCCGCGGTATAAGCAATATATTTATTGACGTAGCGACCATCAGGGCCGACTTTTTTCGCGGTACCGGTCTTAATCGCAATGCGATAACCTTTAATTGCCGCTTTTACGCCGCCGCCGCCTGGCAACGCCACGCTCTCCATCATATGCACCACAGTTTTCACCAGCGGTTCAGGGAAGACGCGTTCGCCATTGACCGGCGGGTCAACTTTGGTAATCGACAGCGGACGGGCAATGCCATAGCTGCCAATGGTTGCGTAGACTCGCGCTAACTGTAACGGGGTTACCATTAGCCCGTAGCCGAAAGAGAAGGTGGCCCTCTCTATGTCAGACCACCGTTGTTTTTGAGGATATAAGCCACTGCTTTCTCCGACCAACCCCAAATTGGTCGCCTTACCCAATCCAAAGCGCGCGTAAGTATCTACTAACGCTGAGGACGGCATCGCTAACGCCAGCTTTGAAACACCGACGTTACTCGATTTCTGCAGAACCCCGGTCAGGGTCAATTCGCTGTAGCGCGCCACGTCTTTGATCTCATGACCATTGACGCGGTACGGCACGGTATTCAGTACGGTATTCTCTTTCACCACGCCACGTTGCAGCGCGGTCATCACCACCATCGGCTTCACCGTTGAACCCGGTTCGAAGATATCGGTGATGGCACGGTTACGCATTACATCTTTCGGCGTACCGCTGAGGTTATTCGGGTTATAGGCCGGGCTGTTAGCCATCGCCAGCACTTCGCCGGTATTCACATCCACCAGCACCGCAGTACCGGATTCGGCTTTGTTAAACGCCACGGCATTGTTCAGCTCGCGGTAGACCAGCGCTTGCAGGCGCTCGTCAATGCTTAACGCCAGGTTATGGGCTGCCTGACTGTCCACCGAGGAGATATCTTCGATTACGCGCCCAAAACGATCTTTACGCACGATACGTTCGCCGGGCTGGCCAGTCAGCCATTTATCGAAGCTTTTTTCCACGCCTTCGATACCCTGACCATCGATATTGGTAAAACCAATCAGATGTGAGGTGACCTGCCCGGCGGGATAGTAACGACGCGACTCTTCGCGCAGATGAATGCCAGGCAGTTTCAGTTTTTTGATGTAGTCGCCAATCGCCGGATTCACCTGGCGAGCCAGATAGACAAAGCGCCCTTTCGGGTTGGCATTCACCCGACTCGCCAGTTGATCGAGCGGAATTGACAGCGCATCGGACAGCGCTTTCCAGCGGCTGTCGAGGGTAATGCCGCCATGGTCATGCAGCTCTTTCGGATCGGCCCAGATGGCGTTGACCGGCACGCTGACCGCTAACGGACGCCCGGCGCGATCGCTGATCATCCCACGTGCGGTCGGAATCGCCTGCACGCGCAGCGAGCGCATATCCCCTTCACGTACCAGCTTATCCGGGTTAATCACCTGTAAATAAGCCACACGCAGCAGCAAGCCTGTCAGAGCCAGTAAAATACAACCGCACAGCAACGCAAAGCGCCAGCTTACAAAGCTGGCCTTCTCTTCCTGTTTTTTCAATTTAAGCGTCTTGGTTGCGGCTCTCATTGAGTCCGTGGTTCCTTATTGTTGCTGTACCACTATATTTTCCTGCGCCGGATCGACATGCTGCATCTGCAGCTTCTCGGTGGACGTGCGCTCAACCCGGCTATGATCGCCCAGGGCATTTTCTTCCAGAATCAGGTTGCGCCACTCAATATCCAGCGCATCCCGTTCCAGCACTAATTGTTCACGCTGCGCCGTCAGCAGGCGGGTCTTATGGGCTGTGGTCACCACCAGAACCGCCGAAACCAGCACCGCAATCACCAGGATTAACGGAATCTTTCCGTGACGGAGCAGATCGCCGCCGATAACTCCGGGTAAACTGTGGCGCTCGTTGCCAATCACGTTGCGGTCCTTTCAGCAATACGCAGCACTGAGCTACGTGCGCGTGGATTTTCGCCAACTTCCGCTTCACCTGGCATCATCTTGCCCAGCGCTTTCAGCTGACGGCCACCGAGACTGGCCAATTGCGCTTCGGTCATTGGAATACCAGCCGGAACCTGCGGACCGCGGCTCTGTTCACGCATAAAGCGCTTAACAATGCGGTCTTCCAGCGAGTGGAAACTAATCACCGATAAGCGTCCGGACGGTGCCAGTGCGATCAGCGCGCCTTTCAGCGCCAGTTCAATCTCTTCCAGCTCGCTGTTAACCCAGATGCGAATCGCCTGGAAACTACGGGTGGCCGGATGCTTGAACTTGTCTTTTACCGGCGTGGCCGCGTAAATCACATCGGCCAGCTCTTTGGTGCGCGTCATCGGCTGTTCACGGTTACGTTCGACGATGGCGCGGGCAATGCGCCTGGCAAAACGCTCTTCACCAAATGTTTTCAGCACAAAAGCGATATCGCTCTCTTCAGCCTGCAACAACCATTCGGCTGCGGAGTGACCGCGCGTCGGGTCCATACGCATATCCAGTGGCCCGTCACGCATAAACGAAAATCCGCGCTCAGCATCATCAAGCTGTGGCGATGAAACGCCCAGGTCGAGTAAAATACCGTCAATCTTGCCGGTTAAGCCCAGCGCTTCCACATACTCTGCCAACGCAGAGAACGGGCCATGAATGATGTTAAAACGTGGATCGGTTATTTCTGCAGCGGCTGCGATAGCTTGCGGATCACGGTCAATGGCGTAGAGACGACCCTGCTCTCCCAGTTGAGAAAGAATCAGGCGCGAATGTCCTCCGCGCCCGAACGTGCCATCAATATAGATGCCGTTATCCTTGAGGCTGAGACCGTTAACCGCCTCATCTAACAGCACCGTGGTATGTTTAAAATTATCCTGCATAGCTATAGCGACAAATCCTGCAATCGATCAGATAAAGGTTCCTGCGTCGACTGCTCAGCGTCAATATCGTCCTTGACTTGTTGATACCAGGTCTGTTCATCCCACAGCTCAAACTTATTGAACTGCCCAACCAGCATCACTTCTTTAGTAAGGTTCGCGTGCTGACGAAGGGTGTTCGCCAGCAGTAAACGACCTGCATTATCCATCTGGCACTCGCTGGCATGACCCAGTAACAGTCGCTGAACGCGACGTTCGGCAGGGTTCATGCTGGACAAGCGAGACAGCTTTTGTTCAATGATTTCCCATTCGGGTAAGGTATAAAGCAGCAGGCACGGCTGGTGGAGGTCAATGGTGCAGACCATTTGCCCCTGTGATTCCCCGATCAGCGTTTCGCGGTAGCGCGTTGGCACGGCAAGCCGGCCTTTGCTGTCGAGATTGACTAACGTTGCCCCACGGAACATGCCAGTCTCACCCCCGAGTTACCCCTAATCACCACTTTACACCACAAATTCCCACGAAAAGAGTTTACGGAGCGAAGGAAAACATTGTCAAGCCGCAGCACCAGCCTGAAGGCATTATTTCTGAGAGGAAGAAAAGGAAGGAAAGTTGAAAATAAAGCCTGCCTGAACCAAAACAAAAAAATAAGCCGATGAATAATGACAAAAAATTCACATCAAATTTAATTATGCTCAAAAAAATAGCAGTCTCGGCATGAATAAATTAACTTGCAAACTTTGCGAGCCGGTTTGCATTTTAAGGTATTTCTTAATGCTTGCACAGAGGGCTGTAGCCGCGTGGCGCCTGAGAGTAGCGGGAAAACGGATTATGGCGGTTGAGGAATTCAGTGACTTTGCTGGTTATTTTCAATACTTACTTTAATTTACGTAAATCTTTTGCCAGCATTCTGAAATCCCACGAACATTCCTGAGCCAATTTTTAATTTCAGGCGAAATATTAATAGATGTAAAAAAGGCAGCTTTCGCTGCCTTCGATTCAGGTCGCCTTACGATTTAACTTACCCCGGCGGAACAAATTTCGCCGGATACGAGTTAAACCCGGTTTCGGTTTTTTCGGTTCATCGAGGCTGGCCAGCACCAGTTCCAGTACGCGTTCCGCCACGTCACGGTGGCGTTGCCCCACCGCCAGCACCGGACACTCAAGGAAATCGAGCAGTTCATGGTCGCCAAAGGTGGCAATCGCCAAATCAATCGGCAAGCGCCCTTCACGTTTCAGCGTCACATCCATCACACCCTGCAACAGACCAAACGAGGTGGTAAACAGCGCATCAGGCATCGGATGGTCTTGCAGATAGTTTTCAAACAGTGCCGCCGCAGCGGTACGTTCGTAGCTGTTGGCATAGATAAAGTCGATATTACGCGGGTCGCCTTCCCACGCCTGACGGAAACCCATCTCACGTAAAAAGCTTACGGAAAGTTCCGGCAGCGCGCCAAGAAACAGCACATTGTTAACCGGCAGCTTACGTAATTCAGCGGCCAGCATCTCGGCATCATCCTGATCGGCACCGACCACGCTGGTAAAATGTTCGCGGTCCAGCGCACGATCCAGCGCAATAATCGGCAGCGGATCATTAATCCAGCGCTGATAAAAGGGATGTTCTGGCGGCAAAGCGGTAGAGACGATAATCGCATCGACCTGGCGCTGGAGCAGATGCTCGATACAGCGCATCTCATTTTCCGGCAGATCTTCAGAACAGGCGATCAGCAGCTGATAACCGCGCTGACGTGCCTGCCGTTCGAGGTAGTTGGCAATGCGCGTGTAGCTGGTATTCTCCAGATCGGGAATAACCAGTCCAATTGAGCGCGTGCGTCCCGCACGCAGTCCCGCCGCTACCGCATTGGGATGGTAATTATGCTCACGCACCACCGCCATGACTTTTTCGACGGTTTTGTCGCTGACACGATACTGCCTGGCTTTGCCATTAATGACATAGCTGGCCGTCGTGCGCGACACACCGGCAAGGCGCGCAATTTCATCCAGTTTCACAATAACCCCACACTTCAGTCGCTACGACCGCTGCATTAATAGCCATATCGTAGCCATGGATAAGAGATTTGTTACATCTAACAGCAGAAAACCGTGGTGAGCAACCGCTTTTCATCGACTTAGCGGCTCTGATTAACAAAAGTTTTTCTCCGCCGAATGCTTAAGCCACATTTATGTAAGCCATAAAAAACCCGACCGGAGTCGGGTTGATTCTTCATACGCTACTGTACAGCAGTCAATCAGCGCATAATGCGATCGCCACCACGCGACACGCCAACAATCCCCGAGCGCGCGATTTCTACAATTTCGGCGACTTCACGCACCGTGTTGAGGAAGGCGTCAAGCTTGTCACTGGTGCCCGCCAGCTGAACCGTGTAAAGCGTCGGCGTAACATCGATGATTTGCCCGCGGAAAATTTCTGCGCTGCGCTTCACTTCTTCACGGCCGTAACCGCTGGCCTGAATCTTCACCAGCATGATTTCACGTTCAACGTGCGAGCCTTTGCACAGTTCGCTGACGCGCAGCACATCTACCAGTTTGTGCAGCTGCTTCTCAATCTGCTCCAGCACTTTCTCGTCGCCGACGGTCTGAATCGTCATACGTGAAAGCGTCGGGTCATCGGTAGGCGCTACCGTCAGGCTTTCAATGTTATAGCCGCGCTGTGAAAACAGGCCAACCACGCGGGACAATGCGCCGGATTCGTTCTCCAGCAATACTGATAAAATGCGACGCATAATTATGTCCTCTCCGTTTTGCTCAGCCACATCTCGTCCATACCACCACCGCGAATATGCATAGGGTAAACGTGCTCAGTGCCGTCGACGTTAACATCAACAAATACCAGACGCCCTTTCGCCAGTTCTTCCAGCGCGTGGGTCAGTTTCTCTTCCAGCTCTTGCGGATGGTTAATCGCCACGCCAACGTGACCATAGGCTTCCGCCAGGCGCACAAAATCAGGCAACGATTCCATATAGGATTGCGAATGGCGTCCGGAATAGATCATATCCTGCCACTGCTTCACCATACCGAGGTAGCGGTTATTCAGGTTCAGCACCAGCACCGGAATGCCATATTGCAGCGCGGTGGACAGCTCCTGAATATTCATCTGAATACTGCCATCGCCGGTGACGCAGACCACGGTTTCATTCGGCAGCGCTAACTTCACGCCCAGCGCAGCTGGCAGGCCAAAGCCCATGGTGCCCAGACCACCGGAGTTAATCCAGCGACGCGGCTTATCAAACTGATAGTAAAGCGCGGCAAACATCTGATGCTGGCCAACGTCGGACGTCACATACGCTTCGCCGTGCGTCAGACGACAAATCGTCTCGATCACCGCTTGTGGTTTGATCTTATCGCTGGTGCGATCGAACTCCAGACACTTGCGTGAACGCCACTGATCGATGCTCTGCCACCAGTCGCGCAGGCTGTCAAAATTCTGCGTCGCGTCGGATTGCGCCAGCAGTTCCAGCATCTGCTCCAGTACCTGTTTCGCATCACCGACAATCGGCACGTCTGCGGCAACGGTTTTTGAAATCGATGTCGGGTCGATATCAATATGTAATACCGTGGCATTCGGACAATATTTGGCCAGATTATTGGTGGTACGGTCGTCGAAACGCACGCCAACGGCGAAGATAACATCTGAGTTATGCATCGTCATATTGGCTTCATAGGTGCCGTGCATGCCCAGCATGCCCACCGACTGGCGGTGCGTCGCCGGGAATGCGCCCAGCCCCATCAGAGAGGTGGTCACCGGCAGATTCAGTTTTTCGGCAACCTCACGCAGCTCATCGTGACAGGCTGAGTTAATCACGCCACCACCCGCATAAATCACCGGCTTTTTCGCGGCTAACAGCGTTTGCAGCGCGCGTTTAATCTGCCCTTTATGACCCTGAGTATTCGGATTATAGGAGCGCATACTGACCGATTCCGGCCAGGCGTAAGGCAGTTTATTGGCCGGATTAAGAATATCTTTCGGCAGATCGATGACCACCGGGCCAGGGCGGCCAGTGGACGCCAGCCAGAAAGCTTTTTTTATCGCGCCAGGAATATCTTCGGTGTGTTTGACCAGGAAGCTGTGTTTAACGATAGGACGCGAAATACCGACCATATCGCACTCCTGGAATGCATCGTAGCCAATCAGCGACGAGGCAACCTGTCCCGACAGCACCACCATCGGAATAGAATCCATATAGGCGGTCGCAATCCCGGTAATCGCATTGGTCGCGCCAGGCCCGGAAGTCACCAGCACCACCCCGACTTCACCGGTAGCACGTGCATAGCCATCGGCCATATGCACCGCGCCCTGCTCATGGCGCACCAGCACATGGTCAACACCGCCGACCGTTTGCAGAGCGTCATAAATATCGAGTACCGCTCCGCCCGGATAACCGAACACATGCTTTACGCCCTGATCGATTAACGACCGGACCACCATCTCGGCTCCTGACAACATCTCCATTTTTTGCCTCCAGGCTTAAGGTGCTGATTCCCTTGACTCAATCACTTGCCATTTATGCTGCGCAACAAAGTGAAGCGTCGCACAGACGATGCCAGAGGAAGTCAGAACCTTGTGTTTTATTCTCAGGCGGTGGAAATCATTTCCACAACCCAGGTACAGGGTCGCGAGGCCCTTGCTGATTTCTCGTTAGAGTTATGTGGTTACCATAACCGCGAAAAAGTTAGCAGGCAAACACCAAACGTTCGCGCTCCGGTTAATGTCGAAATTAAGCATCTGGAGGAACGGGAATAGCCTCGACAATTCCACTAAAGGAGTCAGCAAACAAAAGCGGTTTATGCTGCGAGAAATAGTGTTAACAGTGCGATCTCATTCTTAATAAAATTAACTCATCGATAATCAGAGACAAGCCTTTCACAGGGAAGCGAATTTATAGTTATATCTGCTACCCATTGATTAACCGGCGCTACAATTCTCCAGTAATAATCACTAAAGGGTGTTAAATGATTTTAGCGACACCTGCGTCTAAACAGCTATTTATCAATAAGTTAACCAACAAAATCAGCTGGTAAGGCTTTGATTTTATGAGGTATGTATCCCTGAGCTTTTCTTATGCTTTGCCATTCCTCTGCCAACCTAAATAACCGCAGAATATTTTACTCAGCCTGTTCAGCCGCAATCTATAATTGATCTCAGGCAGAAGGTTGACATTGCAGGCTGAACCACGTATCAATATTAGCAACACAAATATTACGGGGTTTGATTCAATGATTCGTCCTAACCGCCTACTCGGTCTACTACTAAACGCATTCAATTTGCGCGGTAGGCTTGTGGGCGGAATCAATCACTGATTCAGACTCGCAAAACTTAAAAAACCCGCGCCGATGCGCGGGTTTTTTTATGCTCGTAGCAAAAACGGCAGACTTCAGGAAGGACGATTACGATGAGCTCACAAGTTATTATTTTCGATACCACTCTGCGTGATGGCGAACAGGCATTACAGGCCAGCCTGAGTGTGAAAGAAAAACTGCAAATCGCGCTGGCGCTGGAGCGTATGGGCGTGGATGTCATGGAAGTCGGTTTCCCGGTCTCCTCACCTGGCGATTTCGAATCCGTGCAGACTATTGCGCGTCAGATTAAAAACAGCCGCGTTTGTGCGCTGGCTCGCTGCGTAGAGAAAGATATCGACGCCGCTTATGAAGCCCTGCGCGTGGCCGATGCTTACCGTATCCACACCTTCCTGGCGACCTCGCCAATGCATATCGCCACTAAGCTGCGCAGCACCCTGCCGGAAGTGATTGAACGCACCGTGCGCATGGTAAAACGGGCGCGTAACTACACCGACGATGTGGAGTTCTCCTGTGAAGACGGTGGCCGCACGCCGATTGACGATCTGTGTCGCGTCGTTGAAGCGGCGATTAACGCCGGCGCCACCACGATTAATATCCCGGACACCGTGGGCTACACCCTGCCGGATGAATACAGCAACATAATCTCTTCCCTGATTGCCCGCGTTCCTAACATCGACAAAGCAATTCTGTCAGTACATACCCACGACGATTTGGGCATGGCGGTCGGCAACTCTATCGCGGCGATTCAGGCCGGTGCGCGTCAGGTTGAAGGCACGCTGAACGGTCTGGGCGAGCGCGCCGGTAACTGTGCGCTGGAAGAAGTGATTATGGCGATTAAAACCCGCAGCCAGATGATGAATGTGCATACCAACATTCAGCATCAGGAAATCTATCGCACCAGCCAGATTGTCAGCCAGATCTGCAATATGCCGATTCCGGCCAACAAAGCGGTGGTCGGTTCCAACGCCTTCGCCCACTCCTCCGGTATTCACCAGGACGGCGTGCTGAAAAACCGTGAAAACTACGAAATCCTGACGCCGGAATCGATCGGACTGCATAAAGTGCAACTGAACCTGACTTCACGTTCGGGTCGCGCGGCAGTGAAACACCGCATGGAAGAGATGGGCTATAAAGAAGCCGACTACAGCCTGGATGCGTTGTATGACGCTTTCCTGAAACTGGCGGATAAAAAAGGCCAGGTGTTCGATTACGACCTGGAAGCGCTGGCGTTTATCAACAAACAGAATGAAGAGCCGGAACATTTCCAGCTGCAAGAGTTCAACGTGCAGTCCGGCTCCAGCATCACCGCGACCGCCTCAGTACGTCTGGGCTGCGGTGACGAGCAGAAATCCGAAGCCGCGACCGGTAACGGCCCGGTGGATGCGGTCTATCAGGCAATCAATCGCGTTACAGAATTTGATACCGAGCTGGTGAAATATCAGCTGACCGCCAAAGGCCACGGCAAAGATGCACTGGGTCAGGTGGATATCGTGGTTAACTACAATGGCCGCAAATTCCACGGCATCGGTCTGGCGACTGATATCGTTGAGTCTTCGGTTAAAGCGATGATTAACGCATTGAACAATATCTGGCGCGCACGTCAGGTCGAGCAAGAATTACAACGCAAATCAAAGAACAAAGAGCAAAAGGAAACGGTGTGAACATGTCTAAAACTTATCATATCGCTGTATTGCCGGGTGACGGCATTGGTCCGGAAGTGATGGCGCAGGCTTCTAAGGTTCTGGACGCCATTCGTCAGCGCTTTGCGATGCGCATCACCACCAGCGAATATGACGTCGGCGGTATTGCTATCGACCGTCACGGCGCTCCGCTGCCAGCGGCCACCGTTGCCGGCTGCGAGCAGGCTGACGCGATTCTGTTTGGCTCCGTTGGCGGCCCGAAATGGGAACATTTACCGCCGGCCGAACAGCCTGAACGCGGCGCATTACTGCCGCTGCGTAAGCATTTCAAACTGTTCAGCAACCTGCGTCCGGCCAGCCTGTATAAAGGTCTGGAAGCGTTCTGTCCGCTGCGTCGCGATATCGCCGATAACGGCTTTGATATCCTGTGCGTGCGTGAATTGACTGGCGGCATCTATTTCGGCCAGCCGAAAGGTCGTGAAGGTAGCGGCATGCACGAACGCGCCTTCGACACCGAGATTTATCATCGTTTTGAAATTGAACGTATTGCCCGCATCGCTTTCGAGTCAGCGCGTAAACGTCGCAGCAAAGTGACCTCCATCGATAAAGCCAACGTCTTGCAGACCTCGGTGATGTGGCGCGAAATCGTCAGCGAAATTGGCAAAGAGTACCCGGATGTGCAACTGAGCCATATGTACATTGATAACGCCACCATGCAGCTGATTAAAGATCCGTCACAGTTTGACGTGCTGCTTTGTTCTAACCTGTTTGGTGACATCCTGTCGGATGAGTGCGCAATGATCACCGGTTCCATGGGCATGCTGCCTTCGGCCAGCCTGAACGAACAAGGCTTTGGCCTGTATGAACCTGCTGGCGGCTCGGCGCCGGATATTGCCGGTAAAAATATTGCCAACCCGATCGCGCAAATTCTCTCGCTGTCACTGCTGCTGCGCTACAGCCTTAATGCGGATGAGGCAGCAGACGCTATTGAGCGCGCCATCAACCGTGCGCTGGAAGAAGGTTTCCGTACCAGCGATTTAGCCGGTGACGGGCAGGCAATCAGTACCGATGAAATGGGTTCAGTGATCGCCCGGTTCATCACCGAGGAAAAATAATAAAATGAGCAAAACATTATACCAGAAGTTATTTGATGCACATGTCGTCCACGAAGCCCCAAACGAAACGCCACTGCTGTATATCGACCGCCATTTAGTGCACGAAGTCACTTCGCCACAGGCGTTCGATGGTCTGCGCGCGCATGGACGCAAAGTCCGTCAGCCGTCAAAGACCTTTGCCACCATGGACCATAACGTCTCGACCCAGACCAAAGATATCAATGCTTCTGGCGAGATGGCCCGCATCCAGATGCAGGAACTGATCAAGAACTGCGCCGAGTTTGGCGTGCAGTTGTACGACCTGAACCATCCGTTCCAGGGCATCGTACACGTGATTGGCCCTGAGCAGGGCATGACACTGCCAGGAATGACGATTGTGTGTGGCGACTCCCATACCGCCACCCACGGCGCGTTCGGCTCGCTGGCGTTTGGTATTGGCACCTCGGAAGTTGAGCACGTGCTGGCGACCCAGACGCTGAAGCAGGGTCGCGCCAAAACCATGAAGATTGAAGTAGTCGGCAAGGCTGCTGCGGGCATTACCGCGAAAGATATCGTGCTGGCGATAATCGGTAAAACCGGCAGCGCCGGCGGTACCGGTCATGTGGTGGAATTCTGTGGCCCGGCGATTGAAGCGCTGAGCATGGAAGGCCGTATGACGCTGTGTAATATGGCGATTGAGATGGGCGCGAAAGCCGGTCTGGTTGCACCGGACGATATCACCTTCGCCTATCTGAAAGGGCGTCAGTTCGCGCCGAAAGAGACCAACTGGGACGCCGCCGTCGACTACTGGCGCAGCCTGAAATCCGACAGCAATGCGCAGTTCGACAGCGTGGTGACGCTGAACGCTGCGGATATCGCGCCGCAAGTCACCTGGGGAACCAATCCTGGCCAGGTGATGGCGGTGAATGAGCTGATTCCCGATCCGGCTTCCTTCAGCGATCCGGTTGAACGTGCCTCGGCAGAAAAAGCGCTGGCCTATATGGATTTGCAGCCAGGCATCAAAATGACCGACGTTAGCATCGATAAAGTGTTTATCGGTTCCTGCACTAACTCACGTATTGAAGATCTGCGTGCCGCCGCGGAAATCGCCAAAGGGCGTAAAGTCGCTGCTGGCGTGCAGGCGATTGTGGTACCGGGTTCCGGTCCGGTTAAAGCGCAGGCGGAGGCGGAAGGTCTGGATAAGATCTTTATCGAAGCCGGTTTTGAATGGCGTCTGCCAGGTTGCTCAATGTGTCTGGCGATGAACAATGACCGTCTGAATCCGGGCGAACGTTGTGCTTCCACCAGCAACCGTAACTTTGAAGGTCGTCAGGGACGCGGGGGTCGTACGCACCTGCTGAGCCCGGCGATGGCCGCGGCCGCGGCCGTTACCGGTCACTTCGCTGATATCCGCGAACTGCATTAAGGAAAATATTATGGCTACCAAATTTACTCAGCATAGCGGGATTGTCGCGCCACTGGACGCGGCGAATGTCGATACCGACGCCATCATTCCTAAGCAGTTTCTGCAAAAAGTGACGCGCACCGGTTTTGGCGTGCATCTGTTTAACGACTGGCGTTATCTGGATGATGCCGGTCAGCAGCCGAACCCTGACTTCGTGCTGAATAAGCCGGAATTCAACGGTGCCAGTATTCTGCTGGCGCGTGAAAACTTTGGCTGTGGCTCTTCACGTGAACATGCGCCCTGGGCACTGACCGACTTCGGTTTCCACGCGGTGATCGCACCCAGCTTTGCCGATATCTTTTACGGCAACTCATTTAACAACCAGCTGTTGCCGGTAAAACTGAGCGAAGAGCAGGTGGATGAGCTGTTTAAGAAAGTGGCCGCTGAACCGGGCATCACCTTCACCGTCGATCTGGAAAAGCAGGAAGTGATTGCAGGCGATCGGCACTACAGCTTCGAGATCGACAGCTTCCGTCGTCACTGCATGATTAACGGCCTCGACAGTATCGGCCTGACTTTGCAGCATGATGCGGCAATTGGTGAATACGAAACCAGACAGCCGGCATTTTTGAATTAATAATATCGCACGGGCGTCGTTCCCGACGCCCGTTGTTCAAACATCGCGTACCCGCATCGACAGCCCCAACGCCACCACCGACAACGCCAGCGTCATCCAGTACACCGAATAATGCCCCCAGGTTTCCGCCAGTGCGCCTTGCAGAATCCCCGCCAAAATCACCCCGGTAGAAATACTGTTGGTAAACAACGTGGTAGCCGCACCGGGACGGCCAGGCATCAGATCCTGAAAGTAGAGCATGCCGATGCCGGCAATAATGCCGATAAACACCGCATTAAAAATCTGAATTACCATCAGCATGGTGCGCGACTGGAACAGCACCAGTCCGAGATAAAACAGCACGCCCGAGGCGATGGCAAACAGCATCATATTGCGCTTACCAAAGCGCTTAACATAGTGCCCCGCCAGCAGCATCGCCGGAATTTCCAGCCCGGCTGCCGTCCCCATCAGTAAGCCCGCCAGCCGATCCGGCAACCCCAGCACGCTGCTGATATACAGAGGCATATCAATGATATACATAGTGTTACAGGTCCACATCATCATTGAAGCGATAAACAGCATGCGGACGTTTTTATCTTTCCACGCGCTGATTTGCGTCAGCAACACTTCCGGCGACTGCTCGACACGTGGCACCGACGGCAAGGCAAACCAGACCAGCGCCAGGCAGATCACAAACAGCGCTGCCGCCACAATAAACATGGTGGTAAAGCCGTAATTCAGCGCCAGCGCAAAGGAGAGCGGCGGCCCAATCACCCACGCCAGCGACAGCTGGGCGCGCATTACCGAGCTGAACATCACCACTTCGCGTGCCGAACTGTCAGCATATTCTCGCGCCAGAGCAAAAATCTGCGGCATCGCCACGCTGGCCAGTGCCGACAGGAATACCCCGGCGGTAATCAGTGTCAGATAGTGACGATTAAAAGCGAATAACAGCGCATTCAGCAGCGCCATCAGGCAGCAGAACAGGATCAACATTCGCCGGTCGCCACGGTTATCGGATCGCTTCGCCAGTAACAGGCTCACCACAATCCCGGCGATGGCATTTACGGTATAAAACAGCCCAACCCAGAATGGCCGCACTTCCACTTCGCGGCTGAGAAACAGGCTCAGAGTGGGTGCCTGCAATGCACCGGCGATGCCAACCATAAAGGAGACCGCCATAAAAGCGACATAAACCGGATTAATGCGACGACGACGGGTCAGCAGCGATTTCATACCTTGATAATTCCTGGATGGAAAAAGGAGGAAAAACGACAAATAAGAAGCGTAGAAGAAACCACAGCGAAAAGAAAAAAGCCAGCAGACAATAAATCCGCTGGCAGGTGAAAGCACCATACTCAGAATGGGACAGAAGTGCGCCATCCAACTAGCGATGCCTCCCGCTCTTCCATCTGTGGCTATTATTGCCATAATACAGGAAACAAAAAACTGATGGCTTTTACTGCGGAGTTCCCCTTTTATGTCCTCTCCCCGTTTGCAGCAGCAATTTATTCGCCTGTGGCAGAGCTGTAATGGCCAGTCGCAAGAGACCACGCTGAATGAGCTGGCTAACCAGCTAAGCTGTTCGCGCCGTCATATGCGTAATTTATTGAATGCGATGCAGGCTCACGGCTGGCTGGAGTGGCAGGCAGAAGCCGGACGCGGCAAGCGTTCGATGCTGACCTTCCTCTATACCGGCCTCGCGCTGCAACAACAGCGCGCCGAGGATCTGCTGGAGCAGGATCGTATCGACCAACTGGTGCAACTGGTCGGGGATAAAAACCAGGTGCGGCAGATGATTACCTCGCACCTCGGGCGCAGTTTTCGTCAGGGGAAACATATTTTGCGGGTGCTTTACTACCGCTCGTTGCTGAATTTATTGCCCGGCTCACCATTGCGCCGTTCAGAAACTCACCTTGCGCGACAGATTTTCAGCAGCCTGACGCGCATAAATGAGGAAAACGGGGAACTGGAAGCGGATATTGCCCATCACTGGCAACAGATCGCCGCCACCCACTGGCGCTTCTACCTGCGTCCGGCAGTCCACTTTCATCATGGCCGCGAGCTGGAAATGGCCGATGTCATCAGCTCGCTGACGCGCCTGACCAGTCAGCCGCTGTTCAGCCATCTGACCCGCATTGAGTCCTCGACGCCCTGGGCGCTGGATATCCACCTCAGTCAGCCGGATAACTGGCTGCCATGGCTACTCGGCAATGTCAGCGCAATGATCCTGCCGCGCGAATGGCCCACCCTGCCCGACTTTTCGCGCCAGCCGGTAGGCACTGGCCCCTATTCCGTGGTGCGCAATCAGCAGTCTCAGCTAAAGATTCAGGCCTTTGACGACTACTTTGGCTATCGCGCATTGATTGATGAAGTGGCGATCTGGGTACTGCCGGAAATTACCGACGAGCTGGTCTACTCCGGCGTAAAACTACAGGGTAAAAAACAGGATGAAAAATCGGAAGAGAGCCGGCTGGAAGAGGGCTGCTACTTTCTGCTGTTCGACCAGCGCTCACCGCAGGGGCGCAACGAGCAGGTACGCCGCTGGGTCAGCTATATCTTTAATCCGATAGCCCTGTTAAACAACTCCGGGATTGGCTATCAGCGTTATTGGTTTCCGGCATACGGCCTGCTGCCGCGCTGGCATCACCGGCGCGATATGACCCCGGCGGAAAAACCGCCAGGGCTGGAAAGTTTAACCCTCACCTGGTACAGCGATCATATCGAACATCAGGGCATTGCGAATGCGCTGGAACCGATACTGGCCGCGCATGGCGTAAAGCTGATTACGCAACAGGTGGATTACGACAGCTGGTATCGCGGTGATGCCGAAAGTGATATCTGGCTCGGCAGCGCCAATTTCACCCTGCCGCTGGAGTTTTCGCTGTTTGCCTTACTGTATGAGATCCCGCTGATCCATCACTGCGTGCAGATCGACTGGGAAGCGGATGCCGATCGCTGGCGGCAACAGTCGTTATCGCTGGCCGACTGGAGTAAACAGCTGGTCGACAGTTACAGCCTGCATCCGCTGTTTCATCACTGGTTACTGCTGGAAGGTCAACGCAGCATGCGCGGGGTGCGGATGAACACTCTTGGCTGGTTCGATTTTAAATCAGCCTGGTTTGCCCCGCCCGAATCATGAGTCTTTCACTGCTGACCGTAAATCAATAGAATAGGCCGTTCTCAACGGGGTGCGGAAAAAACCTTGTGGTGCCAGTGCATTGTCACCCACCGATTTTTTCCGCTGAGAAAAACCCGTCGAACCTGATCCGGCTCATACCGGCGTAGGGATTTGAGATTGCCTGTCACTCAGATCATGCGCCTCATTTATCCATTTTCTGGAGAGCGCAACGTGTTAAACAAGACCCTGCCTTTGTTACTGCTGTTAGCGGCACCGGCATTTGCTGCCAAACCGACGCTGACCGTCTATACCTATGACTCGTTCTCCGCTGACTGGGGCCCAGGTCCGGCAATCAAAAAAGCCTTCGAAGCCGACTGCGACTGTCAGCTGAAATTCGTCGCGCTGGAAGATGGCGTTTCCCTGCTGAATCGTCTGCGGATGGAAGGGAAAAACAGCAAAGCTGACGTGATCCTTGGTCTCGATAACAACCTGTTGCAGGCGGCAGAGAAGACCGGCTTGTTTACCCACAGCCATGTTGATACCAGCAAGCTGACCCTGCCAGGTGGCTGGCAAAACAGTACTTTTGTGCCTTATGACTACGGCTACTTTGCCTTTGTTTACGATAAAACCAAACTGACTCACCCGCCGAAAAGCCTGAAAGAGCTGGTCGACAGCGATCAGAACTGGAAAGTGATCTATCAGGATCCGCGCACCAGCACGCCGGGCCTTGGTCTGCTGCTGTGGATGCAAAAAGTCTTCGGCGATGATACGCCGCAGGCGTGGCAGAAACTGGCGAAGAAAACCGTCACCGTTACAAAAGGCTGGAGCGAAGCCTATGGCCTGTTCCTGAAGGGCGAAGGGGATATGGTGCTGAGCTACACCACCTCCCCGGCTTATCACCTGATTGAAGAGCAGAAAGATCGCTACGCCGCCGCCGATTTCGCCGAAGGCCATTATATGCAGGTGGAAGTTGCCGGACAGCTGGCCAGCAGCAAGCAGCCGGAGCTGGCGCAACGCTTTATGAAATTTATCGTCAGCCAGCCCTTCCAGCAGGCGATTCCAACCGGCAACTGGATGTATCCGGTAACCGACATCAAGCTGCCAGCGGGCTTCGACACATTGACCGTCCCGAAAACCTCGCTGGAATTCAGCCCACAGCAAGTCGCCGATCACCGCGCGCAATGGATCAGTGCATGGCAACGCGCCGTCAGCCGTTAATCGCTGGCTGGATGATCCCCGGCGGCCTGGCCGCAATGCTGCTGGTCGCCGTGGCGATTCTGGCGTTTGCCGCGCTGTGGTTTAACGCCCCGCAAACCGACTGGCGTGCCATTGCGCAGGACAGCTATCTCTGGCATGTGCTGGGCTTCTCCTTCTGGCAGGCGTTGTTATCGGCGCTGCTGTCGGTGCTCCCGGCGATTCCACTGGCCAGAGCGCTTTATCGCCGCCGCTTCCCCGGACGCGCCGCGCTGTTGCGGCTCTGCGCCATGACGCTGGTCTTGCCGGTACTGGTGGCAGTATTCGGCATTCTCAGTGTCTACGGCCGCGAAGGCTGGCTGGCGCAGTTGTGTCAGCTGCTGGGCATTGACTACCGTTTCTCCCCCTATGGCCTGCAGGGCATTCTGCTGGCGCATGTGTTCTTTAATCTTCCGCTGGCAACGCGCCTGCTGTTACAGACGCTGGAACAGATCCCTGGCGAACAAAGACAGCTGGCTGCCCAGCTTGGCATGCGCGGCTGGCACCATTTTCGACTGGTGGAGTGGCCGTGGCTGCGTCGGCAAATCATGCCTGCGGCGGCGCTGATCTTTATGCTGTGCTTCGCCAGTTTTGCCACGGTGTTATCGCTGGGCGGCGGCCCGCAAGCCACCACCATTGAGCTGGCGATCTTTCAGGCGCTGAGTTACGACTACGATCCCGGACGCGCCGCACTGCTGGCACTGCTGCAAATGGTCTGCTGTCTGGGACTGGTGATGCTGAGTCAACGCCTGAGCAAAGCCATTCCGGCAGGTAGCGCAGCAATAAGCGGCTGGCGCGATCCGCAAGACAGCAGACGGGCAAAAATCGTCGACGGGCTGTTAATTTTGTTGGCGCTGATGTTATTGCTGCCGCCACTGCTGGCGGTGGTTGTCGACGGGATTAATCAGGGGTTCAGCAGCGTATTGCGGCAACCGGCATTGTGGCAGGCGACCCTTACTTCACTACGTATTGCGATTGCTGCCGGGCTGCTTTGCGTGGTGCTGACTACCATGCTGCTGTGGACCAGCCGCGAGTTGCGCCTGCGTCAACGTGCGCTGGCAGGTCAGGCGCTGGAGCTGAGCGGTATGCTGATTCTGGCGATGCCGGGTATTGTGCTGGCGACCGGCTTTTTCCTGTTGCTGAACAGCACGGTCGGTTTGCCACAGTCGGCCGACGCGCTGGTGATTTTCACTAATGCGCTGATGGCGATTCCCTATGCCATGAAAGTGCTGGAAAACCCGCTGCGTGATATCGCCGAACGCTATAACCGACTCTGCCTGTCACTGGATATTCGTGGCTGGAATCGCCTGCGGCTGATCGAACTGAAGGCGCTGAAACGCCCGCTGGCACAGGCGCTGGCCTTCGCCTGTGTATTATCGATAGGTGATTTTGGCGTGGTGGCGCTGTTTGGCAATGAAGATTTCCGCACCCTGCCGTTCTGGCTTTATCAGCAGATTGGTTCGTATCGCAGTGAACAGGGCGCGGTAACCGCACTGCTGCTGTTACTGCTCTGTTTCCTGCTGTTTACCCTTATTGAAAAGCTGCCGGGTCGTCATGCTAACGCTGAATAATTTAACTTATCTTTATAACCATCTGCCGATGCGTTTTTCTCTGACAATGCAGGCCGGTGAACGGCTGGCGATTCTGGGCCCCAGCGGAGCGGGTAAAAGTACCCTGCTCAGCCTGATTGCCGGTTTTCTGTCGGCTAACAGTGGTGAACTGCTGCTGAACGGTGCAGACCATACTCACACTGCGCCAGCACAGCGTCCGGTGTCGATGCTGTTCCAGGAAAACAATCTGTTTCCGCATCTGAGCGTGGCACAAAATATCGGGCTGGGGCTGAATCCGGGCTTAAAGCTGAATGCACAACAGCGGCAGACTATCAGCGATATCGCCCGGCGCGTCAGCCTCAGTGACTATCTTGACCGCCTGCCTGCTCAGCTCTCCGGCGGTCAGCGCCAGCGTGCGGCACTGGCGCGCTGTCTGGTACGTCAACAGCCGTTACTGCTGCTGGATGAGCCCTTTTCCGCCCTCGATCCCGCCCTGCGTAAAGAGATGCTGAAGCTGGTAGATGAGGTGTGCAGTGAGCGGCAAATCACCTTGCTGATGGTGTCGCACAGCCTTGAAGACGCGCAACAGATTGCCGCACGCAGCGTGCTGATCGTGGATGGTCGGGTTTACTGGGACGGCTCAACCGCCGCGCTGGCGAATGGCGACACCGCGGCGGCGGAGATTTTAGGGGTAACGCGGCGATAGCCGGGGCCAGCCAGTAAAGCCAGCCCGCAGCACGGCCTTAATGGCCAAAAAATACCTGCCACAACAGATGACGGAACAGCGGCATCATCGGGTGAAGCTGAATGGCAACAAAGCTGGCAATGCCGATGGCAGCAGCCATTGGTGCCAGCCAGCGCAGACGCGTCACCGGCAAAATTGGCGTTGCCCAGTCGTTCTGCTTATCCGCCCGATGCCAGCGCCAGCACAGCCAGAAGCCGAGCCACACCAGCAGCGCCACCGCCAGCAGCAGCCATTTAAACATGCCGCTTTGCGCGTCTTGCGGCACATCAATCGCCACCCCGGCCAGAATGCCCGGCATAAAATAGAGCGGCGGCCACAACAGGCAGCCAATCACATTCGGTGGAATAAACTTCCTGATCGGCAGCTCCAGCATTCCCGCCACCATCGGAATCAACGGTCGGGTTGGACCGATAAAACGTCCGATCAGAATGGTAAACATACTGTGCTGGTGCAGCGCATGCTCGGTTTTATCCAGCATCGATTTATGCTTTTGCAGGAAAGACCAGCGGTGCAGCGGCCCTTTAAACTGCCAGCCAATATAATACGAGAGCCAGTCACCGAGCAGGCAGCCGATAATACCGGCACCCCACGCCGGATACAGCCCCATCTGGCCGCTACCAATCAGCGCGCCCAGCGTCGCCATCAGCACCGTTCCGGGCAATAACAAGCCCACCAACGCCAGTGATTCAAGAAACGCCACCAGCATAACGGCGACCAGCGACCACGCCAGCGATTGGGTAATTAAATGTTCCAGCCAGGCTTCCATAAGCTTCCATCCGGTATTCAGGATGTTGGATTGTCCTGACCCGTTGCAGCAGCGTCAAGGCTTGTTTTGTATGCGAACATTGACAGTTGCCGCCGGTTTAACACTCCAAGGGATTAAGGTGCCATCATCAACACTTTAAACTGGCTCGGCACGGCACGCATCCCGACGATATTGGTGGCGTTTTGCAGGCTCAGACTGGTCAGGCGCGTGGCCGGAGAGCCTTTCAGCAACACGGTAAACGAAGCGGTCAGATGACGCGATGGCCCCATCACCGTCCCCGATGCCACCCCCATATTTATCCCGGCATTATCGCCGTTGGTTAGCGGGATAATCGTCGCCAGATTATGCGCTGGCATCCCCAGAAACAGTATATTCAGCGCATTGGGGATGGCGGTTGGCCCCAGTGCAATATTGGGATAAGGCACCGGAACCGGCATTGGCAAAGGTGTCAGGCAGACATCCGGCAGGGCTATATCAACCCCCATTAACTGGCAATTGGCAAACATCGGCTCTCCCTGGCGTTTAGCCCATATGGATCTGACCAGCATCCACTTTAGCGATGGCCTTGGCGGTAATCACCGTATTTTGCGCATGCATCCGCAGATAATTTTCCGCTTTAATATCCAGCTGCCCGGCGCGCAGATGCTCGGTCTGACTGGTTTTGCGAAACACGTTATTACTAATCTGGGTAATTGTTTGCCAGACCGATTCACAGCGCTTACCCACCAGGCTGGTCAGGTTCACCCAGGCGGAGAGCGACTCGCCGCTGTATTTCAGCGCATGGATATGGCAATCCGCCTCTTCCGCCGTGATACGAAATTGCTTACTGCTCAGGCTTAATTCGCCCTGACTGACAATACGCAGAGCACTCTCGGTACTCAGCTCGGCGGTCTGGCGCGGTGAGCTGCGATCGAGGATCGCCAGCACCCACACGCCTTGTTCAATCGTCACCAGCAGCACCGCATCGCCGACGGCCGGAACCAGCAGGCAGCTGGCCGCACGCCGGCAGTGCCAGCCGCGCTCAGCACATTCGACGGTCAGTGTGCCATCGGGAAAAAGGTGGGTCACGCGTCCGGTCGACTGCTGCGCCGACAGCAGTGTGGCAGGATAAGTCTGGTTAGCCGTATTCATAATACAAAACCTCTGTTAACTGCGACTTTGTCGAAGTGTGCTCCAGGCTTCTGCGGCTAATAATTCGCTATCGTGTTCGATAATATGAGTACGATCGGAAAATTGCGCCCCAGTGTGCCGGGCTGAATGGAAACGCGTTCTGAAAAAAACCGCGCCGCGAAAATTGGTGTGGCTGAGATCTGCCCCGCTGAGATCGACCCATGTCAGGTCGCACCCGGCAAAGTTTGCCGCTGCGGCGGTTACCTGCTGCAAAATCGCCTGATAAAAGCGGCTGCCGCTGAAATCGCTGCCCTCCAGCCGTGCGCCAACAAAAATAGCCTGATCAAAAATGCTGTTCTGACAGCGGGCACCGCTAAGATCCGCTGTGGTAAACAGCGCCTGCACGGCATTCACCCGTTGCAGATTGGCTCCCTGTAACGACGCGCCGCTGAAATTACACTGGGTCAGCTGCGCACGGGAAAAATCCACTGCATCCAGTTTATTGTCAGAAAACTGACAGCCGATAAATACCTGCTGCGCATAACACTGCTCACGATGATTACAGGCAAAAAATATCGCGCGTTCAAAGCGGCTACGTGCAAAACGGGTGTGGCGTAAATCAATGCTGAAAAAGGTGGTCAGCAGGCAGCGCATCTTGTCCATCTGCGCTCCCTCCAGCAAACAGTGATTAAAAGCTGAATGACTCAGTTGTGCGCCGGTGAACCTCGTGCGATGCAATGAACAGGCGATAAACTGGTTTTTATCCTGCTGGCTGTGGCTAAAACAGGCATCGTTTATCCGGCAGTGATTAAAAATGGTCTCCGTTAGCTCAGTCCGCGTCAACTTCACCGCGTTCATCTCACACTGGTTAAACACCGTCTGTTCGATACGCGCCCCACTCATCAACGCACCGTCCAGCTGGCAGGCGGTAAACACCGTTTCATGCAAATTCGCGCCGGTAAAATCAGCTCCGCTGACATCCACCCCCTGTAACATTCCGCCCGCTAAATCCAACCCGCGTAAATTGGCGCCGCGCAACGACACCTGCTCAACCGGTTCGCCGCGTTTGATTTTTTGTTGCAGCATTTCAGCCGTCAGGCCGTTCATTGCCGCTCTCGCCTGGGTAAGGTTTTAGTACGACAAATAAAGGCATCGGTCAGCTGCGTGGCATCATTGATCAGCGATTGCGATAAATCAGTACGAAACAAATTCGCCCCGCGCAGATCGGCCCCGCCCAGCTGACACTTTTGCAACACGGCACCGATCAGATTGCTGTCCGCCAGCGTGGCATCGCGAAAATTGGTGCGAATAAACAGACTGCCCGCCAGATTACTTCGGCTCATATCGGCCTGCTGACAACTGGCTTCACTGAGATCGCTGTTGACCAGCCTCGCCTGGTGAAAACAGGCGTGATCAAGCTGCAACTGGCGTAAATTACATTCGGTTAGTGTCGCCAGCGTAAAATCGGCTCCTGGCAGATAGCTTTCAGCGGTGATGGCGCAGCTCAGCAAACAAGCCCGATGAAAGTTGCTGTGTGCTGCCCGGCTCTCCACCAATGAACACCCGGTCAGTATTGCCCCGGCGAAATCCGCCTTATCAAGATCGCACTGCACAAAACTGACTTTCGTTAAGCTTGCCACGCTGAAATCGGGTTCCGCCAGCGACAATCCTAAAAACAGCATGTTATCCAGCGCGGCCTGCTGAAAACGTGACTGATAAATTACCGCGTTATGCACCACCATCTCGCTCAGTGAGGCACCGTCGAAGCGACAGTTATCCAGCACGGTTTCATGCCAGACGGTACTGAGGAAGTGCGCCCCAGAGAAATCGCTGCGTTTGCAGTGGGCAAAGGCCAGCGAGGCATGATCGAATACCGCATGACACAGCGACGCCTGATTAAATTCAGCGCGGGCGAGTACCGCCTCGCTGAAGTTAACCCCGTCCAGCTGGCTGTGGCTGAAATCCACACTCTCCAGCAGCGCCCGTGAAAAGTTGGCACCGCGAAGATCCAGCTGCGAAAGATCGGCGCCGGTAAAATCCAGCCCACTGAAGTCACCATTCAGCGCCATGGTGGCTAACGCACGGTTACGCAGAATCTGCACCGTTTCGCCCTCGATGCGTTTCGCCGCAGGCTGCGCCTGCACCGACATCAAATAGATCTGATGCAGTGAGGCAATCGCTTCTGCACGCTGCTTATCGCTTAACGCCGTCTCATGGCGATGTAACAACGCCTGCATCTGATGAAGCGCTTCTGGCCCGCTCGGTAAGGCGGTGGACGCCGCATTATCCCGCTGAGCGCGCTCACTGTGACATGCCGCTTGCTCACGGAGATGATCAGCCTGCTGTTCAAGCAGTTCAATAAAGTCAGGTAATTCATGCAGTTCGGGTAAGGTCGCATTGCTCAGCAAGGGAAGCTGTTGATTGCTGTCCTGCCCCAACTCAGCCAGCCGGGCACCCTGTTGCTGCCGCAGATGGGTTTCACGGTTGCGCAAATTTGCACATACCGGACTTTCCTGCACCGGCAGCTCAGTATCCAGCCATGGCCCGATGGCCTCTTCCGGCAGCAGGTCTTTTTCCCGAAAGGCATACAGTGCGCCCTTCTCTTTATCCAGACGTTGCTCAAGCACCTGACGATAGTGCTGAAGTGAACGCTCACTGCCTGTTTTTTCCAGCGCCGGCAGAATCTGCAATATATCCGCGCCATCATCCTCCGCGATACGGATACTGCCCTGCCAAATCAGCAGCATCTGCTCAAGATGCGGAAAGAACCACAGGGTGGTGGCACGCAGCGGCACCTCGACGAACTGCGGTTGCTGCACGCTCTGACGATTAATAAAGCAGCGCGCCTGCCACGGCGGCAATCGTCCCTGCTGTAACGGTTGTTCCGGGTGCATATTCCAGATGCGCCACGCCGCCTCGGATGGCAACCTGTTATTCTCGGGCCACCACTGATCTTCGCTGGCGGCATTAAACAATCGCCAGTCCATATCCGGCGCGAACCCCGGAAAATCATGGTGTAACCAGTTGGCATCGTACTGTTTACCAATGCGCGAAAAACGCTGAGGCCACGTCATATCCAGCGGCCCGAAGCCGACTGGCTCGGGCCTGTCGCGCACTGAACGGATGCCCCGGTGAAGCGGCTCAATATTTGGCAGGCGATAATAGTCATGCCCTTCAATATTATCGGGCGTAAAACCTATCCCCTGTGGATTGTTAGCGAATCCTTTTCCACCAAAAGCCCGGCTCCAGTCGAGACGCATCTGACTGAAAGCCTGCGGCCGCGACGGTTTATCGTTGTGCCAGTGGCGATCGCCGGACACCATCAGTGTCTTACTCAGCATCCCGACTTCGATTTTTACCGCACAGCGGGTTTTATCTGCCTGATGCTGGCTAAAGGCATAGCCGGTTGCCAGATATTCAGCACAGGCTTTTGGCATCGCCAAGTCCAGCACGCCACCGCTGGCGGATAACTCACTGGCAGCCAGTTGCCACAGTTCCGCTTCCGGTCGTAACTGCGGTGTGGCACTCATATCTGCCAGCGCTAAAACCGAAATTCCGAGCTGATTTTCTCCCCGCAGACTAAACGGCCGGTTTAATACACTTAAACGCAAAGGCTTAATTATTTTCATGCGATTATCCTTAAACGCACTACAAGCCGTACAGAATCCTCACCTGCTCACTACATATATAAATGCAGCATGCTGAATATCGATATTTGACTGGAATAATCCAGCTTCACGCCTGAACCACTGTATTTTATCGTATCGGTTTGCAGCGAAACCACGCTTTTCGACATATTGAAGCCGGTAATACTGCTGGCAACGCCCTTCACTTCATTACTTGATAGCGTCGTGCCAGCCGTCATGCCATTCACTTTAATATCAAGTCCATTGATACCAATATTCACACCAGAAAGGGTACAGGCTTCCCCACGGGTGGTAAAGGTAAGGCTGGGTGCATTGATCGCAATATTACTGTCACTTTCAAGATGAATGTTATTTGGCGAACTGATCGCAATATCCCCGCCGCTAACATTCTGTTGCCAGCCGCCCTCAATAGAAACGCTGACTTCACCATGGATAATTTCTTTTTTCCCTGCCGAGCTAATTTCGGTTAACAGCCCCTGCTGATAAACCTGACTTACCGGCCCGACCACCTGTTCAGAATAGCCGCCTTTAGTAAAAATATGGCGATTGCCGTCAATGGTAAGATCATCATCAGCCAAAACTTCTGTGCTTCGATTGCCCTTAATAAGATATCGGCTATTGCTGTCCACTTGCAGATTCAGGTTGTTCTCGACCGAAATCGTCATATCGCGCTCGGCATGCATAGCAAAAGATTCACGCCCTGGCGCATCGTCGAGATACAGAAAACTGGCATTGTCCATGGTGCCACCGCTGCTGCGCGACATAAAGCCCATCCGGGTGGCGGCGCTGGGCAGATCCCACGGCGGCATATTCTGCTGATTGTAAACGCCGCCGGTGATAATCGGCCGGTCCGGATCGCCATTAATAAAATCCACCACCACCTCTTCACCAATGCGTGGCACCTGCACCGCGCCATACTTCCAGCCCGCCCGGTAGCTGGAAACCCGCACCCAGCATGACGCCGTTTCATCATCGCGCCCGTGGCGATCCCAACGAAATTTCAGCTTTACCCGACCATATTGATCGGTCCAGAGAGTTTCACCGCGCGGCCCGACCACCACCGCGGTTTGCGGCCCATGCGTTTTGGGCCATCGCGTAGTGCGTGCCGGTCGCCAGTTCACTGCGGCGGGCACCACCACAAAGTTGATACGCTGTTCTGCAACCTGATCACTGCCACTGGCATAAGCGTTTGCCACCAGCTTATAGCTGGCGCTGATGGTGAGATAGTCCCCCTCATCCACCGGCCGCGGTGCCTGGGTAAAATTAAACCTGTATCCGGCGCCGATACCGAGCGCGCTGGCACTGCCGCTTATCTGCTGATGACGTGCGGCAAATTCCTGCTGTCGTACCCGCGCATAAAACTCGCCGTGTTCGCGGTCGGTAAAACCTCCCGGCCAGTCAAACACCTCCGCCTTACCCGCGGCAAAAGAGTGCGGATTCTGACGCACTTCCAGTAAACGCGCATCTGGCTGGCGATAATCGTAGTCATCGTGGCTGTATAACGCGGGAGTAATAGAATCCGTCACGCTCCAGCGGGTGATCGCTTCCGCCACCTGCTCTTCGCAAGGATGATAAGCCAGCTTTTCATAACCCGGCAGCGAACCATGCGCCTCGGGAGCATCAGCCAGAACAAACACTTCGCTGCCCAACTGATGATGAAAATAGTAATAGATCCCCTCATGCTCCATCAGGCGGCTGATAAAATCAAAATCACTCTCCTGATACTGCACACAATAATTCCAGCGCCGGTAGCGCCAGCTGAGCTGATTATCAAAAGGGATATGGTGTTCGGCCAGTAATTCCGTAATAATCTCTGGAACGCTTTTTTCTTGCCAGATTCTGAAGTCGCGATTCTGGGTTAAATACCATAATGCCGGCCTTAACACCGCAAGCCAGACATAATAACGTTCACCTGTTGTTTCACGCCCGACCAGCGTTATTTGCGTTACACAGCCATTTAAATATCGCGGTGTTTCTTTGTGGGTATTTAATGCCACCGTCATCGCCTGGCCTAATAAACTTTTAATATCGATATCATTACTGGCGCTTAATAGCTCAACCTCAAAGCAATACAACCCGGAAAGCTGCTCACTACCGGTCAGCTTGCTGAACAGCAGCCGATCATCAGCCAGCGGAGTATGGGCTACGATTAGGCGTTCCATGATAAAAGATCCTTTTATTAACTCTGCGCCTGCCTGGCTGAAAAATAAAGTCACATCGCTGGTTTAACTGCATACAGGAATGTGATGTCAGTCGACCTGAATTAAATTATTTAACTGAAATCGCCGTAAGGTTTAACACCTGATTCAGAATCTTGCCAGTCATGATGGGAAGATACCGTGATAATTTAACACTGTAATAAGAATCATTATCAACTTACTGTTCAACGCCTGAGACACTGTATAAATAAACATGCTATTATTGCTTATAGTTAACGCAATAAGGGTTTTCGGTGGACAACGCGCGCGCAGGCTTTTTACTTACTCGCCACTGGCGGGATACCGCCGCAGGGACGGAAGTGGTGCTGTGGCTGGCAACCGATGCCGGGCCGCAACGGCTGGTGCTGCCGCAACAGGAATCGGTGGCGTTTATTCCCGTTGAGTTTCAGTCACAGGTTCAGCAGCTGTTAGCCAATGAGCGCCATTACCGCATTGCGCCGCTGGAACTGAAAGACTTCCGCCTGCGCCCGGTGTTTGGGCTTTACTGCCGTCAGTATCGCCAGCTACAGCGGTTGGAAAAGCTGCTGCGTGAAAACCGGGTGCCGGTGTATGAAGCCGATATCCGTCCACCAGAACGCTTTTTAATGGAACGCTTTATCACCGCGCCGGTCTGGTTTAGTGGTCAGCCGGTGGGTAACAGCCTGCAAAATGCCCGTCTGAAACCGCATCCCGACTATCGCCCGCCGCTAAAATGGGTATCGCTGGATATCGAAACCACCCAGCACGGTGAGCTTTACTGCATCGGTCTGGAAGGCTGCGGCCAGCGCCAGGTGTATATGCTGGGGCCAGAAAATGGCGATGCCAGTCAGCTTGATTTTGATCTGGAGTATGTCAGCAGCCGTCCTCAGCTACTGGAGAAACTTAACGCCTGGTTCCAGCAGCACGATCCGGATGTGCTGATTGGCTGGAACGTGGTGCAGTTCGATCTGCGCGTGTTACAAAAACATGCTGACCGCTACGGCATTCCGCTGCGCTTAGGCCGTAACAATGAAGCGCTGGAGTGGCGGGAACATGGCTTTAAGCCTGGCGTGTTTTTCGCGCAGGCCACCGGCCGGCTGGTAATTGATGGCATTGAAGCGCTGAAATCGGCGTTCTGGAACTTCTCTTCCTTCAGCCTTGAAGCGGTTTCACGCGAACTGCTGGGCGAAGGTAAAGCGATCAATAATCCGTGGCAGCGCATGGAGGAAATTAATCAGCGTTTCGCCAACGATAAACCGGCGCTGGCCCATTACAACCTGAAAGATTGTGAGCTGGTCACGCGGATTTTCCAGCATACCGAACTGATGCCGTTTTTACTTGAGCGCGCCACGGTAAACGGGCTGGCGGTCGATCGGCACGGCGGGTCGGTTGCGGCCTTTGGTCATCTCTATCTGCCACGCATGCATCGCGCCGGTTTTGTTGCGCCGAACCTCGGTGAAATTGCGCCGGAAGCCAGTCCGGGCGGCTATGTGATGGACTCGCGTCCTGGCCTGTATGACTCGGTACTGGTACTGGATTACAAAAGCCTGTATCCGTCGATTATCCGCACTTTTCTGATCGATCCGGTCGGGCTGGTCACCGGGCTGGCGCAGCCTGACGATGCGCACTCGGTACCCGGTTTTCGTGAGGCGCGCTTCTCGCGCACGGAACATTGCCTGCCGGAAATCGTTAACCAGATCTGGCTTGGCCGTGAGGCGGCGAAAAAACAGGGCAACAAGCCGCTGTCGCAGGCGCTCAAAATCATTATGAACGCTTTTTATGGCGTACTGGGAACCAGCGCCTGCCGCTTTTTCGATCCACGGCTGGCCTCATCAATCACCCTGCGCGGCCATGAAATTATGCGCCAAACCCGCGAACTGATTGAGGCGCAAGGTTATGATGTGATTTATGGCGACACCGACTCAACCTTTGTCTGGCTGAAATCCCCGCATGATGACGCACAGGCGAACGAGATTGGTCAGCGGCTGACAGACGTGGTGAATAACTGGTGGCGCGACCATCTTCGCCAGCAGTATGGCCTCGAAAGCGCGCTGGAACTGGAGTATGAAACCCACTTTAACCGTTTCCTGATGCCCACTATTCGCGGCGCGGAACAGGGCAGTAAAAAACGCTATGCCGGCATGATTAACGACGGCGGGCAACAGCGCCTGGTATTTAAAGGGCTGGAAACCGTCCGTACCGACTGGACGCCGCTGGCGCAGCAGTTTCAGCAACAGCTTTATCAGCGGATTTTCCAGCGCCAGCCGTATCAGGATTTCATTCGCGAAACCGTGCGTCAGCTGCTGGATGGCGAACTGGACGACCAGCTGGTGTTTAAAAAGCGCTTACGGCGGCCACTGAAAGAGTATCAACGTAATGTGCCGCCGCACGTGCGCGCGGCGCGGCTGGCCGATGAAGAAAATCGGAAGTCCGATCGACCGTTGCAGTACCAGAACGGCGGCTATATTCGCTACGTGATGGCAACCTCAGGCCCTGAACCCCTGGAAGCGCGCATCACGCCACTCGACTACGATCATTACCTCACGCGCCAGCTTCAGCCAGTGGCCGATGGTATTCTGCCATTTGTCCAGGACGATTTTGCTACACTAATAACAGGACAGTTAGGGCTGTTTTGACAGGTGACGAACGCGCCACCTTCCAGTACCATAGCGCCCTTCCTGAACGCTACCGCTCTGAACCTTTCGCCAGACATTCATGTCCGGCCGCAATACTATTGCCTTTGAGCGAGTTCTAAAAAATTTTTAAGAGAATCGAGCCAACTATCTATGCCTTTTACACTTGGTCAACGCTGGATCAGCGATACGGAAAGCGAACTGGGATTGGGAACCGTTGTTGCACTGGATGCACGTATGGTGACAGTGCTGTTTCCCGCCACCGGTGAAAACCGTCTCTATTCCAGAAATGATTCTCCGATAACCCGCGTCATTTTTAATCCGGGCGATACCATAACCAGCCACGAGGGCTGGCAGCTGGAAGTTGAAGAAGCCATCAGCGAAAACGGCCTGATGGCTTATGTCGGTCGACGCCTCGATACCGACGAAAGCGGCGTGATGATGCGTGAAGTGATGCTGGACAGCAAACTGGTGTTCAGCAAGCCGCAGGATCGCCTGTTTGCCGGTCAGCTGGATCGTATGGATCGCTTCGCGCTGCGTTTCCGCGCGCGCAAATATCACAGTGAACAGTATCGCCTGGCGATCAGCGGGCTGCGTGGCATGCGCACCAACCTGATCCCGCATCAGCTGCATATCGCCCATGATGTTGGTCGTCGCCACGCCCCTCGCGTGCTGCTGGCGGATGAAGTCGGCCTGGGTAAAACCATCGAAGCTGGCATGATTATTCACCAGCAATTACTGGCAGGACGTGCGGAACGCGTGCTGATCGTGGTGCCAGAAACCCTGCAACATCAGTGGCTGGTCGAGATGCTGCGCCGTTTCAACCTGCGTTTTGCGCTGTTTGACGATGCCCGCTATGCCGAAGCGCAGCTCGACAGCGATAACCCGTTTGATACCGAACAGCTGGTTATCTGCTCGCTGGATTTCGTGCGCCGCAACAAGCAACGTCTGGAAAAAATGGCGGATGCTGAGTGGGATCTGCTGATTGTCGATGAAGCGCATCACCTGGCGTGGAGCGAAGGCGAGCCAAGCCGTGAATATCGGGTGATTGAGCAGCTGGCCGAACACATTCCTGGCGTGCTGCTGTTAACCGCGACGCCAGAGCAGCTGGGAATGGAGAGCCACTTCGCCCGTCTGCGCCTGCTCGATCCGGATCGTTTCCACGACTTTGAACAGTTTGTTGAAGAACAGAAAAACTTCCGTCCGATCGCCGATGCGGTAGCGATGCTGCTGGCTGATAAAAGCATCTCCAGCGATGAGATGAATATGCTGAACGATCTGGTCGGCGAGCAGGATATCGAGCCATTGCTACAGGTGGCTAACAGCGACCGTGAAGGCAAACAGCAGGCGCGTGAAGAGCTGATCAGCATGCTGATGGATCGTCATGGCACCAGCCGCGTCCTGTTCCGTAATACCCGTAACGGCGTGAAAGGCTTTCCGAAACGTGAGATGCATCAGATCCGCCTGCCGCTGCCATTGCAGTATCAGACGGCGATCAAAGTCTCCGGTATTATGGGTGCGCGTAAATCTGCCGATGAACGCGCGCGCGATATGCTCTACCCGGAGCAGATTTATCAGGAGTTCGAGGGTGACACCGGGACCTGGTGGAACTTCGATCCGCGTGTCGAATGGCTGATGGGTTACCTGACCAGCAACCGTGACGAAAAAGTGCTGGTGATCTGTGCTAAAGCGGCCACCGCGCTGCAACTGGAGCAGGTACTGCGTGAGCGCGAAGGTATCCGTGCGGCAGTATTCCACGAAGGCTTATCGATTATTGAACGCGACCGCGCAGCGGCTTATTTCGCCACCGAAGAGGGCGGCGCTCAGGTACTGCTGTGTTCTGAAATCGGCTCCGAAGGCCGTAACTTCCAGTTCGCCAGCCGCCTGGTGATGTTCGACCTGCCGTTTAACCCGGATCTGCTGGAACAGCGTATTGGTCGTCTTGATCGTATCGGCCAGGCTCACGATATCCAGATTATGGTGCCATACCTGGAAAAAACCGCGCAGTCGGTGCTGGTGCGCTGGTATCACGAAGGGCTGGATGCCTTCGAACATACCTGCCCGACAGGTCGTACGGTGTATGACAGCGTTTATCAACCGCTGATCGAGTATCTGGCCGCGCCGGAAAATCCGGAAGGGCTGGACGAATTTATAACCCAGTGCCGCAGCCAGCATGACGCGTTGAAGTCGCAGCTGGAACAGGGTCGCGACCGTCTGCTGGAGCTGAACTCCAACGGCGGTGAAAAAGCGCAGGCGCTGGCCGAATTGATTGGCGCGCAGGACAGCGATACCGATCTGGTAAACTTCGCACTGAATCTGTTTGATATCGTCGGTATCAACCAGGAAGATCGCAGCGATAACCTGATCGTCCTGACGCCATCGGATCATATGCTGGTGCCTGACTTCCCTGGCCTGCCGGAAGATGGCTGCACCATCACTTTTGATCGCAATCAGGCACTGTCACGTGAAGATGCGCAGTACGTCACCTGGGAACACCCGATTATTCGCAACGGTCTGGATCTGATCCTTTCCGGCGACACCGGCAGTTGTGCCCTGTCGCTGCTGAAAAACAAAGCGCTGCCGGTTGGCACACTGCTGGTCGAGATGATCTATGTCGTTGAAGCCCAGGCACCGAAGCATCTGCAACTGACCCGCTTCCTGCCACCGACGCCGATTCGCATGCTGGTTGACCGCAAAGGCACCAACCTCGCCGGTAAAGTGGAGTTTGAGAGCTTTAACCGCCAGCTGAACGCGGTGAATCGTCATACCGGCAGTAAGCTGGTCAATGCGGTACAGCAGGATGTGCATGCTATTCTGAAGTTATCTGAAGAGCAGGCGGCAGCGGAAGCGCGTTTAGTGATCGATGCGGCGCGTCAGGAAGCTGACGAGAAACTGAGTGCTGAACTGTCACGTCTCGAAGCGCTGAAAGCCGTCAACCCGAACATCCGTAATGATGAAGTTGAAGCGCTGGAAAACAATCGCGAAAAGGTCCTTGCCAGTCTGAACGATGCTGGCTGGCGTCTTGATGCGCTGCGTCTGATTGTGGTGACCCACCAGTAATCCGCCGTTGGCTGCGCCCCATCCCAGCCTTTCCCCGCTTGCGGGGGAAGGTGCTGTCTGAATGAGCGGTTAAAACTATGATGGAACCCTACAATCCTCCGCAAGATCCCTGGCTGCATATTCTGTATCAGGATCAGCATATTGTGGTGGTCAATAAACCCAGCGGTTTGCTGTCGGTACCGGGCCGGCTTGAGGAACATAAAGACAGTGTGATGACGCGTATTCAACGCGATTATCCGCAGGCTGAATCGGTGCACCGGCTGGATATGGCGACCAGCGGGGTGATTGTCGTGGCGCTGCATAAAGCCGCGGAGCGAGAGCTAAAACGGCAATTCCGTGAGCGTGAGCCGCAGAAAACCTATGTGGCACGCGTCTGGGGTCATCCACAGCCAGAGGAAGGGCTGGTTGATTTGCCACTGATCTGTGACTGGCCGAACCGGCCAAAGCAGAAAGTCTGTTTTGAAACCGGCAAAGCGGCGCAGACCGAATACCAGGTGCTGGACTATGCCAGTGATAACAGCGCGCGCGTCCGCTTAAAACCGATTACCGGTCGTTCGCATCAGTTACGCGTGCATATGCTGGCGTTAGGTCATCCGATTCTTGGCGATAATTTTTATGCGCACGATGAAGCCAAAGCGATGGCACCAAGGTTACAGTTGCATGCGGAAATGCTGACCATTACCCATCCCGAATATCAGACACCGATGACCTTTCGTCAGCCGGCAGATTTCTGATTTATCAGAGCGGCGAGAACGCCGTCCGTACGGGATTTTTGGTGCAGGGGTGGCGTTTTCGCCACCCTTTTTATCTTCTGCGACTATTTGAAATTCTTTTCGCGTTTGATCAAATCATACGCTGCCTGAATCTCCTGCGCTTTCTGCTTCGCCATCTCCATCATTTCCGGTGGTAACCCTTTGGCCACCAGCTTATCGGGATGGTGTTCGCTCATCAGTTTGCGATAGGCACGTTTAATGGTGGTGCTGTCATCACTGCTTTTCACTCCCAGCACGCTACAGGCATCTTCCAGCGTTGGCCCGCGCTGCGCCTGCTGAAAACCGCCCTGCGAAGAGCCACCCCAGGATTGATTGCCGCCGCCAAACTGCTGGCCGCCTTCCATCATGCGCAGAAACTGGTCGAACTGACTGCGTGAGATACCCAGTTCTTCGGCAATCACATACAACACCTGGCGTTCATTCGGGTGGAGTGAGCCATCGGCAAAGGCAGCCTGAATCTGAATTTCCAGAAACATCCTAATCAGATCAAAACGGCCAAAACAGGCGCTGCGCAGTTCGCGCAGTTTCGTCCGCAGCGGATATTCCCCCTGCTTGCCTTCACGAAAGGCCTGCTGGGCGGCGGTACGCGCCTGGCCATGCAACTGCATGCGATCCATCAGCAGCGATGCCATCTGGATATCCGCATCCGTTACACGCCCTTTAGATTTGGTTAAATGCCCCATTACCTGGAAGGTGGTGCGAAAAAATAATGTCTGCCGCGTTTGTTGGTTGGCAAAATAGCCCTGCCCTTGCGCACCGCGAATCTTATCGATCATATGGCCAATAATCAGGCCAATTGCCAGGCCCCAAAAGCCCGCTCCTGACATTAAACCCAGCACAAGGCCGAGTACTTTTCCCCAATAGCGCATATACTCCTCAATTCGCCATGCTCAAGGCTAAAAATTGCATTATCATACCTGTCATTTATCTCAGAGCCTAACGGCAACGCGGGTAAACGAGCAGGATTAACACTAGCGCAACGCAGTTGAGTAAGTTAGTCTCTGACCGTTTGTCGGCATGATGCCTGTTATCACGGAATTCTCGATACCGCGTATGAAAAAACGTATACCTACTTTGCTGGCCACCCTGATTGGTTCAGCACTATACAGTCAGCAGGTGCTTGCCGACGATTTAATGTCGCAGTGCATGCTTGGCGTGCCAAGTTTTAATCGGCCAGTGGTTCAGGGAAACACCGATCAATTGCCGGTAACGATTAACGCTGATAACGCTAAAGGTAACTATCCCGACAATGCGGTATTCACCGGTAATGTGGATGTTCAGCAAGGGAATCGCCGCCTGCAATCTGATGAAGTCCAGCTTCACCAGAAAATGCTGCCGGGCCAGAGCGAGCCAACCCGCACTGTCGACGCACTGGGTAATGTGCACTATGACGACGATCAGGTCATCCTGAAAGGTCCGAAAGCCTGGTCAAACCTGAATACAAAAGACACTAACGTCTGGAACGGCGACTATCAGATGGTCGGTCGTCAAGGGCGTGGTCAGGCCGATCAGATGAAACTGCGCGGTGAAAACCGTTACACAATTCTGGAAAACGGCACCTTCACTTCCTGCCTGCCTGGCGATAACAGCTGGAGCGTGGTGGGATCAGAAGTGATTCAGGACCGCGAAGAAGAAGTGGCTGAAATCTGGAACGCGCGCTTTAAAATCGGTGCGGTTCCGGTGTTCTACAGCCCTTATCTGCAATTGCCAATCGGCGACCGCCGTCGTTCCGGCTTCCTGATCCCGAATGCGAAGTACGGCAGTAATAACGGCTTCGAGTTTATGCTGCCTTACTACTGGAATATCGCGCCAAACTTTGATGCGACGCTGACGCCGCATTATATGAGTAAGCGTGGTATGCAGTGGCAGAATGAGTTCCGCTACCTCACCGTAGCCGGCACCGGTCTGATTCAGTTTGATTACCTTCCTTCGGACAATCAGTACAATAAAGATCAGGCCGAGCGCGGTAATACCGACGACAAAGATTCCAATCGCTGGTTCTTCTACTGGCGTCATGCGGGCGTCTATGATCAGCACTGGCGCTTCAATGCCGACTTCTCGAAAGTCAGCGATCCATACTATTTCAACGATCTCGATTCGCCTTACTATTCGTCTACCGATGGTTATCTGACGCAGAAATTCAGCATTGGCTACTCGGAAGAGAACTGGAATGCGACGATTTCCAGTAAAGATTTCCAGGTGTTCCCGGTTAACAACACCCGAAACGTCTATCGCGCACAGCCACAGTTTGATTTTAACTGGTATCAGAATGATGTCGGTCCGTTTGACACCCATCTGTACGCGCAGGCGGTGCAGTTTACTAACGTGAACGAACGTTACCCGGATGCCACGCGTTTGCACGTGGAGCCCACCATCAATCTGCCGCTATCCAATGGTTGGGGCAGCCTGAATACCGAAGCGAAACTGCTGGCAACGCACTATCAACAGGATGATGTTGAATACTTCAACTCACTGTCTGGCAACGCCGATAATCAACTGAAAGAGTCGGTTAACCGCGTGATGCCGCAGTTTAAAGTTGACGGTAAGTTGGTATTCGACCGCGATATGAACTGGGCGGAAGGTTATACCCAGACGCTGGAACCGCGCGCGCAGTTCCTTTATATCCCGTATCGTGATCAGAGCAATATCAACGCGTATGACTCTACACTGTTGCAATCTGACTACACCGGCCTGTTCCGCGACCGTACCTATAGCGGCCTCGATCGCATCGCATCGGCTAACCAGATGACCACCGGTGTGACGTCGCGTATTTTTGATAACGATCTGGTTGAACGTTTTAACGTTTCCGTGGGTCAAATCTACTCGTTTACCCCTTCCCGCACCGGTTTAAACACCGTCAGCGATGAAGATGACACTGGCAGCCTGGTCTGGGCCGGTGATACATACTGGAAGATTAGCGATCGCTGGAGCACCCGCGGCGGCATTCAGTACGATACGCGTCTGGATAATATTTCTCAGGGAAATGCGGTACTGGAGTATCGTCGGGATGCTGACCGCATGGTGCAGCTAAACTATCGCTACAGTAGCCCGGAGTATGTTGCGTCTGCGCTGCAACAGAATATTTCGGCCAACCCGATTTATAAAGATGGTATTTCTCAGGTTGGTATGACGGCAAGCTGGCCAATTGCTGATGCCTGGTCCGTAGTGGGTGCATACTACTACGACACCAAAGCACAACAGCCTGCCGATCAGCTGGTTGGCTTGCAGTACAGTTCTTGCTGCTATGCTATTCGCCTGGGTTACGAACGCAAAATCAACGGTTGGGAAAACGACAACAGTAAATATGACAACCAAATCTCGTTCAACATTGAACTGCGTGGCCTGAGCTCTAACTACGGCTTAGGAACCGGTCAAATGCTGCGTCAGGGTATTCTGCCTTACCAGCGCGCTTTCTGATGTTGTAATGTTTGGCATGCAAACCCGCAGTGCGGATAAGAATGGAAAAAGTATGAAGAACTGGAGAACGCTGATCCTTGGTGTGGCGCTGGCAGCCAATACCGCGTTTGCAGCACCACAAGTTGTTGATAAAGTCGCCGCGGTGGTAAACAACGGCGTGGTTTTAGAAAGTGATGTAAACGGCATGATGCAGTCGGTCAAAGCGCAAGCGCAGCAGGCCGGGCAGCAGTTGCCAGACGATAAAACTCTGCGTCATCAGATTGTTGAACGTCAGATTATGGATAATATTCTGCTGCAAATGGGCAAACAGATGGGCGTCCAGATCACCGATCAACAGCTTGATCAGGCGATTGGTAACATTGCGGCACAGAACCATATGTCAATGGATCAGATGCGTAGTCGTCTGGCCTATGATGGCGTCAACTACGGCACTTATCGCGAGCAGATTCGCAAAGAGATGCTGATCGCGGAAGTGCGCAATAACGAAGTGCGCCGTCGCGTCACCATCCTGCCGCAGGAAGTGGATACTCTGGCCACTCAGGTCGGTGCGCAGAATAACCGCGGAACGGAGCTGAACCTCAGCCACATTCTGCTGCCACTGCCGGAAAATCCGACTCAGCAACAGGTTGACGATCAGGAAAACCTGGCGAAACAACTGGTGGGTGAGATTAAAGGCGGCGCTGACTTTGGTAAGCTAGCGGTGACTTACTCTGCTGACTCCCAGGCGCTGAAAGGCGGTAATATGGGCTGGGGCAAAATTGAAGAGTTGCCTACGCTGTTTGCCCAGGCGCTGAGCACGGCGAAAAAAGGCGATATTGTTGGCCCGATTCGTTCCGGCGTCGGTTTCCACATTCTGAAAGTGAATGACCTGCGCGGCGAGAGCCAGAACATTTCGGTAACCGAAGTGCATGCCCGCCACATTCTGCTGAAGCCATCGCCGGTGCTGACCGATGCGCAGGCGCGCCAGAAACTGGAGCAGGTTGCGGCGGATATTCAGAGCGGTAAAACCGATTTTGCCAGCGCAGCGAAACAGCTGTCTGACGACCCAGGCTCGGCTAATCAAGGTGGCGATCTCGGCTGGACTTCAGCAGAAGTCTTCGACCCGGCGTTCCGTGATGCGTTGCTGAAACTGAATAAAGGTCAGCTCAGCCAACCGGTTCACTCCTCTTTCGGCTGGCATTTGATTCAGCTGCTGGATACTCGTCAGGTTGATAAAACCGACGCGGCGCAGAAAGAGCGTGCTTACCGCCTGCTGTTTAACCGTAAGTTTGCTGAAGAAGCACAAACCTGGATGCAAGAACAACGTGCCAGCGCTTACGTGAAAATCCTCGACCAGAATGCACAGTAACCTGCGTGTGGCGATCACTCCCGGCGAACCTGCCGGGATTGGTCCCGATCTGACGGTTCAGCTGGCGCAGCGCGACTGGCCGGTTGAACTGGTGGTGTGCGCCTCGCCAGCACTGCTGCTTGAGCGCGCCGCCATGCTCGGTTTACCGCTGGAACTGCGCGAGTATCAGCCGGGTGAGACTGCCCAGCCACAACGTGCCGGTACGCTGACGGTATTACCGGTGGCGACACCTCAGCCGGTGACCATCGGTCAGCTGAATGTTGATAACAGCCACTACGTGCTGAAAACCCTGGCGCGTGCCTGTGACGGTTGTCTGAACGGCGAGTTTGCCGCGCTGATTACCGGCCCGGTTCATAAAGGGGTGATCAACGATGCCGGTATTGCTTTCAGTGGTCATACCGAATATTTCGCCGAACGTTCCGCGCGTGAGCGTGTGGTAATGATGCTGGCGACGGAAGAGTTACGCGTCGCACTGGCGACCACCCACCTGCCGTTAAAAGATGTCGCTGACGCCATTACCCGCGACAGTCTGCACGAAGTGATTGGCATTCTGCATCACGACCTGCAAAGTAAGTTTGGCATTGCCAACCCACATATCTTCGTCTGCGGCCTTAATCCGCATGCCGGCGAAGGCGGCCATATGGGCCGCGAAGAGATTGATACTATTATCCCGGCCCTCGATGAGCTGCGCCTGCAAGGGTTACAGCTGACCGGCCCACTGCCGGCGGATACGCTATTCCAGCCGAAATATCTGCAACATGCCGATGCGGTGCTGGCGATGTATCACGATCAGGGACTTCCGGTGCTAAAATATCAGGGATTTGGTCGCGCGGTGAATATCACCCTTGGCCTGCCATTTATCCGTACCTCTGTTGACCACGGTACCGCGCTAGAACTTGCGGGCCAGGGCACGGCGGATGCGGGCAGCTTTATCACGGCGCTTAATCTCGCCATTACCATGATCAAGAGCAGTAATGAATAATCGCGTCCACCAGGGCCACTTTGCCCGCAAACGTTTTGGACAGAACTTCCTCAACGACCAGTACATTATCGACAGCATTGTTTCCGCCATCCATCCGCAGAAAGGCGAGGCGATGGTGGAGATCGGCCCCGGCCTTGGCGCCCTGACCGAGCCGGTAGGCGATCGTCTCGATGCCATGACCGTCATTGAGCTTGACCGCGATCTGGCGGCACGTTTGCAAACGCATCCGTTTCTCGGCCCGAAACTGACCATTTTCCAGCAAGATGCGATGACCTTTAACTTTGCCGAACTGGCAGAGCAGCAAGGCCAGCCACTGCGTGTGTTCGGTAACCTGCCGTACAATATCTCTACCCCGCTGATGTTCCATCTCTTCAGCTATACCGGTTCAATCCGTGATATGCACTTTATGTTGCAGAAAGAGGTGGTTAACCGTCTGGTTGCCGGTCCGGGCAGCAAAGCTTATGGCCGCCTGAGCGTGATGGCACAGTACTACTGTAATGTTATTCCGGTGCTGGAAGTGCCGCCTGAGTCCTTTACGCCGGCGCCGAAAGTCGAGTCAGCGGTAGTGCGTCTGGTGCCCCATACCACTCTGCCGAATCCGGTGGAAGATATGCGCGCCCTGAGCCGTATTACCACCGAAGCGTTCGGTAAACGCAGAAAAACCTTGCGTAACAGCCTCGGCCATCTGTTCTCACTTGATGTGCTGAACGAGCTGGGTATCGATAACACGCTGCGTGCGGAAAATATTTCTGTCGCACAATACTGCCAGTTAGCTAACTGGTTAACTGCGCATCCTCAGCCGCAGGAGAACTAACGCATGATTGAATCGCCCCGAGTTTGTGTACAGGTGCAGAGTGTTTACGTTGAATCGCAATCAGCACCAGATGAACAGCGCTACGTTTTCGCTTACACCATTACCCTCCGCAATCTGGGGCGCAATCCTGTGCAGTTACTTGGTCGTTACTGGTTGATTACCAACGGTAACGGTCGGGAAACTGAAGTTCAGGGCGAAGGTGTGGTGGGTGAACAGCCACATATCGAGCCAGGCAACGAATTTCAGTATACCAGCGGCGCAATTCTCGAAACGCCGATGGGCACCATGCAAGGCCACTACGTGATGATCGATCAGCAAGGTGAAACCTTTCACGTCGATATTCCGGTATTCAGGCTGGCCGTTCAAACCCATATTCATTAAGAAACAGACTCGATGAGTACTTACCTGATTGGCGACATCCACGGTTGCTATGACGAACTGCAATCGCTGCTGGCGCAGGTTGCCTTTGATCCACAACAAGATACCCTGTGGCTGACCGGCGATTTGGTAGCACGCGGTCCGGCGTCATTAGAAGTCTTGCGCTTTGTGCGCTCACTCGGTGACTGTGTGCGCCTGGTACTGGGCAACCACGATCTTCATTTGCTGGCGGTTTACGCTGGCATCAGCCGTAATAAGCCCAAAGATCGCATCACCCCGCTGCTGGAAGCGGCAGACGCCGACGAGCTGATTAACTGGCTGCGTCGTCAGCCGCTGCTGCAGGTTGATGAAGAAAAGAAGCTGGTGATGGCACATGCCGGTATGACGCCACAGTGGGATATCGACACCGCGAAGATGTGTGCGCGCGAAGTTGAAGCGGTGCTCTCCAGCGACAGTTATCCGCTGTTCCTTGATGCCATGTACGGCGATATGCCCAATAACTGGACGCCGGAACTGACCGGATTGTCGCGCCTGCGCTTTAGCACCAACGCGCTGACGCGGATGCGCTACTGCTTCCCGAACGGCCAGCTGGATATGATCTGCAAAGACTCGCCGGAATCGGCTCCGCCACCGCTCAAACCGTGGTTCGCCATTCAGGGACCCGTGGCACGCGACTACACTATTATATTTGGTCACTGGGCGTCGTTAGAAGGTCGTGGTACACCGGAAGGAATTATCGGACTGGATACCGGCTGCTGCTGGGGCGGTAATCTGACAATGCTGCGTTGGGAAGATGGCTCGCTGTTTACCCAGCCGTCAAACCGTGAACGCGCGATTGAAGAGTAATCGGTGCATACGGAGACCGTCGCAACGGTCTCCGTTATTATCGGTCAAAACTAATTATTTCTTATCCCAGGCATCAGCCCAGTTGCTGCCGACTCCCGGTGCATAGGCCCATTCTGCCCCCGCACACCAGCCAGTATACGGCCATGGTTTACATTCATACACGCCACCCGCTGAACTGACCTTATCACCGGCCTTATAAGCCGTACCGGCAACATAAGCTGGATAACCCGGTTGCGGATTCTCACCCACTGCGGTAGTGACGGAAATCATTTCACTCTTATCTGACATGTTGTCTGAGGTATCCACCGCAGCAATCTGATAATGATATGTGGTGCCTGCCGCCAGACCGCTGTCAGTAAAGCGGGTCTGCGTCTCTTTAGTCAGCAACGTACCGTTGCGATAAATATTGTAGTGACGTACCGCGACATTATCGGTTGAGGCTTCCCAAGACAGGTTGACGCTGTGCGGCCCGGCGGCTTCGCCATTCAGATCCTGTGGAACAGTCGGCTGCTCAATATCGTCAGATGGCGTATCATTTTCCTCAAGAGTGACCGATGCCGCTTCACCTGGCAGTGACAGATTACCCGCTTTATCCACGGCGATAATCACATACTCATAAGTGTTGCCGTTGCTCACCTGGTTATCGTTGTACTGTGGCACCGTGGACTGACCAATCTCTTCACCATTGCGCCAGATCTGGTACTGAGCAACGCCGACGTTATCAGAGGAAGGTGCCCATGTCATTGCCACCTGACCAGACGAGGCCGTCAGCGCAGGTTTACCTGGCTGAGTGGGAGCCTGAGTATCCGGGTCGCCGGTGAAATCTTCGTGAATCAGCTTGCCGTAACGATGAGCGAACTCATAACCGTAGGCATTACCCGCACTGCTGTGGCCGGTATCCCAGTTAATTGACCAGGTCATTAGCCCTTTAATCGGTGTACCCTGCGAAATCAGTCGCTCATAGGCAGTACGCAAATCGCCTTCGTTACGGACATAACCGGTTGCTGCGGCATCCGGGTTACTCGGCAGACCGATAACAAACTTATCGGCAGGAATCTTGATAAAACCGCGCGTGCCGTGAACCAGCGAATCCGTGAGGTAGTACAGGAAGTCAGCCTTTATATCGTCCCTGTCTTGCCCATACCACTGGCTGCCTTCACCAACGCCATCGCCACCCTGGTTGTAATACTGTGGGGAGATAAAGTCATAATAGCCTTCGAGGCTATTGATCAATCCTGCATAGGCTCCGTTATTACGTAAATAAGGGAATTCCGGTGCCATGCTGATAATAAAGCGCGGATATTTATTCTTGACGATTTTCAGCGCCGCAGGAATTTCCGTCTGATTGGCACCAGCCTTAATCGCGTTGCCTTCCAGATCAATATCCAGGCCATCAAAACCATACACTTCAACCAGACGAATAATTTCATCAGCAAATTTCTGTGCATCACCCGCTTTAAGCTCAATATGTGCCTCAGCCCCCCCCAGCGAAACCAATACCGCGCGCCCCTGGCTATTCAGCGTGGCGACAGCCTGACGGAACTGCGCATCGGTCATATTATGTGGTTTAAAGGTCGGGATGCCGCTTCCTTCCATAAAAGCGACGGTAATGACATTATACTCTTCAGGAATGCTGGTCAGTTCAACATCAGCAGCGGTACCCTGCTGATATCCATCAGATTTAGAAGCCCAGTTATGCCAGAAACCCACCAGAACTTTTTTGCCGCTAATATCAGGAAATGCAGATGCAGCATCATTGGCGGCAGCAAAACTTGCTGAGCAGGATAACAGCCCGGCCATTAACAGGCTGGCAGTTATCATATTTTTTCTAAACAGGGATCTCATCAATGCATACTCCAGATAAATGACTATTTGTCCGGATAAACTATTCCTTTCACCCTGTTATAAAAATAAGCACCTTCCGCCATAATTACAGAACTTTCTTTGATTATCCGGGAGTTAAATTTTCGTTATAAATAAATCAGCCAAAACAAACGGATATTAGAGTGGATGCTCAATAATTTTCACTTTTGCTGACGAGGAGTGATGATGATCGTCAGTTACCGTCAGGGTGAAAATGTATTCCGTTTGCTGATCTATCGCCCCTAAACTAATATGCGCCTGCGGCTGATCAGCATCTTCGAGCGTAACGGGCGGGCCGGATATCTGCTGCCAGTGCCAGCTCAGGGAACCCCCTTCCGGATCGCTGGAGTGTGAGCCATTCAGCGTCACCCGCTCGGCGCCGGTAATATGCTGCGTGAGGCCAGCATCGGCGACTGGCGGCTGATTCTCAGGCAGCAGCGAGCTATCGCCATTACCAAGCCCTTCATGCATGGCGTTCAGCAAATCACCGTTATCCGCGCTGATATCGCTGATAAACAGGCCACCCAGCCGCTGAGTATAGACATACTGCCCCTTCGCTTTCACCGAGCGCGGATCGTCATAGCTAAGCAGCTTTCTGGCCGATTTGCTGAACAGAAAAGGCACCTCAGCTTTGTCGTCGTAGCCCGCTTGCCAGTGGCTGTCACTATAGTCCCGCACCAGATTACGGTAGCTGATCATGCTCGCTTCTCTGCTGCCGTTTAGCGGGCCTTCTGCCCGTCCGCCAAAGGGGCCGTCTTGCTGAATGCCGTCGACTCCCTGCCAGCCACGGGCGTAACTGGCTAAGCCCAACACAATTTTTTGACTGTTTACCCCTTGATCGAGCAGCGCACGCACGCTGCTGTCGATGGCTGGCCGACGTTCGTCATACAGTGCGCTCTGATGCCTGGGGTGCTTCTGCTCTTTCAGTGCGGCGTTTGCTTCGCCACTGAGGAAAATATTGTCCAGATAGCGCTGAACCTCGCCATAGTTTACCCTGGCAATACGCTCGGCACTGCCGCCAACCGCTGCGGTCAGCTGATACTGTTTGCCGCTCTGGACGGATAACTGGTCCATCATGGCGCGTAGCTCTTTCATCAGGGAGAGCAGGGTTGTCCCGTCGGTTGGCTTGCCGGAATTTGCATCCGCCCCGCCACCGCCTGGATATTGCCAGTCGATATTGACCCCATCAAAAAACTTCCAGGTCTGTAGTAACACTTTTACCGAATCGACAAACACCTTACGCCGTTGAGGATCGTCCATTTGCCAAAAGGGATCGGAGAGCGTCGCGCCGCCAATTGAGGGCAGGATCTTCAGTTGCGGATACGCTCTTTTCAGTGCCATCAGCTGACCAAAATGGCCTTTATAGCTATCCTGGCCGTTAATACCTTCACTGTTCTGCGCCGCAGCGTAAGGATCCAGTAGTGCGACGTTAAAATCCTGCCGTCCGGCGCAGCTGAGCATCAGCGACTCGTAGCGCTGTGGCTGGAGGTTTTTCAGCGTGGCATTAATTGTCTCGCCACCACAAATCGGCACTTCAGCATAAAGAAGATGAGTCAGATTCTGCGCCGGAATGCTGCTCACCGGGAAATAGCCATCATCGCCGCCCCATTCGGTAAAGGTAGCCGCAATGACTTTAGCCGAACGATTCTGGTAAGGCTGATTGTGTTCCAGCAGCGCCACCTCCATCGGTTCCAGATGGCTGCCGTCAGTATCAGCAACGATTAGCCGCTGAATTTTGCTGGAGCTACAGCCTTCTGAATTACACAGCTCGACCTGTAACTGATATTTCCCGCCTTTTCTGATGGTAAAGGTGGCGCGTTGATCGGCACTGCTTCCACTCCAGTGAACAATATCATTCACTAATACTTTCGCGCTGGTGCCGCCATCGCCCTCCCAGACATTCCATTTAACGGTAATCCTGGCCGCGTTTTTTACCGTGACCAAACGTTGATAAGACTGCGCATTATAATCAATTTCAGTCAGGGATGCGGTCAGGTTATCCGTATCAGCAATCACCGCCTGGGCGGGAGGCGCAGCAGAAAGTGCTGGTGACAGGAGCACACTAATCAATAGACTTAGTTTAATAATGTTATTTTTCATGGCTCGTATTTTTCGTTATATTCAGGATGGTAAATATGCAGCATGATATAGACCGATATTAATGATAAATATAAGAGCCATGACAGTAAGGCGGTGGAACTTTCCCGCCAGCACCAAGATAGTTCTCGATAAAATAATTTCATTAATAATTAAAAGAAGAATAATCCTGGAGCCCCAAAACCAGAAAAATCAGCGCGACGACAATCGGATAAGGGCCAAAAGGAAAAGGTTGCCCCGGCTTCACCCGCAGCAGCAATAAGGCGGCAGCAATCGCCAGCAGAGGCGCAAAGACCATAATCTGACATAAGGTTTCCACGCCGAACCACGCGCCCAGCGCAGCAAACAGCTTCATATCTCCCCGCCCCATTCCGGCTCGTCCACGCAGCACGTAACATCCGCGATCCAACAGCCACGGCAGCAGATAGCCCAGTAGCGAAGCGATAACTGCCTGACGCAAACTGACCGCACTGATGCCAAATCCGGCAGCGGCCATCCCGATTCCCCACAGTGGGACTACCAGCCAGTCCGGCAGCAGCATGGTCTGCCAGTCAATCCCCGCAAGGACAATCATCAGACAGATCCCCACCAGTAACATTGCGGTGTATAGCGTTATGCCGTAGCGCCAGACCATCACTGCAAATAAGGCTGCCGTCACAGCTTCCACCAGCGGATAGCGCCAGTGAATCGACTGCTGACAATCGGCACAGCGCCCGCGAAGGATTAACCAGCCGAGTAAAGGAATATTGTGCCGCCAACGGATGCGCGCCTGGCAACCCGGGCAAGAAGAGGGAGGAAAGCTTAAAGAACAGTGACCGCCTGCGATTATCAGCGGCAGGCGATAAATCACCACGTTGAGAAAACTTCCGAAAACTGCACCAAACAGTAGTGCGAGACCGATCTGCATTTATCATCTCATTTATTATTTATTTAACACACCGCCAGACAGGTTGAACCCGATTATTTATCAGAAACAAAGCGTTATTAATAAAACATGATGTTTTTTAATTTACCGAAAACTGTTTAGCGAAACCTTAATTTTCGCTAACGATAATACAAACGCTGGCAGAAGATAAAGGCCATTAGCATATAAAGAATATTCTTGATCTGACTACCAACATTCTCAATGAAAAAAAGAGCAATAGCCTATAAATTCACCAGCAAGTGTTTAAGAATAATCGAATGAATTTGCAATGTCTGAAATATGCCCACGGTGAAAACATCATGAATAAATCTTTATTAAAACGCTATCGCCAGCAGCAAGGTTTTACCCTGCTGGAATTACTGGTGGTATTAATGATTATCGCCTTACTGGCTGGCTTTGTTGGCCCGCGTCTTTTTTCGCAGGTTGATCAGGCCAAAGATAAAACCGCCACCAGCCAGATGAAAAGCTTGTCACAGGCACTGAGTCAGTACCGTCTTGATGTCGGGCAATATCCAAGCGAAGCGCAGGGACTGAAAGCGCTGACCGAGCGCCCGAGCGGCGTGAAGAACTGGCACGGCCCTTATCTGAGTAAAGAAGTACCAGCCGATCCATGGGGCAACCCTTACCAATGGCACAACCCGACCCGTAACAAAAATGTGGTTTATGAAGTCGAACTGCTCGCCACCGGAAATGACGGTAAACAGGTGAGTTACGGATTCTGATTGTGCGCACTCCACTACTTTTGCTGTTGCTCTGGTTAGTTCAGCTACCGGTTTATGCCACCTGCTGGGATCAGGCCGGGAAGCGTTACGGCATTGAGCCGGAACTGCTGCAGGCTATCGCCATCGTTGAGTCCAATTTGCAAGCCTCGGCGCGCAATCAGAATCGCGATGGCAGCTATGACATCGGACTGATGCAGATCAACAGTCGACATCTGCCCAGGCTGCGCAACTACCAGATATCGGAACGTAAGCTGCTTGATGATCCTTGCCTGAGTGTAATGACCGGTGCCTGGGTACTGGCCGGTTTTATGCGTAGCTACGGCTATAACTGGGACGCGGTTGGCGCATATAACGCAGGAGGCGCACCTGCCCGTGAACATCTGCGTCAGCGCTATGCGCTGCGTGTCCAGCCTCACTATGCGCGGCTTAAAGAACAAAACCGGCCGTAAGCCAGTAAGAAACCATGAAAAACTATCAAATTACGTTATTGCGCAATGGCATCCGCAGCACAGAGCAGATTTATGCCAGCAGCGCTGAGGAAGCCAAAGCTCAGCTGGCGCCCGGTGCGCTGATACTTGACGTCAAAGCCAGCCGACTGGCGAAGCGCGCCCGCCCTTTTCCACTGACGCTGTTTATCCAGGAGTTAATCGCGCTGCTGGATGCGGGCCTGGTGATCGTCGAAGCAATTGAAGCGCTGTGCGAAAGCAGCAGTGATGCAGAACAGCGCCGGGTTTTAGGTGAAATTCTGAAAGAACTCTATCGCGGTCAACAGCTTTCTCAGGCGCTTGCTGCCCAGCCGCAGCTGTTTCCGCCATTACTGATCAGCACCGTGGCATCGTCAGAACAGACCGGACAGTTACCGATCGCGCTCGGGCGTTTTCTTCATTACGAAAAGCGTATGGAGACATTGCGTAAACGCATTCGCAGCACCCTGCTCTATCCCTGCGTGGTGATCAGCGTCGGCTGCCTGATCCTGTTTTTTCTGCTCGGCTTTATCATCCCGCGCTTTGCTGTGGTGTTTACCGGGATGAAAGATCTGACCGGCAGCGCGCAGTTTATCGTCTGGTGGGGGCAGCTGACGCAAAACCATGGCGCGTTATTACTGATGCTGACTGTAGGCGGCGTCGCGCTGCTGATCGCCGCCTTGCGCAGCAAAACCCTGCGTCAGTCCGCTTTAAACCAGTTGATGCGGGTGCCACAGCTGAAACAGCAATACCAGCTGGCGATTCTGGTGCGCTTTTACCGCACGCTTGGCCTGCTGTTGCAGGGCGGAATGGCCGCCGTGGAAGCATTGCGGCTGACCAGCAGCCTGCTGCCGACGTCATATCAGCCGGGGCTACGCCAGGCACTGATGGAGGTGCAGGCGGGTAAAGCGCTTTCGCACTGCCTGGAATCCCAGGGACTGACCACCCCGGTCGCCAGCAGGTTGTTAGTGGTCGGCGAGCGCAGTGGTGAGTTGCCTGCCATGTGCGAACGCATCGCGGCGTTTTATGACGAAAACCTGGAACGCGCCATTGAAACCTTCAGCAAGATATTCGAACCGGTGCTGATGCTGATCGTCGGCGGGCTGGTCGGGCTGGTGGTATTTCTGCTGTATATGCCGATTTTTGAAATGGCCGGAGGATTAGCCTGATGACTCAATTACCCGAACCTGCCTACAGTGCATTCTCGTCGTGGTTAACCCTGACGCCGGAACAACGAGCCGAGTGGCTGGAGCAGTTGCTGACAGAGCAGCCCGCGCAGCTGACGGCACTTGCCACGGAACTTGGCTTGCATCCGTTATCACAGCAGCAACTGACGGATGCCGAGCTGGATTTCTCCCGCATCTCGCTGCCGCAAGCGCTGTCACGCCGCCTGCTACCGGTACTGATTGACGGCAAAAGCTGGCTGCTGATGGCCGATCCGTTTTCACTGACGCTGCGTCAATGGGCGCAGCGTTATACCGACCACATCGCACTCTGCCGTCCGGGCTGGGTGAATGAGCAGCTGGATAATCTGTCGCGTCAGCAGCGCACGATAGATCACCTTGAACAGCAGGATTTTGACGGCCAGACAGAAGAGATGGCGCTGGAGATCTCCCTGATCAGCCTGTCCGAAGAACAGAGCCCGGTGATCAAACTGGTCAATTCCACGCTGTACGACGCGCTGCAAAGCCGCGCCAGTGATATTCATCTGGAAAGCGTACCCGATGGGCTGGTGGTGAAATACCGGATTGATGGCGTGCTGCACGCCATTACCCGCTGCAACGGTTCGCAGAATGCTGAACAGGTTATTTCACGCCTGAAGGTGCTCGGCTGCATGGATATTTCCGAACGCCGAATTCCACAGGATGGCCGTTTTAAAGCGCATATTCAGCAGCGCAACGTCGATTTCCGCGTTTCGATCATGCCGAGTATTCACGGTGAGGATGCGGTTTTACGCGTGCTGGATAAATCCCACGATAAGAAATTGCGGCTGGAAACCCTTGGATTCGACAGCCAGACATTAGCGGCGATCCGCAAGCTGACGCAGATTCCTCACGGCATGGTGCTGGTCACCGGGCCGACCGGCAGTGGTAAATCCACCACGCTTTATTCCGCACTGAGCGAACTGAACAGTGGTGAAAGCAAAATCATCACCATTGAAGACCCGGTGGAGTACCAGCTGGAAGGCGTATTGCAAATTCCGGTTAACGATAAAAAAGGGCTGAATTTCGCCCGCGGTTTGCGCGCCATTCTGCGCCACGATCCCGACATTATCCTCGTCGGCGAGATCCGTGACGGTGAAACAGCAGGCATTGCGGTACAGGCGGCACTGACCGGACACGTGGTGTTGTCATCGGTTCACGCCAATAGCGTGTTCAGCGTACTGGAACGTTTCCTTTATATGCAGGTAGAGCCAGCCAGCCTGATCACCGCCCTGAATGGTGTGGTGGCGCAGCGACTGGTACGTCAGGTATGCCCGGAGTGTAAGCAGCCCCATCAGCCAACAGCGGAAGAGATTGCGCTATGGCAGCTGGAAAAGCAGCAACTGAGCCACGCCAACTGGCACGTCGGAGTGGGTTGTGAGCATTGCCGTCACAGCGGTTACCACGGGCGACTGGCGCTGGCAGAAGTGCTGCATTTCAGCGATGCGATGAAAGAAGCATTGCTGGCGCGCGCATCATTGCGCCAGCTGCGTGAAGTGGCGATGAAAGAGGGGTTTGTCCCGTTGCAACAGATCGCGATTGAAGCCGCCAGCCATGGCTTCACCACACTACAGGAGGTCAGGCGTGTTATTTCCCTTCATTAATCACTGGTGTTGCAAGCTTCAACAACAGCATCTCCAGTTATGGCTGGGCAGTGAGCTGCATGCCCAGTGTTCGTGGCAGCCCGATTTGCCGCTGCCCGCTCAGCTGGAGCACCTGTTCAGCATGCTGCCTGCGGCACCCGCCTGGCGCGACTCGCTGGAGTTTATTATTGATGCTCCACACATTAATTATCTGCTGGTTCCGTGGCCGCAGGGTATCACTCGTCCGCGTGAACTGCGGCAGTACGCCCGATTATTACTGGCCGAGCAACAGGGTGAACAAGCGGGGATGAAGGTCAGTTTTCTGCGCAGCAGCTTTGGTGAAGACGCTTTTGCCGCGCTGTTAAAGAAAACCCTGTTTGCCAGCCTGAAACAGCTCGCCAGCCAGCATCGGCTGCGATTAACCGGTTGCAGCACACCGTTCAGCAACCTGCTGAGCCGCTTTGGCCGCACCCTGCCGGAAAACGCGCTGTTTGCCAGTACTGGCGGGCAGGAAAGCAGCTTTGCCTTGCGCTGGCAGCATCGCTGGCACAGCGTCTTTACGCTGCGCCTGCCGCACGGTGACAGATTACAACAACTGGACACGGCGAACCGCCTGGCAGGATTACCGCCACTGGAGCGCTATGTGGCAGACAGCGGCCTCGGCACGCCACATGCCGCCGCCAGCACCAGGGAAGCGCCAGAGAATAATCGTGATGACTAACCACCAATTTATATCGCGCCTGGCAATACCGGTTAACACGGCGCTGCTGATTCTGCTGATTGTCCCGGTTCTGACGGGGATCTTGCTGAGCCATCAGCAGCAAAACCGTCTGATGACAGAGCTGACGGCAGAGACGCAGAAATTGCAGGCACATCGTCAGGCGGCAGAGACCATCCTCACCAGGCAACGGGCTTTCGCCAGCCAGCCGCAGCAGCAGGAACCAGAAAAACTGGCCGGGCTGGCGCTGATTGGCAAAGCGTGGAGCAGCGATATCGCTTTGCTGTCACTGGAGCTGGATGCGAACCAACAGCGGGTGCGAGTGGAAGTGGTCGCTCATTCGCTGGATGCGCTGCTGGATTTTGTCTCGCGCTTACAAGACACCAGTGCCAGAGTCGGCCTGGAACATCATCAGACCGAAACCAGCCTGAGCGAGCCATGGAAGATACGCGCCACGCTAAATCTGGAGTATTCCCATGCGTCTTAATACTGGCGCTCTGCCCTCAATGAAAGTGCTGCTGCCGCGACTGCGTTGGTGGGCCTGTCAGAGTTATGAAATGCTCGGCCCGCTGCCGTTGTTAATCGCCGGATTGTGGCTGGTACTGCTGACGTATTTATGCGCCCAGCTGCGTCCGGAATTGCAGGCAAATAGCCTGCGCCTGCAATCGATTCATCAACAGCTGGCGGTGCCGCTGCCAATCAGCATGCCGGAGGAAGAGCAAGCGCTGAGCGCCCTGAGCGTGACAGAGTATCAGCAGGTCAAGGCGCTGTTCGCCATCCTGAAAAAAAACGGTCTCGAAGCACGGGAGAGTCGTTATCAGCTGGTCTCGGACGATAACGATGCTCAGAGTGAACAACTCATTTTGGATATTCCGTTAACCGGCGACTACCTGCGTTTGCAAGCCGCATTACGTGAGATGTCGGGCACGCTGCCGTTACAGTTCGAATCACTGGCGATGGCGCGTACTTCTCCTGCCAGCACACAACTGACGATGTCGCTGCGCGTCACGCTGACCGGAGAAAGCCGATGAAACTGCCGCGTTACTTACAGGTGATGCTGGTGCTGACCGCGGTGCTCAGTCTGTGGAGCGCCCTGAATGGCGACGAGCCGGAAGAAGAAAATCTGTTACCGGTGCGCCAAAGCGCAGAGGTGAGCCATGCAGCGGCAGCACCCGCGCAGCCAGCCACACCCGGCAACCCGTCTGAAAATCTGTTTCCCTTTCAGGGAGAACCGGTTAAGCCAGCGCGCGCACCCGAGCCCGCCGCACCACCGGTGGCAAGACAACCCCCTGCACCGCAGCTTCCTTTTAAGGTAGTCGGTGCCTGGTGGAACAATAACCAACGCTTGCTGGTGCTGACCAACGGCAAGGAAAGCTGGATCGTCTGCCGTCAGTGCAAATTAAGAGAGAGCATCCGCCCCGGAGACAAACTGGATAATAACTGGCAACTCACTGAAATCGCGGCTGATGCGCTGACATTCCGTTGGCTACCGCTACAAAACGACCAGCGTTTGCCGCTGGATGACATGAAATCCAAACCAGAATTCTGATTATGTTTATTAAAAAAAATCTCACTGTGGTCATCGGGTTGCTGCTGCTGGCAGGCTGCGCTTCAAAAACTCACAATCAAGATGCTGCCACGGTGCTCAATCAGCAGCAACAGCTGACCCAATCGCTGGATAAGATCAAAGAGCAACGTCAGGCCGATCCTGACGATCTGTCGCTGAAAAGCCGTGAGCAACGGGAAAGTAACCAGCTGGTCGAACTGTATATCAAACAGGCCGAACGCGCCGTCAGCGAGAACAATTACCAGGAAGCGTCACGCCTGTGGCGTACCGCGCTGGAGTATCAACCCGGCAATCTGCGCGCTCAGCAGGGGCTGCGTCGCATCAGTAACTATCGCTCTCTGGATATGCTGTATCAGCAGGCCAGCAAGCTGGCGGCGGAGAATCCGCAAGCCGCACTGGAAAAAATTCAGAAAGTGCTGGAAGAAGAGCCCGGCTGGCCACAAGGCACCGCACTGCGCGATCATCTGCTGCGTAAACTCTCTTCCAGCACGCTGCCATCACAAAGAATGAGCGCGGAATTGCAAAAGCCGGTGTCACTTAACTTTCGCTCGCATAATCTGATGGAGATCTTCGGGACGATTTCAAAAGTTACCGGCGTAAACTTTATTTTTGATAATGATGTGTCACGCAGTATCACCACCAGCATTATCGCCAATAACACCACCGCAGAAGATGCGATCAACTTAATGCTGATCTCCAATCAACTGCGCAAAAAAGTGTTGAACAGCAATACCATGCTGATTTATCCGGCCGGTCAGAACAAAGAAAAACTCTATCGCGAGATTATGGTGAAAACCTTCTTCCTGGGTTACGCCAAAGCCAAAGATATCAATGTTGCACTGCGCAATATTCTTAAGCTGAAAGATATCCATGTTGATGAACGCACCAATACCATTACGGTGCGCAGCCCGCGTGAAAACATTGAAATGGTTGAGCGCTTACTGATGACGCTGGATCGACCGGAAGCGGAAGTCACACTGGAAGTGGAAGTGCTGGAGATAAGCAGCCTTGATGCCACGAAACTGGGGATTCGCTATCCGAGCGAAGTGGGTCTTGCGTTTGGCTCGGCCGATACCAGCAATAATATCCCGCTAAATGGCTTTAACCGCGACAATATGTTTATCAATATCGGGGCTAATCGCGGTGTCAAAATAGACATCAGTAAAGTCCGCAACAGCGCCAAAGTGCTGGCTAACCCGCGTATTCATGTCAAAAACAATACCAAAGCGCTGATCGAAATTGGCGAAAAAATGCCGGTATTGACCAATACCACCAATGATGGCGTCACCAATCAAAAAGTGGATTATCAGGATGTGGGCCTGAAACTGCAGGTTACACCGGAGATCAGCCTCGACGGTGAGATCAGTATGGACGTGGAATTCACGCTCAGCAGCCTCGGTCAGTCGCAGGAGAGCAAAGACGGCCTGAAGTATTACAGCACCAATAACCGCATGGCAAAAACCATCCTTAGCAGCCTCGATGGTGAAACCCAGATGCTGGCCGGATTGATCAGCCAGAACAATAAAGATGAAAAAAGCGGCCTGCCGTGGTTAAGCGATATTCCGCTGATCGGCTCGCTGTTCAGAACCTCCGATAAGAAGAACGAACGTACCGAAGTGGTGCTGCTGATCACACCGCGTATTGCGCGCAATATCGACCTGCCGGGCGCCCATGTCAGCGCCATTCCGGTGGGAACTGAAGAACTACCGGGGGAGCAGGATATGCGCCTGCGCGCCGCCGGCCGCATTCAGCTCGGTAAAGAGGCCGGAATTGCTCCACCGCTGGCGCCGCCAGCGCATTTCCCTGAACAGGGCGCAGCATTACCGTCACCAAATCCGGCATCTGATAACGCGCCGGACGCACTAAGATGAAACTTCGCGGGCAGCAGGGTTTTACCCTGATTGAGATGATGGTGACGCTGAGTCTGCTGGCAACGCTGGCGGCTGCCGCTCTGCCGCTGGTCGAAAAACAGGGACAGCGGCAGAAAGAGGAGCAATTACAGTCAGCGCTGCGGCAAATACGCCAGGCGCTGGATGACTACCAGCGCGCCGGTATTGAAGGACGGATTGAAAAAAAGGCCGACGAGCCTGGCTATCCGAAAAACCTGAAAGCACTCACCGAGGGGGTTGTTGATAAGACCTCCCCGAATAAACGCAAAATCTATTTTCTGCGCCGCCTGCCACGCGATCCGATGTGTGATTGTGAGGGTAAAGAGGACGAGGAAACCTGGCGCGTGCGCAGCAGTAATAATGAGCCGGATAATTTTTCTCCCGGCATCGATGTTTACGATGTCTCCTCATCCAGCCGGGCTTATGGACTGAACGGAGTGCCTTATGCGCAATGGTGAAAAGGGCTTTACCCTGATTGAACTGCTGGTGGTGATGGCGATTATCGCCACACTGATGACACTGGTCGCACCGCGTTACTTTCAGCAAACTGAACGGGCAAAAGAGGTGGTGCTGAAACACAATCTGAATACCCTGCGCCTGTCTATCGATCAGTTTCGGCGTGATAATGCCGACAGTCCGACCAGGCTGGAGGATATGGTAGAAAGGGGGTATTTACGCCAGCTTCCGCTCGATCCGATTACCGATAAAAATAATAGTTGGGTGACGAAACAAGATGAGCATGGTCAGATTATCGATGTTCATAGCGGCTCCGAAAAGAAATCGCTGGATGGCAGCGCTTATGCCAGCTGGTGATCATCAGGCTGGATTCAGCTATTTGCTGCTGCTGGCCTGGCTGAGTGTGCTGGCGCTGATGCTGCTGCGCAGCCAGGATCATCTGCAAACGGAATGGCGTCAGGAGCGCGAGGCGCAGCTGCTGTTTGCCGGCGATCAGATTCGTGAAGCTATACAGCAATATCGTGATAATCCCGCCGGGAATAAATGTTTCCCGGTTAGTTTCCAGCAATTGCTTAGCGATCGGCGCTTCACTCCCACCCGTTATTTGCTGCGACAGCACTACCGGGATCCCTTCACTCAGAAAAGCGATTGGGGAATGATTTATGATGATAAAGGGCGCTGGACTGGAGTTTACAGTAAAGGCGCAGGCAAACCGCTTAAAAAAGAAGGATTTGCTCAAATCTATAAGGACTTTAAAAAAGCGGGCAGTTATACCGGGTGGAAATTCAAAGTTGACGATGATCTGAATGCGCCACTACCTGCTTCCTGCAATAGCCGGTAACAACCTACTTATCATCAGCCGCTTTACTGTTAAATGCGTTATCCAGCTGCAGTTTAACCTCACGCAGCGCCAGCGCATATTGATAAAATATTTCCCCTTTCGCCGTCGGAACACACGGGCGGCGGCGTAATATCAGTTTCTCGCCCACTTCATTTTCCAGTGAGCTTAACCGTAAAGATACTGCAGAAGGAGTAATATAGAGCCGTTTTGCCGCTTCTTCAAAACTGCCCGTCTCGACTACCATTAGAAAAGTATTAATTTTTTTAAAGCCCGCTCTCATCACGTTTACCTGAATTGTTTTGAAATATATTATGAAACCACAACGAGACGAATTTTAAGCGCAACCCCTACCAGAATAAAATCTGACTAGTCAGAAAATGCAGAATTATCCACAGCAACAACATCATACTAATAACATGAGTTTTCCTTATTCAAGAAGAATTTTCTCCCTGAAAGCAAGATTACTGGTTACTATCCGGCCAACTTAATTTTTTATCGAAAAAAACCAGGGATATATTTTATGAATTTAAACGTCACCATTGCCCATGAGCACAAACTGTTTCGAAGTGGCATTAAGTCACTGATTAATAACATGACTGGCAGGAAGTTATCATCAGGAAAAGAGTATTCCCGCTATAACATTATTAATGATGTTTCCACACCAGGGGAGCTGGTTTCGACGTTAACTAATAACGATATCGACATCCTGTTATTAGGCTATTCACTGCATACCGATGAAAACAAAAATAGTCCACTGGCATCAATGGACGGTTATAATCTGGTGAAGTGGTTACGCAATAAATATCCTAAGCTGAAGATTGTGGTCATGTCACCACACCGCCACGCCAGTCTGGTAAGAATGATGCTGGCCGCCGGGATCTCAGGTTATATCAGTATGGACATCTGTGACAGAACTCTGGAACGGGTAATGAGTACCGTACTGAATAACGAAGTGTATGTGGAAAATGATCTGATGCGCAGTTTGCTTAACTCGCATAATAATACCAATGAAATCACCCCTAAAGAATTAGAGGTTTTACGGCTACTGTGCAAAGGTTTGAGCCTGACCAAGATTGCGGCACGCATGAACCTCAGCATTAAAACTGTGAGTGCGCATAAGCTCAGAGCGATGGATAAACTTGACGTGGACAATGACTGTCAGCTCTATTTCCTGTTAAGCCGATCCAGCCTGTTTGATATCAGGTTGTAATGCGCACCTTATCGAAGAGTCAAAATTTACCGGTGCAAAAAAGCGAGTTGAGGTTACCGATCGGATTGACCCCCGTCGGTAATCTCCGTTATCGCAGTTTAAATAAACTAATCATTCATCTCATCATCATCATCGGCTGCACCATCACAAGAGTGTGCTTTTTCTGCTGATGATTTGTCAGAATTTTTTGAAACTTCTGCGCTATCGTCACTGTCGTGCTGATGATCATCATCGGCGAATGCAGCAGCGGAAAACAGCGATGACATCACCACCGCTAATGCAATAAGTTTAGTTTTCATTGAAGTGTTCTCGTTAATACAAGAGGAGAAATAAAGAGGCATAAAAAGACTTGGGCTTCATGTATTCGCATTAAGCATCAGCTAATCAGCAGTCGTCAACAAGAGGATAATTCTGCGGTAGATTAAGAAATTGCGTAATACAAATTTACATATCATTTCCAGAGTATTCCTGTTAAGAAAAAAGGAAAACCTGGATTATCAATATAAACAGAAGCGTTCGGCTTAATAAAAACTATCGGTAATATATCTCCTTTAACGCTATCTCTACTTTTCGCCGTGAAAATATTGCAGCCGCTGCTGAACCAGTCTGATTATGGCAGCCGTGTATTTGACTAAAGCATCCATCGTCTGCTGGTCAAAACGCTGCGTCTTCTCTATACGCAAGCACACGCGCATTCCCGGGTAGTAGTGTAATAAGGCAAATGATGCATGCAGACGGTGAGCATGATGGGCGATCTGCGACACATTTTCGCCATCACGATAGTTTATTATTCCCTCAAGATCCTGCTCCATTCCTTGTAATAGGGTGGAGAGCAACGCTTGTTCCTGTTGAGAGTCCGCCTGTGCCAGCGCCTGTATCTCAGCAAACTGATCGCCTGTGGCGCTAGTGCTGCTTATTCGCTGCCAGATTTGTGCAATACCGTCCAGCAAAGCGATTTGCGACAACGGTTTAATCAATACCTCATCCATTCCCGCTTCGAGGCAGCGATCGCGCTCGCTGGCAAAGGCATTCGCCGTACAGCCAACAATCGCATAGGGTGGCATCTGATGACGCTGCTGGTGTTGACGTAAATGACGCGTCAGGGTGTAGCCATCCATGCCCTGCATCTGGCAATCGGTCAGCACCACGTCATAGTAGTTCTGCTCCGCTTCCTGCAAAGCCTCGCTACCGCTACTTACCAGCTCAACATAATGCCCGGAAGTGGCAAACTGTAACGCCAGCACCTGTAAGTTAACCGCTAAATCGTCCACCACCAGAATATTTAACGACTCCCCTTCCACCGCGGTTTCAGCAACCACCGGCGCAGGCTCCGGTAACGGTACTGCCGCGGCTCTTTGCAGCGACAGCGCTACCGTCACGCTGACTCCGCCACTTTCACTGCCGTGCAGCTGCAATGTTCCGCCCATCAGAGCGACCAGTTTTGCCGAGATCGGTAATCCCAGCCCGGTACCCGGCGCTCCCTGTGCCGTTTCGACTCTGACATAGGGTTGTAATACAGCCTGATACATATCCGGCGGAATACCACAGCCGCTGTCCTCAATCTCAATAGTCACCCGATCGCGCGGCTGGTTAGCCTGATAATGAATATCCGCTCGCAGCTGTATCTGCCCCTGGTCGGTGAATTTTATCGCGTTAAGCAACAGGTTATTGACCACCTGACTCAGGCGGATACTGTCCAGCCAGTGCAGCGCGCTGTGCGGAATGCTGATAGCGGTTAACAGCTCCAGCCCCTTCTCTTCTGCGCGCAGACGAAACGTCGCCGCACAGTTATCCAGTAATTGCGTCAGACTGGTGGGCTGAAGGGTGATATCGATATTGCCCGCTTCGATTTTAGAAAAATCCAGTACATCGCCAATAATACCCTGCAGGGAATCTGCCGCCTGCCAGGCAATATGCAACGGATCATCACTCTGTCGCTGCTGTTTTACCGCCAGTTCCAGAATGCCAATAATCGCATGCAGCGGCGTACGGATTTCGTGGCTCATCCTTGCCAGAAACTCAGATTTCTCAAAGCTGGCCTGCTCGGCTTTATCGCGTGCCAGACGAAGTTCACGCGCCAGCGTTTTGCGCTCGGTGACATCAAACCAGCCGCCCATCACCCCCAGCATCGCGCCTTCGGTATTACGATATCCCTCAAACCACAGATAGCCTTCGCGCTCTTCGCCCTGCAATATCACGCGGCGATCGGAAAAATGGGGCATCTCGCCAGAAAGACAGCGCAGAAAAATACCGCGTATATCCTGTTCATCGGCGGGCGACAAAAATTGCAGAGAAAACAGATTGCTCCCGACGATATCCGGCGGCGTTTTGCCCATAACCCGGCAGAACCAGAGGTTCGCCGCCGTCACCGTCATATCCGGTGCGCAAACAAACATTGGCGTCGGCACGTTATTGAATAAGGTTTCCCACCAGGCCAGCAGATCCTGTAACCGCCGATCGGCTTTTTTACGTAATCCGATCTGGCGCGCCAGCCAGGTTCCCCAAAACACCGAACTGAGGGCAATCACGCACAATGCTCCGCCCCACAGCATTACCCAGGGTGAAATCACGTTATTATAAGAGGCCAGATTAGCCACGGAAAACCAGTGCATGCGTAAGGCACGTATTTCATTCGGTGCCACGGTATGCAGGCTTTTATTGAGGATATCGGTCAGCAGCGGATAAGCAGGCAACACCGCGAAGCGTTCTGGCTGAAGGGCGTTTTCCAGTGGCTGAACGGCGATCCGGCTGCCGTAGCGGCTGGACTGCAAATAGTTAGCGCTACCGATACTGGCAAAGGTCGCGTCGACCGCCCCGGCCAGCATCATATCCACCGCTTCAGGTACCGATGCAACCTCAACAATCGACAGGTTGGGGTAAAGTTGCATCGCCGCCAGCAGCGCATGACCACTCTGGATAGCAACCCGCTTGTGAGCCAGTTGCTCCGGGCTAAAAGGCGCACTGCGCTCATTGCGGGTAATCATCACCCACTCCACGATGCCGTAAGGATCACTGTACGACAGCCAGCCGCGCCGTGCGGGCGAATCCATCAGCGACGGCGTCATCTGCGCTTTCCCCTCCCGCAGTGCCTTCTCCACACCCGCCGGTTCAAATGCCGGGATAAAGTTTAAATTCAGGCCGCTTTTTTCCGCCACCAGCTGCAAAATATCGACATCCAGACCGGTAATTTCATCGTTTTTGTCGAGAAAAGAGTACGGCGGAATATCAATATCTATCGCCACGTTAATCACCGGATGCTGCTTAATCCAGTCGATTTCCTGCGGGGTGAAAATCGAGACATCATTGTTAGCCGACTGCGACAGGCCCGAAACCCAGCGCTGATAAATCTCATTTTTAATCGAATGCGGAATATTGGTCAGGATGTCATTGATCGTTTCCACCACGCCGTCGCCCTCGCGGCCGACAAAGCCATACAGCAGCTCATCAAGTGCGGGATCGCGCCGCCAGACTACGCCAGCGACCGGTCGCAGGGCGCTAAACAAGGTAATCTGGCTCTGGCCATCAAGATAGGCATCGGCCTGATCATTCACCACCGCCTGAATGGCCAGTTGTGAATTACGCGCCACTTCAAGGTGGGGATAGAGGGTTCGCAGATGCTCAATGACCGACGGGCTGATATCGGGAGCGGCAAGAATATGCAGGCTGGAAAGTGGCGAAGTCTGATGGTTTTTACGCACCATCAGCATCAGTGGCTGCACCAGTAGTGGATCGGTTTCGTTATCGCGATTGGCCGATTGCAAAAAATCAGACTGTGCCAGCAGCTGAATTTCCCCGCGCTGCAACGCCTGATAAGCCAGCTCCCAGCTACTGTACAGTCTGGCCTGCACCGGCCGTTTCAGCACCATTTGCAACAGTTGCAGATAATCGGGGTAAACGCCTTCCAGCTTGCCGTCCCAGCGTGGCATCTGCAACGGCGCCGATGAGCAGCAATACAGGCCAACATTCAGCACCGGAAAGTGTGCCAGCGCGCCGGAACGCGTTTCGGCCAGCGGCAAAAAGTCCTGCGTCATATTGGAGTAGAGTTCTGTCGGCCGCCCTTCTGCCTGCTCTGCTACACTGGCTGAGGTCGAAAACAGTGGCTGCTCCGCCAGCGCCAGCGCAGGCAACAGCAGCAATAACCCTAACCATCCGATGCAGCAGAGGTGACGACACATGATTATTGTCCCAGACCACACTGACTGAGATACAGATAGAGCGCGGCATCATTGTCTAGTCCGAGCTTTCTCATGGCACTGAGCTTCTGCGCACTGATGGTTTGCTTGGTGCGATAAAGCCGTGCGGCAATCTCATTAACGCTAAGCCCCTGACCAATCAGCCGTATGACCTCCATCTCTTTTACCGATAGCGCTTTTTCCACCTGAGTCAGCGGATCGCTGCGAAACGCGTCGCTCAGCCATGGCTGGTCGTCACTCGACGAGCTGCTCAGGCCATCTGCCAGCTCATGCGACAGACTGCTCTTATTCAGAATGGCTTTTATCCGATATCCTGCCAGCAGTTCAAGGATCCGCTGGTCGCTTAACATGGTGATCACCACCACGGTAAGATCGGGGTAAAGCTGGCGGATCCTGCCGATCATCCGCACACCATCGGCCTGATCATTGCCCGGCATATTCAGATCGGTAATCAGCATATCAGCCGGGCAGGTTTCCAGCTGCTCAAACAAGCTGCTGACGTCATGTGCCTCTGCCACAATCAGGTATTCGGCAGGCAGCGTGGCTAACACACCGCGCAACCCCAGCAAAAACACCGGATGGTCATCGGCAATAATCACTCGCGTGCTCATTCGCCCCCCTCAGACCGCAACAAAGTCTGTTGCGGAAAAATCACCCCTTCAAACCAGCATACCTGCCCTTCCTGACAGGCAACCAGCGCCATACTGCTCTGATGAAACTCGCCATGTCGGTCTGCCAGCCGTATCGGTAACACCTGCGGGGTGGCAGATGCGCTGTTTTTCAGTTGTTCCACCGCCAGCCGGTCGTCCGGATGTATCCAGCCAATAAACTGCTGCCAGTAAACTGGCGCATGGCTGACGCCCTGCCAGCGGCTTTGATAAAGCCAGCGCAGACCATCGTTGCTGTCCAGCTCGAAACGGTGGTACAAACCGTGCTGTAGCACGGTATCCATTAATTGTTCCCGCCAGCGATGTCGTGCCAGTAGCGCAGATTTCTGATTCACCAGGCTGGCACAGAGTAGCGCGGGTAAACTTAACGCAGCGCTATACCAGGCGGCAATCAGCACATCCTCCTGCTGGCTGGGCAAGATATGATGAAATGGCCCGTGCCCAAACAGCGTTGCGCCGACGGCCACTGTCGAGCACAGCGATAAAAAACCACTCAGCGGCAGTAAGTCACCGCGCAAGGCTAATAACACCGGTAACGTCAGCGAGAACATCAATGCCAGATCCTGCCAGCGCAGCGCGTCGGTCAATGCACTAAGCGGCAGGAAAAACAGTGCCAGCATCATCAGTGACATCGCCAGCACCATCAGGTAGCCGCTGATATCCCATTTCGTCCTGTTCACCCTCGTCACCAGATAAAAAACAAAAAAGGTTACCGGTAGGGAGCTGATGGCATAGCCAGCGATATGGAGAACGGAAATCGACGGGTCAATGGGATAATCCAACAAAAGCAGCGCCCAGATGGTGACAAAGCGCTCAATAATTCCACTGGCAGCACACAATAGTGCCAGCGCAATAATGTCACGCCTCCGCACCGGGCGCGCCATTACGCCATAAAAGAATTGCCAGATCAGCGCGGTCACGGTGATCAGTAAAGTATCAAAAAAGCTGAAAATTAATGACACATTGACCGGGCGGCCATAGAGCTGGCTGGCGACCAGATGCAGTAAGGCAGAACTCAGTAGCCAGATTGGCCAGAAACGCAGAGGCAACGTACAAAGTACGCCGAGCAACAGTCCGGCCGGAAACCACACTAAAGCAGATAAACTCCAGACGTCCCTGACTTGCAGGCTCATCATGGCTAACAAGAAGTCGCAGCCGATAAATGCCAGCCAGCCGATCAGCATCATTTTTATTTTCATAAGCTTCCGACTCAACTTTGTATCGGGCCTGTCTGAAGAATAATCTGTTTTGGCGTAATAAGCTCACTTGAAATAAACAAATTGCGCGAGAAAATACGGATGGGATGGCAACCCGATTGAGAATGGCTCGGTGAGATCGGCGGCGCGAATGCATTATACCCGTAGAGGCGGCGTTTCCGCCGCCCGTACCGGGGGTTAGCACCCTGCATGTCATCAGGACGGGAGCCGAAAACGGCTCCCTTAGAGAATAATCACAATTACGCCCCCAGCACCCCGCCATCTTTACGCGTCACCATAATCACCGAAGAACGCGGGCGCGGGCTGTTATTCGGGAAAGTAGAATCCCCCTCTTCCCCTGGGTGCTGGACGTTAACAAACATCGTTTTGTAATCCGGGGTAAAAGCGATGCCGGTCAGCTCACAAGACTTCGGCCCGACCATAAAGCGACGAATCTCACCGGTTGCCGGATCGCCCACCAGCATCTGATTGTTACCCTGCCCCTGGTAATCCCCTTCATTACTGTATTTACCGTCGGTCAGGATCCACAGACGTCCGTCGCGGTCAAAACCGAGTCCGTCCGGGCTGTTAAAGGTATTCTCTGCCGTGACGTTTGGCGTACCGCGATTGACTCCCTGTGGATGAGCAATCGGATTGCCGCACAGCACAAACATATCCCAGTTAAATTTCAGCGCCGTGGCATCGCCGTTCTCATCCCAGCGAATGATTTGACCATAAATATTTTTTGGTCGCGGGTTAGCCGGATTCACTGGCATCCCTTCATCGCCACGCTTGCTGTTGTTGGTGAGGGTGCAATAAGCCCGGCCGTCATGAGGGTTAACCGCAATCCATTCAGGACGATCCATGCGGGTGGCGTTAACCCGATCTGCCGCGCCGCGTGCGTTAATCAGTACATCGGCCTGGCTGTGAAAACCATTCTCTGCCGTCAGACCATTTTTACCGTGGGTCAGCTCCAGCCAACGACCACTGCCTTTCAGCGGCGTACCTTTTGCCTCGCCGTTAAATTCGGCAACATACAGCACACCTTTATCCAGCAGATGAGTATTGGCTGCCGGATTAGCGCTGTCGACCACGCCGTCCGAGACGAATTTATAGATATATTCACCGCGCTCGTCGTCACCCATATACACCACCAGGTGACCATTTTTCGCTACCGTGACGGCAGCATTTTCATGCTTAAAGCGCCCCAGCGCAGTACGTTTGATCGGAGTGGAAGTGGGATCCAGTGGATCGATCTCAACGATCCAGCCATGGCGATTAAATTCGTTGGGATTCTTCGCCATATCAAAACGCGCATCGAAGTCTGCCCAGTTACGCTCTGCTTCGTTCGGATTGAGCGTGTAACGCTTTTGCGCAGGGGTAACCTGATAGTCACGGTTGCTGGTGCCGAAGTAAGTATCAAAGTTCTCTTCGCAGGTCAGATAGGTTCCCCACGGGGTTTTACCGTTGGCACAGTTACCAAAAGTACCGAGCACTTTCGTGCCACTGGGGTCAGCGGGGGTTTGCAGCGCTTTGTCACCGGCTGCCGGACCGGTGAAAATCATCGCGGTATTGGCCGTAATGCGGCGGTTATAGCGCGACGGACGCACCACCTGCCAGCGGTTATCTGCGCCACGCTGAATTTCGACAATTGAGATACCGTGCGCCGCTTGCGATTTGCGCACATCTTCCTCACTGGTCGCCTTGCTGCCACCGTGAGCGAATAAATATTGTTCATTAACGTATTCGTTATTAATTGCCAGCACGCCACGATGTTCATCTACCGGGAAGAAGCTCATGCCGTCATTATTATCGCCAAACTGTTTTTCCTGATCGCTGGCGCTATTTTTTCCGTGCGGGTCAAATGCCGGAGCACCGTTTACCAGCGGATCCCCCCAGGAAATCAATACATCCGCCTGATAACCGTCGGCAGTAACAATCTTGTCGGCGGTTGAAGCTGCGATGCCTTTAAAGCCCAGTAAACGACTGCCAGCCGGTTCTCCTGTAGCAAGCGCATCGGCTGGCAAACTCCAGAGGCCACCGGCTAAGAAGCCAGTCAGTCCGACGGCACCGGTGCCCGCCAGCAATTTACGGCGCGCAGGATCCTTTAAACGGTCGACATTTAACTCTTTGATTTTATCGCTCATAAACGTCACTTCCTGTTATTTTTCCCAGAGATAAACGCATGTTAAAGCGCGAATATGTCAGAAATGTTTCAGCAGTAACGGAAAAAGACAGATTCTTTCTGAGCGGTCAGCCAACCACGTGGCGGTGATGTTAGCCATTTCGCATTTCAGCTATAAAGTCATTAATAGTTATAATAAGCATTTCGCCTGTTATTCGTTATTCTCGATTCGCGACATGGCCTGTCCACTATAGGCCATTGCGGCAGTCAGGCACTGTATCGCGTTATTATAAGCCGCACTTTCAGACGTCAGCGCCAGAGAGTTTTTATCTTCGGCATGCGTGATATCATGAATAGTAAATATATGACTTCCTTCAACGCTGAGTCCTGAATTAGTCGAAATACTACACACCACGCGAAAAATTATTGCGACATTACTATTATCGCGCATAATTTCATTCCATTGATAATGCACTGACTTAATTATCGATTCACAAATATTTTTCATCCTTACCACTTCCATTGCCATACTGAATTTAGTACATTTTAACTACAATGCAGCGTTCTGAGACAATGAATCCTGGTTAAACACATTTTAACCACATGGTGAAAGGGATAATCCATGTGTATCAATCAAACTTTGGTGAATTAATTAAAAATAACTGTATTTCTATTTAAGTTTTAGCCAGAGCGGTTTTAGCCTCAAACGCCACTGAAATGATGTGAATTTATGTCCACAATAATGATAAAAAGCAGTCCCCTCCATTATGGACTACCGGATTACCTTTAAAATTTTATGTATCAACATAAGGATTTGATTTGATATGCCACGCACAGATTTGAATTTGCTAATAGTTCTCGATGCTTTGCTGGAGGAGTGTAGCGTCAGTAAAGCGGCAAAGAAATTAAATGTCACACCTCCTGCTATTAGTAAGTCACTGAATAAATTGAGAGAGGCTTTTCAGGATCAAATCCTGGTTCGTTCTGGCTCCTTATTGATACTTACTCCCTTAGCCGTCGAATTAAAACCACAAATTCATAATCTGATCAAAAATATTGATGCCGTGCTCAATCATAACCTCTCGTTTGATGCCGGAAGCGCATCCTTGATGTTCAATATCGTCTCGAACGATTTACTTATCTCACTATTGAATTCTGGGTTTCTCGACGAGATGCAGGATAAAGAACCCAATGTGGTGCTTGATTTCTCGTACGACCACGGCGCCGCCGATTTTTTACGTAAAGATAATATTGACCTGTACATCGGCGAGTCACGCAAGCTTAGCCCGGAGATTAAAATTCGCACGATACACCGGGATAAGTGCATCATTGTTGCCAATAAGAATCACGAGATCCTCCGGCTGAATAAAACCCTTGAAAACATAGCCAGCTTTGGTTTTATCAGCACGCGTAGTAAACTGAATGATGATGTTGACAGTTTATTCACGCTACAAGGTTTTCAGCGTAAAATCGTCGGCATTAATCCCAGTTACTTTTCTACTATCGAAACGGTGATGCGTACCAGCTCACTGGCCGTGGTGCCGTTCTTTTTTCTCAATGCACTTGAGAGTTTTAACGTTGATGTTATTGCGTTCGAACCACAAATAACACTCCCCGAAGTGAATATCATTCAGGCCTGGCACCCGCGCCATGATAACTCACCGCCGCATAAGTGGTTACGTGATAATACCAAGGATTTTCTGCGAAAAAAGGTCAGTGCGGGAGTCTAGCGAGAATGACTATAACCGTTTACCTCTGTCTGGACGACAAGATTAACCAGCTCATAACTGAGCTGGTTAATAATTAATTATTATTTCCTTTGCAAACTGGAGAAGAAATCCATTGCCCCCTGTGGAAAACTCATTTGTGGCGCCGCCGGGTCAGCTTGCTTCTCATCATTACTGCCTTCCGTTGCTGGCTGCGCACTCGGCTGTTGCATATCCGCTTTCTGCTGAAATTCCTGCATAATGCCACTCATATTAGCCGTGGCTTTTTGATTGATGTCGCTCATCATCGACATCATTTTTTCCATTTCCGCACTGCCATTTAAATTCATACCCGTAACGCCCGACATGAAATTTTGCGACAGAGAACTTTGTGTCGACTGCGCCATGCTGTTTAAATCAGTCAGCATTGCCAGTAATTTATTAGGATCTAACATAGGGACTCCATTATATGCATTAACCAGGGCAAGAGAACTGGCTCAACGCCCGGGACCAGAGAGGGAAATCATTCATTGTCGAACGCAATTCCATTTTGAAAAATCCGCTGATCGATGCAATGCCCATGGTCAGCTCACGGCGGTCGCTATCTATCTGCAATGGATTACTTTTGTCATACAGCTGGAACAGCGCCCATGGCCCATTAAAGCTGACTGATTCAATTTTGCCGTTCATATCCTTGAAAGAGAGACGAACATAAGCACCACCATTTTTTCCCGGCCACTGCACGGCGACCGGCTGAATACTGCCGTGGCTATAGCGAATCACCTCTCCATCAATATCCAGCACCGCTTCCATAATATTCGGTGACAACGAGAGCGGACGCAGATACAGCGAGAAAGAGACCTTATCGCCACCGTTAAAGAAGGTATCGCTAATCATCATTGCGTTTTCAAATGCTTTCAGAGTACTGGCACTTAGCAACCCGCGACTTCCTTCACGAATGCGTAATTTACCGGCGGTGTTATCCACATAAGGCGCCAGATGCTGTTCAAAATAGCGTTTCATTGAACCGGCAGGGCCGAACATCCGGGCAAAATCACCAATTCCGACTTCATCCCTGGCTCGGCGATTGAAGGGATAGCGTCCGGACAATACGTTTTTGCACACATCCGTAGCAAAAGTTGCGGCGCTGTTATTTAAGTTATTGCGGCTCTGCTGCAAACTTTGATCGTTACCGACTTCCAGCAGATCCGTCATAATGCTGCGCACCGGTTCCGGTTGCTGAGCTGCGGCAATACGTAACCGGCTAATCGCCGAGTTCTGCGGCATCACTTCCCCGGCACGTAGCGACACGGCCAGTGAGGAGAGCTGGTTGTACAACTCTTCGAAACCACGCGCTAAAGGGTCGTTGCTGCTGCCGGCCTGCATCAGCTGTGTGCCCAGACGCCGCACCACTTCAAAACGTTGCTCCAGCGACTTTTCGGGGGTGATACGAAAACGCGAGCGTTCACCGGAAATCTCACCAACGATATCGCGCCGGGCATTTTCCAGCTCCATTCGGCGCTTACTGACCCAACCGGAAACATCATTGCTGTCGGAATTACTCAATCCGGTTTGTCGGGTGACAAAACGCAGTAAATTAGCCAGCGGTGATGAGGGATCGCTAAATTGCCGTGCCAGCAAAGCAGCATCATCAAGATTACTGACCGGGCGGACATGAATATCCTTCAGGAATGACTCCCAGCTGTCGGCGTATTCCAGCAGATAGAGTTTACGCACTTCATCACTGAGCTTTTGCCCAAAATCCAGGGTTCTGGCCTGATCGGCTTTGCCATCACTGTCGCGTAATACCCACGCCTCTTCCTGAATCATTGAGGTCACGGCACTGTTAAGCTGAGGCTTAAACACATCGTGGTAGCTGGCCAGGGAATAAAATGCCGGCACGGCCATATCGGTGACGGTTGCCTGACCTTTGCGCCGTAGCATCAGCGAAACATTGGCTCCGGCCGCACTCGCCAGCGAGATGTTTTCAATATTGGACGGAACCTTGCTTTTCAAATTCTGTAACACACGGGCATGGATTGGAATGGCCATCGCCTTGACGCGCGCCATACGGATCAACTCAGCATTCAGTTTGGTTACCGGCGCTTCGGCTTGCAGGCTCTCTTTAAAAATAGTGCGTAAATGCAGGCCGAATAGCCGCTTATCGGCATCCGAATACCCCTGAGGAGCAAAACGACTCCAGCGGGCTAAAAACCAGTTTTCAAGTTCCGTCGCTGAGCGGTGTTCCGGTTTACCCATCATCAGATAGATTTTCAGTGTGTTATAAACATCAGCATCACTGGATAAAATGTCTTTTTCCATCTCTTCGGAGACATACCGCTCCAGCGCTGGCCAGAAAAATTTAAACAGGTGACGGTGATAAGTCTGTTCAGCCTGCTGGTTGATCAACCGGTGCTCGAAATAAGGATTGATCATCATGGAAGCACTGTTTGATAGCTGTGCATTCATATAACCGAGCTGTTCGTAGGCGGAAATCAGATCGTCACTGATGCGATTGGTGGCCGGAATTTCGCGCACCATCCTCTTGGTCTCATCGAAGCTGGCACTCACCCAGGCAATATATTCCTCCTCCCATAAATAACGGGTCGCCAGCATATTGACGGCAAACGCCAGCAGCAGCAGCACCAGCGCATAGCGCAGGGTGCGACCGATACGATCGCGCAACGGTAACGCCCGGGAATTGAGTGCGCCACGTTCAAGAATGGCATTGTCCAGCATCGGGGAATAGAGATGGCCGACAGGGCGCGGCTCCAGCTCAATCAGTGGCGCATCGGCCACTTGCGTACTTCCCAGCCAAATCTGACGCACCTGCGCCGAGTAGCCAACCGGTGATTGCGGAACGATTTGCTCAAGGAGATTAAACAATGGCTTACGCAGATTACCGAGTGACTCAGTAAAGAACAGCAGTTGCTGGCGTAGTTCACTGCTGTGCGTGGAGTGCAGAATCTCCTGCACATAGCGGCTGACCCGCGCCAGCAAATAGCTGTACTCCGCATCACTTTGCGGAAAATCCACCTTGCCAGCGCTGTCCGACACAATGGTAAAACCAATCCCCTGAGCGAGAATCTCTTCGCCGATCACCGATAAAAATGCGCTGCCACCGGGTAATAAATCGAGGTTATTGATCGCCAGATATACGGCGATATCGTTACGAAAACAGGACGCCACTTCCAGCATACGGGCGCGCAGCGTGTCCGCCAGCGATTTGCGTTCGGTTAAGGAGGCATGTAACAACCCGCTGGCGTCGAGACACAGCACCATACCGTCGATGCCCGGATGCTGGCGGTAACGACGAATCAGCGAGAATAGCCGCCCCTGCGCTTTACTGGCTTCATCACTCAGACCATGTAACTGAGTCCACTCCCCGGCGGTATCGATGTATACCGCGTTATCCGTTAGCCACAGATTACAATCGCGGGTTGGACCAATATCCGCAGTCTGGGTGAAGCCATATTGCTCAGATAATAAAAAGCGTTTGCCGCTCTCGTTAACCAGTGAGGTTTTACCACAACCAGAGGGTCCCATAATTAAAAACCAGGGCTTTTCATTCAGATAATCATTTCTCATCCGGTAACGTAAACGTCGCCATAGCGTTTTTTGTTCCGCAATGCCGATATATTTCAGCGTGCGGGTGGCATCAAAAAAACGCGCAGACACTCTGTCATGCTGACGGACTTTTTTGTTACTGATTTTCGGTGCGCGAAACTGCCGAAATAAATATCCCAGGGCTGAAGCTACCACCGGCCACAGCGCCCAAATTAATATCAGCGCAATGATAATGCCGCGCACCAGCACCGACATCATCGGATAAAAATTGCCTATCGCAATCAGCGGCCCTACCCACCAGACCAGCAGGCTTAAAACGATGGCGACAACTACCACCAGTGTTCTACGAATCATAATATCATTCCACTTAACGGGCAGACGTTGCTGTCGACTTTTTATTGTTTAATAAACCAGGAGTCTGCTCACTGAGATGACTTTCTGTCATTTTATTTTTAATTTCGCTGCGTTCTCCAACCTTCCAAAGAATATCAACACGCCGGTTTTTACGGCGGCCTTCATCCGTACTGTTATCCGCAAGTGGCTCGGTATCTCCTTTACCCACGGCGACAATATTTCTCTGATATTTACTGTTCACCAGCGTGCCTTCTTTCAGCTTCTCCGCCACCATACTGGCGCGCTCCTGTGAGAGCCGCATATTCGGATCGCCGGAGGCGTTATTGCGGAACGGCTGCGCGTCGGTGTGGCCGATCACTTCCAGATCGCCCGGCCAGCCGGCCAGTGCTTCTCCCAGACGCTCAATATTGCGTTTTTTGACAAATTCAGGTGACAGCACTGATTTACCGGTACGAAATGCGCCATCGGAGGTAAACAGTAATAACCAGCCGCGTGGGTCTTCGCGCACCTCAAGCCAGCCTTCATTTAAAATGGCCGGCAGCGGTTGCGGCAAGGTTTCCATAATATTAATTTTACGCGGCACCGGCGGTTCCCATACCATAATGGCATTGCGGATCTCGCGTGATTTATCATGCAGCAAAAACGATACCCCCCCATAAACCATCAGACAGACTAATAATCCGTAGCTCAGTACTTTCAGCGGAGTGAATAATGTCAACGAGCCAGTAACGGCATTGGTCTTGACCCGGCTTAGCGACTGAGTAAATCCTTTTTCATATAGCGTGGTATTAAGGCGAATAAACAGATCCGCTAATAATACGTCCCCTCTTTCGAGTACATGATATTTTCCCTTAAAGCCCATGGATAAGATCAGATGATATAATCCGAGGATATTACGAAACTGATGCGGGTTTTGCAGGTAATAATCAAGGTCATCGAAACACTTTTCACCGCCCCAGGAGTCGCGATGAAGTTCAATCAGCAGGTTCATCGCCGTTAAACCATATTCCCGCAGTTCAGCGAACATGCCGTCCAGATAAGTACAAAGCAGGTAAGACATGCGGCGAACGTCTTCCGGCAGCATCTGCTGTTTAAGCAGAACCTGGCTAAAATGCTGTAGCTCTCTTAACATCTGGGCACGAATCGACAGATTATCAATGCTTTGCTGTGCACGGATGCGCTCCATCATCAGCAGCGCAGGCATCGCGGCGGCGACACAAGGGTTTGCCCAGTTACCGGCAAGGCTGCCCGGCCGCGTCAGTGCAGCTGGCTTCACCGCCTTACGCGCCGGTGTCGAAACGTAACTCTCGCCGCCAGTCGCCACCGCCCCCGGATGAAACAGCGGCGTTTCTTCTGCCTTACTGGCAAACCCTTCCGCCCGACTGTCGTCCGCGCCATTACGTGCTGTGGCGACAAAGGCTGCCATTCCCCCCACCGAAGCCTGAACCACCGGCGAGCTCAGTATGCCATTTATTTGTTGCAGCCCATTGCGTGAGGAGGACATGGCATCGCGAATCTTTTGTTCGAACTCATTCATCGCCCTCTCCCCGGCCTCAGTCCCCACACATCAAAGCGCAGGGCCGGAAAATCCCCCACCACGCTGAAAGCAATTGCCGCACCGGCCATCATCTCTTTATACAGCTGGTCAGCAGGATCAACCTCAAAGTAGACACTGTCGGGATAGTAAGGAATATGACGCGGTGGCGCGCCCAGTGCCGCAATCCGCACCCCTGGCAGCTGTAAATCGATCAACTTAACGATTTTCTCAACCGGCCCCAGCTTAATCTGCGCCGGGAAGTCACGGCGCAGCACTTCTGCCGGTATATCGGCACTGACGGCAAAGATCAATCTGTCCAGCCGCAGCTGTCCGTCGTTCTGACAGAGATACAGATTATCGCCGCTACTTTTAAATGGCATGGCTACCGCCGGAGATTCAATCACCAGAGACAGCGCGCGACGCAGCGCCGCGAAGAGCTGAAAATAGCCAATATCCGGACGTTCGTGGTTGTAGTGCAGATCGTTACGCTCGCGAATGGCCTCACTGCCCGGAATAATGCACAGACGCCCCAGTAACCCCAGCAACAGCTGATACAGCTCTTCAGGATGTACGCGCGGACGGCGCAATAAATGCGTCAGCACCAGGTGGTACTCGCCGAGCAGCTGAACCAGCATCAGCTCCAGCACTTCTGACATCCCGCCACCGGCGTAGTGGGCATCGGGTAGCCGTACCGTATTCAGGCGTAGCGAGATCAGCCCCTGCAATTCGGAAACGGCACTGTTAAGCCAGCCGGTGGCGCGAAAATCCAGCATCGGTGGCAGCACTTTGCTGTTTAACACCAGACTACCCTCGGCGGTTCGTTCGCCTATCATCGCCAGCGGCAGCATCGATTCATTGGCACTGAGGTTGTCACGCAGGCTCAGACGCAGCTGCAACTGACCCAGTTGCAGCATGGCATTACGTGGATTTCCTTCAGCCTGTTGCAGTAAATTACGATCCTGAATCTCAGTATCAATGGCACGGTAGCGGCTGCCACCGTTACCACGCGTCAAATCAATCCACGGATTGCCGGGCATATCGGATAACACCGACAGACAGATTATTTTATTTTGATAACTGTCATTCATTTCCAGCGGTAATGGCAAAGGGTCCTGCGCCGGCATATCAAAAACCGTGCCGTCAGGAAAAATGCCTTTCGCGCGTTTAATTGCCAGCTTTCCTTGCTCGAATAGCCCCTCGTCGATCTCCAGCTCACAGATACCCCAGGTATAAGCGCCAAAACTCCGCGCCTGAGCATAAATTAAGTTCTCTAAATAACGCTCTTGCTGCTGGAAATGCTGTGGTTCCATTAGCATTCCTTCAACCCAAGCAACACGCTGTGTGGGCAACATATCAACATTCCATATTTATACCCTTGATATTTCATGTTGCAGGCACATTAGCTCCGCCCTGAAATGCAGGATATTTATTTTATAAAAAAGTTAGCGAGGTGTTTTCAGCAACCACGTCAATTTTAAAATCCCCGTCCGGGGGAATATGTCTTTCGATAAGCGAATACTTACCGATACCTCTCTGAAATTCAGCCCCCACAATCACCCAGCGGCTGCCGCTATCGTAATCCTGATTGATCGTTTTGTAGGTTTTGGTCTGCCCCGGCGCCAGAATATATTGTTCGAAATTCACCACGTCTGCCGAAGCACTGAGTCCTTCACAAATTCTTCCTTCATACAGCTGCTGGGGTAACCATCCCGCCCTGCGCGTTTCTATAATACAGATTCTGACCGGTTGTGGATTATCCGCCGCGTCAGGGTTCACCTGCTGAGCGACAGTCAGTTTCACTTCGACAGTCCACGGCTCCTGCTCGGTTGCGCGACCAGAAAAATAACTGCAGCCAGTATTCATCATTAACGACAACAAAATAAGACTAAACTTCTTCATATTAACGATTAACATGAACGGTATATTGTCCAGGCGTGGACTGAATACAGGCGGTGTTGCCGGAATTAGTGATACCCGCGCAGCCCAGATAGGTTGCACCATTTCCTTTTATAATCAATACGCTGGAAGACATCATATGCGATCCTTTACCAGAGTGAGTGGCGGAACAAATACCCACCCCCGCCCCCTTAGTCGCACTGTGACAAAACTGCGTTGATAATGTCTGAACATATCCACCACAAATTAGTACATTGGGCACGTTAACCGCGCCACTGCTATTAGGTAAGGTATTTTCAGCCACGACAATAATTAATCCTAAACTCAACACATCACTTCCTGATGTACTGAGCCCTCCCGCATTGGTATTGACTGACGGCATTTTCTCACCCCATATGAATCTGACTACCCTCAACCTTAACCACGGCAGAACCGTTGATCGCTGTCATACGCCCGTTGACTGTCAGCATTTCTTCGGCGTGGTAAGTGATATTTTCGGCTTCAACATTTTCATTAAATTTAATCTTACGGTGAGCATCATCCGCTTGCAGAAACCAACGCTTCGTCATTTGATTCATACATTCAGCAACCCAGCGCGAGGTTCTGGAAAACAGCGAAATGCTTTCAGCTTTCAGCGCGATTTTTTTGCCGCCGTTTAAAATCAGCTCAGGCGCAATAATATGTAAGGTATGCTCCCCGCTGTTTAATTCCAGCTCGCCGCTTTGCCGTCGCCATAAGATATCGGTGATAAATAATCTTTTTTGATCAAGGGTCGCTCTGACACGATCGCCTTCCAGCGGTTTCAATAAACAGCTGGTCGCGACATGCAATTCATAGTTCGGCCAGGCCGCCAGATACAGTTTGCCCTGGTTATCGGTTTTAATTTCAGCCACCACCTGCGTGCCGGAGGGAAGTGTACAAAAGGCCAGTGAATCATCTCTGAACGGCAACGGATGGTTTCTTGCTGGCGCACCTGCGGGTAACATTCTAGACATTGCGGCTCCCTCCCGGTAAGACATGCGATGATAACGGCGAATCTGACGGAATTCCTGGTTGGTAATACTGATACCAGGCATCAACGGTGATCAGCACCGGCTCTTCTTTTACCGCAGTTTGTTCGGCTGGCGCACGCGTTGCCCCATGCAAACGAATCCCCACAGTGTCGGCGGCCTCATGTAATGGCGTGGTCGACACCTCCGCCGCACGCAAATCGGCCTGTGAAAGATCGCCGCCCGCCAGACGACAGTGATGCAGGCTACAGCCAACCATGTTTGCTTTCGCCATGACTACCCGCTCAAGGTTACAGCGAACTAACTGCGCATCATCCGCCTGGCATGCCGTCATATCGGCTCCAGCCAGCTGGCAATCACTTAACCGGGAACCGCTAAAAACACCATGGGTCAGATGGCTGTCACTGAAATCGCAATTATTCAGGCGCGAACAGTAAAAACTACTGCCGGTTAACCTCAGTCCGCTCAGTCCGGCGCGATTTAACTCACACTGGTTCCAGATATAATGCCTACCGCTGATGTCCTGCCAGAGCATATCTTCAATCTCACACTGGCTCATCGACATGCGCTGAATTTCAACCCCCTGCCACTGCCCCTGCTCAATACGGCTGGCATACCAGCTCGCGTCATTAAATTTTCCGCCGGTGACAGAGAAATCACTGGCAGGTAAAGAGATCGCCGCCCAGTGAGCAAGCTGAACATCGCTGATTTTCATCTGCGCGATCTGCGTTTTCTCCAGCACCATGCCGTCAATTAAACATCGTTGCCAGTGAGAGGCGCGTAATCCTCCCTGCTGAAAACGCAACTGCCTGGCCAGACAATCCTGCATAACAAACTGATTAATTTCGCAATTAATAAAGGAAAGTTCTTCAATATTAGAGGCGATAACCCGAACGTTGTCCATTACACAACGCTCAAAAACTAGTTTCCTGAAATTACATGCCTCAATGGTTGCATTTGAGAAATCACATTCGATATAACGGCAATCAGCCTTATCGCTGGCCTGAATTCGGCGATGCCGGTAATCCTTTTTTTCTACCTGGCGCGGTGCCGCCGGAATATCGAACTCACTCATATCAAAAGGAACTTTATTGACCATTCTGCTTAATACACTTTGCTGCTTATTCTCAGACACGGATTATCCCTTCTCTTTCACACCCTGATAAAGCGGATACCAGGTAATATCATCCAGCAAACATTCTGAAAAAGGCTCTTCCCGATCGCGAATAATCATCGACAGATTGGCGGCCACCAGGTTACAGCGATGAAATACCGTGTGTCTGATATTGGCATGATAAAGCACCGCCTGTTGCAGGCTGCACCGATCCCACACCGCATGCTGCATGGTGGTGTCTTTCAGACGAACGCCGGACATATCACACAAACTAAACCGCGCATTGGCCAGCTGCGCCTGCTCAAAATCGCTTTCTCTCACCACGCAGCGGGTAAACTCACTGCCTTCCAACATTACGCCGCGCAGCCCCACCTGATTCAGCACCGAGTGTTCGAACTTCGCCTCCGCCAGCCAGCAATCCTGCTGTACAGTGGTGCTGCCAATTTGGCACTGATTAAAAGAGAGCCCGCGGCAGTCGCTGTTAAGAATCGAGCCGTTATCCAGTTTACTGTTGGCGAAATATGCCTGACGCAGCTGGCAGCGATTAAAAATCGATGCGGTGATCTTCCCGTCCTGCTGCCTGATCAGTGAAAGGTCAGAGTCCGCGAAAGAGCAGTTATCCCAGCGGCTGTCTCTCAGTGCCGCGCCTTCCAGACTGACTTTGTCAAACTGGCAGGTTTTCCATTGACTGCCATGACTTACTAAACCGGTAGTGCACAGTCGGCTAAAACTTGTCTGTTCAAACTGCACATGGTTAAACTGCCCCTGCGAGAAATGCCCTTCGCTAAACCGACATTTATTCAGCATGAGCTGGTTAAATGTCACCGCTGAAAAGGTGCAATTCTCAAACTGACAATATTCAAAAATGCACTTATCCAGCACCATCTCAGAGAATGAACAGTCGACAAACTGACACTGTTGGAAGCGCATATTGGCCGGGTTTAATTGCTCTACCGACTGGCAGGTAAAAATCTCGCCCTCGACCCAGTGGTTGCCGTTACCGGACATTAGCTGGTTCAGGCTCTTCTGGTTTACCTGAGGAAACACCTCCCACTGGATTTTTTCCAGCACCGGTTCCTGTTTTGCCGCCATTCGCTGCTGATGCTGATTCAGCTTCTGACGTAAATCGAGGAAATAAGCCTGATAATCCTGACGCGGCCCGGCCCGATAACGCAGTGAATTGGGATTATGCTGTCGCGCATTGATCACATTCATTCCCATTCCCGTCGGCATCAGATCGGGATCATAGAGAAATTCAAAATCACTACCGTCCTTCGCCAGCCGCCTGTCGAGCACGCCACGAAAGTGCTTATCGTCGCGCGGCGCGTCGACAGCATCTAAGCCAATCACCATAGTCGCTATCGGTTCCTGTAATAAATAATCCAGTGGAATGGCAGCGGTAAATATCAGCAGCCCGAGATCACTGTCCGGCAGCAGCCACAATGTTTTGCGTGCCATCGCTAAGGGTATTAAGCGGTTCTCCGCCGATTTAAGGCTGTAAAATACCCGCGCGCGTACTCGGGGAAATTGCCCCTGAATCTGTGCGCCGCCAGCGCGAAAACCATGAAGCTCAAATGGCACATCATCCGGCCATTCCGCCTGACGAGAACGTTGCTGCGGCGCCGCCAGCTGAAAATATTGCAGATCAAGTCGCTGCGGATAGCCCGGAAAAAGGGTCTTCAGATAGTTTTCGCCAGCCATCTCTCCCGCCACGCGATCGAGGTAACCTTTACGCTGATGGAAATGTTGCGGTAGCGGAACCGGTGCCGCCAGCGGCGAATTAACCTGTGGCAAACCGTCAGCGCCAGTCGTCATTAAGCGCGGGGAAAGACCGTCCTGAAATCCCCGACCTGTCGGGTTTTCCGCACACCCTTCACCGCCATAACTGTACTGATGATCCAGCGCCATGTGCGTAAAAGGCTCGACCTGAATGGCCGCCAGCTTCGCTTCCCCCTGCAAACGCCATTGCCGCTGCAATTCGCCGACCCTCACGCTGACATCCAGTGATGTCACCGGTTCTCCCGTGCCTGCATGTCCCGCCAGTAAATACTCAGCAAAAGGTTTCGGCTCGGCTAAATCCATGATCCGATTAGCCAGCGGTGCTTTTTCCCAACCCGCCCAGATTTCCGCCTCATTGGCAAAATGCTGTGGTTTTGATAAATAGACTCCCGCCACCACACTGACACCCAGATAACTCTGCTGAGCAAGCTGGTATCGTCCATTAAGAAAAATAAGTTGTTGAGGTTTTACAATCCGCATTTTTATTCCTTAATTGATCAACAACAACCCAACCGTTCGGTTTTCATAATCGGTGCTGTTAACCACAGTGCCATTATTCTCAATGCGCGACTTGCTGGTGCTGACAAGATTGCCGCACTCATCGACCCTGGCTTCGGTAACATTAATCTCCGAGGCGTTAAAGTTAAGTGCATTACCGGCGCGTACGGTATTGATGCCACAGAGCTCGGTACTGACACCAACGATTCTGTTCGCGACCCCGATCAATGTATTTCTGTTCACCACGGCAGAATTATCCATCCCGATAAATTTATTATTAAATGCGACAAAACTATTTTTATTACCCGCTAACTCATTTTCCATTACCACCGCTTTATTGCGTACACCCAGCATCAGGTTATCGATGCCGGTGGCAGAAATTTTCAGACCGGTGAAGTTATTTTCTACCCCGGCAAAGCGGGTGCCGACAGTGGTAAATGAGGTATCTAAAGCGGTAAACGAGGTTTTAGCACCGGTAAATAAAACGTCCACCATTGTCACGCCCGCATGAAAACCTTTGGCTTCCGCTTGCACTCCGGTCATATGAACCCCCAAACCGGTAACGCTAAAATTAATATTGGTGTAATAAATATGGGTGTTATACAGGTTGCCATGAATGACCTGGACCCATTCCCAGCGGTTGCGATCGATTAAGTTATACTGATCCTGCTCAACCGACGTTTGCATATCACGTTCAGCATGAATAAGAACTTTCTCACCACCACGGTTGTCCACCAGCGTAATCTGACTGGCATTTTGTGGCAGGCCATGCTGTAACGAACGCGAGACAATACCGGTGTGGCCAATTTGTTGCGGCAAATTATAGGGCGGCGGATTTTCGCCATTATAAACAATGCCAGTCACCATTGGCCGGTCAAGATTGCCGTCAACATAAGTGATTAAGACTTCCTGCCCTACGCGCGGCATCGCCACCACGCCCCAACCTTTGCCTGCCCATGCCTGCACCACGCGTACCCAACAAGAGCTGTCCGCTTCCGTACTCTTATAGCGATCCCAGTGAAAATGCACGCGAATACGTGCATGCTGGTCGGTATAGACCTCTGAGTTTGGCGTACCCACCACCGTGGCACTTTGTAAGCCGGAGACGCGCGGTGGACGGGTTTTCAGTAATGGACGCCAGGCGACATCATCATTAAGTGTGGTCAGAGTGCAGGAGATCTCACCGCTGGCAAGAGCGCGATTACTGCTGTCCGAAGAGCCTTGCAGATAGCGATAATGTACTCCCAGCAATTTATAACTGCGATTACGCGCGCTATCGGGATGCCCGCTCAGACTAAATGCATAGCCCGCAATCAAGCCCATAGAACTGCTTTTACCGCGCAATAACTGACGATCGCTTTGCATCATCTCCAGCCGCAAACGGGCGATATGTTCGCCGCGCCGGGCATCCTGGTAGCCCGCCGCATAGTCGTACCATTCCAGCTGAACGTTATCCAGCCCACCGCCAGGCTCATCGACCGCCGCCTGCAAATTATTACCCGGATGCAAATAATCATAATCGCGTAACACGATTTCATTAGGCCGAACTTTGCGCGTGCGTTTAAGCTCCTGAATACCTTCCTGAACCGCGCGAATATTGTGAATAATGGGATGATAAGCGACGTCAGCATAACCATCAGGCATGATTTGAAATGTCTGTCGGTCCGTAATCACCATCACATGCTTATTCTGCTCGTGGCGGAAGTAGTACCAGATCCCTTCCTCCTCAAGCAGTCGACTGACAAAGGTAAAATCCGTCTCGCCAAATTGCGCGCAATATTCGCGCTGAGGATAGTCGCCATCAAGCTCAAGACTGAATTCGGCAATCTGACTGTAGCGAGAGAAAATATCCGTTACCACGTCAGGGGCACTTTTCTCCTGAAAAATACGACTATTGCGGTTCTGCATTAAAAACCACAGCCAGGTACTGAGCTCCAGCTTATAAATATGCTTTTCACCATTTTCACCATCATCATAGCCTGCGGTAACATAGGCATAATAATGACGGTGGCGGAAGATATCGAAATCTCTTGTTGATGATGCAGCAACACTTGCTGATGCAGCAAAAGGTAACACTTCACTGATATAGCGTATTTTAATCCGCACCACCTGCCCTAACAGCGAATCGAGATCGACATCAGGTGATAGCGACTCAAAGGTCAGAACATATTCCTGATTATGCGAAACATCCTCTTTAGTGGTAAAGCTGACTGGAAAGGCCTGAACATCTGCCAGATAATCATTCTCAATTTCCAGAGCAAAAACCCGACTTCTCTCTGATAACGGAAGAGACATAAAAAACTCCCTTTTTTAATTAAATATTTTCCCGCTTCTGGCAATATCATTACCCTGCGGATGGCAGATACATTCAGGCCGGTTACTGCAATGGAAATAGCGGTTACTCAAAAGCCATGCTGAGCTCATCATCCTGAACAATAAGATGGATATGATTGGTTTCTTCGTCGTTCCTCTTGCGGCGCAGAATTTCATTGCCGATTGCCGGCAATATTGTCTGACGTAACAGGTCGTCTACCGCCCTTCCGCTATTAGGATGCGCCACGACTCTATTCGCCAGCCACTGTTCAACCTCTGACTCAAAGGCAAAATCAGCGTTAATTTCACTTTTCAGCCGGCGCTGTAAATTACTGAGATTTTTACGCGCAATCTCTACCAGCGCCTGCTGGCCGAGCGGTAAATAGGGAATAATATTGATACGAGCCAGCAGCGCAGGGGCAAACTTCCGCTGCAGTGCGTCATACACCCGTGGCCGCAGCTGCGCCAACGGCATCGCTGGCTCAAGCAATATCGCCTGCTCAATTTCTTCGGCGCCCTGATTACAGGTGATAAGAATAAAACAGTGGCGGAAGCTAATCAGCCGTCCTTCACCATCTTCCATCGTTCCTTTATCAAACACCTGGTAGAAGATGTCGTGAATATCAGGATGCGCCTTATCAAACTCATCAAGCAGGATCACCGAATAAGGTTTGCGGCGTACCGCCTCAGTCAGTTTGCCGCCTTTGCCATAGCCGACATAACCCGGTGGCGCGCCCCGTAGCGTTGATACCGCATGCGACTCCTGAAACTCACTCATATTGAAAGTAATCAGATTATGCGCACCGGCATACATCGCTTCCGCCAGCGCGATGGCCGTTTCGGTTTTGCCGGTACCGGTAGGGCCGGCCAGCAGAAACACCCCCAGCGGGCGTTCTGGCTGGTGAATACCCGCACGGCTGATCCGCACCGCCTGCGCGATTTCTGCCATCGCCACTTTCTGACCAAACACCCGTGCACCTAACAGTTTTTCCAGTTGCAGCGCATTATCGAGATCATCCTGAATCATGCGTCCGCCCGGAATTCCGGTCCAGTCCGACAACACTTCAGCCACCACCTGCTCATCGACCCACGGATACACCAGCGGATCCTGATTCTGCACCCCTTCCAGTTGCTCCAGCAGCTGGCGAATCTGCTCAGGTTGCTTCGGTTCTGTTGCCTGTAGCTCAGTGACCAGCTGCTGCTCACGCTCGCGGCGCACTGACAGACGATCCAGCTCAGCTTCCACACTCTCAACATTCAGCTGTAATCCCTTCAGCCGCTCATGCACATTGCCACCCAGCGGAATTTCAGCGTTCAGCGCACCGATTTCCGTATTCTGCACATTCATTGTGGCATTAAGCTTTTCCATGCGCTGCGGAGTGGCATGATGGCTTAATGACACCCTGGCACAGGCGGTATCTAACAGACTGATGGCTTTATCAGGCAACTGGCGTGAAGGGAGATTGCGCAGCGACAAACGGACTGCCGCCTGAATTGCCGCGTCGCGAATAATCACACCGTGGTGACGGGAAAAGGCCGGGGCAATCGCCCGCAACATACTGATGGCATCCTGCTCCTCCGGCTCGCCCACCAGCACCCGCTGAAAACGACGCGTTAAAGCCGCGTCCGGCTCGATAAACTGCTTGTATTCCGACCAGGTAGTGGCGGCAATCATTCGCAGCGCTCCACGCGCCAGCATCGGCTTCAGTAAATTGACGGCGTCGCCGGTACCGGCCTGCCCGCCGGCCCCCACCAGCGTATGGGCTTCATCGCAGAATAAAATAATTGGCGAACTGGATTGGGTGATTGCATCAATTAATGATTTAAGCCGCGACTCAAATTCACCGCGCACCCCGGATCCCGCCTGCATACGCCCGAGATCCAGCGACAGTAAACGCGCCTCTTTCATTGACGGCGGCACATCACCGGCAGCAATTTTACAGGCCAGCGCTTCCACTACCGCGGTTTTACCTACACCAGCCTCACCCACCAGAATCGGGTTGTTCTGACGACGGCGCAGTAAAATATCAATCACCTGACGTAGCTCGCTGTCACGTGCCACCACCGGATCAATCTCACCATCCTGCGCATTGCGGGTTAAATCGCTACACCATTTCGTCAGAATCTCGCTGCTCTGTTCACTGCCGTGCTGGACCAACGTATCCTGCGAAAGGGTCAGTTCTGCCTGCTCGCACGATGCTTGCACGATCGCGCTAAACTCCGTCATCACCTGCGGTGTCGGGATTTTTTCAAACTCGCTACTCAGGCGATATAACCAGCGCTGTAAGTCCTTATCCTGCAATATTCCCAGCAGAATATGTGCGGTGCGCACCGCCGCCGCGCTGTCGTCACCAATCTGGCTCATTAATAAGCCCCGCTCTACTGCCTGTTCCAGCCGGGCGGATAAATCCTGCACTGAACTGGTGCGGGTTGGCATGTGATAAATAATTTTATCCAGCTGCTCATTGAGTTTATTTATATTAATGTCGTAATGAGCCAGCAACAACGGAATATCGCCTTCGCGGCTTTCCATCACTATTTTTAACCAGTGCTCTAATTCGACATACTCATGGCGAAAGGTACGGCAAAGCCTGGTGGCTTTTGCCACAGACTGATAAGCATAATGTCCCAGTCGGGAAAAAAGTCTCTCACGTTGATACACCACAATCCCCTGTTGCTAATATAAATTCTTCCTGAAATAACCATGGGTCGCTTTAAGCCACCCATCCTTACTCAATCGAGCTTTTCCCAACAAACCCGATAATTCAGGTGTGGTTTCAATAATTAAATCGATCTCAAACAATAATTGATGCTCGACATAATCCTGACTGATAGCGATGAGTGCATTCAGCTTCTCACTGCCGCGCTGGAACGCCATATATTCGGGTGAGGCTAATGGGCCAATCACCAGTTTTACTTTGTGCTGAATATCATAAAAACGCTTTCCCACTCGCGTTTTGCCAAGGTAGCCCAGACGCTGATGCACCTCGCCCCGGGTATCATCAATCCAGCTGGCATGGCGGGGTGTCAGTGATACCGGCACCGCAAAATAGTGCTTAAGGATTTGACACAGTGTTTTCAGCCCCCGGCGTCCTGGCAGATAAGCCGCATTAAAACGACTTCTCACCCGTTGCACATGCGGGTCTTCATCAAGGGTTTCGCTTAATCCGCTGAGCTGTTTCAGGTGCTGCAAAAATGCATTCAGCTGCGGCTTCTCATGCCCCACAGCCACATGTAATTGCGCCCAGGCACGATAATGAAACAGCGCAAGGCGCTGGCTAAGAATATTAATAAACTCCTCGAATGCGCCACTGCGCTGTACCAGTAACTCTTGTCGGGCATGTTCGGTAATATGAATCGGCAACGGCCCGTAAGGAGCAAATAAGCCGAAATGGCGACAGGTGATGACTAATTTTGCCGGTGCATTTTTCTGCTGCGTGTGGCTGATATCCACCACCTCACGTGAAGCAAAAGACATATCCGCAGGCTGTATAATTCGCAAATCAAGATAAGCCTGCTGATTCACATCACCTAAACGCACCGGCATGGCGCTATCACGCTCAATACGCCGCAGTACTTCAAAAAAATTCTGGCGCTCAGACAGCCCACTAAATGGCACGACACTGTCAGATCTCGTGCCCTCTGCTGCGAATTTCGCAGTCAGGGGGCTGTGATAATGAATCTCACTGGGATAAAGCGGATCGATTCTATACATCATCGCCCAGCGGCCCCCATTGGGCAGTTGGCTCGCCATTAATATCCAGTGCCATACGCAACGTCTGATTAAGCTGACAATATTCAGACAGGGCATAATGAATAATCCGCCCAAACAAAAACGCGCCCTGATCGGCATGATGGTCGCCGCGCAGATTTAAGCGTGCCGTCACGCCAAGGTTCCACGCAATCGGCCCTGCGCCACAGTAGTGTTCGAAACAGTGTGAAAACTCAACATCGCTCAGGCTGGCGATGCGTTTACTGTGGCTGACATCGCCCGGCCAGCTAAACAGCGTCAGCCAGTTGCGTAATAGCGCGGCGGAATTGGCCACCTGTGGTCGGGCATAGCGCAGCGGGTTAACTGACACCATCTGCACGGCCTGCCACACCAGGCTGATATCCGGTACCGGTCGCGGTATTGAAGGTGGCCGCAGTAAACTAATCTGTTTCACTGGCAGCGCCAGTTCCGCATGAAAAACCGGGTTCTGTAACTGTTCCGGAAAAAGATGCCGATCGCAGATCAGTGCATTTACCGATAACGTCTTAACCTCATCCAGCAACACCCCTGAGCTTCCTGACGACAGCGTGATAAACAGTTCATTGTGGCCGAAAGCGGACTTTTTATATTTTTTGTCATAGGCTATCGCTTTACGGCGCACGGCATATCCCGCCTGCGGTTGATACTGGTCGAAACAAACTTCTTCCGGCAGCATCGAAAATTGTAGGCTGCCGCCATCCTTCAGCGTCCCCTGTACCTGACTAAGGTGATGAATTTCGTACATAGCAGGATTTAAACGATCCACGATCAACTGATGCTCAGTACGGTGCGGGTCGAAAACTACCGGGTCACAACGGCGTGAATAGAGATTGATAATCGGTGTGGCAAACAGGCTGAAATCCTGAGCGCTAATACGATCGACTAACGTATGCGGCAGCAGATCGAGCGCAAAGATCAGCTCAAACTCATGCAGATTTCCGCACTGCGCGAGGAAAGCATTCAGTTGATGCAATTCAACGCTGTAAAAACGCGAAGGTGCAGCAAAATACTCGCGTAATAACCGACTACCGGGTAACTCACCGATACTGCCAGGCAGTAATGACTCGTGGCCACTTACGCCGCCCGGCTGCAGGCTGGTCGGGCTAAGACGCTGCACCACTGGCAATACGCTATTTTTAGCCCACAGCACCACATGCTGGCAGTGATTCAGCAGCGTGCTGAGTAACTGGTTAGCCCGCACCGCATCGCCGCTAAATGACAAATGCAACGGGTCAAAAGAGACTTCTGATAAGGGCTTTATCCCGTGCGTGGTCAGTTTCAGGCGGATACAAGCCGGTATCCCCTGCAATAAACTGGCGACCGCATCCGGTAATTGCGCCGACAGGGTAGCCGAGCATTCAGCATGGGAAATCGTCACCGGTTGCAGGTTAACCGTGCGTCCGGTGGTGAAAACCGCCGGTTTGTTATTCAGTGTCGTATCACTGAGTTTCAGTACGCTACCTCTGGGCAAGACTGCGCAACTTTGCCACTGCGGTGACGTTAAATCAGGTGACAGATCAACGGTGGCAATCGCCGGAACCGGCGTATACCAGAGCGGTGCCAGACGGGAAAGCATCTGTAGCGCAAACTCAGGATATTCATTATCAATGCGTTCATGCACCCGGCTACTGAGGAATGCCGTTCCTTCCAGTAAACGTTCAATAAAAGGATCCTGAATGCTGTCGGCATGCATACCTAAATGCCGGGCAATCTGCGGGTGTCGCTCGGCAAACTGCATACCGGATTCACGCAAAAAGCGCAGCTCCTCATTATAACGGTCCAGAAAACGCTCACTCAGCATTATTCAATCCTTCATTATTTAAATACACGTACCGCACCACATGAATAATCCAGAGCAATGCGCAAATTGACTCTTTCCTCTCCCTCTGCAAACAGACAGACCCCATAGATATCGAACAGGATGGCTAATACATAACACTGCTCGCCATCAATTAATGGCACAACTCTAATACTTCTGGAGTCCAGTCGTGGTTCGAATGTCGAGATAATCCGCTGAATATGTTTCGCCAGCAGTACCGGATCGATATCAATCGGAATTCTTTTACTCAGTGAAGGCAAACCAAAATTAATCACCGAAGATTCAGCCTCAGATCCTGCTAACAATTTTAAATCCGCGCCTCGTGAGGCATCATTTAATAAACACTCTATATCACGTAATAATATCTCTCGCCAGTTCTCACCTTTTCGTTTATCACTGCGCAAACTTAGCTTATCGAAAATAGCAGGTAGTGACGCTTTCACTATTACGCTCCCGGATAGCTGACCAGCCAGCGATACGGCAGCTGGTCAGCGTATTACCATTAAATACGGGTGTTGGCTTTCAGATCATAACCGGCTTTGATCACTGGACCCATGGTGCCGTCTGCGTTCTGTTCGCGATATTCGATTTCAATTTGCGCGAAGTTCAGGCTCAGCATTTCGGTTGGCAGCACCATATCATTGCCTGCCGCTGCACCGATACCCAGCGGCATATTGCCCACGATACGGTAAGAAGAAACCAGACACTGCTTAAAGGTGATGGTCATAAAGTCTTGCTGTCCGTTACCGGCTTTACGGCAGACAAGCTGAGCTTGCTTAATATGTTCCCCGGTTGCACAGAGCTGGAACAATTTCGGAGAGGCTTTATTGCTCGCCATACGAAATTCAAAGTCGCTCATATTCACTTTACCGGCACCACCGCCACTGCCATGTGCCAGACGACCTGAGTTTTCCTGCGCCCACTGCCAGGCTTGCAGTTGAATCCACCCCTTATATTTCTTGTCCTGTGATTCACCGTCCACACCCTCTATTTTTAGAAAGTAGTCCACTAACCCAGTCATATTGTCATCGAACTTACTTGCAGCCATCTACTTCTCCTTAAGATATTAACAACTAATTTAACTGATGATTAAAACGCACACTCAAATAAAAAAGTACAACCTGAAAAATATCGATTAATTAATATAAAACACATCACACTTGCAGTGGTATTACCGTGACACAGGAAAAATGACTAGCCAGTTTAAATTAATTGTAGATTCGGGCATCCGTTCTGGCTGAAGGTAATTTCGAGACCAGGCGTAATGAAACCGTCATGCCTTCTAACTGATAGTGCGGGCGCAGATAAAAATGTGCGCGGTAATAACCGGGATCCTCTGGCACCTCCTCAACATTCACTTCTGCGGCAGAAAGCGGGCGCATTGCCTTGGTGGCTTCAGTAGAAATTGACGGGTCCCCATCAACGTAATTCATTAACCAGTCATTAAGCCAGCTCTGCATATCCGCACGTGAACGAAAAGAACCGATTTTGTCGCGCACAATACATTTCAGATAATGAGCGAAGCGACAGGTGGCAAAAATATAAGGCAGACGCGCCGATAATTTGGCGTTAGCGCTGGCATCAGCATCCTCATAGGTTGCCGCCTGATGCAAAGTGCCGGAGCCAATAAAGGCAGCAAAATCGGTATTCTTGCGGTAGACCAGCGGCAAGAAACCGGCTTCTGAAAGCTCATGCTCACGGCGATCCGAAATAGCCACTTCGGTTGGGCAAATCAGCTCATAGCTGCCTTCATCCGAAGGGAATGCATAAGCCGGCAGTTCTTCGACGCCACCGCCGGACTCAATACCGCGAATACGCGAGCACCAGCCATATTGATGGAAAGCCCGGTTAATATTAACGCCCATGGCATAAGCGGAGTTTGCCCAGGCGAAGTCATCCACCATTTCCGGTCGCACCGTCTCTTCAAAAGCAAACTCTTCCACGGGATTAGTCATCGCACCATAAGGCAGACGTGATAAAAACCGCGGCATGGTCAGTACCAGATAACGTGAATCATTGCTGGCACGCAGACTGCGCCAGGCGGCATATTCCGGTGTGGAGAAAATTTTGCCGATATCGCGTGGATTCGCCAGTTCGTTCCAGTTACTCATCTGCATTAATGACGGCGAAGCGGATGAGACAAACGGACAGTGTGACGCCGCAGCAATTTTCGCCATTTCGGTAAGTAAGGAGACACTCTGTTGACTGTGATCAAACTCAAAATCACCGATCAGGCAGCCAAAAGGTTCGCCACCAAACTGGCCATATTCATACTCATAAATCTGTTTGAATATCGGACTTTGATCCCATGCCGCACCACGGTAGCGCCGCAAATTACGTGCCAGTTCATCTTTGCTGATATTCAGGACGCGAATTTTAAGATGCTCATTCGATTCAGTATTGGTGACCAGATAATCCAGCCCACGCCAGGATGATTCCAGCTTCTGAAATTCAGCGTGATGCAGGATCTCATTCACCTGACGACTAATCTTGTCATCAATTTCCGCGATCAGAGTCTCAACGGTAAGCACCACATCACGGCTAACCGTCATCTTATTACTGCTGGCATAATCCATCAGCGTGCCTACGGCACGGCGTACTGCATCACTGGCTTCATCGGTACGGGGACGGAAAGAACGCTTTAAGATCTGATCCAGTTCATTCTCATCATGTTCAGCGTCCAGCTCAACGGCAGTTTTATTCGCCGGGGCGTACATATTTTCCATCATGCTTGTTCCTCCGGTTTCCCTTCAGATCGCACGTTATTAGTAGCGTCGTTAACTGGGTTTTTATTTTGCTGCGCAACGCGATGTAAAAAATCCGGATCTTCGAGCAAGTTTTTAATCACCTCTTCAGCACTCGCCTTGCCATCCATATAGGTAATCAACTCAGCTAAACGAGTACGGGTTTCCAGTAAGCGCGTCAGTTCGGGAACGTTTTTCGCAATCGCACCAGGGGAGAAATCATCCATTGATTCAAATTCAAGCTCTACATTCAACAAGTTATCGTTATCATCATCGAGAGTGCTATTCACATTTAACGCCAGCCGAGGCTTAATGGCGCGCATGCGCGAATCAAAGTTATCCTGATCGAAAGTTAAAAATTTTCGGTCAGCAATCGGTGCCAAAGGCTCTGACCGGTGGCCGGATAAATCAGCCATCACGCCAGTAACAAACGGTAGCTCGACCTTTTTCTGCGAACCATAAATTTCCACATCGTATTCAATCTGCACGCGAGGAGCATTATTTCTACCAATAAACTTTTGCGAACTTGTATCTCTTGCCATTATCCACTCCCTGATAGCCTGATACCCTTATTTGCCAATAAACTGTTTAAGTGAGCTCATGGCATCTGGCATTAATTCTTCAACAATATTTTCAAATTCCATACCGATCATTTTCTGCGAGCGCTTAATAAAGATGGGTGCCGGATGACTCGGCTCGTAAGTTTTAAAATAATCAATAATTCTGTCCAGCATCAAAATAGCTTCCTGCCGCGTTCTGATTTTTCCATCCATGCGGACGTTAGCAGAAGTGGCTTGCGCAGGGTCTGCGAGCAAGTCCTCGCCGGACATTTCATCAGAAAACGGTGTTTCAGCATCACTATTTAGTCCGGATAACTGCGCCGCCAGTTTGCCGATTACTGCACGAAGATTTCTGCACTCCAGTAGATAGCCATCGCTGTTCTGATTAGCGTACTGCTCAATTCGCTCCAGCGCCTCACCAACAAACGCCAGCTGCTGCGACAATACCGGTGTGTTCTGTGCCTGATAACCACTGTCCGCGCTATCCAGCATCACAATAAGCTCGGCGAATGTGACCGTCGACTCAGCGCTTTGCAGCGCATTTTCATAAACCGCTTCAAACGTTAAGCCAATCTCGGAGGCCAGTCTGGCCTTTTTTAATTCAGACAAACAGGACGGGGTGGATAACCAACCTAATGCCGCAGCATGTCCGCTTCCAACAGGTTCATCCACCAGAAGAGGATATACCGTCTCTTTAGCGGCCAGCAGGTCATCAATTAACTTAATACCCTGCCAGAGTGCTGCCACCCCCAGAGTGTGAAACCCGGCGCGCATAAACCAGATAATAACGCGCAGGTCATGACAGACCATTAATAAGCGTTCGCTTTTTTCTCTGATATCGAGCCAGTTGATTTGCTCACCTGCCTGCTGATTATTCAGCGGGTCGATTGAGTTATCATGTTCAGCGAGAATAAATAATATCTCATTATACAGAGGGTCAAACTCGACACCCTCAAGTTCACTAAAGACGACTTCATTCATTATCATTAACCCTGGTGATAAGTTTTATTTCATATTGTCTTCAGACTGATATATTCATGACATCGCTAATCGACAGTACTATTATCACTGCTGTCACGTCCTCCATCCATTGAACACTGGCTAACTACACTTTAACCCAAAGAAATTTAATCAGGAAAAACATCAGCGTAATCCGAAAATGCAACATTGAGTAATTTACTGATAGCTTAAGATAAAGTTCGCGCTGGCAGCGTAGTTACCCGTCACCAGCTCTGTTGCGGGTTGGGCTTCCAGATAAGCGCCAAAATTCAGGGTGTTTTCACCGTCGTTCAGGGGAATACCTTGCGCCGGATTATTGATAATGATAGCGCTACCGTCCTGGTTCAATAATCTGATAGCGGCACCGTCTGCGTCACCAGTAATATCCAGCCGACCGGGTAACTTACTGTCCTCATTGCCGCTAAAGGTCACCCGTACCGACTGAACGGTAGAGGTGTTGCAGTTAGTCAGCCGTATACTGAAATTCTTCGTCTGGCTTTTGCCATTTTGCAGTAAATCCTGCTTGCTGATGCGGCCCATATCGACATCAATATCTGCTGAGTCAGGGGCGACGACACAAGGCTGAGATACCACTCTACCCGTGAAATTGATCTCCCCACCGTCCATAATAATCTCTGCCTGCACACCGGCGGCATACAGCATGACCAGCGCCGTCAGGCTGAAAATTCTGCTCTGCATTGCTCTGGCTCCTTAATCAAAGCTGGCGATAACGGTTGCACTGGCATTAAATTCCCCTTCGCTTATACTTGCCCCCGGCTTTGCGAACGGTGCCGCGCTCAGCTGCCAACGGCCACTATTTTGATTACTCTGCACCAGGTAAGTGATATTTGGCCTGACAATCCCTTCCCTGCTGGTCAATTTGATGCCTAAGTCCGGCTTATCGGTTTTAAAGTAGTCGGCAGAGAAATCACTGACGTCAGCCCTTACCGTCAGCTTGATATTTTTAGAACCGTTATCAAAGTCGCCACCGCTACAGACAAAGTCGATCGCCAGATCCTGCATATAACGGCTACCATCCAGCCCCTCACTGCCAATATCACCAAAATCAACCTGGATTGGGTTTCCGCCATTAAAAATACATTTTTCCGGCACACCAATAATTGCCGTCTTAATCCTCACATTAAACATCGGTTCATTACCATAACGGCCATTACCCCCCCCCATGCGGCCAAACATGTTGAAGGTTTCCTGATCGTCAATCACCGCACCATTGGTAATTCTTTTTCTTAATTTAAATGTCACCTTTCCCTTTGAGGCTGACTCAAAGTCTCTCTGAATTTCCTGCGGCGATTGCTCACAGAAAAAATCCGTCTGGAGATTATCGACATCAGTGAAAGGTATGGTATAAAAATTTTGATTATACCCTGCCACCACCACTTCGACTTTTACATCAAAATATTCATTAAGTTTTAAAAATCCGCTGTTAATTTCTGAAGGGGGTAAGATTGATGTCGTCTGGAAGAAAACAGAGTTCGCCCCAGGAATTATCGCTTGATCGCAATACACCTGCCCCTTATATCTGGCGGTAACATTCCAGGAACGAGTGACTTCCGCCCCCGGATTATTATCAACGATATCGCTGTCGGTTAATTCAATATCTCTGGTTTGAGTACCATTTACCAGCCGTACCTCTCCCTGTTCAAATGCTACTGCGGAAGTCGATAGCGCGCCGAAAATCATCGCCGTGACCAACCAGCTATTAAGTTGTTTTACTTTCACCGCTGCCGCCCTCAAAAATAGTAGACATTAATGTTCACCACCGCATCGATATAATCGGCCTGAACATATTTCCGCGTTGATTCGAGGCTGGCGCTAAAGGTCAGCGTATTATCACCTGGCTGGAGAAAAAACGAATTTATTCGCTGATTAAGTGGAACCGGTCGTGCCATTGCATCCCGCAGGCGCAGCCCCATTCCCAGAGCACCATTAAGTTTCAGCAGTTCAACGTTTTCATCATTTGGCACTCCGGCAAAAGAAAAAGCCACCAATTGCTCACCGGTGGTATAAGCCAAAGAATTTGCCGGATATTTCAGCGATTCTGCACCTTGCTGCCAGCCACTCGCGCCCATCAGACAATCTTTAAAATTCAGGCTGAACCTGACCTCCGGGCCGCGATCCCCTTGATGACGAAACTGGCTGGCAGCGGTATTACCCAGCTCTATCCATTGCTCCTGCGACTCGACAGATAACGAACAAGGCGTACTGAGCAACCCACCGACAAAATGCACTTTTCCCGTCTGAGAAAATTCATTACGTGGCTGAGCAACCTCTTTTGGCTGGTACGATGCCTGCACGGCAACAGACAGCAAACCAAGTAATAGGGGTAACCCTTTCCGGATACTATTTGTCATAGTAAATTTAACGCGCATGATATTACCTCCTGGGTTAGTTATTATTTGCTATCGGCACGACAAATTTGGCTGCTGTCACAAACAAATTTAACCTCAGGATGTCCACCATAATCATTAATATAACTCACCACAAAACTGTTCAGGCCGGTGGTCGGGAGGGTAAGGTTCTCACTGGATTTCGGCGCAATCATTACTGGATTGAACCCCTTAATCTCAACACCGCTATCTTTTTTAAACTTATTGCTCATATTGCTAAGCGTCACATAGTACGGCGTTGGATTTTCAATACTGAATCCCTGATCGGTCTTTTTAAAGATAATCTTATCCTGCCAGACAGCCCCCCTTTCTGCGCGTATTGCTGCTGGCCGCCAGAACAATTTTATCTGCGTCTGCATTGCGATTTGCATGACATTAGCCTGTTCAGGTCGCGGCGGAATTTCGCGTAAATTAAAATAGAATAAACTTTCGCGATCCTCGGGTAGCGCACTGACGCCAGCAGACTGCGCAATACGTACCAGACTGCGCTCACCCATATTGATACGTTGCAATGGCGGTAACACCACCAGTGGAGAAGTGACTTTCTTATGGTTACTGTCTTCAATCCATGACTGAGCTAAAAATGGCAGTTTTTTATTATCATTACTGATATTCATACTGATCGATTTTTCCTCAGCATCAAAAATCGCTCGCGTCCGATCAAGCGTGAGCGCTGCCTGAGCCATGCCCGCACTAAAAATAGCAAAAAGCATTATGGTTAATTTAAATAAAGCATGCATGATTAGTCATCCATTGAAAATTATTCACACGGCAACAGAAGCTGCGATAAACTTTTATAATTAGCAGGTACGCGAATTTGGCATTTTTTGCTGCCACCCCATGCAACATCCAGGGTTTCTTCCTGCTTCACGCCACTCAAATAAACACTGCCATCATCATTGACTACCGATATTTCCCGCCCCTGCTTACTCATCACTATTGCGCCAAATGGGGGAGCTACGCCGTCTACGGTGCGTAATACAGCAAACATTTTTTCCCCTCTGACCACATCAAAGTTACGGTATCCGATCGCGCCCTCTGTCAGTGTTCCCTGCACCACCGCGCGCATCGCCTCAACATCATCATCCAGTTTATTCACATCAATACGGGTGGTGGTGTCATAATAACTATTCACATTACTCACCACGGCCACGCCGAAATGATTGGTCTTTGCCCGGCCATTATTTATCGGTACGCCACTGATATCTCCGGTACTTACCATGATACGGCTGGCACCGTTCATTGAATTACGATGAATGGCTGCGCCATGTTCCGTTGCCGTCATACCACTACGCAGCGTTCCACTCAACGAGGTATAGCTATCTTGCTGGTAAGAAGAGTTAACATTTAACGTGCTGTAAGGAGACTCGTGGGTATAAGACCCTCCACCGACGGCCTTTCCTCGCTGATTGACACCGGCAGTAACTTGCCAGCTATTATCAGGATCGGAATAGTCGCTCCAGGATGCCGTTTGTGTCGTATCACGATTAGCAATATTCAGGTTATATCCGGCACGGCGACGCCCTTGCAACGGTACGGAAATAGTTAATGCGCCGCCATATTCATCGGCGTTATGCTGTTTCGATTTATAGGCGGACATGGATACTGAAACATTCTTTATATTGCCAACATCAATCAATTTACTCAGTGATAAATCCAGACGCTCTCTGACAGTACTGTTCCAGTACTGCTGATGGCTATAGCTAAGATAAGTTGTCAATGCTTTACCTGGATCATCTGCCCAAAAAGTCTTATTTGCTGTTACCGTATAACTCTGTTTTTCCCGCCGTGAATAATCCTCATTATTTTGAAAACGCGCGGCCAAATATTGCGACATATCCATATATTTTCGTTGGGAGAAACGATAGCCAGCGAAACTAATCTGACTGTTCCAGGCGTCAAAACGCTTAGCGTAGTTAATTTTTAATGAGGTTCCCATCTCACTGCTACGACCTGGCAACCTGACCCAGGATTCGGTTGCATCCAGCGACATGGCGCCTAAGGCGTACAAATCCACCCCGATACCGGCGTTAAGAGCATTGTAATTACCGGCCAGTAACGAACCGCCATACAGCGACCATGAATTCGTCATTCCCCAGGAAAAATCGCCCATCGCCATTCCCGGCCCAGGAATACGGTGGTTCCGGTTTGAGAGCAAACCAACGGCGGTGTTATAGCGTACATGGCCAGGGCGGGTCAGATAAGGCAGCGAGGCAGTATTGACCTGGAAAGTGCTGACTTTACCATTCTCTTCTTCAACCCTGACATCCAGCCGTCCACGTACAGAGCTGCTGAGATCCTGAATAACAAACGGGCCTGCAGATACCGTGGTTTCATACAGCACCCGACCTTCCTGCAAAATGGTCACTTTCGCGTTACTGGCAGCAACCCCCCGGACTTCAGGCGCATAGCCTTGCAAGTTTGGCGGCAGCATACGTTCATCACTGCGCAAATTCACTCCGGTATAGCGGAAACTACTGAACACACTGGAATCCAGATAGAGTTCACCGGCCGCCAGGCGGGCAGCTTGCTCGGGCAAAGTGCGAAACGCATAGATCTGATTCCAGGCAAATTCGCTTTTATTCTGCAACCTGTTACGAGCCGTATAAGCCTGATAATCCGCACGCAGTCGCCAGCTGCCAGCATTGGCACCCAATGTGCCGTAGCTGCTGAAACTGTTGTAAGAACTATGGGATTCACCTCGCCCATAGCGTTTGCCAATTTGCCCACTGACGCTGTAATCGGCCAGCAGACCGGGAATGCCGTGATCCCATTGCTCAGGGGGAACCCAGTCAGGGTCAGAATATTTCATCGATGCTTGCGGAATATTAATCTGTAGTGCGCCCTGACCAATCTTGTTGGAGACTTGCGCTCCCTCAATACGACTGATATCGGCACACTTTTTATTATTCCATAGCGTGACTTTTTCGCTGGCTTCTTTTTTCAACGCCATCCGATTGATCAAATCTGGCGGCAAGCACAGACGCGAGGGATTACCTGAGAGCGGATCGGCAAGATAGCTGATCATTTGCTGATTGATCGTTGCCTTATTAATTTTTACGTCCAGCAAATACTCGCCAGGCAGCACATACCCGTCATTTGAGAAATGGCTTAAATCGATTGCGTTACGATCATTGATATCTAATACCGCCGTATTAAAATCAACATTAGCTTCCGCCGGATCGCTTCTACAAAACGGCAATGCCACACAGACCGCAAGTATTTCCTTTCTCGAACTCAAGGATGCCATCGCTAATATCCATCAATTTCTGGCCAAATATCTCCAGGCAAATAATATTGAGTAATGAAAACATTACTCAATATGTATTCCTGATGAAAAATCTTTTAGTTATACTGCAGCGCAAAGTTCGCTACACTGGTAAAGTCGCCAGCTTTTAGTTCCGCATCTGTGCCGCTGCCCTTTAAAGCAGCCTGAAGGCTAATGATAGTGGTGGGCGTCAGTGAAACCTCGCTGGATAAACCCGTGTTTAAATCAATCTGCGAGCCGTTGTCATTCATTAACTTAATCCCTGCGCCTTCAGCTGTACCATCCTGTAATCCCAGCAGTTTAGGATCTTTACTGTCGGCAATGCCCGTGAATTTCACTTTCACTTTTTGCGTCATATTCTGGCAATCGTTCAGCTTAATCTCAAAGCGAACGGGGGCGGCGGTACCCTGGCTTTTCAGCGCTGCGGTGGTCACTTGCCCCATCGGCACATTGAGATCTTTTGAATCAGGATCAACACTGCATGGCGCTTCAATCAACGAGCCGCTAAATGTTACCGTGCCACCGCCCTGATCAGCAGCCTGCGCCGTCCCCATAGAAAACAGCCCCATCGCCAACAGCAATGCTGAAGTCTTTTTGAATTGCATTTTGATATTCCCCATATCATCAATATTTAAATTACCCTGCGCTGAAAAATATCCAGATCACAGGAACAGCCTCAGTCTATTTTTGTTAATCAGGGAAGACCATTTCCATTTTAGCAATGTGTTATTAACAACCTTAAATTAAACAGCGGTAATTATATTATTAACCCTGAGCTAAGAAGGCATTGACAGCAAATAATCCACACCAGCAGATTGACAGTAAATACTTTTTATTGGTAAAAGTTTGCTGATATTACTCATTACTTCTGCTACCTGCGCACATTGAAAATAGCGCTGCCGTTATTTTATTTACATAAAGAGCATTCAAATGATTTATTACTGCAAGTATTTTTTTGCCGCCAACGCTGTCGGTATAAAAAGCCCATTATTATGGATATTATCGACGGTTTTCTTACTGGTATTATCGGGCAATAGTGCGGCCAGAGATTACTCGTGGGTGCCAGGAGATGAACGTCGTTCAATGAGTAATTTTGATGAGACACGTTTTTTACCCGCGCCCAAGTCAGAAGAGAGTGCGCCAAAAGACGCGCTTTCGCCCGTATCAAATAAGGCGGAGAAAAAGATAACCCGACAACCTGACAATGTCGCCATGGCTGAAAAAAACCGGCAGATAGCGCAACTCAGGAAAAAGATCGGTCAGATCAATACCCAATCCGCAAGTGAGATTAAACAGTTGCAGCTTGAAGTCACACGGCTCAACGCTGCTCTGGAAAGCTATCAGGGAAAGGAGAAGACGTTAAGTTCCGGGATGTTCCCCGCCTCTGTCTGGCCTGCATCACAGCTTATCAGCGGCAATGGCATGTTCTTTACCGCGCTGTCGCTTATTTCTCCGCTGTCAGGCGCGATTTTCGGCGCGACGTTACCTGGTCAGAGCCATCGTACTGCTACACCTCCGGCGATCATCCTTACCGACGATCTGAAAGCCGATTACGCCGCCGGGGTGCTGATTGGCCGCAACATTATGCAGATGAAACAGCGCAACAACGCATTGAATATCCAGACCAATAATCAGACAGTGTTGGCAGGCATCCAGGATTTCCTCGGGCGTCGTAGCCAACTATCTGAACAAGAGGTGAATCAGCTACTCTTTACTATCGGTTCAACCTTACAAGAGGCGACCGACGCTTTCTCCTCCCGCCACCAGCAGGCCGGCACGGCTTTTGTTGAAAAGTTTATCAAGCGTCCGGGTACCCATCGTGCGCCTGCCGGTTTCTATTATAAAATCGAGCAGAAAAGCCGTGGGGAAATTGCCGCGACAGACAAAATTGATATTCGGGTCAGGGAAAGTTTGATAGACGGTACCGTGGTCAGCGACAGTGGCACGGTTGTCTCACAACGGCTAAGCGAATACCCGCCGCTGTTTCAGGATGCGATATATCTGGCAGGTAAAAAGGGGGTGATCACTCTGGTGGTGCCGCCTGAGCTGGCTTACGGTGAAGAAGGCAATCCGCCCGTCATTCCGCCCGGCGCGACCCTGGTTTACTCGCTTGAAGTGGTCGACGTGGCGTTGTGATATTCAGGTCTGAATAGCGCTGCGCAGGCTTTAAGGCATTACGCAGCGACTAACCAGCAATTAACGGCGTTCGAGGATTTCGAAACAGTAGCTGTGCGAATTATTGGCATCAGCATCGTGGAACTCACTAAAACTGGATTCCCACTCATCAGGCTCGTAATCCGGGAAGTGAGTATCGCCTTCAACTTCGGCATCAATATGGGTCAGATAGAGGCGATCGGCGCGGCTCAGCAGCTGTTCGTAAATACGCCCACCACCAATCACCATGATCTCTTCCACCGCACCGGCAGCCTGAATAGCTTCATCAATCGATGCCACCCAGGTCACACCTTCTGCATGACCAGGCTGGCTGCTGATCACGATATTCTGGCGATTCGGCAACGGGCGACCGATCGATTCCCAGGTCAGGCGGCCCATAATAACCGGCTTATTCAGGGTATTACGTTTGAACCAGGCTAAATCCGCAGGCAGATTCCACGGCATCGCATTTTCCATTCCAATAACGCGATCGGCTGCCAAAGCCGCGATAAGGCTAATCATCATATGAAACTCAACAGGATTAAATTGGCGCCATCATACGTAAAGGCGAAAGTTTCGTCGATAGCGAGATGGCGGGATTTGCGTAAAGGTTATAAAGGTTTTTACCCCCTGCGCCTTTCGTCACGGTGCTGACACGAGGCGCAGCGCATTGGGTATCACACGTGCTAAACTTGCGCTTTCCACTTTGACTCAGATTATTACCATGTTAGAAACCAGCTTGTTTGTTGCCACCCTCGCCACGCTGGGGATGCTCTCTCCCGGCCCGGATTTTTTTCTGATTATTAAAAATGCCGCACGTTATACCCGTGGAACCGCGCTGGTGACCTCGCTTGGGGTGATTTTTGGCGTGGCTACCCATATGACCTATTGCGTCGCGGGTCTGGCAGTGGTGATTACCACGACACCCTGGCTGTTTATGCTGCTGAAATATGCCGGTGCTGGTTATCTGATCTATATCGGCGTGCAGGCGCTGCTGGCGCGCGGTAACAGTAAAATGGATCTGAGCAATGTTCAGCGCGAGCAAACGTCGCTGAAGAAAGCCTTCTTACAGGGCTATCTCTGCAACCTGCTTAACCCAAAAGCCACGCTGTTTTTCCTCTCAGTGTTTACTCAGGTACTGAGCATCGACTCCGGCTTTGGTGAAAAGATGTGGTATGCCGGCATCATTCTGAGTCTGTCGGTCATCTGGTGGCCAATGCTGGTATTTCTGATTCAGAGCGCACCGGTTCGTCGCGGACTGACAAAAGCGCAGAAGCTGATTGATAAGCTGTTGGGAGGGGTGTTGATTGGCTTAGGGATTAAAGTGGCGCTGTCCTGAGTATCAGCACATTGAAAAAAATCCCCGCAGCGCGGGGATTTTTAATTTGAGGCGAATTAACCTTTAATTTGCGCGTGCATCTCCTGCACGGAAATCACTTGCTCGGTCGGGTCAGCATTCAGCGCCATCGCGGTGGCAAAGCCGCCGTTCAGCGTGGTGTCATAGTGCACTTTATACTGCAGCGCGCTGCGGCGAATCAGCTTCGAATCCTCAATCGCCTGACGACCAGCGGTGGTGTTTACGATATAGGCATATTCACCATTCTTCAGTCGATCCTGAATGTGTGGGCGGCCTTCGTGCACCTTATTGACCAGACGTGGATTGATGCCCGCTTCACCCAGAACCACTGCGGTGCCGTGCGTCGCATCCAGTTCGAAACCAAACTTCTGCAGTTTCGCCGCCAGGTCAACGATACGTTTCTTATCGCCTTCACGCACCGACAGCAGCGCGCGACCGGATTTCTTCATATTGGACTGCGCGCCCAACATCGCTTTGGCAAAAGCTTCCGCGAAGGTACGCCCCACACCCATCACTTCACCGGTGGAGCGCATTTCCGGACCAAGAATCGGGTCAACGCCCTGGAACTTGTTAAACGGCAGCACCACTTCTTTTACGGAGTAGTACGGTGGAATCACCTCTTCCGTCACGCCCTGCGCGGCCAGTGATTTCCCGGCCATCACGCGCGCCGCCACTTTTGCTAACGGCACACCGGTGGCTTTCGAAACGAAAGGCACGGTACGCGCGGCACGTGGGTTGACTTCAATCAGGTAAACTTCGTTATCTTTCACCGCGAACTGGACGTTCATCAGGCCGCGCACGCAGAGTTCAAACGCCAGTTTTTCGACTTGCTGACGCATCACATTCTGAATTTCAGCACTCAGCGTGTAAGCCGGCAATGAACATGCGGAGTCACCGGAGTGCACGCCTGCCTGCTCGATATGCTCCATAATGCCGCCAATCAGCACGCGCTCGCCGTCACAAATCGCGTCAACATCGACTTCAACCGCATCATCAAGGAAGCGATCCAGCAGCACCGGCGCATCGTTGGAAACCGAAACCGCGTTCTGGAAGTAGCGTTTCAGGTCGATTTCATCGTAAACGATTTCCATCGCCCGGCCACCCAGTACATAAGACGGGCGCACCACCAGCGGGTAACCAATCTGTACCGCTTTCTCCACCGCCTGCTCCAGCGCGGTGACGGTGGCGTTAGCTGGCTGCTTCAGACCAAGACGATCCACTGCCTGCTGGAAACGCTCACGGTCTTCTGCACGGTCAATCGCATCCGGGCTGGTACCGATAACCGGTACCCCGGCGGCTTCCAGCGCACGGGCCAGTTTCAGTGGCGTCTGACCACCGTACTGCACAATCACCCCTTTCGGCTTCTCGATGCGGACGATTTCCAGCACATCTTCCAGCGTTACCGGCTCAAAGTAGAGACGGTCAGAAGTGTCATAGTCGGTAGAAACGGTTTCCGGGTTACAGTTGACCATAATGGTCTCGTAACCGTCTTCGCGCAGCGCCAGCGAGGCATGCACACAGCAGTAATCGAATTCGATACCCTGACCGATACGGTTTGGACCACCGCCCAGTACCATGATTTTATCGCGGTCCTGGTTTGGATTAGCTTCGCACTCTTCCTCGTAGGTTGAGTACATATACGCGGTATCGGTGGAGAATTCAGCCGCACAGGTATCCACACGCTTATAAACCGGGTGCAGATTGTACTGCTCACGCAGCTTGCGTATTTCTGATTCGGACACGCCAGCAAGGTCGGACAGACGCGCATCGGCAAAGCCTTTGCGCTTCAGGCTGCGCAGGAAATCTTTGGTCAGGCCATTCACGCCTTCGTGCGCAACCTGCTCTTCCAGGCGCACCAGCTCTTCGATTTGCACCAGGAACCAGCGATCAATATTGGTCAGGTTAAATACGCCATCGACCGACATACCGGCGCGGAAAGCATCAGCCACATACCAGATACGGTCGGCACCGGCGTCTTTCAGCTCGCGACGAATGCGGGTCAGTGCTTCCGGATCGTCAAGGCTGACTTTCGGGTCAAAGCCGTTTGCGCCCACTTCCAGGCCACGCAGCGCTTTTTGCATTGATTCCTGGAGTGTGCGGCCAATCGCCATCACTTCACCGACTGACTTCATCTGCGTAGTCAGACGGTCATTGGCACCGGCGAATTTCTCAAAGTTAAAGCGCGGGATCTTGGTGACAACATAGTCGATAGAAGGCTCGAACGATGCCGGGGTCAGGCCGCCGGTGATATCGTTCATCAGCTCATCCAGCGTATAACCGACCGCCAGCTTGGCCGCCACTTTAGCAATCGGGAAGCCGGTGGCTTTCGATGCCAGTGCGGAAGAGCGGGAAACACGCGGGTTCATTTCGATAATGATCAGACGGCCATTCTTCGGGTTAACCGAGAACTGCACGTTCGAACCACCGGTTTCCACGCCAATCTCACGCAGTACCGCCATCGAGGCGTTACGCATGATTTGATACTCTTTATCGGTCAGCGTCTGTGCTGGCGCAACGGTAATTGAGTCACCGGTATGGATACCCATCGGGTCAAAGTTTTCGATCGAGCAGACGATGATGCAGTTGTCGTTTTTATCACGCACCACTTCCATCTCATACTCTTTCCAGCCAATCAGCGACTCATCAATCAGCAGCTCATTGGTTGGCGACAGGTCGAGGCCGCGCTCACAAATCTCTTCAAACTCTTCACGGTTGTAAGCGATACCGCCGCCGGTGCCGCCCATGGTGAAGGAAGGACGGATGATGCACGGGAAACCAAGTTCATCCGCCACAGCCAGCGCTTCTTCCATCGTGTGCGCGATACCGGAACGAGCGGTTTCCAGACCGATTTTCTTCATCGCTTTATCAAAGCGCTGACGGTCTTCTGCTTTATCAATCGCATCAGCAGTGGCACCAATCATGGTGACGCCAAACTCTGCCAGCACGCCCTGACGTTCCAGTTCCAGCGCGCAGTTCAGCGCCGTCTGGCCCCCCATGGTCGGCAGTACCGCATCCGGGCGCTCTTTTTCGATGATTTTGCGCACCACTTCCCAGTGAATCGGCTCGATATAGGTCGCATCGGCCATTTCCGGATCGGTCATAATGGTCGCCGGGTTGGAGTTCACCAGAATGACGCGGTAACCCTCCTCGCGCAGCGCTTTACAGGCTTGCGCGCCAGAGTAGTCGAATTCACAAGCCTGGCCGATGACGATCGGGCCAGCACCAAGAATCAGGATACTTTTTATGTCGCTACGTTTTGGCATTTTCTCGCTCCTGATTATTTTGCGGTTGAACGGTAAGCTTCAATCAGTTCGATAAAGTGATCGAACAGCGGCGCGGCATCATGTGGGCCTGGGCTGGCTTCAGGGTGCCCCTGGAAGCTGAAAGCCGCTTTATCCGTGCGATGAATGCCTTGCACAGTATGGTCAAACAGTGATTTGTGCGTCACGCGCAGATTGGCCGGTAAGTTACTTTCATCGACCGCAAAGCCATGGTTCTGAGCAGTAATCATTACGCAGTCGTTATCCAGATCTTTCACCGGATGGTTGCCGCCGTGGTGGCCGAGCTTCATTTTTACCGTCTTCGCGCCGCTGGCCAGTGCCAGCAACTGGTGGCCGAGACAGATGCCAAATACCGGAATATCGGTTTCGAGGAAAGACTGAATCGCGGAGATGGCGTAGTCACAAGGCTCCGGGTCACCCGGTCCGTTCGACAGGAAGATGCCATCCGGATTGAGTTTCAGCACTTCGTCAGCTGGCGTCTGCGCCGGTACTACCGTCAGGCGGCAGCCGCGATCGACCAGCATACGCAGGATATTGCGCTTGGCACCGTAGTCGTAAGCCACTACATGGAACGGCATCTCGTCAGCTTTACTCTGCGCGGGCAGTCCGTCTTGCAGCGTCCAGCTGCCTTGCAGCCAGCTGTAAGACTCCTGAGTGGTCACTTCTTTTGCCAGGTCCATGCCCTTCAGGCCAGGAAACGCTTGCGCTTTCTGCAAGGCCAGCTCGGCATCCGGCGCGTCACCCGCGATGATGCAGCCATTCTGAGCACCTTTCTCGCGCAGCAACCGGGTCAGCTTACGGGTATCAATATCGGCGATGGCCACAATGTTGTGACGCTTCAGGTACTCAGACAGCCCTTCTTCATTACGATAGTTGCTGGCGATCAGCGGCAGGTCACGAATAACAAGGCCTTGCGCATGTACCTGAGAGGATTCTTCGTCAGCTGCATTGGTGCCGACATTGCCGATATGGGGATAAGTAAGGGTGACGATCTGGCGAGAATAGGAAGGATCTGTGAGGATTTCTTGATAACCGGTCATTGAAGTGTTGAAAACAACTTCACCCACTGCCGATCCTACTGCCCCAATGGCCCGACCGTGGAATTGGGTTCCGTCTTCCAGAACCAATAGCGCTGACTTAATCAAAACGTCCTCCAGGGAATAAACAGTCACAATATCTGCATATTAATTCATAATCATAGCCTGAATCAATGCAAAAACCGCCTGAGATATCGATTTTTGGCAAATTGCGCGCATTCTAATGATCGCCCTGCCGATTGTCTACCCTCAAGACCTTTTTTTCATAGCTTTTCAGCCAACTGGCAGGAAAATCAGAAGATTCACGCTGAAATCAGCACTCAACCCACGGATAAAACCGATTGCCTGATGAAATGATTTTAAAATGGAGTCATTTATTGAGAGAAACCAGACCAAATGGTCAAAATTAACGTCAGAGAGGGGTAAAAAATGAGGATAACTGAAAGATACACGACTTATTCAATGAAATAACTACGAAGCGTCTGTTTTCACAAAATAAAAAGGGCAATAAAATTATTGCCCATACAATCATAAACTTATGATTAAAATAACCACATCACGATGGTCGCAACACTTACAGATCCTCTAAACCCAGCACGTCACGCATGTCATAAAGACCGTTTTTTTGCGCACTAATCCACTGTGCCGCACGAACTGCGCCATTTGCGAAGGTCATACGACTAGAAGCCTTATGGGTAATCTCTACACGCTCGCCGACATCTGCAAACATCGCAGTATGCTCACCGACGATATCTCCGGCTCTGACAGTGGCAAAACCGATGGTTTTTGCTTCGCGCTCACCGGTATAACCTTCACGCGCGTACACCGCGTGCTCTTTTAAATCCCAGTCCATTGCATCGGCAATCGCTTCGCCCATCGCCAGTGCAGTACCCGATGGCGCATCCACTTTATGGCGATGATGCGCCTCAACGATTTCAATATCGGCGTAATCCCCCATCACTTTGGCCGCTTTTTCCAGCAGCTTCAGCACCAGGTTAACGCCGACGCTAAAGTTAGCGGCGAACACAATACCAATCTCTTCAGCAGCTTGTTTAATCGCCGCTTTACCCGCATCGTCAAAACCGGTGGTGCCGATCACCATCGCTTTGTGGTGCTGACGGCAGAACGCCAGATATTCCAGCGTGCCTTCCGGGCGGGTGAAATCGATCAGAATATCGAAATCATTGACCACCGCTTCGGGATTGTCGCTCACCTTCACGCCGATAGCGCCAATGCCGGCTAATTCACCCGCATCGCTTCCAATCAGCGAAGAGCCCTTGCGCTGAAGCGCTGCACCTAAACGCACGCCTTCGGCCTGCTGAGTAGCCTGAATCAGCTGACGACCCATGCGCCCGGCGACACCGACGATGGCAATTCGGATTTCTGAATGACTCATAATGATTAATTCCTGACAACGACCTGTACCGGCAAACTCGCGGGTACTAAGGCTAAAGAGGTTAACGAGGTGGCTACAAATGCGCCACAATAATCACAGCATAATTAGAATTTTACGCCAGCGGGAAGGGATTATCAGTAAAACAAATAGCATGGCGTTATTCTGGCCACTTCTTATTTACCGGAGGAGATTAATCAAACTCTGGCGTTTCCGAGGTGGCAATTTCGACTGGCACCGGTTAAAGATGGTTCTTTTTTATACAAAGGACTCTCTGCAATGGCACTGAAAGGGACATTCACCGTTAACGATGCCGATTTCTCTCCGCTTATGATATTTGGCGTAGGCACTTTTATGGCTTACTCAGGTAACAGGGTCTATCGCAACCGCGCCGCTTGCGCGAGCATACAGAACAGCGGGCCTATACCCGAAGGGCGATATCATATCGTTGATCGTCCGACAGGTGGCGTAAAAGGGGTTCTTCGCAATATCATCCGGGATTCATATTCCTGGACCACACCGACTCCCGTCATTAAGGCTGAATGGCTTGCCCTTTACAGCGATGATCATAGCATCAATGATTAAACTTGGATTAACGGCGTGGAGCGTGGTAATTTCCGGCTTCATCCCCCCGGCCCTTATGGTATTTCGCTGGGCTGTATCACTCTGGAACATCGCTCTGACTTTATAACCATCCGTCAGTCATTGCTGGCGGCACAACAGATCCGGTTAACCAATGGATTAATGTCTTATGGGATTATTGAGGTAATCGCAAATGGAAAGGCGATCTGTCCCGACGGGGATTAAGTTTCTGATTAGCATTATTATTTTTGCTTCGGCTTTTTTACTGATACGGCCTGCAACGCCCCTTTCTGATAAACAATTTTACTTCTGGCAAAAGGCGGCTCTTTTCTTCGGAGACAATGATATCGAAGGCTTTATTGGTCAGACTTTGTTAATTACTGATATCGTGGTAACTATCATTGTCTACCTGATAGTCATCAGATGCGTTGAAAGGCGGACATAACAAGATGGGGCAACACACTTAATGCTAATCGTTTCAGGCAGATGATTGTTGTAGGGGAGCCGTTCTCGCCGCCCCTACATGTAAAATCAGTCGACCTGCTTAACCTCAACACGCAGCTCTTTTGGCACTTCAAACACAATATTCTCTTCGCGACCACTCAGTTCGATGGCCGGTTCGCCACCCAGTTCGCGCAGGCGCTGAATCACCTCCTGCACCAGAATATCGGGCGCTGAAGCCCCTGCAGTCACGCCGACGCATTTGATATTGCTCAGCCAGCTTTCCTGAATATCTTCCGCAGAGTCAATCAGGCGCGCCAGCTTACCGGCACGCTGCGCCAGTTCAGCCAGACGATTAGAGTTGGAGGAGTTCTTCGACCCGACAACCAGCACCACATCGGCATCCTGCGCTAAGCTACGCACCGCTTCCTGACGGTTAGTGGTGGCATAGCAGATATCATCTTTGCGCGGGCCGATGATTTTCGGGAAGCGCTGGCGTAAGGCATCAATCACATCGGAGGTGTCATCAACCGACAGCGTGGTCTGCGTCATAAAGCACAGGTTGTCTTCATTCTTCACCTGCAACTTACCGACATCGGCCGGCGACTCTACCAGGTACATGCCCCCTTGCGGGTTGCTGTACTGACCCATGGTGCCTTCCACTTCCGGATGGCCTGCGTGACCAATCAGAATGGCTTCAGTGCCTTTACGGCTGGCTCGCGCCACTTCCATATGCACTTTCGTCACCAGCGGACAAGTGGCGTCAAACAGCATGGTCAGATCGCGCGCACGCGCTTCAGCCCTTACCGCCTGAGAGACACCGTGGGCAGAGAAGATCAGAATTGAACCATCCGGAACTTCCGAAATCTCTTCAATAAAGATCGCGCCACGCTCGCGCAGACTGTTGACCACATAGCGGTTATGCACCACTTCATGACGCACGTAGATTGGCGCGCCATACATCTCCAGCGCGCGCTCAACGATACTGATTGCGCGATCAACACCCGCGCAGAAACCGCGCGGGTTAGCCAACAGGATTTGCATGAGTCCCCTCCAGTACCGGATCGATCTCCAGCACCTCGATATCAAACTGAATGGTTTGCCCTGCCAGCGGATGGTTGAAATCCACGGTGATCGAATCACCGGAGATTTCACGGATCACGCCAGGCATTTCGCTACCACCCATGCCGGTAAACAGCATAATAGCACCGATTTCCGGCTCGCCCGCCTGGACAAAATCACGGCGGGAGAAATACTGAATCATATCCGGGCTGGCGGCACCAAAGGCCGATTCCGGTGGCAAGCTGAAGTGATGCTTATCACCGGTTTTCAGACCCAGCAGCGCCTGCTCCAGACCTTCTGACAGGCTACCATCCCCCAGTCGAAACAGGGCAGGCTTGCCATTGGCACGCGTCGACTCCGCCGTTGAGCCATCTTCCAGCTTCAACGTAAAGTGCACCAGCACCGCGCTATCACGCTGTACAGAATCAGTCATGCCTTACCCTTTCTCTTTAGCCTGTTTTCCGGACGGGGTGATAAACCCTTCCAGAACGATCAATGCCGCGCCAATACAGATAGCGCAGTCGGCGATATTGAAGGTGGCAAAGTGCCAGTCGCCAATATAGAAGTCGATAAAATCGACCACAAAGCCGTGATAAGCGCGATCAAACAGGTTACCAATCGCGCCGCCAACAATCAGCGCGTAGGCAATATTATTAAGCTTCTGGCTGGCGGCGGTGCGGTACATCATCACCAGCAACGCGACAACAATCGCGATCGCAATACCGGCAAAGAACCAACGTTGCCAGCCACCTTTATCGGCGAGGAAGCTAAATGCCGCGCCGTAGTTATGTGCGTAGAAGAGATTAAAATATGGCATGACTGGCACCGACTGGTGCAGCATCAGATTATCCATAATCCATTGCTTGCTACCAAAGTCGACAGCAATCACTACCAGCACCAGCCACAGCCAGCGCAATCCGGTCGATAAAAGTGGCTTACGCATCAGGCAAACTTACGCTCTTCACCGTTTCCGGCTACGTTAGTGACACAGCGACCGCAAACTTCTGCGTGCTCCGCGTTCTGACCGACGTCAGTGGTGTAATGCCAGCAGCGTGGGCATTTCTCGCCTTCCGCTTTGTGCAAGGCAATTTTCAGGCCCTTCAGCACGTCGCTCTGCTGCGCTTCATCGGTTGCCAGCGCGTAATCAGCCACCTGTGCACCCGAGGTCAGCAGCACAAAACGCAGCTCTTCGCCAAGGCTGTTCAGTTTCTCAGCAAGCTGAGCATCGGCATACAGCGTGACAGTGGCTTCCAGCGATCCGCCCAGGCGCTTATCGGCACGAGCCTGCTCGATTACGCGGTTAACTTCACCACGGACTTTCAGCAGCTCAGCCCAGTAAGCGTCGTTCATCGGCTCATCTTCAGCCAGACCAAACAGCCCGTCGAACCACTCTTCGGTAAACACGTACTGAGTACGTTTACCCGGCAGATAGCCCCAGATCTCATCGGCAGTAAACGACATGATCGGTGCCATCCAGCGCACCAGCGCCTCAACGATAAAGTACAGCGCGGTCTGGCAGCTACGACGTGCCAGACCATCCGCTTTCGCGGTGTACTGACGGTCTTTAATGATGTCCAGATAGAACGATCCCATCTCCACCGAGCAGAACTGCATCAGACGCTGTACCACTTCATGGAAGTCGTAGTTAGCGTAAGAGGCAATGATATCGTCCTGTGCCGCCAGTGCACGACCGACAGCCCAGCGATCCAGCACCACCATCTCTTCCGGTTTCACCATATCGGTTTCCGGGTTAAAGCCATTCAGGTTAGCCAGCAGGAAGCGCGCGGTGTTACGAATACGACGATAAGAATCAGCGGAGCGCTTCAGGATTTCGTCAGACACCGCCATCTCACCGGTGTAATCGGTTGATGCCACCCACAGACGCAGGATGTCGCCACCCAGTTTGTTCATTACGTCCTGCGGGCTGACGGTGTTACCGATAGATTTCGACATCTTGCGGCCCTGACCATCAACGGTAAAGCCGTGGGTCAGTACCTGACGATAAGGCGCCTTCCCTTTCATCGCGGTCGAAATCATTAATGAAGACATAAACCAGCCGCGATGCTGATCGGAACCTTCCAGATACATATCCGCGCTGTGGCCGCCGAACTCAGGACGCACATCCACCACCGAAGAGTGGGTTGAACCGGAGTCAAACCACACGTCCAGCGTATCCGGCACTTTCACGTAGTCGTTGGCTTCTTCGCCCATCAGATCTTTTGCGTCAAGATCCCACCAGGCCTGAATGCCGTCAACTTCCACGCGTTTGGCCACGTCTTCCATCAGCTCCAGCGTGCGCGGATGCAGTTGCTCCGTCTCTTTATGGACGAACAGCGCCATCGGCACACCCCAGGTACGCTGACGTGAAATACACCAGTCCGGGCGGTTAGCGACCATCGATTCGATACGCGCCTGGCCCCAGTCCGGGATCCACTGCACGCCTTTGATCTCTTTCAGCGACTGCGCACGCAGACCTTTCTGATCCATGCTGACAAACCACTGTGGGGTCGCACGGAAAATGATCGGCGTTTTATGACGCCAGCAGTGTGGGTAGCTGTGGAACAGTTTTTCCAGATGCAGCAACGCACCCTTCTCACGCATCAGCTCAACGATGATATCGTTAGCTTTAAATACATTCACACCATCCAGCGTTGGATAAGTGCCGGTGACATAGCAGCCGTCCGGGCCAACCGGGTTAGCGGTTTCCAGACCATATTTCTGACCGATTACATAGTCATCCGGGCCGTGGCCTGGCGCGGTATGTACCGCACCGGTACCGGCATCAAGGGTCACGTGCTCGCCCAGTACAACCGGCACATCAAAGCTGAGGAAAGGATGCTGGAAACGCATCAGTTCCAGTTCGGCACCGGTGGTGTTGCCCAGCACGGTCCACTCGCTGACGCCAGCGCGCTTCATCACGCTCTCAACCAGATCTTTGGCGAGGATCAGCGCTTTGCCGTCGATCTGTACCAGCTGGTATTCGAATTCCGGGTGCAGCGAGATAGCGCGGTTAGCCGGCATGGTCCACGGGGTGGTGGTCCAGATCACCAGCGCAATCGGGCCGGTGACGCTGGTCGCGCCAAATTTCGCTTTTACTGCTTCAGTATCGACGGCGTTAAACATCACATCGATAGAAGGCGAGGTTTTGTCGTAGTACTCGACTTCCGCTTCTGCCAGCGCAGAACGGCAATCCAGACACCAGTGCACCGGTTTGGCACCTTTATGCAGGTGGCCATTGCCGATGATTTTACCCAGCGCACGGATAATATTGGCTTCGGTCTGGAAGTTCATTGTCAGATAAGGACGGTCCCAGTCGCCCAGCACGCCAAGGCGGATAAAGTCTTTTTTCTGACCTTCAACCTGCTCAGCCGCATATTCACGACAAGCCGCACGAAACTCAGCCGCACTCACCTTCTCGCCCGGTTTACCGATCATCTGCTCGACTTTATGTTCGATTGGCAGACCGTGGCAGTCCCAGCCCGGTACATACGGCGAATCAAAGCCCGCCATGCCTTTCGACTTAACGATAATGTCTTTCAGAATCTTGTTTACTGAGTGACCAATATGAATACTGCCGTTCGCGTAAGGAGGGCCGTCGTGCAGAATAAAGGTTTTTTTCCCTTTTTTGGCTTCGCGGATGATGCCGTACAGATTGTCATCATACCAACGTTGCAGCATTCCCGGTTCGCGTTTAGCCAGATCGCCACGCATCGGGAACCCCGTTTCCGGCAAATTCAGGGTAGATTTATAGTCACTCATCAGATTCTCGGTTCCGTTTGTCGGTTCAGTTTCAGTTCTTAAACCGGTGTTTGTAGCCCAAAAAAGTTTCGGGCAGTCACCACATCTTTAGCAATTTGCTCTTTTAACGCATCGAGCGAAGCGAATCGCTGCTCGTTACGGATTTTTTGACAGAGCACCACATCTATATGGCGTCCGTACAGGTTCATTGCAACGTCCAGCAGATGAACTTCTAACTGTTGACGTAACCCGGCAACGGTCGGGCGGGTACCTATATTGGCGACACCGGGCAGCGGTTGCTCAGTAAGCCCATGAACTTCCACGGCATACACCCCTTTCACCGGCGAAACTGAGCGGCGCAGAGGAATGTTTGCGGTGGGAAAACCGATGGTGCGGCCCAGCGCATCGCCATGTACCACACGGCCAGAAATGCTGAAAGGATGCCCCAGCAGCGATTGTGCCAGCGCCAGATTATCTTCCGCCAGCGCCTGGCGCACTGCGGTGCTGCTGATACGCTTCCCGCTGTCGCAAAAGGTCTGGGTACTGATGACGTCAAAACCATATTCGACGCCCGCTTTCTGTAATAACAGGAAATCCCCCTGGCGACCAGCGCCAAAGCGGAAATCATCGCCAACGGCGAGGAACTGCACGCCAAGTTTGTTAACCAGCAAATCGGCCACAAAACTTTGGGCGGTCAGCGCGGCAAAGCGGCGGTCAAAGCGGACACAGAGTACCGCATCCACCCCGGCTTCAGCCAGGTAACGGAGTTTTTCACGCAGGCGCGTCAGACGCGCTGGCGCTTTGTCAGCCGCAAACAGTTCCAGCGGCTGAGGCTCAAACAGCATCACCATCACCGGTAAACCGCGCTGACGCCCTTCTTCGCACAGTCGTGCCAGCAGAGCCTGATGACCGCGATGCACGCCATCAAAGTTGCCAATGGTCAGCACGCAGCCGCGATGCTGCTCTCTGAGATTATGTATGCCGCGGATAAACTTCATGGCTGACTCAAATTTGTGGAAATCGGCGGATTATACCTTGTACAGCGGTTAAGGTTAACCCGCGATTGTCTCCTTTAGGGGATTCTGATGCTGTTTTCAGTGAGATGGCAGCCACTTAGTCAGATAACAGACAATTTTATCGGGAAAGGCTGTATTCGGCATGACGATGCTGGTAGAATCCTGCGCCATCACAACGTAATCAAGTGCCGTCAGATTAACGGCGCTTATTTGCACAAATCCATTGACAAACGAAGGCTAAAAAGGCATATTCCTCGGCCTTTGAATTGTCCTCAATAGAAAATATTTGGGAGTTGGACCTTGGCTAATATCAAATCAGCTAAGAAACGCGCCGTAACGTCTGAAAAGCGTCGTAAGCACAACGCTAGCAATCGTTCTATGATGCGTACTTTTATCAAGAAAGTATACGCGGCTATCGCTACTGGCGATAAAGAAGCTGCACTGAAAGCATTTAACGAAATGCAACCAATTGTGGACCGTCAGGCAAGCAAAGGCCTGATCCACAAAAACAAAGCTGCACGTCATAAGTCAAACCTGACTGCACAGATCAACAAACTGGCTTAATGCTAATTTGTTAATCGGCTTTGAAGAGAACCGGCCTAACCGCCGGTTTTTTTACGTCTGTCATTTAGCCGTTTGCCGCACCCCGATCGCGATAAATCACTTCAGCCGGGAAACAACGAGGTAAAATCCTTATTGCAGATACGCTGCACCGCAGGATGCTGAATCATCCGTTCGGCGAAGATCACGTGATACTCCTCCATCACATTATCAATGCGCCCGATTTCAACAATCTCATCATCGTTATAGATATCCTGTCCATACAGTGACGGCGCGACAAAAATGGCATTGTTCGATGCGCCAAACGCCTTCATTAACGCCGCATCATCAAACTCGCCAAGAATCTCGACCTGTAATCCCTGTGAATGAAACCAGTTAAGCAACTTGCGCCCAAGCATCGAACGACGTCCTGGGATCAGTAAACGTCGCTGCTCAAGGCAGGCCGGAAAGCTTTTATCCGGCAGCGGACGGGTACACCAGAAACTGATACCGCACTCACCGAGCTTCACCGAGAACAGCCCTTCTTGCTGGGTAGAATCGATGGAACAGTCCGACAGAATCATATCCAGCTTATGCTGGCTCAGCTGTTCCAGCAGCATCTCATGCGTCGACTCATAGCAGCGCAGATGAATCTTCTCATCGTCACGCACCGCGGTCTCCAGCACCTGACTGACCAGACGCTTGGATAACGCATCCGCTACCCCGACATCAAACAGCAGGTTCGACTCCTTTCGGTAGTTAACGATATCCAGCATCTCCTGACTCAGGGTAAACATGCGGTCGGCATAGCGGAAAACCAGTTGCCCCAGCTCTGAGGGCACCAGCCCGCGCCCCTGACGCTTAAACAGTTTGCCCTGTAAACGGTCTTCCAACGCTTTAATCTGTCCGGTAATGGTTTGAGGCGTCAGAAACAGGGCTTCGGCGGCCCCGACTATCGACCCTTCCTTGCACACCTGCCAGAAGTAATAGAGATGGTTGTAATTGATATGAGACATGCGCACGGGGATGTTCCTTTCCTGCAGCCAGATAGATTCCAGCTTAGCGTATAACCGGCGTAAAAAAACACGGCAAACCTGCAATTACAGATTTGCCGTTGTGCTTATTTCAGCTTGATACGCAGCAGCAGATAGCCGACAACCGCAGAGGCTATCGAGCCAATCAGAATGCCCAGCTTAGCGAGGGTAATCAGCGCCGGGTCGATATCGCCATAAGCCAGTGAGGCAATAAAGATCGACATGGTGAAACCAATGCCGCACAACACGCCGACCGCGACAACATTCGACATCGTGGTGCCCGGTGGTAATTTCGCCAGCCCCAGCCTGACTGCCAGCCAGCAAAACAGGGTGATTCCCAGCGGTTTACCGATCAGCAGGCCAACCATAATCCCCAGCGGCAACAGCGAGAACATATCGCCAGCCGATACACCGTCCAGCACCACGCCAGCATTGGCAAAGGCGAACAGCGGCAGAATCAGCCAGCTCACCCACGGATGCAGGCCATGCTCAAGCTGTTCGGCCGGAGAGTGCCCGTCCTTCTTCGCCAGCGGAATAAAGAAGCCAACAATTACGCCCGCCAGAGTGGCATGCACGCCGGATTTCAGTACCGCAGTCCACAGCACCATACCGACCAGCAGATAGACCGCCGTACTGCGCACATTCGTGATATTCAGCAGAGCCAGCACCGCAATTGCCGCTGCGGCAACTGTCAGCGCCGTCATTGACAGCTCACTGGTATAGAACAGCGCAATAATAATAATCGCCCCGAGATCGTCGATGATCGCCAGCGCCATCAGGAAGATTTTCAACGCTGGCGGCACACGACTTCCCAGCAACGCCAGAATACCGAGTGCAAAGGCGATATCGGTGGCGGTAGGAATTGCCCAGCCGCTGCGCGTCACCTCATCGCTGCCGTTAAACAGCAAAAACAGCAATCCCGGCACGACCATACCGCCCACGGCGGCGATCAGCGGAAATATTGCCTGCTCACGGCTGGCTAAGGCGCCGACCATCAGCTCACGCTTTACCTCCAGACCGATCATCAGGAAGAACAGCGCCATCAGCGCATCATTGATCCACAACAGCAAATCTTTGCTGATATCAAGCGCACCAAAACGTAACTCTACCGGCGTGGCCAGCAGTGAAAGATAGCCCTGTTGCGTCGCCGCCGTATTTGCCAGCACCATCGCCAGCGCTGCCGCGAGGATCAGCACCACCCCACTGGTGGCCTCGTTTTTAACCAGTCGTTTGATCTGAAGAAACATATTTTCAATCCCTGTTTGTTGCCTGTTTCAGTATAGGGTCAGAAGCATACGCCGTTTAAATCATCGAAAATAACAGTTTATTCAGCAGGATAAGCTCGGAAAAAACGAATTATTGGCATTTCAAGGAAAATTAAGCAGTTAACGGATTGGGTGTGAAGGCGGGATAAAAAAGACTCAGGAACGCAAAAAAAGCCGCATCAGCGGCTTTAGTTTGATGCTCTTGCTTACAGTGAGCAGTAAACGCGAGCTTCACGCGGGGTATAAATCCCCAGGGTAACAAAGCCCAGCAGGCCATTGACGAAAGTCTGTTGCGTTTCAACACGCACCACTTTGTCCTGAGTGCCACAAATCGCCGCAGCATCCAACGTTTTTTTCTGACCAATACCAGAAACAAAGAAGTGATGGGTAGTCACTTGTTTCGGTGCTGAAGTCTGATTCTGTTTCATCACGAAGGTTTGCTGTGCACAGCCAGTTAACAGCAGTGCGAATACGGCGGTCGCCAGAAGCTTTTTCATAAATGTCCTTATTAAGTTAAGTATCAGAAAAACTGAAGGCGCATGAAATAACAAAATGGCATCGGTTGCAACAACAGGAAATAAACAGGCTGGAAAAGCTGACAAAATTCTGACAAAAGTCGGATCGACAGCATGACTGCGGGCAGGAAAAGGCGTGTAACCGTGTGATTGTGAAGATAAATTGCTCCCTGCGGTCGCAGGGAGCCATGATGATTAACGCGTCAGATCGTCAAAAAACTTTTTCACACCGTCGAAGAAACTCTTCGAGCGTGGGCTGTTTTTCTCGCCGGTCGGGCCGCCAAAACTCTCTTCCAGCTCGCGCAACAGCGATTTCTGTTTCTCATTCAGGCTGACCGGGGTCTCCACCACCACACGGCACAGCAGGTCGCCCTGGCTGCCACCGCGCACTGATTTCACACCTTTACCGCGCATACGGAACAGTTTGCCGGTTTGGGTTTCAGCAGGCACTTTCAGATTAACGCGGCCGTCCAGCGTCGGCACTTCAATTTCGCCACCCAGTGCTGCCATGGCAAAATTAATCGGGACTTCGCAGTACAGGTTGTTATCTTCACGTTCGAAGATCGGGTGTTTTTTCACCTGAACCTGAACATACAGATCGCCAGCTGGTGCGCCGTGCTCGCCAGCTTCACCTTCGCCGGTCAGACGGATGCGGTCACCGGTATCAACACCAGCCGGGATTTTCACCGACAAGGTTTTCGATTTCTCGACGCGACCGTGACCGTGGCAGGCGTTACAAGGATCTTTGATGACTGAGCCACGACCGTGACAGGTCGGACATGCCTGCTGTACGGTAAAGAAGCCCTGACGCATCTGCACCTGACCTGCACCATGACAGGTTGGGCAGCTTTGCGGCTTGGTGCCCGATTTCGCGCCGCTGCCATGGCAAACATCACACTCTTCCAGTGTTGGAATGCGGATCTCTTTGGTCACGCCGCGTACCGCTTCTTCCAGCGACAGCTCCATGTTGTAGCGTAAATCAGCGCCGCGAGCGGCACGCTGACGGCGGCCTCCGCCAAAGATATCGCCAAATACGTCGCCAAAGATATCACTGAAGTCAGCACCGCCGCCGCCGCCGAAGCCACCACCGCCGTAACCGCCGCCGCCCATACCACCTTGTTCAAAGGCTGCATGACCGTACTGGTCGTAAGCCGCACGCTTCTGATCGTCGGTCAGAATTTCGTAGGCTTCCTTCACTTCTTTGAATTTCGTCTCGGCTTCTTTGTCGCCCTGGTTGCGGTCAGGGTGGAATTTCATCGCCAGGCGTTTGTAGGCCTTTTTGATTTCACGCTCTTCCGCCGATTTCGGAACGCCTAAAACCTCGTAATAGTCTCTTTTCGCCATTGTTAGTTGTCCTGCCCTTAACATGCGTGCACGGGCGTGGAGAGAACTCCTACGCCCGTGCGGGTTACCTCTACCCTGCAAATGCTCCTGGACGGGAGCACTGCATATTTTCGGCACGGGCAGCGAGAACGCCGCCCCTGGGAAACACCCGAGGGGAGCCGTTAACGGCTCCCTTGCCGCTCAGGGCGATTATTTTTTGTCGTCTTTGACTTCTTCGAATTCAGCGTCGACAACGTCGTCATCTTTCTTCGCAGAAGCGTCGCCAGCATCAGCCGCGCCAGCTTGTTGCTGCTGGGCAAATTCCATCAGCTTGCTGGAAACTTCCATCAGAGCCTGCATTTTCGCTTCGATTTCAGCTTTATCTTCGCCTTTCAGCGCAGTGTTCAGCTCGGTCAGAGCAGCTTCAATCGGGGCTTTGTCGTCTGCTGGCAGTTTGTCGCCGGCTTCGTCCAGCTGCTTACGCGTGCTGTGCGACAGATGATCGGCCTGGTTACGCACCTGCACCAGCTCTTCGAATTTACGGTCAGACTCGGCATTTGCTTCCGCGTCACGAACCATTTTTTCGATTTCATCATCGTTCAAACCAGAAGAAGCCTTAATGGTGATCTTCTGCTCGCGACCGCTGTTTTTGTCTTTCGCTGATACGTGCAGGATACCGTCCGCATCGATGTCGAAAGTCACTTCGATCTGAGGCATACCGCGTGGCGCGCCCTGGATACCGTCGAGGTTAAACTGACCCAGTGACTTGTTATCCGCCGCACGTTTACGCTCACCCTGCACCACATGAATGGTTACCGCAGACTGGTTATCTTCAGCAGTCGAGAACACCTGGCTGTGCTTGGTTGGGATGGTGGTGTTCTTGCTGATCAGCGAAGTCATCACGCCACCCATGGTTTCGATACCCAGTGACAGTGGAGTCACGTCCAGCAGCAGAACGTCTTTCACGTCGCCAGCCAGTACGCCGCCCTGAACCGCAGCACCCACGGCAACTGCTTCATCCGGGTTCACGTCTTTACGTGGTTCTTTACCGAAGAATTCAGCTACTTTCGCCTGCACCATTGGCATACGTGTCTGACCACCGACGAGGATAACGTCGTTGATGTCAGAAACAGACAGGCCAGCATCCTGCAGAGCGACTTTCAGCGGCTCAATAGAACGCGCAACCAGATCTTCAACCAGTGATTCCAGTTTCGCACGGGTCACTTTGATGTTCAGGTGCTTAGGACCGGTCGCATCAGCAGTGATGTACGGCAGGTTCACGTCGGTCTGCTGGGCAGAAGAGAGCTCAATTTTGGCTTTCTCTGCGGCTTCTTTCAGACGCTGCATTGCCAGTGGATCGTTGTGCAGATCGATACCCTGATCTTTCTTAAACTCAGCCACTAAGTAGTTGATCATACGGCTGTCGAAGTCTTCACCACCGAGGTGGGTGTCACCATTGGTCGCCAGTACTTCGAAGGTTTTTTCGCCGTCAACTTCATCGATTTCAATGATGGAGATATCGAAAGTACCGCCGCCGAGGTCGTATACCGCGATAGTGCGGTTGCCGACTTCTTTATCCAGACCGTAAGCCAGAGCGGCTGCGGTTGGTTCGTTGATAATACGTTTTACGTCCAGACCAGCAATACGGCCAGCATCTTTGGTAGCCTGACGCTGCGCATCGTTAAAGTACGCCGGTACAGTGATAACCGCTTCAGTTACTGGCTCACCCAGATAATCTTCAGCCGTTTTCTTCATTTTTTTCAGCACTTCAGCAGAAACCTGCGGTGGTGCCATTTTCTGGCCTTTCACGTCAAGCCATGCATCACCGTTGTCTGCAGCGGTGATTTTGTATGGCATGATTTTCAGGTCACGCTGCACTTCTTCATCCTGGAAGCGACGGCCAATCAGGCGCTTAATCGCGAACAGAGTGTTCTGCGGGTTAGTCACAGCCTGACGTTTAGCCGGCTGACCTACCAGAATCTCGCCATCTTGCGTGTAAGCAATGATTGAAGGCGTGGTGCGATCGCCTTCCGCATTTTCCAGCACGCGTGCTTTGGTGCCATCCATAATTGCGATACAAGAGTTGGTTGTACCCAGGTCAATACCAATAATCTTACCCATCTAAACGTCTCCCACTTAAATTCGTCAATTCGTCATCAATCTGCTTGTGAACCAGTTATGCGGGCGAATTACTCTGTTTCAAGCGCCAGCACAGGCTTTTTTTCTGGTCCAACAATATTGGATGACAACTAGATGGGGCCGCTTCGCACAGCATCAAGGGTTAAAACTAAAAAAATTTTACTTTTAGCTTAAAAACAACACAGGCCCGCATCTGCGGGCCTGTCGGGAATACCAATAGCAGCATTTAGCGGGCGCTGACGGTGCCGAGCACCGATTGCTGACGGCGCTCACCGGCCAGCCACAGCCCTAACAGCAAGCCGATTACCGCCAGCGTCAGCACATACCAGGCCGGAGCCATCGGCGTCAGCTTCATCATCAGGGTGACGGAAATCGGCGTCAGGCCACCAAAAATGGCATACGAGAGGTTGTAGGAAAAAGAGATGCCGGTGAAACGCACTTCCGCCGGGAAAGCCCGCACCATGACAAAAGGCACCACGCCAACCACGCCCACGCTGAGGCCGGTAATCGCATAGGCGATAAACAGGTACTCTGGGGTTGTCGCCACGCTATGGAAAAAGCCCCAGCTGCATATCGCCAGCAGCAGACTCCCAATCGCCAGAGTTTTCCCCGCGCCAAAGCGGTCGACCAGCAATCCGGCCAGCATACAGCCGACGATCAGCATTACCGTGGCCAGGCTGTTGGCCTGTAACGCGGTGGCGGCAGCAATGCCGTGCTGCTTTTGCAGCAGTGTGGGTGCCATCAGAATCACCACCACAATGCAGGCGGACAGCAGCCAGGTCAGCAGCATCGAGACCACCACGCTGCGCTTATGATCCGCCAGCACGGTTTTCAGCGGCAGCGCCTCGGAAAGTTTTTTCCGCGCCTGCATCTCACGAAATACCGGCGTTTCCTGCAACCAGCGGCGCAAATACATCGCCAGCAGGCCAAAAATCCCGCCGAGGAAGAACGGAATACGCCAGCCGGTTTCGGCGATGGCCTGTGGCGTCATGCTGGTATTGATCAGCGTGGCAACCAGCGACCCCAGCAGAATGCCAAAGGTCAATCCGGCGGTCAGTGTGCCGCAGGCAAAGCCGATACGTTTTTCCGGCACATGCTCAGCCACAAATACCCAGGCACCCGGCACTTCACCGCCAATCGCCGCTCCCTGCAACATGCGCATCAGCAGCAACAGAATCGGCGCGGCAATCCCGATACTCTGGTAAGTGGGCAGCATGCCGATCGCCAGCGTCGGTAGCGCCATCAGCAGAATACTCAGGCTGAACATCTTCTTACGGCCAATTTTGTCACCGAAGTGCGCCATCACGATACCGCCCAGCGGGCGCACCAGATAACCGGCGGCGAAAATACCAAAGGTTTGCAGCTGACGCAGCCATTCAGGAATATCAGCCGGGAAGAACAGTTCGCCGATGACCGCCGCAAAGAACACGAAGATAATAAAGTCGTAGAACTCCAGCGCACCGCCCAGTGCCGCCAGAGAGAGGGTTTTGTAATCCTGCCGGTTCAAGCGGCGTGCAATATGTTGATCCATGGTTTTTCTTGCATTTCCAGAGGCAGTAGAGAAAAAGGTATAGCCAGAGATGTAAAGCTTATCTGACTATACCGTCAATTTCTCGCTACACCCAGCCATGCTGGATCTTATGCCTGAAAAATTCTTTTTTCAGTTGTTTGTGTCACGTCTGGCGCTTTTAGGGCGAAAAGCTGCTACCACACTGCTATGCGTCTCAATATAGGGCCCGTCGAGCAGCTGGATGCAATAGGGCACGCTGGCGAAAATGCCGTGAACGCGGGTATTGCCCTGCTCATCCTTCAGTCCTTCCAGCGTCTCTTTAATCGCTTTCGGCTGGCCTGGCAGATTGAGGATCAGTGACTGCTTGCGGATGACTCCCACCTGGCGCGACAGAATCGCTGTCGGCACAAAGTTCAGGCTGATCTGGCGCATCTGTTCGCCAAAGCCAGGCATCTCGCGATCGGCGACCGCCAGCGTGGCATCCGGCGTCACATCGCGCCGCGCCGGGCCGGTACCGCCGGTCGTCAGCACCAGATGGCAGAACCTTTCGTCCACCAGCTCGCAAATTGTCTCTTCAATCATCGACTGCTCGTCGGGCACCAGACGTTTTTCCAGCTCAAAGGGCGTATCCAGTGCCTGAGTCAGCCACTCTTCCAGAGCCGGCAGGCCCAAATCCTGATAAATGCCGTTCGATGCGCGGTCAGAAACCGAGATCAAGCCTATGCGTAATGTATTCATGGTGTTTTCGCTGCGTAGTCGCGGCCTGCATAACAGAAGGCGCGGTTTAAAAGAAGTGTTACTGAGCAGGATAATACATTGAAGCGGGGATCGGATACAAAACAGAAACCGTGACCAGCGTTCTGGTCACGGTAATTGCCATTACAGCAGGTCGGCAATCATCTTCTCAAGCTTGCCCTGGTCGATGGCAAAGTTGCGAATGCCTTGCGCCAGTTTGTCAACCGCCATTGGGTCCTGGTTGTGCTGCCACAGGAACTCAGGCTCCGTCATTTTCGCCGGACGCGCTTTCACTTCGCCGGTGTAAGACAGTTTACGCTCAACGGTGCCTTCGCTTTCCGCCAGCTCTTTCAGCAGGTTCGGGGAGATGGTCAGGCGGTCGCAACCGGCCAGTTCCAGAATCTCACCGGCGTTACGGAAGCTTGCACCCATCACCACCGTCTCGTAACCGTGCTGCTTGTAGTACTCATAGATTTCAGACACAGAAACCACGCCTGGATCTTCCGCTGGCGCGTACTCTTTCTTGTCGGTGTTGGCTTTGTACCAGTCGAGGATACGGCCAACAAACGGAGAAATCAGGAACACGCCCGCTTCGGCACACGCACGCGCCTGCGCGAAGGAGAACAGCAGCGTCAGGTTACAGTTGATGCCTTCTTTTTCCAGCTGCTCTGCGGCACGGATACCCTGCCAGGTTGACGCCAGTTTAATCAGGATACGGTCGTTGCTGATACCTGCATCGTTGTACAGTTTGATCAGGCTACGCGCTTTAGCAATGCTGGCTTCGGTGTCGTAAGAGAGACGAGCATCCACTTCGGTAGAGATACGGCCAGGGATCAGCTTCAGGATTTCCAGACCGATATTCACCGCCAGTTTGTCAGAGGTGAACTGGATCTGCTCTTCTTTATCGCTGCTCTGCTCACGTGCCCAGGCGATCGCTTCATCGATCAGCTTACGGTATTCAGGAATTTGCGCGGCGTTCAGAATCAGAGAAGGGTTGGTCGTGGCATCCTGCGGCTGATACAGCTTCATCGCTGCGATATCGCCGGTGTCAGCAACCACGGTAGTCAGCTGACGTAAGGAAGTAAGTTTGTCCGTCATAGTTGTCATTCTCATCAAGTTAGACTGTCAGGGTGTGAAAAAGTCTGTGGTCGATAATATCACTTGTCATTCGCCGTGCAAGGTAAGGTTACCGGTAAAAACATCGTCAGCACGAATAGCAATGATTTGCCTAACCTAATGGCTTTTTTGCTACAGTTGGCACATCGGAATCACGAAAAACCAGATGATATCCTTATAAATCAGGGTCAGGAATTGAATATATGTTGATGGTTATCTCTCCGGCTAAAACGCTGGATTTTGACAGTCCGCTGGCAACGAAACAGTTCAGCCAACCCGCACTGCTGGATAAATCACAGCAGTTGATTGACGTGGCACGCCAGCTTTCACCGGCGCAAATTGGGTCGTTGATGCATATCAGCGATAAGCTGGCCGAACTGAATGCCCAGCGCTTTAATGACTGGCAGCCGCCCTTCTCGCTCGACAATGCGCGTCAGGCGATTCTGGCGTTTAAAGGTGATGTGTATACCGGCTTGCAAGCGGAAGAGTTCAGCCACAAAGATTTCGATTTCGCCCAGCAGCATCTGCGCATGCTTTCCGGCCTGTATGGCCTGCTGCGCCCGCTCGACTTAATGCAGGCGTATCGCCTGGAGATGGGGATTAAGCTGGAAAACCCGGCGGGAGCCAATCTCTACAATTTCTGGGGCGACACCCTGACCGAAGCGCTGAATGAAGCGCTGGCTGAACAGGGCGATGATGTGCTGATTAATCTCGCCTCCGATGAGTACTTTAAGGCGGTGAAGCCGAAAAAACTCACTGGCCGGATTATTAAGCCGATATTCCTCGACGAGAAAAACGGCAAGTTTAAAGTGATCAGCTTCTACGCTAAAAAAGCCCGTGGCCTGATGAGTCGCTATATTATTCAGCAGCGCCTGACCAAACCGGCCCAGCTGAAGAAGTTTGACCTTGAGGGTTACTTCTTTGATGCTGAATCAAGCTCAGATAATGAGCTGGTCTTTAAGCGCCACGAACAGCAGTAAACCCTGAGAACGCAGGGGGCAATATTTGTCGCCTGCACCCCGATACTGTGCAGGATCACAGATTTCACCCTTCGGCTGGCAGTCAAAAATCCCCTTGCCTACTATTATCGCCATGCTCCCCTGCCCGGAATGACGTCGCCATGCTCAAGCTCTGCATTGACGAGTATTTTAGCTCCAGCAGTAATCTGTTCTCACTCTATGTCAGCGATCCGGAATGCAACGACTGTGAACATTGCCACGAGTTTGATGAACTGGTGATGGTGGAAAGCGGCCACGGTATCCATGTGATTAATGGCAAACCGAGCTATATCCAGCAAGGTGACGTGTTTTATGTGCGCCGCGACCAGTACCATTTTTACGACCGGTTAGGCACGCTAAAGCTGACCAATCTGTTAATCAACTCGCAACAGCCCTTTCGCTATCTGAATAACCTCGATCAGCTGATGGGCGATCTTAACGGCGTATCGCAACAGCAACCCGGCTGGCTGATGCCGGAACAGCGCATTGCCTGTAAATCGCTGATTAGCCAACTGACCCGTACTGGCGCGGCGCAGCCGGAACTCAGCGATGCGGCGCAAGAAGTCAAATTTTTTAATCTGATTCTGTCGATCAATAAATCTCTGCACACCACCAGCCGTAGCCATACAAAATACAAAGCGTATCGCCTGATCGCCTGGTTACAGTCGAACTGTTTTGAACAGATTGACTGGGACGAACTGAGTCACCGCTTTCTGCTGACCAAACGCACGCTCTATCGCCAGATTAAAGAGACCACCGGCATGACGCCGGAGCAATTTATCCGACAGCTACGTCTGGAGTCCGCACGGATGCTATTGCGCACAGGCGAAGAGAATATCACCGGCATTGCGTTTAAATGTGGCTTCTCCAGCAGCAATCATTTCTCTGCCTGCTACAAAAGCGTGTTTGGTTATCCGCCTTCGCAGGAACGTCGACAGAATTAAACCACTCCGCCTCCGTTTGCCGCATTATGTGAACTGCTCCTTAACAACCTTTCTCTGATTGCCACCTGCTGCGCGCGTTTGGCTAACCGGCGGTGGTCAGGCTGCGCCCGGATATCTCACTCTGGACAGACCAAAAAACGAATAACTCTGACCTTAATCCGAGGTAGCTATGGCAGCAAAACCCCATATCAGTTTAGGGATGTGGTGGCGTGCGGGCATTGCAGGAATGGTTTCGTATCTTGATGCCGCCGCCATCGTCACCACCAGTATCGCGTTAATTATGTATCTCAAAGCCTGGGGACAAACCGATATTATCGGGCCGCTCTCCGGCCTGCTGACCCTGATGATTGCTATTGGCGCGGTCGTCGGCGGGCGACTCGGCGACCGCTTTGGTCGCAAGAAGATTTTTATCTGCACCATGCTGATTTATATCCTCGGCGCGGGCATGCTGGTGTTTGCCAGCGGCATGCCGTCGGTGTATATCGGCATCATTATTTTAGGTTTTGCCGTCGGTGCTGATTTGCCGGTTTCCCTGGCGATGATTGCCGAAGAAGCGCCGGAAGGGGCAAAAGCCAAGCTGTTACAGTTCAGCCATATGCTGTGGATTCTCGGCATTGTCACTACCGCCGCGCTGGGCACGCAGTTTGGTCATCTCGGACTGACCGGTGGCCGCTATCTTTATGCGCATATTTTTATCGTCAGCATTCTGGTGTTGCTGGCGCGGCTGACGCTGAATGAGTCACAGGAGTGGTTAAAAGCCAAAGAATCTGAGAAACAACAGGCGGCGTTATCGGCCAGCCATATTATTCATTCCGGTGCCTGGAAAAACTTATTTAAAGCTCCCTGGCTGTTTGCCATGGTCTCTACCGGCTTATTCTATTCACTGGCAAATATTTCGGCGAATACCAACGGCCAGTTTTCTACCTATATCTATACCGAAGTAATCGGCATTTCGGTCAGCATGGCTTCGGGCTTTAACCTGCTGAACACCTGTATTTCCTTTACCTTTGTCCTGCTCTTTATGCAGGTACTGGATGGCAAAAACCGGTTTAAATGGTTTGTCTTTGCCGCGCTATTACAGGTAGCCGGGCCATTGGTAATGGTTATCTTTGATGTGCAGCTCTACACCCTGTTAACCATGCTGATTGTCTGCTCGATAGGCGGCGCGATCGCCGGTGAACCGATGTATAAAATCTGGTCACAGGAACTGTTCCCCACCCTGCTGCGCAGTTCCGCGCAGGGCATCACCATTGCCTTCACCCGCGTGATCGCCGCAGTGGTGGCCATCTTTACTCCGGCGATATTGAGCAGTGGCCCGCGCAACCTTTATATCTTCATCTTCAGCGTGATGTCGCTGGCCATGCTTATCGGTATTTTCTGGATATTTAAAATCCCAAAAGCCAGCGAAATTAAACCGGATGAAGCCGCGCAGCCCGAAGGTGCTTTTGTTAAATCATTAATAAAAAGTGAGTAGAACATGTCAGGATTAAACTTAACCGACGTGCAGCCTTATGACGTCCATTTTGACTATCATGCCGCTCAGCCCGTGCTGGGTATTGGCAGCAGCCAGCCGCGTCTGTCATGGAAACTACCCGAACTGGAGGCCGGCTATCAACAGCACGCCTGCGAACTGGATATCACCATTATCCATGCTGACCAGTCGCGCTATCATGACACCTTCGTGGTCAGCGGCGCGGAACAGATCTGCGTTGACTGGCCAGCTCAGGCGCTGCGCTCTCGCGATCGGGTGGCGGTGAAAGTGCGGGTCAGCGATGGCCAACACTGGTCAGCATGGAGTGACAGCGCACTGGCCGAAGTGGGTCTGTTGCAGCCAGATGACTGGACGGCCAAAGTGATCCACAGCGGCATCCGGCAGGATCGCTATAAAGAAGAGTGCGTTTATCAGCTGCGTAAGGCGTTCAGTGTCAGCCAGCCGGTGGAACGCGCCACGTTATACGTCACCGCGCTCGGCCTGGCAGAAATCGAAATCAACGGCAAAAAAGTCGGCGATGATGCGCTGCTGCCGGGCTGGACGTCCTACCCGCACCGGTTACGCTATTTCACTTATGATGTCACCGAACTGTTAGACGGTGAACATCTGGCGATCGGGATCTGGCTGGCAGATGGCTGGTACGCCGGACGCTTTGGCTTTCATGGCGGCAATGCGCGGCTATACGGCGATAAATCCGGCTTGCTGCTGCAACTGGAAATCCTGCATGCCGACGGTTCTCAAAGCCGCGTTATCAGTGACGACAGCTGGCGATGCGCTCTCGCGCCGATTACCGCTTCCAGCCTCTACAATGGAGAAAGTTTTGACGCGACACGCCATGACACTCGTTGGTCGCAGCCGGGCTTTGACTCGCGCTTAGGGCAGCCGGTTGAGGTGGCGGACTACTTTAATTATCAGCGCCTGATTGCGCCGGAAGGCCCGCCGGTGCGCGCACAGCAGACTCTCCAGCCGGTTGAAATTATCCACCAGCCAGACGGGCATTACCTGCTCGACTTCGGGCAGAACTTCTCCGGGCGTCTGCAAATTAACGTCAAAGGAAAGCGCGGGCAGCGCATCACCTTGCGACATGCTGAAGTGTTACAGGAGGGCAAGATCTACCGCCGTCCACTGCGCGGTGCCGCCAGTGAAGACAGCTATATTATCGGCGCAGATAACGTCAGCGAAAGCTGGCAACCGCGCTTTACCCTGCACGGATTCCGCTATGTTGAGGTGGAAGGCTGGCCCGCTGATACGCTTAATAAAGCGGATATTGTGGCGCAGGTTTACTACTCGGATATGAAACAGACTGGCCATTTTAGCTGCTCGCACGCCGGAATTAACCAGTTGCACAGCAATGTACTGTGGTCGATGCGCTCGAATTTTGTCGATATCCCGACCGACTGCCCGCAGCGTGATGAACGCCTCGGCTGGACCGGTGATATTCAGGTGTTTACGCCAACGGCGTCCTTTCTCTATGACGTGCGCGGGTTCTTATCCAGCTGGTTAAAGGATCTGGCTATCGAACAGCAGCAGTTTGGCAATGTGCCGTGGTATGTGCCGTGGATTCCGGGTAACGCCTGGCAGGTCGATCAAACGGGCAGCGTCTGGGGGGATGTGGCGACCATTACGCCGTGGGTGCTGTATGAGAGATATCAGGATATCGGCATTATCCGCCAACAATATAACAGTGCCAAAATGTGGTGTGACCGGCTAATCCAGAACTTTGCCGCTGACGAATATATTGTGCGCCAGGACCTGCAACTTGGCGACTGGCTCGATCCGTTGGCCCCCCCGGATAATCCGATTAAAGCCATGACCGATACCAGCCTGATTGCTACCGCTTACGCGTTTAAATCGTTCAGTATTATGTCGCGTATGGCTGAGAGGCTGGATAAACCGGATGAGGCGAAGTACTACGCCACCATGGCATCGCACACGCAGCAGGACTTTCTGCAAAGCTGGTTTGACGAAACCGGCATCTGCGTGAATGAAACTCAGTGCGCCTATAGCATCGCGCTGGTATTTGGTCTGTTAAATGATGAGGGCAAGAAAAAAGTGGCGGGTGAGCGGCTGGCGAAGCTGATTCGCCAGCACGGCGGGAAAATCGGAACTGGCTTTGCCGGCACACCCATTGTGCTGGATGCACTGACCCTGACCGGCCATCTCGCAGAGGCGTATCAGATGCTAGAGTGTCAGGATTGCCCGTCATGGCTGTATCAGGTTGATATGGGCGCGACGACGATATGGGAGCGCTGGGACAGCATGTTACCTGACGGCTCGGTTAACCCCGGCGAGATGACCTCCTTTAACCACTATGCCCTTGGCTCAGTGGCCGACTGGTTACATCGCGTGGTGGGAGGCATTGAAAATATTGGCAGCGGCTATAACCGTATTCGCTTCCAGCCGCAGCCGGGCGGACAGTTAAGCTGGGCGAAATCGGCGTTTGACTCCCCGTACGGATTGATTAAATCGCACTGGTCAATCGCCGACGGTAAATTCACCCTCGACGTCAGCGTTCCAACCGGCTCGACGGCAATAGTGAAAATGCCTGACGGCAAACAATATGAAGTCGCCAACGGGCAGTATCGTTACCAGTGTGATTATCAGTAGTTCTTACCCCCGCCAAACTGCCCCCAGATTAAGCTTTTGGGGGCAGTGTATTACCGCTACCTGGCATCATTTTCTTTAATTCATCTGCCCCTTCTGCCGCAAATGCCGCACCAGCACGCGCCCTTCGGGGATAAACTCGGTGCCAAAACGCACCAGCCCGATCTGCTTTAGCTCCGCTTCCAGCGTATAGCGCAGGTGGCCTGGCGTGCGCTGGGTCATCAGGGTCAGTTCTACATCTTTCAGGCGCGGCTCGTATTTCAGCAGCGTATGTTTTAGCACCGCCATCAGACGATGCGCGGTGGCGGGCAGCCCTTGCAGGATTTCACTCATATCCGGCAGGCCATAGTCCGGCAGATGCGCCAGCGAACCGGCGCGACTGTTCAGAATGCGCTGCATATTATCCAGTACCGACATAATCACCTGCTCACGCTCATTAACCTGATCCAGATCCAGCTCACCGGCAAAGTTAAATGACAGCATCTCAAACAGCGAAGGATTCATAGTTAATCCTTAAGCGGTTTCAGTACCAGGTCGCCGTTGCCAAGGGCGATAACCCTGGCGTCATCCGCATCCAGATCGTTACGCTCCAGCACCAGACGCCAGCTGTTTTGCTGTAAGTTCGGCGAGCGGAACAGCCCGACCACCGCAACATATTTCGCCTGCGGATCCATCGGCATATCCAGCGAGGCGCTGCCGCCCGGCATCACCGTTACGTCACGCTGCGCCAGCATATCGGCGCTCAGCACCGTGTCGGCTTGAGTCAGCAAGGTCTGATAGTCCGCCTGGTCAAAGGCTTTACGATCTTTCAGCTGATACACGCGCAGCAGGGTCGCCAGCGGCACGTTACCCTCGTCGCTGTTCACCGCGCTGCGGGTGGTGAAATCCAGATGCAGGGTTTTGATGGTTTTATAGAAGATCGATTTGGTCACCGCCACCGTGCCATCAGAGACGCTCTGCGTCAGTCCGCAGCCACTCAGCAGTGCCGCACAAACCAGAGGGAATGCTGCTTGTTTAAAATTGATAACCGCCATCAATGGCCTCACGTTGAACAGGATTAGGTTTAAGCCCCTGATAGCCATCCAGATTGATGGTGATATTATCAGGAAGTGTTGCAGGTTTACGGCTCGGTTTAAAACCAAGAATGCCGCTGCGCCCCAGCTGAATCTGCTGCCGTCGCAGCTGCGCCGCCGGCAGCACCGAATTCGGCAGCGTCAGTTGCAGCCGCGCGCTACAGCGCCAGCCGAGATAGACCCGCAGCAACACCAGCAGGTCGCTGTGCAGTTGCCCGCCGGGCAGCCAGGCTTGCGCTTCATCGGCGTCGGCGGTGTACAGTTTCAGCAGCAGCTGACTGTTGGCATCCAGCCCGGATTTTCCCAGTACCTGACGCTGCGACAGGCTGGCACGCTGCGTCTTGCTGAATCCCACCGGCCGGTGCAGTGCGATACGCTGCGGATAGTGCGCAATCACCTGCGCCCGGGTGTTCGGTGCCAGCAGCGTAACCAGCGCCTGCACGCCTTCGGCAGTGCGCGTAGGCAGGCGCATGGTGCTGAGCAGCGCCAGAAAGCGCGACATTGGTGTGGCAATCTGCTTCGCCGAGCCGGGAATGCCGAGGCCAATCAGCCCCAGCAGGCATTGCGACGTGGCATCGCGCCCGCCGGTTTCAAAGCTGGCGGGATAAGAGTATTTACGCCAGATGCGATAAAACTGAGTGAAAACGCGATGATTAAAGATATCGAGAAAGCCCTCAATCGCTTCATGCCCTTCGCGCCGCTGCGCAATATCATCGAGATAGCTGGTCGGCAGCGGCGAATCAACACCGTATAAACCGAGGAAGGTGGTGCGCACCGTTGGCGGTTGCTGCTCGCGCCATTCAACATTTTTCAGTTCGCTGACCGGAAACCCCATGCCGGGATGGGGACGAAAACGCACCGGGTCGTCAGCGGGCGATGAGGTTGAACCCAGCGGCACCGCGCTGTCGGTGACATTTTCCAGCAGCTGGCAGAAACGGTAGAAATTGGTTTTTGGTAGTGCAGGCGCTAAACGCGCAATCAGCCGGGAATGCGCTGACTGTGATTCTCTTTCCATCGCAGGCATTTCCCTCCGGGTTGCAGGATCAGCGTTAACTGATTGAATAAATGGATATCGGCATACAGTGCAAAGAACTGATTCAGCATCTCGCCGAACAGGCAGATATCCCCTTCGCCGCTAAAGCCATCGCTGTTTAACGTCACTTCAATATCGACACCGCGCAGTAAAAAGCCCTGCTCAAAGCGCTGAATCAGATGATGTTTCACATCCACAATCGACTCCAGCCGACGACGGTTCATTTCGCTGTCGGTCCAGTCATACAGCGCCAGCGTGCCGCGCAGCACTTCGGCGTTATCCATCATGCTAAGGAAGTTCGAGCCAAGATGGCTCAGCACCCGCCAGTGAAAACGGTCTTCGGCCGGGGGATAGCACGGCATGGTTGGCGCACAAAGGTTCTGCACCTTAAGCGGCACCTGAGTGGTTTGCAGCGCCGAGTCCAGCAGCGTGCTGCGCAGTGCTTTGCGCGGTAACTGTCCGTTAGTGCCGGTAATACGCAATGACAGCGTTTCGCCAGGCTGCTGCTTTTCACTTTCAAAAGCATCGCCACCCAGAATCAACCAGGTATCGTGCAGGCCGGACGGACCGCGCCGCACCCGCGTATGGTAATAGCGCTCCGGCGCGGTGTGGCGCAGCATGCCGCCGCGATGACGGAAGCTGGTAAAAGGCACATATTCCTGCTCGTGTGCCCGCTTTGACGAGCGCACATTATCCACCGAATAGATTTCGGTATGGCCGTCCTGCACCCGCAACGGACGCAGCAGATACTCATTTTCCAGCCCGGAAATACTGAGCGGATCGGCATCCAGCTCAAACAGGTTAATCACCGGCACACAGTGCAGTTTGATATTGTCGCGGGAGAACGGCAGATCGTACGGCCAGTGCTCATCCAGCACGATATCCAGTTCAAACCACGGCAGCGCCGCCGGGAAAGCGATATTTTCCAGCCCGTTCAGCGCCACAAACATAAACTTTTCACGGAAGGTGAAGTATTCCAGCAGCAGCTGATAGCCGCTGAACGCGGTATCGATTTTCGGCCACAGACTGTCATCCGGCGCGAAGCCCAGCGGAGAGAAATAACTGTCGAGCCGACGCCGATCCACTCCGCGCTGACCCGGATAGCGCAGATAAATCGCCTGAGTATGACGCGTCAGCGCCAGATGCAGCGCCGAACTGACCGGGCTGTCGGCATTGAGATACAGCGGCAGACGGCGTAAATCCACCTCGCGCCAGTCGGCCAGCGCGCTACAGTCAAAACGCAGGCGGATCATCGAGCGGCCATCGGCTTCGGTCTGCAACGACGCCTCACTGAGCGCCAGCGGATTCAGCGTCATCGGGCGGGTAGTACGATAGCGGCAGCGGGTGGCTTTGCTGCCGACCGGTTGCGACAGCACTTCAAACCCGGCATCCACTTTATCGCTGACCTTCATTGCGCGATGATTTGGCGACAGCTCAACAATCGACAGCGACGGAATGGTGCGCAGATAGTGCGGCCACAACAGGCTGACCAGCCCTTCGGTCAGTTCCGGCAGGTCGTCATCGAGCTTTTCGCGCAGCCGCCCCATCATAAATGCAAAGCCTTCAAACAAGCGCTCAACGTACGGGTCGCGATCGCCGACTTTATCCAGATTCAGCATCGCAGCGCGATCGGGATGCGCCTGGGCAAACTCTTTCGCGGCGTCTTTCAGATAGCGCATTTCGGCTTCGTAATAGCGCAGGGTTAAATCATCCATTCGGACCTCAGAATCAATTTATAACAGCCACATCAGCCCGACATTACTGGCACAACACCGCTGCCTGCGCCGGGTCAATCGCCACCAGCCCGGCAAGCAGCGCATCAATTTGCTGCGCCAGCGCGACTTTATCGCCCTCGCTGCGCTGCAACTTAAGGCGCAGTAATTTCAGTAAACGCGCTTTTACTTCAAACATTAACGCCGGTTCCCACTGCGCCAGCTGCAATGGCGCGGCGCTGTGGTTCAGCTCACTCAGCAGATGCTGCGCCATCTCATTTTTGCCGCACTGCTCGGCGACGCGCGCCATCAGCAGGCGTTGCAACCAGCGGTCTCGCATCGAAGTCATCTCCGGCAGACTGGCTATCCAGCGCAATGCGGCATCCAGCCCTTCGCTGTCGGCTTTGGTCAGCGCCTCACCTTCCAGAGCATAAATATCGTAGTTTTCACCCGGCGTGACCGCCTGTGTATCGGGCTGCCAGCGCTGCTGATTGCCCTGCACATGCTGCTCGATCCACTGACGCGTGGTGTCATCGGCGAACGGCGTGCCGTCGTTAAAATATTGCAGCTCCAGCTCCGGCAGCCGTTCGAGAAACATTCCGAGGTCGCGCTTCGCAATCTCGCTCCACTGCTCATACGGATGGCCCGATTTCGTCAGCGCCTGGCAGGCGTACCACTGCAAATCGAGCCAGAAATGGTTTACCCCTTCGATAAACATCCGCTCGACCTGCTCCAGCAGCTCCATCCAGCTCTGTTGCAGATGCAGTCGCTTTAGCTGAGCGCGCAGTTCGGCACGCGGCGGCATCAGCCGGGTACGCCCCGCGCTGTCCTGTGGCGGCAACTGGTGCACCGTATCCCAGCGCACGCTGCGCATCAGTCGCGAACTGGCCAGCCAGCCCTGCGGCTGGTCGCGCAGATAACGCGACAGCTCGCGCGCCTGATCGAGCAAGTCACGCCCGGACTGAATCCGTTGCACCGCCGCAGGCGCGCTCTGTACCGCCGGTGCAGGCGCACTTTGCTCGCCCGAAACCACCGCAGAGGCGGCGGCGGGCACTTCACCGCCCGCCAGCGTCAGACGCTTTTCCAGCAGCTTGACCAGCCCGCTTAAATCCGGGCGGCTGGCGTCATCCCAATCGGCAAACTGGCCGTCGAGCAGCGCCAGTGCGGCAATAATATTCTCGATATCCTGACGACTGGCTTCGGGATACAGCGACAGGCTGTCCTGAATTTTGCTGCCTGCCAGCCACTCCAGCGCCGCTTTACGGCTTTTCGCCCGCGTCGGCAGTAGCTGTTGACCAAAGCGCTCCACCAGCCCGGCCAGCAGCGTCAGCCCCTCCGCCAGACCGCTTTCGCCCTCCTGATGCAGCCGCGCCCAGCTGTAGTAGGTCGCCACGCGCACATCTTTGCACTGTTCAGTTAACAGCTTCTGCGCCAGCTGCGCGATTAACGCGGTATCAACGCCGGAAAGCTTATTGACCTCTTCCCGCATCCGCTGAAAGTCATCGTCATACGCCGGATCGTCACCCACCGGTTGTTGCTCACTGATGGGGTGTAACCAGGCTTGCCATTGCTCCAGCTGCTGTTGCGCCTGCTGGCTGGCATCGCGCTGCGTAAAGCAGCGCTGAATTAATTTTTGCAGCATAAGGATTTCGCTTGTTACGCGGTTGATTAGAGGAAAATCTGTTGGGGCAGGCGGAAGCCTTTTAATTCCAGCAGCGCCAGCGGGCCGGAACCGGCTTCGGTGCGCAGGATATAGTTCAGCGGCAGACCATCCTGCGCTTTCCAGCTAATCTGATAACGGCTGCTGTCGAGCTGTTTCACATCCGCCCGCTCCAGCAGGCGAATCAGCCCCCAGCTGCCCTGATAATCCGCATACTGTCGGCTACCGGCAGTGACGCTCGACCAGTTAAGTAGCACGCCCGGTTTATACACGTTGCCTGGCCAGCTGACGGCGCTCCAGCTCTCCATCTGGTTGAAATATTTGATGTCCTGCCCGTCGATAGTGATATCGGTCTGAACCACATTGCGCGATGGCCGCGCCATCAGTTCGAAATGCATCCCGGCATCGCCGCTGGCAAACAGAATATCCGACAGCGCACTTAACTGATTAACCGCGCGCAGAAACGCCGGATTAATCTGCATGCCCTGGGTGTTCATCACATCCGGCACCCACTGATTACCCTCTTTATGCAGCACGCCGTTCAGGCGCGACTTGATAAAGGCGTCGATGCGACCGCTGTCGCTGCGCAGATATTTCGCCAGCAGCGGCAGTGAAGCATCACTTTGCGTGGTATTAAACGGATAACGTCCGGCGAATGACTTATTCCACTCATCGACAATCGCGTGCTGCCATTGGCTGTTCAGGCTTTCCGAGGTCGGCGACAGCACCTGCTGCCACGCCTGCTCCAGCGGCTGGACAAACAGCGCTTCACCTAAACCATTCCAGTCCTGACCGAGGCTGGCCGACATCAGGCTGCCGTAATCACGGGTATCCGCCAGATCGACGGATTTACCCTGGAAAACGGTCTGCGCCAGCGACTGCGCCATCGCCTGCGGATCGGCAGAATGGGTGATCTGTTGCAGCTTCAGGCGCACGCGATTCACCCGCGTCATAAAGGTTTGCAGACTAAGATTATTACTGCCCTGACCACCGGCATCGCCTTTAGCCAGCGCCAGCAGCGGCGTAAAGGTATCCGCCATTGGCGCAGGCATCACCACGCGGGTTTTCACTTCGCTGGCGGCGGGGGCGCTGAATACATCCTGCGCGCTGTTCAGTTGCTCAATCACCGTATACTGACCGGTCTCAGCCTGATAAACCACGGTATCCATCAGCGCCACCAACGGTGACTGGCGTGCATCGGTCATCAGCGTCATCTGGTCAATGGCATCAGACAGGCTGTCGCTGCTGTTCCAGCGGATACTGTTAAGGAAGTTCTGCCAGACATTGGCGAAGTCAGTAAAATAGTGGCTGGTCAGCCGTGCCTGCAAAGTATCTGGCGACAGATTTTTCTCCGCTGAGTCCGGGTTATCGGTCAGTACCCAGTCCACCGCCTCACGACGCTGAGCCACCCGTTTCGCAATCGCCGGTTTCACCTGCTGCTCCCACGCCTGACGGGTGAAAATCCCCGGCACGACTTCGCGGCTGGAAAACAACGAACCGGCATCGGTATCGCCGACCATCTGATTTAGCGTCAGCTCAGTAAAGGCTGGAGCCAGCTGGTGCAGCATCTGTTGATACAGACGATCTTCCACGCTGCGTGACGCGGTAGTGCGCAACAATGCGCGACGTGCGGCGCTAACCTGATTGCTGTCCGGCGTAATACGCCACTCAGGATGCTGCGGCAGATTTTGTGCATAGAAACCATACAGCGCAGGCGCGCTGCTCTGCCACATCCCCTCACTGACGCCTTCACGCTGCGGCCAGTTTTTTACCAGCCCGGCGGAGAGAAATGCCGCATCGCTTTTTTCCGGATGCGCCATCATCAGCAAGGTTTTCAGACGGTCATAATCCGCCTTCCGCGCCGCCGCAGGCATCTGCGCCAGCTGCTGCTGCAAGTGGCTGGCGGTCTGATCGCGCATCAGCGTATTATTGCTTCTGGCGTACCACGGCCAGAGAGCCGCCAGCCGATCGCCGCTCTGATCCAGACCAAAACGCTGATACCAGGGCGCACCATGGCGATGTTGATATTGCAGACGTGCAATTTCCTGCTGCAACGCCAGCTGACGGGCAATTCGCGTATCCAGCGGCTGCTTGCTGTCGCCTGCCGCCTGCGCCAGCTCACTGCTGGTTTTTAGCTGCGCACGATTGCTGGTAAATGACAGCAGACTGCCGAACGCCCACAGCGCCGCCAGCCCCATCACACTCCACTGCACGCACTTCTCCCATGGCACTCCAGGACGGTGCGCATGCTGATGTTGGATATCATCAAGCACACTTTTCCAGCTGGCGTCGGCCAGCCAGCTATGCTGCGCCACCGCCGGATTGTTGCCCGCAGGCAGACTAAACATCACACCGGCCAGATGCAGCGCCTGTGGACCGGCGATCAACGGTTGCAGGCTCTGTTTCAGCCGTGCAATACCGCCGGTTGCCAGCTCCTGAGCCAGTCGCAGCAGAAAATCATGGCGCGGATGAGCGATCAGCTGCTGCATACCCTGCTCACTCAGCCGCGGCGTCAGGGCGCATAACCCTTTTTCCAGTCCATCCGGCGAAGCATTGGCCGCCAGCAGACAACCCACCGGCTGGCTGACGCGTTCGCTTTGCTGCCACTCGCTGCGATGCAGTTCCCACAGATAGACCGGCACCTGCCAGCCGAGCGCCTGATAGCGCTGATGCAACTGACGAACCACCGCATCCACCTGCGCCGCCTGACGGCTCTGCTGCTCGTCAGCCACCCACAGCATCGCATCCACCGGACGACGACGGCGCAGCTTACGCAGCGCCTGCATTCTCTCCGCATCCGGCGCAGCAGTGGCGCTGCCGCCCCACACCAGCAGCGTGCCTTCGCCTTCCAGCCACTGCTGGCTGGCTAACCCCGGCACTAACTGCTCAACGCGCGGCGTATCGCCCAGCACCAGCAGAATGCGTACGCTGGATTTCCAGCGGCGGCCATAGCGGTAGCGGAGATGGGTGGTGAGGGTGTCGAGGAAATTATCCTGATGTTGTTCCAGTCGGGCTTCGTCTTGCGGATATAGCGTATTTTTACCGGCCTTGCTTTTTGCACGCGCAAGATGGAAAACGGAAGTGGCAGCAGGAATAAGAAGAACAATCAGTAAAACGATAACCGAGAGCAGCCAGACGATAACTTTTCTGACATTGCTATCAATTCCCAACTGCCCACCGTATTGCCAGATAAGCCAGCCCAACGCGGCTGAGATGATTGCAAACAAGGCGAAAATGCCGCCCCTGTTCCATTTTGTATTAACCATGCGTTATGACTCCAGTGATTGCACGGCGTGAATAAACCAGCCGCTGTGATGCTTCGCCAGCATCAAACATTCGCTTTTCATTACTAATGCCGTATCTGACGCCAGTCCTGCAGCTAACCATGCAGCACAGGGGCCGGGTAACCCGACAAAACGTTCAATATCGCGGATATGTTCCACTTTTAGCTCCCCTCCTTCCGCCAGGCTTTGCTGCAACATGGTTACGGTCAGCGGCATCGCTTGCTTATCAGCGCAGTAACAAGCAGTGGCACTTTTGGCGGTGGGTTGTGTGGTAATCAGGGTGCGGTAATCTTCGGCAAAGTGCTCTTCACCAGATAACATTGGCCGGTAAATTTTATTACTGGCTGGCAGTTGATGTTTTTCCGCCACATCATCTGCCGTCATAACAAAAACGCCTGATGCATCAGAAAACTTATTGTCTTCACTATGCTGAACAATCAAATAGATCTTCACACACTCCTGAGGGGTTTTAAGCCAGCGCTCAAGTTCGGTGTAGTAATCAACTTCAGTGGTGTGCATTGTTGGCTGCGGTAAAACATCAGACAGGCTTTGCTGCCACCAAATTTCTGCCTCCAGCAACAACTCTTTCTGCTGTTGTTGCTCAAGATTGCTGACCAGCAACAACTCAATGGATATCTGTCGGGGTAACGCCGCTAAAGCATTTTTTACTGAACCTAACAATGTCTGCACCGTGCTTTTGGCATCAGAATCGAGGTAATCAATTTTCTTCACCAGTCCGGCACTGGTTTCAATACGCTCTTCGGCTTTCGCAATCGTATTTGCAGTAATATTGCCGGGTAAAAATACATAGGATTTTACTAACGCGATATAACGCGCCGCCCAGACTTGCCAGGCTGCCTCAATCTGCTGACTCTCTTGCTGCCACGCATGCCAGCTATTATTTTTATGCGAGTAAATCAAATAGCGCATAAAAAGCATTAACATCAACACAGCAATTACGGCAGCCGTAACAGCGGCAACCTGAGAGATAGTAATCAAGCCTGGTCGTAATAAAGAGATTAAATTAAATGCAGAAACCGCAAGCATCAGCACTGCGGCTATTGCCGCAAAACATTTTGCTATTCCGGGCGGTTCAGGTTTAGCTACCATTTCAATAACAGGTTTATTCCAGCGCATATCAACCTACTGCCACTTCCGGCACGCTGGATATCAGCTGACAACCACACTCGCAGCGGCAACCCTGTACCGCAATCGGTTTGCCATCAGACATCCAGTCTGCAGCACCTTCAACAATTTTATTAACCCCATGGCCCGTTTGCGGACAGCTAACCTGGTCACCGATCAGCGCTACTTTTTTCCCATTGACGACCATCGTAGAGGATGCGGAAATTACCTGACCGCCGTGGCTGGTTTTATCGCCTAACAGGATAAATCCTTTTGACATAAGCACTCCTCAATCGTTTTTACCGAGGTAATAAGAAAGTTATTTTTTAGTCGTGTTTGTATTTGAAGATTAGTTAATTACGCAGCGGAAATTATAATTAGGTGGGAAACCATGACCTTCCTCACCAGGATAAGATTTCTCATGTTGCCGAAAAACAGATTGATTGGTCATAACTCCGCCTCCACTCTGATAACCGCGGACAACTTTTTCCGTGCCATTTTCTGGCCCCTGTGGATTATTTTTTTGAGATTGCCGATAGTATTTTTCACTATACCAATCCTTAACCCAGTCAACGCCGTTTCCTGCCATATCGTACAAGCCGGATTTATTAGGCGGAAATTTTCCAACGGGTATATTATAAACTGACTCATCTGTCATCTGATAGCGTTGCTCTCCAGATGGAATATCTTTACCATATTCAAAATTTCCGCTTCCGGTTGCATAAACAACAAGTTCCCCACCACTGCGGGCAGAATATTCCCATTGCGCTTCGGTTGGCAAAGAAATATTTTTCCCTGCAGACTTTCCAAGCCATAAGCAAAACTCATTTGCCTGATCCCAGGTAACTGATACAGGCATATCAGGAGCGCGTAATTTAGGGTTTGACTTTAGAACCTTAGGTAGCTCGAGTTTATCTTTACCTGTTACTTCGGTATAAACATCATAGTCTTTGTAAGTGACTTTATATTTACCGATACTAAAATCACTCAGCGTAACGTCATGCAATGGTTTATTATCATTCTCACCTGTCAGTGGCAGCTTTTCTCCAATAAGACGCCCGAAGTCGCCCATTTGGAAAGTTCCGCCTTTAATGACCACCATATTATTAAGTGAACGGTTAACTAATTTATCTATTTCGTCTTTATCTTTCGTCGAAAAATTATCTGAATAGTCGCAAGAGGAAATAAAAACAGGAATTGCTAACCATAAAAATCGTTTCATGCACCTCCACAAGGGTTTTAATTAGGCTGTTTTCTACGGATTAATAACGCATCGGGCATTATAATAAGGCATCAACACTCCTTTTTCTCCAACGTCAGGAACCTTAGACTGACGAAAAATTGTCTGATTAGCAAAGGCGCCACCTCCTCCCTGATAACCCCGGATAACTTTCCTGGTTCCTTTAGTAGGCCCTTGTGGATTAATTTTTTCCGAGTTCGCATAATAGTCTGGGTCATACCAGTCAATCATCCAGTCAACGCCATTTCCAGCCATGTCATACAATCCCAGTGGAGTTGGCGGAAATTTCCCCACCGGATAATTCATTGATTCCATTCCTGACATTTCCTCGGCTTGCTTATCCGAAGCGATATTACGGCCTTGTTCGTACTTACCGTTATCCGTGGCATAGATTACAAACTTACCAGCATTACGTGCCGCATATTCCCATTGAGCTTCAGTTGGCAGATCGATATTTTTTCCTGCAGATTTACCTAACCACTGGCAGTACTCTCTGGCCTGCTGCCAATTAAGTGCCGCTGGCATATCAGCAGTCTGAACCTTATCTTTATGATCTTTATATCCGTAAGGAACCTCTGGTTTATCCAGATGCTTTATCTTTGCGTAAATATCATAGTCACGCCAGGTCACTATGTACTTGCTTATGCTAAAATCGCTCAATGTAACGTCATGGAGGACTTTATTATCGGGCTCAGTTGTTAACGGTAATTCATCCCCAACTAGCGGGCCAAAATCTCCCATTCTAAAGTTACCACCTTTTACACTCACCATATTTTCTATAGAGCGGTTAACTAACTCTTGCTGAGATTTCTGTTTTCTAATATCTAGCCCACTATTATTATCACAAGAGGAAGTTATTAATGATATAAGAGTAATTAAGGCAGGTAATTTCATTTAAAACACCCACAAATAAAAACATTTAGAAAAAATCATAAAGAACATATACAGAAAAGTCACTTCCAAAAATTCCAATTAAAAAATTAGTTAATAACACATCTAAACTTATATATAGGAGATATTCTTATATATTTTTTCTTAATATCGGGAGAAAGGTGCTGTCTGAATACAGTGTAGTTAGTTAACTCTGCCCCTCAGCTTAAAAACCCGCGAACTACTTTTTCCTGATCTTTATTTTGACCTTGTGGGTTTTTGGCGAGTAATTTTCTAATAATCAAGACAATACCAATCCTCGACCCAATCAACGCCATTCCCTGCCATATCATATAATCCAAGAGGTGCAGGTGGAAACTCTCCAACTGGATAGTTGAAAGCAGGTATGCCTGTCTTTTTGAATTTTGATCCAGAAGTGGAGAGTTAATTCCAGGGTTATAATTCCCATCTTTGGTTGCATAAAAATTTAGTTTCCCGCCATCTCTTGCAGCATATTCCCATTGTGCTTCCGTGGGCAACTAAACTTTCCTTCAAGATTGCTTACCAATCCACCTGCAAAGAATTTTTAGCCTGCTCCTATGTAACTGATACTGGCATACTATCATTACGAAGCTCTGGATAGTCGTCATAGTAATCAGGTAATTTAACCTCTGGAAAATCTGCCAATTTTGTGTATTTATCGAACTCTTTATACCTGCTATATATTAACTGATACTGAAGTCAATCAGCGTAACGTCATGCAAAGGTTCATCACCACTCTCACCTGTCAGTGGCAGATTTTCTCATGTAAGACGCCCGAAGTCGCCCACCTGGAAAGTTCAGACTTTTAAAACCACAATATTATCAAGGTAGCGACTTATCAGTTCATCCTGCATTCTTTGATAATCAGCACTAAGTTTACCACTATCATCACATGCGGATACCATCAAGCTTAATAGAACAAGAATCCTATTTGTTAAAATTTAAAAAAGTTTAATTATAGAATATTTGTAGAAAATTAAATGACCAATTGAAGGTAAATACTCTCCCACCTGCAATATTTTAATTAATTACTTATTAACCACGCATCGGAAATTATATTTGGGTGGAAACCCACGGCCTTCCTCTCCAGGATAGGGTTTCGCATGTTGCCGATATACAGACTGATTAGTCATAACTCCGCCTCCACTCTGATAACCACGGACAACTTTTTCCGTGCCATTTTCTGGCCCCTGCGGATTATTTTTTGGCGATTGACGATAGTATTTTTCATTATACCAGTCTTTAACCCAGTCAACACCATTTCCTGCCATATCATATAATCCAGATTTGACAGGCGGGAACTTTCCAACGGGAATATTAAATAGCGGTTCATCTGTCATTTGAGAACGTTGCTTGCTGGAAGGAATATCCTTGCCGTATTCAAACCCTCCACTTCCTGTCGCATAAAGAATAAACGCCCCGCCACTTCTGGCAGAATATTCCCATTGCGCTTCGGTTGGCAAAGAAATATTTTTTCCTGCAGACCTTCCAAGCCATAAGCAAAACTCATTTGCCTGATCCCAGGTGACTGATACAGGCATGTCAGGAGCCCGCAGCTTAGGATTTGATTCTAAAGCTTTAGGTAGCTCAAGTTTATCTTTACCTGTTACTTCGGTATAAATATCATAGTCTTTGTAAGTGACTTTATATTTACCGATGCTAAAATCACTCAGCGTAACGTCATGTAATGGTTCATCATCATTCTCACCTGTAAGTGGAAGTTTTTCTCCTATAAGACGCCCGAAGTCGCCCATCTGGAAAGTTCCGCTTTTCATATCTACCATCTGAGAAAGTTGATTTTCAATTAGTTTTTTTTCAAGTTCTTTATTTTTATCCGAACCTGAACCATCGCATGATGATAATAAAAATGGCAAAGCAACATAAAAATATTTAATCATAATCAACCTATGCTATTCTATTATTTTCATCTTCTTGCTCATTAATTATAGCAAGGTATTCATCCATTAAGCTTGAAGGGATTTCTCTCAATTCATCATCAGGTGACACTTCGTGTCCATCTGGTAAGTCATTATATAATTTAGCTAATTTCTTGCCATATTGTGTTGATAGCTCACCCAATTGATAAACCTCTCCCTCTGACAAGAACTCTATAACTTTCCTTTCATTACCTTTCCAGTCACTCTTAATTGTATCATCAGCAGGCCTTGCTGAAATATGCTGCATTACATTACGATAATCTGATTTAGACTGTACCCACCTAAGTGAATTGAATATTGCTTGCTTCCTTAATTTCACTGGGCCAAACTTAAGAACATTAATACGCTGACTCAATTTATCGGACAATACATTATAGTTTTGGTTTCTTGGGTCAACATAATCCCATCCACTGTTATCCATTAGCATGTAAATAACAGCCCCCTTAGACTCAGGAGGTGTATACTTCAGTACTTCTGGACTTTGATTTATCTTAACCATTAACCTGACTCTCTTATTCTCTTCACATAGAGAGTCATAGAGCTGGAAATATGCACTTTCCGCATCTGAAACTATAACTTTTCCGAGATCAACACCTTTACTAATCGCAATCAAAGGAATGGTACAAAATGTCTTATAGGCATCTACAGCCATTACTGAAAGAGCTTTCTGATAATCAATATTCCTCAGTAAATAGATAAAAAACTCAAAAAAATCATATATGGTGTTGGTACTGACCTCAAATCCTATTGACCCTTTCGCTCCCACCCCCCAGCACAAACCCGCTTTGCAATAAATTCGGAATCTACCTGAAACAAAGGTAACGTAGAATGTTCCACCGCCACCTGCTCCCGCCTGAAATTTAAATTCAGGTTTTATCTCAGCGAAAGAACGGAAATCTTTATCATCGTCACTTTTCCCTTCATTCAGTTCAGAAAGCTCCGGTGGCTTCCACTGTAGCGCACCCGCAATATTGCCACCGACTTCAACTCCGGCAAACGCTGCAAGTTCTCCTCCCGCCTTCGCATCAGGGATTTCAACAGAAATATCAGATGAACTCACACCAGGCAGCTGATTTAATTTTAATTTAGCCCTGGAGCCTCGGATGCCATAGGATTCGGACATATCCTTGCCTGTGTCAAGTGATATTCCGGCTTCAACTGCAAGGCTCGCACCAACGCTACCCGATGCTTCTATTGTTAATTTTAATTTAATAAAGCCAACAGATCCCAATGTTCCATTAGGTGTCACTTCGCATTTATTTTTCGCACAGAAAGCTTTGTCGGCAGCAACTTCAGCACGCAATGGAAACTTAATCTCCCGCCCCACTTTGTCAGGGAAATGGAATGCAGCCTCTGCTTTAGCTTCACCCAGCACAAAACTGGCATTTGCTTTAAGCTTTAGATCACCGTTTTTCAACATAGGGTTAAACTCGCTTTCCAACCCTACACCACTGGTAAACCGCATTAGCTGTGCCTGGGCGCTGAGATCCACATTCTTATTTTTATTAAAAGAATCAGATAATGAATCAGAATTCTCTTTGATTGTCTCATTCATTTTTTTTGCCCAACTACTCAGAATGACATTTGTTTCCAGCTTATCAAATTCATCCTTTAAAAAATCCGTCTTTATTTTGCTTTCAACTTCAGAGTATTTTTCTTTAAGTTTGGCCGTGTCAATCACACTTCGTTCACGGGTTTTCGGCTGACGATTCCCATTCTCATCGGTGACATAAGTCGTATATTGTTTTTTTTTGAAAAAGCTGTCTTCCGTACCCTTATTATCACCACCACTAAGTTTATAGGTTCTCCAGTGATTTCTTATTCGGTTAGAACGAACATAGGTCTTCTTAAAACCAACAGCCCCTTTCTTTGACATCGGAATCAATTCCATGATGCCAATACCACTATCCTTACTACCTTCACTTAGTAATTCGGCATCACTGACTTCAGGCGTCAACTCTGCTAATGCATTACGTAGTTCTTCTGTTGTTTGATTAACTTTGTCATAAGCCTGGTTCATCAGGCTCTCGGCTTTAGCTTTGTTAACTTTAACAATGTCAATACACTGATCAGTTGCTTTCTCAAGCTCAGCCTTTGCGGCCAACTGAGCATCGATCAGGCGACTTAACAGGTCTTGTTCTTGTAAAAAATTATTATGATCGCTACCCGGCACCAGCAAAAAGGCTCCGCTACCAGGATGAAAATAGAGCTCGCTACCCGCGCTGACTTTGGCTGGAATTCCCTTAGATACAGCTTCAGTATTACCTTGCTGTTTTTCATTATTAGACATTCTTGTTATCCTCTGAATTTAGCGAACTATCAGATAAATTCGATCTGCATGCTATCTGGTTTAGCCGTATAAACTTCAGCTGTTTTACCTTCAGCATCCGTATATCCTTCGAAGGTCTTCCCTTCACTGGTTGTAATCCGATAGCGTTTATTTGGCAGAATCTGACCACTATTTTCATCAGTGGCAACAAAGTACTCGCTAAACCCAACCGGCAATTCAGGTGGCGTAACGTTGATATTTGCGGATCCCATCTTCTGCACGTTTTGGCTTTTAAGCAGAATATTCCCCGGACATCCCAACTCAATATTACCGTCTTTCAGACGGATATATCCGCCGCCGCAGGTAAGTAATAATTCTTCGTACGCACTTACCGTGACTTTATTATTAACGCTGGTAATCGAAACATCTTCCTTCGCCAGCAGGTTCATCGCATCGCCCTGCGCCTGGATATCCACCTTGCCCTTTCCGGCAAACAGCTTCATACCCGCTTTCCGTGCGAACAGGCTCACCGACTCTCCGGCAGAAGCCGTAAACGATTTCCCGCTGCTGATGTCGGTGTTCTGCCCCGACATTATCCCCACGCTTGCGCCCCCCGAAGCCACGCGCACCGCTTTCGGGCTGATCATCCCCATCCCTTCCGGCGCGTGCATCAGCATCCCGGGCTGATTCAGCGCGTCCAGCGCCTCGTTCAGGGCCTGCTGGCTGTCGGTGTCACCTGCCGTCGCCTGCGCGCTGGCCGCGGCCTGCGACAGGCTTTTCGCCAGCGACAGCGCATTCTCCAGCTGGGCCACCGCCGCCTGCATATCCAGCGCTTCACCCTGCCCCTGCTCCTGCGCATCCGCACTTAAAAACAGCCCCTTACCCGCGCGAATCGCACCCCACTGGTCGCTGCGCAGCTCGAAGCCTTCGCCGCGCGGCTGGCGCTGGCCGTCGACCAGATGCCCGAGGTTCAGCTGGCTTTTGCCGCCGTACTCGGTGGACAGCTTGATATGCTCTTTGCCGCGCTCGTCTTCCATCCGCAGCTTGTTGTTGGCCGGGGTGCGCAGCACGTTGCGCTTGTGGTTAGCGGCGGTGACGTGGTCGCCGCTGCGCGAGTTATGCAGCGCGTACGCGATATACGGGCGGTCCGGGTTCCCCTCTTCAAAGGCAATCGCCACTTCCGCACCGGCAACCAGCGGCATATGCAGGCCGTAGGTATCGCCGCCGTACGGCTTCGCCAGCCGCACCCACAGGCTTTCATAGCCGCTTTTCCAGCGGGCGAGGTCAAAGTCAAACTTCACCCGGTAGCGCCCGTTTTCATCGAGGTGCGCATAGCGGTCGTTTTCGGTGACGCTGGTGACGCGCGCCTGCAGGGTCCCGGCGATGGTCGGGCGCGGCTTCAGCGCCGGGCGGAAGCCGACGGTTTCGCTGTAGGGAATGCCGTGAAACGCCAGGCTGAAGCTGCTGTCGCGACCGCCCCGGCTGCTGATGCCGCTGATGACCACCCCTTTGCTGAACGACTGCGGCACCGCACCAGTAATTTCCAGCATCTGTCCCGGTTGCAGGGTGGCGCAATTGCTTTCGCCGTGCAGCTGGTGCCCGGCGTTCAGCAGGCGCTCGTGGCGCAGGCGGGCGTAGAACGCCCCGGCTTCCGCCGCCGGGTCCTGGTTTTCACCCTGCGTCAGGAAGTTGTCGCCGTAGCGATACACCTCGCCATAAGTGGTTTCATCGCCGCCGGTGACGTCGGCGCGGCTCAGCAGGCCGTTACCGGCCTCGCGGTAGTTGTAGTCCTTGACCTGCACCGATTTGCTCACCACCTGGTGCGCGGCGCTCAGCTTCCACACCGATTCGCCGGCGCTGTCGTTCATGCCGGACAGCGCGCGCAGCGGCAGGCTGACGTCAAACTGGTAAAACTGCTGGTCGTCGGCGAAGACCACGATTTCCTGTTGCAGGCGGCCGTCGGCCTCAAAGCGATACCAGATGCCCACTTCCGACAGCAGGCGCTCGATAAACGCCAGGTCCGACTCCTGCCACTGCATCACCTGCTCGCGGCGCGGGTAGCGGTTGCGCAGGCGGAAGTCGAACTGCCAGCCTTCAAACTGGTGGGTGTCGCGCAGCACCTGCTCGACGATTTCCGGCACCGACTGGTTCTGGAAAATCGCCGGGCGGCTGGCATTGCCGAGCAGCACCAGCCGTGGCTCCAGCGTGGCCTGGTAGCGGGTTTCGTCCACCGACGAGGAGAGGCGCTGAAACCGGGTCAGCACGCCGTGCACCGCGCGCGGTTCCGCCGCCGGCAGCGAGAAACCGGCCAGTTCGGTGCCCGGCAGGTTAAAGCTGAAGGTGGCGTTTTTCAGCAGCATCTGCTGCGGGCCGATATCGCTGTCGCGGCTGGTAAAGGTGATGACGTAGCGATAGCCGCGGCTGAGAAACTCCTCGCCGCTGAATGACTCAACGTCCAGCGCCGCCGCGCCGCCTTCCACCGTCAGCGAGTAGCGGTTCAGCGCACCGCTGAGCTTCTGGCTGACTTTTGCTGCTAAATCCGCGAGTGCCATAGTTACGCCTCCTGTTCAGTGGCAGCAAAACTTCGGGGAATCCCCTCTATGGCATCAGATGAATAGCTACCGGGTATGAAGTTTGCGACCATAATTAAAGAAGCGGGTATTATCACAACTCAATAGTATTTACTGATGAATGATAAAATCTTAATGGATATATATCCGCAACATTGAGAGTGTATGAATAACCTATGCGATAAAAATAAAGCGTTAAAAACCCGAATGCTCTTGTAACTTATTGCATCGCTCTCAGCCTTTTAAAGTCAGGAAAATGCTGAGGCGATTCTACTGTACCATCAGGATAGATAACCTTGTAATTACTTCCCAAACCAACGCCTTCCGGTTGACTGGCTTTTACAACCTTATCAGTATGTATAGCGGGTGAGAATTTTATTCTTCCTGATTTTTTCACACGATAATAAATATAATAATTTTCTTTACGTATACTCAAAACTTTCTTTTTCTCTGGCGAATGATAGCTCACAATAACAGGATAATAATCGCCAGTTACCTCTTGATCACCCTCTATAACTGAAAATGTTCCATTTGTGACCTGCGGAATATTTTCATCTAACGTAAAAACAGCTCTTGCAGGAGAATTTTCAGTGATATTATCACCGAACTCTTGAGGTTTATTAAATTTAAAGTTAACTGTTACGTTGCTTAATTTCCAGTCACAAGCGCCTCCACCATCATAGGGAATCTGAAGCTTCTGCAATCCCTCGCTTCCTTTTGAACTCAACGATTCTTTTACGATGTTGTAGCCGGGAATTTCATAAGCATCACCATTGGAATTGCTTTCTTTCTTTTTGCAAATGTTTGATCTATACAATATTCTTAACGGCAACACATCAATCTCTGAAGGTACTTTTACTTCAAATATAATTTTTTCAGAGTTTTCAGGTGGGTTAAGCGAACGATCTCTGTCACAACTAATAACCAAAAACGCCAAAATTAGAATTACTATTCTAGTGAATAATCTCATTATTTTCCTTAGCTATCTGACTGAACCGTAGCAATGCTTTTTTTCCAGCGTTATCTGATTCAGTCTCAGCCAGTGTCGTTGAAAGCATTTCTTGTAATTGGATAAATTTATGATTGCGATTCGTTTCGTGAATATCATTAGTCATTGATGATTCAGATTTTTTCATCTGTTTAATGAATTGATTAAGAATTATTTTTCTGTTTAACTTACGTTTTTTATCTACTAATTCTATTAATTGATTATTAATAAAGGGCATATACTGTCCTGACATGGAATGATCCCGGGGATCTGTAATCATAGTATCTAGTTCCGCATTAGTATGTTTAGGAAAAAAACGTTCAAGACTTTCATCATCAATACATTTAATAAAAGCCTTCTGATTTTCCTCTGCTCTGCGAGAACACTCTACATTTAATTCAGGGACAAGATATAACTTTGTGACCTTGATGTATCTATATTGTATTGTTTTCTTCGGTGTAGCCCCCCCGCCACCACCGATCCATAAAATAGGCTGCTCTCTGGTCTGCACTACGGATTGTTGTGCTGTGAAAAATGCCACAATACTACCATGATGCCAGAACGGGTCTCCAAACTTCATTTTTAATATTGTTTGGGGTAGCATTTTCCAATAAGACCAGTAAAAACCGAGAGCCAGACCGGGTGGTCCATAAATATTATAAAGCCAGCTATCGAGGTCTGCTTGCGGAGGAACGCAAGGAACAGTATCCGCATCATTTACATGACGAAAATGTATTATATCCGTCAAAGATGAAATAGCAGAAGCTGTAAATGTTCGTGGCATTCCATAAGTATATAGCACTGGTTCAAAACTTCTTAGCTCCGCCGAATTAATAAGTGCAAGAGCTCCACCTAAACTATGCCCACAAAGGAAAAGCTTGCAGTTGCTTAAAATTTCAACCAACTTATCAAACTCTACAGGAAATAATTTTTTTGCAAGTCTAAATGCAGAAATAAAACCATAATGGACCTGACCTGCAGCTACTATTTCAGGACAGGGAATTGGCCGAAAACTAGCGTCTGTAAAAGCATCAGTTCTGGTCCAGGTTCCTCGCCATGCAACAACAACATGTTCCTTGTTGTAAACATAAAACAATTGTGTTGTACCTTCCGGTGTCTCGCGTTCATTGGTATCTATAAACACAAATTCCAAATACCTCTGACTAAAGGGTACATCAATTACTACTGAATAATAAACGCCAGATTCTTCTGATACCTCAGGAACTTGAGACAAATCTAAACACTTTCTGTTAAAAAAAACATCCACTACATCTTTTTCGTTATAAGCCAGGTCAGCCATAACCCCAAGATTATGCGCATTAACTACTGAATATTTATTATTGTGATGTAATTTTAATACCCAGGCACGAAAAGGACATATTTCGACAACATGTCTTTTTTCCAGGTCATATTCTGAAATAGTTAACCCTTTAAGAGCAGTATCTTCAGGGAAATGAAATTCAGGGAGGGCATCATTTACCCAGTCTGAAATTTCCGGAGTGGCATCGCATAATTCGCCGATCTTCACATAGTGATACCGATGACCATTATGCAGCGCCACTTCCTTTACTTCTGAATCGCTCTCTTTACGTCCTGTTCGTAATGGGCGACTTTCCATTTCATTTGTTAGTGCCTGAGCCTTAATAAACAGTGTTAAACTTAAACGGTCTAATCCTTCAATACTTATAATTCCACGATCATCACTGCTTCCATCATATTTTTTACTATCGCCACTGTGCGAAGCCAGATTAACCGCCCGATAGGGCATATTAGCAACTGCTTCGCCCTCTTCATCTACAAGCTGAAACTCAACCCAGTATTTTTTTTGATTACTCTTTACTGTAACCGTCTTCCTCTCACCTGTCAGCGAGGTCTGATGTTGGTTCATTCTGATAGAATCCTTTTAAAAGAAAAAATAGCGATATCATTTCTAAAAATTAAATTATTTAGCCTTTTTTGGAAATCTTCAAACTTACGATCTTTATGATTTCCGATGCAATCAATACCACTCCAAAAATCAGAATACTTTTAATATCCACGGCCTTAATTAGCCAGGGTAGAAATGATAATGAGGGTATAGCAAAAAATAGTCTAAACGGTGTCTGTGCATAGACAATATAGTTAACCAAGCCTTTCTGCCTTATCAAAAAGTAAGCAGAAAAAACAATCGACAATGTTAATAATAGCGAAAGGGCAAACGTAATCACAGCATAAAAAGTATGTATCTCAGTTAAATTCCCAAAATCTATAACATCGCTAATTAAAGGGATTCTTCCTTTCTCAATATTAAGGTAAATGAAACGAATAATATAAAATACATCCATCCCCCCCCAGAAGAAGCATACCCATTTATACCTCATTTCGGATCCTTCTTCTCGTATACTTCATCTGCGGTAACCGGTTGCCAGTGCCACGACTTACCACCAACCGCCCAGGAATCCTCGCCTTCCAGGTAAGTTTGGGTTATAATTCTTTTATCTCCATAGCGATGAATTGCTGAACGTTGCCTCATTTCATCTCCTGCACCTTCCATCAGAGGTTTCCACTGCTGTATTTTATCTCGTTTTGTATTCTGATAATCCTTACCATCTGAGCCAATCACTCTCCCTTCATCTCCCATTGATGTCAGACGATTTATCGCAAGTATCGCGCTGTTTTTTAGGCCATGATAATCATTATCAATGGTTACCCAGCGCCCTGGACCTTCTTCCGGTAACTCATCGGGGAACTCGATGCTTATCGTTCCAGGAGATGCAGTGTTAATCTCCATTGTATTGCCATCTTTATCAGATGTGCCTTCGAACACTTCACCTTCAGCTGTAGTAATTCGATATGCAATAAAGGCTTGTGGTTCACCGGTATTATCATCAGTCAGAACATAGCCACCGCTATAACCTACCGGCAATTCAGGTGGCGTAACGTTAATATTTTCGGAGCCCATCTTCTGCACGTTTTGGCTTTTAAGCAGAATATTCCCCGGACATCCCAACTCAATATTACCGTCTTTCAGACGGATATATCCGCCGCCGCAGGTAAGTAATAACTCTTCGTACGCACTTACCGTGACTTTATTATTAACGCTGGTAATCGAAACATCTTCCTTCGCCAGCAGGTTCATCGCATCGCCCTGCGCCTGGATATCCACCTTGCCCTTTCCGGCAAACAGTTTCATACCCGATTTCCGTGCGAACAGGCTCACCGACTCTCCGGCAGAAGCCGTAAACGATTTCCCGCTGCTGATGTCGGTGTTCTGCCCCGACATAATTCCCACGCTTTCGCCCCCCGAAGCCACGCGCACCGCTTTCGGGCTGACCATCCCCATCCCTTCCGGCGCGTGCATCAGCATCCCCGACTGATTCAGCGCGTCCAGCGCCCCGTTCAGGGCCTGCTGGCTGTCGGTGTCACCTGCCGTCGCCTGCGCGCTGGCCGCGGCTCGCGACAGGCTTTTTGCCAGCGACAGCGCATTCTCCAGCTGGGCCACCGCCGCCTGCATATCCAGCGCCTGACCCTGCCCTTCCGGCTGCGCATCCGCACTTAAAAACAGCCCCTTACCCGCGCGAATCGCGCCCCACTGGTCGCTGCGCAACTCAAAACCTTCGCCGCGCGGCTGGCGCTGGCCGTCGACCAGATGCCCGAGGTTCAGCTGGCTTTTGCCGCCGTACTCGGTGGAGAGCTTGATATGCTCTTTGCCGCGCTCGTCTTCCATCCGCAGCTTGTTGTTGGCCGGGGTGCGCAGCACGTTGCGCGTGTGGTTGTCGGCGGTGACGTGGTCGCCGCTGCGCGAGTTATGCAGCGCGTACGCGATATACGGGCGGTCCGGGTTGCCCTCTTCAAAGGCAATCGCCACTTCCGCACCGGCAACCAGCGGCATATGCAGGCCGTAGGTGTCGCCGCTGTACGGCTTCGCCAGCCGCACCCACAGGCTTTCATAGCCGCTTTTCCAGCGGGCGAGGTCAAAGTCAAACTTCACCCGGTAGCGCCCGTTTTCATCGAGGTGCGCATAGCGGTCGTTTTCGGTGACGCTGGTGACGCGCGCCTGCAGGGTCCCGGCGATGGTCGGGCGCGGCTTCAGCGCCGGGCGGAAGCCGACGGTTTCGCTGTAGGGAATGCCGTGAAACGCCAGGCTGAAGCTGCTGTCGCGACCGCCCCGGCTGCTGATGCCGCTGATGACCACCCCTTTGCTGAACGACTGCGGCACCGCACCAGTAATTTCCAGCATCTGTCCCGGTTGCAGGGTGGCGCAATTGCTTTCGCCGTGCAGCTGGTGCCCGGCGTTCAGCAGGCGCTCGTGGCGCAGGCGGGCGTAGAACGCCCCGGCTTCCGCCGCCGGGTCCTGGTTTTCACCCTGCGTCAGGAAGTTGTCGCCGTAGCGATACACCTCGCCATAAGTGGTTTCATCGCCGCCGGTGACGTCGGCGCGGCTCAGCAGGCCGTTACCGGCCTCGCGGTAGTTGTAGTCCTTGACCTGCACCGATTTGCTCACCACCTGGTGCGCGGCGCTCAGCTTCCACACCGATTCGCCGGCGCTGTCGTTCATGCCGGACAGCGCGCGCAGCGGCAGGCTGACGTCAAACTGGTAAAACTGCTGGTCGTCGGCGAAGACCACGATTTCCTGTTGCAGGCGGCCGTCGGCCTCAAAGCGATACCAGATGCCCACTTCCGACAGCAGGCGCTCGATAAACGCCAGGTCCGACTCCTGCCACTGCATCACCTGCTCGCGGCGCGGGTAGCGGTTGCGCAGGCGGAAGTCGAACTGCCAGCCTTCAAACTGGTGGGTGTCGCGCAGCACCTGCTCGACGATTTCCGGCACCGACTGGTTCTGGAAAATCGCCGGGCGGCTGGCATTGCCGAGCAGCACCAGCCGTGGCTCCAGCGTGGCCTGGTAGCGGGTTTCGTCCACCGACGAGGAGAGGCGCTGAAACCGGGTCAGCACGCCGTGCACCGCGCGCGGTTCCGCCGCCGGCAGCGAGAAACCGGCCAGTTCGGTGCCCGGCAGGTTAAAGCTGAAGGTGGCGTTTTTCAGCAGCATCTGCTGCGGGCCGATATCGCTGTCGCGGCTGGTAAAGGTGATGACGTAGCGATAGCCGCGGCTGAGAAACTCCTCGCCGCTGAATGACTCAACGTCCAGCGCCGCCGCGCCGCCTTCCACCGTCAGCGAGTAGCGGTTCAGCGCACCGCTGAGCTTCTGGCTGACTTTTGCTGCTAAATCCGCGAGTGCCATAGTTATGCCTCCTGTTCAGTGGCAGCAAAACTGAGGGTGATGCCCTCTTCGTCGTGGTAACCCAGCGCCAGCTGCGTCGGTTTGTCCTGCTGCGCCAGTCGCTGTAACAGCGCCTGCGACAGTACCGGCAGGATCTGCTGATTCAGCAGGCTGTCGATATTGCGCGCGCCGCTGTCCGGCAGCAGGCAGGCGCTGACCAGCGTGTCGTACAGGCTCTCTTCGATACTGCATTGCAGGCCGTAATGGCGTTGCAGACGGCGCGCCACCTGGTCGAGTTTGATCGCCACAATCCGGCGCAGCGCTGCTGCCCCCAGCGGGCGGTAGATAATGGTCTGGAAGCGCGCCAGCAGTGCCGGCTGGAAGTGATCGCGCAGGATCGGCCGCAACAGCTGATTCAGCGTGCGGGTCGGTGCTTCCGGCTGCTGATCCAGCAGCGCCATCAGCTCGTCGCTGCCCAGGTTGGAGGTCATCAGAATCACGGTATTACGGAAGTCAATTTCACGCCCTTCGCCATCGCGCATCACGCCGCGATCGAAGACCTGATAAAACAGGTTCAGCACATCGCGATGGGCTTTTTCCACTTCATCCAGCAGTACCACGCTGTACGGGCGTTTCCGCACCGCTTCGGTCAGAATGCCGCCCTGACCGTAGCCAACGTAGCCCGGCGGTGAGCCTTTCAGCTGGGAAACGGTGTGCGCTTCCTGATATTCCGACAGATTGATGGTGATCAGCGCCTGGTCGCCGCCAAACAGCGTGTCGGCCAGCGCCAGCGCCGATTCGGTTTTCCCGACGCCGCTCGGGCCAACCAGCAGAAATACCCCCAGCGGGCCATTTTCTGCCGTCAGGCCGGTTTTCGAGGCGCGCAGGCGCTGGGCGATGGCGGTTAATCCGGCATCCTGGCCAATCACCCGCTGTGCCAGCTGCTGTTCGAGTTGCAGCAGGTTAGTCTGTTCATCTTTCATCAGGCTACCAGGCGGTACGCCGGTCCAGTCGGCAATCACCGCCGCTACGGTACGCGCATCGACGTCCAGCGACAGCAATGGCGTATTGCCCTGCAATGTCGCCAGTGCCTGTTGCAGTTCCGCCAGTGGCGCGGAATGATCCTGCTGCTGACGCGCGTCGAGAATCTGCTGCGCCAGCGCTTTTTCCTGCTGATACTGCTGTTCGGTCTGTTCGCTTTGCTGTTGCAGCGCAGCGCGGCGCTCGGCAATCACTGTCAGCCGTGAATCGTCGCCGTCCGGCTGAAGCGCCAGATCCTGTTCGATCGCCTGTTGTTCCATCTCCAGCGCCGCCAGTTCGGCGCGCAGCTGCACCAGCTGTTCCGGCTGGGTGTCGAGGCTCATACGCACGCGGGCGCTGGCGGTATCGAGCAGATCGACCGCTTTATCCGGTAACTGACGCGCGGTGAGGTAACGGCGCGACAGGGTAACCGCCGCCTGCACCGCCGCATCCTGAATATGCACGCCGTGGTGTTGCGCATAGCGAGATTTCAGGCCGCGCAGCATCAGGCTGGCGCGCTGATCGTCCGGCTCGTCGACTTTGACCATCTGGAAGCGACGCTCCAGCGCGGCATCCCGCTCGAAATATTGTTTATATTCAGACCAGGTGGTGGCGGCAATGGTGCGCAATTCCCCCCGCGCCAGCGCCGGTTTTAGCAGGTTGGCGGCATCGGCACCGCCCGCCTGGTTACCGGCACCGATAATGGTGTGGGCTTCGTCAATAAACAGCAGCACCGGGTTTGGCGATTGCTGCACGGCGTCAATAATGCTTTTAAGTCGTTGTTCGAATTCGCCTTTGACGCCAGCCCCCGCCTGGAGAATGCCGAGGTCGAGAGTGCGCACCGAGACCATTTTCAGGCTGTCCGGCACGTTACCTTCGGCAATGCGCAGCGCCAGTCCTTCCACCAGCGCGGTTTTACCGACGCCAGGTTCACCGACCAGGATCGGATTGTTTTTACGGCGACGCGACAGAATATCGATCATCTGGCGGATCTCATTATCGCGCCCTAACACCGGATCGATCTTGCCCTGCTTCGCCTGATCGGTCAGATCCTGGGTAAATTTGTTGAGCACATTTTGCAGTGCTTCAGAAAGGGTAGGATTGCCCTCAACTGGGGGGGTATCGGTTATCTCGCTCACTGCTGCGCGCTCAGCCAGCTGCACTTCCGGGCGCTCTTCCGACTGCTCATCCAGCAGCGGGCGCAGGCGTTGCAGCTGTGTCGGCGTCAGGCTTAACAGCGGCCAGGCTTGCTGTGCGCTCAGCCATGCCGGCTGGTTGATCAGCGCCTGCATCAGATGTACCGAGCGGATCGACGCGGCGTTGTCTTCCAGCGAAGCAATCAGCCACGCCGATTGCAGCAGCCCCAGCAGCGCTGTTGACAGCTGTGGACGCTGCGCCACGCTTCGCGGCAGCGTATCAAGATGGCCGACCAGCGCCTGCCACAGGGTATCGAGATCCCACTCGTAGCGGCGGGCAATCGTGATCATATCGCCTTCACCACTTTCCAGCAGTTTCAACAGCCAGTGCTCCACGGTAATTTCCCGATGGGCGCGGGTCTGGCATAACGCGGCGGCGGCATCCAGCGCGCGGGCACAAAAGGGGTTGAGTCGGCGCAATAAAGCAGGTGAGGAGATATCCATAATTTTCCCGTCGAGGTACGAAATACATGCAGACGTCAGGGGTCAAGCCATAGCTACCGCACGGCCGAAGATCGTCCGTTGGGGTGAAGCGCCAGCTTGTAACCTGTTTCAGGTGATAACGCGCAAGGCGTTAAGCGGCGAAGGGTGTCGCCGTTTGGTTGTAGCGGCGGCGTTCTCGCCGCCCGTGCCGCCAGGTTGCACTCTGCATACCTTCAGAACGGGAGCCGAAAACGGCTCCCCTACATCAGGCGAATTACGCCTGTGCGCGCTCATTCCAGGAATCGGAATGAATGATGTTGCCGTCTTTGTAGGTCCAGATGATTTTTTCGTAGCGCAGCTCAACCACTTCCAGGTGGTTATGCTTCTCTTTGGCGGGGTCTTTGATGTCGTGCATCAGCGGAGCCACTTTCACCACCTTCACGTTTTCCAGTTTGGTGTTGAAGTACTCTTTTTCCTGGCCGGCATCATCGATTTTGTACCACTTGAACTCAGCGGATTTCAGGGTCTGGCCTGAAGTCACCGCTTTGTACAGATACGGGGTTGAAGAATCGACTTCTTTAGTAAACACTAACGGCGCGTGCACGCGGGTTCCGGTCAGCTTGCCAGTGTTGTTATCCGTTGGGATGTACAACGCATGGTCCAGTGCCACGACTTCAACGCTGCCTTCACGGTTTTGTACAGTTACGGAACCTTTGATATCAGCGCCGCCGTCGTCCTTAAGCCAAAGGTATGCTGGAATAGCCATGTAATACTCCTGTTATTTACTGGGTAATATCGCCTGCTGGCGATGAGAGCGATCAGTTTGTATGCCGTGCAGCTGGCTGGCAGGCCGCTGAATTCGGTACCAGACTGATCTCAACCCTGCGGTTAGCTGCCCGCCCCGCAGTGGTTGAATTGGTGGCGACCGGCCGCGTTGCACCATATCCCTGAATCGCAAAGCAGGTTTCGGGGATATCGCTGGTAGCAATCATCCAGTCGCGTACGGCAGCCGCACGTTCCAGCGACAGTTGCTGGTTAGCGTGAGCATTGCCGGTCACATCGGTATGGCCGGTGATTAGTACCATCCAGCCAGGTTTTGCTTTTATATCGATCAGCGCATCGACCATCAGTTTGGTGGAACCGGCTTTTAGCTGCGCTTTCCCCACTTCAAACAGCGACATACTGTCGAGTCGCACCAGCTTCGCTGCCGGTGTTTCTGCTGGCGGAGCCGGTGGCACATAACGGCGAATCGCCGCCATCAGCGGAGGATAAATTCGTTCGCCGGGATACAGTCCCAGCCCTAAGCGCAACGGCGTACCGTTACGGTGATATTTTTCCAGCAACTGCGCATCGGTTTTCAGCTGGTTCAGCGCCTCAACTTTCGGCTGTTCACTCGTCATCGGGATCGCCTGATAGCGCTCGATATCGCTGTGGATTTCCCACATCAGCTGGCGGTTATTCATCGATGAACTGGCCATGGCCACTACGCTGAATAACATCAGCATGACGATGCCGTATCCGGCAGCGCGCAGCTGTGGGGAGTAACCGCTGCGGGTGGGCAGCAGCGGCAGCAGGCAGTCTGGCAGCTGAACGCCGGCATCCTGCTGACTCCGTTGTTCACCAGCCAGCAAGGTGGTTTTGGCCGTCAGCCACTGCTGCCAGAGGTTATCTGCCCGCGGCGTCGGCGTCGGCAACCAGCGCACGCTGGTTGCCAGCAGATGCAGTGGCGCACCCGGCTGTTCACCGGTGTGGAATTCATTAATAACCTGCTGTTGCAGCCAGTCACCGAAGCTGGTCAGCTCAATCGCGGTGGCCAGTTGCTGCTCCTGCTGGCGGCAGTTACCACTGCGCAGCCACTCGCTTAGGGTGCTGGCGCGCTGAGCGTTATCCCAGACGCGCGTCTGTTTATCGTCGGCCTGTAGCGTAAACCACGGGCCTGGCTCGCCGTGCAGATAACAGGCCAGTAATGCCGGAACCGCGCAATCGCTAAGCCGGGCACAGCGCTGCGCCTGAAAACGAAATTCGCGCAGCTGCGCTGCCAGTACCGGCCGATCGTCATGCTGCTCTGGCAGCAGCACAAACAGTACGCTGAGCTGGGTGGTCCATTCAGGACGCAGCGCCAGCAGCATTTCGGCATAGTGCGCCAGCTGATCAATACGCGGAATCAGGATGTAGCAACCCTGCGGCGTTTCGCGTACCACTTCGCCGTCAAACAGCGTTTCGGCCTGCTCGCCGACCGTCAGCACAATCGACTGACGATAGCCGGCAGCCGGCAGCGCCGCCGTCAGGTTTTCACCCAGCGGCGCATGGCGTAATGCACTTGCCGCATGGCCGATACGCCACCAGCCGATACCGGCAACCAGCGCAATCAGCAGCGCGCTGACGGCTTTCAGCGGATTACCCAGCGGGAAAAACAGCACGCAGAGCATCAGCACCAGCAGACAGCCAGCGATCCATAGCGCGCGTTTCAATGCCTTACTCAACTGCGGCTCCTTAGCCCTGGTTATCCTGAAGCCAGACATTCAGCAGATGCTGAAGCTGGTGATGCAGGCCAAACCAGACTGCGGCGACGATCACCACCGCCGCTCCTGCCCAGAACCATAATGAATGCCCTTGCCACAGCCCAGGGCGGCGATTGCCGACGCGTTGCAGAATCGGCGCATCGGGTTGCAGGCTGAACGGCGGCACCAGGGCGGTAATCTCCGCCAGCAGCGCCTGACGCTCCTGCTGCGGCTGATTACGGTAACGTCCCTGGAATCCCAGCATCAGTACGCGATGAAAACAGGTCAGCACATGACGGTCAGGCGAGGGTTGCTGCACCACCTGACGGATGCGCTGATACAGCATCTCGCCCCCTTGCAGGGTGTTAAAAAAGCGCGCCTGCAATGGCGTGCGCATCCAGAACTCATAACCGTTATCGATGTCAGGGCGGTTCAGTACCGTTTCATCCAGCAAGACACACTGTGCATAAGCGATATGTTCACTGTTTTCGGCAGAAAACCCCGCCTCGGCCAGCCGCTGACGCGTCTGTTCAACCAGCTCGACGCCGCGCTGATACAGCGCCTCGCCCTGTTCCGAGACCGCGCCGTTACGCAGTGACACCACCAGCAGCCAGCTATCACGCATTAGTTCGTCGATGGAAAAATCGCTTTTCATGATCGCAGTACCGCATAGAGTTCTAACTTCACGCCGGACAGAATGCCTGGCACATAGATGGCGCAGCTGCCCGCCTCCAGCATCGCTTTCGCTGACGGATGACTGAGATCAAGCGCGAAGTACTGGTTTTCCAGCCGCAGCGGAATAGCTGCCGGGACATGGCTGAGGGGAATTAACGGAATGCCGTTCAGCGCCGCATTAATGATGTTGCTGACTTCATCTGGCGTGCCGACTTTGCACAATTGCGGGAACTGTTTTTGCAGCTGATGCGCCGGTAAATCGGAGCGCACCGACAGGTAGAAGTCGGCATCTTCGCGCAGGCGGCTGTCGTTAAGCTGCGCGCGCCACTGGTTCTCACGCACGTTTTCCAGCTCGATGGCGATCACCCGCGACGGCAGGCTGGCTTCCAGCAGCGTGCTGATCAGGTTGAACAGCGGCGGAAACACCTCGTTCAGTTGCTGATGGTCGTAACGCGGAATCGCGTCCATATCGTGTTCCAGCGAAAAGGTCAGCAGCGCACCCGCCAGCTTCACCAGTTCGCGGTAGATGATTTCCGGATGCAGCATCGGCGCGGCTTCGAAATCCATCAGCACCGGCTCGTAGGTGTTCAGCGCATTCAGCAGCCAGAACAGCGAGACATCGGCCACCGCGAAATCGGCCATGCGCTGATTGCTCTCCCGACGCATGCCCATCAGACGGGTGCGCTTTGTACGCAGCTGGGCCACGCGCAGGCTGAGCTGATCGACCAGCAGCGGATTCGCGCCAAACGTCAGCAGCGGCGGAATATATTGCCCGTCCGGCAGCCAGCCGCCCTGCCCGTCACGTTGCAGGCGCAGCAGCGGACAGGTAAGGTATTCGTCGTTGTTATCACAGTCGAAACGCAGCGACAGCGCATAGCGCTCGACGGCAATCGACTCCTGCTCGCTGCCGAACAGATCCTGCACCGCCACCCACTCCTGCTGATAACGCAGCGGACGGTCGCCTGCCGCGCTGTCCAGCTGACAGTTACCGCCGTTGGCGTGCTCCAGCGGCAGTGCCAGCAGCACCGTGACGCTGCGCAGATCCGCCGGGATAACCCGTTCCAGATCGAGCGCGGCCGGCAGGTTGTCAGCATGATCGCTGTCAATCAGCGTGCCGTCCTGCATCCGCACCGCAATATGCCGGGCTTTCAGTCGGTTCAGGCGCAATGCATCTTCATCAAAGCGGGCGTTAACCACGCCCCACGGATGATTCAGCCCAAGCTGAGCGATACATTGGTTGGTTAACGCTTCCCAGCGTGCCTGTTGCTGGAATTGTTGTGGTGCCAGAAAGGCACCTTCAATCCACAGCGGGCGTGAAACCTTCATCATAACTCCCGGGAGACTTACGCTTTCGCCTTCGGCATTTGCGATACCAGTGACAGGTTGACGTCCAGCCCTTCAACCTGGAAATGCGGTACGGCATACAGTTTGACGCGGAAGAACCCAGGGTTATCTTCGATATCTTCAACGGTGACGCGCGCTTCACGCAGCGGATGCGACGCCTGCAAATCATCAGATGGGTCGGTCATCTCGGTCACCAGGGTGTTAATCCAGTTGTTGAGTTCCAGCTCCAGCAGGCGACGATCTTTCGTGGTACCGATGTTTTCGCGTTGCAGCATCTTCAGGTAGTGCGCAATGCGTGACAGCAGGAAGATATACGGCAGACGCGCATTAATCCGGCTGTTGGCGGTGGCCTCTTCAGTGTCGTACAACGCCGGTTTCTGCGCCGAGTTAGCCGAGAAGAAGCAGGCGTAATCGCGGTTTTTGTAGTAGGAGAGCGGAATAAAGCCGAGATTGGCGAACTCAAATTCGCGCGTTTCCGGGATCATCACTTCCGACGGGATTTTCACCTGGTTGCCGGTGCCGAGATCGTACATATGGATCGGCAGATCGGTTACCGCACCACCGGCCTGCGGGCCGCGAATCTGTACGCACCAGCCGTTGTTCACAAAGCTTTTCACCATATTGGCGGCAAAGGCAAACGAGGCGTTGCTCCACAGATAGCTGTCGTGGTCCGGGCCTTTCACTTCTTCAACATAGTTAAAGCTGCGCACCGGTACGGTGTCCGGGCCATACGGCAGACGACCCAGCACACGCGGCAGCGTCAGGCCGATATAGCGCGAGTCATCGCTTTCGCGGAAGGCTTTCCACTTAATGTATTCCGCCCGGTCAAAGTAGCTGGCGATATCTTTGATACCGGCCACTTCTTCCATATTCTCTTTGCCAAAGAAGGCCGGGCCGACGGAGGCGACAAACGGCATATGTGCCGAAGCGGAGACGTTGGAGATATTACGCAGCAGCGCGATATCCTGCGGGCTGCGGTCAAATTCGTAGTTGGCAATGGTAGAGCCAATCGGCTCGCCACCCGGCGTATCGTACTCCTGGGTGTAGGTGTGGTGATAAAAACCACTCTGCACGATTTCCGGTGAATCTTCGAAATCCTGGCGCAGATCGTCTTTGGATACATCCAGCACTTCAATTTTGACGTTCTGACGGAAGTCGGTGCGGTCAACGAGGAACTTCAGGCCGCGCCACGCGGATTCCACTTTCTGAAATTCCGGATGATGCATGACGGCATCCAGCTGGCGGCTAATCTGCTGGTCCAGCTGGTTGATATGGTTATCCAGCAGCGTTTTATCGAGACGTTCGACTTTCTGCGACGACTGCTTCAGCAGATTAAGAAAAACGCTGACCGCGGCGGTGACGCGCTCATCAGCGGTGGTATCGGCCAGCGCTTCGTTATCCTGAAATGCCTCGATGCCGTTCAGCTGGCTGACCGGGCTGAGATTGATTTTTTCAAACAGTGACTGATAAACGCCACCATCCAGCGTCTGCTCAGTGGTCACGCTGGCAGCGTGTTGGGTTTCTTGCTTAGACATGCACAGCTCCTTGCAGGTTATGAGGGGCGATTACGCTTCGTTCGGTGCCAGCGCAGCCAGTTCAGCGCGCAGCTCATCGCTTAGCGCCTCATCCTTCAGGATGTTTTCCAGTTCACGACGGAAAGTGGCGTTATCCAGCAGGTTGGATTTCAGGTCACGTAACAGATTGCGCATCGACAGCAGTGCACGCAGCTGTGGGATCTGACGGGCAACCTGTTCCGGTTCGAAGTCCTTCATATCTTTAAAATCAAGGCTGACCGACTCTTCCGTGCCATCACCCGCGAGGGTGTTTTCCACCGTCAGATTCACTTTCGGGTTGTATTCCGCCAGCACCTGATTGAAGTTGTTTTTATTAATGGAGATCTTTTCCCGCTCAGACAGCGCGCGATCGTCCTGACCGTTGCTGTAATCCCCCATCACCAAAAGTTTGAGCGGCAGCTCGACTTTCTTCTGCGTGCCACCGGTGTGCAGGTCCAGTTTGATATTGACGCGTGCTGCGGGTACTTCATCCTGAAAGCTGTTAGCCATGTGAATACCTGTTTTTGACCGACGGACTTTCCTGACGGAAATAGGTCGCCATTAATTTAGTGAAAGAAGAATTATCCTCTCCGCACCTGCGCGGAGTTGCATCAGCTTTTTTGACTGAATCAGGTGTGGACGGGATATTTGACCGGGGAACTTTACGCGGACGAATGGATCGTGTCACAGGTCAGACAAGACAGGCCTGTTACCAAATGTAACAAGAAACGGGGTGAGGGATTAACTGATACTTTAACGAAAAGCGCACTAATTATGTGAGGTTACAACTGTACTTTAGTCTAAGTGAAGCCTGGCAGTTCCGTTACATTATGTAACATCAGAAAAATCTGCGAAAAATAACCAGGAAAATCATACAACAACAATATTCGTCATTTGATAATAACCCTAAATAATTATTACTTTACTTTAGGAGACGAGTATCTCACAGGGAATATCATAAGGAAAAGTTGTGTATTTATGGGAGGTTATTGTCGCTGACACCTGACTATCCTGCACTTTTAGCTATTTACCATACCTATCAAAAATAGAAAAATGGAAGGTTTAAGCAATTAAATCATCTTCAGATTAACTCAATGACATGCAAAACATTAGTAACATTAATTATTCAAAAATAATAGCGTTGGATAGCGTTTTTTCAGTCAAAAATAGTAAAAATAGGGCTTTAATTTTTATTTTATCTGAGCAGACAAAGATGCCGATTGCGGCTGAGGTGGGTTGAGGAACAATGACCGGCGTTTCCGGAAGGCTCCAGGGGAGCCGTTTTCGGCTCCCGTCGTGAAGTCATCCAGCGTACTAACCCTCGGTAGGGGCGGCGAGAACGCCGCCCCTACGGGAAACTACCGGCCCTGAGGCCGGTTCAGGCTTTCAATAAGAATGCACGTAACGCTGCAAAGTCAGCTTTCATAGAGTGTGAAAGCAGATCCAGCCCGGCACGTTCAGCCAGTTCTGGCGGCAGAGGCAGCTGTTTGTCCAGAATCTCTTCAACACTCTCTTTAAACTTCGCCGGGTGCGCAGTGCCGAGGAACAAGCCAAACTCGCCTTCCTGTAGCTGATCGCGCAACAGACGATAGGCAATCGCCGCGTGAGGCTCCGACACATAGCCAATGCCGTCCAGCTCACGCATGGTGGCTTTGGTGGTCTCATCACTCACGGCACCGGTGGCCAGATCCTGTAAACGCCAGATTTTACGACGGAACAGCTCTTCAACCCGCGGCCAGTTGTTAGGCTGACTGACATCCATCGCATTGGACAGCGTCGCGACCGTGGCGTTTGGCTGCCACTCACCGCTGCTCAGAAAGCGCGGTACGGTATCGTTGGCATTGGTCGCGGCGATAAAGCGCTTCACCGGCAGACCCAGGGATTTCGCCAGCAGGCCAGCGGTCAGATCGCCAAAGTTACCGCTTGGCACCGAAATCACCAGCTGATTACGCTGCTCTTGCGTCAGTTGCGCGGCCGCTTCGAAGTAGTAGCAAATCTGCGCCAGCAGACGGCTGATATTGATCGAGTTGGCAGAGTTAAGGCCAATCGCGCGTTTCAGCTCTTCATCATCGAAAGCCTGCTTCACCAGCGACTGGCAGGCATCGAAATCACCGTCAATGGCGATGGTTTCGATATTGCCGCCCAGCGTACAGAACAGTTTCTCCTGCAACGGGCTGATTTTGCCCTGCGGATACAGGATCACCACGCGCACATTGTCCATGCCGTAAAACGCATGGGCTACTGCCGCACCGGTGTCACCGGACGTCGCCGTCAGAATAGTAATCTGCTCATCGGCACCGCTGATATAAGAGAGCATCTGCGCCATAAAGCGGCCGCCGAAGTCTTTAAACGCCAGCGTCGGGCCGTGAAACAGCTCCAGCGCCGAAATATCATCGCTGACTTTGACCACCGGCGCGGGGAAGGCAAACGCCTGCTTTACGCGCTCTTGCAGCTGGTGTGGCTCAATTTCATCGCCGATAAATGCCGCGAGAATTTTGCTGCTGCGGGTCACGAAATCCAGCTTCAGCATCTCATCGATATCAGTCAGTTCAAACTCAGGCAGCTCCAGTGGGAAAAACAGACCTTGCTGTTTGCCCAACCCCTGCTTTACCGCCTGGGCAAAGCTGACCTGCTCGTTGTGATCCTTAAGGTTATACAGTTTCATGCGTTATCCCAGTTTACGTGCGCCTGCCGTGTCTAAACGGCAAATATGTACGAAGCCTTCATCATTCTGCAAATAGTGCTGGCTGAGCCAGTCAGCCATGCGCTGTGCGGTGTCGGTATTGTCACAGACGGCAAACAGCGTCGGGCCGGAGCCGGAAATACCGCAGGCCAGCGCGCCAATATCCTGCGCCGCCTGACGTGCTTCAGCAAAGCCCGGCAGCAGCTTAGTGCGATACGGTTCGGCAATCACATCCTTCATCAGTTTCGCCGCCAGCTGCGGTTGCTGGGTGTGGCAGGCATGAATAAAGCCCGCCAGATAGCGACCATGCTTAATGCAGTCCTCTTTGCGATACTGCGCCGGTAAAATCGCCCGCGCCTCGGCGGTAGACACTTTGATACCCGGATAAGCCATTACCCACAGCCAGTTATCAAAGCCTGGCACGTCCTGACTGATAATGCCGTTCTCTTCCAGCATCAGTTGCAGCCCGCCAAGGAAGCAAGGCGCGACGTTATCGTAATGTACGCTGCCGGAAATCCGCCCTTCCAGCTCGCCCATCAGCGCCAGCAGTTCGGTATCATTCAGCGGCTTGCCGCAGTGCTCGTTCATCGCCATCAGACCTGCCACTACCGAACAGGCGCTGGAACCCAGCCCGGAACCGATTGGCATGTTTTTTTCCAGCTTCATCGCCACCGGCACTTGCTTACCGATGGCCTCACAGAAGCGTGCCCAGCACTGATAAACAATGTTCTCTTGCGGATTAGTCGGCAGCTTACTGACGAAGCGACCTTCATTAACCAGACTGAAGCTGTCAGCCGCCTCAACGGTGACGCAGTCGCCGAGCAACGAACCATCAACGGGCGAGACCGCCGCGCCCAGCACATCAAATCCGACGCTGACATTGCCAATCGAGGCCGGTGCATAAATTTTTACCATCATTAAACTCCCAACTTCCACGACAGCGTGCGTAACAGATCGGCAAATACACCCGCAGCCGTCACATCATTACCGGCACCGTAACCACGCAGTACCAGCGGGATCGGCTGGTAATAGCGACTGTAGAACGCCAGGGCATTTTCACCATTTTTAACTTTATACAGCGGGTCGTTGCCGTCAACCGCGTCGATTTTCACTTTACAGACGCCGCCCTCTTCAATCGCACCGACAAAGCGCAGCACCTTACCCTCATCACGCGCCGCTGCCACACGCGCGGCAAAGGCTTCATCCAGCTCTGGCAGACGCTGCATAAAACTCTCGACGTCGGCAATCTGGTTCAGGCTGTCCGGCAATACCGCTTCTATTTCGATATCACTCAGTTCCAGCTGGTAGCCTGCTTCACGGGCGAGGATCAGCAGCTTACGCGCCACATCCATCCCGGAGAGATCGTCACGCGGATCCGGCTCGGTAAAGCCCAGCTCACGCGCCAGTTTAGTGGCTTCGGACAACGAGACGCCTTCATCCAGCTTACCAAAGATAAACGACAGCGAACCCGACAGGATGCCGGAGAAACGAATCAGCTCGTCACCGGCGTTCAGCAGGTTTTGCAGGTTCTCGATCACCGGCAGTCCGGCTCCGACGTTGGTGTCGTAGAGGAACTTACGGCGCGATTTCGCCGCCGCTGCACGCATTTGCTGGTAGTAATTCCATGATGAGGTGTTGGCCTTTTTATTCGGCGTCACCACGTGGAAGCCATCGGCAAGGAAGTCGGCATACTGATCGGCCACCGCCTGGCTGGAAGTACAGTCAACAATCACCGGGTTAAGCAGATGGTACTCTTTGGCCAGCCGCGACAGGCGCTCAAGGCTGAACGACTCTTTCGCTGCCGCCAGCGCCTCTTTCCAGTTCTCTAATGCCACGCCGTGAACATTGGTCAGCAGCGCTTTTGAATTGGCGATACCGCAGACGCGCAGATCGATATGTTTCTTCTTCAGCCACGCCTGCTGGCGATACAGCTGATCGATCAGTGCGCCACCGACGCCACCGACGCCGACCACAAACACTTCAATCACCTGATCGGTGGCGAACAGCATCTGGTGCACCACCCGCACGCCGGTGGTGGCGTCTTCGTTGCTGACCACGACCGAAATCGAGCGCTCGGAAGAGCCCTGAGCAATTGCCACAATATTGATATTGGCACGCGCCAGCGCCGAGAAGAATTTGGCCGAGATGCCGCGCAGCGTACGCATACCGTCGCCGACCACCGAGATCACCGCCAGCTGTTCCGTGACGTCCAGCGGCTCCAGCAGGCCATCTTTTAATTCGAGGTAAAATTCGTCTTCCAGCACGCGACGCGCGCGCGCCAGATCATGCTGCGATACGCAGAAACTGATGCTGTATTCTGACGAGGATTGTGTAATCAGTACCACGGAAATACCGGCACGTGACATGGCCGCGAACACCCGCGCCGCCATCCCGACCATCCCTTTCATTCCGGGGCCGGAGACGTTAAACATCGCCATATTGTTCAGGTTGGTGATGCCTTTGACCGGATTTTCTTCATCCGCGCCATCGCCACCGATTAAGGTGCCGGGCGCTTGCGGATTGGCGGTGTTTTTAATCAGGCAAGGAATCTGGAACTGGGCGATGGGGGTGATAGTGCGGGGATGCAGAACTTTTGCGCCGAAGTAAGAGAGCTCCATCGCCTCCTGATACGACATCGACTTCAGCAGCCGCGCATCCGGTACCTGGCGCGGGTCGCAAGTATAGACACCGTCGACATCAGTCCAGATTTCGCAACAGTCGGCGCGCAGGCAAGCGGCCAGTACCGCTGCCGAGTAATCAGAGCCATTACGGCCTAATACCACCAGCTCACCGCGTTCGTTACCGGCAGTAAATCCGGCCATCAGCACCATATTGTTAGCCGGGATCTGGCTGGCAACAATCCGGCGGGTAGATTCAGCAATATCCACGGTGGATTCGAGGTAGTGACCGACCGCCAGCAATTTTTCCACCGGATCAATCACCGTCACGCTGTAGCCACGCGCCTGTAACACCGCTTCCATAATGGCAATCGAGAGTTTTTCACCGCGACAGATAATCGCCGCGTTAACGCTGTCCGGGCACTGCCCCAACAGGCTGATACCGTGCAGCACCTGCTTTAGCTGGGCGAACTCCTGGTCGACCTGGGTTTTTACCCGCGAGAAAGCGAAGCCCGGCTGGACGTCAGCCAGCCCCTGCAACAGCTCGGTGAAAATGCGCTCGGCGTCACTGATATTCGGTGATGCATCCTGACCACTGATGGTTTTTTCAATCATCGCCACCAGATGATTGGTAATTTTAGCCGGGGCAGAAAGCACCGTCGCGACCTGTCCCTGCTGTGCATTGCTCTCCAGAATATCGGCAACGCGCATAAATCTGTCCGCATTTGCCACTGAGGTCCCGCCGAATTTCAGCACTCGCATTGTCAAACTCTCCTGAATTTACGCCGAAAAAAAAGCCCGCACTGTTAAGGTGCGGGCTTCTTTTTGATTTTTTTCTTTATGCGTCAGCCCGCACCGTTACCTGTGGTAATGGTGGTGGTAATAATAATTGTGTTGTTCAGGCTGATTTTACGCATTGAGATTTATCGTCTGTCTGTCTTTTAATGTCTGTCTGACTTCCAGAAGTAAAGCAAACCGCTGGCTAAGTCAATTTTTTTATCCATACCCGCAGGCGGGCTTTACCGCATGCTGCCAGTGCGAATCGACGCTTGTCAGTGCGGATCTTTTACCACTGACAATTTTGATAGTGAGTCACACTATCAGAAGTCGATCACACCGAATTTTTGTCTATAAGTTTTTTTCGATGTCGTGCAGCAGACGATGCAGCATCGCGCTGTCGCGCTGCTCCAGCAGGCCGGTACGTTGATGCAGCCAGTCGGCCAGCTTCTGGTCATCCTCGACTTTCAGCTTCACCAACAGCTGTTCAAGACGCTGACGCAGCGCTGTCAGCTGCTGCCCGTCGGCGACCGCTGGCCGTTCAGCCGCCAGCTGACGTAACGCTGACAACTGATAGCAATACACCATCACCGCCTGTCCGAGATTCAGCGAGGGATAATCATTTGCCATCGGAATGCCGGTCAGCAAGTCGACCTGATCAAGCTCTTCATTGGTCAGGCCGCTGTCCTCGCGCCCGAACACCAGCGCCATACTGTTTACCCACTGCATCTTCTCTTGCAGGATTTCCTGCACTTGCTGTGGCGTGGCGTAGTAGCGGAATTTGGCGCGGCTGCGTGCGGTAGTCGCCACCGAGAAGTCGATATCCGCCAGCGCCTCGGCCAGCGAGTTAAAATGGGTAACGTTATCGAGAATTTCACCGGCACCGTGTGCCACCCAACGCGCGGCAGGCTCAAGATAAGCCTGGCTTTGCACAATACGCAATTCGCTAAAGCCCATGGTTTTCATCGCGCGCGCAGCGGCGCCGATGTTTTCAGCACGGGCAGGAGAGACCAGAATCAAAGGAAACAGCATGACAGCCTTAAATGTTACATCAGTACAGGCGGATACTCTGACACGACAGCATGTTAAATAACAGACTGGCTTAATTTAACAATTAAATAACAAGCGCAAATTACCCTGATAAATTACCTGAGGTTAGCGTTTATCCTTAACTAACCGATTAATTGCTATTTAATCCAAATCATTAACAAATAGTTAATATTTATCATGGCATTAAAATCCACAGTTAAACAAAATTGGCCTGAATCCGTTTTTGTCGCTGAATCGTTGCTAATTCAGGTATATTTGTGAGCTAAGCTGGCATTCTGCGAAGAGTTTTTCACAAAAGTGTTAACGTGCTACAATTGGATTTGATATAAGTCAACGAAGCGTTGTTTTAATGCGTATCGGTTGTGCTCTTTGCTGTTATGTTGCTGTTAATACAGTTAGGATAGGCAGCGTTAGGCCACCGCCAGGGCATGCAGGATTCATCCTTATGGCTGAGCTGACAATGTTGTTGACGTTGATGGATGGTGCATCAAGAACATAATTCTGTACTTCGGTTAAAACCCTTGTTGAAGGGCTTATTAATGGTTGTACGTCCTGTTTTCAATTTTTGTTGGCAATTTTAGGTAGCGAACACATGCAGACCCCGCACATACTTATCGTTGAAGACGAATTAGTGACTCGTAATACTCTCAAAAGTATTTTTGAGGCCGAAGGCTACATGGTCTATGAAGCTACGGATGGTGCTGAAATGCATCAGGTTCTGACCGATAACGACGTAAATCTGGTGATTATGGATATTAATCTGCCGGGTAAAAATGGCTTATTGCTGGCGCGCGAACTGCGTGAGCAGGCTAACGTTGCGCTGATGTTCCTGACGGGGCGCGATAACGAAGTTGATAAGATTCTCGGTTTAGAAATTGGTGCAGACGATTACATCACTAAACCGTTTAACCCACGCGAGCTGACTATTCGTGCGCGTAATCTGCTGTCCCGTACCATGAATCTGGCGGTCAGCAGCGAAGAGCGCAAGCTGGTTGAAAGCTACAAGTTCAACGGCTGGGAGCTGGATATCAACAGCCGCTCACTGATCAGCCCGAATGGCGAGCAGTACAAACTGCCGCGCAGCGAATTCCGCGCCATGCTGCACTTCTGCGAAAACCCGGGCAAAATTCAGACCCGTGGCGATCTGCTGAAGAAGATGACCGGCCGCGAACTGAAACCACACGACCGTACCGTCGACGTGACTATTCGCCGCATCCGTAAGCATTTCGAATCCACGCCGGATACGCCAGAAATTATCGCCACCATTCACGGCGAAGGCTACCGCTTCTGTGGTGAGCTGCACGACTAGCCGTAAGGGCGGCGTTATCGCCGCCCCTATCAATGGTTTGCAGACCGAAAAATTCCCGCTGCTTTTATTCTTTCCACGGCATAATGGGCACTGCGCTTAACGCGTTTTTCGGTGAGCCTTCGACTACTTTGTCGGAATAGCTCAGGTAGACCAGCGCATGACGTTTCTGGTCATAGAAACGCACCACCTGTAGTTTCTTAAACACCAGCGATGTACGCTTCTTAAACACCACTTCCCCTTCAGCTTTACCCTGCGCAATGTTGTCACTGAGCGTCACCGGGCCGACCTGCTGACAGGAAATCGCGGCATCGGCAGTATCTTCTGCCAGACCGAGTCCACCTTTGATTCCGCCGGTTTTTGCCCGGCTGATATAACAGGTTACATTTTTTACGTCAGGATCATCGAAGGCCTCAACGATGATTTTATGGTCCGGCCCAAACACCTTAAACACCGTATCCACTGAGCCCACGACCTCTGCCTGAGCCGTAAATGCCGAAAAAATAACAGCTGTTACTAATAACCGTGCTTTTATTATCATTACGTTACCATTGCTTAAGAAATAGATGAAATTGTAAGGTAAACTCAGGAATGCGTTTTGCATCCATTCGCAGAATTTACACCCTGTCGCCAATTTGCATTGATATAGCACATTCGGACTAATAAAACCGCCACGGTTTCCTGGGCATTTAGTGCTATTATTCGTCGACTTTGCTTTCCCTGCGCCAACACTGAGTACGAAGAGGACGTTTTATGGACCAAGCCGGTATCATTCGCGATTTGCTTGTCTGGCTGGAGAGCCATCTGGATCAACCATTATCGCTCGACAATGTGGCCGCTAAAGCAGGTTATTCCAAATGGCATCTGCAACGCATGTTCAAGGAAGTGACCGGTCATGCGATTGGCGCGTATATCCGCGCCCGCCGTTTGTCGAAAGCCGCGGTCGCCTTACGTCTGACCAGCCGTCCGATTCTCGATATTGCCCTGCAGTACCGGTTTGATTCCCAGCAGACCTTTACCCGCGCCTTTAAAAAGCAGTTTGCCCAGACGCCGGCTTACTATCGTCGCGCCTCTGACTGGAACTCGTTCGGTATTCGTCCACCGATTCGTCTCGGTGATTTCCAGCTGCCGGAAGCCACGTATGTCACGCTGCCGGAAACGGTGCTGGTTGGACAGACGCAAAGTTACACCTGCACCCTGGAGCAAATTTCCCGCTTCCGTGATGAGATGCGTATGCATTTCTGGCGTCAGTTCCTGACTGAAACCGATACGGTTCCGCCGATGCTGTACGGCCTGCACCAGTCGCGTCCAAGTCAGGAGAAAGATGATGAGCAGGAGATTCTCTATACTACCGCGGTGCCGTCCGATCAGCTGACGCAGACCATGCAGTCTACCCAGACGGTACTGCTGGAAGCCGGTGATTACGTGCAGTTCAGCTACCACGGCCCGACCGGTGACCTGCAGGAGTTTATTCTGCTGATTTACGGCACCTGTATGCCAACGCTGGGGCTGACACGTCGTCAGGGGCAGGATATTGAACGCTTCCATACCCACGGCGGGAAGAAGCGTCAGACGCCGCCAAGCGAAATTCGTTGTGATTATCTGATCCCGATTCGGCGTCAGGCTTGATCCCAGGGGCGGCGTTATCGCCGCCCGACTGACAATTTAGCGTTGCAACTCATCCAGTGCCGGTGCATCCAGATGCGACACATCCCCCGCCGTCTCAACAATCCAGCCGGATGCCAGCCAGGCACTCTGCTGATGATCAACACGCGAAATCGAGCAGTTACGTAAACGCAACCGGCGCTCAGCACTTGGCGACAGGCCGAGAATGGTGCTGACCAGCGCGCCCAGCGCCATACCGTGGCTGACCAGCAACGGACGACTACCGGCAGGCAGATCAAGGCAGGCATTCAGCGCCTGATGCATGCGCTCCGCCAGTTCTGCCATCGACTCACCCTGCGGAATACGCCCATTAACCGTGCCGTCGACCAGCGCCTTGCGCCAGCGCTCTTCCTCGGCGGTGAGTTCATCTAAAGGACGCTGTTCCAGCACGCCCATATTCAGCTCACGCAGGCGCGGGTCGAGCGTCACGTTGCATCCACAGGCATCAGCAATGATTTCGGCGGTTCGCTTTGTGCGGCCCAAATCACTGGCAATAACATGCGTGATCCCTAACGACTTCACGCGCTCTGCCACCTGAAAAGCCTGCTGCTCACCTTTGGCAGTCAGCGCGCTGTCTGATTGTCCCTGAATGCGGCGCGCTGCATTCCAGACCGTTTCCCCGTGGCGAACAAGATAGACCTGTAACATGTAGTTTTTCCGTTATACTGCGACAAATTTGCGTAGAAGGTTCAATCAATTATGTACCATGTTGTCGCTGCAACCACCAATCCGGCAAAAATTAGCGCGATTTCTCAGGCGTTCAGCGATGTTTTCGGGGAGGGATCCTGCCATATCGAAGGTGTTGAGGTCGACAGTGGCGTCGCTGCACAGCCGATTACAAATACAGAAACGAGAACTGGCGCACGTCAGCGGGTGATGAATGCCCGTCAGGTCAGACCAGAAGCTGACTTCTGGGTAGCGATTGAAGCCGGCATCGAAGAGACCAGCGCCTTCGCATGGATGGTGGTTGAGGACCGCAAACAGCGCGGCGAATCACGTTCCGCCAGCTTTACCCTGCCCCCGGTGGTGATGAAAGGCATCCATGAAGGGCGTGAACTGGGTGAAGAGATGGCGCGTCTGACCGGTATTAACAATATTAAGCATCAAGGCGGGGCAATTGGTGCGTTTACCCACGGCTTACTGACGCGCACCAGCGTGTATCATCAGGCGCTGATTCTGGCACTCTGCCCGTTTCATAATGACATCTATCAGATTAAACCCGCCCCGTCAGACCCTGTCTGAACCCTTAAGTAACTGCGTCTCCAGCCACTCTTTCAGCACTGGCGGCGCAGCTTTCAGACTGTTTGATCCCCGCGTAATGGTGGCGATGCCGGCACCCAGTTCGGATTTCAGCTCGCGCTGGCTCATCTCCCCGCGCATCAGCTCTTCAATAATACGCAGCCGGGTACCGTAAGACTCGCGCTCATCGGGCGTCATCATCAGCTGTAACAGCGGCATATGCAGGTTTTCGGCAAAGGCGCGCTGCATCAGCGCCACAAAACGCAGCCACTCAGCATTGTGCGGCTCTTCGGTAACCGGGATTGGGGAATGTGGCGTCATAAAAGCTCTTCCGTACTCATTAGCGAGTACGGAAGAATAACACACTCAGTAACGGCGCTGCCACTCACCGTCGGAAAGGATCTTGTCTGACTGGCTCATAAAGTGGCGATAGTAAGCATCATATGCCAGCACGTTCTTCACATAACCGCGCGTTTCGGAGAACGGGATGGTTTCGATAAAGGCCACCGCATCCAGACGACCGGCACTGTTACCCAGCCAGGTTTTCACCCGCGACGGACCGGCATTGTAAGCCGCCGACGCGAAAATACGGTTCTGACCAAACTGCTGGTAGACGTGCTCAAGATACTGGGTGCCGATCTCAATATTGGTTTGTGGATCAAGCAACTGGCTGCTGTTGACATAGCCCGGAATGCTGTACAGCTTGACGGTATGCTGCGCAGTGGCGGGCATAATCTGCATCAGGCCGGAAGCGCCGACCGGTGAACCGGCTTTCGGATTCCATGCACTCTCCTGACGGGCAATCGCCATGGCGTAACTCTGTGGAATGTCCTTGTCGCGGGTAAAGCGTTTAAACTGATCGTTCCACGCCAGCGGGAAACGCTCTTCCAGATGATTCCACAATTTTCCGCTGATGGTCGCCTGCACGCTGAGATCCCACCAGTCCTGTTCAAACGCATAACGCGCCAGCATCTGCTGTTCAGCAGAGGTCTTACTGGCCACCAGATAAGCCCACTCGGTGCGCGCCAGATTATCCATATTCCAGTACATCAGCTCGCGTACCCGGTCAATGGCATTGCCCTTCAGCAGACTCCCTTCCGGACGCGGGGCTTTGTCCACCCGCAACGGATATTCAACACCGAGGCGCTGCGCGGCAACCATCGGATAGAACCCGCGCTCGCGCATCAGTTTCTGCAGAATCTCATCGGCTTCCTCTTTTCGCCCCTGCTCAATCAGCAGATCGGCCTGCCAGTATTGCCACTCATCTTTCTGTTTATCCTCTACCGGCAGACGCGCCAGCCAGGTATTCAGCCCGCGGCGATCGTTATTGCCCAGCGCCATACGCACCCGGCGCTCAATCAGCGAGGTCGAACCGCTGCGCATCACCACGTTATCGCGCCAGCGCGCCTGCTCTGAGGTGATGTCATTGCCCATCAGACGCCAGGCAACGGCTTCATCAAGATCCTGCTTTTCCTGCTCACTCATCTTTTGCAGACGAACCAGCGACGGGATCATTGCACGGGCATTTTCCGCATCCTGTCGCGCCACGCTGGCGAAAGCAATTGAAGTAGCCTGGCGGGTAAAATCGGTTGGCCCGACCGCACGGGCAAAAGATTCCACGCTGGCGGGAGTGTTTTGCAGATCCATCACCGCATTGGCCATGGTCTGATAGTCGGACGGCAGCTGTTTCGCGAGGTAATTGACCAGGCTGGTATTACCGGCAACCATGGCCAGACGAATGCGTTCCAGCGTGGTAATCGGCGTCTGTTCACCGGCTCCCTGCCAGACGGAAAACAGCTTATCGCAGGTGGCTGGCAGCGAACTGCCGGTCAGCCAAATCTCTTTTGCACCGGTATACGCCACCTGCTGCTGGCCAGTGGCCCATTTGGCGTAGTACCAGTTACAACGGGCAGCAACCGGTTTTGGTGCATCCGGGCTGAAAGCCAACAGGCCGCGCCAGTCCTCACGGCGAGCCAGTTCATTAACAAAGCGGGAAGAGAGCGAGCGTACCGGTGGCAGCGTCGGATGCTGCTTAATAAAGTTGCTGACCGCCATACTGGTTTCCTGATCCAGGTTTTGCGACAGCTGGCGATACTCAAGATAGGGATAGAGCGGGTAATCACGCAGCGTGGGCATTAGTTGCTCCACGGTATCCATCTGCTTATTGTCCCAGGCTTGTTTAATTTGCTGATAACGCTGGCGCTGCGCATCTAATGAATCGGCTTGCACACTGCCAGCCATTACTGTCAGACAGGCTCCAACTATCCAGTACTGCCACTTGTCCGCCATGACCTTTCCCACGTTAGCGCCTCTCTTAACCCATTGTTGAAAAAATTATACTCCGGAGGGTATAGCCTTTTCATGCTAACCAGGCATATCGCTTCACGCCATGATTCAGACAAATTTTTACTGTCATCCGCCGCAACGTTTAAAGATGCTCGGCAATTTCAAAAATAATCATGCCGATAGCGCTGGCCAGGATTAACCCGCAGAGAATAATCAATGTCATACGCACTGCACTAATCTGCTTACTTTTTTTCATCGTCAGACCCTCGATAAATTAGCCCAGGATAGCTGGCACGTTAGCAAGCGCAACCTGAACAGAGCTTAAACGTCGTTATGCTGATATCGCCGATGTAACAGATTATTAATCTTGATCAAAATTCGCCAGCGAAGAAAAGGGCATCCTTGCGCCTCTTCCCGGCTAATTAAACAACTGGCTTTCAAAATAACGAGAACAACAACTGAGTGAGTGAAAGAAAACCAATTGCTTAATTAAGTTCCGGTACCAAATTTTTTAAATTTAGTTTAGGCAGATTTTTCTCACGGAAAATGAAGCCTGCTGACTGGAGAATAATCGATGAGCAATATGCCTCCCACCAATGAACCACGCTGGTATCAGCTCACCACTGAAGCGACACTTAAGGCACAACAGAGCCGCGCCAGCGGACTGAGTGCCAGCGAAGCCCACCAGCGCCTGATGCAACATGGCCCGAACCAGCTACCGGCGCGCGCGGGTAAAAGTGCGCTGATGCGCTTCCTCGCCCATTTCAATGACGTACTGATCTACGTGCTGCTGGCGGCGGCGGTATTAACCGCCGTAATGGGCCACTGGGTCGATACCGCGGTGATCCTTGGGGTGGCGGTTATCAACGCACTGATCGGCTTTGTACAGGAAAGCAATGCGGAAAAATCGCTGAAAAGTATCGAAAATATGCTCTCCTCGTCGGCACAGGCACTGCGTAACGATACGCTGGTGACGGTTGAGGCCAGCATGCTGGTGCCGGGTGATGTGGTGATACTGCGTGCCGGTGACCGCATTCCGGCTGATATCCGGCTGCTGGAAGCCCATAATCTTCGGGTCGAGGAAGCGATACTGACCGGTGAATCGATTGCCGTGACCAAGCAGATTGCGGCCATTGACGACGAAGTGATGATTGGCGACCGCTTTAACCTGGTATTTTCCGGCACCACCGTCAGCGCGGGCAGCGGTGCCGGGGTTGTCATTGCCACTGGCGCGGACACCGAGCTGGGCAAAATCAATCATATGATGGCCGATATCAAACAGCATCGCACTCCGCTGCTGGTCCAGATGGATAAGCTGGGCAAGGCCATTTTCGCCATTATCCTCGCGATGATGGCCGCGCTGTTTGTCTTTATGTTGCTGTTACGCGACATGCCAATGGGTGAACTGCTGCTGTCATTAATTGGTCTGGCGGTCGCCGCGGTGCCGGAAGGTTTACCGGCGATTATCTCGATCATTCTGTCACTGGGCGTACAGGCGATGGCGGGCAAAAAAGCGATTATCCGCAAGCTGCCGACCGTTGAAACCCTGGGCGCGATGACGGTGGTCTGCTCAGATAAAACCGGTACGCTGACGATGAATGAGATGACGGTAAAAGCCGTTATCCTCGCCGATAAAAACTTCCGCGTTGAAGGTAACAGCTATCAGCCAACTGGCCGCATTCTTGCGGAGCATGACGAAAGCGCGATTGATGCCGCGCAGAACCCGGTGCTGAGCCACTTTTTACGGGTCATCGACCTGTGTAACGAAAGCACCGTATTTCAGGATGAACAGGGTCACTGGGGCATTACGGGTGGGCCAACCGGCGGCGCATTAAAAGTGCTGGCGGGAAAAGTCAGCCTGCCACCACAGCCCTGCGCCCAGCTGGATAAAATCCCCTTCGACTCAGAATGGAAATATATGGCGACCTTGCATCAGATTGGCGCGTCCACCAAGTTACTGATGACCGGCGCACCGGATGTCCTGATGCAGCACTGCCGCTACCAGTTGAGTGAAAACGGCATCGAGCCCCTCAATATCGCCCACTGGGAAACCGAAATTGCCCGCTATGCACGCGAAGGTTTGCGCATGGTGGCCGCCGCCAGCCGTAAAGTGGATGCCCGTCAGAATCTGAGTCATGAGGCGCTCAGCGAAGAGATGGTGTTTATTGGCATTGCCGGCATGATGGACCCGCCACGTCCGGAAGCGGTAACGGCGATTGCTGAATGTCATCAGGCCGGCATTCGCGTCAAAATGATCACCGGCGACCATCAGGAAACCGCGATGGCGATTGGCCGTATGCTGGGTATCGGCGACGGTAACCGCGCACTGACCGGTTACGCGCTGGAGCATATGGACGACGAGCAGCTGGCCGACGCCGCCCAGCAGTATGATATTTTTGCCCGCACCAGCCCGGAGCATAAATTGCGCCTGGTGAAAGCGCTGCAAAGCCGTAACGAGATTGTCGGCATGACCGGTGACGGGGTTAACGATGCACCGGCACTGAAGCAGGCGGATGTCGGCATTGCCATGGGAATTAAAGGTACTGAAGTGACGAAAGAAGCGGCGGATATGGTACTGACCGACGATAATTTTGCCACCATTGCCAATGCGGTCAAAGAGGGGCGTCGTGTCTACGACAACCTGAAAAAAACCATCCTGTTTATTATGCCGACCAACCTGGCGCAGGGGCTGTTAATTATTATCGCGATGCTGATGGGCAACCTGCTGCCGCTGACGCCGGTACAGATTTTATGGATGAATATGGCCACCTCCGCCACGCTCTCCTTTGGCCTTGCGTTTGAAGCGGCAGAGAAAAATGCTATGCGTCGCCCACCGCGTAATGCGCGTCAGCACGTGATGGATGGCTATGCTATCTGGCGCGTGGCGTTTGTCGGCACCCTGATTGCCATCAGCGCCTTTATGCTGGAAGCCTGGTTGCAACCCAGGGGTTACAGCGTCGAGTTTATCCGCACCGTGCTGTTGCAGACGCTGGTGACGGCACAGTGGGCGTATATGCTGAACTGCCGTAAAACCGATGGCTTCTCACTGACCGCTGGCGTGCTGCGTAATCGTGGCATCTGGATAGTAACCAGCGTCCTGGTGCTGTTACAGCTGGCGATTATCTATCTGCCTCTGATGAATCGCCTGTTTGGCACTACCCCACTGCCACTACTGTTCTGGATTGTGCCGCTACTGGTCGCCGCGATGGTGTTTATTATCGTCGAAATTGAAAAACCGCTGACCCGGAGATGGCGTAAAGCGTAAATCTGCTGTCGGGCGGCGTTCTCGCCGCTCGTGCCGGGGGTGTGCATCCTGCATGCCCCAGAAAGGGAGCCGAGAACGGCTCCCCTGGCAGATGTCGCAAACCCCGCCCTATTTTTGTTCAGGCAATGCTCACTCACTGTGCAGCCCCACAACACCAATCTTAATTAATTCATATAAATCAAAACATTAACTTTTGGCACGCGCTTTGCTCTGTTGAATTCCATCATGTATACCAGATGGAATTCAGACTATGACATCAATAACCGGGTTTACGCTCCAGCAGTGGCAACAACTTTATCAGCAGGATGCAGAGGCAATCGGCGTCACGCTGGAAAATCTGCTGGCAACGCTGTCGACCGACGATACCGCCTGGCTCTATCTGGCGACCCCGGCGCAACTGCGCGCACAAATCACGCCGCTGCTGGCGGCTTACCGTGAAGACCCTGCCTCGTTGCCGCTGTTTGGCGTGCCCTTTGCGGTTAAAGACAATATTGATGTCGCGGGCTGGCCCACCTCTGCCGCCTGCCCGGCGTTTACGTATCAGGCAGAAAACGATGCCGTCGCCGTCGCTCGTCTGAAAGCCGCCGGTGCGATAGTGATGGGCAAAACCAATCTCGACCAGTACGCCACCGGGTTGGTCGGCTGTCGCTCGCCGTTTGGTGCCGTCCCTAACACGTTCGATGCCGCTTACGTCAGCGGCGGTTCCAGCTCCGGCTCTGCCTCGGTGCTGGCACGAGGTCTGGTCGGATTTTCACTCGGCACTGACACCGCCGGATCGGGACGCGTACCCGCCGGTTTTAACAATGTGGTCGGACTGAAACCGACGAAAGGCTGGCTCTCCGCCAGCGGCGTGGTTCCCGCCTGCCGCCTGAATGACACCATTTCCGTCTTTGCACTCACGGTGGAAGATGCATGGATCGTGGCGGATATCGCGGGCGGCTATGACGCCAGCGACGCCTATTCGCGCAGCAATCCGGCACTGGCACCGGCAGCCATGTCAGTCGCGCCGCGCTTCGCCATTCCGGCTACGCCAACCTTCTTTGACGATCGGCAGGCCGAAGGCGCGTGGGAAACGGCGCTGTCCGCCCTGCGCGCGACCGGTGCCAGCCTGCACCCCATCGACTTTACCCCTTTTCAACAACTGGCCGACCAGCTTTACTACGGTCCGTGGGTGGCGGAACGCACCGTGGCAGTAGGCGACATGCTGCAACACCCGGATAATATGGACCCGGTGGTGCATGGCATCGTCGCCAGCGGCGAGCAATACAGTGCGGTGGATACCTTTAAAGCCGAATACCTGCGCGCCGAACTGACGCGCCAGATTCAGCACACCCTGAGTCAGTTTGATGCGTTAGTGGTGCCGACATCACCCACCATCCATACCCTCGAAGAGATGAAACAGGAGCCGGTGCGCTACAACTCGCAGTTTGGCACCTACACCAATTTCACCAATCTCGCTGACCTCTCAGCGCTGGCGCTGCCTGGGCCGTTCCGCGCCGATGGTTTACCGGCAGGTATCACGCTGGTCGCACCCGCCTGGCATGATCGGGCGCTGGCAACCTTTGGACAGCGCTGGCAGCAACAGCAAGCGCTGACGCTGGGCGCGACCGGAAAAGCCCAGCCTGCTCATCACCTTTCGCTGCCCGATTCGGCGCTGCATGTGCGGGTAGCGGTGGTCGGTGCGCATCTCAGCGGCATGCCGCTCAATCATCAGTTAACCACCCGTCACGCAGTACTGGTGGAAGAGACGCAAACAGCCGCCTGCTATCGCCTCTGGGCGCTGGCGAATACCCAGCCGCCAAAGCCGGGTCTGGCGAAAGCCGGCAGCGGTAAAGCGATTACCGTCGAGCTGTGGGATATCCCGCTGGCGCGCTTCGGTGAGTTTGTCGCAGAAATCCCTGCGCCGTTGGGTATCGGCACCCTGACGCTGGCCGATGGCCGCGCAGTGAAAGGCTTTATTTGTGAACCGGCAGCGCTCAGCGATGCCACTGAGATCACCGAATTTGGTGGCTGGCGTAACTGGCTGACGCGCAAGGAGACAACCCATGTTTAATACTGTTCTGGTGGCAAACCGTGGCGAAATTGCCTGCCGTGCGATTGCTACGCTGAAACGTCTGGGTATTACCAGCGTCGCGGTCTATTCCGATGCCGATAAAAACGCGCAGCATGTGAAAGATGCGGATATCGCTATCGCCCTCGGCGGCGAGAAGCCGGGCGACAGCTATCTGCGCATTGATAAAATTCTCGCTGCCGCACAACAGACCGGCAGCGAGGCGATCTGGCCAGGCTACGGTTTTCTTTCGGAAAGTCTGCCGTTTGCCGACGCCTGTGAAAGCGCGGGTATCGCCTTTGTTGGCCCGACCGCCCACCAAATTGGTGAATTTGGCCTGAAACACCGCGCCCGTGAGCTGGCCGCCGCCGCCGGGGTGCCGATGACACCCGGCACGCCGCTACTGGCTTCGCTGGACGACGCGCTCAGCGCCGCCGAACGCATTGGCTATCCGGTAATGCTGAAAAGCACCGCAGGTGGCGGTGGCATCGGCCTGACTCGCTGTGCCGACGCCGCTGCGCTGAGCACAGCATGGGAGAGCGTACGCCGCCTCGGCGAACAGTTCTTCAGTGATGCGGGTGTGTTCCTCGAACGCTGTATTGACCGCGCCCGCCACGTTGAAGTGCAGATCTTTGGCGATGGCAAAGGTCGGGTGATTGCGCTCGGTGAACGCGACTGTTCGCTACAGCGCCGTAATCAGAAAGTGGTGGAAGAGACTCCGGCACCCAATTTGCCGCAGTCTACCCGCGCCGCATTGCTCGACTCGGCGGTAAAGCTGGGAGAACAGGTGAACTATCGCAGTGCCGGTACCGTGGAATATATCTACGATGCCGAACGCGATGAATTTTTCTTCCTGGAAGTGAATACCCGTTTGCAGGTGGAGCATCCGGTCACGGAATGCGTGACCGGACTGGATCTGGTGGAGTGCATGTTGCGCGTGGCCGCCGATGTACCACTCGACTGGCAGGCGATGACCGCCGCGCCGCAAGGGGCGTCGCTGGAAGTGCGTATTTACGCCGAAGATCCGTTAAAAAACTTCCTGCCCAGCCCCGGCGTATTAACCGAAGTCCACTTTCCGCAAGATGTCCGCGTCGACGGCTGGATCAGCACCGGCACTGAGGTTTCCGCCTTCTACGATCCGATGATCGCCAAGCTGATTGTCCACGCCGACAGTCGCGAAGCGGCGCTGGCGAAGATGCAGCAAGCGCTGAATGAAACCCGGCTGCACGGCATTGCCACTAACCTCGATTATCTGCGTCAGGTTGTCGCCACGGAGGCGTTTCGCACAGGCAAGGTCTGGACCCGCATGCTGGACAGTTTTATCCCTGAAGCCAGAGTGGTTGAGGTGTTACAGCCAGGCACCTGGAGCAGTATTCAGGACTACCCTGGCCGCTTAGGCTACTGGGACATCGGCGTGCCACCATCCGGCCCCATGGATGATTTCGCTTTCCGCCTGGCGAACCGCATTGTTGGCAATGCGGAAGAAGCCGCCGGGCTGGAATTTACCCTGCAAGGCCCGACGCTGCGCTTTCACAGCAATACCCTTATCGCCCTGACCGGTGCCGCCTGCCCGGCCGATATCGACGGCGTGGCGGTCGACTACTGGCAACCGCTGACGGTAAAAGCCGGGCAAACCCTGACGCTGGGTCGCGCGCAGAACGGTTGCCGCACCTATCTGGCGATACGTAATGGTTTTGATGTGCCGGAGTATCTCGGCAGCCGCTCCACTTTCGCCCTCGGCCAGTTTGGCGGGCATGGCGGGCGCACACTGCGCGTCGCCGATATGCTGGCGATTTCACAGCCAGAGCTGGACGCCTGCACCACCCCAGCGCCGGTTAGCGCACCACAGGCGATCGATCCTGCGCTGGTGCCGGAATACGGTGATGAGTGGCGCATCGGCGTGCTGTATGGACCGCACGGCGCACCCGACTTCTTTACCCACGCGTCCATCGACAAATTCTTTGCCAGCGAATGGCAGGTGCACTACAACTCCAACCGCCTCGGCGTGCGTCTGGTGGGGCCAAAGCCGGACTGGACGCGTGCCAACGGCGGCGAAGCCGGTCTGCATCCGTCAAACGTACACGACTGTGAATACGCTATCGGCGCGGTGAACTTTACCGGCGACTTCCCGGTGATCCTGACGCGTGATGGGCCAAGCCTCGGCGGCTTCGTCTGCCCGGTGACCATCGCCAAAGCCGAACTGTGGAAAGTGGGTCAGGTGAAACCTGGCGACCGCATTCGTTTTCACCCGATTAGCTTTGAAGAAGCGCAAGCGCTGGAAAGCGCCCAAAACAGCACAGTTGAAAGCCTGGCCCCCGCGCCGTTAGCCACGTTTGCGCTGCCCTCGCTGGCAGAGTCCTCGCAGGGGTCTGCCACCATTCTGGCGGCGCTTGCCGCCACCGCCTCAACGCCCGCCGCAGTTTATCGTCAGGCTGGCGATAACTATGTGCTGATCGAGTATGGCGACAATGTGCTGGATCTGGCGCTGCGTCTGCGCGTTCACCTGTTAATGAGTGCGATTCAGGCCTGTGCACCACCGGGCGTTGAAGAGCTGTCGCCGGGCGTGCGTTCGCTGCAAGTCCGCTATGACAGCCGCATTCTCGGTCAGAAACAGCTGATTAGCCTGCTGCTGACGCTGGAACAGCAACTGGGCGATGTCAGCGAGATGAAGGTGCCGTCACGCATTATCTGGCTACCGATGGCCTTTGAAGACAGCGCCACGCTGGGCGCGGTAGAACGTTACCAGGAAACGGTACGCACCACTGCACCATGGCTGCCGAATAACGTCGATTTTATCCAGCGCATCAATGGCTTATCGCATCGTGAACAGGTCAGCGAAGTGATCTTTAATGCCAGCTATCTGATTTTGGGTCTTGGCGATGTCTATCTTGGCGCGCCGTGCGCGGTGCCAGTCGACCCCCGTCATCGTCTGCTCAGCTCCAAATACAATCCGGCGCGCACCTTCACTGCGGAAGGCACTGTGGGCATTGGCGGTATGTATATGTGCATCTACGGCATGGACTCGCCAGGCGGTTATCAGCTGGTGGGTCGCACCCTGCCGATCTGGAATAAATTCCTGAAAAACGAGCAGTTCGCCGCCAGCGAACCCTGGCTGCTGCGCTTCTTTGACCAGGTGCGTTTCTACCCGGTCAGCGAAGCCGAACTGGAGGTGCTGCGCGAAGATTTCCGCGAAGGTCGCGCTCAGATCACCATCGAATCCACGGTATTTGATTTCGCCGAGCACCGGCAGTTCCTGGCCGACAATGCGCAGTCTATTGCCGACTTCCGTCAGCATCAGGCCAGCGCCTTTGAGGCTGAAGTCTCCCTCTGGCAGCAGGAAGAAGACGCTGCGCCGCTGACCAGTGAAGAGAATCTCTGCCCGCCGCTAACTGATGACGGCGCATTGCCGATTAGCGCCGATATGAACGGCAATATCTGGAAAGTGCTGGTGAAACCGGGTGATGAAGTGGCGGCAGGCCAGCCACTGATTGTCGTCGAAGCGATGAAAATGGAACTGGCGATCCATGCACCGCAGGCGGGTCGCGTGAAGCGTATTGGTTGCCAGCCGGGTCGTCCGGTGAGTCCGGGTGACGCCCTGCTGTGGCTGGAATAAGGAGTGAATTATGCAACAGGTCAGCTTTCATCAGAAACGCGGTAAAGGTCGCCCGGAAGTGCTGGCCGAACGCATTTATCAGACGATTAAAAATGACATTTTCGACTTTCGCCTGATGCCTGGCGACCGCTTCAGCGAAAGCGAACTGGCGCAACGAATGGGAGTCAGCCGCACGCCGGTGCGCCAGGCGCTGTTCTGGCTCGAGCGCGAAGGCTATGTCGAGGTGTGGTTTCGCAGCGGCTGGCAGGTGCGCCCGTTCGATTTCGAATATTTTGAAGAGCTGTATGACCTGCGCATCGTGCTGGAGCGCGAAGCGGTGCGCCGCCTGTGCGGCATGCCGCCAGGGCGCAGTGCGGAACGGCTGGCGGAACTGAAAACCTTCTGGATCGACCAGCCGCAGCTGGAAGAGGGAAAAACCGTTTCGCCGCATGACGAAGGTTTTCATATGACGCTGGTCAGCGCCGCAGGAAACAGCGAGATGGCGCGTATTCACGCCGACTTAACTGAAAAAATCCGCATTATTCGTCGCCTCGACTTTACCCGTGAGGATCGCGTTGATGCCACTTATCGCGAGCACGCCGCCATTCTGCTGGCGGTATTAACGCAACAAACCGAGGAGGCGCAACGCATCCTGACCGCTCACATTTCGGTAAGTAAAGCCGAGGTCAGGCAAATCACCTTACATATGCTGCAACAGGCAAGACGGCAAACCGCGTCATCAGAATAATTCTAACCACTACTTTTAAGGGTTTTGTGAGATGAAAAGACGTTCACTGTTAAAAGCATTCGCACTTTCCGCCACGGTAGTCAGCATGGGGATGGCATGGGCAGTTCAGGCGGCAGAGACGATTAAAGTCGGCATCATGCACTCTCTCTCCGGCACCATGGCGATTTCGGAAACGCCGCTGAAAGATGTCGCCCTAATGGCGATTGACGAAATCAACGCCAAAGGCGGTGTGCTGGGCAAAAAGCTGGAACCGGTGGTGGTTGATCCGGCGTCGAACTGGCCACTGTTTGCGGAAAAAGCCCGACAGTTACTGACGCAGGATAAAGCCGCCGTGGTGTTTGGCTGCTGGACGTCGGTCTCGCGCAAATCGGTCCTGCCGGTGTTTGAGGAGCTGAATGGCCTGCTGTTCTATCCGGTGCAGTATGAAGGTGAAGAGATGTCGCCAAATGTGTTCTATACCGGTGCGGCACCGAATCAGCAGGCGATTCCGGCAGTGGAATACCTGATGAGTGAAGATGGCGGTGAAGCGAAACGTTTCATCCTGCTGGGCACCGACTATGTCTATCCGCGCACCACTAACAAGATTCTGCGCGCCTTCCTGCATAGCAAAGGCATCAAGGACCAGGATATCAAAGAGGTCTATACGCCGTTTGGTTACAGCGATTATCAGACCATTGTGGCCGATATCAAAAAATTCTCTGCTGGCGGCAAAACCGCAGTGGTTTCGACCATTAATGGCGATTCCAATGTGCCTTTCTATAAAGAGTTGGCGAATCAGGGCATTAAAGCGACTGATGTGCCGGTGGTGGCTTTTTCGGTGGGCGAAGAAGAGTTGCGCGGTATCGATACTAAACCGCTGGTCGGTAACCTGGCCGCCTGGAACTACTTCCAGTCGGTCGAAAACCCTGCTAACGCCAAATTCGTCGCCGATTACCGCGCTTATGCCAAAGCGCACAAACTGCCGAATGCTGACACCGTAGTGACCAATGATCCAATGGAAGCCACTTATGTGGGCATTCATATGTGGGCACAGGCGGTAGAGAAAGCCGGCACCACCGACGTGGATAAAGTGCGTGATGCGATGGCCGGGCAGACCTTCGCGGCACCGGATGGTTACACACTGACCATGGATAAAACCAACCATCACCTGCACAAACCGGTGATGATTGGCGAAATCGAAGATAACGGCCAGTTCAACGTGGTATGGCAGACAGAACAACCGGTGCGCGCCCAGCCATGGAGCCCGTATATCGCCGGTAACGACCAGAAGCCCGATCATCCGGTGAAATCAGCACAATAACCCAGCTATAACGCCCCTTCTCCGCATGCCGGGGAAGGGGTTCAAAGAGTGGTGATTATCATGACGCGAATACTTTTATTGCTGACGTTGCTGTTCGGTATGCCATTCACCGCACAAGCTGGTCCGGCTGCTGATTACGCTGCCGCCAGCCGTAGCGAACAGGCAAAACTGTTACAGCAATGGGCGGCAGCGCCGGATGCCAGCCGCCTGCCGCTGCTGGAGGCATTACGCCGCGAGTCGGTGGTTATCGACCAGCAGAAACAACCGTACAGTATGCTCAATGGTCAGTTGACGCCGCTTGAAGGCGCGGCAAAACCCAGCGGCGCGACCAAGAAACTGTTTATCAATAACCGCTTGCGCGTTCTGACAATTAACGCGCTGGCTTCTCACCAGTTAGTCAGCGACGACGTCGCCACGCGTCTGCGTGCCGCTCGCGCATTGCAAAACGATGCGGTCGCCGATCAGTTACCGTTGCTGAGCCAGCGGCTGGCAGCAGAACAAAACGGTGATGTTCATGCCGCACTGGCGTTGGCGCTGGCGAATCTGCAACTGAGCGACAGCAATCCGCAGGTGCGACTTAATGCGGTAAAACTGCTGGGTGAAAGCAGCGATCCGCAACTGCAGGCCAGCCTGCAACGGCTCACTCAGCCCGATTATGAGGCCAGTGCCGACGTGCGCGCCGCCGCTGCCGACAGCCTGAAACAGATCAAACAGCGCCTGATGTGGGGTGACTTACTCGGCCAGGCCTTTACCGGTCTGTCGCTCGGTTCAATTTTACTGCTGGCGGCGCTGGGACTGGCGATCACCTATGGTCTGCTCGGCGTGATTAATATGGCGCACGGCGAAATGCTGATGCTCGGTGCCTATGCCACCTGGCTGGTGCAGTCGATGTTCCAGCGGTTCGCGCCGGAGTGGCTGGCGTACTACCCGCTGCTGGCGTTGCCGGTGGCATTCTTTATCACCGCCACCATCGGCATGTTGCTGGAACGCACAGTAATTCGTCATCTTTATGGTCGGCCACTGGAAACGCTGCTCGCCACCTGGGGCATCAGTCTGATGCTGATTCAGCTGGTGCGTGTGCTGTTTGGCGCGCAGAACCTTGAGGTGGCGAATCCGACGTGGCTCTCAGGCGGCCTGCAGTTACTGCCAAATCTGGTTCTGCCCTACAACCGTATCGCGGTGATTTTGTTTGTCACCGGCGTGCTGATCCTGACCTGGCTGCTGCTGAATAAAACCCGCCTCGGCATGAATGTGCGCGCGGTAACGCAGAATCGCGCAATGGCCGACTGCTGCGGCGTGCCGACCGGACGTGTCGATATGCTGGCATTTGGTCTGGGATCGGGGATTGCCGGACTGGGCGGCGTGGCGCTGTCGCAGCTGGGCAACGTCGGCCCGGAGCTGGGCCAGGGCTATATCATCGACTCCTTTCTGGTGGTGGTGTTAGGTGGTGTCGGCCAACTGGCGGGCACGGTGGTCGCGGCGCTTGGACTTGGCATTCTGAACAAGGTACTGGAGCCGCAAATGGGTGCGGTGCTCGGCAAAATTCTGATTCTGGTGCTGATCATTCTGTTTATTCAGAAACGACCGCAGGGACTGTTTGCATTTAAAGGGCGGGTAACTGACTGATGACACAACCCATCACACTGAGCGTGGCGCAGAAAGCCCCGCGATTGACGCTGGGGATCGGCACGATCGCGCTACTGGCGCTGTTGATCCTGCCGTTCCTCGCCTTACTGCCCGTGAATAATCCCCTGGCAATCTCCACCTACACCCTGACACTGATCGGCAAGATCCTCTGTTATGCGATTGTGGCCGTCGCGCTGGATCTGGTCTGGGGTTACGCCGGTTTACTGTCGCTCGGCCACGGCCTGTTTTTTGCGCTCGGCGGTTACGCAATGGGGATGTACCTGATGCGCCAGGCGGCGGGCGATGGCTTACCGGCGTTTATGTCGTTTTTATCCTGGAGCGAGCTGCCGTGGTTTTGGGCAGGCACCCAGCATTTTGCCTGGGCGCTATGTCTGATCATGCTGGTGCCGGGTTTGCTGGCGCTGATCTTCGGCTGGTTTGCTTTCCGATCAAAAATCAAAGGCGTTTACTTCTCGATCATGACACAGGCGCTGACCTGGGCCGGTATGTTGCTGTTTTTCCGCAATGAAACTGGCTTCGGCGGCAATAATGGTTTCACCGGTTTTACTACCCTGCTCGGCTTCCCGGTCACCGCCACCAGCACGCGTATCGGGTTGTTTATCGCCACCGTACTGCTGCTGATTATCAGCCTCGGCATCGGTTTTGCGCTGGCACGCAGTAAGTTTGGTCGGGTGCTGACCGCCGTGCGCGACGCCGAAAACCGCCTGATGTTCTGCGGTTATGACCCGAAAGGTTTTAAGCTGTTTGTCTGGACGCTGTCGGCGGTACTGTGCGGCCTCGCGGGAGCGCTGTATGTACCGCAAGTCGGGATTATTAACCCCGGTGAGATGTCGCCCACCAACTCTATCGAAGCCGCCATCTGGGTAGCATTAGGCGGCCGCGGCACCCTGATTGGGCCACTGTTCGGCGCAGCTATCGTGAATGGTGCCAAAAGCTGGTTCACCGTGGCTTTCCCTGAATACTGGCTGTTTTTTCTCGGCCTGATGTTTATTCTCGTTACGCTGTTTCTGCCGCGTGGCGTTATCGGGCTGTTGCGCCGGAGAAAACATGACTGACCAACTGTTTACCCAACCCCATCCCGCGGATCGCTTCCGTCAGCACAGCGATCCGCTGCTGCAACTCAACAATATCAATGTCTCGTTTGATGGCTTTCACGCGCTGACCGATCTGTCATTGAATATTGGCGTTGGCGAACTGCGCTGCGTGATCGGCCCGAATGGTGCCGGAAAAACCACGCTGATGGATGTGATTACCGGAAAAACCCGGCCAGACAACGGCCAGATTACTTACGATCAGGACACCGATCTCACCACTCTGTCGCCGGTGGAAATTGCCCGTATTGGCATTGGCCGCAAATTCCAGAAACCGACGGTATTTGAAGCGCTGTCGGTATTTGAAAATCTGGAAATCGCGTTAAAGACCGATAAATCGGTTTGGACCTGCCTGCGTGCCCGACTCGACAGCGAACAGCGTGACCGCATCGATGACGTTCTGAAACTGTTACGCCTTGGCGCTGAACGCGCTCGCCCGGCTGGGTTGTTATCCCACGGGCAAAAACAGTTTCTGGAAATTGGCATGCTGCTGGTGCAGGAACCTCATTTGCTACTGCTGGACGAACCGGCCGCCGGAATGACCGATGCCGAAACGGACTATACCGCCGAGCTGTTTCGCAGCCTGGCCGGAAAACATTCCCTGATGGTGGTGGAACACGATATGGGCTTTGTGGAAACCATTGCCGATCACGTCACGGTGCTGCATCAGGGGCAGGTGCTGGCGGAAGGCTCATTGCGTGAAGTGCAGGCCAATGAGCAGGTTATCGACGTTTATTTGGGGCGCTGAAATGTTACAGGTATCTGAACTGAATCAATATTATGGCGGCAGCCATATTCTGCGCGGGCTGTCATTTGAGACCCGTCCGGGTGAAGTCACCTGCCTGCTGGGGCGCAATGGCGTCGGCAAAACAACCCTGCTGAAGTGCCTGATGGGTTTAATTCCGGCAAAATCAGGCACCCTCCGCTGGAATGATAAGGTGATTAACTCGCGCAAACCCCATCAGCGCGTGCAGGCTGGCATGGCTTATGTACCGCAAGGGCGCGAGATTTTTCCCCGTCTGACGGTAGAGGAAAATCTGCTGATGGGGCTGGCACGATTTTCAGGTACGAAAGCCAGACAGGTGCCAGACGAGATTTATCAACTGTTTCCGGTACTGCAAGAGATGAAGTCTCGGCGCGGCGGCGATCTTTCTGGCGGCCAGCAACAGCAACTGGCCATTGGGCGTGCGCTGGCCTGCAAGCCACAGTTGCTGATTCTTGATGAACCCACCGAGGGCATCCAGCCTTCGGTGATTAAAGAGATTGGCTCAGTGATCCGCCAGCTGGCTCAGCGCGGAGATATGTCGATTCTGTTGGTCGAACAATTCTATGATTTTGCCGCCGAACTGGCCGACAGCTATCTGGTCATGTCGCGTGGTGAGATCGTGCAACGCGGGCGCGGTGGCACCATGGAAGCTGACGGCGTACGCGGATTAGTCGCGATTTAATTCTGATATTATTGGCGTAAAAAGATTCAGTCATTTTTACGCCTTATTTTATTTCCCGCATCAGAGAATAAAAAGCAGACCCAGGTATTAAATAGAGATAATAATATCCAAACAAATAATATAATTATAAAATCAATCAATTAACTATTAATTAAAAAATCGCATTATTTCATCTCATCTTTTCAAAACCTTCATATACTTAATTTCTTTCACTGATAATTACCTCTGCCTTGCCTGGAGGCGCACGCATGTCTGTGTATCCGTTAACTACCGTACAGCAAGCCGTTTGGATCGATCAACTCCTGACGCCTGATATCCCCTGCTATAATATTGGCGGCGTCTGGCAGATACATCATCATGTTGAGCTAAAGTTATTTCAGCAAGCGATCGCGGAAATAATGCAGCAGCATGACGCACTGAAATTTATTTTATCGGAGACGGAACAGGGTATCGTCCAGACTATCAGCCATATTCATCCGATGACATTCAGCCATCATGATTTCAGCCTCTCTGAAGACGCGTTAAACAGCAGCTGGAAAAAACTCCGCCAGTTATTTATCCAGCCGTTCACGCTGTATGATTGCCTGCTCTGGCGCTGTCACGTGATTAAAGTCAGCGGTAACTTATCTCTATGGTTGATTAATGCGCATCATCTTATTGCCGACGGCTCTTCCATTGCGCTGCTCAGCCGACTGATTTTCGAACGCTATAAACAGCTACTGAACGGCAAGCCGCTGACTGTGCTCCCTGGCACTGGCTATGGCGAGTTTATTGCTTACGATCGGCACTATCTCGCCTCACCGCGCTATCAGCTGGATCGCGATTTCTGGCTCAACCGCTTTGAGGATTTTCCTCCCTCCGCGCTGGAGCGACGTCAGGGATACGGCGAGGAGAAAACCTGGCCGAGCAGCCAGATAATGCGAAACTTGCCGCTGGCACGCTATCAGCAGCTGGGCGACTACGCCGAGCGTCACGGCGCTTCGGTGATGCACTTTATGACCGCACTGCTCGCCTGTTGCCTCGGGCGATTATGGCAGGTTGATGATATTACTCTCGGGCTGCCGATCCATAACCGTAACGGCGCACGGTTTAAACAGACGCTGGGCATGTTCTCGTCGATGATCCCGCTACGGCTGATGCTGGACGCTCAGCAACCCTTTCCGGCGCTGATGCAGCAGGTCGCCACGGAACTGCGACGCTGCTATCGCCATCAGCGCTTCCCGATTGCCGAACTGAATCGTCATCTGCGCCTCGGCCAGCGCGGGCGTCGTCAGCTATTTGACCTCAGTTTTTCCCAGGAAATTTTCCTTACCGATATTGATATCGACGGTGGCGAACTGAAAAGCGCAGCCATGCATCATGGCTATGAACAAACGCCACTCTCTCTCTATCTGCGTCACTACCATCAGGCTGAGGATCCGAGTCTGGAGTTTCATTTTAATCAGGCATGGTTCAGCGATCAGGATGCCGATCGGCTGGCCTCGCGCATTCTGCATCTGCTGGAAGCAGTACTGGATGCGCCGTCAGAGCAACCTGTCGCCCTGCTGCCGCTACTGTTGCCGCAAGAGCAGCAGCAAATTTTACAGTGCTGGAATAACAGCGATCGTCACTGGCCGCTGCCGTTAACTATTCAGCAGTTTTTTGAGCAGCAGGCGGCGCGTACCCCGGACGCTATCGCCCTGTGCGGTGACAGTGCGCCGCTGAGCTATGCGCGGCTTAATCATCGCGCCAATCAGCTGGCGTGGTTTTTGCGCAGTGCGGGCCTTACGGCTGACGATCGCGTGGCGCTGTGCGTTGAGCGCGGCACACAGATGGTGATTGCGCTGCTGGGGATCCTGAAAGCCGGTGCGGCCTATGTGCCGCTGGATCCTGATTATCCGCAGGATCGACTGCGCCATATGTTGCAGGATTGTGGCGCAACCTGCGTCCTGGTGGATGATGCCGGGCAGCGCGCGCTACAGGCGATGAGAGATGATTGCCCGCTGGCGTATCATCTGTTCCACGACCTGCCACAATGGCAGCAGCAGAGCATCGAGAATCCGCCGCCGCTGCATGGCGATATCTCCCGCACGCTGGCTTATGTTATCTATACCTCCGGCTCTACCGGCCGACCGAAGGGAGTAATGATTGAACATCGTGCGGTGATTAATCGTCTGATGTGGATGCAGCACACTTATCAGTTATCACCACAGGATACGGTGCTGCAAAAAACCCCGTTCAGCTTCGACGTGTCGGTTTGGGAGTTCTTCTGGCCGCTGATGATCGGCGCACGGCTGGCACTGGCCAAAGCGGGCGGCCATCAGGACCCGGCGTATATCAGCGAGCTGATCGCCGCTGAGCAGGTGACCACGCTGCATTTTGTGCCTTCGATGCTTCAACTATTTTTGCGCTATGGCGAGATGACCGCCTGCCGCAGCCTGAAGCGAATTTTTTGCAGTGGCGAAGCGCTGCCGCTGGCGGCGGTCGAGCGCTGTCATCAGCAGTTGCCGGCAGCCGAATTGCATAATCTGTATGGGCCAACCGAAGCCGCGATTGATGTCTCTTACTGGCATTGCCAGCCTGAGGATCGCCGTCTGCCCGTACCGATTGGTTATCCGGTTGCCAATACCCGCTTATATATTCTTGATCATCAGCAACAGCTGCTGCCTGCTGGCGTGCGCGGCGAACTGTATATCGGCGGTATTCAGCTGGCGCGTGGCTATCTTAATCTCCCGGCACTGACGGCAGAACGCTTTATCGCCGATCCTTTCAGCGACGATCCGCAGGCGCGGATGTATAAAACTGGCGACGTGGCGCGCTGGCGCGAAGATGGCAGTGTTGAGTACCTTGGCCGTAATGATTTTCAGCTGAAGATCCACGGCTTGCGCATTGAGGCGGGTGAGATCGAGCAGCAGATCTGCGGCTTTCCGCAGATTGCTGATGCGGTGGTGATGGCCTGTGATCGCCATGACGGTAATCAGTGGCTGGTGGCCTGGGTTATTACGCCGCCGCAGCCTGATTTAACCGAGCGCCTGCGCACGCATTTACGCGCGACGTTACCGGAATATATGCTGCCGGGCTGTGTGGTGGCGCTTGAGGCGTTTCCACTTTCCGCCAATGGCAAACTGGATCGCACACGGCTGCCGCTGCCGCAACTGGCTGTCCCCCGTAAAGCATTTTGCCCTCCGGCTAACGATCAGGAGCGTCAGCTGGCTGACTGGTGGCAGTCGCTACTGGGAGTCGAGCAGGTCGATCGCGACGATGATTTCTTCGCCCTCGGCGGCCACTCGCTGCATGCCATCCAGCTGTTGCTGCTGCTTAAACGCGAAGGCATCAGCGCGGAGATGAAAACGTTGTTTATCCACCCGACATTGCAGGCGCAGGCGCGGGCGATTCACCAACATCAGGCGACAAGCCCGGCGGGTATCGCGGATATCACCCCCGCCGCCATGCAGAAGCTGCTGCGACAGCTGAATCAGCCAGCCGACAACTTTGTACTGATCCAGCCACTGAATACCGCGCTGACCAGCAACGATCTGTGGATGATCCATCCGGCGGTGGTCGGCTGCGAGATTTACCGCGATCTGGCGCGCGCTTTAACCGGCCACTTTAACGCTATTGGCGTCAATAATTACAACCTGTTTAATCATCCGCATATCAGCGCACTGCCCGCGCTGGCCAGCTATTATCTGCAACATATCTGGAACTATGGCCTGCCGCGCCACAAAACGGTGCGGCTGCTTGGCTGGTCGCTCGGCGGGATTATCGCGCTGGAGATTGCGGCTCAACTGGAGCAACGCGGCTTTAATGATATTCATGTCTTCCTGCTCGATAGCCTCTATCAGACCGAGGTTCAGCAACATATTGTGCCTGGCATGCTGGCACCGATTCTGGCGATGATGGGGATTACTGGCGAAGCTGCCCGACGTGGAGAGCAGGTGGAAAAAACCGAGATTAACATCAATAATCAGTGCCTTAGCGCCCCACTGCGGCACAGCAAAGTGACGCTATTTAAAGCCACCGAGTTTGTCGATTTAAGTGTCGCAGGCGGCGTCGACGGACGCGAAATCCTCGCTATTGCCGATAACGGTCTGGCGCAGGTCTGTCCGCAACTGGAGGTGATTCCGCTGGCGGTGAATCACCATTCCATCATTCTTTGCCATCAGGAGATTACCGACGCCCTGACTCAGCCGCAGTACAATGCCAGTAGCCGTGTTTTCTGATGTGATGCGCTTCGGTTCCGGCAGTGCGCGAGGTTTACGCGGCGTTCCGGTTAAAGGTAATATCAGGAACTTGCCCGTTACGCATCATGCGGCAAAGGATACTTATTAAGGAACGTCACCATGGAAACCCGGCGCGACGAGCGCGTGAATAAACTGGCGCAGGCATTAAAGCGCATCGACAAGATCCATCTGAAGGATGCCGCTCAGCTGCTGGGGGTTTCTGAGATGACCATCCGTCGCGATCTGAGTGAGCAGCCCTCTACGCTGGTGTTGCTTGGCGGCTATATTGTCAGCGATCCGCGTAACAGCCATGGTCACTACTTTGTCTCCGATCAGCAGTCGCAAAATGTCAGTAAAAAGCAGCAGCTTGGCCATCTGGCGGCGGCGCTGATTAACGCTAACGATACGGTCTTTTTCGACTGCGGCACCACTATGCCGTATGTGATTGATGCGATTGACGACAGCCTGCCGTTTACCGCCATCTGCTGTGCGATGAACACTTTCCTCGCGCTAAAAGAGAAAAGTGCCTGTAACGTGATTCTTAGCGGCGGTGAATTTCATGCGGATAACGCGATTTTCACCCCGGTGGGCCATCATCACGTGCTGGATGTGCTCTGCCCTTCTCTGGCATTTATTTCGGCGGCAGGCATTGATGCTGAACAGGGAGCGACCTGTTACAACCTCAATGAGTTACAGATGAAGCATTACGCATTGCAGCGCGCCCAGCGCAACGTCCTGCTGGCGGACAGCAGCAAGTTTGGCAAAGTGTTACCGGCGCGTATCGGCGAATTGCAGCTGTTTGATAGCCTGATCAGTGACAGCGCCCCGCCGCGCGCACTGGCGCAAAAAATGAAACAGGCTGAGGTTCAGATTATTACTTAACGCGGGCGGCAAAATCGACAGAATACTCTGGCCATCGGCTGTGATTAAGGGCGGAAAACAGCTAAACTTCGTCATCTGAGTGGGCAGTACCGCCCCAACAACAACACAGACCATAAGAGGCTCATTTTAACGTGGCTCAATTCGTCTATAGCATGCATCGCGTCGGCAAAGTCGTTCCGCCGAAGCGTCACATTCTCAAGAACATTTCCCTTAGCTTTTTCCCGGGCGCAAAGATTGGCGTACTGGGTCTGAACGGTGCCGGTAAATCTACCCTGCTGCGTATCATGGCCGGTATCGATAAAGATATCGAAGGTGAAGCACGTCCACAGCCTGGCCTGAAAATCGGCTATCTGCCGCAGGAACCTCAGCTGAACCTCGAGCACACGGTGCGCGAATCGATTGAAGAAGCGGTGTCTGAAGTCGTTGGCGCGCTGAAACGCCTCGACGAAGTGTACGCGCTGTACGCCGAGCCGGATGCAGATTTCGATAAGCTGGCTGCTGAGCAAGGCAAGCTGGAAGAGATTATTCAGGCGCACGACGGCCATAATCTCAACACTCAGCTGGAGCGCGCTGCGGATGCACTGCGCCTGCCAGACTGGGATGCGAAAATCGCAAACCTCTCCGGTGGTGAGCGTCGCCGCGTGGCGATTTGCCGCCTGCTACTGGAAAAACCCGACATGCTGCTGCTCGATGAGCCGACTAACCACCTGGATGCTGAATCCGTCGCGTGGCTCGAGCGCTTCCTGCACGACTTCGAAGGTACCGTTGTGGCAATTACCCACGACCGTTACTTCCTCGATAACGTGGCGGGCTGGATTCTGGAGCTGGACCGTGGTGAAGGTATTCCATGGGAAGGTAACTACTCCTCCTGGCTGGAGCAGAAAGACCAGCGTCTGGCACAGGAAGCCTCTTCCGAAGCCGCTCGTCGTAAATCGATCGAGAAAGAGCTGGAGTGGGTGCGTCAGGGTGCCAAAGGCCGTCAGTCGAAAGGCAAAGCCCGTCTGGCACGCTTTGAAGAGCTGAACAGCACGGAATACCAGAAACGTAACGAAACCAACGAACTGTTTATTCCACCAGGCCCGCGTCTGGGTGACAAAGTGGTTGAAGTCAACGGTCTGAGCAAGTCTTACGGTGACCGCGTACTGATCGACGATCTGAGTTTCTCAGTGCCGAAAGGCGCGATTGTCGGCATTATCGGCCCGAACGGCGCCGGTAAATCAACCCTGTTCCGTATGCTCTCCGGTCAGGAACAGCCGAACGGCGGCAGCGTTGAGCTGGGCGACACCGTTAAGCTGGCTTCCGTCGATCAGTTCCGTGATGCGATGGATAACGCGAAGACAGTCTGGGAAGAAGTCTCCGGCGGTCAGGACATCATGCGTGTCGGTAATACCGAAATGCCAAGCCGCGCCTATGTTGGCCGCTTTAACTTTAAAGGCGTCGACCAGGGCAAACGCGTTGGCGAGCTGTCCGGTGGTGAGCGCGGTCGTCTGCATCTGGCTAAGCTGCTGCAGGTTGGCGGCAACATGCTGCTGCTTGATGAACCAACCAACGACCTGGATATCGAAACCTTGCGCGCGCTGGAAAACGCCCTGCTGGAATTCCCTGGCTGTGCCATGGTGATCTCGCATGACCGTTGGTTCCTCGACCGTATTGCCACTCACATTCTGGATTACCAGGATGAAGGTAAAGTCGAGTTCTTCGAAGGTAACTTTACCGAATACGAAGAGTACAAGAAGCGCACCCTCGGCGCTGAAGCGCTGGAGCCGAAGCGTATCAAGTACAAGCGTATGACCAAATAGCATCACTGTTCTAAACGGGCGGCGAAAACGTCGCCGGTGCGGAAAGGGGTGAGATCAACGGGTGGCGTTTACGTCACCCGTTTTTTTATTACTGCGGGCGGCGTCCACGACTCCAGTAAGCCATAAAGCTGATCGACTCCTGCGATAAGCCGCACTCGCCGATCAAATGGCGGCGCAGATGTTTTACCGAACGCGACTCAGCGGCGACCCAGCCGTGAAAACGGGTATCCTCACTGGCCGCACGATCCCAGAGAATTTCGCCCTCACCTTCTTCGCGCAATGCCTGCTGCGTCAGCGCATATTCCGGCAGCTTTACATGCCGCTGCACCGCATCCAGCAGCGCTTCGCCGTAGCTGGCCCCCTTCTCATCACGCGCCAGCCAGTGTATCTCTGCAAAAGCAAACTGGCTCAGATCGACGCAGTCACCCCGCTTCGGCACTTCCAGAAAAACCTGCACTTGCGGTGGTGTATCACGCAATGCCAGCTGCTCAAGAATCCCTTTCGCCGCTGGTAGCGCCGTCTCATCGGCGATCACCAGCGCACGTTCTGCCAGTGGATGGGGATTCCACTCGTAACCGCCGCTGTCTTCGCTATAGTCCCGATTTGGCGCAACAATCTGTAATCCGTCACCCGGTTCCGCCGCCACTGCCCACGCCGATGCTGGCCCTTCAGTACCGTGCATCACAAACTCAACTTCCATCTCGCCCGCATCGGCATTCACGCTGCGGACGGTGTAAGTGCGGGCAATCGGGCGAACCTCAGCGTCCATCGCTTTGGCCTGCTCCCACCAGGAACCTTCCGCTGACAGTGCCGCAGGCGTCCCGTTCAGCGAGGGAAACAGCAGTTTAATGCGCTGGTCCGGCGCGTCCATCTTCATATGGCGCACGTCTTCTCCACTGAACACACAGCACAGCATTGAAGGAGAGAGCACCTGTTTACGTGCCAGCACCACATTGAATAAACGATAACCCTGAACAGCTGCCATAAAAACCGCCTTTGATTGAATCGGGAAACATCACAGGGGGACAAGAATAGCAAAGCTAAATGATAATGAGAATGCGTATTAGACTGATGTCTTATTCATCGAGGGTTAATGGTAGAACTCAGTGAAAACCGGTGAACTAAGCGCATAATCGATAAAACAGGCCAGCGCGGGTGAATTCAGTTTACGACTGGGATAGACCAGCCACAGCTCATTGCCCTCCACTTCCCACTCCGGTAGCACCTGTACCAGCGCCTTATCCCGGGTTAGATCATGGGTTAAAAAACGCGGCAGCAAAGTAATCCCCGCGCCCTGTAATGCACATTCGCGCGCATACACCAGGTTATCGGTCATATGTGCCGGAGGCAGCAGCCAGCTGTGCCACTCTTCGCCGCGTTTCAGTAACCATTCACTCCAGGCGCGATGGGCAATACAGCGATGTTCTGCCAGCTGGTGCGGGTGCACTATTGGCTGATGCTGCGCCAGATAGGCCGGAGCCGCCACCAGATAACGTTGGCAGTAGCCAATGCGGCGGCCAATCAGCGACGAATCCTGCGGCTTACCGGTACGCAAAGCGATATCAAAACCCTCCTGCACCAGATCGCGAATATCATCCGATACCGACACTTCCAGCGTCACATCGGGGAACTGCTGCTGAAAGCCTGCGTTGCAACGTGCCAGTAATGTCGCGCCAATACCCGCCGGGCTGGTGATGCGCAATCTGCCGCTGGGATTATCGCGCAGCCGCTCAATCGCCTGATCGGCGCGTTCGCTGGCCTGTAGCATCTCCTGACAGTGAATCAGATAGCGTTCACCGGCAAAAGTCAGATTGAGCTGGCGGGTAGTGCGGTTCAGCAAGCGTATGCCCAGCGCTTGCTCCAGCTGGCTGATGCGCTGGCTGACGCTCGATTTTGGCAGCCCGGCGCGGCGCGCCGCAGCGGTAAAGCTGCCGCCCTCCGCCACCAGCGCAAACAGTGCCATATCCTGTAACTGTTTAAACATGATTGTTCACCTGAGACGAACACTCTGTGATGAATTGTCCATCTTATCACTCCAGTTCATAGCTTCTACAATTACCTTACTAACCTGAGGAGAGTTAAGATGAATAACAGAGCGATTGCGATTAACCCGGAAAATCCAGAACAGTTTATCGAGATCCAACCAGAAACACCGACGCCGGGTGACTATGATTTGCTGGTGGAAGTAAAGGCCGCGTCGGTCAATCCGGTCGATACCAAAGTCCATAAAGGCGCAAAGAAAAATGGTCTGCAAGCGCCGCGTATTCTGGGCTGGGACGCCAGCGCCGTGGTGCTGGAAACCGGCAGCAAAGTCAGTGGTTTTAAAGCGGGCGACGAAGTTTACTATGCTGGCGATATCACCCGTCCGGGCAGTAACAGCACGCTGCAACTGATTGATGCACGGATTACCGGTCACAAACCGAAAAGCCTCGACTGGGCTGCCGCTGCGGCCATTCCGCTGACCGCACTGACTGCCTGGGAAGGTCTGTTTGAGCGCCTGAATATTCAGGATGCGCAGGAAGGCAAAACCCTGCTGATTATTGGTGGCGCGGGCGGCGTCGGTTCACTGGCGATCCCGTTTGCCAAACTGCACAGCAAGCTGAAGGTAATTGCCACGGCTTCACGGCCGGACTCGGTGCAGTGGTGCCTGGATCGCGGTGCCGATCTGACGATTAACTATAAGGATATGCCAGGCGAACTGGAAAAGCTGGGACTGAAGCAGGTGGATTATATTTTCTGCCTGAATGATACCGACGGCCACTGGGATACCATGGCGAAGCTGATTGCGCCACAGGGGCATATTTGCACCATCGTGGAAAATGAGCAGCCGCTGGATATGAACGAGCTGAAGCTGAAAAGCGCGGCGTTGCACTTTGAGTTTATGTACACCCGCAGCATGTACAACACACCGGATATCGCCCGTCAGGGAGAGATTCTAAATGATGTCGCCGCATTGCTGGATGACGGCAAGATTGCCACCACGCTGAATGAGACCTTGCAGGGATTGTCGGTAGAAACCCTGACGGAAGCCCATCAGCGCGTGCTGGAAGGCCATATGCGCGGCAAAGTGGTGATGGTGTATTAAAGCGTTCTCGCGACCCGTGCCGGGAATTTGCACCCGGCATGCCATCAGGACGGGAGCTACAAGATCCAGCCGTAGGGGCGGCGTTCTCGCCGCCCGTGCCGGGAATTTGCACCCCGCATGCCATCAGGATGGGAACCGAAAACGGCTCCCCCGGATTGTTTATACCGACAGAATTACCGGTTCCCCAACATCTCTCTGATTAACTCCACGCAGCGCAGAAAACGGCTGTCGTAGTCGTCCTCTTCCACATGCACAAAAGGAATATTGTTAGCATTCAGCATCGTGACCAGCAGATCCTGAAACTCTTTGCGATCCACCGAACTGCCAAGACTGCGCAGTCCGTCGGCCACCCACGGCACATTATTTTCCACCAGGATCACCAGATCGAAGCGGTACTCATCAATCAGCGCCTGCACAAACGGATGCTCACGCCCTTCGTACTTTTTACAAAATGCCTGAGTGGTGACAAAATCCGTATCAATAAACGCCACTTTATTGGCATATTTAACCGCAAAATCAATATATTGCGCCTGACCGAGCGCGATTTTGTCGTAGTCCGAATATTGCAGCGCCATCTCATCACCACCGAGATGCGAGAACACGTAGTCGCGACCAAATTCCCACGCGCTGGTGGTATTAAAGATATTCGCCAGCTTATTGACCAGCGTCGATTTACCGCTGGATTCGCCGCCGAGGATCGCCACGGTGCGCACAAAGAACGGTTTCACTTCGGTCGGAATATAATCCCAGTAGCGAAAAGGATCCTGACGAATCTGCGCGCCGCTGATATTCATAAACGATCGTTTCGGATCGATCAGCACCGATTCAATCCCCAGATGCTCCGAATATTGCGCTGCATCCTGCTCTTCGCTGGTATAGACGCGATTGGGTTCGATACCCTGTTTTGCCATAAACGCAGTGATGCCCTGGCTCCAGACATCCCAGCCGTGCGGATAAGGCTCCATTCCCTCTTCATTAAACGAGTGAATGCGGATATTTTTCTGATATTTAAAGGTTTGCAGCAGCCAGCGCAGACGGTCACTAACGGTCGGCTGCTGTGACATGGCACTGTTTTCAAACAGCATCCGGTCGCGCGGCTCGTCATAACCCATAATGATATGCAGCTCATCCACCTGGCTACAGGCGCGCTGAATCAGATAGATATGGCCGGTATGTAACGGATAAAATTTACCAAACAGCACGCCGACGGTTTTTTCGCGGCGCGGGAACTCCAGCCCTAAATATCGGTGCAGCGCCTCAAGCTTTTGCGCACTGGGACTTTTGATTTTGGCATTCAGCAACTGACTGAGATAGCCTTTGGTCATGCCGCTGGCGTCCGCCACCTGTTGCAGAGTGTGGCCCTGCTGGCGAATAGCCGTTTTCAGATAATCAAATGACGACATGAACTGCCTCCTGCATGTCACTCCGGGACACAATGACCACCTGCCGCCGGGCGTGCCCGGCGCAGGGAATTATAAATCATCCAGAATCGCCAGCGCGTCGGCCAGTTTCTTCACGCCAAATACCTGCATATTTTCCGGCGGCTTTTTCGGCACGTTAGCGGCCGGGACAATCGCGCGGCGAAAACCATGCTTGGCGGCTTCAGAAATACGCTCCTGACCACTTGGCACCGGACGAATTTCGCCCGCCAGACCGACTTCACCAAATACCACCAGATCCTGGGGCAGCGGACGATCGCGCAGACTGGAAACCATCGACAGCATCAGCGCCAGATCGGCACTGGTTTCCGTCACCTTCACGCCACCGACGACATTGACAAACACATCCTGATCGGCCATTTGCAAGCCACCATGACGATGCAATACCGCCAGCAAAATCGCCAGGCGATTCTGCTCAAGGCCGACCGCGACACGACGCGGATTGCCCATCATTGAATGATCGACCAACGCCTGAATCTCCACCAGCAGCGGACGCGTCCCTTCCCACAGCACCATTACTGAACTGCCCGAGGTCACTTCATCGCCACGCGACAGGAAGATGGCCGAAGGATTGCTGACTTCGCGCAGCCCCTGCTCCGTCATGGCAAAGACTCCCAGCTCATTCACCGCACCAAAGCGGTTTTTATGACTGCGTAGCGTGCGGTAGCGAGAATCGGCGTCACCGTCAAGCAGCACGGAGCAGTCGATACAGTGTTCCAGGACTTTTGGACCGGCCAGCGAGCCGTCTTTGGTGACATGCCCTACCATCACAATCGCCACGCCGCGCGTTTTGGCGAAGCGGGTCAGATAGGCAGCGGTTTCACGCACCTGCGCGACGCTGCCAGGTGATGACTGGATATCCGCCATATGCATCACCTGGATCGAGTCAATCACCATTAGCTTCGGCTGTTCCTGTTCGGCGATCAGACAGATCTGCTCGATACTGGTTTCCGACAGCATATTAAGATTTTCCGTCGGCAGGCCTAAACGATGCGCACGCATCGCCACCTGTTGCAGCGACTCTTCACCGGTGACGTAGAGGGTTTTCATCCCTTCCGACAGCTTGCACAAGGTTTGCAGCAACAGGGTACTTTTACCGGCGCCGGGGTTACCGCCAATCAGAATGGCGCTGCCGGGCACCACGCCGCCGCCCAGCACGCGGTCAAACTCTTTAAAACCGGTGGTAAAACGCGGCAGCGCTTCGAGGCTGATCTCCGAGAGTTTCTGCACCCGACTGGTGCCGGCGCTACCGGCATAGCCGGACAGACGCTCGTTGCGTGCCACTGTCGGTGAAGCGGCAAGGCGCACTTCAGTGATGGTGTTCCAGGCTTGGCAGGCGCTACATTGCCCCTGCCAGCGCGGATAGTCTGCGCCACATTCGTTGCAAACGAAGGCGCGTTTTACCGCTTTTGCCAAATTTTATCCTTAGATTAACGCTCTTCGTGAATCAGGCTGCCACTGAGAATACAGAACACGCCCATCAGATCCGCATGGCGGATAGTCACTTCGGTTTTTTCATTCACGGTTGGTTTGGCGTGATACGCAATGCCGAGCGCCGAGGCGGCGATCATCGGCAGATCGTTCGCGCCATCGCCGATCGCGACGGTTTGTTCCTCGGCGATATCAAATTTTTTCGCCAGGTTCAGCAGCGTTTTCGCTTTAAATTGCGCATCAACGATCTGGCCGATCACTTCGCCGGTCAGTTTGCCGTCGCGGATCTCCAGTTCATTGGCCGCGACCGCCGCCAGATGCAGCTTGTCACGCAGGTATTCTGCATAGTAGGTAAAGCCGCCGGAAGCGATAGCCACCTGCCAGCCCAGCGCCTGCAATTTCTTCACCAGCGTGGTTAAGCCTGGCATTAATGGCAGTTCATCGCGAACCTGTTTGAGAATATTGGCATCGGCGTCTTTCAGGGTGGCAACACGCTGACGCAGGCTGGCGGCAAAATCGAGTTCGCCGCGCATCGCGCGCTCGGTCACTTCCGCCACCCGCTCACCGCTGCCCGCCAGTTTGGCGATCTCATCGATGCACTCAATCTGGATAGCCGTTGAGTCCATATCCATCACCAGCAGACCCGGCGTTTTCAGGTGCGGGATTCTGCCGAGCGGTGCCACATCCAGCCCGACTTCATGCGCCAGTCTGGTGGCGCGCGGCGTCAGCGAGCCCGCCAGACGAATCACCTGATAATCATCGACGCACCAGGCGCTGACGATCACCATCGCGGCACCCAGCTGATGCTGATACTGGGTCAGACGATCTTTATCAAGCTGACGCCCGTAAAGCAACCAACCGGTACGCCCGGCACGATAGTCCAGCGGCATGACTTCATCGCCGCTAAGAGAGAGAGGTAAACCCGGCCAGAGAGAGACATCGGAAGGCAGGTCACACCAGGTCAGACGATTTGGCATTACAGCTCCTGTAAGGGACATATCAGACTGCGTATAGTTTCGCTACGCAAGCCAAACAAAACCACGCAAGAGGCTACCTTGTATGCCGCGCTTCTGGCAACATAAAGTGTCGAAAACAGCGTCTTCGCTGTTCACAAAATTCAAAGGTTAGAGATGGCTAAAGCTAAACTGAAATTTCGCCTGCATCGTACCGTGATTGTGCTGATCTGCCTGACGCTGCTGGTGCTGCTGATGCAGGGCGCATCCTGGTTCAGCCTTGGCCATCAGATGGCGCGCTCCGGGCAGGTGGAAGAGCTGGCACGCACCCTGACAAAGCAGGTGGCCTTCAGCCTGACGCCGTTGATGGAAAATGGTGAGGATAATCGCCAGCAGATCCAGGCGCTGCTCAGCCAGATGACCCATGGCAGCCGGATTCTCGACGCCTCCGTGTATAACGATGATGGCACTCTGCTGGCACGCAGCGGCGAAAATATTAATGTGCGCGACCGGCTGGCGCTGGACGGCAAACGCGCCGGTAGCTATTTCAACCATCAGATTGTTGAGCCGCTGGAAAATAGCGGCAGCCCGCTCGGCTTTTTGCGCGTCACGCTGGATACGCACGTGCTGGTGACCGAAGCCAAGCAGGTCGATAACACCACCAATATTCTGCGCCTGATGATGCTGCTGGCGCTGGCAATTGGCATTATTCTGACGCGTACCCTGCTGCGTGACCGCCGCACCCGCTGGCAGCAATCCCCATTCCTGCTGACCGCCAGCACGCCGGTCAAAGAGGACGATGAAGAAGAGGCCGAGGCTGGCGAAACAGCGCAGCAGGAGAAAGCCTGATCAGGCCATGCGCCCGATTTGCAGCTCAAGCTGGCAGATGTGCTGCTGCATCCCGGCGGCCAGCTGGCGAAAACCGGCGCTAATCGTCGGGTCTTCAGCCAGCGTTTGCCAGTAGTGCTGAGCCAGCGCACGGGCTTCACGCCATAGCGCCTGCGGGATACGACTATCCAGCTCAATCATTACCAGGCTATCGCGCATATGGCCTGCGCTGTTCGGCGCGAAAGACATCGGCAGCATATCGTAAGCCGGCGTCAGCGTCAGCGGTAACGGCTGATAAAAGAAGGACAGGTTCCCGGCATGCATATCACCGTTGGCAATCAACCGCCCAAAAGCCCACTGGAGCAGACCACGCTGCTCGCTCTCGCGGTCAATTACCTTGCTGCTGGCCAGTTCACGCAGCGCAGCAGGCCAGGCAACCTGCAAACCACTGAATTCTGCCATTACCGCCTCCAGTGACACCACACTGCATCGCCCACTCTCACCAATGCGGTCAAAGCGTTCCACTTCCAGAAATAACTGCTGATTGGCCGTCTGCATCAGTGTGGCGGTTGCGGCGCTTATCCCGTGCTGTTGCATCAACTGCAACGCCAGGGCTTCAGCACGCAGTAAATCGCGCCAGCGCTGACTGTTTTCGTTATCACGCGCTGGCGTAAATTTAACTAACAGATGTGCATTGCCGCCCTTCCAGCTGGCGTAGCAGGCGAACTTTGGCTGCTCGCCACCCGCCGAGGAGCCCACCTCTTCTCCGGCCAGCACGCGTGCCGCCATCTGCGGATAATCTGTCAGTTTATCCTGCTGACTGATGGCCGGTTCGGTACGCTGCGTAAGCCACTGCTTCAGGGTCTTTTCACCCACCAGCCAGCTACCGGACATATCCGCTCCGCGCTCGGCCAGCGCCATCAGGCAGTGATCATCATTCCACTGGCGGATATCCTCCGGTAAGCCGAGTTGCTGTGCCGATTCCCGCCCCCATGCGCGCCCGAGAAATCCTTGCGGACGCATATCATTCAGGAACCACGGCAATCCGTCATAGCTTTGCCACTGCCCGCGCACGTCACACACCACACAACTGCCTTGTGGCCAGATGCTGTAAAGCTCCCCGGCCGCCTGTGCCTGTCCCTGCCGATCGACCTGCCACAACGGAAACCGCGACTCACCGCGCAAACGCCGCAGCAAAGCATACCGTGTGGCGCGCGCCCGGCCAAATTTCAGTACCCGATCGGCATGGCGATGCACCAGTCTCGACAATGTCGCCTGGCTGATGCCGAGCTGCGCCTGAAGCCTGTTGCTGTCCTGCGGGCCATGTAACAGTAATGCGGTTAAATCCGTCATGATGAATAGATTTGTGAATAGATACCTGGCGAGATAATATCCATTTAATCTACAGGAAACGGGGCGTTGTGCAAGGAATGGTGGGATTAAGTGAATAGATACTCTGACAGTATCCGTGCCAAATAAAAGGGCGACCAGACGCCGCCCCTGGATCGAAAAGCGTTTACTCTTTGTCGCCTAACAGCACAGATTCCAGCGCGATTTTAATCATATCGTTAAATGTCGTCTGGCGTTCAGCCGCGGTGGTTTGCTCGTGGGTACGGATATGGTCAGACACGGTGCAGATAGTCAGCGCTTTCGCACCAAACTCCGCTGCCACGCCGTAAATGCCCGCCGCTTCCATTTCCACGCCAAGGATGCCGTACTTCTCCATCACATCAAACATCTGCGGGTCTGGGGTATAGAACAGATCGGCAGAAAAGATATTGCCCACGCGCGCATCGACACCCAGCTGTTTAGCCGCGTCAACCGCGTTACGCACCATATCGAAATCCGCAATCGCCGCGAAATCGTGATCTTTAAAACGCAGACGGTTAACTTTGGAATCGGTGCAGGCACCCATACCAATCACCACGTCACGCAGTTTCACGTCAGCGCGAACCGCACCGCAAGAACCGACACGAATGATTTTTTTCACGCCGAAATCGGTGATCAGCTCTTTGGTATAGATTGAGCAGGAAGGAATGCCCATGCCGTGGCCCATCACAGAAATTTTACGGCCTTTATAAGTGCCGGTATAGCCGAGCATGCCACGCACGTTGTTCACTTCCACCGCGTCGTCGAGGAAGGTTTCAGCGATATGCTTAGCGCGCAGCGGGTCGCCTGGCATCAGTACGACGTCAGCGAAATCACCCATCTCGGCGTTAATATGAGGCGTTGCCATCTTGTATCCCTTAATTAGTCTGTGTGGGGCCAGCCAGCGTGACCCCAAAGTGGTTGCGTTGTGCTGCAATCACAGCATGTTTTTGCCGTAGTCCATATCGGAAAGACCGAAGTATTTCGCAACGGTCTGGCCAATATCGGCGAAGGTATCACGGTAACCCAGTGAGCCAGGCTTCACTTTCGGGCCGTAAATCATAATCGGGATATGCTCACGAGTATGATCGGTACCGTGCCAGGTTGGGTCACAACCGTGGTCGGCGGTCAGGATCAGAATATCATCCTCTTTCACCAGCGCCATCAGCTCCGGCAGGCGACGGTCGAACAGCTCCAGCCCACCGGCATAACCGGCGACGTCACGACGGTGCCCCCAGGCCGAATCGAAGTCAACGAAGTTGGTAAAGACGATGGAATTATCCGGCGCAGAGGCCATCTCTTTAACCGTGGCATCAAACAGCGCATCAAGACCGGTCGCTTTCACCTTTTTGGTGATGCCAACATGGGCATAGATATCCGCGATTTTACCCACTGAAATCACTTCACCGCCCTGCTCATCCACCAGTTTTTTCAGGATGGTTGGCGCTGGCGGCTCGACGGCCAGGTCGTGACGGTTGCCGGTACGCTCAAAGTGGCCGGCTTTATCGCCAACAAACGGACGCGCAATTACGCGACCAATGTTATAGCCGCCTTCGGTCAGCTCTTCACGGGCGATTTCGCACAGCTCATACAGTCGATCGAGGCCAAACGTCTCTTCATGACAGGCAATCTGGAACACCGAGTCAGCCGAAGTATAGAAAATCGGCTTGCCGGTTTTCATATGCTCTTCACCCAGCTCATCAAGCACAACGGTGCCGGACGAGTGGCAGTTACCGAGGTAGCCTGGCAAATTCGCGCGCGCGACCAGCTTATCCAGCAGTTCCTGTGGGAAGCTGTTCTCTTTGTCACTGAAGTAGCCCCAGTCAAACAGCACCGGAACACCGGCGATTTCCCAGTGACCCGATGGCGTATCTTTACCGGACGACAGTTCGCTGGCATAGGCGTAAGCACCTATAATTTCGGCGCTGCTGTCCAGACCCGGCGGGAAGGTGCCGGTCGATTCTTCTGCGGCTTTGCCAAGACCCAGAGCGGTCAGATTCGGCAGATGCAGTGGCCCTTTGCGTCCAATGTCCGCTTCACCTTTAAAGCATGCCTCAGCAATATGGCCCAGGGTATCCGAGCCTTTATCGCCAAACTTGTCGGCGTCTTTGCTGGCACCGATTCCGAAGGAATCAAGCACCATAATAAATGCACGTTTCATCCTGCTCTCCTGCGTATCAACGCGATGAGGATTAAAAAATAGCGATCAGAATAGTATGACGCTTATTCAGTAATTCTGCGATAGATAACTGGTGTAGATTGCGGCGCGCTATCGCTGACTTTTATCGCCGACTTCAACGCCTGTGCCGCTTCCTGCCAGCTGCTCTCGCTGGAGGCGTGGATAATCGCCAGCGGACGCTGCGTATCAATCCGGTCGCCGATCTGCGCCATATCGCTCAGTCCGACGCTGTAATCAATGCTGTCGCTGGCGCGGCGACGGCCACCGCCCATCGACACCACCGCCATGCCCAGCGCGCGGGTATCCATCGCGCTGACAATGCCGGAACGATCGGCATACACCGCTTTGCTCAGCATCGGCGCGGGCAGATAGCTGTCGAGTTTGTCGATAAAGTCCGTCGGGCCATGCTGCGCCGCCACCATACGCGCAAAGATCTCTGCCGCTTTACCGTTATCCAGCACCGCCTGCAATTTAGCGCGGGCATCTTTCTCATCGACGGCCAGCGCACCCGAAATCAGCATTTCAGCACTCAGCGCCATCGTCACTTCATACAGACGCGGATTACGGTATGCGCCGGTCAGGAACTGCACCGCTTCGCGCACTTCGAGCGCGTTACCGGCGCTGGAAGCCAGCACCTGGTTCATATCGGTCAGCAGCGCGGTAGTTTTACAGCCTGCGCCGTTAGCCACGCCAACAATTGCCTGCGCCAGTTGTTCTGATTGCTCAAAGGTCGGCATAAAAGCACCGGAACCCACTTTGACATCCATCACCAGCGCGTCGAGCCCTTCGGCCAGTTTCTTGGCAAGAATTGACGCGGTAATCAGCGGAATCGAATCAACGGTGGCGGTGATATCACGCGTGGCGTAGAAGCGCTTATCCGCCGGTGCCAGCGAGTTGGTCTGGCCAATAATCGCCACACCGACATCCTTGATAATTCGGCGGAATGCCGCATCATCCGGGAAAATATTAAAACCGGGGATCGCTTCCAGTTTATCCAGCGTACCGCCGGTATGGCCGAGGCCACGGCCAGAGATCATCGGCACATAGCCACCGCAGGCGGCGACCATCGGCCCGAGCATCAGTGAGGTCACATCACCCACGCCGCCGGTCGAATGTTTATCGACAATCGGGCCGTTAAGGTTCAGAGATTGCCAGTTCAGCACCGTACCCGAATCACGCATCGCCATGGTCAGCGCCACGCGTTCTGGCAACGACATATCGTGGAAGTAAATGGTCATTGCCAGTGCGGCAATCTGCCCTTCAGAAACGGTGTTATCACGTACGCCGTTAATAAAAAAACGGATCTCGTCTTCGTTAAGCGCCTGGCCATCGCGTTTTTTGCGGATTATTTCTTGCGGCAAAAACAAGGTAAACCCCCTGTTTAAAAAAGGTCAGTGGGCAAGAGGTGTCTCGCCCGGATTATCCCGGTATACGGTGCAATAGTGTTTAAAGCGGCGGCCGCGAATTGTGCCGCCGGGACTGACTAGTAAGCAGATTTGCTGGCGGCAACCTGATGTCCCGCCGCGTTCAGCAGGCTGGTCAGCAGACTGGATGCGCCAAAGCGGAAATGGCGTGCATCGGCCCAGTCGCTGCCGAGGATATCGTCAGCCAGTTTCAGGTAGATTGCGGCATCTTCTGCGCTGCGCACGCCACCCGCGGGTTTAAAACCAACCTGTGCTTTAACGCCTTTATCGCGGATAACCGTCATCATCATTTCGGCCACTTCCGGCGTCGCGTTAACCGGCACTTTACCGGTAGAGGTTTTGATAAAATCAGCACCGGCATCAATGGAGATTTCAGAAGCCTGACGAATCAGCGCCTCATCTTTCAGCTCGCCGGTTTCGATAATCACTTTCAACAGCACATTGGCCGCTGCGCAGGCCTCTTTACAGGCTTTTACCAGCCCGAAACCGACTTCGCTGTTGCCTGCCATCAGTGCACGGTAAGGGAATACCACATCGACTTCGTCCGCGCCGTAAGCAATCGCCGCACGGGTTTCGGCCAGTGCAATGTCAATATCGTCATTGCCATGCGGGAAGTTGGTGACTGTCGCAATGCGAATGTCCGGCGTGCCCTGCTCACGCAAGGTTTTGCGGGCAATCGGGATAAAACGCGGATAGATGCAGATAGCGGCAGTATTGCCAGCCGGAGATTTAGCCTGATGGCACAGCGCGATCACTTTCGCATCGGTATCATCATCATTCAGGGTAGTCAGATCCATCAGTTTCAACGCGCGCAGCGCTGCAGCGGTTACATCAGTCATATTACTCTCCAACAACAGATTTAATGAGCCTTCCGACACCGGCCAGCTTTTATGTTAATATTCTAACAGTCAGCCCCCACCTTTGATGTGCGTCAACTCACATTTGATTAAGAAACGCCTGCCACTATTCTACTACCATTGTGACTTTAATCACATAAAATGTGCCGGACTCTGACGGTAAAAAACAAAAAAGCCGCGATGAAGATTCCCCATCGCGGCCATGTGATAATTTTCACATTTTTCGTTACAGCGCGAGGAAGACCCCGGCAATACTGGCACTCATCAGGTTGGATAACGTACCGGCAATGACGGCTTTAATTCCCAGGCTGGCGATATCATGACGACGATTCGGTGCCATGCTGCCGAGTCCACCGATCAGAATGGCAATCGACGAAAGATTGGCAAAGCCACACAGTGCAAAAGAGATAATCGCTTTGGTGTGGTCCGAAATCACCTGCAGACCCGCAGCCGCCACCACGGCATCTTCTTTCAGGTAAGCACCAAAGTTAAGGTAAGCGACGAATTCGTTAACGATCAACTTCTGGCCGATAAATGAACCCGCGATCATCGCCTCTTCCCAGGGTACGCCAATCAAAAACGCCACGGGAGCAAAGAGATAGCCCAGAATCAGTTCCAGCGACAGCTGCGGATAATCAAACCAGCCGCCGATGCCGGAAAGCATGCCGTTCAGTAACGCAATCAGCGCGACAAAGGCCAGCAACATTGCACCGACATTCAGCGCCAGCTGCATGCCCGAAGAAGCGCCGGACGCTGCCGCATCGAGGATATTAGCCGGTTTATCATCTTCCGCCACCATTTCTGCCGCATCACGCGTGTCGAGACTGGTTTCGGTTTCCGGCAGCATCAGCTTGGCGAACAACAACCCGCCTGGCGCGGCCATAAACGAAGCGGCGATCAGATATTCCAGCGGCACGCCCATCTGAGCATAGCCCGCCAGCACTGAGCCTGCCACGGATGCCAGTCCACCACACATCACGGCAAACAGTTCGGAACGCGTCATGGTGGCGATATACGGACGAACCACCAGCGGCGCTTCGGTCTGACCGACAAAGATATTGGCCGTCGCCGACAGCGACTCGGTACGTGAAGTACCCAGCAGTTTATGCAAGCCGCCGCCAAGCAGACGGATCACCAGCTGCATAATGCCGAGATAATAAAGCACCGCGATCAACGAGGAGAAAAAGACAATTATCGGCAACACGCGCAGCGCGAAAACAAAGCCGCCGCCGCCGAAGATTTCAAACATCTTGTCAGACGCCAGGCCGCCAAAAAGAAATGAAATCCCCTGATTACCATAGGCAATCACGCTGGAAACGCCCTGCGACATTCCCAGCAGTACGCTGCGTCCGACCGGTACATACAGCACTAATGCACCGATGCCCACCTGCAGCAAGAAGGCACCCAGCACGGTGCGTAATTTGATGGCTTTGCGGTTTGTCGACAATAAGACGGCAAACAGCATCAGTGCCACCATCCCGATCAGTCCCATGATAAGTTGCATTTTTCCCTCGTTATAATTAAAAAGTCGCGAAGTGGCACGCCGACAAAAGTTGGCGGATGTGCAAAAGTCTTAAGCGCGGGCGATTATAACCACAGGGAAGCAGAAGGCACGGATTGCTGTCACACAAAAATACAATCAGTCGCAATTGTAAATTCGATAGAGTGATCTAAGTCACATTATTTTAGATGCAAAACAGGCGGCGGGTGTTCTCACGCAGAGTATCACGGATCAATTCAGGCGCTTCGCTGCGTAACTCGCATAGCGTTTGCCATACATTTACCACGCGTTCCGGTCGATTAGGCTGCCCCTGGAAACCACACAGCGGCATATCCGGCGCATCGGTTTCCAGCAGTAGCGAGTCAAGGGGTAAACGGGCAATGGTCTCACGGGTTTTACTGGCGCGCGGATAGGTTATCGTCCCGCCGACGCCAATCGCATAACCGGCTTTGATAAACGCCTCGGCCTGTTGCAGACTACCGGCAAAACCATGAACCACACCACGACGCGGTAGCTCAATGCGCCGCAACTGCATCGCCAGTTTGTCGTGCGTACGCCGTGAGTGCAAAATCACCGGCAGATCGTAATCTCGTGCCAGTTTCAGCTGCGCATCCAGTAACGCCTGCTGCTTTTCAAACAGCGGATTCGCCATATAAAGATCGAGTCCGATTTCTCCGATCGCCACCAGTTTCTCCGGACGCCGCTTCAGATACTGCTCCAGTAACGCCACGGCAGCATCGTTATGTTCAGCAACCGCCATCGGATGCAGACCCAGTGCGGCATACAGCGGAGAATGGCTTTCAGCCAGCGCCAGCACCTGCTGAAAACGTGAAGCGGCGACGGCAGGAACAATAATTTTTTCCACGCCTGCCGCGGCGGCCTGTTGCAGGCTGTCGCTTTCATGGCCGCTGAAGGGCGGAAAATCAAAGTGACAGTGGGTATCGACAAAACTCATGCGCGTGAACCCTCATCATAGTCAGCATCATTACCGGCAACCGGATCGCGAATAATGGTGGTGTTATCTGGCTGATTCGCCACCGGCGCGGGCGGCGTGACCAACTGATGGCGCACATGCGTTGCGCTGTCACTCAGCCACTGACCCAGAGTGGCGAGGAAATAGCGGCCGCAGCGGCGGCCTAAATGATAATCCTGATTCAGTGACGCAACCCGGCTGCCGAGTGCATTACTGGCCAATGGTTTCGGGGGAAAGATCTCCAGCACCCGCAGTTTGCCCGGTGGATTATCAATAAACTTCTGGGTGTCATGATAGCTTTGTTCATGCTGCTGCATCACGTTGACCAACGGCCGCAGCGCGCTTTCACTCAGCCAGCGCTCCATGCGTTTGATCCACTGCGGAGTGTAATACATCTGCGAAGGCACGGTACGGATCACCACAATCGTATCGGCCCCCCGCCGTGCCGCTTCGCGCACCGGAATCGCATCACTGATGCCGCCGTCGAGGTAACTGATGCCGTCCAGATCGACACCCGGCCGGTAAAATCCCGGAATGGCGCTGGATGCCTTGATAATATTCAGCCAGTTATCTGCCGTCGGCGCAAAATATCCCGGCGTATAGTCATCACTGCGGCAGGCACACATGTAAAACTCTTTGCCGCTGTTGAACAGTTTTTCGGCGCTGGTCATCGCCAGCGGGAACTCTTTCGCCGTGATATCCAGCAGCCAGTCGAGATCGATCAGATGCCCGCCGCGGACAAAACGCAGCGGATCAAAAAACAGTTTATTGGTGGTATAGCGAGTGATGACACGGCGAGCATAACCCGGCTGGGCGCAGACAAAAGCCGACAAATTTTGTGCCCCGGCCGAGGTGCCGAGCATCAGATCAAAAGGATTGAATTGCGCACGCTGAAATTCATCCAGCACGCCAGCGGTAAAGATCCCGCGCTGCCCGCCGCCTTCGCAGACCAGTGCAATTTTACCTGGTTTAAAAGGTGTTAACGCCAGGGGCTCAATATTGCCCAGCGTAATGGGGATGCGTTTACCCAACAGCTTATTCCTTAACGATGTCTTACCGGTATTGTCTGCAAAATGCAGCCTTACGGAGTTATAACATCTCAGGATAAGCCATGACAAACCCGGTAGCCCTTATTGCAAAGGCTCCTTTGGTACCACGACGTTCGCGTCGTGTTGATGCTGCTCTCTGCCGTAATCCTCCTGAAGAATTCCGGAGATCCAGTCATTATTCCCTGCGACCCAGGCGCAATCGCTGTCAAACCATTCCGCCCATATCAACCACAGTTGGCCTTTCCATTGCTTGCACTTACCAACGATGATGTCGCTATTCATGACTGGTCTCCGCTAACAGAGCTTAATCGAAACAGATATCCGATTTAACTAGGGCCGTTTACGACCGGTAAACAGGCTGACGAGGAACAGAATGATACCGACGACGAAGACAATTTTCGCTGCCCACGCGGCTGTACCCGCCAAACCACCAAAACCTAATGCAGCTGCAATCAGCGCAACGATCAGAAAAATAATACCCCAACGAAACATAAGCCTCTCCTTCACCATAGTTAAAATCGAACTGCCTGTCTCATTACTCTTCGCGGAGATAATTCCGCAAACCTGTTTCTCTTTCTTTTTGGGTAGTGCCTTTTATTGCGCGGCTGATAACCAGCCGCGCTACAGACAATTAAGGTTTAACTACCACATCATTCTTAACGCTTTTCACGCCTTCAATGGCTTTAGCAATCCCTTCAGCACGCTCTGACTGTGCCTCGTTCTGAACCGTACCGGAAAGCTGAACCACACCGTCGTTAGTTTCTACTTTCACGTTACGTGACGGCACAATGTCGTCTGCTAATAGTTTAGCCTTAATTTCGCTGGTTGTGGCGGCATCGCCGGCATAACCACTCATTGACTGAGATTTACCGTCTTTAACGTGCAGTTTGTCACTTACGGATTTAACGCCTTCAACTGTCTTGGTTAACGCGACCGCTTTTTCAGCCTGATCCTGTGAGGCGACAAAACCGCTCAGGGTGACCACGCCAGAATGGGTTTCCACTGAAATATCGGTGCTTTTAATCGCATCGTCGTCAACCAACGCTGCTTTAACTTTCGCTGTGACTGAGCTGTCGCCCATGTAGCCATCGACTTTTTTCATAGAACTATCGATTTTAGAACCCGCGCTTTCGGTAGTACTTGCTGCCAGAGCGGAGCCGCTGATCAGCGCAGAACCTACCATTACAGCCATCAGAGTTTTTGCAATCTTAGTCTTGTTCATCGATATATTCCTTCTGTCTGTTGATGCGCCCACAATCGTGAGCTTTACAGCTACAAACGGCGTAACTGTTGAAACGGGGATTGGGTAAAACACCACATGAATCAGCACCCGACAGAAATAATCATAGTCAACAATCAGGATTTAGCAGGCTTATACGGATTAAAAACTGGCAAAAGCCGAAAAACGGAGGTTTTTTAGGAGGAGTCTGTGTGAAAAGGGCAAAGAGTGAGCGGTTTTCTTCGCCCGCGGTTAAGCATAGCCTAAAAAAACGGGGAGTGACCGGGTTAAACCGGCCACTCCCCGTTAATACCTCGCGACAGGATTAATGTTCGCGGGTTTTACGGAACACCACATCAGGATAACGTTCCTGAGTGATATTCAGGTTAACCATCGTCGGTGCGATATAGGTCAGGTTATCGCCGCCATCCAGCGCCAGGTTAACTTCGTTTTTACGCTGGAATTCGTCGAACTTCTTCACATCACTGCACTCTACCCAACGGGCGGTCGAGACGTTGATCGATTCGTAAATCGCTTCGACGTTGTACTCGCTCTTCAGACGCGCAACCACCACATCGAACTGCAGGACACCGACCGCACCGACAATCAGATCATTGTTATGTACCGGACGGAATACCTGCACTGCGCCCTCTTCCGACAGCTGAACCAGCCCTTTCAGCAACTGCTTCTGCTTCAGCGGATCGCGCAGACGAATGCGACGGAACAGTTCTGGCGCGAAGTTCGGAATACCGGTGAACTTCATATTCTCGCCCTGGGTAAAGGTATCGCCAATCTGAATGGTGCCATGGTTATGCAGACCGATAATATCGCCCGGGAAAGCTTCTTCCACGTGTGCACGGTCGCCAGCCATAAAGGTCAGCGCATCAGAAATCACCACATCTTTACCGGTACGCACCTGGCGCAACTTCATGCCTTTCTCGTATTTACCGGACACCACACGCATAAACGCCACGCGGTCACGGTGTTTCGGGTCCATATTAGCCTGAATTTTAAATACGAAGCCGGTGAACTTGTCATCAGCAGCGGTCACGGTGCGGACATCCGTGTTACGCGGCATCGGCGACGGCGCCCAGTCAACCAGGCCATCGAGCATATGATCGACACCAAAGTTACCCAGTGCAGTACCGAAGAACACCGGTGTCAGCTGGCCTTCAAGGAAAGCGTCTTTATCAAACTCGTGCGATGCGCCCTGCACCAGCTCCAGCTCTTCACGCAGCTGCGCAGCCAGGTCTTCACCGATGGCGACATCCAGATCCGGGTTATCCAGCCCTTTAATGATGCGCACTTCCTGAATGGTGTGACCTTTACCGCTCTGATAAAGATAGGTTTCATTTTTATACAGGTGATAAACGCCTTTAAACAGCTTGCCGCAGCCGATTGGCCAGGTAATCGGTGAGCAAGCGATTTTCAGTTCGCTTTCCACTTCATCCAGCACTTCCATCGGATCGCGGATATCGCGGTCCAGCTTGTTCATAAAGGTCAGGATGGGCGTATCGCGCAGACGGGTGACTTCCATCAGCTTACGGGTACGATCCTCAACGCCTTTCGCGGCATCAATGACCATCAAACAGCAGTCGACCGCCGTCAGCGTACGGTAAGTATCTTCGGAGAAGTCTTCGTGTCCCGGCGTATCCAACAGATTGACCAGGCTCTCGCGATAGGGAAACTGCATCACAGAAGTGGTAATCGAAATACCACGCTGCTTTTCCATCTCCATCCAGTCAGATTTGGCATGCTGACTGGAACCGCGGCCTTTTACCGTACCGGCAGTCTGAATCGCCTGCCCGAACAGCAGCACTTTTTCAGTGATGGTGGTTTTACCGGCATCGGGGTGAGAAATAATGGCAAAAGTGCGGCGGCGTGCCACCTCTTGCATAAACGGTGCATTTGACATGAGGAATCTTCTGGTCTGGTGTGGTGAAACTGCGGCACAAACCGCGCGGACAGCTATCACCAACGATTAATCATCAATGGCCGGCATTTTCGCCGATCCGAGGGCTATAAACAATCCAGAACGCCGCTTTATCGGTCATAAAGGGCTAACAAGCCGCCATACGGCGTCTTCAGCTAGCTGTTGCCTTGACCATTTTTGCGAACGATTTATCCTTTTCTACACTGGACTGGCCTCAGAATGGGGATAACAATTGTTGATTAGCAGTGTAAGGCAGAAAGGTTTACCCGCCAAGCGCAGTGGGTGAGGTAAAGAGGAGAGGGCGTGTTAATAATAGGGACATTAACGGACACACTGATAAAACTCTGTAAACAGAGCAGCAGTGCGCTTTGCTTCTGCTAAGGTATTTTAACCATAACAGTTCAACTGTTGAATAGCGACAAGCAGCGTCGGCGGCGTATCCACCAGATGCTAAAAATCTCGGTTAATTATGGTATTACTGCATGCTGCCCGCCTTCACTCGGATGATGCCGGTATCTCAAAGTGTTGCAATCCAGCGTTGCTGCCATTCATATTGATCTTGAGGATCTGAAACCAGATCCTTATCTTCATAATCAAATATATCGACCAGATCCTCAATACGTGCTTGTTTGCCTATGGTTGTTTCATAAGCACTCAGCCCCATTGCCATCTGTCTGGCCATTCTTGATGGAAAAACATTCCTTTTACAACCTTTGCAATAATAAATTATTGCTTTATTTATGGATCTAATCTCTTCCAGACATGAAAAAAAATCATCTCCTTCTGCAATATATACATCGCCATTTTTTAAACTGAATTTTAGAATGCATGAATTTTCGATTATTAACTCGACATCAGCTTCATAGATTCCAGTTCCGTCATGATATTTGACTACTTTATTAGAACTATTCATACTTTCCCTTAAAGATGTTTACAATGCTAAATCTGGCGAAGTTACCATCAGCACGTATGGGAGTAACTCCAGGAATATCTTTCGGTAACACTCCGCCAGCTATTGCAATTTCAGACTCACCTGCATATGGAGTTTTCCCACCCAACACTTTATTTATATCAATACTCTCGGCGGCCTTTCTCATAGAATAAAAAAATCCTGTACTTTCATCTCGGGATGCAAATATCATCGCAACTTTTATATTTGTGGATTTATTTATACAATTGCTTGGAGGCGCTGTATTATCCAGAGCATGGAGATAAATATTTTTACTCATACCTAATGGTTTAATCCTTCATGAAAAATAATATCAGGATGCCTTTTATCACCTTTGTAAACAAATTCCTCTTTGCATCTACTCAGTCCCCAAGGATCAATCCAGCTTAACGGATTCGGCGCATACTGGTAAAGATTCAGCCCGCCCGCCACCCTAATCGGATCTTAGAAAATTATCCGAATGAGTTATGGATCATAGTGCTAGCTTCGTTCGTAGCTCACTAAAACTTCTGGACTATCACTCATAAAAACTGCTCTCTTTTTGAAGCCAACTATAAACAGTACCAGCTCAAGACTCTTCAAACTCAGTACAAATCCAGAGCAAAGAATACGAAGATTAAATTTCATTAAATTTGTTTTCGACATTGCACCATTTGGCGATGGTAATATCTGTAATTTACTCATTTCAGTGAAAACAGAAAATTATTCATATCCAAAACTGACTCCAATTTTTATAGGCAATAATAGCGTTAGTGATAAATATTAAACATCACTTTAGCTCATCATTAAATACTCTCAATGCATATAAACATGTATCATCATCCTTTAAACACTCCTCCCCCCTCGTACCAAAGAATAATCTTTTCTTTAATTGATTCCAAAGCAGAAATATTAGCAACTATAACATGGATGGGAAAACCATCTACTTCGTTATCAAATTCACCTATAGAATCAATATCTTCATCTAAAACGACCTTAATGACCTCACCATTATTTTTTTTCTGTGCTGAGAAAATAGGATCACCATCCATAAACGGTTTCCCATTTGAAAATGTAGTATTATAATATGGACAGTCCACTGGACTTTCATGTTTTACAATGCCAAAAAAGAAATCTTGCAAAGAAGATTCCAGTGCCAAATACTCATTCACATCAACAAGATAATTATTAAACATATTTACTCCAAAAATGCTTTACCAGAAATAATTTCAATATCTACGCGTTCATGCTTAGTGTCTTTCACCATAAATGTTTTACTGACAGGTGCATCAGCACCTCCGCATTTACTAGCATTAGTTATGAACTTCTCTGCCTTTTGGAATGCATCTTTTCTAAGCGCTAAATCACGTTTATTTAGCTTCCCCTTTAACTCAGTCACCATTTTCTTAGCATCCTCTGCCGTAAGGGGGTGTTCTTGACGCCATGAAACAGATTCTTCAAGGGATGCGCCTTGTGCCTGGATTCGTCCTCGGTGTTCTGCTGACAACCCCAGCGGATCAATCCAGCTTAACGGATTCGGCGCATACTGGTAAAGATTCAGCCCGCCCGCCATCACAATCGGCTCATGTAACGCAAAAGTACCGACAGTTGTATCGTACGATAACTTTCGGTTTTAAATTACCCTCATTTTTTACATCATAGCCAAAAATTCCCTCTTCATCTAACCAAAACTATTTTATCAATACAGAAATAAAATATGGCTAGCTCAAATTTTAATCCCCTGGTTTTTCCCAGTATTTTATTTTTTCCATCTCTCTTTCTACATCGTCCATATCGTCTTTACCTAATTCATCATTAAATTTTTCTGATATTATTTTTCTTATATGTGCCAATCTATTAGTAATTCTGTTCTCATCAATAAATCGAGTTGTCTCCTTACAGTACTCGCCTTGTATTTCCTCTGTAACCTCCTCATCTCTACGATGATAATAATATCTGGCAATATCTCTTAAAGATATCAACATATACTCTACCTCAGAAAGAACTTTGATAGCCTCATCAGCAGTTAGAGTGATTTTTTCATTATCTTTCAGCATGTTACCTTCTTAATATTACTTCAGGATTTATAAGAACAAGATCACCTTTCACAGTAAGTTCTTCTGTATGGTATCTGGGGTTCATTTTCCACTCCAATAACTCATTAGGAGCATCCGTCTCAATATAGTCCTTACCCTTTCCTTTTCCTATTTGATACTTTTCCTCAGCATCTTTTGGGCTTAAAGGTTTTTTACTTGCTGGTTCAACATATACGCGGCCATTATCCTTAGCTTTTATTATGCCGCTTTCATTAATGCCTTGTGAACCCTTACGGTTTGTATAATGTCTCACTCGTATATGACCACATGCAGTTAACCCAAACGGATCGATCCAGCTTAACGGATTCGGCGCATACTGGTAAAGATTCAGCCCGCCCGCCACCCCAATCGGATCCGGCTGGGTAAAACGCGCGCAGTCGGGATCGTAGTAGCGGAATAAATTGTAGTGAAGCCCGGTTTCCCTGTCGAGGTACTGGCCCTGCATCCGCAGGTTCTGCGCAAAGTCCGCCGCGTCCTGCCGCGTCTCGCGCAGCAGTTTGCCCCACGCGCCGTTGCTGCCCCGCCAGCGCACCGCGCCCGATTCGTCGGTCAGCGTTTCCGGCGTGCCGTCCGGCCGGCAGTGGTACCAGTAAATCTCCGGGTTCTCCGCCCCGTCAATCCGCGCCAGCGGCTCATAACTCTGCGGCCCGGCGTACACCCAGGTCAGCGGCACCCCGTCGACGATTTCCTGCAGCAGCCGCAGCCCCTCCCAGACGAAGCGCGTGGTGTGCGGCTCCCCGATAACCTCCCCCCATTCGTCCTGCCGCCAGCAGGTTTTGCTGACGCGCCGCCCCAGCGGATCATAACGGAAGCTGACGTGCCGCCGCGGCTGCCGCACGTCGCGGGTGTCGTGCACCACCTCCGCCAGCCGCTGCTCCCCGTCGTAACGGTAGCGCCAGCGCTCGCGGCCGCTGACCTTTTCCGCCACCCGCCCCCAGGCATCGTAACGCCAGCGGATGCCGTTCAGCTGCGTGACCCGGTTGCCGGCAACCGCCGCCGCGCCGGGGCTGACCGGGTTCGACGCCGCGTCCCACTGCCACCGCTCGTGGTCCGCCGCCGCGCCGCCCTGGCCCAGCAGCCGCCCCGCGCCGTCGTACCGCCAGCTGCGCCGGGCGTGCGGGCCGTCGTCGTGCTCCTCGTGCAGCGGCCGGTGCGCGTTATCATACCGCCAGCGTCGCGACCACTCGCGCGGCGCCGGGCGCACCCGCCCGCCCCGGAACACGTCGCGGCTGCTTAACCGCCCGTGCCGGTCGTACGCCGTGCGGCTGGTCAGCGCCCCCTGGCTGCGGCTCACCTCGCGGTGCAGCGGGTCGCGGCGGAAGTCGCTGACCGTCAGCCCGTCCAGCGCGATGCCGAGCAGGTGCCCGCCGCCGTAGTACAGGTTTTTCAGCCGCCGCCCGTCCGGCAGCGTCACCGCCGTGCGGCTGCCCGCCGCGTCGTGAGCGTACGCCACCCGGCCGTTCTCCCCGGACTCGGCAACCAGCCGGCCGGCGCGGTCGTACTCCAGCCGCACCTCCTGCTGCGGCCCGCCGCCGTGCGGGTGCGTGACGGCGCGCAGCAGCCCGCGCGCGTCGTACTCATACCGTTCGCTGAGGGGCGACGCGCCGTCCGCCAGCAGCGTGCGGGATATCAGCCGCCCGGCGGCGTCGTGCCGGTACGCGGTGGTGACGCCGTCGGGCGCGGTTTCGCCCGCCGGCAGGCCGCCCGGCCCCCACCGGAAAAGGTGGCGCG
>Ga0308161_1000097_pt1 | contig 259846 bp, 243 predicted proteins | sample PhyFR2_FD_201034 | JGI IMG/M metagenome (GOLD analysis project Ga0308161, IMG submission 201034) | Phyllosphere microbial communities from UC Gill Tract Community Farm, Albany, California, United States - DLSLF.R2 | ecosystem: Host-associated > Plants > Phyllosphere > Unclassified | place...
CGTTCGCCCTTGTTGTTGGCGGTGTAGCCACCCAGCGGGCCGGTGACGTACGCGCAGGCCGGGCCGTTGTAATCCTTGATCAACGGGTTGATCTGGAAGCACTCGAGATTGGCCAGTTCGGCGCCGGCGTGATAGGCCATCGCGTAGCCGTCACCGGCATTGGTCGGGTTTTCGTAGGTGCCCATCAGGTAGCCCGACGACGGCAGACCAAGGCGTCCGGCCGCGCCGCAGGCGAGAATCACCGCTTTGGCCTTGATCACATGGAAGTCGGCGGTGCGGCAATCGAAGCCCATCACACCGTTGACCGCGCCCTCCTCGTCGGTCAGCAAACGCGTGCAGACCAGGCGATTGGTGATGCTCACCCGCGCACGTTTCAACTGCCGATACAGGACTTTCTTGATGTCGTGCCCTTCTGGCATCGGCAGCACATAGGCGCCCATGTGGTGGACCTTTTTCACCGCGTAGTCACCGGTTTCGTCCTTCTCGAACTTCACGCCCCAGCGGTCGAGTTGTTCGATGGTTTCAAAACTGTGCGTCGCATAGGCGTAGACCGCCGCCTGATTGACGATGCCGTCATTGGCGATGGTGATTTCCTTGGTGTACTGCTCCGGTGTCGAGTGGCCGGGAATGATCGCGTTGTTCAGGCCATCCATGCCCATGCTGATCGCGCCGCTGCGCTTGACATTGGCCTTGTCGACCAGCAACACGCGCAAATCGCGGTTCTTCTCCTTGGCCTTGATCGCCGCCATCGGCCCGGCCGTACCGCCGCCAATCACGACGATGTCGTATTCCTGTTCTAGAACGTTGCGGGTCATGCCTGCTCCCCTTTTTGCCGGTCGATCCGCAGGCGGTACTGGAATGCATCGCCACGGTAGTAAAGGTGTTCGAAGTCCAGCGGCTGGCCCTGTGCGTCGTGGGTCAGACGTTCGATGCGCATGATTGGCGAACCGGCTTCGACGTTGAGCGCCTGGGTCAGGTCGCTGTCAGCCAGCACTGCGTCAATGGCCAGATCGGCGTGGCCGAGGGCGATGCCGCAGTCGTTTTCGAGGATCAGAAAGATGTCGCGAGTGACCAGATCCGCCTTCTCCAGTCGCTCGCCGACCGTTTTAGGCAGGTAGGTGATTTCCAGCGAGATCGGCTCGCGGTTGATCAGGCGCACGCGTTTGATCTGCGCGACGATTTCACCTTCGGCCACCTGCAGACGCTCGGCGACACGCTTGTCGGCCGGAATGAATTTGAAACTGCGCAGTCGGTTGATCACTTCATAACCGCGCCCGGTCATCGACTCGGCGAGGCCTTGCAGGCTGCTGACGTTCTGAAAGGTTTTCGGCTTGGCGACAAAGGTGCCCTTGCCATGGATCTTGAAGATCAGCCCTTCCTTTTGCAGATCACCGAGTGCCTGGCGCACGGTGATGCGGCTGACTTTGAACAGCGCACCCAGTTCGCTTTCGGAAGGCATCTGACTGTCTTGCGGGTATTCACCGTCGAGAATCCGCGCACGGAGCACGTCGCGCAGTTGGGTGTGCAGCGGAACGCTACTGAGGGAGAGAACGTTATCGGTCATCGCCGGATCACTTGTTATAACGAGTTATGACGTGATCTTAGAGACGTTATGGCGAGGTTGAGAAATATTGTTTGGGCATAACCTTAGATGCGCGTTGCGCCGGAAGACCTGTGGGAGCGAGCCTGCTCGCGAAAGCATTCTGTCAGTCAATACCTCCGTGACTGACACACCGCTTTCGCGAGCAGGCTCGCTCCCACAGGGGATCGTGAGCTATTCAGCGTTTGAGGATCTCGTCCATTACCCAATCGGTCTTGACGGCTTGCTCGGCCACGGCGGGATGCTGTGAATCACCCCGAATATGCGCATTCATCCCCAGCACGTGATGCCACTGAATATGCTGGTGATGAGCGATCTCCAGGCTGATCTGCTCATCGGCATCCAGCTGCACCGGATGCTCGTCAAACACCGAAAACCCGATGCGCCCTTTGCTGCCGATGATCTCGACCCGATCTTCACGCCGGTCCGCAACAAAGTTCCAGCAGCCCATGCCCAGCGCTCCGGAGGCGAACCGCCAGGTGGCGCTGACCGCATCTTCCGCCGCGTACAGACCCGCCTGACGCGCGGTGAAACCGGCGACTTCAACGATGTCGCCAAGCAGATACTGGAACAAGTCCAAGCCATGGCTGGCCAGGTCGGCAAAGTAGCCGCCGCCAGCCACCGCCGGGTCGGTGCGCCAATTATCGCGACCCTCAAGATCAGCCGGCGACGGCGCTTTGGTCAGCGTCCAGCTCAGATGGCGGACATCGCCGATGCGACCCTCCTCCAGCCATTGCCGCACCTGAGCGAAGCGCGGCAGCGAGCGGCGGTAATAGGAGACGAACAAGTGCAGACCGGCAGCAGCAAACGCTTGCTGCATCTCGCGGCTTTGCCCGGCGTTGAGTGCCATGGGCTTTTCCACGCAGCAATGCTTGCCGGCGGCGGCGACTTTCAGGCTGTAGGCATGGTGGCTGTCGGGCGGCGTGGCGATGTACACCGCGTCCACCTCGGGATCGTTGATCAGCGCATCGACATCGGTGTAGACGCGACTAATGCCGTGGCGCGCAGCGTAGTCGGTCACCGCTTCGAGGCGACGACCCATCACCGCAATCAGCGCCGAACCGGGCGCCTTGTAGAAAGCCGGCCCGCTCTTGCGTTCAGCGACACTGCCGCAACCGATCATGCCCCAGCGCACCACGTTCATATGCAGTCCTCAGCCGATGCGCAGCGCGCGCAGATCAAGGCGTCCGTCCTTGAGCGGCGGGCACCAGTAGTAGCCGCCGGTGATTGGCCGGCTGATCTGGTACAAGCCATCGGCAATACCGTCCACCAGGCCGCTCATGCGCCGCAGCTGTGCCTCGAAGGCATCCAGCGAAAAGCCGAAGGCGAGGAACATCAAACCGGCACGATCGCCTTCAATCCATGGCATCGAGCGGCGCACGACGAAGGCTTCCGGCGCGAAGCTCTCTTGCGCGGTGCGTTTGACGTGGGCGGAGATCGGCGCGTCGTCGATTTCTTCGTTATCGCTCAAGCGCCGTCCCATGATGTCGTCCTTGGCCCCTGCAGACAGGCGATGAAAACCCTTGAGGTCGTGCTGCCACTGCTGGATCGCGGCGAAGCTGCCACCGACCAGCCCGTCCGCGCCACTGCTTAGCAGTGCGGCGGCGACAGCGGCATCATCGTGCGGGTTTTCCGTGCCGTCTTCGTAACCGGTGAGGTCGTGGCCCTCCATGTGGCGGAAGGCTTCCTGCATCTCGACCAGACGCAAGGCCGGGGCCAGCGCGGCTTCGATAGCGTTGCAGCGGTTGAGCAGTTCACCACGGTCGACACCGTGCAGCCAGATCCACAGGGCATGCTGGGTCGACGGGTTGTTCACGCCAACGCCGGTCAGCGCCGGGAAGCTGCGCAGGCCGGCGATTTCGACATTCAGCGCCTTGGTCAACGACTCACCAAAGCCAACCACCGCCGACTTGCCATCCACCAGCATCAGCAGGCTGTCGATCGCTTGCGGCAAGGCTTCAACCGACGCCAGGGCGAAAAACAGATGACGTGCTTGCGCAGGAACAGGGGTAGCGAGAATGCCCGGCTGGTAGTAACTCATGTGAACTCCTTGAAAAAGTGCGCGGAGTTTACCTGTAGCCGGATCGTTTGTGTGGGTGGCGAGAGCGTCGTCGTTCAGCGTTCACCGCCTTCGATCAACGCCCTCAAAGTCAGCGCATCGGCCGTGGCGGCACCGCTGGCGGTGTTGTCGAAGATACACCAGATGTCTTTGCCGTCGGCCTTCGCGCGCCGCAGGTTCTGAGCCAGCTGTTGCAGATAGGCCGCTTCATAAGCGCTGTGATAAATCCGTGGCGAGCCGTGCAGGCGCCAATACTGCAGGCCTTGCCAGCCACCCGGCGCGGTGTCGCTGCTGATCCGCGAGGGATCGACCACCGCCTGGGCAATCTGCAAATCCACCAGCATTGCCTCAGCCTCAGTCCACGATTCGTGTCGCGGCTCCAGCACTACACTGCCCTTGAACCGCTCGCGCAGGGCATGAAAAAACGCCTCGGCCACCGGCGCATCGAAGGCAAGTTTCGGTGGCAGTTGCACCAGCAGGCAGCCGAGTCGATCAGCCAAGCCCTGGCACTGTCCGAGAAACTCATCGAGCGCGGCCGCGCTGTCCGCCAGCCGCTGTTCATGGGTGATGAGCTTCGGCACTTTCACGGCGAAGCGAAAGTCCGGCGCTACCGAGTCGGCCCAGCGTTCGTAGGTCTGACGCCGATGCGGGCGGTAGAACGAGCTGTTGATTTCCACACAGTTGAAGCGCGCGGCGTAGCGTTGCAGGTGCGTGCCTTCGGCGGGGAATGCCGGCCAGTGCTCGCGCCCGAGACTCCAGCCGGCGCAACCGATGTAGATGGTTGACTCGTTCAAGCGCACACCGTCATTTCTTCCCGGGCAACACGGCGCCCAACACCTGCTTGGCGGTCTGCACGATCACCCCGGCTTCGTCCGGATCGCCCTTGAGCAGGGTCGTGGCGAATTTCTTCGCTTGCTCAAGCTTGATGTGCGGCGGCAACGGCGGCACGTTCGGGTCGGTCTTGAACTCGATCAGCACCGGCACTTCCGAGGCGAGTGCCTGTTCCCACGCAGCGGCGACCTCTTCCTCGCGATCAACGAAAATGCCCTTGAGGCCGATGGAAATCGCGAACAGGTGATACGGCACATCAGGAATGCTCTGCGACGCTTCGAATTTGGGATCACCCTCCATTACCCGCTGCTCCCAGGTGACCTGGTTGAGGTCTTCATTGTTGAACACCGCGCAGATCCATTTCGGGCTCTGCCATTGCCGCCAGTATTTGGCGACAGTGATCAGCTCGGCCATGTTGTTCATCTGCATCGCGCCGTCGCCGACCAGGGCAATGACCGGGCGTTCCGGGAAGGCGAACTTGGCCGCGATCGCATAGGGCACCGCCGCGCCCATCGAGGCCAGGCCACCGGACAACGAGCATTTCATGCCGCGACGGATTTTCAGATCGCGGGCGAACCAGTTGGCGCAAGAGCCAGAGTCGCTGGTGATAATCGCCTGCTCGGGCAAACGCGGCGACAACTCGTAGACCACCCGTTGCGGATTGACTGGATCGGCTTTGGCCATGGCGCGTTTTTCCAGGGTTTTCTCCCAGCTGCTGCGCCAGCCTTCGATCTTCTTGCGCCACTTGTTCGAGGTTTTCTGTTCCAGCAAGGGCAGCAATGCGGCAAGGGTTTCCGCTGAATCACCGACCAGATTGACCTCCATCGGATAACGCAGGCTGAGCATGTCCGGCTGCAAGTCGATCTGCACGCCGCGCGCCTGGCCTTCCTTGGGCAGAAACTCGGAATACGGGAAGCCCGAACCGATCATCAGCAAGGTGTCGCACTCGCTCATCAGCTTGTAGCTGGGCTCGGTGCCGAGCAGGCCGATGCTGCCGGTGACCCACTGCAAATCGTCTGGCAACGCTGCTTTGCCCAACAGCGCCTTGGCGACGCCCGCGCCGAGCTTTTCCGCCACGGCGATGACCAGATCGGTCGCCTCCAGCGCGCCGGCACCCACCAGAATCGCGACTTTCTCGCCGCTGTTCAGCACCTCGGCGGCGCGTTGCAGATCGGCGGCATAAGGAACGACTTTCGGCTTGCTGTACCCGACGCCGGAATGCGCGGTGCCATGGGCGCGCGCCGGTTGTTCGTAAGGCAGATCCTGCAAGTCATTGGGGAGAATCAACGCGGTGACGCGGCGCTCGCCGACCGCAGTGCGCACCGCGCGATCAAGCAGATGGCGCACTTGCGACGGTGCCGAAGCCTGCTGCACAAACGCACCGGCGACATCCTTGAACATCGACACCAGATCCAGCTCCTGCTGGTAGTGACTGCCCAGCGCCGTGCGCGCCTGCTGACCGACAATGGCCAGCACCGGCATGTGATCCATGCGCGCGTCGTAGAGGCCGGTGATCAGGTGCGAAGCGCCGGGGCCGGAAGTAGCGATGCACACGCCCAGCTCGCCGGTGAACTTGGCGTGGGCCGAGGCCATGAAAGCGGCCATTTCTTCATGCCGCGCCTGGACAAATTCGATTTTGCCCTTGGCCCGGCTCATGGCGCCGAACACGCCGTTGATGCCATCCCCCGGATAGCCAAAAATCCGCGTCACGCCCCATTCGCTGAGCCGCTCAACCAGAAAATCACCAACTGTCATCGTCATCTTGACCCTCGCCATTTACCGCTGCATGGACATGTAAGGGTCTGGACAGCCCAGTGCGCGATGAAGTTTCGCTGCATTGCACGGGCATGGGCTCAGGCACCTTGTTTGCGCGGCAATGATTTTTTGAGGCGATTGCCCTGCGCTGCGGTCGACTGATAAATCGAGCGAAGGAGGATTGACCATGACTGAAGTGCAAACCCTGCTGCTTCAACGCAATGACTGGGTGCCGAACAATCCGCGTCTGCCAGTGCTGATCTACCGCCGTGCGGTGGCCGTCGAGGGCAACGATCCGGCAGCACGCTTCGAGCAGACGTTCGGCGCCAATGGCTGGCCGGCGCAATGGCGCTACGGCATTTATGACTATCACCACTACCACACTGAAGGCCACGAAGTGCTTGGCGTGGCGGCCGGGCAGGCGCGGTTGATGTTGGGCGGGCCTGATGGGCAAGTCGTCGACGTCAGCGCCGGTGATGTGCTGTTGCTGCCGGCCGGGACCGGGCACTGCAATCTGGGCTCGAGCGAGGACTTTCTGGTGGTGGGTGCTTATCCGCCGGGGCAGCAGGCGGATATTTGCCGGGCCGCGCCGAGTGATGCGCAGTTGGCGCAGATCGCGGGGCTGCCGTTTCCTGAGACAGATCCGGTGCAGGGAGTCGAGGGTGCGGTTGGGCGGTATTGGAGCCATTAGGCGCGGCGACCCCTGCCGACGCTTTCGCGAGCAGGCTCGCTCCCACAATGAATACGGGTGAACCCTGCTTCTCTGTCCAATACATACCCCTGTGGGAGCGAGCCTGCTCGCGAAGGCGGCAGATCGGTTTGCATCATTCAATATGAATAACCGCACTCACCGCTGGCACCCGCCGGAAATTTTCCCTACGGTGTCTACCTGTTCTCTCCCAGCATCGACGAGGTCCGTTTCATGAGCAATGCGTCTTACGTTCCGCCCAAGGTCTGGAAACACGAAGCCCCTTCCGGCGGCCACTTCGCCAGCATCAACCGGCCGATCGCCGGGCCGACCCACGATAAGGAACTGCCGGTCGGCAAGCATCCGTTACAGCTGTATTCGCTGGCCACGCCCAACGGCGTCAAGGTCACCATCATGCTCGAAGAGTTGCTCGCACTCGGCCACAGCGAGGCCGAATACGACGCGTGGCTGATCCGCATTGGCGAGGGCGATCAGTTCTCCAGCGGTTTCGTCGAGGTCAACCCGAATTCGAAAATCCCGGCGCTGCTGGATCGCAGCGTCGAGCCGCCGATCCGGGTGTTCGAGTCCGGTTCGATCCTGCTGTATCTCGCGGAAAAGTTCGGCGCCTTGCTGCCCAAGGATCCGGCCGGTCGCACCGAAACCCTCAACTGGCTGTTCTGGCAAATGGGCTCGGCGCCGTACTTGGGCGGCGGCTTCGGGCACTTCTACGCGTATGCGCCGGAGAAGCTCGAATACCCGATCAACCGCTTCACCATGGAAGCCAAACGGCAGCTGGATGTGCTCAACCGCCGTCTCGCCGACAACGCCTATCTGGCCGGCGACGATTACACCATCGCCGACATCGCCGTGTGGCCCTGGTACGGGCAACTGGTGCGCAACAACGTTTACTCGGCGGCGGAATTTCTCGCCGCGCATGAGTACACCCATGTGCAGCGCTGGGCCGAAGCAATCGCCAAGCGGCCAGCGGTCATGCGTGGGCAGCGAGTGAATCGCACCTGGGGTGATGAAGACAGTCAGGTGCCGGAGCGGCACGGTGCGCAGGATCTGGACTGAATCCAGACACCGCATATCCTTGTGGGAGCGAGCTTGCTCGCGAAAGCGTCGTGTCAGACAACGCATCTGTTGAATGACACACCGCCTTCGCGAGCAGGCTCGCTCCCACATTTGTTTGCGCAACCGCTCAAATCCAATTGTGAAAAAATCATTAACTAACTGACTCGTACGGGTTTATTCCCCCGGAAACTTCCGACATACTAATGCGAATAATTCTTACATGCACTCGCATTAGTTTCGTTTGGGTAAATCTTGGGGAAGCAGATAGATGTCGTTTCACACCATTCACCGCCGCTCGAACCTTTCACCTAACCTCCTCGCAATCGCCATCGGCATGGCCAGCATCGCTCCTGCGTTGGCTGAAGAAACCGCAGCCACTGCGCCCACCAATGGCCCGCTGGAACTGCAAGCGACCGAAATCGGCGCTACGCAGATGAGCAGCATCACCGAAGACACGCAGTCCTACACCACCGGCCCGATGCAGACCGCGACCAAGCTGTCGCTGACCATGCGCGAAACGCCGCAGGCGGTGACGGTGATCACTCGCCAGCGCATGGACGACCAGAACATGACCAGCGTCAACGACGTGGTGCGCGGCACGCCGGGGCTGTTCCTCAGCGAGGCCAGCGGCCCGGGCCGGCAGACTTACAAGGCGCGCGGTTTCGACATCGACAACATCATGTACGACGGCCTGCCCAGCTCGTATTCGCCGTACACCCTGGCGGTGCAACCGAACCTGGCGATGTTCGACCGAGTGGAAATCGTCCGTGGCGCGACCGGCCTGGTCACTGGTGCCGGCAACCCGTCGGCGGCGATCAACATGGTGCGCAAGCGTCCGACCGCTGATCAGCGCGTGACCCTCACCGGCGCCGCCGGCAGCTGGGATGACTACCGTGGCGAGGTCGACGCCTCCAGTCCGCTGAACGACAGCGGCACGCTGCGTGGCCGGGTGGTGACGTCGTATCAGGGCGCCGACAGTTTTCGCGACAAGGAAGAAAACGATCACGGCCTGTTCTACGCCATCGGTGAAGCCGACCTGAGCGACAGCACCACGGCGACCCTCGGTTTCTCCCGGCAGAACGATCAGACCAACTATTTCTGGGGCGGCCTGCCGATCGGCGAAGACGGCCACCACCTCGACCTGCCCCGCTCCACTTACCCGGGCACCGACTGGGAAAACCGCAAGCTGCAAGTCGACACCGTATTCGGTGAAGTCGAACACCGTTTCGACAACGACTGGAAACTGCACCTCGGCGGTTCCACTTCGACAACCGAAGGCGAATTCTCCGGCACGTATTTGTCGCGCTACGACGGCCCGCTGGAAACCACCGCCTACCAATCGCACCACACCGACAAGCAACGCGCCTTCGATGGTTTCGCCAGCGGCCCGTTCGAAGCGTTCGGCCGTACCCACGAACTGGTAGTCGGCGCCAGCAATCGGGTGTACGACGCCACCACCAAGGAATACTCGCCCTACGACACCGGCCTGCCGATCGCCGCGCCAAAACCTGACTTCGTGCGTAGCGGCAAATCGCGCAACGTCACCACTCAGGACGCGGTTTACCTGACCACGCGCTTGAGCCTGGCCGACCCGCTGACGTTGATCCTCGGCAGTCGTCTGGACTGGTATGACTACGACGATCGCAGCGCCGACGGCGACTTCAAAGTCACCCGCAACCTGACCCGTTACGCCGGCCTGATCTACAAACTCGACGACCATCACTCGGTCTACGCCAGCTACACCGACATCTTCACCCCGCAAACCCAGAAGGACCTCGGCGGCAAAGTGCTTGAGCCGATCGTCGGTGAAAACTACGAAGTCGGTATCAAGGGCGAATATTTCGACGGCGCGCTGAACGGCAGCGTGGCAGTGTTCCAGATGGACCAGACCAACCGCGCCACTCAGGCAGCGACCCAGCTAGGCTGCCCGGAACTGACCTGCTACGAAACCTCTGGCAAGGTTCGCGCCCAAGGCGTGGACATGGAACTGCAAGGTGCGCTGACCGAGCAATGGCAAGTCGGCGCCGGCTACACCTACACCCGCGCCCACTACATCAAGGACGAAAACCCGGCCAACAATAACCAGAAATTCGACACCGACATGCCCGAGCACCTGTTCAAGGTCTCCACCGTGTATCGTTTCAAAGGCCCGCTGGAAAAACTGCGCGTGGGCGGCAACGTGTACTGGCAGAGCCGCATGTACAACGACATCGCTCTGGCCAACGGCGGCAGCTATCGCCTCGAACAGGGCGGCTACGCGGTCACCGACCTGATGGCCGGTTACGAGGTTAACAAGCACCTCGACCTGCAGGTCAACGCCAACAACATTTTCGACCGCAAGTACTATTCCTCCATCGGCACCGACGTGACCTGGGGCTCGACCGATAACTACGGCACCCCGCGCAGCTACATGATGACGGCCAAGTACAAGTTCTGAGGCGATAGCGCTCAGCAAGCACCACACAGAGCGCCGGGAGTTTTCCCGGCGCCCTTTTTTGCAGGTTCATTAGGCAAGGCCGGCAATTACCGATAGTCTCTGGCGACACTTTCGCGAAGCACCGGCCATGCCCCAGACAGATTTCTCCTCCGACCTCCAGGCCATCGGCAGCATTGACGCTGTGCCGGTGATCCTGAGCATGGTCAAGCACATCACCGGTATGCGCTTCGCCGCCGTAGCGCGGGTCACCGAGAGCAAGTGGATCGCCTGCGCCGTGGATGATTCGATTGACTTCGGCCTGTTGCCCGGCGGCGAACTGGTGCTGGAATCGACGATTTGTCATGAGATCCGTCAGCACCATCAGCCAGTGATCTTCGGCCATGCCAGCCAGCACCCGCTGTTCTCCACGCATCACACGCCGAAAACCTACGGTCTGGAAAGCTACATTTCCATTCCGATCATCAAGGCCGATGGCGAATTCTTCGGCACGCTGTGCGCCATTGATTCGGTGCCGGCGAACCTCGACGACCCGGCCATCGAAAAGACCCTCACCCTCTTCGCCCAACTGATTGCGATGAGCCTGGATACCCAAGGCCATTTGCACGCGACCAAAACCGCGCTGGCCGATGCCAACGAAATGGGCCGTCTGCGCGAGCAGTTCATCGCCGTACTGGGCCATGACTTGCGCACGCCACTCAGTGCCATCCGCATGAGTGCCGATCTGCTGGACAGCAAAGTCGAGGACAAGCGCTCGCGCACGCTGCTGTCAGCGATTCGCACCAGCTCGGTGCGCATGGGCGTGCTGATCGAAAACATCCTCGACTTCGCTCGGGGTCGGCTCGGCAGTGGCATCCCGGTACAGCGCAAACTGGTCGATGACTTGCAGCAAACGCTGCGCCAGACCCTGGAAGAAATCCAGGTGGCCTACCCGCAGGCGAAGTTTATCGATTCGCTGGAGGTGCCGGCCGGGGTCTATTGCGACCCGCTGCGGATCAGCCAGTTGTTGTCGAATCTGCTGGGCAACGCCGTGACCCACGGCTCCACCGCCGAACCGATCGTGCTCAAAGCCTTTGCCCAGGGCGACGAAATCGTTATTTCGTTGACCAATCAGGGCACGCCGATCCCGCCTGCGCTGATGCCGCTGCTGTTCGAACCGTTTTCCCGTTCCGAAGCAGGCCAGCGTCATGAAGGGTTGGGACTGGGCTTGTACATCGCCGGGCAGATAGCCAATGCGCACAACGGCACCTTGAGCGTGACGTCCGACCGTGAAACGGGCACCTGTTTTGTCGCGCGCTTCCCTGCCCGCTTCAAGTGGGTCTGAGCGCCGCTCTAAGTATTCAGTGGCGTCTGCGGCGTGTCCGGGTTGAGCTGGCGGCGGCGGAACTGCCCCGGTGGCTGGCCATGAATCTGGCGAAACCGCCGGGAGAAATAGGCCTCATCGGCGAACCCGCACAACCGCGCCACTTCGCCCACCGAGCGCGTACTGTTGAGGAGGAAGTTGCGCGCCGCGTGCATGCGCCGCTCCAGCACCAGCTCGGTGAAGGTCTTGCCGATCTCTTTGCGCAGCCAGTGCGTCAGGTAGGTCGGTGACAGATAGGTCGCAGCGGCGACTTTGATCAGGTTGAGATCAGGATCGGCGATGTTCTTCCGCAAATACTCGAACATGCGGCTCAAGGCGTCGCGACGACTGTTCTCGGCGGCATTCTCTTCCGCCAGGCGCTTGAGCGGCTCGGCGTAGAGAAAACACACGCTGCCGATCATCTGCAGCAACAAGCCCTTGAGCATTTCCCGCGTGCCGAACTGACGGTTCTCATCGAGTGCGCGCATCTGTTCGATCAGGCCGCAGACCTGAGCGAAATCCTCATCGCCCAAAATGAAATCCAGATGTTCCTGAAAGCGGAACGGCGACAGCTCCGGCGCGAGCAGGATTGACACCTCTTCCAGATCCATCGGGTCGCATTGCAGATGCGGCAAGAGAAACGTCTGGGAAAAATTGATGACGATGAAATTGCTGTCTGCGGGATGCGGAATCACATGCACGCGGTGCGGCAGGATGAACGCCAGGGTGTTGCGGGGAAATGGCCGCTGGACGCTGCCGATGTGCTGCACGGTGTCGCCACCGAGGTTGATCTGAATCTGGAAGTACTCGTGCCGGTGAGGCGCGGTTTCGGCGCGCCGCCCCTTTTTGTCGCGAATGTAGAAATCGGTCAATTCGCTGCGTTGCTGCATGACGTAGGTCGGGATACGGCTGGGTGAAGACATGGGCAGAAGGTCCTCCGGGCAGTGAGGTGGCGCCTGTCATCTTGCAGGGTTGGGCGGTAGGCGGCAATGAGTCATACGATGACGTTGGCTTTTTTGAAAGAAACCTCGCGATGAGCCTGTCCAAAAACCGCATTAGCTTAAAAATATGGATAGTCGTTATTTTTCAGTTGCTTGCGATTTAACTCTGATCTTTATTCTCAAGACAAATCGTATTTATCTTTTTGGACACGTTCGCCAAACCCACTTTTTTCAAGAAAAAACGTTCTAACCCATCGGTTGATTTAGAACCGTTGTACGACCACTGTAATGACCAACGCAGCCCAACCTCTTTCAAAAACAATCAAAGGTGCGCACGTCATGATCCTGCTATTTCCCCTCGCCGCCCCGCCCGACCTCCCCTTGAAAATCAATCGCACAAAGACGTTCCTGAACGTCTGAACGCCGCGCTGCAACCCGTTCGATTGCCTTGCCCCACACGTTGCGGGCAACGGCATCGGCTGCTCGAAAAATCTCGATTCTTCTAACAATAACGAGGTCTCCGCATGTCCAACTCCCATTCTTCCAGTGCCACGGTGCCGCCGGTGATTGCCGGTGCACGCGATGCCGTTACGACGCAGCGTCTGCCTACCCGGCGGCGCTGGTTCATGCTGTCGTTGCTGCTGATCGCGACGATCATCAATTACATCGACCGGGTGAACATCTCGATCGCCGCGCCGTTCATGGCCAAGGATTTGGGCCTGGACAAGATCGAGATGGGCCTGATCTTCTCCGCGTTCGCCTGGACCTATGCCTTGGCACTGGTGCCGGCCGGCTTCATCGCTGATCGGTTTGGCTCGCGCTTCACCTACGGCGTTTCGCTGATCAGCTGGTCGACCGTCACCGTTTGCCAGGGTTTCGCCACGGGATTTGCCTCGCTGTTCGGCCTGCGCCTGGCGGTCGGCGCCATGGAAGCCCCGGCTTTTCCGGCCAACAGCCGCGCGGTGACGGTGTGGTTCCCGGCACGGGAACGCGGGATGGCCAGCAGCATTTACGTGTGCGGTCAGTACCTCGGCACGGCGCTGTTCACCGGCGCGCTGTTGTGGCTGGCGACCACTTTTGACTGGCGCCACGTGTTTTACAGCACCGGCGCACTCGGCATCGTCTTCGGTGTGCTGTGGCTGTACCTGTATCGCGATCCGCTGAGCTGCAAGAAGGTCAGCCAGGACGAATTGAAGTACATCGAAACCGGCGGCGGTCTGGTCAAGAGCAGCCAGGAGCGCACCCGCTTCAACTGGCGGCAGATTGCCGAGCTGTTCAGCTATCGGCAGATCTGGGCGATCTGCATCGGCAAGTTCGCCAGCACCTCGGCGCTGTACTTCTTCCTCACCTGGTTCCCGACCTACCTGATCGAAGAACGCAAACTGACCATGATCAAGGCCGGGATCTTCGCCGTGCTGCCCTTCGTCGGTGCCACGGTGGGGATTCTGCTGGCCGGCATCGTTTCCGACTTGCTGATCCGTCGCGGCTACTCGATGTCGTTTGCGCGCAAGTTGCCGCTGGTGGTCGGTTCGATGCTGGGCATGTCGATCGTGCTGGTGAATTTCACCGACTCCAACCTGATCTGCATCGCCGTGCTGACCATCGCGTTCTTCGCCCAAGGCATCGCGTCCTCGTCGTGGGCGGCGGTATCGGAAGTGGCGCCAAAAGAGCTGATCGGCCTCACCGGCGGCATTACCAGCCTGGCGGCGAACATCGGCGGCATCGTCACGCCGATCGTGATCGGCGCCATCGTCCACGCCACCGGCACCTTCGCCTATGCCTTCTGGTTTATCGGCGGCGTGGCGCTGATCGGCACCCTCTCCTATTCGTTACTGCTCGGGCGCCTGTATCGCATCGAGCTGAAGGTGCGCTGAGGCGAAATACCCGGATTTGTCCAAACGCAGGCGGCTTTCGTCCAACTTCACCGACGCCAGCCGCCGTACGCTGCCCTTTCAAACAGGATGACCCGCAGGATGAACATGACTGAATACGTCTTTACCCCGGATCTGCCCGTGACTTTGCCGGTACTCGGCACCGAGCAGCGCTTCCCCGTTGGCCGGGTGTTCTGTGTCGGCCGCAACTACCCATGGCCGGACACTCAAGGCCAGTCGCGCCAGCCGCCAGTGTTTTTCATGAAACCGGCAAGTTGCGTGGTCGATGCCGTCGGCGACGTCGCCTTCCCCTCAGTGTGCGAGGACTTCGTTCACGAAATCGAACTGGTCGTCGCCATCGGTGAAGGCGGCGCCAATATCCCCGAGGATCAAGCGCTCGCCTACGTCTGGGGCTACGCCGCCGGCCTCGACCTGACCCGCCGCGATGTGCAACGCGCAGCCAAGAGCAACGGCTTGCCGTGGGAAGGCGCCAAGGTGTTCGACGGTGCCGCGCCGATGACTGCCGTCGTCCCGGTTAGCCGCAGCGGCCATCCCGAGGGCGAATTGTGGCTGAACGTCAACGGCGAAGAACGCCAGCGCGACAATCTCGACAGCCAGATCTGGTCGGTCAGTGAAGTAATCGCGCGCATCTCGCAATCCGTGGCCCTGCGCGCCGGCGACCTGATCATGACTGGCAGCCCCGCCGGCGTTGACAGCCTGCAACCGGGCGACGTGATCAGCGCTGGCATAGACGGCATCGGCCACCTGGAAATGCGCGTCGGCCCACGGCCCTGATTCCAGCGGATTGAGAAAAAAGGAGAACAACAATATGACGACCTCTTTGAAAGTTGCGCTGGTGACCGGCGCCGGCAGTGGCATCGGCCGCGCCGTGGCGCTGGGCCTGATGGCTGACGGTTTCACCCTTGTGCTCGCCGGACGCCGGCCCGAGCCCTTGCAAGCGCTGGTCGAACTGGCGCTGAGCCAGGGTCACCAAGCACTGGCGGTACCCACCGACGTGCGTGATCCGGCCAGTGTCGACGTGCTGTTCGCGACCATTGCCGAGGTCTACGGGCGTCTCGATGTGGTCTTCAACAACGCCGGCGTCAACGCCCCCGCCGTGCCGCTGGACGAGCTGACCTTCGAGCAGTGGCGCAACGTGATCGACACCAACCTCAACGGCGTCTTTCTCTGCGCTCGCGGCGCGTTCGGGCTGATGCGCAAACAACAGCCGCAGGGCGGACGAATCATCAACAACGGTTCCATCTCGGCACACACCCCGCGCCCGTTCAGCAGCGCCTACACCGCGAGCAAACACGCCGTGCTCGGCCTGACCAAATCCCTGGCGCTGGATGGCCGTGAATTCAACATTGCCTGTAGCCAGATCGACATCGGCAATGCCCTGACGGAAATGTCGGTGCGCATGACCAAAGGCGTACGCCAGGCCAACGGCAGCATCGCCGTCGAGCCGATGGTCGACGTCAAACACGTCGCCGATGCAGTGCGCTACATCGCCGGCCTGCCGCTGTCAGCCAACGTCCTGAACATGACCGTCATGGCCAGCGCCATGCCGTTTGCCGGCCGCGGTTGAGCCGGCCTTTTTATTGCGTAACGAGGTAGCCATGAAGCCAGAAATCCTGCAACTGAGCCCGATCCTGATCCCGGAAATCAACGCGCGTCTGGACGAACTGTTCACCGTACGCCGCTACTACCAGCAAGCGGACAAACCCGCCTACATAAACCAACACGGCGCCAACATCCGTGGCGTCATCACCGGCGGTCACACCGGCATCAGCCAGGCGCTGATGGCGCAACTGCCGAACCTGGAGGTCGTCGCGGTCAACGGCGTCGGCACCGACGCCGTCGATCTGGCCTACGCCCGCGATCGCGGCATCCGCGTGACCGCCACCATCGGCGCCCTCACCGAAGACGTCGCCGACCTCGCCATCGGCCTGCTCATCTCGGTCTGTCGCGGCCTGTGCACCAGCGACCGCTACGTGCGCTCCGGCCAATGGCCGCAAAGCCCGACCCCACTCGCCCCGCTGCCCTTGGCCCGACAAGTCTCCGGCATGCGCATCGGCATCGTCGGCATGGGCCGCGTCGGCCGCGCCATCGCCACCCGCGCCGCCGCCTTCGGCTGCCCGATCAGCTACACCGACCTGCAACCGATGAGCGACGTCCCCCACACCTTCGTCGCCGACCTCAAACAACTGGCCGGCGACAGCGACGCCCTGATCCTCGCCGCCGCAGCGGACAAGGGCGAAGCGATCATCGACGCCCCAGTGCTGCAAGCGCTGGGCAAGGACGGTTATCTGATCAACGTCGCCCGGGGCAAACTGGTGAATGAGACGGATCTGGTTGCCGCGCTTTCGGCTGGGGAAATCGCCGGGGCTGGGCTGGATGTATTCGTTGATGAACCGAATGTGCCTGAAGCGTTGTTTGCTAATGAACAAGTGGTGCTGCAACCGCATCGGGCCAGCGCAACATTGCAGACTCGCACGCGGATGGGGGAAATGGTGGTGGCGAGTCTGGTTGATACGTTTGCGGGGAAAGTGCCGGTTGGGTGTGTGACGGGGTGAATGGGTTCCGGAGCGCTGTTCGTGATCGCGGCGCACACCGCCTTCGCGAGCAGGCTCGCTCCCACAGGTTTGATTGCGTAAATTCAGTGAGAAATGGGGCGTCTGTCAGGCGGCCTTCGCTGGCAAGCCAGCTCCCACAGTTTTTTGTGGCGTGGACATGAATTGGTCAACACCCAACGTCCAATGCAGGCTTGCTCTCAACAGAAAAGCAAAAGCAAAGGCCAGATCAAAAGATCGCAGCCTTCGGCAGCTCCAGTTGGATCGCGTTCCGCTCAAGAACAGGTCGGCTGGCAGGCCGCCTTCGCGAGCAGGCTCGCTCCCACAGAAAAGCAAAAGCAAACCAAGCAGGCCGTCCCGCCACCCAACACGATGAGCGCAAGCTCGAGTAGCTTTTGATCCTGGAGCCCGTCGGCAGGCTGAGTGGAGGGATTGATCCGGGGGTGGGAGCGCAGCGACCGTCTGGCGCAGCCAGACACAGCGGAAGGAGGTGCAGCGAAGCAAACCGTAGCCGCTGCGCCCGGATCGATTCCGGAGCGAAGGAACCCCGAGCTCCAGCGAGCGGGCCGAACGTCAGGGCGAAGCCTTTTTGGGTACTTTTTCGGCGTCTGGAAAAAGTGCCTCGCCGTAAGGGCGAAACCGCCAGCCGCAACACCACCAAAAAAGGATATACACCCAAAAACCCCGAAGCATGGTCGGCCCAAAGGCCGCCAAGTCCCCAAAAAAAAAGCCCCACAACCGAAAACCAGTGTGGGGCGAAAAAATTGGTTGGTTGCGGCCAACCAAAGGAGCTCTGTCAAAACCATTCAAGCGCTCAGATCAAATACACTCCTGAGCCGCCCGCTCAAAACTCGAAGGCAACAAATTCGACGCCAGCAAATGCCGCTCATAAATGAACACCTTGCCGCCCTTCCCCGCCTTGTACGCCTCCAGCACGTTATCCGCCGACACCTTGCTCGGCACCACAATCCGATAACTGCGCTGACTCTGCGAAACCGTCGGATTCAACGCACTGTCCTGCAACTTCGGCACCACGCAATCGGCGTACTGCGCCGGCGTCTTGCTGGTCTGCAAGGTCAGGGTCGGATCGTTCGGCGCCGAAGCGCAACCGGCGAGCAACAGGGAAACAAAAGCCATGGCTGGCACGAATAAAGGACGCATGGAGTAAATCCTGAAAATAAAGGTTCGGTTCAACCGGCAACGGTTCGACTTCACGGCGCCGCCGTTGCCATTTACGTTTTAAGAATCAGCTCGACGCCACCAGGGCCTTGAGCGACACATCGAATTGCTTCAGCGCATTGAGTTGCAGGTCACGCTGCTGATTGATCTGCGCGGCGATCTGCGGCGCCGCCTGGTTGTGCACCCAGACCGAAGGCAACTCTTGCTCGATCGCTCCCTCGGCCTTGCCGATGTACTGCAGATCGGCGTCGTAGAACCGTGCGGAAAAACGCGCCTCGACCAAACTGTTGCGCTGAGTCAGCAAGCGGTTGAAGGTGTCGAGCTTGACCACAACGTCCGGATGGGCCTGAACCAGCGCATCGAGGTTGTCGTAGACGGTCACCGAGACGAACTGCTGTTGCAGCGAACTCACCAGCCAGTCGAGGGCCAGTTCCGGGTCGGAGCTGCCGACAAAGGCGTCGCGGATTCGCGAGTCCAGTGCGTCTTTCGCACCGTTCAGCGCCATGTCGTGGTAGCGCTCCAGGTATTGCAGGTTCTGCAACGTGTTTTCGCTCAACAACACACCCACTGTCTGCGTGTGCTGCAACGCCGAGGCGCTGGCGGCGATGGGTTGCAGGTGACACGACCGGGCGTCGTCTGCGTAAGCCGGTGCAGTAACCACCCCGCCCATCAGCAGGGCGATCATTGCCAGTCGAGTCAGAATGTTCATCGCGCAATTTCCTTGAGCTGCGTCTTCGATGGAGGCGATTTTCCGCCGATCGCCGGCAAAGCAGAACTTGCGTTTCTTGATGGTCACTATTACTTCCAGCAATAGTTGCGCGTCGCGCAGACTGATGCACACTGAGCACATTCAAGAAAAATGATGAGGGTCTCGCCTTGAGAACGTTTGATCTGATCCGTGACGCCGTGCTGCCCGAATATCGCGACCGCGTAGCCGAATACCTGATGCAGTACGAAAGCATCCTGCTGGACAAAAACAGCCGCGATGCGCAACTGATCCGCGACACTGCCCAGCAACTGCGCGGTTACCTGCGCGGGCTCAACACCACGCGGGTGCTGGGCATGGCCTATTGGGAAGAGCTCGATCGCCGCGTGGTAGACACCTGGCTAAGCCCGCAAGAGTGACCGCTGGAGCGCCAGTGGTCTGCCCGGCAACACGCCCCCTGCGAAAAACCTGACCAAACGCTTACAATCGCAGGCCTATTGCCATACAGACAGGCCTGCCCGGAAATGCCGCTCGACCCGCCAACGATGCTGACCATCACGATCGCCCTCGCAGCCGCTGCCGCGCTGTACCTGGCGGTCGAGTGGCGCAGCATCCGTGAGCCTTCGCTACTGTTCTGGAGCGCCGGTTTCGCCACCATCACCATCGGTTCCACCCTCGCTCTGCTGCGCAGCAGCGGTTTTCTGCTGCTGGGCATCTGGTTCGCCAACGGCCTGCTGGTGACCGCGCACTTCTTTTTCCTGCTCGGTGTGGCGCGCTTCACCCAGACCCGACTGTCGCCGGCGTGGTACCTGATTTTCGCGACGTGGCTGATCATGTTGATGTTGCCGGACGGCCCGCTGTGGTCCAAGGCCATGCTGGTGGCCAACTCGCTGCTGGTGGCGATCCCGACACTCAAGGCCAGTTCGCTGCTGCGTCCACACGGCAAGTCGTTGAGCGTTGGCGCGGTGCAACTGCGCTATGTGCTGCTCGGCCACGGCATCTTTTATGTGGCCAAGGCCCTGACCGTGGTGATCCCCGGCACGCTGATCGATCTGGCGGCGTTTCGTGGCGAGATCATTCAGATCTCGCTGGTCGAAGGCGCGATGGCGATCATGTTGATCGCCCTGTCGATGACCGGCACCGAGCGTTATCGCCGGGAAAAGCAGATCGCCCGCCTCGCCGAGCGCGATCCGCTCACGGCCCTCTACAACCGCCGCGCCCTGGAAAAACGCACGCCACGCCTGTTGGCCGGTGTCTCAGCGCAAAGACCGGGTGCGTTGCTGTTGATCGATATCGACAACTTCAAACTGGTCAACGACCAGTACGGGCATATCGCCGGTGATCGCTTGCTGATTGCCCTGAGCGAGATGATCCGCGCCCAGCTGCCGCCCCATGCGCTGACGGCGCGGCTGGGTGGCGATGAGTTTCTGATGCTGCTCAACAACGCCTCAGCCGAAGCTATCCTTGAACTGGGCAATGCCTTGCGCGAACAGTTTCTGGCCTTGGCGTCGCACACCTATCCCACGTCCGCTGCGGTGACTTTGAGCATCGGCGCCACACTGTTCGACAAACCGCCGGCCAGTCTGGCGGCGCTGATCGAGCTTGGCGACGCCGCGCTCTATGAGTCCAAACGCGGCGGCCGCAACCGCTTGCGCCTGTCCGGCCTCGCCACTCCAGGATGAAACCCGCCATGTCCAGCCACGACACCCCGCTGCAAGACCTCGCCGCCCCCGAAGGCGTTTGTTACGGCTGCGGCGGCCGCAATCCGCAAGGCCTGCACGTGAAAAGTCGTTGGGATGAGGACGGCAGCCACGTCATCGCCGAGCATCTGCCCGACGCCCAATACTGCGGCTGGCCGGATCTGGTTTACGGCGGGCTGATCGCCATGCTCGTCGACTGTCACTCCAACTGGACCGCCATGGCCTGGCACTACCGAGCAGAAAACCGCGAAGCCGGCAGCCTGCCGCGCATCGACTGCGTCACCGGCAACCTTGGGATCAAGTTCATCAAGCCAACGCCGATGGGCGTACCGCTGCTCTTGCGCGCACGGGTCGAAGGTGAAGTTGGGCGCAAGACCCGGGTGATTTGCGAGGTGTATGCCGGGGAAGTGCTGACGGCGGTGGGTGATTCGGTGTTTGTGCGGGTGGATACGGGGCAGTTGGCGGATGCAGCGCATGGCCGCTAAAGCCAAAGCCCCTCACCCTAGCCCTCTCCCAAAGGGAGAGGGAACTGACCGCCGTGCTTGGTGCAGATACGCCGACCTAGGAAACCGAGTCGAACTCAAATTCTGAAAAGCTTGAAAACCGGCTCCCTCTCCCTCGGGAGAGGGCTGGGGTGAGGGGCTGCGGTTCAAGCCACTCAGCCACACTCAAGCCGAAAGCGAAACGTTCTGAGCAGCTTTTTAACGCGACAAAGCCGCCACACCAGCCCGCGCCGCATGCAGCTTTTTATAGCTTTCGATCAAGCGCAAATGCCGGTCCAGCCCTTCCAGCTTCATGCTCGTTGGCGTCAAACCGTAAAAACGCACACTGCCATTCACCGAACCAATCGCCGCATCCATACGCTCGTCACCAAACATCCGACGGAAGTTGGCCTCGTAGTCTTCCAGCTCGAGATCCTCGTCCAGCTCCATCTCCAGCACCACATTCACAGCCTGATAGAACAAGCCGCGCTCAACAGTGTTGTCGTTGTATTGCAGGAATGCCTCAACCAGATCCTTGGCCTCGTCAAACTTCTGCAGCGCGAGGTAGATCAACAGGCGCAGTTCCAGAATTGTCAGCTTGCCCCATGGTGTGTTGTCATCGAACTCGATGCCGATCAGTGTGGTGATATCGGTGTAATCGTCCTGCTCGCTGCGCTCCAGCCCCTGAACGAGGTTGCGCAGGCCGACTTTGCTGAGATTGTGCAGATTGAGGATGTCGGCGCGGAATTGCAGGGCTTTGTTGGTGTTGTCCCAGATCAGGTCTTCGACCGGGTAGATTTCCGAGTAATCCGGCACGAGGATGCGGCAGGCCTTGGCGCCGATGTGCTCGTAGACCGCCATGTAGACTTCCTTGCCCATGTCTTCGAGGATGCCGAACAGGGTCGCGGCTTCTTCGGCGTTGGAGTTTTCGCCTTGGCCTGAAAAGTCCCACTCGACGAATTCGAAATCTGGCTTGGCACTGAAGAAGCGCCACGACACCACACCGCTGGAATCGATGAAGTGCTCGACGAAGTTGTTCGGCTCGGTCACTGCCTGCCCGGAGAAAGTCGGCTGCGGCAAGTCATTGAGTCCTTCAAAGCTGCGGCCCTGAAGCAGTTCGGTCAGGCTGCGTTCCAGCGCGACTTCCAGGCTCGGGTGCGCGCCGAAGGAAGCGAAGACGCCGCCGGTGCGCGGGTTCATCAGGGTCACGCACATCACCGGGAATTCACCGCCCAGCGAGGCGTCCTTGACCAGCACCGGGAAGCCCTGCTCTTCCAGGCCTTTGATGCCGGCGAGGATGCTCGGGTATTTCTCCAGTACCTCTTGCGGTACGTCCGGCAGGGCCATTTCGCCTTCGAGGATTTCGCGTTTGACTGCGCGCTCGAAAATTTCCGACAGGCACTGCACCTGCGCTTCGGCCAGGGTGTTGCCGGCGCTCATGCCGTTGCTCAGGTAGAGGTTTTCGATCAGGTTGGACGGGAAGTACACCACTTCACCGTCCGACTGGCGCACAAACGGCAGCGAGCAGATGCCGCGCTGGGTGTTGCCGGAGTTGGTGTCGTACAGGTGCGAGCCACGCAGCTCGCCGTCGCGGTTGTAAATGCCGAGGGTGTAGTCGTCGAGAATCTCGCTTGGCAATTCGTCTTTCGGACCCGGCTTGAACCACTTCTCGTCCGGGTAATGGACGAATTCGGCATTGGCGATGTCTTCGCCCCAGAACTGGTCGTTATAGAAGAAGTTGCAATTGAGGCGCTCGATGAACTCGCCCAGCGCCGACGCCAGTGCGCCTTCCTTGGTCGCGCCCTTGCCGTTGGTGAAGCACATCGGCGAATGCGCATCGCGAATGTGCAGCGACCAGACGTTGGGCACGATGTTGCGCCACGAGGCGATTTCGATCTTCATGCCGAGGTCGGCAAGAATCTTCGACATGTTGGCGATGGTCTGTTCCAGCGGCAGGTCCTTGCCGGCGATGTAGGTGCCTGCCTGGGAATCGGACTGCGGCATCAACAAGGCCTGGGCATCGGCGTCGAGGTTGTCGACTTCTTCGATGATGAACTCAGGGCCGGTCTGCACCACTTTCTTCACGGTGCAGCGGTCGATGGAACGGAGGATGCCCTGGCGATCCTTGTCCGAGATGTCGGCGGGCAATTCGACCTGAATCTTGAAGATCTGGTTGTAGCGGTTTTCCGGGTCGACGATGTTGTTCTGCGACAGGCGAATGTTCTCTGTCGGGATGTTGCGCGTGTCGCAGTACAGCTTGACGAAGTAAGCCGCGCACAAGGCCGACGACGCCAGGAAGTAGTCGAACGGCCCCGGTGCCGAGCCATCGCCCTTGTAGCGAATGGGCTGATCGGCGATCACCGTGAAGTCGTCGAACTTGGCTTCAAGTCGAAGGTTGTCGAGAAAGTTGACCTTGATTTCCATGCGGGATTACCAGAATACGGCTAAACGAATGGCGGCCATTATCCGGTTTTTGTGCGGGAAGTCTCGCCCTTTCGGGATTCGCCGCTGGCCGGCGCTGCTGGAAATTCCAACGGATTCGCTACACTTTGAAAAAATCCAGGCGATACCAATAACAACAATCTGAACATTGTGCGCTCGCCATTGTTCTAGATTCAGAAGACACCGGATCAAGGACGAGCACATGGCCGTTACTCTCCCTGCGCAGCCAATCCCCACCCCGCAACGCGCCGTGACCCGGCGCCTGGCCATCGCCGTTGGCGCACTGTTCGTTGCGGGTGTCATCGCCGCGATCAGCACCCTGCTTGGCATCGCCAATACCCTTGACGCGAAGGATCTGGAACAGAACCAGTTCTATTCCGTGCGCGCCGTGGAAAACCGCATCACCGCGTCGAAAAACTACATCACCAGTTATGCCTACTGGACCCGCGCCTATGAGGCCTTGAGCGGGCCGATCGACGTCAACTGGGCCTACACCGAACAGAACATGGGCAAGACCCTGTTCACCAGCGACGGCTACGACGGCGTGTTCGTCCTTGATCGCAATCGCACCAAGTACGCGGTGATTCGCGGGCAGATGGTTGAAACCGACGTATCCAGCGTACTGCAAGCGCCCGCCTCGGCGTTGGTCGAGCAGGTGCTGAGCCAGCCTGATCTGACCAAGCCGATCAGCCGCTATTCATTGTTCGAAGGCTGGCCGGCGTTGATCACCGCTGCCGCGATCATTCCCAACGACGAGCGCCCGCTGGATGAACTGAGAAACACCTCGGTGCTGGTGTTCGTCGACAAGCTGACCCCGACCAAACTGCGCAAGATCGGCAGCGGTTATGGCCTGACGAACCTGACCCTGGTCCCGGACGACACCATTGAAAAAGGCCATCCAAGCGTGCCGCTCGACAGCACCGGCTACAGCCTGGTCGCCGACCTGCAACGGCCCGGTCAGCAATTGTTGTGGACGCTGGTGCCACCGCTCGGCGCGACGTTTCTGGTGCTGATGCTGCTCACCGCCTATTTTTTCCGCCATGCATTGCGCTCATCGCAATACGTCGACAACAGTATCCATGCCATGCAGGCCTCGAATCAGGCCCTGGAAGCCGCCAATCATGCGCTCGAAGCCAGTGAAGAACGCTTTCGCGCCGTGGCCGAAGCGGCGTCGGACTGGATCTGGGAAGTTGATGATCAGTTGGCGCTGACCTATCTGTCGGCGCGCTTCAGCGAAGTCACCGGCTACCCGCAAGCCCTGTGGCTGGGCCAGGACATCGGCGAATTACTGACTTGCGACACCACGCCACTGGAGCTGTGGCTGCGCAAACTCAGCGAAGAAAACAGCGCCGGCGATTTGCGCTGCACTTATCGCGATCACTCCGGGCAGCCACGCCACTGCCGGCTCTCGGCGCGGCCGATTTTCGACAAGGACAGCGTCGTCGGCTATCGCGGTACTGCCAGCGATATCACCGACGAAGTCGCCGCCCATGCGCAGATCCAGCACCTGTCGATGCATGACGCCCTGACCGGTCTGCCCAACCGCAACAAACTGGCGCGTTATCTGGATGAAGTGCTGATATTGAAAGAACACTCGCCACCGCTGTCGCTGCTGATGATCGATCTGGACAACTTCAAACCGATCAACGATTCCCTCGGCCATCCTGCCGGTGACGCGGTACTCCAGGAAGTCGCCACGCGTCTGCGCGAATGCACCCGCGAGCACGACCTCGTCGCCCGCCTCGGTGGTGATGAATTCGTCGTGGTGCTCAATGGCATGGACAGCCATAACGAGATCGACAAATTCTGCACACGGCTGATCGGCAGCCTGCATCAGCCGATCCTCTACGAACAGCATCCACTGCATATCGGTGCCAGTGTCGGCATCGCCCTGAGTCGTCGGCACGGTTTCGTCGCCAGCGATCTGATCCGCTACGCCGACATCGCGCTGTATCAGGCCAAGTCCGATGGTAAGAACACCTGGTGCTATTTCGAAGCGCACATGAGCGACCAGATCCAGACGCGCCGGCAAATGGAAGATGACTTGCGCCATGCGCTCAAGCACAACGAATTTGTCCTGCACTATCAGCCGCGCTACAAGGTCGACGGCAAACACATCGTTTCAGTCGAAGCGCTGGTGCGCTGGCAGCATCCGACCCAAGGGTTGCTCGGACCGGACGTGTTCATTCCGCTGGCCGAGCAGACCGACCTGATCGTACCGCTGGGCCGCTGGGTGCTGCGCGAAGCCTGCGAAACCGCGCTGGAATGGCCCCATGACATTCTGCTGTCGGTCAACCTTTCGCCTGCGCAGTTCGCCCTCAGCGATGTCGTCGAGGATGTTCGTGAAGTGCTGGTGGATACGCGTTTCCCGGCCAGCCGTCTGGAGCTGGAGATCACCGAGAACGTGATGCTCAATGACACCGACGGCGCGCTGACCACCATGAATCAGCTGAAGGAGCTCGGCGTGCGTCTGAACATGGACGACTTCGGCACCGGTTATTCGTCGCTCGGTTACCTACGCGCCTATCCATTCGACGGGATCAAGATCGACAAACGCTTTATCGCCTCGATCAGCAGCGGCACCAACGACCGTGCTGTGGTGCAGGCGATCATTGGCTTGGGCAAAGCCATGGGGCTGACGGTGACGGCCGAAGGCGTCGAGACCGAGGAGCAACTGGCGATTCTCGGCAAGGATCAATGCAACGAGGTGCAGGGTTATTTCATGAGTCGGCCGATCGACAAGGCGGCTTTTGCTGATCTGCTACGAGCTTCGCGACTGTCGCTGGTGAGCAAAAAAGGTCGGGTGACGTGAATCTCAACCATCGTTGGCAACGCGCACCTTGCCGCTGAACACGCGGAAACCGAAGGTGTTGTAGGCCAGGGTGATGGGGATCAGCACGGCGAATCCGACCAACATGAAGATCTGGCTGGTGGGGCTTGAGGCTGCTTCGCTCAAAGTCAGATCCGGCGGAATGATGAAGGGATACAGCGCGACCAGCATCACCGCGAAAGCCAGCACGAAAACGCCCAATGCGGCGAACAACGGCACACAGTCAAAGCGCTCGTGAAAACCTTTGCTGAACACCCATCCTAGAGCGCTGACGATCAGCCCTGCCGGCAACCACAGCCGAATATCGGCGAGCCTCCGGGCATATTGCGGCTGCAATGTCGCCGTCCATGCGATCAGCACCAGCAATAACGCCACAACGACCAGCGACAGCACGCGGGCCTGGCGGGCCGAGCGCTGCTGCAATTCATCCATGGTGCGCCAGTACAGCCAGCACGTCCCCAGCCAGACGTAACCGAGCACCAGCACCAAACCGCAAAACACCGGGAATGGATTCAGCCAGTCGCGGCCATCGCCGTGGTACTGACCGCCCTGATGGGCAACGCCTTGCACGAGGGTGCCGAGCACCATGCCCTGGACCAACCCGGTCAGCAGCGAAGCCAGGGCCAATACGCCGTCGACGATGCGCTTGCGTCGCTCGTTCGGTGCGTAATCGCGAAACTCCAGCGCCATGGCCCGCGCGATCAAGGCGAGAAACATCACGATAAAAGGCACGTACAAGGCCGGAAGCAAGATCGCGTACGCCAGCGGAAACAACGCCAGCAGCCCGCCGCCGCCGAGCACCAGCCAGGTTTCGTTGGCGTCCCATACCGGCAGAATCGACACCGCCATGGCTCGCCGCTGATGACTGCAACCTGTTAGGCCCATGAGCATGCCGACGCCCAGATCGGTGCCGTCGAGCAGCACGTAGTTCATCACCGAGAACGCCAATGCGGCAGCGCACAACAGCGTCAGCCAGTCGGTGTCCATGTCTGCGACTCCTCAGTGCCCGGTTTCGTCGGCAAGCGTGGGCTGCGGCCCGGGTTGATCTTCCTGCGGCGGCTCGCGCAACAGGCGCAGCAACACCCACAGACCGATGCCGAAGATCAGCAGATAAAACAGCAGAATCAACCACGTCGACCCGACGACTTGAGCCCTCGACACCGACGACAGACTGTCCGCCGTGCGCATTAATCCGTAAACGGTAAACGGCTGTCGTCCCACTTCGGTGACGACCCAGCCGCTGAGCATCGCCAGAAACCCGGCCGGCGCCAGCAGCACGCACGCGCCCAGCCAGCGCCGCGCCGTGTACAGGCGATTACGCCGGCGCAGGATCAGGCTGACCACGCCCTGCCCAAGCATCAACAGTCCCAGCCCGACCATCAGCCGGAACGCGAAAAACACCGGCGCCACGGGCGGAATGTCCTCAGGCGGGAACTCATCAAGCGCGGCGATGGTGCTGGTCAGATCATGCTGCAGGTGCAGGGAACCAATGCGCGGAATCGCCACTTCCCAATGGTTGCGCCGCTCTTGCATATCAGGCCATGCGAACAGGCGCAGTGGCTCCCCTGCCCCTTGAGCCGGGCGCGTCCATGAACCTTCTATCGCCGCCACTTTCTGCGGCTGGGCTTGCAAACTGTGCCGGCCATGCAGGTCCCCGACAACGATCTGCACCGGCATCAGCAGCGCAATCACCCACAGCGCCATGGAGAATTGCAGGCGAGCACGCGGGTTTTCCCGGGCCTTGCGCAATTGCCAGGCGCTGATCCCGGCAATCAGCGTCGCGCTGCCGATGAACACGGCGAGCAGCATGTGCGCCAAGCGATAGGGAAACGAAGGATTGAAGATGATTGCCCACCAGTCCTCGGCGAGGAAACGCCCGTCCGCGCCAATCGAATAGCCGGCAGGGGTTTGCATCCATGAGTTGGCGGAAAGAATCCAGAACGCGCTGATCAGCGAGCCCACCGCCACCGCACACGTGGCAAAAAAGTGCAGACGCGGACCGACCTTCTTCAGGCCGAACAGCATGATGCCGAGAAATCCCGCTTCGATGAAAAATGCCGCCATCACTTCATAGAACATCAGCGGACCGAGGACATCGCCGGCCTGCACCGACAGCCGCGACCAATTGAGGCCGAACTGATATTCCAGAATCAATCCCGACGCGGTGCCCACTGCGACATTCAGCGCAAACACTTTGAGCCAGTAGCGATAGACATCCAGATAAACCTGGCGCCCGGTCCTCAACCACAACGCTTCCAGCACCATGAGGAAATTCGCCAGACCGATGCTGAACGCCGCCAGCACGATGTGGAAACTGATCGTGATCGCGAACTGAGCGCGGGCGGCCATCAGGGCCGAATCAACAGGCTCCATCCATCAGCCGCTGTAGAACACAGCAAGCTTGTTGCCTTCGGGATCGCGCAGATAGGCCACGTAAAAGTCCGGCGTATAGGCTTCGCGCGTGCCCGGCGGTCCTTCATTGCTGCCGCCACTGTCGAGCCCGGCCTTGTGCACCTGATCGACCTGGTGCCGCGAGTCGGCGCGAAATGCCGGCATCATGCCGTTGCCCGGGGTCGCCGGCTCACCATTGAACGGTTTCGAGATGTGCACACTGCCGGGCCCGTTGGACTTGTCGGCGCAATCGGGCAAGTAGAAACAGTAGTGTTCTTCACGGTCATGCCGGTAGCCAAGCGGCGTCAGGATCGCCTTGTAAAAAGCCGCCGAACGCTCGACATCGTTGGCGCCGATAAACAGATAACTGAGCATGGGATCTCCTCCGATGGCAGCTGTCAGCGCTGTGGCTGTTCCTCGTTCAGGGTAAAAACATTGCCGGCGTCACGCACCAATTGGCGCCATTCGGCACTGGTGATCAGGCCTTGCTCCTCCATCTGATCCGCAGCCTTGAGCAACTCGTCATATTGCTGTTCCGGATCCAGATCGCCCTCGGCCTGCTCCGCCATCCTGCGCCATGCCGCCAGTGATGCCTTCTTTTGCTGATCGAACATACGGGTATCTCCTGAGGGACTTACCCGGTAGAAAAAACAGCGCGACAGAGGTTCAGGGCAGACGACGGATGGACGGTTGATACGCAAAACCTTGTCGGAGTGAGCCTGCTCGCGATAGCGGTATATCGGTCAAATTAAATTTGAATGCTCCTCCGTCATCGCGAGCAGGCTCGCTCCCACAAAAGCAAAGCAGCGCAGCTGCCCGCGGCGAAGCCGCCCCACTCAACAATGAGCGCAAGCTCGAGTGCTCTTGATCTTGATCCACCGGCGACGTCGGAAGGCTGAGTGGAGGGATTGATCCGGGCGTGGGAGCGCAGCGACCGTTCGACGAAGTCGAACACAGCGGAAGGAGGTGCAGCGAAGCAAACCGGAGCCGCTGCGCCCGGATCAGTCCCGGAGCGAAGGGACCCGAGCCTGCGAGGGCCGAACGTAGGAGCAAGCCTTTTCGGTTACCTTTTTGGCGTCTGAAAAAGGTGACTCGCCGTAAGGGCGAAACCGCCAACCGCAACACCGCAAAAAACGGATATTCACCCAAACCAACCAAAGCCTGGTCGGCCCAAAGGCCGCCAAGCCCCACCAAAACCCGCAAATGTCAAAACCGCTCCGCCACCCGCTTGTACGGATAATCCGGCTCCCGATACTTGCCCGGCTTCTGCCGTTTCGGCAACTCGACCTTGTCGCGCTTGACCTCTTCATAGGGGATGCGGCTGAGCAGATCAGTGATGATGTTCAGCCGCGCACGACGTTTGTCATTGGAGTCGGCAACCCTCCACGGCGCCCAATCGGTGTCGGTATGCTTGAACATCTCGTCCCGCGCCCGTGAGTAGTCATACCAGCGACTGTAGGATTTCAGATCCATGGGTGTCAGTTTCCAGGTCTTGCGCCCGTCATTGATTCGCGCTTCGAGCCGGCGGGTCTGTTCCTCCGGACTGACCTCAAGCCAGTACTTGAGCAGGATCACCCCCGAATCGACGATGGCGTTCTCCACCCAAGGGATCGACTTGAGAAACTTGTCAGCCTGTTCTTCCGTGCAAAAGCCCATGACACGTTCGACGCCGGCGCGGTTGTACCAACTGCGGTCGAAAATCACCACCTCACCGCCCGCCGGCAGATGCGGCAGGTAGCGCTGCACATGCATCTGGCTCTTTTCGCGATCGGTTGGCGCCGGCAGTGCCATCACCCGGAACACCCGTGGGCTGACGCGTTCCGTGATCGCCTTGATCACCCCGCCCTTGCCTGCACCGTCGCGGCCTTCGAAAACAATACACACCTTGACACCTTTGGCGATAACCCACTCCTGCAGCTTGACCAGTTCAATGTGCAGCTTGCGCAGCTGTTGCAGATAGTCCTTGTTTTTCAAGCGTTGGCGTTCGATTGCCCTTGCAGGTTTCTTCTTGTCTTTCGCCATGAACCTGTCCTCGCGCTTCAACAGCCCGCTGAATTTGTTTATTGACCCGATGGCCCTGATCCGTGAGGTTAGTTCACGCCCGATTGTTTGCCATCGTCGGGCAAAAAAGCCCTGTCGCCATGTGTTTCCTGGGTTTGTTCCGACGTCGCACTGTTCATTGCCCGATCCCCTGTTTGCTGGAGTTTTTTCGATGCCGTCGTCCAAATCATTGCCCACTGCCCTGCTCGGTCTGGCCCTGGCCTGCCCGGTGATGGCCGAGACCCAAGGTCTGGATCTGGGGCAAGTGCTGATTTCGGCAGATGAGCGCAGTGGCAGCGATGCAGCGGTCGAAGAAGCGCGGCAACGCCTTGAGCAGGTTCCCGGCGGCGCCGACGTGGTCGACATGCGCCAGCCGTTGCAGGGCCGCGTTGCCAGCAATCAGGATGTGCTCGCCTATCAGCCGGGGGTGTATGCGCAGTCGGCGGGCAACGAAGGCGTAAAGATTTCCATCCGTGGTTCAGGCATCAACCGCGCACCCGGTGCCCACGCCTCGGGGCTGTACACGATGCTGGATGGCTTGCCCCTCACCGGCCCCGGCGGCACGCCGTATGAATTGCTCGAGCCGTTGTGGGTCGATCATGTCGAAGTGCTGCGCGGCGCCAACGGCTTCGATCGCGGCGCGCTGGCGCTGGGCGGCGCTATCGATTACGTCAGCCACACCGGTTACACCGCGCCGAAACTGCAAGTGCGTTACGCCACCGGCAGCCATGGCTATAAGCAGCGCCAGGTCAGCTCCGGGCAAGTGCTGGGCGATTTCGATTATTACGTGTCGCTGACCGATGCCAACGCCGACGGCTATCAGGACCACACCGCCAGCGAGAGCAAAGGCCTGATCGCCAACTTCGGCTATCGCTTCAACCCGAATCTGGAAACCCGCTTCTATTTCCGCTATCGCGAGACCGACAACGACCTCGCCGGTCGCGTGACCAAGCATTCCATCGAACACAGCCCACGGGCAGCCAACCCGGCGTATGTGGCCCGCGATGACAGCCGCAAGCAGCCCGGCAGCACGTTCATCGGCAACAAGACCACGTTCTATCTCGATGACGATTCGAGCATCCAGACCGGCCTCGCCTACCACGACTACCCGATGGATCTGCGCGAAGGCCCGAACCGGTTGAAAGTGGCTTATACCGACGTCAGCGGCACCTTCGACTACAAGCGCCGCGACACTTTGTTCGGGATGGAAAGCCGCAGCAATGTCGGCCTGCGCGTGACCAAGCACCTGCCCAACGACGGCGCCAGCGAGTTCGTGCGCATCCCGAGTGGCAACACCGCCAGCTATGCCCCGGGCACGCGGATGCGTAATTTCACCTATCAGGGTTCGGATACCGTGCTGCATTTCGGTAACGACCTGGAAATTGCCGACGACCTCTGGCTGACCACCGGCCTCGCCGCGATCTACACCCGCCGCGAAAGCGCCGTGACCTATCCGCAGGGCGGCGGCAAAACCAGTCTCAGCGACTGGGACTATGCACCGCGCATGGGCCTGCGCTATCAGATCACCCCCGACGTGCAAGTGTTCGGCAACCTCAGCCGCTCCGTCGAAGCACCGCACCCGTGGTCGCTGATCTACAGCTCCAACGTGCGCTTCCCTGCCGGCAACGGCGCCGCCACCGGCACCCAGCGCGACCCGGTCGAACTGCAAAACCAGACCGCAACCACTCTGGAACTCGGTGGCCGGGGCGACAGCCATTTGGGCGAATGGAGCCTGGCCTGGTACTACGCGCAAGTTCGTCACGAGCTGCTTTCGGTGCTGCCGGACGCCAACGCCGTCACGCCGTACGAACTCAACGCCAGCCCGACCGTGCACCAGGGCATCGAAGCCAGCCTCAACAGCAAACTCTGGACCGCCGCCGACGGCCGCCAGCTGAGCTTGCGCCAGGCCTACACCTTCAGCGACTTCCACTACCGCGACGACGAACGCTTCGGCGACAAACGCCTGCCGGGCCTGCCGATGCATTATTACCAGGGCGAACTGCGTTACGACTGGCCGCAGGGCTTCTTCGCCGCCGTGAACACACAACTGGTGTCCAAAGTTGCCGTTGACTACGCCAACAGCTACTACGCCGACCCTTACGCCCTGTTTGGCGCCACCCTGGGCTACAACGCCCCGAAGGGCGACTGGCAAGGCTGGGTCGACATGCGCAACCTGACCGGCAAACGCTACGCGGCAACGGTCACCCCGGGGTATGACGACAAAGGTCTGGATGCTGCGCGGTCGACTCCGGGTGAAGGGATGGGGGTTTATGTTGGGGTTTCGTGGAGTTTGCTATAAGACCCAACGCAAGGTTCAAATGTGGGAGCGAGCCTGCTCGCGAAAACGGTGTACCAGTCGTGAATTATTCGACTGACACGACGCCTTCGCGAGCAGGCTCGCTCCCACAGTTGGCTTTGTGGTGCTGGTTAGAAGGGCGCAGGATTCAAATCTCTGGACGAGAATCATCGTGACAGCAGGTCTCCTCGACTGATCAGACAACCATCACTCTCCATCGAAAATAACGGATTAATCTCATGGACACGTCCCAAGAAAACCCATTGGAAACATCACTCCGGCTGGCCGCGGACGAACCCGCGCATCGCCCTGACTTCTATCGCACCCTGCTGGATTCCACTGTCTACATCCTCGGCACCGCCGGTGCGGCGCAAGGTCATGTCAATCTCGAAGCCGGCAGCAATATCAGCATCGCTCATTGGCAGAAGCCCGATGGCACGCCGGTCATTCCGTTCTTCTCCTCGCTGCCAACGCTGCAACAATCCATCGACAGCGAGCAGAGCTATGTGGAGATACCTGCACGATCATTGTTCGAAATCACGCTGGGCGCGCTGCTCTTTCTGAATCCGAAGTCGCCGTACGGCAAGGAATTCCTTCCGGAGGAAGTGCAACGCCTGCTCTCAGGCGAAATCGGCCGGCCCGCCACGCAGCGTACCGTTGAAAAAGAAACCGACGTGTTGCTTGGACAGCCTTCGGACTACCCATCGACGATGGTCCATTCGCTTTCGCAATTGCTGGCCAAACACGCCAATGTGAAACGCGCATTCCTGGCGCTGATGCACGACGCCTCGGTTGATGAAAAACCGCACCTGATCGTCGGCATCGAAGCGGATGGCGATATCGAGCAGGTCATGCGCGAGGCCGGCAATGTCGCTGGGGATACAGCCCCTGATGGCGGGCCGGTTGATTTTTGCCGCGTGCTGACGGGACAAGCCGGGCTGAGTGATTACTTCCTCAAGGAGACCAAGCCGTTCTACGAACGCAAGTCACCGAGCAAGCTGCGTTCGTTCTTTGGCTTTGGTTGACACTCGCCTGCAGGCCGCTTGATCAGCAGGCCAGTGGTCGATTCTGATGAGCGTGACCTTGGATTCTCTCAACCCGCCCTCATAACAGTGGGTATCCCCACATCGTCTCGAGAGGAAGCACACACCATGACCACTCAATCTGAAACTGCGATTCTCGCCGGCGGCTGCTTCTGGGGCATGCAGGATCTGTTGCGCCGCTATCCGGGCGTGCTGAAAACCCGCGTCGGCTATACCGGCGGCGATGTGCCGAATGCGACCTATCGCAACCACGGCAACCACGCCGAAGCCATCGAGATTGAATTCGATCCGGCGGTAATCAGCTACCGGCAGATCCTCGAGTTCTTCTTCCAGATCCACGACCCGAGCACGCCTAACCGTCAGGGCAACGATCTTGGCCCGAGCTACCGCTCGGCGATCTACTACCTGAACGACGAGCAGCGCGCCGTCGCTAAGGACACCGCCGCCGATGTCGACGCATCGAAATTGTGGCCGGGCCCAGTGGTTACGGAAATCGAACCGGCGGGGCCGTTCTGGGAAGCGGAACCCGAGCATCAGGATTATCTGGAGCGGATTCCGAATGGCTACACTTGCCATTTCATCCGGCCTGACTGGAAACTGCCGAAGCGCGGTTGAAGAAACTGCTGGCGGGGTTCAATGCCCCGCCACCACCGAAGCTTCTACAGAGCGCGGGCCCGACTTGAAACCGTGGGCCCGGGCACCCCAGGCAATGGCGAAGGCGATAGCGACCAGTGCCAGCATGGCCCACGGAAATGAGGCAACGCCCCACTGATCGAGCAGCACGCCGCCGACGACACCGCTGCCAGCGATCGCGCTGTTCCACGCCACTACATTCAACGACAAGGCGACATCCGCTCCGTTGCCCGCCGCGTCAGCCAGCGCCGTTTGCAACAGCGTCGCCGCGCCGCCGAACGTCAAACCCCATACCGCCACGCCGAGATAAATCACCTCTGGGTTGCGTCCGCCAAAACCCAGCGCCACGCAGACCGCGGCAAAGGTCGCCAAACTCAGCAGAACAGTCGAGCGCAGCAGCGGCTCGACCAGCTTCGCCGTCAGCCATATCCCGACCAGCGCGGCGATGCCGAAGATCAACAACACCACATCCACCCGCTCGGCCATGCCCGCCGGCGCCACGAACGGAGCGATATAGGTGTAGAGAATGTTGTGCGCCAGCATCCAGCTGATCACCACTGCAAGCACAGGACGCACGCCCGGGGTAGTCAAGACTTTGCTCAGCGATAGGCGTTGATGGGCCGGCTGCGGCGGGTAGTCGGGCACTTTCACCAGCACCCAGACGATCAGTACCAAGGTCAGCGCCGACATCAGGCCGAATGTAGTGCGCCAACCGACCAGCCCACCGAGCCACGTACCCAGAGGCACGCCCAGCGACAGCGCAATCGGTGTGCCGACCATCGCCAGTGCCAACGCCTTGCCCTGCTGTTCGGGCTCAACCATGCGTCGCGCATAGCCGGCCAACAGACTCCATGCCAAACCCGCTGCAACCCCGGCGAAGAACCGCGCGACCAGCGTAACGCCGTAGTGCGACGACAGCGCGGTAATCGAATTGAACAGCAGGAAACCGACAATCGTCAGCAGCAGCACGTTGCGGCGCCGCCATCCCCGGGTGGCGATGGTCATCGGGATCACCGCCAGTACGGAACCCAATGCGTACGCGGTAACCATTTGCCCGGCCATGGACGGCGAAATCGCCAGGCCTTCACTGATCAACGGCAACAGGCCCGCCGGCAGGGTTTCGGTGACGATGCAGATGAAGCCAGTCATGGCCAGCGCCAGCAAAGCGCCGATGGGCAGACCTTTTGGCGTAGCCGTTAACGTGATTGAAGGTGTCACTGGAAGCTCCTCGAAAAACCGACTCAGATTTAAATACCGATCGATCTAGATCCTGAGGGTGCATGCGCAGCGTTGTCAACAATTTCTGTATCGACTAGTCTTTATATTAAATCAATGAGGAGTCAGGTCATGGCGAGAACCGGTCGCCCCCGTCAGTTTGATCGCGACGACGCCGTCGATCAGGCTTTGCAACTGTTCTGGCAACACGGCTACGACGCGACATCGCTGGCCCAATTGAAGGCAGGCCTGGGTGGCGGTATCTCTGCACCTAGCTTCTACGCCGCGTTCGGTTCCAAGGAAGCGTTGTTCGATGAATGCGTGCAGCGTTATTTAACCACCTATGCGCAAGTCACCGAGTGCCTATGGGACGACAGCCTGCCACCACGCCAGGCGATCGAGACCGCTTTGCGCCAGTCGGCACGCATGCAGTGCGACGACACACACCCCAAGGGCTGCATGGTTACCCTCGGCGTCATGAGCGCACCGAGCCCGGAAACCGCCCATGTGGCGCAAGCCCTGACCCACTCAAGGCAGCGCACCCGTGCCGGCATTCAAGCCTGCGTCGAACGCGCTGTGAATGCCGACGAGCTGGCCAGCGGCACAAGTGCGGCGGCGATGGCGACGGTATTCGACAGTTTCCTGCAGGGCATATCCATCCTCGCCAGAGACAACACCGCGCTGGATAACATTGATGCTGCTATCACTCAGGTCATGCAAACCTGGGACATTGCCGTCACGCGTAAGGCGGATTGATCAAATCACAAATGCACCGGTGCCACCGGCGCCGAACCCGGCTCCGGCACATCGACATTGACCTTCAGTGCAATCAGCAGCGCGGCCAGCAACATCAGAATTCCAGCCGCTACAAACACACCATGGATACCGCTGAAACTGAACACCGAACCGCCGGCGGCGGCGCCTGCGGCAATCGCCGACTGCACCGATGCGACGACCATGCCGCCTGCGCTTTCGGCCTGATCGGGTATCGAGCGCGCCACCCAGTTCGACCATGCGACCGGCACGCCACCGAAGGCCATCCCCCACAGCGCCAAGAGCAACGCCTGCCCGGTGACCGACGCCGGTAACCCGACCAACGCCAGAGCGGCAACACCCACCAACACCGGCATCAGCACCAGTGTTGCGCGTGGATTGCGCTGCAACAGCCAGCCGGCGAACAGCGTGCCGGCAAAGTTCGCCACGCCGAAACCAAGGAGCATCAGTGCCAGCGTCTGCGGGCCGACGCCGGTGGTGCTTTCCAGAAATGGCCTGATGTAGGTGAACAACGCAAAGTGACCGGTGTGCACCAATACACAGCCAAACATGCCAATAGCAATGCCCGGTCGCAGCAGCACCTCAAGCACCGTACGCAGGCGTGACGGACGATGCGGCGCCAGACTGGGTAGCGTGAACATCTGAAAGACCAGCGTCACCACGCCCACCGCTGCTGCTGCGAAAAACGCACTGCGCCAACCAAACTGGCCGCCGAGATAGCTGCCCAACGGCACCGCCACCACGGTACCCACGGCGATCCCGCTGAAGATGATCGACAACGCGCGGGGCAGCAGCGCCGCCGGCACCAGGCGCATCGCCACGGCTGCCGCCATGCTCCAGAATCCGCCCAGAGCTATGCCCAAAAGGATGCGCATGATCAGCAACACTGCGAGGCTGGACGACAACGCCACCAGCAGATTCGAGGCGATCATCAGTGCCGAGAAACCGAGCAAGACCAGGCGCCGATCAAGACTGCGCGTCAATCCAGGTACGAGCAATCCGGCAAAGAGCGCCACCACTGCGGTCACCGTCACCGCTTGCCCGGCCAGCGCTTCGCTGACGCCGAGATCGAGCGCCATCGGCGTCAGCAGGCTGGCCGGCAGATATTCCGCCGTGAGCAGACCAAACACGCCCATCGCCAGTGAAAACACCGCCATCCACGCAGGCACCAGCGGCTCCCCGTCAGTTCGCCCATCACCTACACGTTCATTCATTTCAAGACTCCCTTGGACATTTCGAGAGGGCAGTCTATTGGCGGCAAACCGGATGATCTATGATGCGCAGTCTTGAACTTTTGATCGAAACCCCGAACATGAGCAGCACCGATCCCTTTTCACTGTCATCAGACCTGATCACTGAATTGCTGCGCAGCATGCGTTTGCGTGGCGTGCAATATCGTCGGATCCACGCTGGTCCGCCGTATGGTCTGGGTTTTAGCGACAAGTCCGGCCATGCGTATTTCCACTTCGTCGCCGCTGGATCGACGGTATTGCGACTGGAGGACGGCAGCCTGTACGAATTGTCGGCGGGCAATGCAGTGTTCATCGCCCACGGTGCCGCGCACCAGTTGCTGTCACACCCAAACGCCGAGGTGCAGGACATTGACAACGCCGTCGCCGCGCCACTCGGCGATACGGTCTGCGCGATGCAGGTCGGGCACAGCGCCGATTCGCCCGATAGCGCCCTGCTCTTCAGTGGCTGTATGGAGTTCGAACTCGGCAGCCTGCAAGGCCTCGGTCGGCTGATGCCGGGTCTTATGCTGATCGACGCCGGCGGCCAGCGTTATCCGGGACTTATGCCAATCCTTGCGACCATGGAACGCGAAGTCAGCGCAGCGCGCATTGGCTTCGCCGGCATTCTCGCGCGCCTTGCCGACGTAGTGGCGGCAATGATTGTTCGCGGCTGGGTCGAATGCGCTTGCGGCAATGCCTCCGGTCTCGTCGCCGCCCTGCGCGACCCTCGCCTGGCGCAGGCCTTGCTGGCCCTGCACCAACAACCGGGGCGCGACTGGAGCGTCGCCGAACTGGCAACGCTGTGCAACACCTCACGCTCGGTCTTCGCCGAACGCTTCCAGAGCACCCTCGGCACCCCGCCGCTGCGCTACGCCACCGAACTGCGCATGCGCCTGGCCAGTCAGTGGCTGACCCTGGAAAAACTGCCGATCGAAGAAGTGGCGCAGCGCTTGGGCTACACCTCCCAAGCGGCGTTCAGTCGTGCGTTCAAGCGGATAACGGGAAGCTCACCGGGAGCGAGTCGGCGCCAGCGCGCACTATAAGAATTGCATTAACAGAGCGGCAATGAATCCGAGCCGCCCTCACCGCTGGATTTTGTCCAGCCCCGCGCCCACCCGCTCAGCAGCCTGAAAATCCCCACGCGCCTCCAACTCCTGCGCCACTTGCCGCAACTGCTCAACCGTCAATCCCACATTCAGACTGATCTTCAAATGCGACTCCAGCTGTGATTCCACCCCAGCCATTGCCGCCAGCGCGCCAACCGTCGCCAGTTCCCGATCCGTCCATGCCAGGTTGTCGCGGGCGAAGATGTCGCCGAACAAGTGCACTTTCAGAAACTGATCGATCGCCGGGGCGAATTCGAACAGTGGGCCGGACACTGGCGCGCCGACCAGGCGAGTCTGATTGTCGGTGCCGAGTTCGGTGAGCGCATAGCCCGACGGAACCGGACCCGGCTCGCGTCCCGGCACGTCTTCGATGCCCCGCCCGGCGCGTTCCTGCAAAACCTTCATCAGCAATGACAAGGCGTTGAGGCTGCGCGGGAAGCCGGCGTAGGCGTACAGCTGCACCAGAATTTCCTTGGTCTCGCTGATGCTCAGCCCGGCATCGAGACCACGATTGAGTGCGTCGTGCAGACGCGGCATGTCGCCGATGGCAGCGTTGGCGGCAATCGGGGCGATCGCCAGTTGTTCAGGCGTCAGAGGCTGTTCTTTCATGATCGGTTTCTCCGGTGATCGGGAAGGATTGGCGCAGAGGGGATTGACGCAGGCTGCACTGGCGAGGACCGCGCAGCCGAGGGCGACGATGCGCAGAAGACGCCCTTGATTTAACGATTTCTGGTTCATCAATGACTCTCCTCACTCATGCAGAGTGAACGTCACCCGCACATCGCCGCGCCCCAAGACTTCGGCCAAGTCCTGCGGGCGTTCGATGCGGCCAAGACGCGAATAGCGGTAGGACGAATCGAAGGTTTTGTAGAAGACCACCAACGTATCGTCGCCATACAGAAGGAAATCGCCGCTGTGGATCGTGCCCGGCCGGTAGGGCTGGGTGGGCAGTGGCGGCTGCACGGTGGCGTATTTTTCATTGCCGTGCAGGTCGGTCATCTCCAGGCTCAGCGGCAATCGCGTGAGCAATTGCCGCGTACTCGGGTTGTCATCCAGAGCAATGGCAAAACGCTGTTCTCCGACGGTCATCCACATCGTGCTGGCCTCCATAGCGGTCGGTGCAGACAGAGCAACGGGCAGCCATGCCATCAGTACGAATCCCTTCCAGCCGTTGGCAAAAAACCGCATCGCTTTGCTCCGTCGCGTTGAAAGTTACTTAAGGTTGCTCTTGAAGAACTGCGTCAGCTTGGCAAAAGGAATCAGCTCGACCCGGTCGTACAGATCGACATGGCCGGCATTCGGCACAATCACCAGTTCTTTCGGCTGCCCTGCCAAGCGAAAGGCCTCTTCGCTGAACTCACGGGAGTGCGCGTTGGCACCGGCAATAAACAACATCGGGCGCGGCGAGATGCTCTCGATATCGACGAATGGATAGAAGTTCATGAACTTGGTGTTGCTGCTCAGCGTCGGCCGCGTGGTCTGTTGCGGCGTCGAGCTGGCCGGGGTGAATTCGCCGCGCGGGGTGCGGTAGAAGTCGAAGAATTCACGCTGGATAGGATGGGTGTCGGCCTTCAGTTCCAGCACCGTGCCGCCGGTGTATGCGACCTTGCCGCCAGTGAACTCGGCGTAACGCTGCTCGGCCGCTTGCGCAATGATCTGCTTGCGCTGCGCAAGGCTTTGCGAGTGCTTGAGGCCATCACGGTTGGCCGCGCCCATGTCGTACATGCTGACCGTGGCGATGGCTTTCATGCGTGGGTCGATTTTCGCCGCGCTGATCACGAAGCTGCCGCTACCGCAGATGCCCAACACGCCGATGCGCTCGCGGTCGATGAATGGCCGTGTGCCGAGGTAATCGACGGCCGCGCTGAAGTCTTCGGCATACATGTCCGGCAGCACCGCGTTGCGCGGCGCGCCTTCGCTTTCGCCCCAGAACGACAGATCCAGCGACAAGGTGACAAAACCCTGCTCCGCCAGTTTCTGTGCGTACAGATTGGAGCTCTGCTCCTTCACCGCGCCCATCGGATGGCCAACGATAATCGCCGCGCTGCGCGCTGCCGGGTCGAGTCCTTTAGGGACAAACAGGTTGCCGACCACGGTGAGTTGATATTGATTTTTGAAGCTGACCTTCTGCACGGTCACCTTATCGCTTTTGAAGAAATTGTCGGCACTGTGGGACATGTCAGCTCCGAATGCAGTAAATGAACTCAGGAGAAACCCGAGCAGTATGAACAGTCGTTTCATGGGGGCGTCCTTGATCGAGAAGCCAGGCGTGGCCGGGATGAAGGTATTGTTGCGCAGGCTCGAGGCTTTGATTAGCTAATGAGTGCTTAATGCGGTTATAAACACTGCTAATCAATAAACCTGAGCATTGCGCCATGGCCAAACCCAATTTCAACGACCTGCTCGCCTTCGTCACCGTTGCCCGCAGCGGCAGCTTCACCCGCGCGGCGGTGCAACTGGGCGTGACGCAATCGGCGGTGAGCCAGGTAGTCTCGGCGCTGGAAGCGCGTCTGAAAATTCGCCTGTTGACCCGCACCACGCGCAGCGTGTCACTGACGGCGGCCGGCGAACGTTTGCTGCACACCGTGGGTCATCGTTTCGATGAGATCGAAGCCGAGCTGGACGCTCTCACCGAGTTGCGCGACAAGCCTGCCGGTACGGTGCGCATCACCTGCGGCGACAACATCATCAAGACCACTCTGCTGCCCAAGCTGACGCCACTATTGCTGCAATACCCGGACATCAAGGTCGAGTTCGATATCAACTACGGTTTCCGCGACATCGTTGCCGACCGCTTCGATGCCGGCGTGCGTTTCAGCGATACCGTCGCCCAGGACATGATCGCCGTACCGATCGGCCCGCCGCTGCGCATGGCCGTCGTCGCCTCGCCCGACTACTTTGCCCGGCACCCCGCCCCGCAACATCCGCGCGAGCTGGCGGCGCACCGCTGCATCGACATTCGCTTCCCGACCTACGACGGTGTCGATGCCTGGGAATTCGAGCGGCAGGGCAAAAAGCTGAAAGTGCGGGTCGACGGCCAACTGGTGTTCAACTCCACCGTGCACATCGCCGACGCCGCTGTGAACGGGTTAGGGATTGCCTACCTGCCTGAAGACGAGTTCGGTGCGCATCTGGCCGAAGGGCGTTTGGTCAGAGTGCTGGAAGACTGGTGCGAACCGTTCGGTGGCTTCCACCTCTACTACCCCAGCCGCCGCCAACCGTCGCCGGCGTTTTCTCTGGTGGTGGATGCGTTGCGCGTGGATCCAGCCCCATTGTAGGAGCGGGCCTGCTCGCGATAGCGTCGGCACATCCAACAGAGTAAGTGCCAGATCCAGCGCTTTCGCGAGCAGGCTCGCTCCCACATGGGATTTGTGAATCGATTGATTTCCGGGATGTGACGCAAATCCCTGTGGGAGCGAGCCTGCTCGCGAAGGCGCCAGACCAGGCACATCATCTCTGCATGCCAGCCCCGCGCCCCCCTCACAACTTCGACACGTCCCCGGTCGCCTCGGCAATCGTCGCCAAGGTTTCCTCCATGCTGGCGATGTCTTCTTGCAGCTTTTGAAACACCAGATCCAACGACTCGGGAGCGTCCACGGTCTGATGGCCACGCAGCGACTCGACGCTAGCGCTCTCCACGTGCTGGAGAATGTCGACACTCTCTCGCAGTGCCAACAGCTGATCGAAGATCGCGACAATCTGCGCCTGGCTGCGGGTACTCATCATTTCCACCCAAGCCTGGCAATGATTTCACGGCGATACGGCGTGTCGATCTGCGCCGGCACCTGTTCGATATAGTCGCGCGCTTGTTCGTGCGCTGCGCCGCTCAACCCGGCCAGATAAGAAACTGCGTCGTCGACATTCGGCACCAGGCCTTCGATGTTCTTGAATCTGCCGGGCAGCGCCGTCCAGATCACCGCATCGAGTTGCCGAGGAATTGCCCATTCAGCAAGCACGCCCATCGCCGAGGGACCGACGGTGAAGCTGCCGATGCCATCCTCCCTGCCCTCCGGCACGCCTTCTCGAATACGCAGGAGTTCACGGGCCTGATCGAGATCGGTCACGTCGAGGACCGACCACAGCACTTTGCACGGCGGCGCGTTCGCGCTTATGGCTGTAGTCAACTCGCCAGTGTCACTGACGCGAACGAAGTCGATCGGTACCTGCGGCCCGTCGGCAAACCACTCGCTGGCCAGCGGCAAGCCGTCCGACTTCCAGATCAGCGAGCCCCATCCCAGACATGCAATGACCATAAATCAGACCCTTCTGAAGAAACGATGAACACAGAAAAGAACAGCCTGATCAGCCTTTGGTTTTTCGCGGGTCGGCTGCGCGCGGAAAGGTGCGTTCTTCCTGGATCGTCCCGTCTTCTTTATGGATTTTCAGCGAGGCGGTTTTGTCTTGGAGGTAGTCGCTGGCGATCTGGGTGATCTCGGCTTTGGTTGCAGCCGTTTTCGACGCACGCTGCGCGCCCTCTTTGACCAGTTCCCAGCGCTGCTGGTTTTTGTTGATGTGGTAGTTATCCATTCCTTCGCCTCTGACGTGAATATGTGACCGGTAATGGATTGACCTTGGCCGGTTCAGAGAGTTTGAAAGAATTGATCCCGACTCAATACGCGAACTCGTGCCCCAATTCGCTCTCCATCCACGCCAGAAAACGCCTGACCCGTGGGAAGCTGGAATGCGCTTTGGGGAATACCAGATGGTGCGCCGCCACCGCAGCACTCAGTGATTCAGGCGCTACTTCAACCAGCGTGCCCGCGGCCAGATACTTCTGCGCCAACAATGTGCTTTCCAGAGCGAAACCCAAGCCGTGACTCGCGGCTTCCAGCGACATGTATGAACGATCGAAGCTCAATGCGTAAGGCCGTTCCGGACGCGCCAGGCCATGCTGGGCAAACCATTGCGGCCATTTGAGCAGAGTGGCTTCCGACAGAATCAGATCGCACTCCAGCAGATCCGACGCGCCGCGTACCGGGCGTTGCGCGAGCAGTTTCGGTGAGGTCAGCACCGCGAACGTCTCGTTCCTGACCGTGCGCACCTCATAGCTTGGCCAGTTCGGCAGACCATGGCGGATATCGACGTCGATCTTGTCGCGACTGAAGTGCAGCGATTCATAGGAGCACGACAGGTTGATCTGAATGTCCGGATGACTGGCGCGAAACGCTTCCAGGCGCGGCATCAGCCAGAGCAGGCCGAAGCTTGGCGATGAGTGCAAGCGCAGGCAATCGAGGCTGACATCGCTGGCCGCACGCTCGGTGGCAACGGCGAGGCTGTGCAGAATCCCGGAGACTTCCTTGAGGTACTGCTCGCCGACCGGCGTCAGCGAGACGCCCCGAGCAGCGCGAACGAATAATTGCCGGCCGATCATCCCTTCCAGTTTCGCCAGTTGATGGCTGACTGCCGAGGGGGTCAGGTCCAGCACTTCCGCCGCTCTGGCGACGTTGCCGAAGCGCGCGGTTTGTTCGAAGGCCTGAATTGCTTTCAGCGGTGGCAGGATGATCGATCCCTCAGTGTCTGAGCGCATGGTGACTCCGTGGTGATTTCTTGTGATGTACGGACCGGTTTCATTCAAGCATTTGCGAAACGGCCTGACGAGTGCTGAATTTTTTTCAGCATTGAGTGACTTCCGCGTTATTGCTCACGCTCGCCACGGAGGACAAGCTGAGTCATCGGTTACTTACACACCGACCCAATAAAAACAATTCGAGGGAATCCTCCATGCTTCTTCAAGGCAAAGTCGCAATCATTACCGGTGCCGCATCTGCCCGTGGCATTGGCCGCGCTACCGCCAGCACATTTGCGCAACACGGCGCTCGCGTGGTCATCCTCGATCTGGATGCATCCGCAGCACGTGACGCCGCCGCAGCACTGGGCGAAGGTCATCTGGGCCTGGCGGCCAACGTGGCCGACGAAGCGCAGGTTCAGCAAGCCGTCGCCACCATCATCGAGCACTTCGGGCGCATCGATATTCTCGTCAACAACGCCGGCATCACCCAGCCACTGAAGACTCTGGATATTCGCCCTTCGGACTACGACAAGGTGCTGGACGTCAGCCTGCGCGGCACTTTGCTCATGTCCCAGGCGGTGATTCCGCTGATGCGCCAACAGTCTTCCGGCAGCATCGTCTGCATGTCGTCGGTGTCGGCCCAGCGCGGCGGCGGCATCTTCGGCGGCCCGCATTACAGCGCGGCCAAGGCCGGTGTGCTGGGGCTGGGCAAGGCCATGGCGCGGGAATTGGGGCCGGACAACATCCGCGTCAACTCCATCGCCCCGGGCCTGATTCACACCGACATCACCGGCGGCCTGATGCAGGATGAACGCCGCCACGCCATCATCGAAGGCATTCCGCTCGGGCGCCTGGGTCAAGCGCAGGACGTCGCCAACGCCGCGCTGTTTCTGGCCAGCGACCTGTCCGCCTATCTGACCGGCATCACCCTCGATGTGAACGGCGGCATGCTGATTCACTGAGTAACTCTGGGCGGGCCTGCGTGGCCCGTGCGGTTCTGGATCGATGACGCAGCCGGGCCTGATGGCCTGGCGGTCAATAAAAACAAGAGATCAGACCATCATGACTACCCTGTCGCTCGAAGCGGTTTCGACCGTGCGTTCTTCTGCCTATCGCAAAACGGCCTGGCGGCTGATGCCGTTCCTGATGCTGTGCTACCTGTGCGCCTATCTGGACCGGGTCAACGTCGGTTTCGCCAAGCTGCAAATGATGAACGATCTGGCCCTCAGCGAAACGGTCTACGGACTGGGCGCCGGGGTGTTTTTCATCGGCTATTTCCTTTGCGAAGTGCCCAGCAACATCATCCTGCACAAGGTCGGCGCGCGAGTGTGGATTGCGCGGATCATGATCACTTGGGGCATCGTTTCGGCCCTGTTCGCCTTCGTCGAAACCGCTTGGCAGTTCTATGCCCTGCGCTTTCTGCTGGGGATTGCCGAAGCCGGTCTGGCGCCGGGCCTGCTGCTCTACCTCACCTACTGGTTTCCGTCCTATCGGCGGGCGCGCATGACCGTGTTGTGGTTTATCGCCATTCCGCTGTCAGGCATGGTCGGTGGCCCGCTGTCGGGCTGGATCATGAATCACTTTGCCGGTGTGCACGGCTGGGCCGGCTGGCAATGGATGTTCGTTCTCGAGGCGGTGCCCACCGTGGTCGTCGGCCTGCTGGTGCTGAGTTATCTGAAGGACGGCGTGCATCAGGCGACCTGGCTCAATGACGAGGAAAAAGCCTTGATCACTCGCGAGCTGGCCGAAGACGACCAGCAGAAGGTCACCCACGCCTCGGTCGGCGAGTTCATTCGCGACCGGCGCTTGTGGCTGCTGGCGGCGATCTACTTCTGTGTGGTCATGGGCCAATATGCGATCACCTTCTGGCTGCCGACACTGGTACGTAATGCAGGCGTTTCCGACCCGCTGCACATCGGGTTCCTGACCAGCCTGCCTTACCTGTGCGCCATCGCCGCCATGCTCCTGGTCGGCCGCAGTGGCGACAAACATCGCGAGCGCCGCTGGCACCTGATCGTGCCGATGATCGCCGGTGCGATCGGCTTGAGCCTGGCAGCAATGATGGGCGGCAATCCGACCTTGTCGATCCTCAGCCTGTGCCTGGCCGCCTCCGGCATTCTCTCCGCCACCTCGTTGTTCTGGATGCTGCCCACCACGCTGCTTGGCGGGGTGTCTGCGGCGGCCGGCATCGCCGCGGTCAACAGCTTCGCCAACCTCGCCGGGTTCTGCTCGCCTTATCTGATCGGCTGGATCACCACCCTGACCGGTTCCAGTGCCATCGGCATGTACCTGATTACCGGCGTGCTGTTCCTCGGCGCGAGCCTGGTCCTGCGTATTCCCGCCGCTTTGGTCAATCGTTGAGTCAACGGAGTTTCATCATGACGACTAATCTTGCACACGCTGCATCGCTGAGCCTGACCCAGCGCGCGCACAACATTCGCCGCCATGCACTGCGCATGGGCCAGGTTCAGGGCCAGGGCTATGTAGGCCAGGCCCTCGGCGCGGCTGACCTGCTGGCGGTGTCTTACTTTCATGCGATGAATCATCGTCCCCAGGATCCCGAGTGGGAGCAGCGCGATCGCTTCTATCTCTCAATCGGTCACTACGCCATCGCGCTGTACGCAGCGCTGATCGAAGCCGAGATCATTCCGCTCGACGAGCTGGAAACCTACGGTTCGGATGACAGCCGCCTGCCGATGTCGGGCATGGCCGCCTACACGCCGGGGATGGAAATCACCGGCGGCTCGCTGGGTCAGGGCCTGGGTATCGCGGTCGGTGCCTGCCTGGGCCTCAAGCGCAAAGGCTCGGCCTCGTTCGTCTACAACCTGCTGTCCGATGGCGAACTCAATGAAGGCTCGACTTGGGAAGCGGTGATGTCGGCCTCGCACTGGCAGCTCGACAATCTGATCGCCATCGTCGACGTCAACAACCAGCAGGCCGACGGTTACTCCAGCGAGATTCTCTCGTTCGAACCCATCGTCGATCGCTGGCAAGCCTTTGGCTGGTTCACCCAGCGCATCGACGGCAATGACCTCGACGCCCTGGTCGCTGCATTCGATGCCGCGCGCAATCACCCGGGCGGCCAACCGCGCGTGATCATCTGCGACACGAAAATGGGCAAAGGCGTGCCGTTTCTGGAGAACCGGGAAAAGACCCACTTCATTCGCGTCGAAGAGCACGAATGGGACCTGGCACTGAGCAACCTTGAAGAAGGAAAAGACCAATGAGCAACGCCGCCAACACTGCGCCTTCGACTGCTACTGGCGCGCCGGTGAAAAAGCGCCTGACAACCTCGGCGATGATTGCCTCGATTGCTTCCGAGGGCCAGGCGACCCGTTCGGCACCTTTCGGCCATGCGCTCGCAGCGCTGGCAGAGCAGCGCGCGGACATCGTCGGCCTGTCAGCTGATCTGTCCAAGTACACCGACCTGCACATTTTTGCCAAGGCGCATCCGGAGCGTTTCTATCAGATGGGCATGGCCGAACAGTTGCTGATGAGCGCGGCCGCGGGCATGGCGCGTGAGGGTTTCGTGCCCTTCGCCACCACCTACGCGGTGTTCGCTTCGCGCCGTGCTTACGACTTCATCTGCATGGCCATCGCCGAGGAAAACCTTAACGTCAAAATCGTCTGCGGTTTGCCCGGCCTTACCACGGGTTACGGGCCGAGCCATCAGGCCACCGATGATCTGGCTATTTTCCGCGCCATGCCCAATCTGATGATCGTCGACCCTTGCGATGCGCTGGAAATCGAACAGGCCGTGCCGGCCATCGCCGCTCACCAAGGCCCGGTCTATATGCGTTTGCTGCGCGGCAATGTGCCGTTGGTGCTGGACGAGTACGGTTATAAATTCGAGATCGGCAAGGCCAAGACCCTGCGCACGGGCAACGACGTGCTGATCATCTCCACCGGGCTGATGACCATGCGCTCGCTGGAAGCGGCCAAGCAATTGCAGGCCGACGGTATTGATGTGGCTGTGCTGCACGTGCCGACTATCAAGCCGCTGGATGAGCAAACCATTCTCGCCGAAGCGCGTAAATCCGGGCGTCTGGTGGTCACAGCCGAGAACAGCTCGATCATCGGCGGTTTGGGTGAAGCGGTTGCCGGGTTGTTGTTGCGCAATGGCGTGACGCCCACCTTCAGACAGATCGCGTTGCCCGACGCGTTCCTTGACGCCGGCGCCCTGCCGACGCTGCATGATCGCTACGGCATCTCGACGCCGGCTGTGTGCGCGCAGATCAAAGCCTGGCTGTAACTCCACCGTGGGCGGCGCCTCCATCCGAGGCGCTCGTTCATTCGAAAACAGGAGGCAGAACGTGAAAGCACATGAACTGCTGGATCCCGACTTCAAAAGCTTTTTAACCCCCGGCGCAGAAGCCTGGACGTTGGAAACGCTGCCCGCGATCAGGGAGCGTGTTCACGCGACATTCAAATCCCCAGAACAAGCGCGCGGTGAAAACCTATGGACCAAGGCCCACGACGGTGAGAATTTGCGCCTGTGTCTTTACCGGCCCGCCGCCGCAGCACCGGACGGTAATTTTGCGGTGATCCTCTACATCCACGGTGGAGGTTTCGTCCTCGGTTGCCCCGAAATGGCCGATGACTATCTGGCTGACCTCGCCGAAGCACTTCAGGCGATCATCGTCGCCGTCGATTACCGTCTCGCGCCAGAGCACCCCTTCCCTGTTCCTCTGGAGGACTGCTACACGGCCCTCGGCTGGGTTTTCGCCCACCGGCAAACGCTCAACATCGACGCCGACAAAGTAATCGTCATGGGCCACAGTGCCGGCGCCGGGCTGGCAGCAGCGCTGGCCATTGTGGCGCGGGATCGCGGCGAGTATTCCATCGCCAGTCAGGTGCTGGTTTATCCGATGCTCGATTACCGTTCGGGCAGCGCAGCCTCGCCTCAGCAGAACAGCACGACCGGAGTGATTGGCTGGCCGGCGCAAGCCAACCAGTTCTGTTGGGAGTGCCTGCGCGCTGACCAAGCGCTGGATGATCTGCCAATCGGCTGGTTTTCGCCGGCCCTGCAGGATGATCTGCGTGACTTGCCACCGACGTTTCTGGCCGTCGGGGCGCTGGATCTGTTTCTGGAAGAGGACGTTGCATTTGCCCTACGGCTGTCCCGCGCCGGGGTTGCCGTCGAACTGCATGTCTACCCTGGGGCGCCACATATGTTTGATCAGTGCCCCGGCAGTGTTAGCGATCAGTCTGCGCTGGATATCGTCCGATCACTTCGGCGATCGATAGCTAGCGCATTAACTGCTGAGGGATAAAAAGAACAGCTGAAACGGTACAACAGGATTTCTTATACAAAACCTTCCTCCCCTTCTACGCTTTTTGATTAATACCTTCGCAGACAGGCAACTGCGGAGGGTGGCCTGCGCTTTGAGAAATCCAATATCGCTTAGCCATCACCCTCGTCGATTCCGCCCGGACCTTTTCCTGCCTCTCTTTGGATAATGTCGAAAACGACACATTTTGTTGCACCCAAAAACCGCTTGGATCCAACGTCCCGACAAACGGTAATGACCTGAATAGAACAGATTTTCAAATAGATAGACGTGGGCAAATGGCCCATTCAGACGCTCGTCAAAAATCAGGCAGCCCCATCTGACACTCCCTATCTATGGTTTTAAAACCATCCGTGGACGTCCGCCCCACCCATTTACAGGGAGTAGTAATGGACAACATCGTCATTGCCGACAAAGCCAATTCTCAGCTCACTGCCCAGAACTGGGGCAATGTTCAGCTCAGTCAGCCTTCAGTTGTACAAATGCCGGTTCGGCCCGATCAATTGGCGTCGACCAGTCGCAGCGGTCAGGATTTGATCGTCAATCTGAAGTCTGGCGAGCAAATCAAAATCTCCAATTTCTTTGTCACCAGCCCTGACGGCGTGCCCAATGACATTGTCTTTCAGGGTGACGACGCGACGCTGTGGCAGGCGCGCTACAGCGCCGAGCCGTTCAATGGCTTTACCTTTGACGAAATCAATTCGCTGGACGAGCTGATCGCTGGCGTCGGTATGGTGGATGGCGCGACGCCGGCCTGGGCGATTGCCGGGCTTGGCCTGTTGGGCGCGGGTGGTGCGGCGGCCGCTGCCGGCGGAAGTGGTGGTGGTGGTGGTGGTGGTGGGGGCGGAGACGCGACGCCTCCTGCGCCCGCGACCGGATTAACCTTGTCGGCCGATGGCAGGGTGCTGAGTGGTTTTGGCGAAGCTGGCAGTGTCGTTCAAGTACGCGATGCGGCCGGCAACCTTTTGGGTTCCGGAACCGTTGGCGCCGACGGCAGTTTCCAGGTCGACCTGGGTACGCCACAGAACAATGGCCAGCCGCTCGACGTCACGCTCACCGACCCTGCGGGCAACGTTTCGACGCCGGGTACGGTCACTGCGCCGGATACCACCGCGCCCACTGCGCCTGGCAACCTCGCTGTGAGCGCCGATGGCACGCAACTCGGCGGCACCGGTGAAGTCGGCTCGACCATCCAGGTGCGCGCCGCCGATGGCAGCCTGCTCGGCAGCGCCGTGGTTGCGGCCGATGGCACCTTCAGCGTCGTCCTCAGCCCCGCGCAAACCGGCGGTCAGCCGCTGACAGTGAATGCCACCGATGCCGCAGGCAACACCTCGACCGGCGCAACGGTCAGCGCGCCGGAGATCGTCGAACCGACGACGCCAGGCAATCTTGGTTTGAGCAGCGACGGCAGCCAACTGACCGGCACCGCCCGGGCCGGCACCACGATCGAAGTCCGTGCCGCCAACGGCGAATTGCTCGGGCGCGCGGCGGTGGCCGCTGACGGTACTTTCCTGCTGACGCTGATTCGTGCGCAGGCCAACGGTGAAACCTTCAGTGTCGTGGCAGTCAACAGCGCCGGTGCGCAATCGCCGGCCATCACCTTCAATGCGCCGGACATCACCGGCCCCGCCGCTGCTACGGATCTGACGGTGAGCAGCGATGGCCTCTCGGTCACCGGCCGTGGCGAACCCGGCAGCACAGTCAGCGTCACCAATGCCCAAGGCACACTGCTCGGCACGGCTTTAGTCGCAGCCGATGGCTCGTTCACCGTGCAACTGAGCGCCGCGCAAATCGATGGTGAGGCGCTGAGCGTGCTGGTCACCGACGCCGCCGGCAACCCTTCGCCAGCAGCGACTGTTATCGCCATTGATCTCGACGGACTGACCCAGCCGAGCGACGTTGCCCTGAGCGTGGATGGCCTGCAGATGAAAGGTCGCGGCCAGGTCGGTTCGACCGTGACAGTGCGCGACGCCAACGGCAATCTGCTCGGCTCGGCAGTGGTCGCTGCGGATGGCACGTTCACGGTGCAATTGAGCAGCCCGCAGAACAATGGTGAAACGTTGCAGATCAGTGCCAGCGACGCCGCTGGCAACACCTCCGCCCCATTGACCTATGTAACGCCTGACACCCAAGGCCCGGCGGCGGTGTCCAACCTGACACTCGATGGCCAGGGACAGACGCTGACCGGCAAAGGCGAAATCGGCGCCTCGGTCATCGTGCGCGATCCGGCCGGCAATATCATCGGCACCGGCACGGTGGGTGCCGACGGCAATTTTACCGTTCCACTTTCCACACCACAGACCGATGCGCAACAGCTGCAAGTGATCCAGACCGACGCGGACGGCAATCCTTCGGCGCCGGTCAACGTGATCGCACCCGATCTGACCACGCCGGTTGCCGTGACCGATGTAAGCATTTCCGCCAATGGCGCCGTGGTCTCCGGCGCGGGTCAGATCGGCGCCACCGTTACTGTCACTGACACCAATGGGACCGTGCTGGGAACAGCTGTCGTCGGCAGCAACGGCCGGTTCGAAGTCACCCTGTCCTCGCCACAAACCAACGGCCAGAACCTCAGCGTCGTGCAGACCGATGGCTCGCCGTCGGGCTCGCCGGCAGTTCCAGTTGAAGCGCCGGATATCCAGGCTCCCACTGCCCCTTCGGATCTGACGCTGAATGCAGGTGGCACTGAACTGAGTGGCACCGGCGAGCCCGGTGCCACGGTGTCGGTCAAGGATTCGGCCGGCAATGTGTTGGGTACCGCGATCGTCGACGGCAGCGGCGCCTTTACAGTGCCGCTGAACAGCCCGCAGATCGAAGGCCAGCAACTGCAAGTCAGCCAATCGGATGGCGTGAACGTTTCCCCCAGCACACCATTGACGGCGACGGACACCACCGCGCCGCTGGCGCCGGACAATGTCGTGCTCGCCAGTAACGGCGTGACCTTGACCGGCACCGGGCAAGCGGGCAGCACCGTAACCGTCAGCGCGCCCGACGGCACGGTGCTCGGCTCTACGGTGGTCGCCAGCGACGGCAGTTTCAGCGTCAATCTGAGTCCGGCTCAGCTCGACGGTCAGGTGCTGAGTGTGATCCAGACCGATGCGAGCGCCCTGCCCTCGCCGGCCACGCCGGTCACCGCACCGGACATCACCGCCCCACCTGCACCGAGCGGTCTGCTCATCGATCCGGCGGGTGCCACCGTCACCGGTACCACGCAACCCAATAACACGGTGCAGGTGCTGGATGCCGACGGCAACGTCATCGGCACCGCGACCGCTGACGGCACGGGCGCCTTCACGGTCAACCTCGACACGGCTCAGACCAATGGCGAAGCCTTGCAAGTCGTGGTGTCGGACGGCGCCAACAGTTCGCTGCCAGGCACCGTTGCCGCGCCGGACAGCACCCCGCCGGCAGCGGTCAGCGATCTCGCGCTCAACCCGGCCGGCACGCAGGTCTCTGGCCTTGCCGAACCGGGCACCACGGTCACCGTCAGTATTGCCGGCGGTGGCGCTGTGCTGGGCACCGCGACGGCCGATGCGGATGGCCGCTTTGTCGTGACCCTCAGCCCACCGGCCGAGCCTGGCGGCAATCTGGAAGTCATCAGCACGGATGGCGGCGGTAATGATTCGCCCGTCGTGCCGCTGGCAGGACTGGACGGTAGCCAGGTCGCGACCCCGACCGATCTGGCCTTGAGTGCCGATGGTTTCACCCTGACGGGCGCCGGAACGCCCGGTTGCACCGTGACGGTGACCAGCAGCAGCGGCACGGTGCTCGGCTCAGGTCTGATCAACAGCTTCGGCCGCTTCACCCTGTTGCTCAGTAGCAAACAGATCAATGCGCAAGTTCTCCAAGTGACGGCCACCAGTCCCGACGGTGACGTGTCGATTCCGGGCACGGTGACGGCGATCGATGGCACAGCGCCGGACGCGGTGAGCAATCTGGCGCTGAATACCAACGGCACGACACTCACTGGACGCGGTGAGGCCGGGGCGACGGTCACTGTCACCGACGCCACAGGTACCGTGCTCGGTACTGCGCTGGTCGCCAGCAACGGCACGTTCAGCCTGACGCTGACGCCGGCGCAGCTCAATGGCCAGGCGCTTACCGCGATCCAGAGCGACGCCGCTGGCAACCTGTCGCAACCTGCCGGCATCATTGCCAGCGATCTGCAACCGCCAGCCGCAGCGACTGGCGTTACGATCAATGACGTCGGCACCGTGGTCAAAGGCCAGGGCGAAGCCGGCAGCACCGTGACCGTGCGCGATGCCGCCGGCAATGTTCTGGCCACCGGCGTGGTCGATCAGAGCGGCAACTTCCAGGTCACCCTGCCCAACGCGCAGAACACCGGCGAAACCCTGCAGGTCACTCTGACCGACGCCAACGGCAACACTTCGACGTCCACTGGCGTGATCACCGTCGACGGCACCCCGCCGGCCGCTGTGCAGAATCCACTGATCAGCGCCGATGGCAGCACCCTCAGCGGCACAGGTGAGGCTGGCGCAACAGTCAATGTCACCACCGCCAACGGCACCGTGCTCGGCAGCGCCGTAGTTGGCGCGGACGGCGCGTTCAGTGTGACCCTGGCGCCAGCGCCGACCAACGGCGAGGCGTTGGCGATCAACCAGACCGACCCTGCCGGCAATGTCTCGCCGTCGACCAGCGTCAACGCACCCGACATCAGCCCACCAGCTGCACTGACCCAAGTCGCGGTGAATGCTGACGGCGTCACCGTCACTGGTCATGGCGAACCGGGCGCCACGGTGTCTGTGCGCAGCGCCGACGGCACCTTGCTCGGCACCGCGCAGGTCGGCAGTGGCGGCGCGTTCACTGTCACCCTCAACGCAGCACAACTGAATGCCGAAGTGCTGACCGTCACTCAGGAAGATCCGCCGGGCAATGTCTCGACGGCGGTTGAAGTGGTTGCGGTGGATCTGACTGCGCCGGCGATCCCGAGCGGCTTGACCTTGAATGCAGCAGGCGTGCAACTGGCCGGTAACGCCGAGGCCGGCAGTACGGTGACCGTACGCGACAGCCAGGGCAATCTTCTCGGCACCACCACGGCGGCCGCAAACGGCACTTTCCAGATTACCCTCAACAGTCCGCAAACCAATGGCCAGTCGCTGAACGTGAAGGCCACCGATGCGGCAGGCAATCCGTCAGCCCCGGCAATCGTCAATGCGGTCGATAGCACGGCGCCGTTGGTGGCGAGCGATCTGGCGGTGAGCGCCAATGGTGCCACCCTGACCGGCATCGGCGAGGTCGGCGCCAGCGTGGAAGTTCGCGATGCCGGCGGTGTTTTGCTGGGTACTGCGACCGTTGCCAGCAATGGCAATTTCAGCGTCACGTTGTCCCCGGCAGCGGTGGCTGGATCGAATCTTTCCGTGGTGCAGATCGATGCTGCCGGCAACACCGGACCGGCGGCGCCGGTGACTGCACCGGGCAATCTGGCGGAAAGTGCACCGACCAATCTGGCCCTCAGCGTCGACGGTCTGACCCTCACCGGCTCGGCCACCGCCGGCAGCACCGTGAGCATTCGCAATGCCTCGGGCGTGTTGCTCGGCAGCGCGCTGGTGGCGGCCAATGGCACTTTCAGCGTCACCCTCAACGCCGCGCAACTCAACGGCGAACAGCTGTCTGCCGTGGCAACCTCGAGCACCGGCATTAATTCGTCGCCGACCGACTACACCGCTGCCGATATCGCCGCGCCAACACCGCTGAGTGAACTAAGCCTGGCACCGAACGGCACGGCCCTGACCGGGCGCGGTGAAGCCGGCGCCACGGTGACCGTGCTCGGCACCGGCGGAACGGTTCTCGGCAGCGCGGTGGTGGCGGCCAACGGCACGTTCAGCGTCACCCTCAGCCCGGCACAAACCTCTGGCCAGACCTTGAGCCTGAGCCAGGCCGACACCGCCGGCAACGAATCCAACAGCGTCAACCTGATCGCCCCGGACCTGCTCGCGCCCAATGCGCCGGCGGCGCTGGTGGCAAGCACTGACGGCACCTTGCTGTCGGGTACCGGTGAGGCCGGCACCACGGTCAACGTGTACAACGCCGCCGGAGCGCTGGTCGGGACCGGCACCGTGAGCATCGACGGCACGTTTGCGATCACCCTGACCACGCCGCAAGCCAATGGCCAGGCGCTGACCGTGTCGCTGACAGATGCGGCGGGCAACACCTCGGCAGCCACGCCGTTCACTTCGGTCGACAGCACACCGCCAGCGGCCGTTTCGCAACTGAGCATCGGCGGCGACGGCGCAAGCCTGACCGGGCGCGGCGAACCGGGCGCGCAGGTGCGCGTCATCGACAGCGACGGCAACGTGCTTGGCACCGCCGTGGTCAGCGCAACCGGTACGTTCACCCTGCCACTGAACCCGGCGTTGACCAACGCCGAAGTGATCACCGTGGTCCAGGCCGACGCAGCGGGCAACGACTCGCCGGCAGTGAACCTGACCACACCGGACTTCACCCCGCCTGATCCACTGGACAACGTCGATATCAACTCGTCCGGCGCGTTGGTCATCGGTACTGGCGAACCCGGCGCGACCGTGACCGTGCGCGATGCCAATGGCACCTTGCTCGGCACCAGCGTGGTACTCGGCGACGGCACCTTCAGCGTCACCCTCAATCCGCCGCAGATCAATGAACAGATTCTCAGCGTGCAGCAGGCTGATCCACCCGGCAACGTCAGCGCCCCTGTGTCGATCACCGCACCGGATCTGACCCCGCCAGCGACGCCGGCCGATCTGCAACTGAATGCCGATGGCGGTCTGCTCACCGGTACCGGCGAAGTCGGCGCCATTGTCCGCGTGACGTCGGCCGATGGCACCGAACTGGGCACCGGCACCGTGGGCAGCGATGGTCGTTTCGAGGTCACGGTGATCCCAACACAGACCAATGGCCAAGCGCTGTTCGTAGTGTTGGCGGATGCGGCCGGAAATGCCTCGCCTGCCGGCACCCTGACCGCGCCGGACAGCACGCCTCCTGCCGCACTGACCGATGTCGAGATCGACGCCAGCGGCAGCCTCATCACCGGCTCCGGTGCGGCTGGCTCGCAGGTGGTCGTCACCAACGCGGTGGGCACCATCGTCGGCACTGGCACGGTGCAGGCCGACGGCAGCTTCAGCGTGACGCTCGACCAGCCGCTGCTAAATGGTGAAGCCTTATCGGTGATCCAGCGTGATGCGGCGGGCAACCCTTCGCCGATCGTGCCCGTCACTGCGCCGGACATCACCCTGCCCGCTGCGCCCACCGACCTCGTTCTCGCGCCCGACGGCGTGACACTGACCGGTACCGGTGAAGCCGGCGCCACGGTGCGCGTGCTCAGCGCGACTGGCACGGTACTGGGCTCGGCAACCGTGACCGGCAATGGCTCGTTCAGCGTGACCCTCAACCCGCCGCAAGTGAACGGTGAGTTGTTGAGCGTCAATCAGACCGATCTGGCATCCAACACATCGCCGACAGCGCCCGTGCAAGCGGGCGATATCACCGATCCACTGGAAGTGGCCGATCTCAACGTCAGCCAGGACGGCTTGACCGTCACCGGTACCGGCGAGCCCGGCGCAACCGTCACCGTGCTTGACGGCGCGGTGGTGCTCGGCACAGCGACGGTGGCGGCAGATGGCAGTTTCAGCGTCACGTTGTCGGCTGCGCAACTCGATGGCCGCGCACTGTCGGTCGTGCAGGCCGACGCACAAACCAACCAGTCCGAGCCCGTTCTGGTCGACGCGCCGGACAGCACTGCACCGATCGCACCAACGGTGACATCGCTGACCGGCGCCGGCACCTTGCTCGCCGGGACCGCCGAAGCCGGCAGCACCGTGACTGTGCTGTCCGCCACCGGCACCGTGCTCGGCACAGCGGTGGCATTGGGCGACGGCACCTATACAGTCACGCTGAATCCGGCCCAGGCCAACGGTCAGTTGTTGTCGGTGATCGCGACGGACGAAGCGCAGAACGCATCGCCAGTGCTGCTCTACCCGGCGGCAGATACCACGGCTCCGGATGCCGTCACCGGTCTGACCATCAGCGGCGATCTGAGCCAGCTCGCCGGTCGTGGCGAAGCCGGTGCGAGTGTCGAAGTAACCGATGCGCTAGGCAATATCGTCGGCACCGGCACAGTGACCGCCAACGGCACGTTCCTGATCGATCTGGACCCCGGCATCACCGCCGGCCAAGTGCTGACAGTGAATCAAACAGACGTCGCGACTAACGTGTCCGCAGACGCCGACCTGACTGTTCCGGCAGTGCCAGCGCCGGCTGCGCCGGACAATCTTGTGCTGACAGCCGACGGCGTGACGCTGACCGGCACGGCGGCGATCGGCACCATCATCAATGTCTACGCGCCGGACAACAGCCTGATCGGCACCGGCGTCACCGGCGGGGATGGCACGTTCAGCGTGGTGCTGACGCCTGCGCAAACCAACGGCCAAAGCCTGGAAGTCACCGCCAACACTGCGTTGGGTGGCGCCTCGCTGCCGACTGAAATCACCGCAGGCGACACCTCGGCGCCGGCGCCACTCAGCGATCTGGCGGTCAACGCCAACGGCACTTTGGTTACCGGTCGCGGCGAAGTCGGCGCGTCGGTGACCATCACCGGCGCTGGCGGCGTGGTGTTGGGCAATGCGACGGTTGGCGCCAATGGCACCTTCAGCGCACAGCTCAATACGCCGCAGGTCAACGGTCAGGTGCTCAATGCGACACAGACCGATGCGTCCAATAACACCTCATCCGGGCTTAACGTAACGGCGCCCGATATCACTCCCCCGGCCGCTCCGACGGCGCTGGTACTCAGCGGCGCCGGACTGGTGCTCGGCGGGCTCGGTGAAGCCGGCGCCACCGTTACTGTGCGCGGTGTCGGTGGCGCGGTGCTGGGCACGGCGACGGTGGCGGGCAATGGCTCGTTCTCGGTGACCTTGTCATCGGCGCAACTCAACGGCCAGCAACTGAGCGTCACGCAGAGCGATGCGGCGGGCAACGTTTCGCCGGTTACCAACCTCAGCGTCGCCGATACCACCGCGCCAGCGCCGCTGAGCAATGTCAGCCTGAACGGTACTGGCCTGGCGGTCAGCGGCACGGGTGAAGCCGGCGCGACCGTCAGCGTGACCAACGCAGCCGGTACCGTCCTCGGCACCGCTGTGGTCAATGCTGGCGGCACCTTCACCGTACAACTGTCCAGCGCGCAACTGAACGGCCAACAGCTCAACGTCCAACAGGCCGACCCGACGGGCAATCTGTCGCAGGTCTTCAATCTGACGGCCCCTGACGTGCAGGCGCCGATCGCAGCCAGCGGTCTGACGCTCGCTGCCAACGGTCTGACCTTGAGCGGTACGGGCGAAGCCGGTGCGACGGTCAACGTCTACGGCCCGGGCGGTGCGCTGATCGGCACCACCACCGTAGGCAGTGGCGGCACGTTCAGCTTCAACCTGAACACCGCGCAACTCGACGGGCAGCTGTTGACCGTGCGTCTGGTCGACCCGGCCGGCAATCTGTCGCCCAACGCCAGCCTGACAGCGCCGGACATTACCGCACCCGGCGCGCCGACCGGCGTCAGCGTCAATGGCAGCGGCACCGTGCTCACTGGCGTCGGCGTGCCCGGTTCGACCATCAGCGTACTCGGCGCCGGCGGTGTGGTGCTCGGCACCGCGACCGTTGCCGCCAACGGCAGCTTTTCGGTAGTACTGGCATCGGCGCAGATCAACAGCCAGGTGCTCAGCGTCACCCAGGCCGATCCGAGCGGCAACGTATCGGCTGCGGCGACTGCGACGGCGCCAGACCTGACACCACCCGCTGCCGCCACGGCGCTGCTGGTCGGTGCCGATGGCCTGACCGTCACCGGTACCGGCGAAGCCGGCGCAACCGTGACCATCAAGTCGGCCAGCGGCACTATTCTCGGCACCGGCACGGTCAACAACCTCGGCGTGTTTAACGTCACCCTGAGCAGTGCGCAGATCAACGGCGAAAACCTCACCATCAACCTCAGCGACGCACGCGGCAACGTTTCGGTGGCCGCCAACGTCATTGCGCCGGACGTCGACGTCAACGCGCCAGTGGTCGCCAGCGATAACCTCGCCGTCGGCACCGTCACCCTGGCTCCGGTCACCGCGTCGCAGACCTTCAACGACTCGTTCACTACGCTGCTGGCCGGGTTCTCGAAAACCTTCACCTTCACCGTGGCGGGCGGCACGCGTCTTGATCCGACCCTGACGCTGACCACCAGCAGCCTGATTTCGCTGATCGATGGCGTGGTCTACACCCTGCAAGTCAAGGATGCCAGCGGTAACTGGGTGACTCTGGATGTCAACGGCAGTGGCGGTCTGCTCGACCTGATTGCCTTGGCCGGCCAGGGTGTGCGGGTCGACATCGGTAACCTGCTGTCAGGCGATTATCGACTGACGGTTTCGAGCACCGGCATCGGCGTGCTGACCACGGTCAATACCCAGCTGCAACTGGATGTCAGCAGCCTGACCCAGTTCAACGGCATTGCCGGGCCAGCGGTGACCGGCAACGTCATCACTAACGTCGGTGTCGATGGCACGGTCGATCAGACCGGCCCTGACAACGGCGCGCAGTTGCAGATCTTCAAGAACGGCGCCTGGGTCAGCGCTGGGGCCGGCACCACGGTGCAAGGGTTGTACGGCACGCTGACCATCGACGCCAACGGCAACTACAGCTACAAACCGAACGGCAGTGTCGGCAGCGTCGGCAAAGTCGACGTGTTCAATTACCAACTGGTGCACCCGAACGGCTTGAGCGACACCGCCAATCTGTACGTGCGCATCGACAGCCCGCAAGCCAGCGAAGTGTGGAATGACGCCAACCTTGGCAGCCCGGCACTGGTGGTTGATGCCACAGCGGACATCGCCTCGACTGACGTCACCCTGATCAACCGCGAAGTCACCACCAACTCAGCCCTCGGCACGTTCAATGTGCTGCTGGGCGGCGGCAGCGGTAACTACAACACGGTGGTCGCGGCCGATACCGTCAGTGACCTGACCGTGGTGGTCAATTCGAGCAACCTGTTGGCGCTGCTCGGTTCGATGACGGTGGGCCTGTATAAGCTCAACACGGCGACCAACCAGTACGTGCTGGTCAAGAGTTACGGCGGCAACGCCTTGGTCAATCTCGGCGGCGGCAACTACGGGATCAAGTTCGACGACCAGACCGCCGGCAGTTATCAGGTGCGGGTGGCAGTGGGCGGCCTCGGACTGCTGACCAGCGTCAACACCAGCCTGATCAACGTCGCGACCTACAACAATCAGTTCGTGGTCGGCAGCTACACGCCGGTATCGGGCAATCTGCTCACCGACACCGCTGGCGGCGGCGCCGATGTGTTGGGCTCGGTCTACACCTTGCTCAGCGTGCTGGTCGCCGGCAGTTACGTTGCGCCGGGTTACAACGGCGTCTCGCTGGTCGGTAACTACGGCACCCTGGTGGTCCAGGCCAACGGCAACTACACCTACACGCTCAAGGCCGGCCTGACCGATGCGGTGATCGGCCAGGAAGACACCTTCACTTACCAACTCACCCACCCCAACGGCACCGTGGATACTGCGACGCTGACCATCGACCTGAACAATGCCGGCGCATTCGCCAGCACCGCGTTCTCGGCACTGGCCAGCGATGACCTCGGTCTCGCCCATGCCACTGGCAGTGACCTGATCCAGGGCACCGAGGGCAACGACACCCTCGACGGCTCGCACGGTGGCGCCGTGACCCTGCAAGGTGGCGGTGGCGACGACACGCTGATCATCGCCGATCAGCAGTTCACCTCGGTGGACGGCGGCAGCGGCACCGACACCCTGCTCTGGGCCGGTGGCGACGTGTCGATCAACCTCGGCGATCTGCAGAGCAAGATCCACAACGTCGAGATCCTCGATCTCAACCATTCCAGTGCGGTTGCGCTGACACTGAATCTCAGCGATCTGCTGGCGATCACGTCCTCGGACAACAACACCCTGCTGATCAAGGGTGACGACAGGGACAGCGTGCACATGACCGATGGCTGGGTCGCCGATGGCACGCAACAGGCCGACGGCATCGACTATGTTCAATACACGGCACAGGAGGATCCGAGCCACCACTTGTGGGTACAGAACGGCATTCAAGTGGTTTGAAACAAGACATCAAACGTTGGTCTCTCAACAGTAAGGGAAGTCTGTGGAGTCAGTTTTTCGCCAGAAATGGCCGGTGGTCCTGTTGACCATCGGCCTCTACCCCGCTTTCACCGTCGGCGTTCGCGCCGACGACAACCTCGACAGCAGCTTGCGCAGCATCAGCCCGTCGCAACTGCAACAACCGGCAGGCAATGAAAGCCGTCAGCGCCCTACCCCTGCTCTGAAAGCGTCCGCCGATGCGGACGCGTTGGGGCTGGAACAAGCGGTCAGGCTCGCCGTGGACTGGCACCCACGCATCGGCGAAGCCATCGGCACCCTGTTCCAGCAAGGCGAAGGGGTCAACGTCGCCGAATCCGGCTATTACCCGCAAGTCACCGGCGGCATCAAGGGTGGCTACACCAGCGGTTACGGCAGCGATGCCGGCAGCCAGTCGGTGAACATCTCCCTCAAGCAGATGCTGTATGACTTCGGCAAGGTTTCCAGTTCGGTCGACGCCGCCCGCGCCCGAGTGGCGCGCAGTCAGGCGGGGATTCTGCTGGCGATCGACGACATCGCCCGCGACACCGCCAGGGCCTACATCGAGGTGCAGCGTTATCAGCGTCTGCTCAAGGTTGCGCGCGAGCAGATTCAGGGCATCGGTGGCATCGTCGATCTGGCCAAACAGCGCAGCGACATGGGCGCCAGCACCCGTTCCGATATGGTCCAGGCGCAGTCCCGGTCCGAAGGCGCGACGGCGACGTTGCAGGAATTCAAGGCGCAATACGCACGCTGGCAAGCGACCCTGACCAGTCTGCTCGGACGGCGCACGCCGCCGGCGGTCAGCGACGCCGCCGCGCCTACGCTAACCCAGGCCTGCGACGCCTCGCAGATCTCCGACACCCTGCCCGCCGTCCTCCAGGCCGCCGCGCAACGCACTCAGGCCCAGGCCGAGCTGGCCCAGGCCAAAGCCGAGGCCTACCCGACCCTGTCGCTGCAACCGTCGGTCAACCAATACCTGGACGACCACTACGACGATCAGAACTCGCGCGCCGATCGCACTCAGGTCGGGATATTCCTCAACCTCGAAGTGCCGATCTATCAGGGCGGCGCGATCAGTGCGCGCAGCCGCGCCGCCGGGCATGCGCTGACCGCAGCGGATTCGGCCGAAGACTTCGCCCGTCTGCAAGCGCGCCAGGGCCTGGCCGAAGCCCAGGCGCAAACTTCGGGCCTGAACCGGCGGCTGCGCTCGCTGGAATTTCGCCAGACCAGCATCACCGAGGCGCGCATGTTGTATGGCCGCCAGTACCTGGAACTGGGCACGCGGCCGCTGCTCGACCTGCTCAACGCCGAGCAGGAAATCCATCAGTCGCGCTTCGATCTGGTCAACACCCAGGCTGATCTGCAACGCCTGCAGATCGACTGCTTCTACAACAGCGGTGCGATTCGCCGGGTCTTCGGCATCGACCACAGCGCCATCCAGAATGTCGAGATCCTGCCATGACCGATGCCAGCATCACTGTTCCCGAACCCGCTGCTGCCGAAGCTCGCGAAGATTATTCGCCGTGGCTGGAAGCCGTGCTGAAGGTCGCCCGCCACTATCGCCTCGACGTCTCGCCGGAAAGCGTGCGTCTGGCCTCGGTGCACAGCGAAGGCCGCGTCGAAGAAGTGGTTCGGCACATGGCGCGTCAGGCCGGTTTGAGCGTGAAATTCGCGGTATTCGACAACAAGAGCCTGAGCCGCTGGCGCACGCCGCTGGTGGTGCAACTGCGTGATGGTCAGGTCGGCGTGCTCGAAAGCCTCGGCGAAACCGGCGAGCTGGGCATCTGCTTCAGTGGCGACCAGGGTTTGCAGAGTCGCATGGAGGCTGGCGCGCTCGCCGAGCAGGCATTGCGCACGGTGATTCTGCGTCCGACGCAACCGGTGGCCGACGTGCGCACCAACGATTACATCAAGCCCTACGACGAGCACTGGTTCCGGCGCATCGTCCTCACCGATCTGCGCCCTTACAGCCAAGTGATGATCGCCTCGCTGGTGGCCAACCTGCTGGGCATGGCCGGGGTACTGTTTTCCATGCAGGTGTACGACCGGGTGATTCCGGCCGAGTCGCTGCCGACCCTGTACGTGTTGTTCGGCGGGGTGATGCTGGCGCTGCTGTTCGATTTCGTCATGCGCATTCTGCGTCTGCGCATCACCGATGTGCTGGGCAAACGCGCCGACTTGCGCGTCTCCGATCTGGTCTTTGGCCACGCTTTGCGTCTGCGTAATTCGGCGCGGCCGAAATCCACCGGTTCGTTCATATCGCAGTTGCGCGAGCTGGAGCAGATCCGCGATCTGATCACCTCCAGCACTGCCACGGCACTGGCGGACATGCCGTTTTTCCTGCTGTTCCTGCTGGTGTTCTATTTGATCGGCGGGCCACTGGTGCTGATTCCACTGGTGGCGCTGGTGTTCATGTTGCTGCCCGGGATCATCGCGCAACCGCGTCTGGCGCGACTGGCCAATGCGTCGATGCGTGAAGCGGCGCTGCGCAACGCCATGCTGGTGGAAAGTATTCAGGGCCTCGACGACATCAAGGCATTGCAGGCCGAGCAGCGTTTCCAGCAACAGTGGAACCAGTACAACGCCGCCTCCGCAGACAGCAGCCTGCGCCTGCGCACCCTGACCAACAGCCTGGTGGCGTGGACGCAGAACGTACAAGGCGGAGTGTTTGCGGTGGTAATTGTGTTCGGCGCGCCGATGGTGATTGCCGGTGACTTGACCACCGGCAGTCTGGTCGCGGCGTCGATTCTGTCGTCGCGGATGATGGGGCCGATGGCGCAACTGACCCACGTGCTCACCCGATGGCAGCAGGCCAAGGTCGCGCTCGAAGGCTTGAACCGGATCATGCAGATGCCGGTGGATCATCCTGAAGGCAGTCAGCGCGTGCACCTGCCGGCGATTCGCGGCGACTACCGCCTGCGTCAGGCCAGTTTTCGCTACAGCGAGGAATCGACCCCGGCGCTCAACAACATCGACCTGAGCATTCGGCCCGGCGAGCGCATCGCCCTGCTCGGCCGCAACGGTGCTGGCAAGTCGACGTTGCTGCAAGCACTGGGCGGCGCGATGGATCTGAGCAGCGGTGAAACCACCCTGGACGGCATCGCCCTGGCACATCTGGATCCGGCCGACCTGCGCCGCGACGTCGGCCTGCTGTCGCAACAGGCGCGACTGTTTCACGGCACCTTGCGCGACAACATCACCCTCGGCGCCGGGCAGGCCAGCGATCAGGAAATCATCGCCGCGCTGACTGTCACTGGCGCGCTGGATTTCGTCCGTCAGCTGCCCAAAGGCATGGATCATCTGGTACTTGAAGGTGGCTTGGGCCTGTCGGGCGGTCAGCGTCAGAGCTTGTTGCTGTCGCGCTTGTTGATCCGTCAGCCACAAGTGCTGTTGCTCGACGAACCGACGGCCGCGCTGGATGACGTCACCGAGCGTCTGCTGCTGGAAAAACTCGCGACCTGGACCCAGGGTCGAACGCTGGTGGTCGCCACGCATCGGGTCAGCGTGTTGCAACTGGTCGAGCGGATCATCGTCCTCGACAACGGACGTATCGTCATCGATGACCACCGCGACTCGGCATTGGCGCGGCTGCGCGCACCGGGTAAAGGAGTGGCGGTATGAAGCCGACGATGACCGACGTGCCGGACCCGATGTCCTACCTCGACGGCCGCGATGAGCGCGCTCTTGCCGGTGGCGCAAAGGTGATCTGGGGTTGCGCGCTGATGCTCGCCTGCTTCATTGCCTGGGCGGCGTGGTTTGAGATCGTCGAGGTCTCGACCGGCACCGGCAAAGTGGTGCCCAGCTCGCGCGAGCAGGTGATCCAGTCGATGGAGGGCGGCATTCTTGAGCAGCTCAATGTCAGCGAAGGCGCATTGGTCGAGCGCGGGCAGATACTCGCGCAATTGGACCCGGTGAAGAACCAGTCCAACGTCGGCGAAAGCGCGGCCAAGTACCGCGCGGCGCTGGCCAGCGTCAATCGCCTGCAAGCCGAAGTCAGCGAAAAGCCCCTGACCTTCGACGCATCGCTGCAGGAATTTCCCGATCTGATCCGCGCCGAATCCGAGCTCTATAAGACCCGGCGCAAAGGTCTGGCAGAAACCCTCGACGGTATTCAGAGCTCGCTGAAACTGGTGCGCAGCGAACTGGCGATCACTGAAAACCTGGCGAAGATCGGCGCCTCGAGTCGGGTTGAAGTGCTGCGACTGACCCGTCAACGCTCGGAGCTGGAATTGAAGGCCACCGAAGCCCGCTCCGATTACATGGTCCGCGCCCGCGAAGACCTGGCCAAGGCCAACGCCGAAGCGCAGATGCTCGAAGCGGTGATCCGTGGGCGCACCGATTCACTGTCGCGCCTGACCCTGCGCTCGCCGGTGCGCGGCATCGTCAAGGACATCGAGGTCAGCACGATTGGCGGCGTCATCGCGCCTAACGGCCAGGTCATGCAGATCGTGCCGCTCGATGAACAACTGCTGATCGAGACGCGCATCTCGCCGCGCGACATCGCCTTCATTCACCCGGGCCAGGCGGCGAAAGTGAAAATCACCGCCTATGACTATTCGATCTACGGCAGCCTCGACGGCGAAGTGGTGACGATCTCGCCCGACACGATTCAGGACGAAGCCAAGCCGGAGATCTTCTACTACCGCGTGTTCATCCGTACCGCTTCGGATGAACTGCGCAACAAGGCCGGCAAACGCTTCGCCATCGTGCCCGGGATGATCGCCACGGTGGACATCCGTACCGGCGAAAAAACCGTGCTCGACTACCTGATCAAACCACTCAACCGCGCCCGCGAAGCGTTGCGCGAACGTTGATCAGCGGCTGGCCAGTTTGGTCGCCGGTGGCGCTATCGGGGTGATGCTGGCCTGATAGCGCGACCACTCGCGATTGATCTCCGCGTACGGCAGGAAAATGCTCACGCGCGGTTGATCGAGCAGGTCCTTGCGCTTGAGGCGGCTGACGTCGTCACGGGTGAGAAACGCCACGTTGATGCCAACCACTTTGCCATCGGCGGAAAACACCGGCCCTCCGGACATGCCTTTGGCCAGCGCGCCATTATGGGTGCCGTAGAGCACGTTGCCCTCTTTGAGGTCGAGGCGAACCATGGCCGGCAACGCCTGGCCGGTGCCCTTGACCGACATGTACAGCGAATTGAACCCCACCGAAGTCAGCTCCTCGCCCGGCTTGTAGCCGCGCCACGCCGGCACGCTATTGGCCTTGTGGCGGAAGAACTGCACGTCTGCCTGCCCCTGGAAAACCGTGCCCGACAAGTAAGGAATGTGCTTTACCGTCACGGCGAAGTCTTCATTCCATTGCACAGCCGAACCCATCAGCACGTAAGGCAAAGGCGCGCCGGAGTGGACGACAAAGGCTTGGTCTAAAACAGGATCCTGAACAAAAGCGACTGGCATTCCATTGCACCCGCTGAGCAGCAACGACGCTGCAACAAGTGACTTGAGGGGGCGCATTTTCGGTACATCTTGAAGTGAGGAAAGGTGGCTGCAATATGTCATTGCGCCATCACCTCTAGCAATAGCGTGAGCCTACCGCTTGTCGGCATGCGATATAGTGAGTTAATGATTGGATCCAAGCAATTTCCAGGCAATACGCGCAATCAACAGCGAATGAACGCAAATGATCGCGATTGTCTTCAACCAGGTCGAGTGATCCCATGCTGACGAAGCTTGCGGTACAGGGTATTGCGGCTAATCCCCAGACGACGGGCAACTCGCGCGACATGCCAGTGTTCAGCTTCGATCATGCTGAGCAGAGTTTGCCGTTCGGATACGCCCAGTGGATCGTCAACAGGTTGGTCGTCACTTGCGGGCAGTAACTCGTGCACGTCCTCCAGCGTGACCGGGCCTTCCACTGCCAACGCCACCAACGTCCGCAAACAGGTGCGCAGTTGCCGGACGTTGCCCGGCCAGGGCTGCGCCAGCAAGCGCTCTCGAACTCCCGCTTGCAGCCGCACAGTGGCGCCCGCCGCTTCTTCGCGCAGCAGCAGGTCGAGCAGACGGCCCTTGTCGGAACGCTCGCGCAGCGGCGGCAGTTCCACAGCGAAACCGCCAATGCGATAGAACAGGTCCTCGCGCAGGCGTCCGTCGGCCACGCAGGCTGGCAGATTCTGGTGACTGGCGCTGATCAGGCGTACATCAAGCGGTCGCGGCGTTGCGCTGCCCAGCGGCACAACCTGGCGCTCTTCGAGTACGCGCAGCAGACGGGTCTGTAGCGCGAGGGGCATGTCGCCGATTTCGTCGAGAAACAGAATGCCGCCATGGGCCTGCTCAAGCTTGCCGACCATGCCGTCCTTGCGCGCGCCAGTGAAGCTGCCGCCGCGATAGCCGAACAGCTCGCTTTCAATCAGCGTCTCGGGGATCGCCGCGCAGTTGATCGCGACAAACGGCTGGCCGGCGCGCGAGCTGGCGCGATGCAGCGCTGCCGCAAAGGCCTCCTTGCCGGTGCCGGTTTCACCTTGCAGAAACACTGGCACGTCGCGCTCCAGTACACGGAGTGCGCGGGCGAATCCGCGTTGCAGGCGCGGGTCTTCCAGGCATACGCGCTCATCCTTGATTGGCGGGACAGGTGCAAGCGTCAACGGCGCGGAGCGGATCGGTTCGCGCAACTGGCCGTAGAACAAGCGCCCGTCGGCCAGGCGCATCGGCCAGCAGACGTGCGTCTGAGCACTGGCCTGATCGAGCAACTGCTCCATCGGCGTTTCCAGCAACATGGTCAACGACTGCCCGACCATCTGCTCGCGGCTCAGGCCCAACAGATCCAGCGCCGCCGCATTCACCGAACAGATCCGCGCACTCTCGTCGAAGCTGAGCAGGCCTTCACCCAGCAGCCCGACAAACCCGGCATCGGGATGAAACCGCAGCAAATAGCGTTGCGGATCGTGGCCAAGGAAAAAACAGCTCTCGATCAACCTGGCCGACAGATTGGTCAGGGCCATGGCCTTGAAGCGTTGCTCAAGGCTGCTGTCCTCGCGCACGGAGGACAGGTTGAGCACCGCGAGCAACTCACCGCTGGCGTCGAATATCGGGCTGGCCGAACAGGTCAGGCCGACGTGCTGGCCACGGAAATGCTCGTCGCGGCGAATGGTCACGTGCTGGCGCTCGACCAGGCAGGTGCCGACACCGTTGGTGCCCTCGTGCTCCTCGCTCCAGACCGAGCCGAGCCACAGCCCGGAGCGCTGGAACTCGCCGCGTTCGGCTTCGTTGAACACGCTGTCGATCGCCACGCCGCGCGCATCGGTGAGCAGCACGACATGGCCGTCACGTCCCAGTTGCTGGTGCAGGCTGTTCATCTGCCAGTGCGCCACGGAAATGATGTGTTCCAGCGGCGCACGGTGTTCGCGCAAACGCGCCTGTTCGAGCACGTCCGGCGCGCGGCGGCTGGCCGGATCAAGCTGGTATTGATCCAGGCAGCGCCGCCACGAACGGGTGATCGCCAGGTCTGCCGCCGCGCTGTGGCTGGCAACAGAGCCCTGCACGGCTTGCAGTACCTGGCGCGCGTGGGCGTTGATCGAGGCCGGTTTCATTGTTGTTGTTCTCCGCTTCGGTGAAGACACGGGTGTGTCCGCAGCTTAGATGAAAAGCTCGTTGCGGGGGAATTTCGCGCCGAGTGACACAGTGTCATCCGCGATTCTCGAATTTGTGACATGTCGCCTGCGCCAAGCCTTGTCGGCCTTTGCATCAAACGCTCTGGCCCGCGCCTTTCAATGAGATGGCCCAAGCCTTGCTTTGATGCCATGGCTTACCAAAACAACAAGATCGGGAGTGGCCCCATGAACATCGCTATTGAAACCCCTTTGCAATCGCCAACAGCGCAACTTGCGGCCTGGGTCGAACGCCTCGGCAAACGTCTGGCGCAACGAGATGTGGACGGCACGCTGGAGCTGTTTGCCGAAGAATGCCACTGGCGTGACTTGCTGCTGTTCAGCTGGAACCTCGTCACCCTGGAAGGCAAACCGGCGATTCGCGACATGCTCGAAACGCGCCTTGAGCAGACCCGGCCCGAACGCTGGCAACTCGAAGGTGAAGCCACGCTCACCGATGGCGTGCTTGAAGGCTGGATGAGTCTGGAAACCGACACTGCGCGCGGCAAAGGCTACGTGCGCCTGAAGGACGGTCTGTGCTGGACGCTGCTGACCACCATGCGCGAACTCAAAGGCTTCGAAGAACCCAGCGGCCGCCGCCGGCCGATGGGCGCGAGCCACGGCCATGCCCACGCTGACAAGCGCAACTGGCTGGAGCGCCGCCGCGATGAAGAAGCGGCGCTGGGCATTACCACGCAACCGTACTGCCTGATCGTCGGCGGCGGTCAGGGCGGGCTCGGCCTCGGCGCAAGGCTCAAACGCATGGGCGTACCTACGCTGATCATCGACAAAGCCGAACGCCCCGGCGATCAATGGCGCGGCCGCTACAAGTCACTGTGCCTGCACGACCCGGTCTGGTACGACCACATGCCTTACCTGCCCTTCCCCGACCACTGGCCGGTGTTCACCCCGAAAGACCAGATCGGCGACTGGCTGGAGATGTACACCAAGGTCATGGAACTCAACTACTGGCCGCGCACTGAATGCCTCGGCGCTACGTTTGACGAAGAGACTGGCCGCTGGACCGTGGAGGTCCTGCGCAACGGCGAGCCCGTCACCCTGCAACCGACGCAACTGATCCTCGCCACCGGCATGTCTGGCGTACCGAATGTGCCGGTGTATCCCGGCGCCGAAAACTTCCAGGGCCACCAACATCACTCCAGCCGTCACCCCGGCGGCGATGCGTGGAAAGGCAAGCGCGCAGTGGTCATCGGCGCGAACAATTCAGCCCACGACATCTGCGCCGATCTGGTGGAAAACGGCGCCGAGGTGACCATGGTGCAACGTTCGAGCACGCACATCGTGCGTTCGGACAGCCTGATGGAACTGGTTTTCGGCGGGCTTTATTCCGAAGAGGCGCTCGAGTCGGGGCTGACCACGGACAAGGCCGACCTGCTGTTCGCCTCGATTCCGTACAAGGTCATGCCACAGTTTCATCGGCCGATCTTCGACGCGATCAAGGAGCGCGACAAGGACTTCTATGAACGCCTGAGCCGGGCGGGTTTCATGCTCGATTTCGGCGACGATGAATCGGGTTTGTTCATGAAATACGTACGCCGTGGCTCGGGTTACTACATCGACGTCGGCGCCTCGGAACTGATCGCCAACGGCACGATCAAGCTCAAGAGCGCGCCGGGCCTCGGTGTCGAACGCATCGAAGCGGATGCGGTGGTGCTCACCGATGGCAGCCGCTTGCCGGCCGATCTCATCGTTTATGCGACGGGTTATGGCTCGATGAATGGCTGGGCCGCGAAGCTGATTTCTCAGCAAGTCGCCGACAAGGTCGGGCGCTGCTGGGGACTGGGTTCCGGCACCACCAACGACCCCGGCCCGTATGAAGGTGAACTGCGCAACATGTGGAAGCCGACCCAGCAGCAGAACCTCTGGTTCCACGGCGGCAACCTGCATCAGTCACGGCACTATTCGCTGTATCTGGCGTTGCAGTTGAAGGCCCGTTTCGAAGGCCTCGACACCGATGTCTATCGCCTTGCACAGCGGCATCATCTGGGCTGATTCCTCCAGTGGTCGTTCGTCGGTGCGCAGGCCAAGCGCACCGGCGAACTGGAAAGTGCGTGCTAGGGTGTCTAGCCCCAGCACGTTTCAATCCAGGAAAAATGAGGAGGATTCATGCCACTTCATCCCATTCTGTTCATGGGCGGCTCCGGCGCCATCGGCCACCAGACAGCCCGCGCATTGCGCGCGGCGCATCCCGACGTCCCCTTGCTGATCGGCGGACGCGACCTCGCCAAGGCTCAGCAAACCGCCGAGCAAATCGGCAACGCCCAGGGTGTGGTCATCGATGCTCGCGCAGAAGATCTGGGACTGGGTGATCGCCCGATCAGCGCCATCGTCCTGTTCTACATGGACCACGCCCTCGCCGGGCTGCGCTTTGCGCAAAAGCGCAAGGTGCCGCACCTGAGCATCTCTTCCGGCGTGTTCGAAATCGCCCCGCAGATCGCCAGTTTCATCCACTCGCCCGACGCGTCTCCCATTGTCCTCGGCTACGAATGGATGGTCGGCGCCACCACCGTGGCAACGCTGCACATCGCCAAGGCATTCGCCCGCGTGCACGACATCCGCATTCATGCGCTGGTCGACGAACAGGACGGCGGCGGCCCGACGGTAGCCGTCGATTTCGAGCACCTGAACAAAATGCTGCCCGCCGCGCTGACCCGCCGCGACGGCAAATTCATCTGGCGCGAAGGCGACGACGCCAAGGTCAGCTTCCGCGCCGTCGACGGCACAATCATGCAGGGCGCCGGCTTTTCCTCCATCGACGTCACCGGCCTGGCCGCCGCCACCGACGCCCCGAACGTCGAGTTCAACCTCGCCAGCGGCGTCAGCTCGACCCGGCGTCAGGGTCAGCCGATGTCGACGGAAATACTCATTGAACTTGAAGGCACGGATCACGAGGGCCAGCCATTGCGCACACGCCACGCCGTAGTTCACCGATCAGGCGCAGCAGCGTTGACCGGGCTCAGCGTGGCCATGTTGCTGGAGCGACTGGTTGGGCTGGATGGGCAAGCGCCGGTAAGGCCGGGGCTGTATTTTCCCTATCAATTGCTGGAGGCGCAGGTGTTTTTGCAGCGGTTGAGAGAGGACGGTGGGGAGTTGATCGAACTACTTGAGTGAGACGGCGCACAGGTCGCTCGACACTTGAACTGCTCGTTTGAGAGAGCACCGGTCCTGCCCGCCACTGCTCGCAAGGATTGATTGCCATGGATTGCATCCCCACGCTTTACACCCGCCGCTTGATCCTCACGCCGCTGCAACTGAGCGATGCAGCGGCGGTGCAACAATTGTTTCCGCAATGGGAGGTCATGCGCTATCTCGACAGCCGCGTTCCGTGGCCGTATCCGGACGACGGCGCGCTTGTTTACGTCCGCGATGTCGCGCTGCCCGCGATGGCTGCCGCAAAGGAATGGCACTGGATGATCCGCACCCGCGTTCAGCCCGAGAGCTGCATCGGCAGTATCAGCCTGTTTGATCAACCGGGTAACCATCGAGGCTTCTGGCTCGCCCCTCAGTTTCAGGGCAACGGCTACATGCGCGAGGCCTGCAAGGTGATCAATGCCTTCTGGTTCGACACCTTGATGCGCCCGATGCAGGTGCCCAAGGCCGCCGCCAACCACGCCTCGCGCAAGATTTCCGAAGATGAAGGCATGCGGATGGTTGAAACACGGGACGGCCAGTTTGTGGCGGGGCCGATGCCTGTGGAGGTGTGGGAGATCACGCGCAGCGAATGGCTTGCCGAAAAAACAAACCGGTCAATTGATTGTTAGAGCCGATCAAGTGCTCAATCTTGCGTATATGCTGCTGTCTGCAAAATCAGGACAAGTACTCCCCAAACGTTCGAGACAGTAGAAATGATCTCCGATCCAGGAACACCAACGCTTGATCAACTGAAAGTATTTCTGACGGTTGTAGAAGTGGGCAGTTTTGCCGCTGCGGCCAGAAAACTGCATCGCGCGACATCGGTGGTGAGTTACTCCATTTCCAATCTGGAGATGCAGCTCGGGGTTTCACTGTTTGACCGCAAAACCACGCGCAAACCGCAACTGACGGAGGCAGGTCGAACCGTCCTGGCTGAAGCACGCACTATTACCAACGGCGTAAATGGGCTGCGCGCAAAAGTCTCCGGTTTGCTGCATGGGCTTGAAGCAGAAGTTCACCTCGCGCTCGATGTAATGCTCCCTGCCGAGCGAGTAGTCGATGCGTTAAGGACCTTCAGGGAAGAATTTCCTACCGTCACTCTGCACTTGCACATGGAAGCCTTGGGGGCAGTGACTCAACTGGTGATGGAGAAGAAAGCTGGAGTCGGCATCAGCGGTCCGCTGGACATTGGCCTGGACGGCATCGAGCGCATCGGCGTGGGCAGTGTTCAATTGATACCGGTCGCCGCGCCTGCACACCCGCTTGCAACCGAGTGTTCCAAATCCCCTGGCGCTGCCAGAGAGTTTGTTCAATTGGTGCTATCGGATCGTTCAACGCTTACGGGTGACAAGGACTTTGCCGTTGTGAGCACTCGCACTTGGCGACTGGCGGATCTGGGCGCCAAACACATGCTTCTCAAAGAGGGCATCGGATGGGGGAATATGCCGGTGCCCATGGTTCAGTCTGACCTGGACGAAGGACGCCTGGTCGAACTGGATATGCCCGACTGTAAAGGCGGCACCTACGCCTTCGATGCGATTTATCGAACCGACTCGCCGCCCGGTCCGGCTGGGCAGTGGCTGATCAAGCGGTTCGGCGAACAGCTTTTGCCGACGTAATCAATCCAGGAAAAAGAGCAAAAATCCGACAGCTTGAGCAAGGCTGCCGGAGAGGTGCATGTCAAAAAGCAGGAAAGTTGAATTGTCGAAAGCGACTGACAACAACTGTTTATCCTCTTTTGATCCCCGGAGGCGCCATGACCGCATTTCGAAAATCCGACTTCCCTTTGAGCGAGGTTCGCCAGCATCTGGAAACCGGCCCCATCGTCCTAGTGACCTCCGCCTGGCAAGGTGAAACCAACATAATGACCATGGGTTGGCACATGATGATGCAGTTCTCCCCCGCCCTGTTTGGCTGCTACATCTGGAGTGCAAACCACAGCTACGAGCTGATCCACAACAGCCAGCAGTGCGTCATCAACGTGCCCACCGTCGAATTGGTGGACCAGGTTGTTGCCGTCGGCAACAGCAGCGGTGGCGCCATCGACAAGTTTGCCCAATTTGACCTCACAGCCGCCCCCGCAGAACGGGTAAAGGCCCCGTTGATCAAAGAGTGCTACGCCAATTTCGAGTGCAAGCTGTTCGACTCGAATCTTATCGGCGAGTACGGTCTGTTCGTGTGGGAAGTGGTCAAGGCGCATGTGGCTACGTCGGTGAAAAACCCCAAAACCCTGCATTACCGCGGGCAGGGGAAATTTATGGTGGCGGGCGAAACCCTGGATTTGCGCGATCAATTCCGCCCACAGAATCTGTAATACGACACCAATAAAAAAGCCGGAATGTTCATTCCGGCTTATGCGTCAGCGCTCGGGATATAACACCATGCCCGCGTGGTACAGCACGTCATCTCGAAACTCTCCGTCTGCGGTAAAGCCAGTATCGTCCACATACTCGATGTGGTCGCCTTCCAGCCAGTAGCGCCCTTGATAAGCGTTTTTTTGCCGACCGCGGGCCTCGTCATATCGCCCTCCTGGCAGCAACTCATGGCGAATATGACCGTCGGCTGTCACCCACATGCCAACGTACTTGCCCTGATCGCCGGCTGGATTTGCCGTGGCGTTTTCTTGCGCATCAGGGGTTACGCGAATTTCGACATCGGACATTTTAGAACTCCTGTTTTCAGATCAGAGTTTCCTGCCGTTCAGCAGGACTTGAAGCAAGAGTAAAAAGTCGCGGCGCGGTGCCGGTATGCAATTCCTGCGCAGGTTTTGCCCAATGCTCCAGGCGCTCGCAGAAACGTCTAGGCAGAGGACTAAGCGAACTAGGCAATAGACAGCGTCCATGCCATCAGTGCGGGCTTCGCCTGTCAGGCCGTCGGGAAGTCCGCGCCACGGGCGGTAGATTCCCATGCGCTGAACTCGCGGCCCATGGCGGCAAGCTTCGCCTGCGCTGCCTCATAGGCTTCATTGCCCAACAGCAGGCGCGCCGGCGGCGCTGCGCAGGTAACCGCGGCGTAGATTGCCGCTGCCGCCCTGGCTGGGTCGCCAGCTTGATTGCCAACAGATTGCTGGTATGCGCGCATCGCAGCGCCGGCGGTTGCCTGGTAATCCTCGGCCACCGTTTGCGCGGCGCCCGAAGACCCCGCCCATTGGGTTCTGAAGGCGCTGGGCTGAACGGTCATCACGCCGATACCCAGTGGCGCAACTTCGGCGCGCAGACTTTCCGACAGACCCTCCACGGCGAACTTCGTCGCGCAGTAATGGCCGACCGCTTCGAACCCGACCAGACCGCCTACCGATGTGAGGTTGACGATCATGCCGGTGCGCCGCTTGCGCATGCCTGGCAGTACCGCGCGAATCATATGGGCCGTGCCGAAGTAGTTGACCTCGAACATCCGCCGAACAGCTTCATCGTCGCTGTCTTCTACCGATGAGAAATAGCCAACGCCGGCGTTATTGATCAGCACGTCCACGCGCCCGAAGCGATGCTCGGCCGCCTGTACGACCTGCATCGCCTGCGCCGGATCGGTCACGTCCAGAGGCAGAATCAAAGCGTCGCCGAGGGCGGCCAGATCCTCGATCTGCTGTGTGTTGCGCGCCGTGACCACCACACGCTCACCCTCATTCAGCAGCGCCGTGGCGATGTGGCGACCGAACCCGGTGGAACAGCCTGTAACCAACCAAACCTTAGTCTCGTTCATTGCAGTACTCCTCTTGATAGCGGCGGTTCAGGATTCGGCTGAACCGCGTTCGAGACCAACGTACCGAATCCGCCCCGCCGCTGTTATCCGATTAGTCCGCGACATTTGCCTGATTCTGCTCACCAACACACGTCGCTAACCACAGAGGAAGGTCCCCTTCGATATCTGCTACATTTCTATTTTTTCGAACCTGATCATCGAAACTTGTCGGCTATTGCGCAAAGCTGCGCGGTGACATCATCTGCTCCACAACGGCGCTTCATGGTGAAGCGCTGAAATCAGCGGAATCCACGTCATGTCCCACGCAGCCACAATTTCCAGCGTTACTGCTTCAACGTCTTCCAACCTCAACAGCAGCGTTTCCTTGATCGGGCGGATTCTTCTGAGCGCGATCTTCATTCTTTCGGGCCTGTCGAAAATCGCGGCACCGGCCATGATGATTGGCTACATCGGCTCTGTCGGGTTGCCTTTTCCCGCGCTGGCGTTGGGCGTAGCGATTGCTGTCGAGGTTCTCGGCGGCGTAGCGTTGATCGCCGGTTATCGCACACGTACCACCGCAGCGCTGTTGGCGATTTTCAGCGTACTGACCGCACTGATTTTCCATAACGCCCTGGCGGACCAGAATCAGTTCATTCACTTCTTCAAGAATATCGCCATGGCCGGTGGGCTCTTGCAGATCGTTTCTTTCGGCGCAGGGCGTTTCAGCCTCGACGCACGTCGCCACTAATCGAATCGCCGTCGCGTCCATTTCTTCCGACGAGCCTTGACCATCACAACGGAGAGAATCATGAAAGCGATCCAAGTCGCGCAGTACGGCCAGGCAGAAGCGCTGGAGCTCAAAGAACTTGCGGATCTGAAACCCAATGACGATCAGGTGTTAATCAATGTTGCCGGTAGTGGGATCAATCCAATCGATTGGAAAATCCTCTCCGGTGCCATGCAGCAATTCATTCCTCTGCCACTGCCCTACACGCCTGGCGTGGAAGTCTCAGGCACAGTCGCCGCGGTGGGCAGGAATGTCAGAGACTTTGTCGTTGGCGACAAGGTGTTCGGGTTTATCGGGATTACCGGCGGATATGCGACCCAGGCCCTCTCAACGCCAGATCGTCTTGCCCTCACGCCGACAACACTATCGTTGCAAGAAGCCGGCGGCGTGCCGGCGGCAGCACTGACTGCTTGGCAAGCCTTGCATGAACACGCCGGGATTCAGGCAGGTCAAAAAGTCCTCATTCACGGCGGCTCAGGTGGCGTGGGCAGCTTCGCAATCCAGCTCGCCCGCCTTGCCGGTGCATATGTGATAGCGACCAGCTCTGCGAAGAACCACGACTATCTGCGTTCACTTGGCGCCGATGAGGTGATTGACTACACCATGGCTAAATTCGAAGACAGCGTTGCTGACCTCGATGCGGTCATTGATCTGGTCGGCGGCGAAACTCAGAACCGCTCATGGAGTGTGATCAAGCGCGGGGGCGTTCTGGTTTCCCCCGTAAGCGCACCCTCTGCACAGAAGGCAAGCGAGCACGGTGTGAGTGGCAAAAATTTCGCCACCCGCTCCGATGGCAGCCAATTGGCCGAGATTGCCGCGCTGTTCACATCCGGCAAGCTCAGCCTTGAGGCTCAAGTGGTACCGCTGACAGGAGTTGTCGACGCGGTTAAACAAAGCTGGGCCGGACACACCCGGGGAAAAATCGTGCTCGATGTCAGCGCTCAGGCCGAATCCTGAACCAGATCGCATACATCGCCGGCAGAAACACCAGCGTGATGATGGTGCCAACAAACGTGCCGCCGATCAGCGTGTACGCCAGCGTGCCCCAGAACACCGAGTGGGTCAGCGGAATGAACGCGAGAATCGCCGCCAGCGCGGTCAACAACACCGGCCGCGCCCGTTGCACTGTCGCTTCAACCACGGCATGGAACGGCGCCAGCCCTTCCTGCTCGTTGTGATGGATCTGCCCGATCAGAATCAGCGTGTTGCGCATCAGAATCCCGGACAGCGCAATCAACCCGACCAGCGCATTGATACCGAATGGCTGGTTGAAGATCAGCAGCGTCGGCACCACACCGATCAAGCCTAACGGCGAGGTGAGGAATACCATGATCATCGCTGAGATCGAGCGTACCTGGACGATGATGATGAGCAGCGTCATGGCGATCATGATCGGCAGCAACGGCAGAATCGCTTTGCCGGCCTTGCCGGATTCTTCGATGGCGCCCGCCTGTTCAATCCGGTAGCCGGAAGGCAGGTTTTCGATGATCGGCTGCAACTGCTGGATGATTGCGCCGGAAACGTCCGGTGGCTGCAAACCTTCGGCGATGTCGCCACGGACGGTGATGGTCGGCGTGCGATCGCGGCGGCGCAGGATCGGGTCTTCCATGCGCACTTCGACCTGGCCGATCTGCGACAGCGGGATGCGCTGCCCAGCTGCGCCGACCAGGGTGAAGCCTTCGATCTGTGCCGGGTCCAGGCGGATATTGCCCGCCGCACGACCAACGACCTGCACGGAACGGATGTCTTCGCGCACCGCCGTGATCGGCACGCCGCTGAGCAAAAACTGCAACTGCTGGGCGACCGCGCTGGACGTCAGCCCCACCGCCTGCAAGCGATCCTGATCCAGGTTGAAATGCAAGGTCGGCGTCAGCGGCCCCCAGTCAGTGTTGACGGTTCTCATCATCGGGCTGTCCTGCATCACTGCCCTGACCTGCTCGGCGATGTCGCGCAATCTCGCCGGATCAGGCCCCATTACCCGGTAGGCCACCGGGAATGGCGAATACGGGCCAAATACGATCTGCGTCGCCCGAACCCGCGCCTCTGGAGCAAGCCCTTCGGCGACCGCTTCGCGCAAACGCAACTTGAGGGTTTCGCGAGCGTCCTGGTTGTCGGTCAGCACGACGATTTTGGCGAACGATGGATCCGGCAACTCCGGCGCCATTGCCAGGAAAAACCGTGGTGCACCCTGACCGATATAGGCGGTGACGATTTTGGCTTCATCCTGCTTGTGCAGCCAGGCTTCGACTTTGGCCGCCGCGGCGCTGGTCTGCTCGAAGGACGTGCCGTAGGGCATCTGCACTTCGATCATCACTTCGGGACGGTCAGAGGTCGGAAAGAACTGCTTCTTCACCAGCCCCATGCCCGGAATCGCAACGGCAAACAGCACGACCACCGCACCGGCCACCAGCCATTTGCGCGTGATCACCCATGCCAGAACACGCCGGAAACGGTTATAGCGCGGCGTGTCGTAGATTGCCGCGTGCCCGCCTTCGACTTTCTTGATGTCGGGCAGCAGCTTCACACCCAGGTACGGCGTAAAAGCCACGGCGACAACCCACGAAGCAATGAGCGCGATGCCGACAATCCAGAACATGTTGCTGGTGTATTCGCCCGCCGTTGATTGCGCGAATCCGTTGGGCAAAAAGCCAATCGCCGTCACCAGCGTACCGGCCAGCATTGGCGCTGCCGTGTGGCTCCAGGCATAAGCGGAGGCCTTGATGCGGTCGTAGCCCTCCTCCATCTTCACCACCATCATTTCGATGGCGATGATCGCGTCATCGACCAGCAGCCCGAGCGCCAGAATCAGCGAACCCAAGGTGATCCGGTCAAAGTTCTTGCCGGTCGCCGCCATCACCACAAACACGATCGCCAGGGTCAAGGGCACCGCCGCTGCGACGACCACGCCGACACGCCAGCCCATGCTGAGAAAGCACACCAGCATGACCACCAGCAGCGCGACAAAGAACTTGACCATGAACTCGCCAACGGCCGAGTCGATATTCACTGCCTGATCGGTGACTTTGGACAGTGTCATGCCCAACGGCATTTCCCCGTTGATCCTGACCGTCTCGGCATCCAGCGCCTTGCCCAGATCGAGACCGTTCCAGCCCTCGCGCATGATCACGCCGAGCAATAACGCTTCTTCGCCGTTGTTGCGCACCAGGAAGGTTGCCGGGTCTTCGTAGCCGCGCTCCACCGTGGCCACGTCAGACAGCTTGAGTGTTCGGCCTTGAGCGACAACCGGGGTGTCACGGATTTTCTGCAACGTGTCGAACGCGCCATCGACGCGCAAAAACACCTCTGGCCCTTTGGTTTCGACCGATCCGGCGGGGGTCAGCACGTTCTGATTGTTCAGCGCGGCGAAGATGTCCTGCGGCGACAAGCCCAGCGTCGCCACCCGATCATGGGAAAACGAAACGAATATCCGCTCGGCCTGCTCGCCGATGATGTTGACCTTTTTCACCCCCGGCACGTGCAACAGGCGCTGGCGTAAAGTTTCCGCGTCGCGCACCAGCAAGCGCTGCGGCTCGCCCCTGGCTTTCAAGGCGAACAGCGCGAAGGTCACGTCGGAGAACTCATCGTTGATCATCGGCCCGATGACACCGGTCGGCAGCCTGATCGCTTCATCATCGAGCTTCTTGCGCGCCTGGTAGAACTCTTCCTGCACCTGCGATGGTGGTGTGCTATCGAGCAACGAAACCATGGTGAATGCCAGTCCCGGTCGCGTGTAGGTTTCCGTGCGGTCGTACCACTTCAATTCCTGCAGACGCTTTTCGAGGGGTTCGGCGACCTGATCCTGCATCTCTTGCGCGGTCGCCCCTGGCCACGCCGTAATCACCGTGAGCTGCTTGACCGTGAACGGCGGATCTTCCGCCCGACCCAATTTGAAGAACGACAGGACGCCGGCCACGGCGATGAGAAAAATCAGAAACACCGTGATCGCACGTTGGCGCACGGCGATAGCGGAAAGGTTGAACCGGCCCTCGCTCATGGACGACTCCCGGCAATCTGGCCATCGTCGCGAGCAAGCAGGCGTACTTCTTCGTCATCACGCAGCAGATGCGCGCCCAGCGCGACAATCGGGTCACCGACGTTGAGCTGGCCAGCGACACGGGCCGAGTCGTCGCTCAAGCCCAGGACCTCGACCGGGCGCCAGCTCACTTTCGCCGGTGTGCCGGCGATGACCCACACGCCGGGGCCTTTGCCCGGGTCGTAGATCGCGGCGACGGGCACCTTAAGCGCCTGTTTTGGTGCAGAACCTTGGGCGATATCAAGGGTGACTGTCGAACCGATCGGCGCATTGGCCAGTTTGCCTTCGAGCACATAGCGCGCCTCAAACGTACGAGTGGTACTGTCGGCCGAATCGGAAAGCAGACGCAGTTTTGCGCTCACGGCAGCCGACGTATCGCCATACAGTTTTGCCTGAGCGGTTGAGCCCGGCGCGGGGCGCAAGGTCTCGGGCAGATGGACGATGGCCTCCCGCTGACCGGCCCGCGCCAGCCGCACCACCGGTTGTCCCGGGCTGACGACTTGCCCGGGTTCGGCGAGGGTTTCCACCACCACGCCATCAGCGTCCGCCAGCAAAACCGCGTAGCCCGAGGCGTTGCGCGCTACGTCCGCTTGCGCCACAGCGGCATTGAGCTGCGCCCTGGCGGTGTCGGCTGCGGCTTTGAACTGATCGTAGGCCGATGCCGAAATAGCGCCGGCGGCGACGAGTTTGCGATTGCGCGCTTCGTCACCGGCAGTCTGTATGGCTCGGGCGCGAGCGGCGCTCACCGCTTCTTGCTGAGCTCGCGCCTGCAGGCCGAGGTCGATCGGGTCGAGGCGCATCAGTGGCTGGCCGCGCTTGACCGTCTGCCCGGTATCAACCAGACGCTCGAGCACCTTACCCGTAACGCGAAAGCCCAGATCGCCCTGGGTGCGCGCGGCGACGACGCCGGTGAATGATCGAGATCCATTTTCTGCCGGTTGCACCGCCGCCGATCTGACAATCGGCGCCAAGGTGCGTGGATCTTTTGCGCTGGAGGAATCCCCGCACGCCGTCAGGGCCAAGGGCAACAAACATACCGCGAGGGGGAAAGGTCGGAGCCGGCGCATGGAATTCCTTTAATGAAAATAGGATGACCATCATATTCTCAGTCTTGTGACCGATATCGTCAACAGTCACAAAGTCACCGGCCCGATGTTCAGCGCTGAATCAGAAGCGATAGCTGACAGAAGTACCGAGCCCGCTGGCGCTGTTCTTGTATTTCGCGCTGTACGAACCCTTGCCCGCCGAGGTGTCGTTGATCTCGACGCTCTCTTCCCAGAGATACGAATAGGCGACGTCGATGGTGACATTCTCCGCTGGAGTCCAACCGGCACCAAGGCTGAACACTTTGCGATCACCCGTGGGAATACGCGGCCCGCGATTGGTGTTGTTCGCCGGAGACTGATCAACCGAGAACCCGGTACGCAGCACCCATTGGTTGTTCAACCGGTACGCCGCGCCGATGGCGTGAGCCCAGGTGTCGTGCCAGTTCTGCTCCTCGCTGATCGTGCCCAACTGGCCGGCTAGCAATGGCGGCAATCCACTGTTTTCGATGGTCAGCTCTTTGAAGCGACTCCAGCGCGTCCAGGTGCTGCCGGCATACAGCGTCCAGTCGTTGTTCAGTTGATGGGTGACCGAGAAGTCCACCGACTCCGGGGTGTCGACGTCCAGCGAGGCGTCATAGCTGCGACCGCTGACCCCAAGCACGTTGAAGATGCCATCGCTGAGTTTGCTTTTCGCGTCGAGGTGGTAACTGACTTTTGAGTGATAGGTCAGGCCCAGGCGGGTCTGCTCGGTGGCCTGAACCATGACCCCGGCGTTAAAGCCCAGCGCGGTGTCGTCGCCGGTGCTTTTGACTTTGCCGTCGTTGCGTCCGGGGCTCAGCGGATTGGCGACCATCCCCGACAGCTCGCCGCTGATGCGGTTGATGGTTGGGCCGAAGCCGATCGACACCTTGTCGTTGAAGGCATAGCTGATGGTCGGCTGGAACGTCAGCGTGGTGACTTCGCTTTTGTTGGCGTAGTAGCGGCCGGCAAAACCGCTGCCGTAGTCGGTGATCAGGCCAAACGGTACGTAGAACCCCACGCCGAACGCCCAATGCTCGTCGATCGGCTTGACGTAATAGCCCATCGGTACCGTGGTGGTCGGCACCATGTCGCCGTCTTCCTTACCGCCGAACGTGCTGCGGGTCTGGCTGATATCGGACTTCGCGAACAACGTCGCCTGCCCGACGCTGGCCTGCTCGCGCTTGAGCCGCGCCATGCCCGCCGGGTTGCCGAAAACGGTACTGGCGTCTTCCGCAGAAGAAGAGCGACCGGCAAAACCCGATCCCATGCCGCTGACGCTTTGCTCATTGAGCGCGAAACCGCCGGCCAGAACGTTGGAGGACGCAAGAACGACAGCCAGCCCCACCGGGTGCTTGAGCATTGTTTTTTTCATTGTGTGGACTCTATGGGTGTCTCGGAATTGAAATAACCAAACTGCGGCGGCCATGTTATCCGAGTGACCATATCAGTCAACAGTCACGATTCGGGCAATTCATTGTTTCCCCTGGACAGGCGAGGCGAGATAAGGGGAAGACTGATCCGAGTTTTCGGATCAGCAGAGGGTCAAGGCATCAAGCTGCGCAGGATGAGGTTCGAAGTCAGCGTGGGCGCCACTTCGATGAAATCCAGATTGTGTTGCAGCATCAGTGGATTGACGAAGGGCCGCAGCGCCAAGTGGATCGACTCGACCGTCTCGTCCAGCGGCGTCCTGCGCTCGAACTCACCGGCCTCGCGACCATCGCGGACAATGTCGGTGATAAAGCGCTTGATCTGCGCATCGTAACGCTGCGCACTTGGCCAGTTCTCACCCGCTGCAAACGCGGCAATGTCGTAGAGTTTGCGATCGTTGAAGAACAGATTCACACCCGTGGCGATCACGGTTTTTACCAAACGGCGGAAACGCTCGGTGGGCATCAGGTCTTCTTCGTTGATCGCTTGCTCGACCGCCGCAACGATCTGCCCCAGACAGTTCGAGCAGATCGCTTCGCCAATCGCCTGTTTGGAATCGAAGAATTTGTAGATGTACGCCTTGGAGAAACCGATGGCCTTGGCCAGATCGGACACCGTGGTCTTGGCGTATCCGTACTGGCTGAAATGCTCGTTGGCCGCCGCGACAATCTGATCACGAATGTCGTGATCGACGGGACCACGCGGGCCGGGGAAGGATGGGGAAACTGAGGACTGATTCATGTCGGCAGCTTACTCACCCGCCCGTCGACTGACAACGTGTGACTCATTCTGAAAACCACCACCCATCCACTGTGGGAGCGAGCCTGCTCGCGAATACGCCCGCCCAAACAACACCAATTCCCCAAGCTGCTGCACTACCCGGCCTTACTGATCGCAGAAAAATTGATACGAGAAAAGCCATGCAGCAACATCCCGACAATGATCAGCGCCCCCGCCCGCAACCACGTCTCCCACCCCTGCTGACTGAGCAGCACCAGACACGAAACGATCGCAAGCACCGGAACGAAGGTCGGCACGCGAAAGTGATTCTCCTCTACCCTGTCACGACGAAGAACCAGCACCGCCACATTGGTACTCAGAAAAACGAACAGCAGCAGCAAAACCACTGTCTCTGCCAACGTTGCCAAAGTACCGGTGAGCGTCAGGGCAATCGCTACCACCGTGGTTGCAACAATTGCAGCCCACGGAGTTTTTCGCTGAGGCAGCACCGCACCCAAAACACCCGGCAACAGCCCCAGATTCGCCATGCCATAGGTCAATCGGCTGGCCATGATCATGGTTAACAACGCACCGTTGGCCACAGCGATCAGCGCAATAAAGGAGAACAGCGCCGGCGGGATTGCGAGGGTCGATGCGCGGACAACTTCGAGCAATGGCGCCGACGTGGCCACCAACTTCTCGGTAGGCAACACCGAAGAAGCCGCCACGCCAACCGCCATGTAAACCACGCCAGCGGTGAGCAAAGCCGCGAACAAAGCACGCGGATAAACCTTGCGCACGTCCTTGATTTCCTCGGCCAGATTGGCCGAAGTTTCGAAACCGACGAAGGAATAGAACGCCAACAATGCCGCCCCCAGCACCGCCAGCATAGGACTGACGCCCGGTTTGAACGTGAGCGTCCGTCCCAGATCCGCATCGCCTGTGCGGAAATACCAGACCGCAGCCACGATCACCAGAATCAACCCGGACAGCTCAATCACGGTCATCACCAGATTCGCCCCAAGCGACTCCTTGATCCCCCGCGCGTTGAGCAGGCCGATAGCCAGAAGAAACACCAGGGCTGCAATCTGCGGCGATACGTCGACGAAAGCGTTCAAGTAATCACCGGCAAACGCCAGCGACAAACCCGCAGCGCTGGTGACCGCAGCCGCCAGCATGCAGAAACCGACGAGGAAGGAAATGAGCGGTGACTTGAAGGCCTTTTCCGCGAACACCGAAGCCGCGCCGGCGTGGGGATATTTGGTCACCAGCTCTGCGTAGGAACCCGCCGTCAACATGGCGAAGAACAACGCGATCAGCAGCGGCACCCAAATCGCGCCGCCCACCTCCCCGGCAATGGTTCCGGCGAGGGCGTAAACACCCGCCCCCAGAACATCGCCGAGAATAAACAGAAACAGCATCGGGAAAGTGATTGCCCGGCGCAGAGCAGGTTTATGAGTGGGAGCCGTCACGGTCATTCCTTGGTTCAGGTGTGGAGGAGCAGGAGGGTTGTCACCTCAAACAATGGAAATGACGCCGAAAGCAAAGTTCAAAATCTGTGATGGGACTTATCGGCACGACGCTATAAACATTGCCAACTCGACACCTGTGGGAGCGAGCCTGCTCGCGAAAACCCCAGCCCGATCAACACAAATAATCAGCCAAAACCAATTCCCTAAACACCTCGTTTAAAACCGACATCCAGACTATTCCAGCAAGCTACAACGCCTTGCGCCATTGCCTACGACTACGCCAGAATCCGCCGGCTTGTGCGCCTCGGGCCGGGGCTCTATCGTTGGCCGGTCACTGAAAAACAGTGATCGGGTTTGGTAGCCCGCTTCCACATGGCGCATAACGTCATCCTATGCAGATGCTTTCGCATCGGTTTTATGGTGGCCATGCGCAGGGCGTTTTCGAGCGCGCCGGTTTTTCCATGTGGGCCGGTCTACCAACCTTCGTATGGCCACCACCCTTCGTTTGGTAGCGAGAGTGATGGCTCCCTTGGTCACATATGGAGCTTCACCATGTTCAAAGTCACGCCAAACCCGCCACAGTCAGACGCAACCTCCCCCTACGAATCCCTCGACTCAAAAAAACTCCACAAAGCCGCCGACCGCGCCCTCGACCACTACCTCAAACCCACCGACACCCTCAAAACCACGCCCTACCAAACCAGCAGCATGTTCCTCGCCAACCCGAAAACCGCCACCGAAGAATTGCTGGTCAACGCCAGCGAATCGCTAGGCTCGGCCTCGGTGATGCTGAGTGATGTGATTGGAATGGTTGAAGGATCTGCTCGCAAGACACTGCAAGGTATCGCGCAAGTGGTGATGCTTGGCGAGCTGGCAGTCAATCAGGCGCTGGATAACGTCGTGCCGGTGGAGTAATTCTGCGGATGCAGGCGTTCGCTAATGCCTCGCGCCCATCGCGCGCTCTTCGATAGCCCAGCCTTGCGCTGGGCTTTTTGCTCGACAGTGGCAGTGGTAGTCGTTGGTTTTATGGTTGCGATGGCGACCCTTTGAATCAGTGCCACCGCTGTGCGCAAAGGGTCTTATGCGCTCAGGCCGATCCAGCCATGGAAGCCGACATACAGGCCAACGCCAATGATCAGCACGCTGGACAGGTAAGGAGCGCGGCGCGCCACGGTTCCCAGCCACGGCCAGCGATTGGAAGCCTGTCTGGCGCCAATGGCTGCTGCGGCACCGACAGTGACCAGAGTCAGCGCCAGGCCGATGCTGAAACACAGAACGAGCATGCCGCCGAGCGCGACCTCTTTGACTTGCAGGCACAGCAACAGGACAGTGATGGCAGCCGGACAGGGAATCAGGCCGCCAGTCAGCCCGAACATGACGATCTGACCCGTGGTCACTTCACGGTTGCTGAAGCGTTTACGGATGTCGTTGGCATGAGCACGTTCGTGCGCATCCTGATAGCCATCAATCGACAGCTCCAAGTCTTCGAGTTCGGAATGCGCATGCCCGTGACCATGCTCCTGGAACGTCAGATCGTAATCATGCGAATGCCCGGCATGTCCAAGGCTCAAGCGAGCGCTGAACTCGTGCGGTTCTGGAATATCCACCGTCGACTGCAGAAAGCCTTCACGCTCGACGAACGCGAACGATTGGCTGCTGCCGTCCGGACGCGTCGTGGTCAGGCGAACATCCGAGGCTGCCCAGGCGTGTCCGCTCAAGGTCTTCAGGCGCCAGTGCGGTGGCATGCCTTCCTCGAAGATCGACAGTTCAACACGGCCATGGCCGGTATCTATTCGGTGCGTTTCATCATGATGACCATGGTCGTGTTCGCCGTGATGGTGATCATCGCTTTGCTCGAACTTGAACATCTGCTCACCGCGCCAGGTACGCCACAGCATCCACAGGGCAATCGCGATGATCAGTGCAGCAGACGCAAGCTGGAAATACGGCTCAGTGGTTTCAGCATCCAGGCCTTTGCCCAGGTACATGCCGCCGATGGCGACCAGCCACACCACGGCGGTGTGCGAAAGCGTTGCGGCCAACCCCAACAAAACAGCCTGTTTGACCGAGCCACGGATGGCCACGATGAAGGCCGCCATCATGGTTTTCGAATGACCTGGTTCAAGCCCATGCAAGGCACCGAGCAGAATCGCGCTCGGGAAATACAGCCAGGCGTGAGCCCCGCCTTGCTGCAACAGTTCAGCGAAATCGGGCATGTCAGACCTAAAGGTACTTGGTGATTTGTTTGAAGGCTTCCAGCGGTGCGCGCTCGCCATTACCTAGCGCCGAAACGGTATCTTCGAGGCAGTGGTCGATGTGATCCTGGATGAGCGTGCGTTTGGCCTGGCAGATCGCTTTCTCGACCGCATGAAGCTGCTGGGCGATATCCACGCACTGACGCCCTTCTTCGATCATGGTGATGATGCCGCGCAAATGCCCGTCCGCCCGTTTGAGGCGTTTGATGATCGCCTCATGACTTTGGTGGGTGTGGGGATGGCTGTGGTCGTGTTCGTGTTCGTGTTCACTCATGAGTTGAGTCTCAGGGCTCGATGAATTACGCTGGCATCGTATCCCCCCAGGGGGGATTAGGCAAATCGCTTGAACGCCCTGTCAACGAGTTGAAACCTTTAACGCCATGTTCAGTAAAACACTGACAACGACGGTAGTAATCGCGCTTGCTCTCGCCATGTTCATGGCCTGGGCCGGGCATACCTATTCGTTGTCAGTCACCTCGGGGCAGCCAGCCTGGGAGATCGCTCAGGACGTCCATCATGCTCACGGCGAAGAGTCGTCATCCAGCCACTCAAGCTTTTCAGAACACTATCACCCGCCATTGACCCCTGATCATCAGCACGAAACGCCGCAACTCACAGCCGCGTTGATGTTGGCGACATCGCCGATGCCATCGATCCGGGTCGATGCACTTCGACACTCGGTTCCTCTGCCGCCGATATTTTTGATTGAGCGCCCACCTCGCCCTTCGTTCGCATCCTGACCACGGCCGCAATGCGGCCCACGATCATTGCAACGTAGGATTGCCCCATGCATTCGCACTCGATGAGCGGCACAGGCGTATTTACTGCGCCTTCGCACCGCCCGCTACTGCTGTTGTTTTTACTTGTCGCTGCACTTTTACTCGGGACACCCGAGGCGATGGCTCACGCTGTTGCGGAAGGCGACAAAGGTTTCATCCAGGAAAGCTCAGGTGTCATGTTGCTGCCCTTCATCTACATGGGCGCCAAGCACATGATGACCGGCTACGACCACCTGCTGTTTCTGTTCGGGGTGATCTTCTTCCTCTACCGCCTGAAGGATGTTGGCCTTTACGTCACGCTGTTCGCCGTAGGCCACTCGATCACGCTGCTGCTTGGCGTGCTGGCCGAGATCAGCATCAGCTCCTACATCATCGACGCCATTATCGGCTTTTCGGTGGTGTACAAAGCCCTCGATAACCTCGGCGCATTCCAGCGCTGGTTCGGTTACCAACCCAATACCAAAGTGGCCACGCTGATCTTCGGCCTGCTCCACGGTTTTGGTTTGGCGACCAAGATTCAGGAATACGAAATCTCACCAGACGGCCTGATTCCGAACCTGATCGCCTTCAACGTTGGTGTCGAGATCGGCCAATTGCTGGCCCTCAGCGCGATTCTTATTTTGATGGGGTATTGGCGGCGCACCGGTAGTTTCTGGCGCCACGCGTATACCGCCAACGTCGCCATGATGAGTGCCGGTTTCCTCTTGATGGGTTACCAAATCACCGGCCTGTTTGTCTCCGCCTAAGGAATTCCGACGATGTTCAATACTCCGCTTCCAACTGTTAATGAACTGCCCAGCACCCGCAAACTGCTGCGCTCGACCGTCATAGCGATACTGGTCGCCGCCGGCCTTTTGGTGACCGTTGTCATGCCTTCCGAATATGCGATGGATCCGACGGGTGTAGGCCGAACACTAGGGCTGACCCAGATGGGCGAACTGAAACTCATCCTTGCTCAAGAAGCGTTGGCGGAAGCCGCTGCGCCTCAAGCAGCCGCTCCAGCTCCGACTGCAACTTCTGCTCGAGCTCCGGTACAGCAAGTTGCGCAAGTCCAAGCCATTGAGAAGCCTGTTACCAAGCCAGTAACCGCGCCCGCCCCGGCGCTGAAAACCAATCAGATGAGCGTAACGCTCAAACCTGGCGAAGGTACGGAAATCAAACTGGAAATGCTGAAGGGCAAGACTGTCAGTTATGAATGGACAGCCACTGGCGGGCTCGTGAACTACGACACGCACGGCGAGCCCTACAACGGCGAAAAGGGTTACTTCCACAGCTACAACAAGGGCAAGCAGGTCAAAAGCAATAAAGGCCAATTCACCGCGTTATTCGACGGCACCCATGGCTGGTTCTGGCGTAACCGCAGCAACAAGGACGTGACCATCTCGCTGAATACGACCGGCGATTACCTGAGCGTCAAACAGTAGTCCGGAACACATTGAAAACGAGGCCGCAAATGCGGCCTCGTTTTTTTCTGCGCGACGAAAAGCGCTGGATTCAAATTCCACAAATGTCCGTGCGCAACCGCCAGGCGTCCTTCGCCGGCGGCATACCGAACAAGCGGGCGTAGTCTCGGCTGAACTGCGAGGGGCTTTCGTATCCGACTGCATATCCCGCCTCTGCGGCGTCGACCGCTTCGGTGACCATCAGCCGACGTGCTTCCTGTAGCCGCAACTGGTTGCGAAACTCCAGCGGGCTCATCGAGGTGATCGCCTTGAAGTGCGTGTGAAACGAAGAACGGCTCATGCCGGCGATTTCGACGAGTTCATCTATTCGACACGCTTCGTTGTAGTGGCTGCGCAGCCAGGCAATGGCCTTGGCAATCTGGTTCAAGCGGCTGTCTGCTTGTGCCATCTGCCTGATGATGCTGTTGCCATTCTCGGTGAGAAGGCGATAAAGCATTTCGCGAATCACCAGCGGAGCGAGCGCTTCGATATCCCGTGGCCTGTCGAGCAGCCCGGCCAGCCGAACCGCAGCATCCAGCAGTTCTGGAGTCGTATCGTTGAGCGTAATGCCTGCCGGCGGTGCACTGACGCCCTCTTCTCTTAGCGGATGGCGCAGCGCAAGTTCACTCAACACAGCGGTATCGAGATCCAGCGCCAGGCACAGATAGGGAACAGCCTCACTCGCCTCGATGACCGAGCCCATCACCGGAAGGTCTACCGATGCGATCAGGTACTTGGCCGGATCGTAAACATAGGCGGTAGTACCCAGCATCGCTTGTTTACGTCCCTGGGCGACCAGGCAGAGCGTTGGCTCATACACCACCGGCATAGGCATCGTGGGCGAAGCCGAACGAATCAGGCTGACACCCGGAATCGCGGTGCTGTGAATGCCGTCATCCCGGACGTGACAACCAACGATATCGACAAGCTTTGAAAGGGAATTCAAACACAACTCCATAACGTGGGGATGCGGCGGTTAGACATCTGGTATCGGATGATCAAGCAAGAAATCAGGACGATCCTGCAACAGCCCTCCTCCGCTCGTAAGTCACACTTCAGATGAGGCCCAGAGGTACTGCCGTCCACACCCGCGCCGACTCTTTGCCAATGCCTCATATAGAACAACGGCGTGTGGGAACGCAACTAGCGGCTTACAGCTAACATCAACGGCCCATCCAACTCGACGGGGCTCATCGAACAGATTAAGGAGCACAGGAAATGACGCTTGTTCAACGCCTCTCTACAGCGCTAGCACTAGTCCTCACCGTTCTCATTGCAGGGCCGGCGCCCGCCGTGGCCAGCGAACCGACTACGGAACGCAATCGCCAATTCATTACGCAAGCGTTCAACCAGTGGGCTCAAGGCGGCCGGACGTTCTTCACAGATGTCCTGGCTCCCGATGTGATCTGGACAATCAAGGGAACGAGCCCTTCGGCGGGTACTTATCGGGGCCGAGATGACTTCCTCAAACGCGCAGTCCAACCCTTCGCAAAACGGCTCGCCTCGCCCGTTCGCCCGACGGTGACGGATATCTGGGCTGAGGGCGATGACGTCGTCGTGCACTGGGACGGCACCGCCACCGCAGCCGATGGCGCGCCTTATCGGAATAGCTACGTATGGATTATGCGCATGCGAAATCTGCAGGCAGTTGAGGTCACTGCCTTTCTGGACCTGGTGCCTTATGACGACGTTATCAGGCGAATTCCGCTTAAAGCGGGCGATGTTGATAGTTAGGCCCGCCAGGATCGGCTGAAGGATCTGCCTGTAGGAAACTGCGAGATATTACGTGTGGGCATGTCACCGGATGTCGGCTTTCGGCCAGAAGCAGACACTTGTCTGATCCAGCTGTAGCGTGGAATTTTCCAATACTGTGGAGACGCTCAGTCAGGCCTGTATTGCTGCAATTAGGGCGTCCATGTGCGGCTTGTCTTTCTCAGTGATGGCATCGATCAGGTCTTTGACGGCATGCTCCAGATCAAAGATCAGCTCGTTGTTACCTGCCAGCCGTTCAAGCGTGTTGCCGTGGCTGAAGTAGTGGAAGATCTTTAGGATTCTCTTCGCTCGCTCAACGCCAAACAGAGCCTCTGCGCGCTCGTCTACCTGTTCTGCGTCCTTAGGGCCAGGAAGCCTAGAATAAGTATAGAGTTCAACGAAGCGTCTCATCGCATTCGGGAGCAACATCAGCACATCATGTGTGGTTTTGTCAGGTGCCTGGTTGAACCGATGAATGACTTCGAACAAGAAGTGGTATTCAGATTGATAGCGTGCCAGCGATGCCGGCATGTCTTCAAACATTGACGATTTCTCAGCAATCCGCCTGATCAGAAAGAGCCGTGCCCCCTGTTTGCTTGCTACAGGCTTAATTTCCCTGAGCAGGTTGAAGAACTCGAAATTGTGCGTGGAAACGAAGAGCTGCTTGCATGTCGTTTGCCACGGTTCGTTCCTGTCCTGCTGCATGAAGAACAGCGCCCGTATAGCAGCTGTCACCTGAAAAATGTGGTTAGCGTCCAAGCTTGAAATTGGATCGTCGATATAGACGATGGTCTCCTTGAACTCTGCAGGTTTGAGCCCCTGCAGTTTCGTAAGGAAGTAGGAGAAGGCAATGGCGGTTCGCTCCCCGTCGCTTAGATTCTTTGCGACGGCCCCGCCTTTTCGGATCAATTGAAATCGATCTTGGCCTGCTGGATCTTTGACGACCTTTATCTGAACAGCCTCGCTCCCCATCATCGAAGCCAAGCGTTCATTGATTTTCTCCCTGCCTTGTTGAGCTTGACTGATCTCGGCTTGAAGCCCGTCGATTTCTGGCTGGAGCTTGGCGACGTAGGCCTTCAGCCGGACGCACCTTTTGAACTGTCGATCCTTCCTCACCTCCAGACCGGCAGCATCCTGCTCATCGAGAAACTGTTGTACGTAATGATACTTAGCCTTTCGTAGGGAGTCGGCTTTGGCCTTGGTGAAGTTCGAGGCCAGCTCATTGTTTTGTTTGATGATTGCATTCACCGCGGCTACTGCGTCCTTGATGTCCACCTCTAGGCCTTGAGCCAATGGGCTGGGCTTCATCGCTTTGCGTGAGTCATCGGCCTTGCATTGAACTTCGCCAGCAAGTTTTTTGACCGCTTGGTTGAATGCATTGATGGCAGCCGGCAATACATCGATTGCGAGGCTGTAGTTGTCTCGAAATTGCGGATTGAGCTCGGCAGCTTTCGGCCATATCAATCTGAACTCTGCTGCTTTCACCCGCCCAAGCAATCCGTCAACTTTCTCTTGATGGTCTTCTAAATCTTTCGAAAAATGAGTGCGTAATGCCTCAAGACGTGCCGGTAATAGCTCGTTACCGCAGAACTCACATGCCCCGGAGGTGGGGTGTAGATGCAAACCACTTTGCACCCAGCGCTCAATAGCTGGACTCTCTGCAAGATGCTTCAAGGTGCTGGAAAAACTAGGCGTTGCGGCTAGCACCGTCACGGCCTCTTTGTACAGAGCATCAATTGCGGGAGATGCTTGAAGCTCATCGACGATGCTTGGTTTCTTAGAGTCTGGCGTCAATGCTAATTCAATGACATCGGAGAGCTCATTTTCCATCAAAAGCTGAGAGTCGAGAATACTCACGGCCAGCACATCCTGTCCTAAATGTGCAGCGGTATAGGGATCAATTTTTAAGCGTTGGCGGATGAATTTTGCAGTCTCTGTCTTAGCCTGGGCAATGCGAAGCTTTAGAGCCTCGAACTCACTATTCAGTTTGCGCTGAACTGAATCAGAACGTTTGATCCGTTCTTCCAGACTGTCGATCTTCCTCTGTGCTTCCTCGGATTCTTTGCCGAGCAGAAGAATCGGGTTGAAACTACCACCATCGAAGTGCAGGTTGGCTTTCACAAAATCGGAATTGAAAACGCGAACTGAGATATTGCTCCGAGTGAAGTTCTTTTCGGTGATCGCGTCACCTTCAGTACCAAAGGAGAAGTCGCATCCCGACAAGTCTGGGTTGGCTATCTTCGCCTCAAGCTGGGCGAACAGGCGTGAGAGAGTGGTCTTTCCAGAGTAGTTCCAGCCGTAGATGAGGTTCTTGACTCCGAACTCTTGAGTGCCCGCAGGCTTGTTGTAGTCTTGATAAACGCCAAGACCCCTTATTTTCTCGATACTCTTAAGCATGTGCCGTCCTCCCTGATCTCGATGTAAAGCTGCCTGCAATCGGGTCAGCAAACCATAGCTCGGTCAGATGAATCGATCCACACTGGGCCCCATTGATTTTCGCCAGTCCCTTGGCGTTTTATCTTGCGCGCCAACAGACGCCAGTCGCGAGCAACAGCTAACTTTCGTTTCTGGCTACTTCGGGGAAGCCGCAAGCAGCAACCAGCAACCAGCGGCTAACAGGATTGGTATCCGCGATGCTCGTCGCCCGCTCGCACGTTCCAACAAAGAACTAACGATCAGACCACGACCGCGCCGCGTCGTAGAAGCTGTCAAACGCAAAAAATAGCTTTCAGCTATTGAGTCAATCTATGGAATATCTGATTTTTCAGGTAAAAGTATCTTGCCGTCAGGAGGGCACCATGACCATAGATACCGGATTTCATCTAAAAAACTACAAAAGTTTCGGCCCTACGGGCGCCGGGGTCAGATCTATTAAGTTTGTCAATGTCATCGTCGGCAGAAACAACATTGGCAAGTCAAGCCTATTGCTAGCGCTCGATTACTTGTGCAGAGAGAACAAAAGTGACTCGATAATCAGCTCTTGCGTTGAGATTACAGAAAAACTAAATGAATCAAAATTGAAATCCGTTTTTAGAGCAAGTCATGCTGGCGGAGCTCTTGAAAACAATCATTGGTTTGATCATGGCCAATACTTTGTAGGAGCCGATTTAACATGGAAGGATCTCGGCAGTAATAAGCTCGAGTTCGTTAGCCTGAGTCAAAAGGCTTCGGAAGCGGAGATATTGCAAATTTCAGCTTTGCCTTCCAGCTCAGTATTACGAAACATGTCCCATATAAAGCTTGATGCTGACAGAGATATATCCCCCGAAAGCATAAGTGGAGATATGTTTCTCAGTAGTAGCGGCGCTGGCGCAACTCAAGTCATTCATAAATATCTACACCACGTAGAATTCGACAGGACATTAATACAGAAAAAACTTTTGAGCGCGCTCAATAAAATATTTTCACCAGATATAATTTTTAATGAAATTGCAACACGATTTCATTCGCAAACTAGCAAATGGGAAATTTATCTTGGCGAAGAAAGCAAGGGCCCTATAGCCTTATCCTCATCCGGAAGCGGTTTGAAGACGGTGATACTCACCCTGCTTAATCTTTTAGTTCGACCAGATTTTGAGAATAGGTCTGCTGGGAGCTATATTTTTTCACTCGAGGAACTCGAAAATAATTTGCATCCTGCACTACAGCGAAATCTATTTGTATTCCTTGAAGATTTTGCAGTAGATAATGGTTGTCATATTTTTCTTACCACACACTCTAACGTAGCGATTGACATATTTGGTAACTCCCCGCACTCGCAAATATTACACGTAATGCGGGGGGCGGATGGAATAATCGGTACTGTATACTCAGGTGAAGCTGAAGGCCATGGAGTATTAGACGACCTAGGTATAAGAGCAAGTGACTTATTGCAGGCAAACGGTTTGATATGGGTAGAGGGTCCATCAGACCGCGTCTTTCTAAAAAAGTGGATCGAAATATGGAGTAACGGCAGCCTCACAGAAGGACGTCACTTCCAATTCGTATTTTATGGCGGAAGCGTGCTCGCGAATATCAACGCAAAGTTGCCAGAAATGGAAACCACAGAGGCAGTCAGCGCTTTTAAAGTTAACCGGAATTTTGCATTTATTTGTGATAGTGATCGTAAAAGCTCAAGTGGAACTTTAAAGCCACGTGTTGCGCAGTTGATCAAAGATGTAGCAGGCAGTCGGGCGATGGTATGGGTCACTCGCTGTACCGAAATTGAAAACTACATACCTAGAGAAGCGTTTGAAGCCGCGCACTCTAAGACTAATCTGCCTCAGATTGGTGAGTATGAAACCATTCAGGACTATCTACGAAAAAACAATATATCTGATGCGAAAAGCTACACAAACAAACACAGCAAGGCTTTTGCGTACGCAGAATATTTCTCCAAAGAAAACTTAGGATTTCGTCCCGAGCTAGAGCAGCAGGTAACTGAGCTTGTAAAAAAAATAAAGCTATGGAATAGCTAGTCCCAATGACCTGTTAACCCTCTAAGTTGTACACGTAATTGCGCGACAGCACGTGGCGATCTGACCAATCACCTATTGAGTCGAGTGGCAGCAGGTCAATAGCTGCCCCATTGAATGTCTGTTACTGGCCGGTTAGCGACCCTTTCTCTGGTCAGCCATCCTTGTCCTTCGACACGTGGAGGACTCGTCATGAACATCTTCGCTACCTGCAGCCGCCAGCCTTGGAACAAAGGAAAACTGGTCGGGCAGAAAGCTCCACTCAGACTGAGAGATATCTGGGCCATCCGGGTAAGGCTTCAAATTGCAGAACGAACCCGTGATCTTGCGCTCTTCGATCTGGCCATCGACAGCAAGCTTCGGGCCTGCGACTTAACAAAGCTTCGTGTGCGTGACGTCGCCCATGGTGAGCACGTATCACCACGCGCCATCGTGATGCAGCAGAAAACGCTGCGGCCAGTGCAGTTCGAGATCACCGAACAAACACGGTTTGCTATCGCAGCCTGGATACACCAGGCTCAACTCCGGAGCGAGGACTGCCTTTTTCCGAGCCAGCTGCATACCTCAGATCATCTATCAACACGTCAATACGCACGTATCGTCAAAGGCTGGGTGGAAGCAATTGGCCTTGATCCAGCTATGTATGGCACTCACACAATGAGGCGTACGAAGGCATCGCTGATCTATCGCAGGACGAAGAATTTGCGAGCGGTTCAACTGCTGCTTGGCCATACGAAGCTGGAGAGCACCGTTCGATATCTGGGAATTGAAGTTGACGATGCCCTAGAGATGGCGGAACAGACCGAGGTTTGAATATGCATAGCGACGGTCGAGCCCTGACCGTCGCTAACCGGCCAGAAGCTGCCACTCAATGCGACTCGATAATTCCCACCCGAGCGCGCATCATCGCGCTCGCCACGATCCCGTCGTGGCATCGAAGCCATCAGTGCAGAACATGCCCGCCCGCAAAAAACAAGCCTTTTGAAATGGAAGTCATCTCATGTTCGAACGTAACAAACTGGTTCCGGAGTTAATGGTCACCAACCTGGATAGCAGCCTGGCTTTTTGGGTTTCTCGTCTGGGGTTCAAAGTAGCTTATCAACGCCCGGAAGATGGATTTGCATACCTTGATTTGAATGGTGCTCAAGTAATGCTTGAGCAGGTTGATTCGAACGCGGGTCAATGGCTGACTGCGCCGTTGACCAAGCCGTTTGGAAGAGGCATCAACCTGCAGATTGATGTTGAGGCTGTCGCACTCATCATCCAAAAACTTGATTCGGCTGGATGTCCACTCTATCGAGAATGCAAAGACACCTGGTATCGGGCTGAAAATGTAGAAGTAGGCCAGCGCGAATTCATCGTACAGGATCCCGACGGTTATCTCGTAAGGTTGGTAGAGAGGTTGGGTGAGCGACCGGCTTGCTCAATCTGAATCTGAGCAATCCGACCGTCAGCTTTGGGTCGAAAGCGGAACGAATCTGAGGGTCCGCTTTTGGCCGATTGCTGCCAGTCGCCATGGGCGCTCTGCTGCCAAGCCATGTATTCGCCTCACGGAACAGCGCCGAATACACCTGAACACTCCGCAATCTCCCCTTCCCCCCGCAAAAAATCCACAAACGCCCTCAGCGGCGAAGGCATGTGACGGCGGCCGTGGTAGTAAAGAAACGGGCCGTCGAAGACCTGCCACCAGTCCTCGAGAATCGGCACCAGTCGACCATCGGAGAGCGGCTCGCGCAGAAAATCCTCGAAGGTATAGACGATGCCCAGTCCGTTGATGGCCGAGCGAATTTTCAGATCGTGCGACGACGTCAGCAGTTGCCCCTGAGGCGGGATACGCACGATACGGCCGTCTCGATGGAACTCGAATACGCCGACTTTGCCACTCTCGAACCGATGGCCAAGCAGGTCATGGCCCGGCAGTTCTTCGGGGTGAATGGGTGTCCCTCGTTCAGCCAGATAGCCCGGGGCGGCCGCTGCAACGAAGCGTTGGCGACGCGGGCCGATGGGCACGGCGATCATGTCCTTGGCCAGGCTCTCTTCATAGCGCACGCCGGCGTCATAGCCGCCAGCGTTGACGTCGACGAAGGTGTTGTCCATGACGACTTCGACACTGACCCCTGGATAAAGGCGCAGAAAACGCGCCAGCAGGTCGGGTAACAGAAAGCGTGCCACCGGCACTGGCACATTGAGTTTGAGCGTGCCGACCGGGCGCTGAGCGTCGTCGTCCAGATCGTTGAAAGCGGCGTCGATTTCTTGCAAGGCCGGACGCAGGCGCTCGAGCAATCGTTCGCCGGCGGCCGTCGGCGTGACGCTGCGCGTGGTTCGATTGAGCAGGCGCACGCCCAAGTCGCCTTCCAGCCGACGCATGCAGTCGCTCAGCGACGAGGCGGACAAACCGCGCTTCTGCGCCGCAGCACGAAATCCCCCCGCCTCGACCACCGCAGCAAATATCGACACATCGGTAAGGTTTGGTTTACGCATGGACGCTCCCTCCGCAAGCGACTGACTGTACGCCATACCGTACGGGCCATCCACAAATGCCCGACTTATCCTCGGGCACTCGTACACCGATACTGCTCACTCGCCCCGCCGAGCGGGAACCTGTCACGCGAATGAGAATCCCCCGATGAGCCATTCACCCGCTACGCCGAGCAATACCGCGACCCAACGCCTCCTCAAGGCCGCCCGAATGCTATTCGCCATTTCCGCGATGGCCGGCACACTGGCTGCGCAGGCGACTTCCCGAACGGAGCCGAAGCCGGACTGGTCAACCCAGGACATGCCCAGCCAGAAAGGCCGCATTGTGCTGGTGACCGGAGGGACCAGCGGCATGGGCTATGAAGACGCGCTGGCCCTGACGCGCGCCGGTGCCGAGGTGATCATCGCCGCACGCAACGCCGAGCGCGGCCGCGAAGCAATCACGAAGATCAAGCAAGCCGTACCCGAGGCGCGCGTGCAATTCGAAACGCTGGACCTTGCCAATCTGCAATCGGTGCGCGACCTCGCCAACCGTCTGCAAGGGCGCCTGCCGAGGCTCGACGTGCTGATCAACAATGCCGCGATCATGTCGCCGCCTGTTCGAGGCGTTTCCGCCGATGGCTACGAGATGCAACTGGCGACTAATTACTTGGGGCATTTCGCCTTGACCGGCCTGCTGATGCCCCTGCTACGCAAAAGCGACGATGGTCGGGTGGTCAGCCTGTCGAGCATCGCCGCTGGGCGCGCAAGCCTGAACTTCGATGACCTGCAGGCTGAGCGCAGTTACGACCCTTTCGCCAGCTACAGCCAATCGAAACTGGCGGTTCTGAAGTGGAGTATTGAGCTGCAGCAGCGCAGCGATGCCGCCGGTTGGGGGATACGCAGCATCGCCGCGCACCCCGGCGTTGCCGTGACCGAACTGATCGCCCGTGGGCCTGGCCTGGACAGTGAATTCGGCAAACAATGGGCTTTAGAGCGGGACCTGTATCATTCCGCAGCGCAGGGCGCGCTGCCCACGCTGTATGCGGCGACGGCGCTGGAGGCGGTTGGCGGCGCCTACTACGGCCCTACCGGTGATAACGAAAAGCGCGGGCCGCTGGGCTTCGCCAAGATGCCGCCGGCCGCTGCCGATCACTCGAATTCGGCCACACTGTGGCAACTCTCCGAGCTACTGACCGGCGTCACCTACCGCTGACCGCCCGGCACGGGCAGGCCCCGTGCCATTGCCCCGCCACTCCCACAGGAGCGCAACATGGATACGTCTCTTCTCGCCCACCGCGCCGGCGCCATCATCAATGCCGAGGCTGACGAGCTGCGCCCTGCGCTCAACGGTTTTCTGCTGTTCGTTTGCCTGTTCGCCGGCTATTTCATGCTCCGTCCGATCCGCGAATCGATGGGTATCACTGCCGGCGTCGAGAACTTGCAGTGGCTGTTCACCGCGACCTTCCTGGTCATGCTGGCGGCCGTTCCGCTGTTCGCCTGGCTCAGCGCACGCGTGCCGCGCCTGCATTTCGTGGACTGGGTGTACGGATTCTTCTGCACCAATCTGCTGTTGTTCGCCGCCTTGTTCCTCGGCGAGGAAAGCCCGTGGCTGGCGCGCGTGTTTTATGTGTGGATATCGGTCTACAACCTGTTTGTCGTATCGGTCGCCTGGAGCCTGATGGCCGATGTCTTCGACAGTGCCCAGGCCAAACGTCTGTTCGCTTTCATCGCGGCGGGCGCCAGCGTCGGCGGCCTGAGTGGCCCTGCGCTGAGCGCCTTGCTGATCGGTCCACTAGGTGAGTCCGGCCTGATGCTGCTGGCCGCTGTTCTGCTGGCCGCTGCGATGTGGTTCAAGCGCCAGCTGATGCGCTGGCGTGAACGGGGTGGCGCAGGACGCCCCGATGCCGCGCCGAGCGAAAGCCCTCGCAGGCCGTTGCCGGGCAATCCGTTCAGCGGTATGACGGCCGTTCTGAAATCACCCTATCTGCTCGGCATCTGCGGTTTTGTGGTGCTGCTGGCGACAGTTTCCACCTTCCTTTACTTCGAGCAGGCACGCGTCGTCGCCGAACACTTCCCGGACCGCGAGGCGCAGGTGCGCGTGTTCGGCATCATCGACTTTGTCGTGCAGGCGGGCGCCCTGCTCTGTCAGCTGTTCATCACTGGACGCCTCGCGCAAAGGCTCGGCGTCGGCGTGCTGTTGGCCATGGTGCCGCTGGTCATGTGCGCGGGATTTATCGGGCTGATCTTCGCCCCCGGCTTTGGCCTGATCGCCGCGCTGATGATCGTACGCCGCATCGGTGAGTACGCCTTCGTGCGCCCAGGCCGAGAGATGCTGTTTGCCCCGCTCGATGCCGAAAGCAAGTACAAGGCGAAGAACTTCATCGACACCGTGGTCTACCGCGCCGGCGACGCCATCAGTGCCTGGGCAAAAAGCGCGCTGGACGCCCTCGGCCAAGGTGCAGGCATGGCAGCGCTGGTTGGCGCGTTGTGTGCACTGCTGTGGGGTCTGCTGGGGTGGCGACTCGGCGAACGGGCGGACCGCCGAGCCAGTGTGGCGGGAGCGCGGCAAAACCCAGCGTAGCGTTCAACGGTCATTGACTGAGACAGGCATTGCCGTAGAATCGCCCGCCCAAAAAATCAGCTTGCAGAGCGAGAAGGAGCTTCGATGCAACGGGTGATGATTGTTGGTCAGCCTGGGTCTGGCAAAAGCACGTTGGCGCGCAAACTGGGTAAGCGCACGGGGTTGCCGGTCGTGCATATCGACACGATCCACTGGCAGCCAGGCTGGATCGAGCGAAGCCCGGATGAGAAGACCCGACTCTGCCTGGAGGTCGAGGCGCGTGATCGCTGGATATTCGAAGGTGGCCATTCGACCACTTGGGAAAATCGCATCGCCCGTGCAGATCTGCTGATCTGGATCGATCGTTCGCCACCGCTTCGATTCTTGCGCGTCCTGCGTAGAACGCTGCTCAACCACGGTCAGTCTCGGCCTGACTTGCCGGAAAACTGCCCCGAACAGCTGGCGAATCTGCCGGAGTTTCTAAAGTTCATGTGGCGGACGAGAAAAACCTCGCGAGCCAAAATGCGCCAATTCGTGTTAACGGCGCCATCGGCTTGCCGGGTGGTTCATCTGCGATCCAATCGAGAGACGAGGATATTTCTTGAAAGCATTCGCCATGCACAGGGCCAGACTTTGCAGACTGACTGACGGCTGACCGCCCCACCAGGGAACTGCCGGTGCCAGGCATCGTCCGAGCTTAAGCGTTTAAGCAAACTGCTCGCCACGAGGTTTCCGTTTGAAAGCTGCCATCGTCAAAAAATACCGTCTGATCATCAAGACCCTCGGCTACGTGGGCTGGTCTTTGTTCTGGTTGCTGCTCTGGGACATCGCCGTCACCGTCGACTTCATGCTGTTTCTCAACGCCAAGCTGAACCTGCCGTTGATGCCGCTGACCTTGCTCGGTTCAGCGTTGATCGTGTTGATCAGTTTTCGCAACAGCAGCGCTTACAACCGCTGGTGGGAAGCGCGGACGCTGTGGGGATCGATGATCAACAATTCCCGCAGCTTCGCCCGGCAGGTGCTGACGCTGCTGGACGACGCTGGTGGCGAGGTGAATCCGGTCAAATCCACGCTGTTGCGCCGCCACGTCGCTTACGTAAATTGCCTCGCCGCGCACCTGCAAGGTCAGCCGTGTCCCGACGAGGTACGTGCGTTTATTCCCGCCGAAGAATTCGCCCGCAGTGGCACAACCAATAACTTTGCCAACGATATCCTCACCGGCTCGGCGACTCTGCTCGCTCGCGAATACAAGGCCGGGCATCTGGACAGTATTCGCCTGGCGCGGCTCGAGTCGACCTTGGTGGATCTGTCCAACAGTCAGGGCGGCATGGAGCGGATCGCCAACACCCCGCTGCCCTACCCTTATGTGTATTTCCCACGGCTGTTCATTTCGCTGTTCTGCCTGATCGTGCCGATAGGACTGGTCGAATCCCTCGGTTGGTTCACGCCGCTGGCGTCGACCGTGGTCGGGTTCATGCTGCTGGCCATCGAGCGCATTGGCACCGATCTGCAGAGTCCGTTCCGCCACAGCGAACACCAGATTCAAATGGAAGCGCTGTGCGAAACCATCGAAAAGAATTTGCAATCGATGCAGCGTGATTCCTTGGGGGATGTGCGCAGGGTTGAGGAGCCCGCTTGAGGCGCTGCTTTAGCAGCTGCGCTTTTCATCAGATGCGCAGCAGCTATTGACGAGTGTCCGCCGCCTCGGCCGGGTAAAACTCGCCCTGCTTGCCCATTTCTTCCAGTCGTTCGCGCGCTACCGCCTCAACACGGGCCACTGCGTCTCGATCGTCAGGGTCAACCAACTGCAAGCACAGGCGTCGAACATTTTGGTCATGGGTCCCCTCGCTGAGCATTTCGTGGGTGAAGACTTGTTCAGCACGCCATAGGCATAACTGGGTATGGGTCCCGCCGAGCCATATCTCGTTGATTGATCCAAGATCAGTGGTTGCCAGTTGATCCACGGTGATTGTCTTATCCATTGCGCCGTACCTTGAAAATGCTTGTACAGGTACGACTGGCAGGCATAGCGAGTCGTTCAAGTCGTCGACAGTCCACCCACGCCCCACTCTCACTTGTTCGGAAGATTCTTATGAAATCGCCAAAAATCGAAGATTACATCGCTCAATGGCCATTACTGGGCGTGGACTCCGCTGCCCCTTGGGCGGTGGTTCAGGATTGCGAGAGCCGGATTCTGGAATTGCTCGAAACGCTCGGCCCGGGATACCGGCGCCACAGCAATTGTGCGATTCATGAAACCGCCATTGTTGAGCAAGGCGCCGTTCTCAAAGGCGCAATCATCATCGGCGAAGGCTGTTTCGTCGCGGCGGGCGCTTACCTCCGTGGACGCGTTTACCTGGGCAGAAACTGCATCATTGGCCCCAGCAGTGAGCTGAAAAGTACCTTCATGCTCGATGGCAGCAAGCTTGCCCACTTCAACTTCGTCGGCGACTCATTGATTGGCGAAGCGGTCAATATTGAAGCCGGCGCGATCATCGCCAACTACCGTAACGAACTGGACGGAGCCGATATCAAGATCCGCCACGAAGATCAGGTGATCGAAACAGGCGTCAGCAAATTCGGAGCTCTAGTGGGTGACGGCTGCAAGATTGGCGCAAACGCTGTGATTGCTCCTGGCGCTTTGTTGCGGCCCGATACGCGTGTTCCTCGCTTGGGATTGATTGATCAGTTTGCTTATGAGTGAAACCAATTTTGGCGAGAGTACGTCTTCGGCCAATGGCATCCATCTTCATAGGCGCGTCCGTTATGCCCGCTTTCATAACATCGATTTTTCCTGGCCCAGATCCCAAACACCTCTTGCACAAAGGATGACCGCTTTGGGCCGAAATCGGCCAATAGCAAAAATCCGACCTTCGCCACCCCACCGACTGACACCTTGTTCAATCAGAATGCTTGGGCAAAGTCTGCTTGTGCACGCGATTTCTTGGTTCACCTCCAGCCATTTCGTATGATGAGCAATCTAAGTTTGGGATGCTTGGCGTGAAACCGTCATCAAAAAAAGCTTCAACCACTCCGCCCGTACCAACCGGCGTCACCCAGAATTTAAGCGATGCTGTAAGTCAGCTTTCTTGGGACGACTTGCGAATCATCAAAACGCTAAGCGAATGCGGTAATAGAGCCACGACAGCGAAACGGTTGGGGATCAATGTATCCACCGTATCGCGTCGCGTGGCTCAAGTGGAAAAGACACTTGGGGTCGCCCTATTTGACCACCGTCGCTCTGGGTACATGCTCACGCCAGAAGGCATCGAGTTAAGGGCGCTCGCCGAACGCGTCGAGCTTGATATCGTCAGCGTTACACGTCGGGTTTCTCGGGCAGGTCAAGGGCCACAGGGAAAGCTTCGGATCACTACCAGCGACTCCCTGCTTTTGTATTTCCTCACGCCGATCATCGCCGACTTCAAGGCGCTTAATGAAGGAATTGCCATCGAGGTGCTGGTCGGCAACGAGACGTTAAGTCTCGCCCGCGATGAATCTGACGTAGCGGTAAGAGCGACCAAAAAACCTGCCGAAAGTCTCGTCGGGCGCAAGCTCGCTTCGATCGCATGGGCGCCTTATGGCAGCATAAAACACGCGACTACTACCCCCTTCGCAGAAGGCCAGCGATGGGTGTCGTATTCCGCAGGATTATGTGGACTGAAGGCCAAAAGCTACGTCGAAGACAGAATCGGCGCCGACTGTATTTCTTATCGTACGGACTCCGTCGCGGCCGCGAGCGTCGCCATTGCGGCAGGACTTGGTTACGGCTTTCTTCCGTGCATGCTGGGAGACATTACGCCTGGGTTAACACGCGTAGGGCCAGTTGTGCGCGAACTACAGGACGAGCTCTGGCTGCTTACGCATCAGGACATTCGAAAGTCATGGAGAGTCAAAGCATTCATGACTTTTTGTGCAGCAGCCGTAGCGCATCAAAAGCCTTTGATCGAAGGGCAATTGGATCTCCCGGTTGCGCAGGGCGAAACCGGGAGCGTCTCTTAGTCGGCGCGAGATCCGATGACAGCTTTGCAGACAATTTCAATCAGCTGTGAACGTTGAGCCAACCTGGATACACCGATGATATTGCTCGCGCACTGTGGCCGCTCAGTGCGATATGCGGCTTTGCGCACATCACCTACGACGGCGAATGCCGCGTCCATATCCAATACGTACAGCGTTTCTTCGACGACATCATCAAGGGTTGCTCCATAGAGCGCGAGCAGCTTGGCGATATTGTCGTAGGAGGCGCGCATTTGCTCTCCTATCGACGAGAAATCGCTGGGTTTACCCTCGCTATTCAGGGGCGCGGGAGCAACGAGATTACCCTCCTCATCGTGGTTGAACTGACCCGAGATATAGATCTCGTTTCCGACTTTTCTGGCCTGGGAATAGCCGTAGCCCTCCTCCCATGAGACTCCCCAGTAAGCGGTGTTTTTGCCGTGCGGTTGTGAGGCAGCCATTGCTTTCTCCTTGCAGATGACGAATCGAATGATGTCGATTCGAGTTGTCGGGAGGCAAAGGCTAGCATCGGGAACGCGACTGGGAATGTGCATTTTTGCGCCTCCAGTAGCGCAAAATTGCGCCCCCACCCCGTCGCGCCTTCCGTTAGATTTTTCCCATCGACTGACCGCTGGATTGAGCTGATCAACCGGCTAATGGGAAAAAGGAATCAGGATGAACAAGGAAACATGCGCGTCCTCACAAAAGGATCCGGCTAAACAAACCGGACAATTGAAACCCTGGCAGATCCAGCGCGCCAAGCAGCTGATGCTCGATAACCTGGACGCACATATCTCCGTGGCAGCTATCGCACAGGCGTGTGCGCTGTCGCGCAGCCATTTCACTCGTCAGTTCAAAAAAAGCACTCTCGTCTCACCCAAAGAATGGATGCGAGAGCAAAGGATTCTACGGGGCAAGCAGCTGCTTCAGACGTCAAGATTGTTGGTTGCAGAGATCGCACTAGAATGTGGTTTCTTTGATCAGTCTCACTTCAGTCGAACATTTGTGCAAACCGAAGGTGTGACTCCCAGGGCTTGGAAACAGAACAGTCAATCGCCTGCGCTGTGATTTGATGAGCTGCATAACGGGGCTAATTCGTACTTGCAGATTTAACCCCAGAATGCTGCGAATGGAGATAACAGAATCAGTCCGCCGACGACAACTGCCCAACCCCATGCTAAACCACTCTCTACCTTGAAACGGCCGTCATTCATTAAGTCCAACACGAACACGCCAATCCGATGACCTATCAAATCGATAATCAAGTCCATGGTCCTTTCTCATAACAATCTTTGCATGAGAAGTCAGAACCCGCTTTTAACTCATAGCTGCTGGTCAGGTCAGCAATTGCAACTCTGCGCAGACATTGCACAGGATGTGCGTTGGATTATATCCAGACGTCGTTCAAAGCCGTTCTTTCGCCATCTTCATGCCCCGTGTTCAAGATGCCTCGCGGCTCGATCATCATCAGCTTGGCTTCACCTTGGGCAGCCGTGCGATGTTCCACGCCGCGGGGTACCACATAGAGTTCACCTGGATTCACATAGACGCAGCCTTCCAGCAGATCAATGCGCAAGGTGCCTTCCAAAACAAGAAATGCTTCATCGGTCTCAGGATGCGAGTGCCAGATGAATTCGCCTTCGATTCGCACAACCTTGAACTGGTAGTCATTCATCTCTGCCACAACCCTGGGACTCCATTGTTGTTCGATCAGCGAAGCCTTATGTGCCAGGTTTACAGGAACTGATGAATATTGATGACGGAGCTCTGCCATGACGAATCCTCTGTGGTTGAAGTCGCCAGCCTATAGAGCAAGGAATAGGGTCTCTTGTACGATCCTGCAACTCAGCGTGCGGCGCGCAATCGTTCCAGCCAGCGCATGGGCGAGATGCCGTAACAGCGGGTGAAATGTCGCGTCATATGACTTTGATCGTGAAACCCCGCGACGAGCGCTGCATCGACCAGGGTGAAACCTTCAACCACCAATGAGCGGAACCGGTCCAGGCGGCGCAGGGTGACAAATCGGTAAGGACTCGTACCGTAAAGCGTTCTGAAGTCGCGTGACAGGCTCCAGCGTTCGCGCCCGCTGGCACACTCGAGCATCTCCAGCGTGATGCATGAATCCAAGTGTTCCAGGATGAACGCTCTGGCACGCTCGGCTGCGCGGTAATCCAGGCGCTTGCGCCCGCGCGGCTTGCCCGCGACGGCACGCAACGCCATTGCCAAGTCATACAGCGCGTCCTGTTGCTCCAATGCTTCCAGCGGATGATCCACCGCTTGCACAAATGTTTCACTGGCATGGAACAGCCGTGGGTCGTTTGAAAGCCCCCCCGTGATAAAAGGCAAGGGCTCGCCACCCAGGATGTTTTGAATCATTGCCGGATCAATGTAAGCCATCCGATAACGAAAGCCTGCATCAGTCCCGGCCATGCCATCGTGAAGTTCGTCTGGATGAAGCACGAGCGTATTGCCGGGGATACCGTGGCGCAACGAGCCTACATAGTGAAAGCTCTGGACGCCCGCCAACGTGCGGCCGATGGAGTAGGTGTCATGTCGATGAGGATCGTAGCCGTGGCTGCCGAACCACGCTTCAATACGCTCGATTCCTCCTGGTTGAACACTGCGGATGACCCAGTCAGTGCTGTCTGGTTGGCCTTTTTTCCTATCCATGAATGCGTACGTTCCCGAGTCTGTTCGGTCGTGGTGATCCGTCTGCCGAGAATATACAAGTGCAAGTATTGGCTGTTGCTTTTGCCTGAAAGCAGTCCATGGTTCCAGTCCTGTCACTGAACCGTCACGCCTGTTCCCTAGGCTCTACCAGTCTCTGCCATCGCCCCAAGAGCCCGCATTCCAAAATGCCGCCCATCACCGCCACCTCCCCACCCCGCCAAAAGATCATCCTGCGCTCCGACAACCTCACCTCTTCCGACTTCGGCGCCCTGTTCTCCAGGCTCTTCGGCAACCGCTACGCCGATACTCCGCCGCCACCTTCCAACATCATCATCGGCGGGGTCTACGGGCGGCACGACGGGGTGAGTTTTCGGCGTATGCATTACCACGGCGATTTCAGCGTCGCCCTCCCCGACCCGCAGAACGAAATCACTTTCGTCATCCCCACCGCCGGCAAGATCGTTTTCAACCACGCCACCGAGTCCATCGGCATGGAGCATGTCGGTCTGGCAATCGACAAGGCGGATATCCGTTCGATGCGCTTTGTTGATGATCACGCGCACCACGGGATTTCGATCAATCGTCAGCAGCTCACCGAGCGGTTGTCGGCGCTGCTGGAGAAACCGGTCGTGCAGAAGATCGTGTTTGAGCCAAGCGTGGATCTGAATACCCCGGCATTTCAGGGCCTCAAGGCGTTGATCGATCTGGCCACGGGCACTGAGTTCGATGCCTTGATCAACAGCGGCACGCTGATGCCGTCACGGTTGCGCGAGATGTTGATCGATGCGGTGCTGGAGGCGTGGCCGCACAATTTCACCGAGGCTTTACGGGGGCCGGCGCCGTGTGTGGCGCCGCGACATGTGAAGGTGGCGATGGAGTTTATTCAGGCGCATCCGCAGCAGTTGGTCAGTGGCGTGGATCTGGCGCGGTTGAGCCATGTCAGCCAGCGCGCGTTGCAGGAAGGCTTTCGGCGTTTTGTCGGGATGTCGATCGTGGCGTATCAGCGGCAGGTGCGTTTGCAGCGCGCCTATGAGGCGTTGGCGCGAGGGCATGCAAGCTCTGTGACGGAGGTGGCGTTGAGCTTTGGCTTCAGTAATGTCGGGCGCTTTTGTCAGTATTTTCAAAGCGCTTACGGCGTAAGCCCAGCGGAATTGAAGGCCAGGCGTTGACCATTCGGTCCGGCGAAACCTGCATTTGATTGAACAGCAGGAATCTCACGGCGACTAACCCAGACAGGTCGTTTGACGGCACCGCCGATTCAAGCGGCGTTTACCTGGCTGCGACCCGACGGTGCGTTTCTGCGCGCGTCGGTGCAGGCTTCGCAAGGGGGTTTCCATGACCGAGGATTTCATCGGCTTTTTCACGGCTCACACGATTTTAGGAATTTCACTGGCGAACTGGGTGCTGGCGTTCCTCGCCGCGACACTCAGTTATCTGCTGACCACCACGGCGATCCGTTTCGTCTTCCGCAAGGTCCAGGCGCGGGCCAGCGCCGGCAACGGACATCTGACTTACATGGCCAGCGAAGTGCTGGCGGCAACCAGCACCACGTTGCTGCTGTTGGCATCGATTCTGGTCGGCATCGGTTTGCTGGATTTGCCGGAGCGCTGGCTCGGGCGGGTCAGCAGTTTATGGTTCGTGGTGGCGGCGTTGCAGGTCGGCCTGTGGACCAACCGCGCGCTGGCGCTGGGGTTGCATCGGTATTTCTCGCGGCATAACGCGACCGGCACTTTTCAGGCGAGCGCCCTGGCGACCCTGAGCCTGTGGGGCGTCAAGGTGTTGCTGTGGGCGGTTATTCTGCTGGCGATGCTGTCGAACCTGGGCGTCAACATCACTGCATTCGTCGCCAGCCTGGGTGTCGGCGGTATCGCGGTGGCGCTGGCGGTGCAGAACATTCTCGGCGACGTGTTCGCCTCGCTGTCGATTGCCGTCGACAAGCCGTTTGAGGTGGGCGATTTCATCGTCGTCGGCACGCTGGCCGGTACGGTCGAGCACGTCGGCCTGAAGACCACGCGCATCCGCAGTCTCGGCGGTGAACAGATTGTCATGGCCAACGCCGACATGATCGGCAGCACCATTCAGAACTACAAACGCTTGCAGGAGCGTCGAGTGGTGTTCGAGTTTCGTCTGACATACGAGTGCACCAGCGAACAGATCCGCCAGATCACCCAACGCGTTGAAAGCATCATCAAGAACGAAAAACAGGCACGCTTCGACCGCTGCCATTTCCGCAGTTTTGGTGAGAGCGCGCTGGAATTCGAGACGGTGTACATCGTTCTGGACGCCAGCTACAACGTCTACATGGACGTGCAGCAACGCATCAACCTGGCAATCATGGAAGCGGTGGCCGAGCTGGACGCGACGTTCGCCTTCCCGGCGCGCACCGTGCATGTCGCCTCCCTGCCCGAACCCAGCGCGCAGCCAGCACGCACACAGCAACCTTCGCGTGCGCAGCATGCTTGAGCGCAAGAGCCCGGCAATTTGCCGGGCTCGCTGTGTTCAAAACGCGTAACTGGCCTTGAGTCCGCCATTGAAACCATGGCTGTCACCGCCACCGTTGGCCCCGACCTCAGCGCCTACACTCAGTGCGCCGAGGTTGGCCATCAGATTAACGCCGCCGCTGAACTGGTCGCGGTTGTCGAACGCCGCGCGCTGCTCGATATCCAGCCCCAGCAGCTGGCCTTCGCTGTCGACTTGCTGATTGCCGAGCGCACGTTCATAGCCCACGCGAACACCCGGGACCAACTGCCACGCACCCATCGTCACCGGGGCAAATGACACGTCGAGATTGGCCACCGCGCTGCGGCGGGTCTGCTCAATGCCATCGACGTCGAGCGCCAGCTCACTGCCCTTCTCTTTGAAACCTTGCAAGTCGAGATGACTGACGCGAAAGCCCAGGCTCGGTTCGACAATCACGCTGCTGAGCGGCAGGCGATAACCCAACGCCACGGTCGCGCCAGTGAGATTGCCGTGAGTGTCGCCCTTGGCAGTGCCGAGGCCACCGCCAAGCTCGCGTTTGCTGTCGTAGTCGACATAACCGGCGCTGGCGTTGGCGTCGACAAACAAGCCGCGCTCAAGGCTGATGAAGCCGTAACGCGCACCGAGGTTGAGGAAGGTGAAGTCCGTATCGGCCTCGCCACCCGCTCCGCCCACGCTGCCCTTGCTGTAGCCAAAGCTGCCGCGCGCGCTGAGTTGTTCGCTGAAGCGCTGGGTGATGCCGAGCATCAGGCCCTGGCTGTGTTCGTTGCTGCTCTCGGCATGGGCCGAGCCGTCGGTGCCGAGGTAGCTGGCGAGCGCGGTGCTCCAGAGGCGGTATTGGCCGACCTTCAAATCGCTGCCGCTGGCGAACGGTGCGGCGGCTTGTTCGATCATCGTGTTCTGCCGCAGCAGGTAGCTGGCCGCATCGGCGTGAACCTGACCGCCGACTTGAGATTCGACACCGCCCAGAGTGCCGGCGTCGATCGCCGATTGCAGGTAGTAGTTGTAGGCGCTGTAGGTGCCGGACAGCTCGGAGTTCTGCAACTGCCGCAGCAATTCGGCACCAGCGGCGGCGTTGCCGACCAGCCCGGCCTGCCCCGGCAAGTTGTTGTACTCGACCAGTTTGCCGCGCAGTACGTAAATGGTTTCCTGGGACAGACCGAGGCCCTGCTTGAGGTAGTTGTCCATGCTGCCGTACTCAGCGGCGACCTGGTCGAGACCGGCCTGCAAGTAACTGGCCTGCACGCCGAGCAGCGGCTCGTAGACAGCGGCCATGCTCGGCGGCAGCGCTTTCAAGGTCGCGGCGACACGGGCGGCGGTGTAGTCGTTGGTCGCCAGATAATTGGCCATGATCGTCGCCTCATCGACGCCAGCGATGCTCTGCAACACGGCGGCGGTCCAGCCGGTGCGGTCCTTGCCGGCGGTACAGTGGAACAGCTGCGCGGCGTCGACACTGGCCAACTCATTGAACAACTGGCCGAACTGCCCGCGCATGCCGGCATCGCTGACGAAAGCGCGGTTGGTGTCCTCCATCATCGCCACCGCTTCGGCGGCGCTGTGGAACGAGATATTGGTGATGTCCGCACCCGAGGTGGTGCTGCCGATGATGTCGATATTGCGGTAGGCCGCGCCCGTGATCATCGTGTCGGGCGTAGCGGCAATTTCGCTGGGCGTGCGCAAGTCGTAAATGGCTTTGATGCCGAGGCCATTGAGTGTCGCCAGATCCGCCGCCGACGGCGTCAGTGCGTTGGAGCGGTAGAACACGCCGCTGCGCATAACGCCGTCGTGGGCGGTGGAGTACGCGGTGGTGATGCCGGCGATGTCGCGAAAGTTGTCGATGCCGGACAAGCGCGGCGTGTCGAGGGTGACAGGCTCGGCCGCATGGGCAGCGGCGATGGACAGGCTCAGAACGGACAGCGAACACAGAAGACGTTGGAACACAGTGCAGCCTCATGAAATCAGCGTTGGGCTGGTCACTATGGGCAGGCGAGTGGGAAGGAATATGACAGTTTCGGCTGGCGACAAAATGCCTGCGCGAATGGGCCGTGGGGTGCGTGATCGGTCCATCAATCCTGCTTGAATGTGTTGAAGATCCCTGTGGCAGCGAGCCTGCTCATGAAAGCGGCGTGTCAGCCGATTATATTCAAACTGAAAAAAAGCTTTCGCGAGCAGGCTCGCTCCCACAGGGTTTGGGAAGTATCCGTTTTTTCAATTTGTCGCGCGCAATGCCAACCCCTTATAAGACTGCCATCACTTTCAAGAACAAGAGGCTGTACCCATGAGCAACGCCTGGAACGAAGGTTATTTCACCGACGAAGGCTACACCTACAGCTATAGCCGGGAGATCAATCCGGTGTTCCTGCGTTACTGCCTGTTGTTGCGCGGGTTCGCCACGCTGGAAAGCAACGACGGCGTGCACTGCGAACTGGGCTTCGGTCAGGGCGTGTCGATCAACATCCACGCCACCGCCAACCCGGGCTCGTTTGTCGGTACGGACTTTCATCCGGGTATGGCCGCCCATGCCATCGACCTCGCGACTGCCGCCAACAATGGCGCGCGTCTGTATGACGACAGCTTCGAACAACTGCTCGCACGCAACGATCTGCCGCAGTTCGACAGCATCAGCCTGCATGGCATCTGGACCTGGGTCAGCCGTGACAACCAGAAACTGATCGTCGAATTCGCCCGCCGTCACCTTAAACCGGGCGGCATGCTCTACGTCAGCTACAACTGCTTCCCCGGCTGGTCGCCGTCGGCGCCGCTGCGCAATCTGTTCAGCCTGCATGACCGTTTCGCCAATGCCTCGGCGCGCTCCGATGAGCGTATTGACGCCGCACTGGAGTTTTCCGAAGCGCTGCTCGCGGCCAATCCGAAGTATGCCGCTGCGGCGCCGAGCCTGGGCGCGCGGCTACAGAGCATCAAGGGCCAGGATCGTCACTACGTCGCCCACGAATATTTCAACCGCGACTGGAACTGCATGTACTTCGCCGACATGGTCGACGCGCTGGCCCCGGCCAAACTCGACTACGCCACCACGGCAGTGCCGCTGGACTCAATCGACCCGCTCAACCTGAGCGCCGAAGGCATGGACTTTCTCGAAACCATCGAACACCCGATCATGCGCGAGCAAGCGCGGGACTACTTCGTCAACCAGCACTTCCGCCGCGATCTGTACGTGCGTGGCGCGACGCGCCTGTCCGCTGCCGAACGCCGGGCGAGAATGCTGCACAGCCGCTTCGCGTTGCTGCAACCCTGGGAAACCGTGGCGGGCTCGGTCACCGGTCCTGCCGGCGAAGCGACCCTGCAAGCGGAAATCTACGGCCCGGTGCTCGATGCCTTGGCGGCGCAGAACTATGCGGCCAAATCGATGCGCCAATTGCTCTCCGAGACTGCAATGGCTTACGACGACGTCGAACAAGCCCTGGCCGTGCTGATCGGTATGGGCGCGGTCGCTCCGTGCCAGAGCGAGGCCGCCGAGTCGCAGGTCAGCGGTCGCTGCGCCGCGCTCAATCTGCAACTGTGCAAACGCTCGCTGTACGGCGCCAACATTCAGACCCTGGCCAGCCCGGTCACCGGTGGTGGCGTGACGGTCAGCCGCTTCCAGCAGTTGTTCCTGATCTCGATCAAACAGGGCAAACAGCAGCCGGCCGAATGGGCGCAACTGGCGTGGGGGGTGATCAGCGAACAAGGTGAAGTGCTGGTCGACAATGGCCAGCCGCTGCTCACCGCCGAAGCCAATATCGCCGCACTGACCGCACAGGCGCAGGTGTTTGCCGAGCAAACGCTGCCTGTGCTTAGGGCGCTTAAAATCGCTTGATTGCAAACGAACCAAGGTGGGAGCGAGCCTGCTCGCGAAAGCGCTGGATCAGCCGCCAAATCGGTGACTGACGTACCGCATTCGCGAGCAGGGTCGCTCCCACATTGGTCGAGGAACGTGGCTAAGCCAACCGTCCTGTTTGCGGAACTTTCCGCCCTCTGCCGCCCGTCCTGTCACTTGGCAAAAAACGAAATTTCTGCTGCGCGCCCTCCTCACAAACTATGCATGCGCCAACGCCCACAAGGGCAAGGCGCGATAGCCTGGTCTGAGGAAAATTTGAATGTTCATACATAACAAGCGACTTCAGTACACCGTTCGCGTGGCCGAGCCCAACCCGGGTCTGGCCAATCTGCTGTTGGAACAATTCGGGGGCGCCAATGGCGAACTGGCCGCGGCAGCGCGCTATTTCACCCAAGCCTTGGCTGAAGAAGATCCGGGGCGCAAAGACCTTCTGCTGGACATTGCCACGGAGGAATTGAGTCACCTGGAGGTGGTCGGCTCGATCATTGTCATGCTCAACAAAGGCGCCAAGGGCCAACTGGCAGAGGGCGTTCAGGAGGAAGGCGAGCTGTACCGCGCGCTGAATGGCGCCGGCAATGACTCGCACATCACCAGCCTGCTCTATGGCGCCGGCGCGCCTCTGGTCAATTCCGCTGGCGTACCGTGGACGGCGGCCTACGTTGACTCGATCACCGAGCCGACCGCCGACTTCCGCTCCAACATCGCAGCCGAAGCGCGGGCGAAAATTCTCTATGAACGCTTGATCAACATCACCGATGATCCGGGTGTCAAAGAGGCGCTGGGCTTTTTGATGACGCGGGAAATCGCCCATCAACAGTCCTTCGAAAAAGCCCTGCATTCGATCCAGCCGAACTTCCCGCAGGGCAAACTGCCGGGCATGCCGGAGTTCACCAACAAGTACTTCAACATGTCTGGCGAGCCCAACGTTCGTGGTCCATGGAACGAGGGCGGTGCGTGGGAGTACGTGGAAACTCCAGAGCCGGCAGTTGACGGCGGTGACGGTCTGGCGACGGTCAGCCTCCCTGCTGACGACGCAGAGGTCCTGGAAGCCATGAAGATCCGCACGGCGTCTGACCCACTCAGCGAGCCGGTGACCGGTGCTGATCTGGGCTCCGGTTACGTGCAAGGCAAAGATGTCTGAACCCCGTCCGGCGGCCCCGGATCGGGGTCGCCACTTGCTCAAGGTGATCAACATGAAAAACAGCAAAGTCTCGGCACTGACCTCTGAACATTTTCAACGTTTGATGGAGCACGCATACGCCGGTTTTGAGCTGGACTGCAAACAGGCCTGTCGGGGATTGAAAGTCAGCATGGCGGTGAATGTATTTGGCCTGGGCACACTGCTGCCGAATAATTTCGCTGAAGAGACTGCCGTTCCGCCAGCGGACGCACATCCAGCCGTCGACGACGCCTTGCCCACGATGCCGGTGGTCGCCAAGCGCGTATTGGCGCAGCGCAACCGTTCCATCGACGGGGCGGAAAGTTTTCATCGGTAACAGGAGCACGACATGAGAACTTATAAAAACCTGAGTTTCCCCTCAAGCCTGGGTGTCGCCCCGGGACTCCAGTTTATGCTGGGCTGTGCGATATTCGCCGGCGGAACGCTGATCCTGATGAGCGAACTGGCGGGAACCTTCTTTGCGATGTGAGCTTTGGTTCGCTATCGGCCATTCAAAACAGCACCGGCGCCGCTTCCCTCATGAAGATCTCAACGGTCTTCGGCCCTATCCCCTCGAACTCGGACAGGCGCTTCTCCAGCGCCTTATGATCCGCGCTCGCCGCCACGATGTTACTCACCTTACCGGCGTACTCGCTGTTGAGCTTGTTGGCCAACGCGAGCAGTCGCGACGCCGTGCTTTCATCGTAGCGAACGTAACGCGCCTGCCCCAGCATCGACACCAGTTGACGGTGCGTACACTGCGCGAGCTTTTGCGGGGTGTCGTTGTGATGCTGCTCTACTATGACTTGATACGCCTTGGCGGCGATGGCGCCCTGAATCCTTTTGCCCATCAGAAAACTCGCCAGCAGCCATTTGAACAGGCCGGTTTCGTTGGCATTGTGCGTGTCGATGTTCAAGTCACCGGCGGTGATGATTTCGCTCACAAGTCTCACCTCAAGGCGCGCTTCAATTACAGATGTTGACCCGGCACGGCTTGGAACGATTCAATCGCAACCGCCTGGCCAAGGCAGTAAATTGAATTCCAGGTGGAAAAGGATGGTCATCTTTCAAGAGATGAGAGATGACAAGCATAAGGACCCTCAAATGCTCGGTCGTAAGATGCCCAAAACCCGGGGGCATGACGCCGCACAAACCGCTCCCATCAAAGCTGCCAGCGAGATCGCCGCTTTCCGCCTGACAGTCATCTTCATGCTGACGGTCATTCTGGCGTTTCTCGGCGTGGAGGGATGGCGAACCTGGCGTGACTATCATGCAGCCTTCTCGTCGGCGCGTGATTCGGTCACCAACCTCGCGCGGGCAACCGCGCAACATGCCGAGGACGCCATCCGCCAGGTCGATGTGCTGACCGCCGCCCTGGGCGAGCGCGTCGAAGGTGATGGCTTGCAAAACATCGACGTACCGCGCATCCACAACTTGCTGGTGCAGCAGGCCAAATTGATGCCGCAGTTGCATGGACTGTTTATCTACGGCCCGGACGGCAAATGGATTGTCACCGACAAGGAAATGATCCCGGACCCGGCGAACAATGCCGATCGCGACTACTTCCAATATCACCGCGCCAACACCGATCGAAACGTGCGTATCGGTGATGTCGTCAAAAGCAAATCCACAGACGACCTGATCATCCCGATTTCCCGCCGCTTGAATAACCCGGACGGCTCCTTCGCCGGCGTGCTGCTTGGCACCATCAAGGTCAGCTACTTCGTCGACTATTACGGCGATTTCAAGATCGACGACAAGGGTGCGCTGGTGCTGGCATTGCGCAACGGCACCATTCTCGTGCGGCGTCCCTTCATCGCTTCGGTAATCGGTCAGAGCCTCGCCGACAGTGAGGTGTTCAAGAACTACCTGCCCTTTTCCAGTCAAGGGATCGCCGAGGTCCGAGCGGTCGTCGACGGCACCCAGCGTCTGTACGGTTACCGAGCTTTGAGCACCTACCCGCTGGTGGTCGAAACCGGCCTTTCCCGCGAATCGATCATTGCGCCGTGGCGCTGGGACCTGATCAAAACCGGTTTCGTGTTGATGTCGGTGATTACCGCGTTCACGGTCTTCGGATTGATCGTCTTGAGGCAACTGCGTCAACGGATGGTGATGGAAAAGGATCTGCGCAAGGCACACCAGGCCATGAAAGACATGGCTTTGACCGACAGCCTGACCGGGCTGGCCAACCGTCGGCGACTGGACACTGCCTTGGTTGACGAAATTCGCCTGGCCAGACGCCAGGGTTCGTCGATCTCACTGATCATGATCGATGTCGATCACTTCAAGCTCTACAACGACAGCTACGGGCACGCGGCGGGGGACGATTGCCTGAGCGCCGTCGGCCAGGCCATTGCGCAAGCAGTAAAACGGCCGAGTGATCTCGCCGTGCGCTATGGCGGCGAGGAGTTCTCCGTGCTGCTGCCCAACACCGATATTCGCGGGGCGGCGCTTGTGGCGCAGGAAATTCTTGAGGCCATTCGATCCTTGCGGATGGAGCACAAAGCCCATCCGCTGGGTCACGTCACCGCCAGCGCAGGTATTGCGGTTGGCAAACCGGCCGAACAAGAAGTGAGCCCCGCCACTCTTATCGAGTCGGCTGACAAACTGCTTTATGCCGCAAAGCAGAAAGGCAGGGATCGCTACTGTATCGGCGAGGAAGTGCTCGGCGCCTAGCCACCGCTCTTCAACGGCAGCGCAGCATCACGGCTGCGCGAACCCGCTGGACGCCAAACACCGTCATGCGCAGAAATTCCTGGTGACTGACCGGCAAGTGTTGGCAGTCCAGGCCGCGCTTGAGTTTGCTGTGGTCGACATCAGGATCGTGCAAGTAGACGAAGTCCTCGTCACACCCGGTGATGATGACCCAATGCGGCGCTTTCAAGCGGGTGAATCGGTAGCTGCTGATCAGCACCAGCGGTTTGTATCCGGCCGCCAACGCCTCGCCGATCTGCAGATATTCACCCAGCACCTGCTCGACTTGCGTGGCCGCCAGGTCTTGGGCAAAGCCGTCCTCGACCAGTTTCATGATCGCCTTCTTCTCCGTGCTGCGTACGCCGTGAAGAAAAAGCGAGCCCGCGTGACTGACCTCAAGGCGCACATCGAAACCGCGCCGCCAGGCCGCCAATGCCAGACCCTGAGGACTACAGCCACCGTGCCCCGCCGTCATGAAAATGGTGGTTGCCTCGCGCCACAGCTGGATTTCCTCCGCTCGGGTCATGGCACGGGTCGGATCGATGGCAGACATCGCCATCAGCAGACACGCGGCGCCGCAGGTGAACTCGGTGGTCTGCTGGTAATACGGCACTTGGCGCGCCGGCGCTGGTGTTTCGCGCAGGATGCGTTTCTCGTAGCGCAACGCTTCGCAGTGGTCCTCGTAGTAGTCCTTGACACTGGCAAAGCGCTGATAGCCGTTGGCTTCGTAGAGGCGGATGGCAGCGCTGTTGTCAGCGCGCACCTCCAGACGCAGCCATGCGCAGTTGCGCGCCAATGCGCAGGCCTGGGCCTGTTCCAGCAGACGCTGGCCAAGCTCATGTCCGCGCCACGCTGGGCTGACCGCAATCGAATACAGGCGTCCAAGTGAGGTGCCACGGTGAAAAAGCACCAGCGCGTAACCGCAAAGTGTTGCGCCCGAGGTCACGACAATCAACGCGGCATTGGCTCGACTGAGCATCCAGCTGAAGTTGCGCTGATTCAACCGGTCGAGGGTAAAACACACCCGCTCCAATTCGACCAGATCGTCGATATCGTCAGTGGATGCAAAGCGAAAATCAAAAGACATGACCGCACCGTAAAGTTTGAGTAACGAACCGGGACAGACCGAAAGGCCCGTGATTTATTGAAGCGGCGTCTTCTTCAACAGGGATTCATTACTCATGTCAGCGGTGCAAGCCAACGTGAACGAAGTATTAGACAAAACCGAGCATTCGACAATCTCCCTCAGCGAGGAACCTCCCAGTATCAAGCCCTCGGGAAGTCGATTGCTCATACTGGTCGAACGCAAGGATGACTGGGCCGATTACCTGCCCAGCGAGAGCCTGATGCTCGCTCAGGATTACCTTGAACACAGCGATGATTTTCCTCATCGCACCCAGGTCATCAACCTCTGCCGCAATTACAAATACCTCGGTCAGGGCTATTACTGCTCATTGCTCGCCGAAGCGCGCGGACACAAGGTTTTTCCCTCGGTGCGCACCGTCAGCGAGCTGGCGCGCAAAGCGCTTTACGGGGTCGGGCTGAATGATCTGCAACGCACCCTGGAGCGGGCGCTGGCCAACCATCCATACGGCGAAACGGAAGCCTTCACGCTGTCGCTGTACTTCGGCAAGGCCTCGATCGAGCCGCTGCAAGAGATCGGCCGTCAACTGTTCGAGGCGTTCCCCTGCCCTATCCTGCTGGTGGAATTCCGCCGTGGTGAGAGCTGGCAGATCGCAGGCATCAAAGCCGGAGCGCTGCACAAGCTTCGCGACGAACAGCAGCATGTTTTCGCTGACGCACTGGACGCATTCAATCGCAGGACATGGCGTCAGCCCGCTTCCAAACGAGTGGCCCGCTACGACCTGGCCATCCTGCACGATCCTGACGAAGCCCTGCCGCCGTCTAACCCCGAGGCATTGCAGCGCTTCATCGCGGCAGGCGCACAGCTGGGTATCGATGTCGAACTGATCGAGAAAAAGGACTACGCACGTCTCGCCGAATTCGACGCGCTGTTCATCCGCGAAACCACGCGAGTGGATGATCACACCTATCGGTTCGCGAAAAAGGCTGAAAGCGAAGGCCTTGTGGTGATTGACGATCCGTCGTCGATCCTGCGCTGCACCAACAAGGTTTATCTGGCCGATTTGCTGAAGCGTCGCGGGCTGGGCATGCCGGCAACGGAAATACTCTACAAGGATCGTCCGCAGGAGCTCGAAAACGCAGGGCGTCGCCTCGGTTTTCCCTTGGTGCTGAAAATCCCCGATGGCTGTTTTTCACGGGGTGTCATCAAGGTCACCGATGCACAAGCGCTGGCCACTGCCGCACAGGAGTTATTCGAACACTCGGTGCTGCTGCTCGCGCAGGAGTACTGCTACACCGAATACGATTGGCGCGTCGGCGTGCTCAATGGCGAAGCGCTGTATGCCTGCCGATACTTCATGTCCAAGGGGCATTGGCAGATTTACAACCACAAGGCGCTGCCCGGCGAGATCAACGGGATGTGCGAGGCGGTGCCCGTCGAGCAAGCTCCGCCGGCAGTCGTGCAGCTCGCCGTACAGACGGCTCGACTGATCGGCGACGGCCTCTACGGCGTCGACCTCAAGCAGGCGGGCGATCGGGTCCTGGTCATCGAAGTGAACGACAACCCCAACCTCGATGCGGGTATCGAAGATGCGGTGCTGGGCGACGAACTTTATCGGCGCGTGCTGCAAGCGTTCACGCAAAGGCTCGAGCTCAAACACCGTGGCCAAGCGTGGTGAGCAATGATTGAAGGCTATTGCATTGATTGCGGCGCCCTGCACAGGACACCGGAGGACCAGGCGACTGTCTGGCTGTGTGTCGCCCCCGACGCAGCTGAGCAACTGGATTTGCACAGACGCCTGGGCATTGGCCCACAAGCGATAGAGTCGTCGCTGGACCCTGACGAAGTGGCCCGCATCGAGGTCAAGCCTGATCACCTGTTTATGATCTGGAAGCGCCCGGAAAGCTTCGACGGGCGCGCATTCAACGTTTCGTCCTTCGGAGTGGTGCTGAGCGAAAAACGCTTGGTGGTCATCTGCGCGAGCAACTCGCTGCTTTCGGGGCTGGAGCACGATGCGCAAATGACCGGGCCGCTGGACGTGCTGATGGCGTTACTCGCCGAAAGCGTTCACCACTATCTCGGGCATTTGCGCGTGGTCAAACAGATCGCCCGGGAGATCCAACAGCAATTCACCCGGGCGATGGACAATCAACAATTGGCGCAGATGTACAACCTGAGCGAAAGCCTCGTGTACTACGTCAATGCGATTCAAAGTAACGGTGCGGTGCTGACGCTGCTGCGCAACCACGGTCAGCGTCAGGGCTTCAGCGACGGTCAGCTGGCTGCGCTGAACGATCTGATCGTGGAAAACGAACAAAGCTTCCAGCAGGCCAGAATTCACGCCAAGGTGTTCGCCAACCTCATCGAATCCCACGGCAATCTTGCCAACAACAGCATGAACCGGGCCCTGCGCAAGCTGACGCTGATCAACGTCGTATTCCTTCCCTTGAACCTGATCGCCGGCATCGGTGGCATGTCGGAGTTCAGCATGATGACGTCCGGCGTTCCGTGGTGGATGTCCTTTCCCGTGCTGATCGCCTGCATGGGCCTCGTGGGCGCGGGGATGGTGCTGGTATTGCGGCGCATGGCCTGAATCCAGAGCACATTTTGCTGACGCCTGCGCCGCATCCGAAGGTCAATTGGTCCGGCTGACCACCCGGATATGTGTAATCCCTACCCGCTCGGCCTGCTCGAGAATCTGCTCTGGCGTCGAATCCGCCGTGGGCATGACCAGGCTGTTTTCCGCATCGCCCAGATGCAGTTCCAGCAGATGCATCGCCGCGTCGTGCTCGGCCAGTTGCGCTTCCTTGAGTTCGAGCAGATAAGTACGAGGCTCGCCGTTGAAACGGTATTCGATGTGATAGGTGTACATGATGTCGTCCGCGTCGGTGGGAAAAGGCAGTGTTTATCCTGACGCGACGGTCAGCTTTTAGTTCAACCTGACTGCCATTTTGCGTTTGCAAACAAACTTTTTGCGCAGCGAAGCGTCCTCTTCTTAACTCTCCATGACAGCTGATCACAGCTAAGGACTGGCAATGACCTTTTTCATCTTCCTCTTGGCCTGCGCGGCGGCGGCAACCACTGGCGTGATGTTCAAACCCGGCCCGTGGTATGAATCGCTGACCAAACCCTCTTTCACCCCGCCCAACTGGGCCTTTCCGGTAGCGTGGACGATCATCTACCTGCTGCTGGCCTGGGCCGGCTATCGCCTGAGCCTGATCCCCGGCAGCCAAACGGTGCTGGCCTTGTGGGCCGCACAGATCGCCCTGAACACGCTGTGGACGCCGGTGTTCTTCGGCGCGCATCAGGTGCTGGCGGCGCTGGTGATTCTGGCGGTGTTGTGGGTGGTGGTCGCGGTGATGGTGGTACTCGCGCTGCAACTGGACGTGGTCACCGGGCTGATTCTGTTCCCGTATCTGGCGTGGCTGTGCGTCGCGGCAGCGCTGAACTGCTCGATTCTGATGAAGAATCGCCTGTGAGCGACTTCCCATGGCCGCAAGGCGAGCGCGATCTGGCGCAGGTTCGCGCGTTCAACAAAAAGCTCGCCTGGCTGCCGCGTTTCAAGATCCGCAATCGCCTCACCCCACGGCTGATACAGGCGTTGCTGCGGGCGGGTCAGCTCGGCGGCGACGGCAAGCTGCGCCAGCATGGGCTGACCGCCGAACGGAAGATCATCGACACGGTGCCCGTGCGCATCATCCGTCCCAAGGGCAAAACCAGAGGCGTGGTGCTGGATTTCCATGGTGGCGGCTGGGTGATCGGCAATGCGCAGATGAACGACAACTTCAACATCGCCATCGTCAACACCTGCGACGTGGCGGTGGTGTCGGTTGATTATCGGCTGGCCGTTTCGACGCCAATCGAGGGCTTGCTGGAGGACTGTCTACGGGCCACTCGCGGCATCTTGAACGATGGCGAATTTGCCGGGCTGCCCGTAGTCGTCGTCGGTGAATCGGCCGGCGGACATCTGGCGGCGGCCACCCTGCTCGCGCTCAAGTCTTCGCCGCAACTGCTGCAACGGATCTGCGGCGCGCTGCTGTATTACGGCGTCTACGACCTGACCGGCACACCCAGCGTGCGCACCGCACCCGCCGATACTCTGGTGCTCGACGGCCCCGGCATGGTCGAAGCGTTGCGCCTGCTCACGCCGGACATCAGCGACGAACAACGACGCCAGCCACCGCTGTCGCCGCTGTACGGCGATTTCAGCGGACTGCCACCAGCGCTGCTGTTTGCCGGCGACCTCGATCCGCTGCTGGATGACACACGGCTCATCGCCGAGCGCTGGCAACACGCGGCGCCGGTGGAGATGTACGTGCTGCCGGAGTGTCCGCATGGCTTCATCCACTTCCCCACCGCCACTGCTGACCATGTGCTGGCTTACAGCAGGCAGTGGATTTCGGCACGAGTGGCAAGCTACTCAGCGAAATCCGCCGAAATCAGCCCGGCGCTTTCGTAGCTGCCGATCAACTCATCAAACAACGCAATATCCCCTCGGCTGCGCGCAATCAACTGCGCGCCGGCCACCGCCGCGTAAATCGCCCGCGCCCGCGCCTTGCAGCTGTCTTCGTCGGCAGCTCCTGCAGCGATCAACGCCTGGGTCAGCCACTCGATGTTGACCTCTGCGAATTTCTTCACCTGGTCCTTCACCGGGTCTGGCAGATCCTGGTATTCGGCAGCCATGAAGCTGACGAGGCACAGCCGATTACCGTTCTCCAGCGAAGTGCGGAATATCGACGGGTACAGCTTCAGGGATTGTTGCGGCTCGGGATTGGCCTCGCGAATGCTGTCCAGCGCCTTGGCCGCGTCTTGCCAGTAACGCTCGGCGACTGCCGCGCCGAGGTCGGCCTTGCTGGGAAAGTGGTAGTAGATGCTGGCGTTCTTGATACCCACCACTGCACCGATGCTACGGAAGTTGATGCCGTTGTAGCCGTGGGTCTGCGCCGCTGTTTTGGCGGCGTCCAGAATCGCTTCGCGTGCGTTCACGCTCATGTCTGTGTCCTCGCTGACTATCGGTCAATGGGGCGAAGTGTACCCGCGAAAGATTTACCTGCCAATTGGCAGGTAGGGGATTGACAAGAATAAATTCTGGTCGCAGTCTCTGACTACCAACTGACAGGCAGGGCAACTGAAATGACCGCTAACTCGACTCAAAACGACGCTCACTCCATTTCCGCATTGAAAATCTACGACTGGTACAACGGCCCCTACCCGGCCCGCGTGCGCATCGCCCTGGCGGAAAAATCGCTATTGGCCCGCACCGAATTCGTCTCGGTAAATCTGTGGAAAGGCGAACACAAGAACCCCGAGTTCTTGCGCTTGAACTACTCCGGAACGCTGCCAGTGCTGGAACTGGAAGACGGCACGCTGCTCGCCGAATGCACGGCCATCACGCAATACCTGGACGTTCTCGATGGCAACCCTGTCCTCACCGGCCGCACACCGATTGAGCAAGGACGAATCCACATGCTGACCAAACGTGCCGAGATCGAATTTCTCGATGCCGTCAGCGTGTATTTCCACCATGCAACCCCAGGACTTGGCCCGGAAGTGGAGCTGTACCAGAACGCTGAATGGGGCATGCGCATGCGGGACAAGGCTGTGCGCGGCATGCGCTATTTCGACGACTTGCTGCGTGATCAGCCGTTCGTGGCCGGCACCAGTTTTTCCATGGCGGACATCGCCGTGTTGGGCGGGATGATCTTCTCGGCGCTGGTTGAGCTGGAAGTCCCGGAAGACTGCACGGCACTGCGCGAATGGCACGCGCGCATGCAGCAACGTCCGAGTGTGCAGCAATGGCGCGCGATGGTTGAGCGCGGCGAACCGTAAAAAACCAGACCAGCAAAAAGGCGCCTTGATCGGCGCCTTTTTCGTTGTCAGCTCACCTTGATCACAACCTTGCCAAACGCCCCCTTCGCCAGATGCTCATAGGCCTCGCGCGCCTGTTCGAACGGATACACATGGTCGATCACCGGCCGAATGTCGTGCTCGGCGAGAAACACGTTCATCCGGTCGAACGATGAACGCGGTGCCACCGCGATGCCGCGAATGGTGGTCTGGCGGAAGATCAGCGGCATTAGGTTCAGCTCGACAGTCTGCCCTGTCAGAAAGCCGATCTGCGCTATCCGCCCCGAGGCCTTGGTCGCTGCTACCGACTGATTGATGCCATTGCCTCCCGCCACATCGAGCAGCAGGTCCACACCCTTGCCCTCGGTGAGTTTGAGCACCTCGTCCGCCCAGTTCGGCGTGCTGCGGTAGTTGATACCGGCGACCGCACCCAGACGTTTTACCGCGTGCAGATTGTCATCGCTGCTTGAGGTTGCGATGACTTTGGCGCCCAGCGCGGTGGCGATCTGCACGGCGAAGATCGATACGCCGCCGGTGCCCTGTACCAACACGGTCTGCCCCGGTTGAATAGCGCCGAAATCCACCAGCGCATACCACGCAGTCAGTGCGGCGATCGGCAGCGTCGCCGCCTCTTCATCGCTCATGTTGGCCGGCGCGCCGACGGCGCTGTCCTCGTGAATGATCATGTACTCGGCGAGGCCACCGGGCAGCGGCGAACCGAAGCAGTAATCCGGCTCGTTCGGCCCCGGCTCGCCGTCAAGCCAGCGCGAGTACAGATGCGAATTGACCCGGTCGCCGACCTTGAAGCGTGTCACGCCGTCGCCGATCGCAACCACCGTGCCGACGGCATCGCTGACCGGAATCAACGGTTTTGGCACCATGTGCGGCTCATAGATGCCGTCAACGATCGCCTTGTCGCGAAAATTCAGCGACACCGCGCCGACCTTGACCAGCAGCTCGCCGGGCTTGGGTTGCGGCGTTTCCGTCTCCCCGAGTTGCAGATTGTCGAGCCCGAAATCTTTCAGTAACCATGCTTTCATGGTGAGTCTCCAAATGCGTTATTGGCCGCAAACCCTCAGCAGGTTTGCCTTGGGGCCATGATTGGCTTTTACACCAGCGCAATAAATGCTTGGAAACAGACAGGATTGTTCTATTCTCAGGCAACAAATCCAGATACTGAAGCTCAGCGGAAAAGTCATGGAATTACTGCATTCGATGCGCCTGTTCGCCCGGCTGGCGGAGCTGGGCAGTTTCACCAAAGCCGCCGAGTCGCTGGATATCGGCCGGCCGCAGGTCACTCGCTATATTCAGGAACTGGAAACATCGCTGGGCGTGCGCCTGTTCCAGCGCACTACGAGGAAAGTCGCACTCACCGCCGAGGGTGAACTTTTCTATCAGCGGGTCCAGGAAATCCTCGCCGAGATCACCGCCGCCACCACGATGTTCGATCGCACCGGAGCCACGCTGTCCGGCCGCCTGCGCATCGATATCCCCACTGCGTTCGCGCAACTGGAATTCATCAAGAGCCTGCGCGAATTCACCGCCACCTACCCCGGCATCGACATGGTGCTGGGCGTCACCGATCGTGCGGTTGATCTGGTCGGCGAAGGCATCGACTGTGCGCTGCGCATCGGCGAGCTGCCCGACTCAACCCTGATCGCCCGCCCTATCGCCTTGGCGACCATGGTCACCTGCGCCGCGCCCGAATACCTGCGCGAGCACGGCACGCCGGAAACGCTTGGAGATCTGGCGAACCATCAAGGCGTGATCTTTCTCTCGGGCCAGAACAACCGCACCTTGCCCTGGCAGTTTTCAGTTGAGGGCAAACAGAAAAGCTACGTCAGCCGCAAAGGCATTACCGTCACGGAGTCGAACGCCTACGTGCAGTGTGGCGTGTCGGGCTTCGGCATTATCCAGGCGCCGGGCATCGCGGTCGCTGAGCATCTGGCTAACGGAGCATTGGTAGAGATTCTGCAACCGCTGCGCCCGCTGCCTCGGCCGGTATCGCTGCTGTACCCGAGCCGCACTCATTTGCCGGCGCAGGTGCAGGTGTTTATCGAATGGCTGCAGGTGCGGTTTGTGCAGTTGTATGCGGGGTGGGTGGAAGGTTGAATCTGGCTTTATCGCGCAGTTTCTGCAGCGTGCACACCTAGGATTTAACACTGATCCCGCGAGCAGCAAAGACTTCACGCGCAGCCGTTATACCGTTCAAGGCACTGGGAAACCCTGCGTATACGGTCATTTGCAAGATCACATCGACCACCGCCTCCGGTGTGCACCCGACGTTCAGGGCACCGCCGATATGCACTTTCAGTTGTGGCTGGGCGTTGCCCAGTGCGGTCAATGCCGCAACGGTTGCCAGCTCACGAGTGCAGTGGTCGAGCCCGGGGCGGGCGAAGACATCGCCGTAGGCAAAACTCAGAATCCAGTCCGCAAGCTCTGGAGCAGTATCCTTCAATGAATCAACCACTGCCTGACCAGGTCCGCCAGTAATCTGCGTCAGAGCGGCTTCTCCGCGCGCTCGACGATCAGTCATCTCCACCGGCGCTGCGACACTGGTCACGCTTGCACCAATCAGTGTGGCGGACAGCAAACGATTGAACCCGGGAAGTTTACGGATCATGGTGATGCTCCTTTTGCTCGAGTTGGTGGTAGATCTGAATCTTGTTATCCAGAACCTCCAGGGACTGGCTCAACTGGCTGATCTGCGCTTGCACGTCCCGGCGATGCTGCTCGAGAAGTTCGCGGCGTTCTGCCAGGGTCGAGTCGCCTGATCGGCGCAATTCGGCATACCGCAGCATTTGCTGGATCGGCATTCCGGTCGCCTTCAGCCGGAGCAGAAACTCGGCCCACAGCACATCCTTCTCGGCGTATACCCGGTGGCCATTGCCACCGCGCCCAACCGGATCGAACAGCCCGATGCGCTCGTAATAGCGGATCGTGTGAGCGCTCAAATCAAGGCGCTTGGCCAACTTTGAAATTGTCAGTTCTGGATTCATGTCATCACCGTAAAGGTTTGAGTGCGCTCTAAGTCAATGGCTATTTTCCATCAAGCAGAATCAGGCAAATCGCCGACAGTATCCGCTTAACGCCGACACCGCCCTGCCCCCTAATCTGAACCCATGCAGAACACACCACTGCAACGGGTTAACCAGAGACTGATCTGAACGACCCGGACCTCAATCGAAATTTGACCGGAGTCACCGCCATGAAAACTGTAAGCCAACTGATCGCCGTCGCCACCTTCGCCCTCAGCGCCAGCGCATTCGCCGTACCGAGCAATCAGGAAGATCGTTTCTTCACCCAGGTCAGCGAACCACAGCAGACTGTTGCTGCCGATGGCTCGGAACGTACGCCCCAAGGCCAGGCTCTGGCTGAAAACGGCCGCAACCGCCTCGAGGAACACGGCCTGGTTGAAGACGGTTATGACAAGACCCCGCAAGGCCAGGCCATCGCTGCTGACGGCTCAGACCGCACCCCACTGGGTGAGGCCCTCGCCGCTGATGGATCGGACCGTACACCGGGTCGTCGCGCAGCTTAAGCGCGTGTTGCCGAGACAGGAAAAGTCCTGCGGGTTTGAGACCTGCAGGACTTTTCCGTCTTTTGAGGCAAGACCTGATCGAAAACTCTATTGATAGGAACAGGCAATACTTCGATCCGATTCGGCATCGTCCGCCAGCGTTATCCGCCCTAGCATGGCCTCTCCAATTGCTGCTGGAGTACAAATTCATGAAGACCCTTTTCATCACCGGTGTCAGCAGCGGCTTCGGCCAGGCGCTGGCCAAGGAAGCGCTCGCTCAAGGTCACAGGATTATCGGCACAGTGCGCAGTGAATCCGCTCTGGCAGCCTTCGAAGCGCTGTCGCCCGACCGCGCGCATGGGGTGCTGCTGGACGTTACCGAGTTCGATGCCATCGATAAGGTGGTTGCGGCAGTGGAGGATCGCCACGGCCCGGTGGACGTGCTGGTCAACAACGCCGGTTATGGCCATGAGGGGATTTTCGAAGAGTCATCGCTGGAGGAACTGCGCCGCCAGTTCGACGTCAACGTGTTCGGCGCGGTGGCGGTGACCAAGGCGTTCGTCGCGTATTTCCGCCAGCGCCGCGCGGGGCATATCCTCAATATCACTTCGATGGGCGGCCATATCACCATGCCCGGGATCGCGTACTACTGCGGCAGCAAGTTCGCTCTGGAGGGGATTTCTGACACCTTGAGCAAGGAGCTTGCGCCCTTCAATATTTTTGTCACCGCTGTGGCGCCGGGGTCATTTCGCACCGACTGGGCAGGCCGCTCGATGCAGCGCACGCCGCGTAGCATCAGCGACTACGATGCAAGCTTCGATCCGGTGCGCAAGGCTCGAGAGGAGAAAAGTGGCCATCAGTTGGGCGATCCGCAGAAAGCTGCACGGGTCATGCTGACGATTATCGACAGTCCAAACCCGCCGGCTCACCTGCTATTGGGCAGTGATGCGCTGGCGCTGGTGCGTGACAAATTGCAGCGCACGGCGGAGAGTATTGAGCAATGGGCAGCGCTTAGCCGCTCGACGGATGGCTGAAAGTCAAAAGCACCCTCACCCCAGCCCTCTCCCGGAGGGAGAGGGAGCCGATCGCGGGTGGATTCAACCCCGCGTTCGGCACGATATTACAGGTCGGCGTAGTACCAGAAAGCACCACGGTCAGTCCCCTCTCCCTCTGGGAGAGGGCTAGGGTGAGGGCTCTGTCTGACACCCCGCCAATCAGCCAGACAGGTTCAAACCCGCCTTTTCACAAGGAAACCCACAGCCCATGCCGAAACCGAAAGACCTCATCACAGCGCGCATGGTCCAGTTAATGAGCCAGCTCGCCCCGCTGGAGGGTTACAACCTGAGCCCGCTAGACGATGTGCGTTTCCTGCGTTCCAACCGACCGCTGACCCGCACGCCGGTGTTGTACGAACCGGGCGTGGTGATCCTTTGTCAGGGGCGTAAACGCGGCTATCTCGGCGATGAAATCTATGTCTACGACGCCCAGCATTATCTGGTGGTGTCGGTGCCGGTACCCTTCACCATGGAAACCGACGCCAGCGAAGCCGAGCCAATGCTCGCGGTGTACGTGCGCCTGGATTTCGCTTTGGCTGGCGAGCTGATTCAGCAGGTCGATGAACTGTGGGATTTCCCCAGATCCCAACCGATGGGCATGTACGCCTCGCCGCTCGACGAACCGCTACGCCGGTCAACCCTGCGTTTTCTTGAAGTGATGAGCGACGATGCCGACGCGCAAATCCTCGGCCCGGCGATGCTGCGCGAGCTCTACTACCGCATCCTCACCGGCGAACAAGGTGGCACCCTGCGCGCCGCCATCGCCCAACAACGCCAGTTCGGCAAAGTGACCCGCGCCATCCACAAGATCCACAGCTGTTATCACCAACATCTCGACGTAGAGACCCTGGCAGAGGAAGCGCAGATGAGCGTGCCGAATTTTCACCTGCACTTTCGCAAGGTTACCGATTCCTCGCCGATGCAGTATCTGAAGTCGACGCGGCTGCACCAGGCGCGATTGCTGATGCTGCGTAACGACCTGACTGCGGCAAAAACTGCATTTCTGGTCGGCTACGAAAGCGCCTCGCAATTCAGCCGCGACTTCAAACGCCTCTTCGGCCGCACACCGCTAGCGGAAGTTGCGTGGATGAAACAGGCCTATGCGCTGCCGGCACCGACGAGTGCTTCGCCGTTTGTGTCTTCGCATTGATTTTCAGTGCCACGCTCCGCGCACTTATCGCAGCAAATTCCCCATCCGCATAGTGCTTGCCCCCTCCTGCGTTTCCTCGCCCAATCACACAGGTCAGCCACCTGCATCAGGATGGGATCATGAACACCACGGCCATTCCCGAAGGTTTCATTCCATTCACCCGCAGCAGTCCGTTGCTGGATCTGCTCGGCCCGATCTACGCCAGGGGTCAGGGGCTGCACTTGGAATTGGGTTTACTGACCGACTCCCGCCATGCCAATGGTCGCGGCACTTTGCATGGTGGTGTATTGGCGACTTTGGCCGATGTCGGGATGGGCTACGCCATGGCCTTTTCCAGCGATCCGCCGCAGCCGTTGATTACGGCGAGCATGACCCTGGATTATCTCGGGGCGGTGCAAATCAACGAGTGGCTCGAAGTGCGTCTTGAACACTCCAAAAAGGGCCGCCAACTGGCGTTTGCTGGCGTCAGTCTGCACGTAGGTGAGCGAACGGTCGCGCGCGCCAGTGCCGTGTTCGCGGTGCCGCTGAGCTGAAGCGCGAAACCTCAGTCTGACGCTTCAGAATCATCCCGCGCTGGAACAGGAATTTGCCATGAGGGTTTCTTGCCGACCTGGCTATCGAACGTGCGTCGCGCTTGGCGGAAACCCTCGACGTTTTCCACCACCCAAGTCCAGATCGGCGACATCCGCACCAGCAAGCCCATGCCCAATGGCGTCAGCTCGTACTCGACGTGCGGCGGCACCTGGTCGAGCTCGCGCCGGGTCAGCAGGCCGTCGCGTTCCAGCGCACGCAGGGTTTTGGTCAACATGCGCTGAGTCACGCCGGTCATCTGCCGTTTGATCTCAGCGTGACGCATCGTGCCGTACACCCCCAAGGCATGCAGGATGCCCAAAGACCAGCGACTGCCGGCGTGCGCGAGCACTTCGCGGCGCACGCCATCATCGTCTCGTCTGAGCGTCTGGCAGATTGCTTCTGCCTCACTGAGCGCTTGCTGATCAGTCATTTCTTCACTTGGTATCACGCGTGTGCCTTCTTCTGAGTGCTGCCCGATCGTGCCAGCATTTGCCGATCTTACATGCAGATCTCAGGAGACATCATGACCGAATTGAGCCACCCTTCCCCGCAATCCATTCTTGTCCTGGGCGCAGGCGAACTCGGCCTGCCGGTTTTGCGCAACCTTGCGCGAGTGGCAAAGCGCTCGCCCGGCAGCACGATCAGCGTCCTGCTCAGGGCCTCGACGATCGACAGTCAGTTGCCGGCAAAGAAAGCCGAAATCGATGAACTGCGCAGTCTCGGCGTGCAGATGGTGGCGGCAGATCTGGTCAACGATTCGATCGACCAACTGGCCGAAGTCTTCGCACCTTTCGATACCGTCATCGGCTGCGCCGGCATGGTCGCTGGTCGTGAGACGCCGATGAAGCTGGCGACCGCTGCGCTCAAGTCGGGCATCAAACGCTACTTTCCCTGGCAGTTTGGCGTGGACTTCGAAGTGATCGGCCGGGGCAGTCCGCAGGATCTGTTCGATGCTCAGCTCGACGTGCGCGAACTGCTGCGCGCGCAGGACAAAACCGAATGGGTGATCATCTCGACCGGCATGTTTACCAGTTTCCTCTTCGAGCCGGTGTTTGAAGTCGTTGATTTCGACAACGACACCGTTAACGCCCTGGGCAGCCTGGACACCAGCGTGACGCTGACGACCCCGGACGACATCGGCAAACTGACTGCAGAAATCGTTTTCTTCGAACCGCCTTTTCGCAACGAGATCGTGTATCTGTCGGGCGACACGCTGACCTATGATCAGGTCGCGGGCCTTCTCGAACGCGTGCTCGGACGGCCCTTCAAGCGTAACGTCTGGACGGTGCCGCACCTGATGCAGGAACTGGAAAAAGACCCCACTCACCACATCAAAAAATACCGCGCGGTGTTTGCCCAAGGTCGAGGTGTGGCGTGGCCGAAAGCGGGCACGTTCAATGAGCAGCGGGCGATACAGGTCACGACGGCCGAGCAGTGGGCGCGGGAAAATCTTGCGAACGAGTGAAAGCAGATTTTGCGCAGCGGGGCGTTGTGGGCGCTTTATACTCCCGCAAGCACCAGCTCCGCTGCCCGCTCACCAATAACGACACACGGCGCCATCGTGTTGCCAACGGTAATGCGCGGCATGATCGAGGCATCTGCAACGCGCAGCCCATCGATCCCGTACACGCGCAATTGGTGGTCAACCACCGACAGCGCATCGCGGCCCATTTTTGCCGTACACGACAGGTGCCAGTAGGTCATCGCCGAGTTGCGGATGAACTGTTCCATAGCGCGACGCTCTCTGGGACCGGGCACGACTTCGCGCTTGATCAGCCCATTGAAGGCCTGGCTGTTGCCGAGTGCGCGGCACAGTTCGATCGACGCATATGCCGCTGCCATGTCCTCGGGTTCACTCAGCGAGTTCGGCTCAATGATCGGTGCATCCAGCGGCCCTGCACCCGATAGCCGCAGGCGTCCGCGACTGGCCGGTCTGGCCAACCCGGCGAACATCGTCCAACCATGTTCCGGCGGTTGAATGGCGACCTCAGGCGGAGACGGTACCGCAAATGCCAGCTGACACTGCAACAGATCCGGGGCTTCCAGGCGACTGTCGCTTTTCCAGTACAAGGTGGTTTCGCATCCGCTGCCAGCGACCGCCTGGGGTTGTCGGTACTCCCACGTACACCCGAAAGCCAGGTGATCCTGCAAATTCTCGCCGACACCGGGTAAATGAACGACCGGTGCGATGCCGTGTTTTCGCAGTTCATCCGCCGGGCCGATGCCCGACTGCATGAGCACTTTCGGTGATTGCACCGCGCCCATGGACAGGATGACTTCAGCTGCGGCATGAAAGCGCCGCCGCTCGCCGGCGATCAACACTTCGACACCGACGGCCCGGGTGCCGACCAGCAACACGCGGGTCACCAACGCCCCGGTCAGCACTGTCAGGTTCGGAAAGTGCAAGCGTGGCCGGATGTAGGCGTCGTAAACCGACTCGCGCTTGCCCTGTTTGATGCGCAAGTCGGTGACAGCGATCCCACCTGCGCCTTCCATCATCTCGCCATTGGGACTGTCGAATCGGGGGATGCCCAGATCGCCGGCCGCCTCCAGCGTTGCCCACGCAAGGGGTTGAGGCGTGGCCGGCTGTTCGACATGTACCGGCCCACCTGAACCACGCCGGGTGGCGTCCGGGCTGCCTTGCCAGTTTTCGATCCTGCGGTAGTAATCGAGCACCGATGCGTAGCCCCAGGCCGGGTCGCCAGACTCGGCAGCAAAATGCTCCCAATCGGCGCGATGGCCGCGCGACCAGACCATCACGTTGATGCTCGAACCTCCACCGAGCCCCTTGCCCATGCTCAGCGGGAGCCGTCGACCGTTGAGGCGTGGATCGGCTTGGCCCTCGAATGCCCAGTCGCGCGTGGAGCCGAGGTTCAGCGGCCATTGCGCCGGTTCGATCACCTCGGGGCCCGAATAGTCTTCGCCGGCCTCAATCAGCAGAACCCGTGCGCCTGACTCATCGGCAAGCCGCGCAGCGACCACGCAGCCCGACGTGCCGGCACCACAGACAATGAAGTCATAGTCGTGATCGCTCCGAGGGTTCATACGCCCGCTCCCCTTCGCTGCCGCGATCACTGTTCAGCAACGCTGTGCACGGCTTTGAGAATCACCGCCGCGACTTGCGCCGGCTGCGACTGCTGCGGGACATGGCTGGCGTGCACCTCTGCAAGGGTCGCACCGATACGCTTGGCGGCAGAACGCTGGACGTCGGGATGAATCATCCGGTCTTCGGTAGCGAGCAGGTACCAGGACGGCTTGGTTTTCCAGGACGAAACGGTGGTTTTATCTTCGAAAGCCGAGGCCTTGATCGGCCCTTGCGTGGCAGTCATGACGGCAGTTTGCGCGGCCGGCAGATCCTGAGCGAAGTCCTTGGCCATGCCTTCGGGGGTCAGATAGAGGAAGCCGTTACCGTCGGCCTTGATCTGACTGATGCCCGGCGGCGTCGGTGCGCCTTTACCCTGTTCGCCACTGGTTTGCCCGGCCTCTGGCGCGAAGGCGGCGACATACACCAGCGCGCTGACTTTCTGGTCGTTACCGGCTTCGGTGATCACCGTGCCGCCCCACGAGTGACCGACCAGCACCACCTTGCCCTGCTGGTTGTTCAGCGCGCGGCGCGTGGCGGCAACGTCGTCGGCCAGCGAGGTGAGCGGGTTTTGCACAACGGTAACGGCCAAGCCTTTGGCTTGCAGCAGTGGCACCACTTTGGCCCAGTCGGAACCGTCGGCGAAGGCGCCGTGTACGATCACCACCGAAGGCGTTGTATCCTGCGCGTGGCTGGCGCCGGCCATGAAGGTACTGGCCAGGGCAAAGGCGACGGTGGCGAATTTCGATTTGATTGTTTTCATTGGATGAGCTCCTGTTCGGGAGTTCAGATTCTGCTGACTGGCCTGCGTTGTGGGCATCGGTCAATTATCCGACCCCGGGGCATTTTTCATGGATAGTGGCTTGCAACTGGACATCTCACTGGACGGCGCATTGGCAACCATCGCCCAGGTCGGTGACCTCAGCATGGGGCAACCGCTCGGTCACTCCCGGCGCGTTGCCGCTTTGGCGCGGATGCTCGCGCAGGCATGCCACGGCGACGGTGAGCATCTGCAGGTTGCAGAGCAGATTGCCTTGCTGCGCTGGTCTGGGTGCACGGCCAATGCCGAAGGCTTTGCCGACCTGCTGGGCGACGACGTCGATGGTCGCCGCGCAATGCTCGATCTGACCCTGGGCAATGAGCAGATGAACGCGGTGCATCAGGCAACCCCGCTGGCCGTGGTGCACTGTGAAGTGTCCGGTGCAATCGCCAAAACCCTCCAGCTCGGAACCGCCGTCGAAGCGGGCCTGTGTCGGGTGTTCGAAACCTACGACGGCACTGGCCGACCGCTGGGCGTAAGCCATGAACACATCCCTGAAGTCGCCTATCAGGTGGTCATGGCCGGTGATCTGGACATTCTCACCCGCGCCCATGGCCTGGACGCGGCGCTGCGCTGGATCAGCGAGCAGTCGGATCGGCGCTATCCCGCATCGCTGGTGTCGTTGCTGGTGGCCAATGCCAAGACCTGGCTGGCGGATCTGGAAACGCTTTGCACAAAAGTTGAACCCGTGCCTGAGCAGCGTCGTGTCTCGCTGACTTTGGTCGGAGACGTCATTGACTTGAAGCTGCCATGGCTGGCCGGGCATTCGCGTCAGGTCGCGCATGTTGCCATGGAAGCGGCACGCCTGTGGGGGCTGAGTGAGCCGACGCTGACAGACATTGGCAAGTCCGCGCTGATTTACGGCCTCGGCCGCGCAGCCGTTTCCAATCACCTATGGAATAGCCCAGGGCCGCTGCCCTACGGTGCGGCAGAGCGAGTGCGCCTGGTGCCTTACTGGACGCAACAGGCGCTCAGGCCGGTAATGGAACTGGCCGCGCCCGCCGAGATAGCCACCCACGCTTATGAACGACTCGACGGCAGCGGCTATTTTCGCGGGGTGGCGGGTGATGCACTGAATGCCGGACATCGGCTGTTCGCCACCTCGGTCGCCTGGGTGGCGTTGAGGCAAGCCCGGCCCTGGCGATCAGCCCACGACGAAACCGCAGCAGCCACGCTACTCAAACAGGATGCCGGCCGTGATCTGTTCGATAACGATGTCTGCGAAGCGGTCATTGCTGCCGCCAGTGGCGAGCGCCGCGTGCGGCAACCCAAGCCTTCGCTGCTGACAGCCCGTGAGTGCCGCATTCTCCTGGAAATCAGCCGTGGCGCCAGCAACAAACAAGTCGCGCAACTGTTGGCTATCAGTCCGAGCACGGTGCGCACGCACATGGAAAGCATCTTTCGCAAACTGCAATGTTCGACCCGGGCAGCCGCCACTCTGAAGGGGCTGACACTGGGCTTGATCGCCTGAGTCCACCCGGTCAAGCCTGATCAGCCTGCCTGGCGCGAGCCAGTTCGATGAATGCCCTGGCGGCCGCAGAGGGATTGCGGCGGTTCGGGTAGTACAGGCACAACCTGTCTCGGGGCGGGGTCCAGTCCTCGAGTACCTGCACGAACTCGCCGGTGCGCATTTCGTCACGAACGTCCTGCTCCATGAAAAAGCCCAGCCCCATGCCCGCCTGCACCGCGACCTTGACCACGCTCGATTCATCCAGCGTAAGCGGACCGTTCACATCCAGACGGGTAACTTCTCCGTCCCGCTCGAAATACCAGGGGAAAATCGCCCCGTTCGGTAGTCGCACACGGATACATCGATGCCCGGGCAGATCGGACGGCGTGCGCGGTTTGCCGTGTTGTGCAAAATAACCCGGCGAACCGACCACCGCGTAACGTTGCGGCGGGCCGACAGGCACCACAATCACGTCGTTGGGCACCAGGCCTGCCGAGCGCACGCCGAAATCGAAGCCGTCAGCCACGATATCCACCAGCCGGCCTTCGGTTACAAGGTCAATATGGACTTTCGGATGCTGCTGCAAAAACTCGATCACCAGTGGCAGCAGCGCCGAACGCGCAGCGCTGGCGAAGGCGTTGATGCGCAACGTGCCCGAGGGCCCAGCGTTCTGCGAGCGCACTGCGTCGAGTGCCGCACGCAAATCCTGCAAGGCTGGCCCCACCTGTTCGAGAAACACTCTCCCCGCTTCGGTGATGGCGACGCTGCGGGTGGTGCGGTTGAACAGTCGCGATTCGAGGCGCGCTTCCAGTTGCGCAATGGTGTTGCTCAGCGCGGTGGTGGAGACGTCGAGATCAATGGCGGCCTGGCGAAACGACCCCCTTCGAGCCACGGCTATGACGGCGTCCAGTTCATTGAGGGCCAAGCGATCCTGAACCATGGATTGTCCTGTTTTTCGGGATAGGTCATTAAGGTTTGTCCCAGTTGAACAAACTATCTGTGGCGCAGCAAGATGACTCCAGTTAATCAATCAGGAGTCAGCCAATGAACCTTCAACATCCCGCCGTCGTGCAGACGCATGTCACGGTCATCGACGAGAAAGAAATCTACGACGCGCCCCATCAATTCCGAGCGCTGGAGATTTCGCCATGCTGAATTCAGGATTGACTGGCAAGCGGGTCCTCGTCACCGGCGGTACCAAAGGAATCGGCAAAGCCGTTGTGGATTGGTTCATAGCCGAGGGCGCGAAAGTCATCACCTCGGCTCGGCAAGTGGACGTCCAAATGCCGGGCGCACTGCTGGTCGCGGCTGATCTTTCGACCCGGGAAGGTTGTGACGTACTCATCGCAGCGGTCCAACAGCAACTGGGCGGCGTCGACATAGTGGTTCATGTCCTGGGTGGCTCGTCGGCCCCCGGTGGTGGTTTTGCAGCGCTGGACGACGAGCAGTGGCAACGCGAGCTCAATCTGAATCTGCTGCCGGCGGTGCGCCTCGATCGCGCCCTGCTGCCGGGCATGCTCGAGCGTCGTAATGGCGTGGTGATCCATGTCACGTCCATCCAGAGTCGACTGCCACTGCCGGAATCCACCACAGCGTACGCGGCGGCCAAGGCTGCGCTGTCGACCTACAGCAAGAGCCTGTCGAAAGAGGTGTCGCCCAAAGGGGTCCGTGTGGTTCGGGTTTCCCCGGGCTGGATCGAAACCGAAGCATCGGTGGCATTGGCCGAGCGACTCGCGCAGGAGGCAGGCACTGACTATCAGGGTGGCAAGGACATCATCATGCAAGCCTTGGGCGGTATTCCGCTCGGCCGCCCATCGACGCCAGCTGAAGTGGCTGAGCTGATCGGGTTTGTGGCGTCGCCACGAGCGGCTTCGATCACAGGAAGTGAATTTGTGATCGACGGCGGGACCATCCCGACAATCTAGCCGGCAGTTTGCGGGTCAGGGATGACTCGCTGAATCCGACCGGCACGCTTACATCCGATGCCGCTCCAGCAAAAAATCCACAAACAACCGCACCCGCACCGGCATCGCCGCGCCGCCCACGAACACCGCATGAATCGGTTCCTCATCGCCCGGGTTAAACGTTTGCAGCAGCGGGATCAGCGTGCCGCGCTGCAAGTCTTCCCTGACGGTGAACTCGCCGATGCGCGCAATTCCGGCGCCGAGTCTGGCGAACTGTGCCAGCGCTTCACCGCTGCTGCATTCGATGTTGCCGCTGACCTTCAATGAAAACTCCTTGCCGTCGCGGATGAACGGCCAGTTGGCTTCGGCGCGGCGGAAGTTGAAGCGCAGGCAGTTGTGCTTGAGCAGGTCTTCCGGTTCGAGAGGTGTGCCGTGGCGTTTCAGGTAATCGGACGATGCGACCACGACTTGGCCGGTGTGGCCGAGCCGGCGTGCGGTCAACGGGCTGTCGGGCAGATGGCCGAAGCGTATGGCGACGTCCGCCTGGCCGGCGAGGATGTCGACTACCTCGTCGCCGAGGCTGAGGTCGACGACGATGTTCGGGTAACGGGCGGTGAAGGCTGCGACCAGCGGCACAATGGTCAGCCGTCCATGGCCAAGGGCGGCACTGACACGCAAGCGGCCCTTGGGTACGCCTTGATCGGTAATGGCCCCTTCGACCTCGTCCATGTCGGCGAGAATTCGCCGGGCACCGCGCAGGAAGGCCTCGCCCTCGGCGGTAAACGTCAGCGCGCGGGTGGTGCGCAGCAGCAAGCGGGTGCCAAGTCGTTGTTCAGCGCGGGCGATGATCCGACTGACCGCCGAAGGCGTCAGCCCCAACGCACGCGCAGCCGCTGAGAGGCTGCCCTCCTGCGCCACGGTGACGAACACGCTCATTTCCCCTGATCTGCCGTTGAAGTCCATTCGTGCCTCTTACGCAAAGGTGATTGCCAAAATCGCCATCTACCGCCTGAAAACGATGGATCGTAGCATTGGCGGCATAGATGAGGAGACTTTCCATGCGTATCAATCCACCACTTGTTGCACTCGCTGTCGGCGCCTTTGGCATCGGCGTCACCGAGTTCGCGCCGATGGGCATGTTGCCCGGCATCGCCGCCGATCTCGGCGTTTCCATTCCCGCTGCGGGGTTGCTGGTCAGTGCCTACGCCTTGGGCGTGCTGCTCGGCGCGCCGCTGATGACCCTGACCACTGGCAAGATCCCGCGGCGCTATCTGCTGATCGGGCTGATGGCGATTTTCACCCTGGGTAACCTGATGTCGGCGCTGGCTACCGACTACTACAGCCTGATGGTCGCCAGGGTGATCACCTCGCTCAATCACGGCGCATTCTTTGGGGTCGGCTCTGTGGTCGCCGCCAGTGTGGTCGCGCCGGAAAAACGTGCCGGCGCCGTGGCGGCGATGTTCATGGGCCTGACGTTGGCGACTATCGGCGGCGTGCCGCTGGCGGCGTGGTTTGGTGAGCTGTTCGGCTGGCGCACGGCGTTCTGGGGCATTACCGGTCTCGGCGTGCTGACCATGATCGCCTTGTGGTTCGCCCTGCCCAATCTGAAAGCAGAGCAAGGCGCGGGTGCACTGGCGGAAATACGAGTATTGGGCCGCGGTCCGGTGTTGGCCGCACTGGCCCTGACCGTGGTCGGCTCGAGTGCGATGTTCACCGTGTTCACCTACATCGCGCCGATTCTCAGCAGCGAAACCCACGCCTCCGCCGCGTTCATCACCGCCATGCTGGTGTTGTTCGGAATCGGTTTGACGCTGGGCAATATGTGGGGCGGCAAGGCTGCCGACCGCTCGATCGACCGCACCCTGATCGTGTCGCTGAGCGCATTGATTGTGGTGTTGCTGGCGTTCACGGTGCTGATGCGCTGGCCGCTGCCGGCCGCCGTGGCCATTCTGATCTGGGGTATCGCCAGCTTCGCTCTGGTGCCGCCGCTGCAGATGCGCGTGATGGAAGCCGCCAAGGACGCGCCGAATCTGGCTTCGGCGGTGAACATCGGCGCGTTCAATTTCGGCAACGCGATCGGCGCGGCGCTGGGTGGCGCGGTGATCAATGCCGGGCTGGGTTATCCGGCGATTTCCCTGGCCGGCGCGGCGATGGCTGGTCTGGGCCTGCTGATGGTGCTGACGTTCGCCTGGCGCTCCAGAGCCAGTGCCGCTGCGCTGGCGTAAGTCTTCGCAGCGCTACGCCCCGCCCTGCTGATATTCGCGGGGCGTGCAGCCGAACTCGCGACGGAACACCGTGTGCAGATATTGCGCAGACTTGAAGCCGCAGGCCTGGGCAATGTCGGCAATCGCCGCATCGGTGTTCTTCAAACCGCTGGTAGCCGCCGCCAGTTTGAAACGCAGAATCTCGTCATGCACGCTGCAATCGCGCTCAGCGCGGAAATGCGCTTCCAGCGACGAGCGCGACACCCCGACATACGCCGCCACTTGTGCGGTCTTGATGCCCTGACAGGCATATTGGCGGATGAACAGCAGCGCTTGCATGACGTAGGGATTGCCCAGCGGTTGGTGCAAGCTCGATACCTGCACATTGACCGCATCAGGCGGAATCAGAATCTGCGTGCCGGTGGACGGCATGCCGTGGAGCATCTGGTGCAGCAATTGCGCGGCGGTGCGGCCCATGGTTTCGGTGCCCTGAATCACCGAACTCAGCGGTACGCGAGTCAGGCTGCGGGTCAGCGGGTCATTGTCGATGCCGATCAGCGCGACCTGCTCCGGCACGGCAATGCCGGCGGTCAGGCAGGCTTGCAGCAACTGCCGGGCGCGGGCGTCGCTGACGGCGATGATGCCGATCGGTTTGGGCAGGCTGTGCAGCCAGGCGATCAGCTGTTCGACGGCGCTGTCCCACAGCGGTGCGCTGGTGCCCATGCCGCGATAGATCTCGGCGTGGAGGCCGTCGCGCTGCATCAGTTTGCGAAAAGCCTTTTCCCGCTCCTGCGCCCAGCGATTAGCTTGTGCCTCGGGCAGGCTGAAACAGGCAAAGCGCTGCAACCCCGCCTCGACCAGATGCGAGTAAGCCAGGGTGATCAATGCGTTGTTGTCAGTGGCAACGTAGGGAATCGCTTTCGGATAGGCGCGTGCATCCTCGTAGGAACCGCCCACCGCCACCACCGGCAAATGAATGTCGGCCAGCGCCTCGCCAATCAGCGGATCATCGAAGTCGGCAATGATCCCGTCACCCTGCCAGCGCTCGATGCCTTTCAAGCGGCAGAGAAAGTCCTCTTCCAGAAACAGGTCCCAGGAAGCGCGGGTGCTGCTCAGATAGTTGCCAATGCCGCTGATGATTCCACGGTCGTAGATCTTGCTGCCGTTGAACAACAGGGCGATGCGGTGCACGGGCGGTAGGCTTTTCATTGTTTTTAGGCTGTTCCGGGTCGCTTCGTCGCGGCGACGATGGACACAGACTAGGCCTGCGAGCGCTGAAGCTCAATACGCAAAATCGCACTCGCAGTTGAGGCTTTTCATAATCAGCGGGCAAGGGGCCGTTGCTAGTATCGAGACACCGCCAAGAACAACAAGGACAAGGTCCATGCAGTATTTCCCCAATATCGAGCCGGTTCGCTACGAAGGCCCGAACAGTGATTCGCCCCTCGCATTCCGTCACTACGACGCCGACAAACTGATCCTCGGCAAACCCATGCGCGAACACCTGCGCATGGCCGCCTGCTACTGGCACACCTTCGTCTGGCCGGGCTCCGATGTGTTCGGTGCCGGCACCTTCAAACGCCCGTGGCAACGCAGTGGCGAACCGATGGAACTGGCTATCGGCAAGGCTCAAGCCGCATTCGAGTTCTTCAGCAAACTGGGCATCGATTACTACTGCTTTCACGACACGGACGTCGCCCCCGAAGGCAACTCGCTGAAGGAGTACCGCGAACACTTCGCGCAAATGGTCGACCGCCTCGAACAGCATCAGGAACAAAGCGGCATCAAGCTGCTCTGGGGCACCGCCAACTGCTTCAGCAATCCGCGTTTTGCCGCCGGCGCTGCGAGCAATCCCGATCCGGAAGTGTTCGCCTGCGCCGCCGCGCAAGTGTTCAGCGCGATGAACGCCACCCATCGGCTCAAAGGTTCCAACTACGTGTTGTGGGGTGGCCGTGAAGGCTACGAAACCCTGCTCAACACCGATCTGAAACGCGAGCGCGAACAACTCGGGCGCTTCATGCGCATGGTGGTCGAGCACAAGCACAAGATCGGTTTCACCGGCGACCTGCTGATCGAGCCCAAGCCGCAGGAGCCGACCAAGCACCAATACGATTACGACAGCGCCACGGTGTTCGGCTTCCTCCAGCAGTACGGTCTGGAGAAGGAAATCAAGGTCAACATCGAGGCCAACCACGCGACCCTGGCCGGCCACAGCTTTCATCACGAAATCGCCACCGCCGCCTCGCTGGGAATTTTCGGCAGCATCGACGCCAACCGTGGCGATCCGCAGAACGGCTGGGACACCGACCAGTTCCCCAACAGCATCGAAGAAATGACCCTGGCGACCTATGAAATCCTCAAGGTCGGCGGTTTCAAGAATGGCGGTTTCAATTTCGACTCCAAGGTGCGCCGGCAGAGCCTCGACGAGATCGACCTGTTCCACGGCCACGTCGGCGCCATGGACGTTCTTGCCTTGTCGTTGGAACGCGCCGCCGCGATGGTTGAGAACGATCAACTGCAAGTGCTCAAGGATCAACGCTACGCCGGCTGGCGTCAGCCGTTCGGGCAAGCGGTGATGGCGGGCGACTTCAATCTCGAGTCGCTGGCCGAGCACGCGTTCAGCAACGAGCTGAACCCGCAAGCCGTCAGCGGCCGCCAGGAAATGCTCGAAAACATCGTCAACCGTTACCTGTATCGCTGATCGCCGAGACCCTCTGCCGACGCAACGACGCTGTGACAATTGCACGACAATTCTGTGCCTGCTGCGTCGGCAGATTCTCTACAGTTCTACCAGCCCGATTCATCGTCAGGCCGTGTCTTTCCAACAAAAATAAAAGGACGCACCACCATGAAGAACTTGAAACGTACGCTGTTGGCCAGTGCCCTGGCGTTGTTGGCCCTGCCGGTAATGGCCGACGCCACCCACCCGAAAATCGGTTTCTCCATTGACGATCTGCGTCTGGAACGCTGGTCGCGCGACCGCGATTACTTCGTCGCGGCGGCGGAAAAAATGGACGCCAAAGTCTTCGTGCAATCGGCGGACGCCAACGAGCAGAAGCAGATTTCGCAGATCGAAAACCTCATCTCTCGCGGCGTCGATGTAATCGTCATCGTGCCGTTCAACGCCACGGTGCTGACCAACGCGGTGGCCGAGGCGAAGAAAGCCGGAATCAAAGTGGTGTCTTACGACCGGCTGATTCTCAACGCCGATGTCGACGCCTATATCTCCTTCGATAACGAAAAGGTCGGCGAAATGCAGGCCGGCGGCGTGCTGAAAGCGGCGCCCAAGGGCAATTACTTCTTGCTGGGTGGCGCGCCCACCGACAACAACGCCAAGATCCTCCGTGAAGGCCAGATGAAAGTGCTGCAACCGGCCATCGACAAGGGCGATATCAAGATCGTCGGCCAGCAGTGGGTCAAGGAATGGAACCCGACCGAAGCGCTGAGCATCGTCGAAAACGCCCTGACCCGTAACAACAACAAAATCGACGGCATCGTCGCCTCCAACGACGCTACCGCTGGCGGCGCCATCCAGGCACTGGCCGCGCAGCAACTGGCCGGCAAGGTGCCGATTTCCGGTCAGGACGCCGACCTCGCAGCCGTCAAACGCGTGATCGCCGGCACACAAACCATGACCGTGTACAAACCACTGAAACTCATCGCGTCCGAAGCGGCCAAGCTCTCGGTGCAACTGGCGCGCAACGAAAAACCGGCCTACACCTCGCAGTACGACAACGGCAGCAAAAAGGTCGACACCATCCTGCTTACGCCAACGCCGTTGACCAAGGACAACATCGACTTGCTCGAACAGGACGGCTTCTACACCAAGGCGCAGATTGCCGGGCAGTGATCCGGTCGTAAATCTTGATCAGACCTGTGGGAGCGAGCCTGCTCGCGAAAGCGGAGTGTCAGTCAGTAAAGCTCTGGCTGAAAAGGCCCCTTCGCGAGCAGGCTCGCTCCCACACAGGTTCAGTGGTGTTTGAGTCCCTGGTATACGAGCCTTTTCCATGTCCGACTATCTGCTGCAAATGAACGGCATCGTCAAAACCTTCGGCGGCGTCAAAGCGCTCAACGGTATCGACATCAAGGTCCGGCCCGGTGAATGCGTGGGCCTGTGCGGCGAGAATGGCGCCGGCAAGTCGACGCTGATGAAGATCCTTTCGGCGGTCTATCCCCATGGCACCTGGGACGGCGAAATCCTCTGGGACGGGCAACCGCTCCGGGCGCAATCGATCAGCGAAACCGAAGCCGCCGGCATCGTCATCATCCATCAGGAACTGACCCTGGTGCCGGACCTGTCGGTGGCGGAAAACATCTTCATGGGCCATGAGCTGACGCTGCCGGGCGGGCGCATGAACTACCCGGCGATGATCCACCGCGCCGAAGCCTTGATGCGTGAATTGAAAGTGCCGGACATGAACGTTTCGCTGCCGGTTTCGCAGTACGGCGGTGGTTATCAGCAACTGGTGGAAATCGCCAAGGCCCTGAACAAACAGGCGCGTCTGCTGATCCTCGACGAACCCTCCTCGGCCCTGAGCCGCTCGGAAATCGAAGTGCTGCTCGACATCATCCGCGACCTCAAAGCCAAGGGGGTCGCCTGCGTCTACATCTCGCACAAACTCGATGAAGTCGCCGCCGTGTGCGACACCATTTCGGTGATCCGCGACGGCAAACACATCGCCACCACCGCCATGGCCGACATGGACATTCCACAGATCATCACGCAGATGGTCGGGCGCGAAATGAGCAACCTCTACCCCAGCGAGCCGCATGAGATTGGCGAGGTGATTTTCGAGGCGCGCCACATCACCTGCTACGACGTCGACAACCCCAAGCGTAAACGGGTCGATGACATTTCCTTCAGCCTCAAGCGCGGCGAGATTCTCGGTATCGCAGGGCTGGTCGGGGCCGGCCGCACCGAACTGGTCACCGCACTGTTCGGCGCCTACCCCGGACGCCACGAGGGCGAAGTCTGGCTGGACGGCCGACCGATCGACACGCGCACGCCGCTGAAAGCGATCCGCGCCGGCCTGTGCCTGGTGCCGGAAGACCGCAAGCGCCAAGGCATCATTCCCGACCTCGGCGTCGGCCAGAACATCACCCTCGCCGTGCTCGAGAGCTACTCGAAAATGACCCGCATCGATGCCGAAGCCGAGCTGGGCTGCATCGACCGGGAAATCTCCCGTCTGCATCTGAAAACCGCAAGTCCGTCCCTGCCAATCACCAGCCTGTCGGGCGGTAACCAGCAGAAAGCCGTGCTGGCGAAAATGCTGCTGGCCAAACCGCGCGTACTGATTCTCGACGAGCCGACCCGAGGCGTGGATGTCGGCGCCAAGTACGAGATCTACAAGTTGATGGGCGCGCTGGCCGCCGAAGGCGTGTCGATCATCATGGTTTCATCGGAACTGGCCGAAGTGCTCGGCGTCTCCGACCGCGTATTGGTGATCGGCGAAGGCCAGTTGCGCGGCGACTTCGTCAACCATGAGCTGACCCAGGAACAGGTACTCGCCGCCGCCCTCAGCCAGCCCGGCAGCCATAACAATAATGATCGGAAAACCGCGTAAATGAATCAGGTCAAACAACTGTTCACCCGCTACAAGATGCTCGCGCTGGTATTTGCCGTGGTGCTGATCTGGCTGTTCTTCAGCTGGCAGACCGAGGGCGGCTTCCTCACCCCGCGCAACCTTTCCAACCTGCTGCGGCAGATGTCGATCACCGGCATCCTCGCCTGCGGCATGGTGCTGGTGATCATCAGCGGCGAGATCGATTTGTCGGTGGGCTCATTGCTCGGCCTGCTCGGTGGCCTCGCGGCGATACTCGATGTGGTCTATCACATTCCGCTGCTGGCGAATCTGAGTCTGGTTGCCCTGTGCGGCCTGATGATCGGTCTCGCCAACGGCTACATGGCGGCGTACTTGCGCATCCCGTCATTTATCGTCGGCCTCGGTGGCATGTTGGCGTTTCGCGGGATTTTGCTGGGGATCACCGGCGGCACCACCATCGCCCCGGTATCGCCGGAGCTGGTCTACGTCGGCCAGGGTTATCTGCCCCACGCGATCGGCACTGGCCTGGGTGTGCTGCTGTTTGTGCTGACGGTGTTCCTGACCTGGAAACAGCGACGCAATCGCGCCCTGCATGGCCTGGCGGCGCATTCGCTGGTGCGTGATGTTGTGCGCGTGCTGGTAATCGGCGCGGTGCTGGCCGGTTTCGTCCAGACCCTCAATAGCTATGACGGCATTCCGGTGCCGGTGCTGCTGTTGCTGATTCTGCTCGGCGTGTTCAGCTACGTCACCAGCCAGACCGTGTTCGGCCGCCGGGTCTATTCGGTCGGCAGCAACATGGAAGCGACGCGCCTGTCCGGCATCAATGTGCAAGCGGTCAAGCTGTGGATCTTCGGCATCATGGGCGTGATGTGCGCCCTCGCCGGCGTGGTCAACACCGCACGCCTCGCCGCCGGCTCACCGTCCGCCGGCAGCATGGGCGAACTCGACGCCATCGCCGCCTGCTTCATCGGCGGCACCTCCATGCGCGGCGGCTCCGGCACCGTCTACGGCGCCCTCCTCGGTGCACTGGTGATCACCAGCCTGGACAACGGCATGTCCATGCTCGACGTGGATAGCTACTGGCAGATGATCGTCAAGGGCAGCATTCTGGTGTTGGCGGTCTGGGTGGATGTGAGTACGCGCACGGCGCGGCGTTGATCGCCGCGAGCCTGGAGGGATCTGCTTCAAAAGGGAGCAAGAACGCCAGCCGCTGCTACGCTACGTAACACAATATTATGGGATACCAGATACCATAAACGCTGCTTCAAACGCTTGGTCCGCTCTGGCTCAATGGCTTCGAAGGCCTTGCACAGCTTGGCCCGTATCTTGCTCCTCCAGTGCATATCGCGCTCAAGGTCTATGGCCATGCCTGCATCCTCCGCAAATTTCGGCGACGCTCACACCCGCTCTTCAAGCGCGGTGTGTGCGTTGCCGTGCGCAGCCATGGCGCGTTATCTCCGTCGATTTCGCTCTTCGTCCTCCATCGTGCTGCCGCAGCTGCCATCCTGCGTGAGCGCAAAGCAAAACGGTTTCTGGCAGATAGTCAGGTAACACCTCCCCACGAGAGTCTCTCTCGATCTCTCGCAGTTTCCGCCTTGGCGGATCGCTGCGCACCGTCATTACCGAGTTTTCTGGTGAGTCCCTCCGGCTCGCCCGACGCTCTGCATCCGGAACAAACCTGATGAACCAAAACACCGCCTTGCTTGTGATCGATATGCAAAAGGAAGATGGCTTCCCGCTCGAACGCTTCGATCAAGTGGTCGATAACGCCGCATCCCTGATCGATCGCGCTCGCCAGTTGCACATCCCGATTTTCTATACCCGCCATGTCAACGACGCTCCGGGCCGCGATCTGGCGCTGGGCGAACCGGTAGACGACCAAGGCAGGCCAACGACTTACCGCGCCGGCACATCTGCGATCGAGATCATTGACGCTCTGGCGCCTCGAGACGCTGACGTCGTCATCGATAAACGCCGCTACAGCGCCTTCCACGGCACCCGTTTGGCTCAGATGCTCAACCGCCGAGGCATCAAGCACCTGGTGGTCATCGGCGTGCTGACGGATGTGTGTGTCATGAGCAGTCTGTTCGACGCCTATCAGCACGACTTCCAGATCAGCCTTGTCGCTGACGCCTGTAGTGCGACTACAGAGGGAGCGCATTACTCGGCACTGTTCATCCTTTCCAACTGGCTGTACGGGCTGGAGCTCTTCACCACCGAGCAGTTGTCGAGACGCTGGAACAACGAGCCGGCAACATCGCTTCGAACCGCCGAACCCGATCACCTCGCCTTCCAGCCAGATGAATTCCCACAAGTCGTAGCGCGCTTTCAACGCCGCCTCGTCGACGCCTGCTGAACGGAGAACAGACATGAAAGTTGAAAAACGCAGCATCGACTTTATCCCAGAGAGCGAGCGTCACGGTCGGCCCCGTTCCCTGTTCTTCGTCTGGTTTGGTGCCAACGCCAACATCACCACGGTAGCGGCTGGCGTGTTGCCCATCAGCCTGGGACTCAATCTTTTCTGGAGTGCGCTATCGATTCTTATCGGTTCGCTGATTGGTGCAATCTTCATGGCTTCGCACTCCGCACAGGGGCCGAGACTGGGTATTCCGCAGATGATCCAGAGCCGGGCACAATTCGGGGTTTTCGGCGCTATCGTACCGCTGCTGTTCGTCATGCTTATTTATTTGGGCTTTTTCGTCAGCAACACGCTGTTGGCTGCTCAGGCGGTGAGCGACCTGAGCCCGTTGAGCACCGCTGGCAACATCGCTCTGCTGGGCGCGGCATGCTTCCTGGTCGCGCTGTTCGGCTACCAATTGATTCATCGCGTACAGAAGCTGCTTTCGCTGATTTCGATTGCCGTGTTCGGCATCGCCACCCTGCTCGCTCTCGCGCTGCCGATAGAGGCCGGCCAATGGACCGCGCAGGGTTTCAATCTGGTCAGCTTCCTCGCCTCTGTCAGTATCGCGGTCACTTGGCAACTGTCCTACGCACCTTACGTGGCGGACTACTCTCGCTATTTGCCGAGCGACACTTCCGCCCGCCAAGTGTTCTGGTACAGCTATGCCGGTACCGTTATCGGCGGAAGCTGGATGATGTTGTTAGGCGCCGTACTGGCCAAGGGCATGGTGGGGTTCTCCGATAACGTCGGGCTGCATCTGATAGGCCTGCTCGGAGGAGGCACGCTGCTGATGGTGGCATTCGTGCTATACGGCCAGATCGCCATCAATGTGTTCAACCTGTATGGCGCTTTCATGTCGACGATCACGATGATCGAGCCTTTCTCTGCGCTCAAAATCACCCCGTCTGTACGTGCGGGATTCCTGCTGATCATCTGCACGATCGCAACCGGTTTATGCACATTGGCGCAGGACGACTTTCTGCAGTTCTTCCTGAATTTCATTTTTTTCATGAGCTACTTTCTGATCCCCTGGACGGCGATCAATCTTGTCGACTATTACGCGCTGCGCAAAGGCGTTTACCGGATTGCCGACATCTTCGATCCGGCAGGCATCTACGGTCGGGTGAACTGGACAGCAATCGCAGTATTCCTTTGCACCATTGCTCTGGAAATTCCGTTCATGAACACCTCCATGTACGTCGGGCCTGTTGCCACCAGCCTGCAAGGCGTAGACCTGGCGTGGGTCGTTGGCTTGCTGTGCCCTGCGTGCGCTTACTACGCCCTCATGCGCCGGCGCGGTTCGCTGTTGATCAAGGCATCGCAAGTTTGATGTTCGCAGGCTGAGAGCGTTTGTGCTCTTCTATCGGAACAGTACTGAGGCCCGTATTCACGGGCCTCTTACTTCCTGTGCAAGTTTGTGTAACATCCGGGACCTGGACGATTCGATTTATACGTAAGTCAAAACAATTACTGGCAGTGATTTATTGTCAGGGACATGATCAACGGCCCAACCCAACTCTCTGCAGTTGTACAAGCGCAGCGGTAATCGTTGAGTCTTGCCGAATTTCATCAGCCGCCTCGTTTGCGAGCTGAAGCGAACATCAGCGTTTCGCTGATGGCTTGAACTGACGATCAATGTCCAACATCTTCGCGGCACACAAGGCCAGGCGCTGACTGATCACCCGCTCCTGCTCGTTTTTGAGACATTTTTCACAAAGCCCGGCATGTCCGGCACTTGCCTTATGACGCTCCGCTTGCGGCGAGGTTTTGTACAGCTTATTGCACTTTGTACAAGTGTGGCGCAGCTCGTCGTTTTCCATGGCCCTTCTTCCTGTCAAGGCACAATCGGGTCATTAACCATTACATGAGCTTCGCTGAATCTGTACAGGAAATTGTTCGTTTATCGCCTCGCTTGCGAAGCTTGCTAACTAAAATATTCCACTGGTTAACTGCACCAACGTACCAATTTTACAGTATCGGCAGCGATCTACAGATTACGCGCTAGTTAAACGCAGCGATGTTCCTCGTCAATATCAAATGACATTCAAACGCCATCACACCGGACAAGCGTCGATATATTTTGCCGTTTCGCTTAGTTACGCTGATCAAACTTTCGCAATCACATAAGGAGCGTTGTTATACCGCAAGCGCATGCTTGTATAAGTGATTTTTCAACCGGTGCGGACGCATGTCGAGATGTTAGAAAAAACTGTGAATTTCCTGGCGCGAGGAACATCCCTCTTTCATGAGTAACAGGAGAGCCTCATGAGCCAGACAGATTTGTACATGATTAAGTACCGACTTCACGGTGTGCCCAAATCCTTCATTATCCGCGCCAAATTGATGAACAACGCAGAAGCCTGGCAGTGGGCGAGTTGTGATGCCGGGTTGACGCCAATTCCCAAGCCAGGCCGGCCTCCATTGAAGCGCTTCTCGAAACCGATGGCCGAGCGATTCGGCGTCACCGACGTGCAATGGCACGAATCAAAGGCCGTGTGTTGGGACGAGGACCTGGCGATATGAGAATCCCGCGCCGCCAACCCGAGGCCTATCTGCCCGGTTCACCTTCAGCAGCGGGCACTTGAAATTCAAACATCACTCGTCGCCGGGTAATCCCCATACCGTTCACGGCCCTGACGGAACCACGTACTCAGTCCACTCGCTACTGTTTTGCGGTTTTCTGGTCAATTCCCCGGCAAATCAGATATTTCTGCCTAGACTTGAACATGTCTCGGCACTTGAACGCGTTCAGCGCGTCGAGCGGTCATCACAATAAAAACAAGAGGAATCACCCAGATGCTCAGATCTCTGTTCAGCGCACTTGCCTGCGCTTTGGCGGTAAGCAGCATGAACCCGGCCATGGCGGCAGACCCGGTGATCATCAAGTTCTCGCATGTGGTCGCTGACCAGACGCCCAAGGGGCAAGGTGCGTTGCTGTTCAAGAAACTGGTCGAGGAACGTTTGCCGGGCAAGGTCAAAGTCGAGGTGTATCCCAACTCCTCGCTCTTTGGTGATGGCAAGGAAATGGAAGCCCTGTTGCTCGGCGATGTACAGATGATTGCGCCGTCGCTGGCCAAGTTCGAGCAGTACACCAAGTCAGTGCAGTTGTTCGACCTGCCCTTCCTCTTCAATGACATCAACGCTGTCGACCGCTTTCAACTGAGCCCGCAGGGTCAGGGCCTGCTCAAATCCATGGAAAGCAAAAACATCACCGGCCTGGCTTATTGGCACAACGGCATGAAACAACTGTCGGCCAACAAGCCACTGCGTGTACCCGCTGATGCGCGCGGCTTGAAGTTCCGGGTGCAGGCCTCGGCGGTGCTGGAAGAGCAATTCAAGGCGGTGCGCGCCAATCCGCGCAAGATGAGTTTTGCCGAGGTATATCAAGGCCTGCAGACCGGTGTGGTCAACGGGGCGGAGAATCCTTACTCGAACATCTACAGCCAGAAGATGCATGAAGTGCAGAAGTACATCACCGAATCCAACCACGGTGTACTGGACTACATGCTGATCACCAACACCAAATTCTGGAACGGCCTGCCGCCCGACGTGCGCAGCGAACTGGACAAGATCGTCGTGGAAGTCACCACCCACGTGAACAAGGAAGCCCAGCAACTGAACGAGGGTGACAAGCAGCGCATCCTTGCCGCCAAAACCACGGAAATCATCACGCTTACGCCAGAAGAACGTGGGCAATGGCGCGATGCGATGAAACCGGTGTGGAAGAAGTTCGAAGGCGAAATCGGCGCTGAGCTGATCTCTGCTGCCGAAGCCGCAAACCAGGCGCAATAATCGCAAGGCAGGCGCCGCTGCGTCGGCGCCTGCCCGTCTTCACTCGACGTGAGATGCCATCCATGAAAGCGCTTCGGCGAATCTGGGAACACTTCGAGGAAGGCTTCATCGTCTTCCTTCTGGCGGCCATGACCCTCGTCACGTTTGTCTACGTGATCCTCAACAACTTCTACAGCCTGTTTTACTGGCTCGCCGATCATTGGCCGGCGGCCAGTGTTCCGCTGTTCGCCGTTGGCGATCAGATCATGGGCATGGCGCAGGCCATGACCTGGAGCACCGCCCTGACCAAAGCGCTGTTCGGCTGGCTGATTTTTTTCGGCCTGGCGTATGGCGTGCGCACCGCCGGGCATATCGGTGTCGACGCACTGGTCAAACTGGCGCGCAGATCGGTACAGCGTTACATCGGCATCCTCGCCTGCCTGTGCTGTCTGGCCTACGCGGGGCTGCTGGCCGTCGCCAGCTTCGAATGGATCGAAACCTTGATGAACGCCGGTATCGGTGCAGAGGATCTCGGCCATTTCGGCGTCATGCAGTGGCATATCGGGTTGATCGTGCCGCTGGGCTTCGCGCTGGTGTTCATCCGCTTCGCTGAAATTCTCTTGCGCATCCTGCTCAACCGTCAGACCGGCCTCGGCCTGGCCGATGAAGCGGCCGACGCGCTGAAACTTGCCGAACACGAGGAAGACAAGCCATGACCATTGCCTTCCTGTTCGTGGCCCTGTTCGCCTTGATGTTCATCGGCGTGCCGATCGCCATTTCGCTAGGGCTGGCCGGCTCCCTGACGATCATTTTCTTCAGTCCCGACTCGGTGCGCTCGCTGGCGATCAAACTGTTCGAGACCTCGGAACACTACACGCTGCTGGCCATTCCGTTCTTCCTGCTGGCCGGGGCCTTCATGACCACTGGCGGCGTCGCCCGCCGGCTGATCGACTTCGCCAACGCCTGTGTCGGGCATATTCGCGGCGGCCTGGCCATCGCGGCGGTACTGGCCTGCATGCTGTTTGCCGCCCTCTCCGGTTCAAGCCCCGCCACGGTCGCTGCGGTGGGCTCGATTGCGATTGCCGGGATGGTTCGTTCCGGCTACCCGCAGGCGTTCGGCGCAGGGATCATCTGCAACGCCGGTACGCTGGGCATCCTGATCCCGCCGTCGATCGTGATGGTGGTTTACGCCGCCGCTACAGAAACCTCCGTGGGCAAGCTGTTCATGGCCGGCGTGGTGCCTGGCCTGCTGCTGGGCACGGCGTTGATGGTGGCGATCTACATCGTCGCGGTGAAGAAAAATCTCCCCGCCTTGCCGCGTGCGACGCTTCGCGAGTTTCTGAGTACGGCACGCCAGGCAATATGGGGCCTGTTGCTGATGGTGATCATCCTCGGCGGCATCTATTCGGGCATGTTCACCCCGACCGAAGCTGCCGCAGTGGCAGCCGTCTATTCGGCCTTCATCGCTTTGTTCGTCTACAAGGATCTGACCTTTCGCGAGACCCCCAAGGTTCTGCTCGACTCGGCCAAGCTGAGCATCATGCTGATGTTCATCATTGCCAACGCCATGCTGTTCGCCCACGTGCTGACCACCGAACAGTTACCTCAACAAATCACCGCCTGGGTGATCGACGCCGGCCTGACGCCGGTGACGTTCCTGCTGGTGGTCAACATTGTGCTGCTGATTGCCGGCGCGTTCATGGAACCGTCAGCGATCATCCTGATCCTGGCGCCCATCCTTTTTCCTATCGCGATGAAACTGGGCATCGATCCGATTCACCTCGGCATCATCATGGTGGTCAACCTTGAGATCGGCCTGATCACGCCACCGGTGGGCCTGAACCTGTTCGTGACCTCGGCGGTGACCGGCATGTCCTTGCCCGCCACAGTCAAAGCCGCGATGCCGTGGTTGTCGATTTTGCTGTTGTTCCTGATCCTGATTACTTACGTGCCATGGATCTCACTGGTGCTGCCGAACTGGCTGGGGATGAACTGACGTCGTGACGATCACGTTCAGCCGGGACCGGCTAGAGTGCAATCACTCTGCTTAAAACCATAACAAGACGGAGAAGTGCCCCCATGCGAGTCAAAACACGCTTTGCCCTGCTGGCCGCCGCCACGCTGACCCTTAGCAGTGCCGCGCAGGCCGCGCCCGTGTTCATCAATATCCTCACCGGCGGGACCAGTGGGGTTTACTACCCGATCGGGGTCGGTCTGTCGCAAATCTACAGCGACGGTATTGCCGGTTCGAAGACATCGGTGCAGGCCACCAAAGCGTCGGTAGAAAACCTCAATTTGCTACAGGCCGGTCGCGGCGAATTGGCCCTGGCTTTGGGCGACTCAGTGGCCGACGCCAAAAACGGCGTGGAGGACGCCGGCTTCAAAACACCGCTGACCAAATTGCGCGCCTTGGGCGGCGCCTATCCCAATTACATTCAAATCGTCGCCAGCCAGGAGTCCGGGATCAAAAGCCTCGCCGATCTCAAGGGCAAGACCATCTCGGTCGGCGCCCCTAAATCCGGGACTGAATTGAATGCGCGGGCGATATTCAAAGCGGCTGGCCTGACCTACGAGGACATGGGCAAGGTGCAATATCTGCCGTTTGCCGAATCGGTGGAATTGATCAAGAACCGGCAACTGGACGCCACCCTGCAATCGTCGGGACTGGGCATGGCCGCCATTCGCGACCTGTCGTCGGTAATGCCGCTGAACTACGTCGCCATTCCGACCGAGGTGGTGACAAAAATCGGCAATCCGGCCTACCAGAGCGCAATGATCCCGGCCAACACCTACGACGGCCAGGCCGAAGCCGTGCCCACTGTGGCAATCACCAATATTCTGGTGACCCGCGCCGACCTGCCGGATGACGTCGTCTATGACATGACCCGCCTGCTGTTCGACAACCTGGGGCGCTTGGGTAACTCCCATTCGGCGGCCAAGGACATCAAGCTGGAAGCGGCTGCGAAAAACCTGCCGATCGCGCTGCACCCCGGCGCCGAACGCTACTACAAGGAAAAAGGCGCTTTATAAGCGCTTGTCCGCAGTGGCGTGACGGCCACTGCAGCGTCGATTCCTTTGCGTGGTCATGAGGAAGGCAGCCAATGAGTGACGAGCATCACGGTATTTCCGCGAACCCACGGGACTGGCCGAAAACCCTGTTTTACGTAGCGTTGCTGTTCTCGATTTTCCAGATCGTCACCGCAGCCTTTTCTCCTCTCTCCAGCCAGGTGCTGCGTGCGGTGCACGTCGGCTTCCTGCTGTGGGTGGTGTTTCTCAGTTATCCGGCACGCGGCACAGACCGTCCGTGGCAACCGCTGGCGTGGCTGCTGAGCCTGGCCGCCATCGCTACCGCGCTGTATCAATGGGTGTTCGAGGCCGATCTGATCCAGCGCTCCGGTGATCTGACGTCGGCCGATCTGGTTATCGGCATCGTGTTGATCGCTCTGGTATTCGAAGCCGCGCGACGGGTGATGGGCATCGCGCTGCCGGTGATTTGCGGGTTGTTCCTGGCGTACGGCCTGTTCGGGCAATACCTGCCTGGCGAGTTGGCCCATCGCGGCTACGGTTTCGACCAGATCATCAATCAACTGTCGTTCGGCACCGAAGGGCTGTACGGCACGCCGACGTATGTGTCGGCTACCTACATTTTCCTGTTCATCCTGTTTGGCGCATTCCTCGAGCAGGCCGGCATGATCAAGCTGTTTACCGACTTCGCCATGGGCTTGTTCGGGCACAAGCTGGGAGGCCCGGCAAAAGTGGCCGTGGCCTCGTCGGCATTGATGGGGACAATTACCGGCTCCGGGATCGCCAACGTCGTGACGACCGGGCAATTCACCATTCCGCTGATGAAGCGCTTTGGCTATCGCGCCGCGTTCGCCGGCGGCGTGGAAGCCACCTCCAGCATGGGCAGCCAGATCATGCCTCCAGTGATGGGCGCGGTCGCCTTCATCATGGCTGAAACCATCAATGTGCCCTTCGTCGAAATCGCCAAGGCGGCGCTGATACCCGCCCTGTTGTATTTCGGTTCGGTGTTCTGGATGGTCCATCTGGAAGCCAAGCGCTCCAACCTCAAGGGCCTGCCCAAGGACCAATGCCCCAGCGCCTGGGGCGCGGTGAAAGCCCGCTGGTATTTGCTGATTCCTCTGCTGGTTCTGGTTTACCTGCTGTTTTCCGGGCGCACACCGCTGTTCTCGGGCATGGTCGGCCTGGCATTGACCGCCATCGTGATCCTCGGCTCGGCGATCATTTTCCGGGTGCACAGCTTTGGCCTGCGCTGTGCGTTCTGGATTGCCCTGGGCGTGCTCTGCACAGGTTTTTTCCAGCTTGGCATCGCGGTGATTTTTGCAGTCATTGCCGTCCTGGTGCTGGTCTGCGCTTTCATCAAGGGCGGTCGCGACACGCTGCTGATCTGCCTGCACGCGCTGGTCGAGGGCGCCCGCCACGCGGTACCGGTGGGCATCGCCTGCGCACTGGTCGGCGTCATTATCGGCATCGTTTCGCTCACCGGCGTCGCTTCGACGTTTGCCGGCTACATCCTCGCCATCGGCCGCGACAACCTGCTGCTGTCGCTGATCCTGACGATGATCACCTGCCTGGTGCTGGGGATGGGCATTCCGACCATTCCCAACTACATCATCACCAGCTCGATCGCCGCGCCCGCCCTGCTGGAGCTGGGCGTGCCACTGATCGTGTCGCACATGTTCGTGTTCTACTTTGGCATCCTCGCCGACCTGACCCCGCCGGTCGCCCTCGCCTGTTTTGCCGCCGCACCGATCGCCAAGGAAAGCGGCTTCAAGATCAGCCTGTGGGCCGTGCGCATTGCGCTAGCCGGTTTCGTCATCCCGTTCATGGCGGTCTACAACCCGGCGCTGATGCTGCAAGGCGACAACTTGTGGGCAACTGCCTACATGCTGATCAAGACTCTTCTGGCGGTTGGTCTCTGGGGCATGGCGTCTACCGGTTTTCTGCAACAGAAAATGCTGATCTGGGAACGGGTGCTCAGTCTCGGCGCCGGCGCCCTGCTGATCGTGGCACTGCCGGTGACCGATGAAATCGGCTTCGCACTCGGGATTCTGGTAATCGTGCAACACGTCTGGCGCTCGCGGCGCGCAGCAACGGCCAATGCATGATCGGCTTGTGCCTGGGTCTGGCCGGCAGTATCTGGGCACAGTTGCCGGTAGCGAACTTCACCCTGGCATGGAACCACAGCATCGAAAAGATCCGCTGGGAGGAAGACTACCGCGTCACGGCCCAAGGGCTGGTTCTTGAGCAGGCCAGGGTTCGCGGCAACGGCGCTGGCATGGAGATACCCGACGATGCCCGGCTGGAGAACGGCAGTTGGCATTTCCGACGCCACTTGCCGCCGCTGCAACCACTGCAATTGGGCCGAACCCCGCAGGCCGGCGATTACCAGTTATGCATGGATGGCAAGTGCGAACTGGTCAGCCGATGGGTTGGGCCGGCCACTGTCAGCGAGCCGTTTTTGCAGTTGTGGGGGTGTGAGATGACCACGCTATCGCCATCGCATGAAGGCCAAGCCGCTCATTTCTAATCAAGCGGTCATTTCCCGATTGATCGCAACCATCTGCTCGCGGGTGAACTCAGTGCCGGGCGCCATGAATCGGGCCATCAACCCATCGCGGTTCAGCGGCGCGCGGGCCTTGTCCGCAGCTTCGAGCGCCTGCTTCAGTTCCGGCAAGGTCAGTTCGGTGCAGTAAGCCGGGGTCCCGGGTTGTTGACGCCATGACTCCTGAAGGCTGCCCGCAGCGAGCGCGGTGAATCCGGTTTCTTCGACCAGATCCTGAGCGATCGCCTCGGCACGCACATCATCGCCGGCGACTGGCAAGGCGATGCGAGTTGCGGATTCGGCAGGTTGACCTTGATCGGCCAGCGTAGCGGCGAGTACGGCATTCCACGCTTTGATCAGCGGGCGGCCGATCTGCTCGCTGACCCAGACGCTTTCAGGCTTGCCCTCGTCCACTTCCTTGATCGTCCCATCACGCTGCGGGTAGTAATTGGAAGTATCGATGACCACGACTTGCTCGGGAACCTGGCTCAGCGTCTGCTTCAAATCAGGGTATCGGGCGAAGGGAATCGACAGGATGATCACATCGACATCGGACACAGCCTGCTCTTTGGTGACAGCCTTGGCACCGACTTCTTCAGCGAGTGCCTGAATGCTTTGCGGGTCTTTCGAGTTGGCCAGTTTGATCTTATGACCGCACGCAGCCAGCTTGCGCGCCAGTGTTGCGCCGATGTGGCCGGCGCCGATAATTCCGATGTTCATTTCAAAACCCTCTCTGTTACGTGTGTTATCGCCCGGTTGAGCGCGCTTTTGGACTGGTGGGCTCAGTCAGCCGCCGGATGGGCAAGCGCATCCAGCGTCAGACGAAGCGCCTCAATCCCCTGCTCATCAAGCTGGCAGGCCGTCTTGATCTTGCCGGTGATGGCTCTGATGTCGTCTTCCATGGCCCGGCTTTCGGGCGTCAGGTCGATCAGCACGCGGCGCTCGTCTGCCGGATCGCGCTTGCGCGTGACCAATCCGGCGCCTTCCAGACGTTTGAGTAGCGGCGTGATGGTTCCCGCGTCCATGGCCAAGTAAGTGCCGAGTTCGCCCACAGACAATGGCGCGCCATCCAGAAGCTGCAGGATCACCAGATACTGCGGAAAGGTTAAGCCCAGTGGTTCCAGATACGGCTTGTGCAAACGCACGACACGGTTGGCAGCGGCGTAGAGTGCAAATGACAGCTGCGTTCCCACGTGATTTCGGTTCGAGCTCATTTCATAGTTCGCTATTGTATAGTGCACTATATGTTTCATGAGTACGAAAGGAGTGTCAACCCAGGCAGCCCGTGCGGTGTCGATCAGCACCTCTGTCAGCGATCCGGATCGCCAACAGAGGTGCTAATCGCCACGCTTGGTTTACTTGTGCGCCAGCAGCGCCTTGCGTGCAGCCTTGGCGTGTTTCATGGCGGCGATTTCCCGCTCGCACGCTTCGACATCGAAGGAGTTGTCCCACTTGGCAATGGCAATGGTGCCGATGCCGTTGCCAATCAGGTTGGTCACCGCTCGCGCCTCGTTTAGGAAGCGGTCGATGCCCAACAGCAACACCAGGCCCACCAGAGGTATGGAGTGAATGGTGGTGAGCGTGGCTGCCAGGGTCACGAACCCTGCTCCCGCCACACCGGCCGAGCCCTTGGAGGTCAGCAGGAACACGCCGAGCAGGATCATCTGATCCATGAAGGTCAGCGGCGTGTTGGTCGCCTGGGCGATGAAGATCGCCGCCATGGTCAGGTAAATGCAGGTGCCGTCCGCGTTGAAGGTGTAGCCCGTCGGCAGGACCATGCCGACCACGGATTTCTTGCAGCCGAGCTTTTCCAGTTTGACCATCATTCGCGGCAGCACCGCTTCGGTCGAACAGGTGCCCAGGGTGATCAGGATTTCATCTTTGAAATAACGCAGAAACTGCATCAGCGGCATGCCCGACCATCGCGCCACCGCCCCCAAAACAACGACGATGAAAATCAGCGTGGTGATGTACAGCGCGACCAGCAACTGCCCCAGCGACAGCAGAGTGCCGATGCCGTATTTACCGATAGTGAACGCCATGCCAGCCCCCGCGCCCAACGGCGCCAGACGCATGACCATCGCGACGATTTTGAACAGACCTTGCAGGAACAGATCGATGGTGTTGATCAGCGGTTTGCTGGTTTCGCCCATTTGCACCAAGGCGACGCCCATCAGCACCGACAACAGAATCACTTGCAGCATGACGCCATTGGAGAAAGCGCCGAGGAAGGTGTGCGGAATGATATTGAGGAAGAATTCGACGAGGCCGCCCTGCTCGCTCGCCGCCTGGCTGTATTTGTTGACAGCGCTGCCATCGAGGGTACCGGCGTTGATGTTCATGCCGGCGCCGGGCTTGACCACGTTGACTACGATCAGGCCGACCACCAGAGCGATGGTGGAAAGAATCTCGAAGTAGATCAGCGCTTTCACACCGATCCGTCCGACCTCCTTGATGCTGCCCATCTTGGCGATACCGACCACCACCGTGCCGAAAATGATCGGCGCCAGGAGCATCTTGATCAGCTTGATGAAACCGTCGGCAAACGGCTGCAGCTTGGCGCCGATGTCGGGCACGAAGTATCCGATGGCAGCGCCGATGACGATGCCGATCAGCACTTGCACATAGAGCTGGCTGTACCAGCGTGATTTTGAAGTTTCCACGGAAGCACCTCATTTTATTGTTGTGGTGGGCATGTGGCTTTGGCGTCGAGGATGACGCCTGAAGCTGCGGCCTCGGCAAAACGAGGCCGCAGGTGAAACCGAATCAGCCCTCGCCCAGTTCGCGCATGACGGCATACAGCGCAGATTTGGCTTCGAAGCCGACACCCGGGATATCCGGCAGCCCGACGTAGCCGTTTTCCACGCGAATGCCATCGGCAAACCCGCCGAATGGCTGGAACACGTCCGGGTACGATTCGTTGCCGCCCAAGTGCAGACCGGCGGCGATGTTCAACGACATCTGGTGACCACCATGCGGCACCACGCGGCGCGAAGACCAACCCAGCTCTTCCATCACTTTCAGCGTGCGCATGTACTCGACGAGACCGTAGGACAGCGCGCAGTCGAATTGCAGGTAGTCGCGGTCAGGGCGCATGCCGCCGTGGCGCAACAGGTTGCGGGCATCCTGGTGAGAGAACAGGTTTTCGCCGGTGGCCATCGGCAGTTCGTAGTGATTGGCCAACTCAGCCTGGAGCGCATAATCCAGCGGGTCGCCGACTTCTTCGTACCAGAACAGGTTGTACTTCTTGATCGCTTCGGCGTAGGCGATACCGGTCTGCAGATCGAAGCGGCCGTTGGCGTCGACCGCCAGGCGCTGGCCGTCGCCCACCACTTCGAGCACCGCTTCGATGCGGCGGATATCTTCGTCCACCGGCACCGCGCCAATCTTCATCTTGACCACGTCATAGCCACGATCCAGATAGCTCTGCATTTCGGCCTTGAGCTTGCTCTGGTCCTTGCCTGGGTAGTAATAACCGCCCGCCGCGTAAACCCAGACTTTGTCATCGGCGACGCCGTTGCGATAACGATCGGCAAGCAGGCGATACAGCGGCTTGCCTTCGATCTTCGCCACCGCATCCCACACCGCCATGTCGATGGTGCCGACCGCTACTGAACGCTCGCCATGCCCGCCCGGTTTTTCGTTGGTCATCAGGGTTTTCCAGATGGCGAACGGATCGAGGTTATTGTTCTCGTGATCAATCAGGGTTTCCGGGTCGGCCTCGGTGATCCGCGCCAGAAAGCGATCGCGCATCAACGCGCCCTGGCCGTAGCGACCGTTGGAGTTGAAGCCGTAACCGATAACCGGTTTGCCGTCGCGAATCACGTCGGTAATGACCGCGACGACCGAGCAGGTCATCTTCGAAAAATCGATGTAGGCATTGGCGATCGGGGAAGCAATGGAGACGGTTTTTTCACGGATATCGACGATACGCATGACGGGTTCCTCTTGTTGTGGTGACCCAACGTTATGCTTTGCGACGACACCCGCCCAATGCTATTAATGCCGCGCCCTATGCACAGGAGGCATTGCCCTTGGAACTGGTTTGGCTTGAGGATTTTTCAGCACTGGCCGAGTACGGCAGCTTTGTCCGGGCCGCCGAAGCGCGCCATGTGACGCAGCCGGCGTTCAGTCGCCGAGTGCGCTCGCTGGAGACCTGGATGGGTGTCGAGTTGTTCGTGCGCACCCCGCAAGGCGCGACGTTGACCGAGGCCGGCAGGCAGATTTTGCCCAGCGCCCAGGAAGCGGCCAGACGCCTTTACCGCATGCGCTCCGAGGCCCAGGAAGTGGCTGGCATGGCGGCGAAAACCTTGCAGTTCGCCGCCACTCATTCGCTGTCATTCACCTTCTTCCCACGCTGGTTGCGCAGCGCCGAAAGTGGCGCGCCGATCGATGCGGTTCGCCTGCATTCCGACAGCATGGCCGTGTGCGAACAGATGCTGATTCATGGCCAGGTGCAGTTCCTGCTGTGCCACCGCCACCCCGACGTTCCGCCGTTACTGGCGCCGGATCAGTTCATTGGCAAGAAGGTTGGCGAGGACGTACTTGTGCCGCTGGCGAGTGCTTCAGCACAGTTCGGCACGTCGCCTGAAACCCTGCCCTATCTGGCCTACACCCACGAATCGGGCCTGGGCCGAATCGTCGCCCACAGGTTGCATGGCAAGGCTGATTATCTGCACCTTAAACCGCTGTTCAGCAGCCACTTGGCCGCAGTGCTGATGTCGATGGCGCTGGAAAGCAAAGGCGTGGCCTGGCTGCCGAAAAGCCTGACCGAACAGGAAATGGCTGACGGGCGTCTGGTCAGGGCACTGGATGAAAGTTGGGATATTCCACTGGAAATCCACCTGACTCGCCCGACGGCACCGATCAGCCCTTCGGCGGAGGAATTCTGGGCGAAGCTGGGCGGCTGACACCGCTAGCGATAACGGGCAGATGCTCAATCCACCCGGTTCAACTGCGGTAGCTTCCATTTATCGGACAGCACATCTTCCCTGGGCTGATACAGGCGCAACAGCACATAAAAGCCGCCCTTGGGCGCCGGCAACCAGTTGGCTGCGTGCTCGCCTGTTGGCTTGTCATGCGAGATCGGAATGGTGATCGAGCCGTCTGCGGCGACCTTCAGGCCTTGGGTGTCGGTGCCGACCTTGTAGCGGTTGATCGGGTTGTCGACGAGCATTTTGTCGTTGGCGTCGTACATGGTGAGCGACCAGAAGGCGTCGACCGGCGGCGCTGAGGCCAGCTTGATTTCGTAGCGATGAGCCCCTGTGAGCGGCTGATTCTTGCTATCGGTGAAGCGGATCGGGTACATCGCTTCGCGTTCACCCTGGCCGCCGAGATAAGGCCCCGCGACCATCGCGCGCAATGGGTAGTTGTAGCCGAAGCTGTCGAGACCGGTCACCCAGTTCCAGCCGTTGCGGATCGACGAAGTGCTGGCCAGCGAGGCAATGGCCACGTACGGCGCGACCTTCAAACCTTCTTCCAGGCCTTTGCGCGTGGCCGGATCGAGTTTTTCCGGCGAGAAGCCTTTGTCGGTCAGACCGATACGGGCGAACTGGGCAAACAACGCCGCGTCGGCCGGCTTCACCGGGTTATCCTTCAATGCCGCGGCCAGTTCCGTGAAGAAGCCCAGCGAATCGTCCGTCTGCGGTAATGCCGGCAGGGTCTCGGCAGCCGGTGCCTTGCCGCTGAGGGGCGCGACACTGAACTGCTTCTGCAACGCCAGAATCGGTGCAACGTCTTCGCCCTGCTTGACCTGCATGCGGCCCCATAACCAGATTTTTCCGGTCGAAACGTCAAGGCGCTTGGCATCCTTGGGCAACTCGCCTGTCCAGCCCGGCGGCACCAGCACAAACTTGCCGGCCTGGGTGCCCGTAGTGCGCCGCCCGACGTAGTGCTCCAGTTCCTGCCACATGTTAAACACATCGACCACGTAATAACGGTCCTGCGTATCAGGCACGCTGAGTACGTAGGGCTCGGTCAGGTCGAGCACGGCGCTCATGTAATAGGTGTCGTTGTTGGCGGTGGGCATGTCCTTGGCCGACGGTGAGGCCAAGGCTGTGGCCCAGCCGAGCTGATTAAGACCGGCGCGATAACTGGTGGCGGGCTTGGGACTCGGAACGCTGGTGTACTCGCGCGCTACCCGTTCCATGCGCACCAGCGGATAACCCCAGTTGTAAGCCGAAATCGCCAGGCTATAGCCATCGGCGTGCATGCCTTTTTCGACAGCGTCGGGTGTCGCCGGCGTGCTGAGCAGCAAATCCGGTGCCGCGGCCTGCGCCGGCATCACGCCGCCCAGTGCAACACAGAGTGGCAGGGCACAAAACAGCAGCTTGCGAGGTGGGGTCATGATCAGAATCCTTTCACGGAGATCGACGTGCCGAAAACCGGCCGATTGACTGGAGGCGTGAAAGAACCGTAGGCACAGAGTCGGGAGCCGTCAAACTGATGCGCGGGAATATTCATGTGGGCAACAGCTGGATGGCCGGATCGAAAAGCCGCCCCGTTCAGAGGCGGCCGGGCCGGATCAAAACTCCAGCGAAGCGCCGTCCGACGGGATGTCCACCCGGCTCTGGATGCCGTGCTTTTGCACATAGCTGCGCAGCTCGTCACGGGTCAACGACATTTGGTTGATCGCGTCCATGTGCACGGCGACGATCTTCGCGTTGCTGGAGACACGAATTTGCCGGTTGAATGCATTGCCGGGGAAGCCGGGTTTGGCACGCCGCTGTCGTTGCGGCAGCAGTTTGCGGCGCACTTGGGGACGTCGCCTTCGGATTATCGAAAGATGTTTTGTCTTGGGGTGAAGCGCGAAGGCGGTGCACGGCCGTGACGAGCACTTTTTGGGGTCGACATGATTCCGGCGGCGCGGCAGCCCCTCACCCCAGCCCTCTCGCGAAGGAGAGGGAGCCGATTTGGGTGCTGTTCAAAACCTGAGTTCGACCCGGTTTTTCAGGTCGGCGAATTTCTACTGAACACCTCGGTCAGTCCCCTCTCCCCCCGGGAGAGGGTTAGGGTGAGGGGCTTTTGGCCTTTGACTCGATTTATGCGACCGTGAGCCCCGTCCATAGCTCCGAAACCGCCCAAAGTCGCTCAGCCAGCTCAGCATCCGCCGCCCATTTCGCAACACCCTTGCGGCCTGCTTCCGGTTCATTGATCGGCGCAACATTGCAGTCTTCGCAATACACGCCGCCCAAATCCGCAAGCAATGCACTGGTCGCGCACCACAACCCCGTCGCCGCGCCTTGCTCGACAGTTTTCAGTCCATTGTGCGCATCCAGCCGTGGCCGGCCCTGCTCATCCAGCGCATCGAATGCCGCAAGTTCCGCCGTGCTCAAGTGCCGTGCCAGATCCGTCAGAATCTGCCCTGGATGCAATGAAAACGCGCGAACGCCGTGACTGCGCCCGCGACGATCGAGCGCCATGGCGAACAAGGCATTGGCCGTTTTCGACTGACCATACGCGACCCATTTGTCATACGGCCGTTGCAGGAAATCGATGTCATCAAAGTCGACTCCGGCAATCTGATGCCCGCGCGAGGACACCGACAGCACCCGCGCCCATCGAGCCTTGACCAGCGCGGGCCAGAGGTCGCAGGTCAAGCGGTAATGACCGAGATGGTTGGTCGCGAACTGGCTTTCATGGCCATCGGCATCGCGCAGCAACGGCGCGGCCATGATTCCGGCGCAGTTGATCAGCAATGACACTGGCTGACCCGCGCTGACCACGCTGTGGCTGAACGCCGCCACCGACTCGGCCTGCATGAGGTCCATGGGCATCACGCGGACACCGTCAACACCCGCCAATGCCACCTCTGCCCGCTCCGTATCTCTGGCCGGCACAATGACCTGCGCCCCTGCCGCCGCGAGGCTTTTTACCGTCAGCAGACCCAAGCCGGAATAGCCGCCGGTGACCACAGCGAGCTGCCCGCGCAGATCGATGCCGGCCATCACTTCAGCCGCTGTGCTGGCGGCGTTGAACGGTGATTGCACAGGTTGTTGGAGCGTAGCCATGAGCCTTAATCCTGAGTGAGCTATCGAAGGCCTTCATTCTTGGCTAAGCTCTCGGGACGAACCAGTCTGATAAATCCAGGTTTCTGTCGTGATCATCCAAAATCCTGCTGGCGACCCACTCTCTGCCGTATTGGCACTCTCGGAACTGCGCGCAGCCTGCTCGGTTCGCTTACAAGCGGGCGGTGTCTGGGCGCTGCGTTTCCAACCCATCGAACTTAAATTCAACGTTGTGCGACGAGGCGAATGCTGGCTGCGCATGCAAGGCGTGCCGGCGCGCCTGTTGCAGGCCGGCGACTGTTTTGTGGTGTCGCGCACGCCGTTTATTCTGGCCAGCGGCGCCGATGTCGAAGCGATTAACGCAGCGGATGTTTTCGCCCATGACGGCGCCTCGGCAACGTTCGGTGTCGGCGAGGAAGTCGAGTTGCTGGGCGGCAGCGTGTCGCTGTCGGGACCCAGCGCAACTGAACTGCTCGACGTGCTGCCGACCTCGCTGATCATTCGTGCCGAAACCGCAGGCGCCTCGTCGTTCGGTTGGCTGCTTGATGAACTGGGCCGCGAGTGGCCGTCACATCAGGCCGGCTCGCAGGCGATGTGCAACGACCTGCTGCGGCTGATCTTCATCCATGCGCTGCGCCATCACATCAACAGCGCGGATGCCGAACAACTGGCCTGGCTGGGCGGACTGCGGGAACCGGCGATTGCCGGCGTCTTGCGCGCCATTCACGCTGCTCCGGAAAAGGCCTGGCGACTGACGCAAATGGCCGAGATGGCCTGCATGTCGCGATCGGGTTTCGCCGCGTTATTCAAAACTTGCATGGGTGTAGCGCCGGTCGAGTACGCCACGCGCTGGCGGATGCGCGTGGCCGCGTTCCGCTTGCGAAATGGTCGGGACAATGTGGCCACTGTCGCCGCGTCACTGGGTTATCTGTCCGACGCGGCGTTTGGCGCTGCCTTCCGCCGCGTGCACGGAATATCGCCGGGGCAATACCGGCGCGATCCACTCTTATAGTCCGATGATCAAGGTTATGATCGCGACAACCGCCGCCAAGGACATCCGCCGATGCCTGCCATGAAAACCCGCCCCACCCCCGCGCCATTGCTCAAGCCCGGCGAAACCGTGGTGCTGTTCGACGGCGTGTGCAAACTGTGCAACGGCTGGGCGCGTTTTCTGATTCGCCATGACCGTCAGCGCCATGTGCGGCTGGCGACCGTGCAATCGCCCGAAGGCCAGGCCTTGCTGGCGTGGGCCGGTTTGCCGCTGGATGAGTTCGACACCATGGCGGTGATCCGCGACCGCAATTATTGGGAACGCTCGGATGCATTCCTTGAAGTGGTTGGGCAACTGCCGATGCGCTGGCAGCCGTTGAAATTGCTGCGGATCTTCCCGCGTCGTCTGCGCGACTGGGCTTACGATCGCGTCGCGCTGAACCGCTATCGGCTGTTCGGCAAATACGACACTTGCCTGCTGCCGACTGCGGATCACGAAAGCCGTTTTCTAAAAGCCCACGGCTGACCCGATCAGTTGCAGCGGCGTCATCTTCGTCACCATCATCAGCACGATGACAAACATCCCGGCGAACCCGGCGACGCCCATCCAGAACCACCAGCGGTACGTGCTCGCGTAGCGATCATCCAGAGGCAGGCTACCTTCGCCCGCGCTCAGCGCCATGCTCTGCAAACGCTTTTGCAATACCAGCACCGGCAGCCACAACGCGCCGACACAGAAGAAAATGATCAGCGAAGTCAGCAGCCATTCGGTGCTCATCGAAAGCCCCGAGAGCCGCATCAGCAGGTAGCCGGTAACAACCTGCACAAACCCGGCCGGCGTGGTGATCCACGTATCAAAGCGCACCACCATTCGTGCGACATGGGCGATCACTTGCGGGTTGCCGCTGCGGCTGGCGGCGATCAGGTAGAGGTAGGAGCCCATGCCGAAACCAAAGAGGAAAATCGCCGCAATGACGTGCAGGTACTTCAGGCAGAGATAGAGCATCTCAACGCTGCCCATCGGAGAATTGAACCGACAGGCTCAAGTTGGCCGGATCGTTGATCGCCGCCAGATATTCATCGACGCTGATTTCGCCAACACACGGCCGCGCGCCAGGTTGCGGTGCATAACCCCGCGCCATTTTGGTTGCGAGGGCGACGGCGGCGCAGCTGGGGATTTCCGGGCCTTTGTCATTCAGTGCGGTGAGTTGCGCGGTCATGCTCAGCGGCTGGTCGTCAACTCCGATGCCTTGAACATCGATGTACATCGCGCTTTTGCCGTCACCGAAGCGTTCGAACCGCGTTCCCAGTCGATGCAGGCGCGCCGCCCAGCGCACATGATCGCGCACCAGACCAAAGCGCAAGGCTTGCGCCAGCAAAGCATTGGCGACACCGCCGATTTTCAGTCCGGCGCCAGCCTTGAAGCGCAGCGTCTGTGCGCCATAGCGGCGTGCGAAAATATCCATGTCCGGCACATCGACATTGGCCAGCACCCGCTTGCCCAGTTGCGGCATGCTGCGCAGGGTCAGATCGAGCCAACCCAATACTTCGTGAGCCTGGCCGTTCTTCAACTGTTTGATCGGTTTGCCTGCGTAGGCGAGCACGCCTTCGACCGTGGACAGCCCCGGCATCTTTGCCGAGGAAGAAATGCCATGCTCGATCGAGTCGATTCGCGCAAAACGTGAGCGCTGCTGATCGATGATCGCCGAAGACAAGGTCGGCACCGAACTGCAACCGCTGAGCACGGCCACGCCAGCCTCCCTGGCGCGGGCGTCGAGCACAGCAATGCCGTTGACGAAGGTGCGGCAGTCAGCCAGATCGCAGTAATTGACCCCGGCATCGATACAGCTTTCAGCAACTGCGTAGGATTGCCCCTGAAACGGCCCGCCGGTGTGCACCACCAATTGAATATTCAACTCTCGCAACGCCGCTTGAAAATCCGCGCCCATCGCATTACCGCACCAGCCTTCGCAAGCTCGGCCCGATTGCGCTTGCAGCTCAGCGACCTTGCGTTGCAACTTGCGCGCATCGCGGCCCGACAGCAGCAGTTCAATCTCTGGCATCTGCGCCAGATGCCGACAAACGATACTGCCGAAATTGCCGTAACCACCGACGACCATCACCCTGAATGCCATTGCCCTGTCCCTGTTCCAGCCCAAACGTGTGGCGCAGAGGATATAGGGCGCAGCGGCGACCAGACATTTATTTTGCAACCGGGTATCACCGCGTCCGCTCGTCCCAGGCAAAAAGAATGAACCCAACGCACCTCTCGCCGCCTAACGCACAGACCATCAGGAGTTAAGCCTATGCAAATCGAAACCGTGTGGATCGTATTGGCGGTCATTCTCGTGCTGATCGAGCTTTGGGCCATCAACCGGGTGCGCAAAAGCGAGGGGAAATCGAGCAATAAAGGCGTGTGGATCGTGCTGATCGTGTTCGTGCCGCTGTTCGGCCTGATCGCCTGGGCGTTGGCGGGGCCCAAGCATATTGGTCGCGGCTCGCCTTCCCAGGCCAGCCGTTGAGCAACCACGCATGCCCGTCTCAAGCATCACCCACAGCCCGGCTTTTGCCGGGCTTGTTATATGCAATGCCCGCTGCGCGGATTTCTTGCAGGCTGCACGAAAGCATTGTGCCTGCTTCGATGCCAGCCCTTGATTTAGGAGGGTTGCGCTTGATCGGCGAGTTGGCATGAGTCCTGCGATAGCCTCTTCCTGAATACACAGCAGCGCGAAAAAAAGAACGCTGTGTTCAATCCGTGAAAAGCAGAGGCCTCAAAAATGAATGCTATCGACCTTCTCAAAGCCGACCATGAAAAAGTCAAAGCCATCCTCAGCCAACTGAGTGAGTCCACCGACCGCGCGCTGAAAAAACGCGTCGAGTTGCTGGGCAAACTGGAAATGGAAATCACCATCCACACCCGCCTGGAAGAAGAGATTCTCTATCCTGCGTTCAAGGAAGCCGGCAGCAAGGAAGAAGACATCATGTATTACGAAGCCAAGGAAGAGCACCGCACCGTGGACTCACTGGTACTGCCTGATCTGAAAGAAACCGATCCAGGCACCCCGGAATTTGCCGGTCGGGTCAAAGTGGTCAAGGAACTGCTGGAGCACCACATCGAAGAGGAAGAACAGGAAATGTTCCCGAAAGCGCAGAAGCTTCTGGGCAAGGCAAAACTCGAGGAGCTGGGTGCGCAAATGGAAGCCATGAAGGCGAGCCACAAAAAGGAAATGGCGGCCAACAAGATCGCTGCGTAAAGCGCTGAAGACACCAAAGCCCGGCAGCGATGCCGGGCTTTTTTGTGCGCCCAAATTGGCACTCGCTCTCACATTGGATATTTGGGCGTTCGCGAGTTTCTGAGCAAGCCACGAAACCTGTGGGAGCGAGCCTGCTGGCGAAGGCGTCAGGTCAACCAGATCATCCATGACTGACACTGCGCTTTCGCCAGCAGGCTCGCTCCCACGGGGTCAGTGTCGGTCTTGATGCAGGTTGTGCTCAAACCGCCCAAGGTGGCCCGGTCTCGAATTTCGCTTCGATCCACTCCTTGAACGCCACCACCGCCGCCGCTGGAAACCGCGACGACGGTCTGACCAGATAAACGCCGCCCGCCGAATCCAGATGCCAGTCGGGCAGCACGCGAATCAGCCGCCGTGCCGCCAGATCGCGGCTCATCAGCCAGTCGCCGGCACCGAGTATGCCGGCGTCGGCGCGGGCGGCGGCGAGCAGGGATTCGCTGTCGCTGGCGGTCAGGTTGCCGTGTGGCGTAATGGTCTGCACTTCGTTGCCGCGATGCAGTCGCCACAGCGGGAACGACGCCAGCCCGCTGAAGCGCAGGCAATTGTGTTGCAGCAGATCCTGCGGGGTTTGCGGCATGCCGTGGGCCTCGATGTAGGCCGGCGATGCGCAGAGAATCCGCCGATGGTCACTGAGCTTTTTTGCAATCAGGCGATTGTCATCAAGCTCGCCGATGCGAATAGCCGCGTCGAAGCCCTGCTCGATGATGTCGACCAGGCCTTCGCTGTAATCGGCGACCAGCGAGACCTGCGGGTGAGCCTTGAGAAATTCCGGCAGCAGCGGCCCCAGCCATAACCGCCCCATCGCCGCCGGCAACGCCAGGCGCAAGGTGCCGCGTACTTCGCTGGCACCCTGCACCGCTTGCTGCTGCGCTTCGTTCATCAACTCGACGGCCGCGCGCAGACGCTGTTCGAGTTGCAGGCCAGCCTCGGTGATACGCACATGTCGTGTCGAGCGCTCCACCAACCGCACACCCAGTCGCTTTTCCATCGCCGCAAGGCGCTTGGAAACGATGGTCGGATGACGCTGCAACAAACGCCCCGCCGCGACAAACGAGCCTTGCGCGGCGACGGCCAGGAAAGCAGCGATCTCATCGCTGTGCGGGTTGCTCAGAACATCCAGATTCATGGTTTTAAAATGATCGCCCCTGATGATCGGCCCGATTCAAGATCGGCGTGCGCTTGTGCCGCGTCAGCCAATGAATAACGCGCGCGAATTTGCGGCGTGATGATACCGGCGGCAACAGCGGCCAGCACATCTTGCGCGCGCTCCTGATATTCAGCTGTCGTGGCGGTGTGCGCGGCCAGCGACGGACGGGTCAGGAACAGCGAGCCCTTGGCGTTCAGCGTGGCCATTTCCACCGCTGCCGGCACGCCGGTCTGCGCGCCGAACGAGACCATCAATCCGCGTGGGCGCAAGCTGTCCAGCGAGGCCTGAAAAGACACCCGACCAATCGGGTCATACACCACATCGACCTTGCGCCCCTCGGTGATACGCACCACATCGGCGGCGAGAGTCTCGGCATCGAACACCAGCACTTCGCCACAACCGGACGCGCGACCCTTGTCGACACTGGTCTGCTTCGACACCACACCGATCACCGTTGCGCCAAGGTGTTTGGCCCATGGCACCATGATTTCCCCCAGACCTCCCGCGACACCGTAAAGCAGCATCGTCGTGCCCGGCCCGACCGGATAAGTCGCCTTCAGCAGATACTGCGCGGTGATGCCTTTGAACAACACCGCCGCCGCGTCTTCGAACGACAACTCTTCAGGAATCTTCACCAGACGCTCTGCCGGAAACAGCCGCGCCGAGGCGTAACCGCCCAAGGGCCCGGTGGCGTAAGCGACCCGATCACCGACGCGCACATTGCTCACACCGGCACCGACCGCCGCCACCCGACCCGCGCCTTCCAGCCCCAGCCCCGACGGCAACGCCACCGGTACCGCACCTTTGCGCTGGCTGACATCCAGATAATTGACGCCCACCGCCTCTTGCTCCAGCCAGACCTCGCCGAGCCCAGGGGTTTGCTCGCTGACAGTGTGCAATTGCAGGACGTCCGGTGCGCCGGTTTCGGTGAAGCGAATTGCGTTGGCCATGGTCATCTCCATTCATTTGTTAAGCGTTGAGCTCAGTCTGAAAGCGCAGCACTCAACGAACAACCCAGCCTGAATGCAGTTCATTGCTGCAAAGGCTGCAGCAATACACACATAAAAAAGGAGCGGCACGTACTGCCGCTCCTCTTTCAACAATCAATCGAACGCGCCGTTGAGCACCTCATAGATCAGCCCGGTGGCCAGCGCAACGAGAATGAGGTCAGTGCCCGCCTGTCGCCATTCGTAGCCGTCATAACGAGGCAGATGTTCGAGCATTCGCCCGTCCAGCTTCTTGGCGATGCCCGGGGGCAAGGGTTTACCCCGCGCCAGATTCTTTTGAATACCCGGCGGCAGCGGCGGCCCCGGATTCCAGTATTCGCCGCGATAACCATCGATGATGCCGAGAATATTGCCGCGATCGAAACTCGGGCCGCCACCATTGCCAGAGTGTTGCTGGCCCTTGTTGCCATTGCCTTGGCCGCCCCCGCCCTGTTTACCGTGGTCCTGCATGTTTTGCGGTTTGCCCTTGCCGTTGCCCTGGCCGCCCTGACCACCCTGCCCCTTGCCATTGCCGGGGTCAGCCAGTGCCGTCGTGCTGCCGATTACCAGCGCGAGGCAAGACAACGCGGTAATCAATCTGCGAGCTTTTCTCATGTGCGATTCCTTCGGTTGGGGGATGCTCTAGAGTATGGGCGAATGTGCTCAGCTTAGTGGATTTCTTCTTGCTGACCACTCGGCCTTGCGTCAGGATTCCCACCCTCTCCACCCCCGATCGAAAAATCATGAATCGTCAAAAGAAGCTGCAGCAGTTGTTTAAGGAAAAGGCCAAAAAGGCCAATGCCAAACTGGCGCCGAAAAAGCCCAAATACATCTGCAAGGCCGACCGCCTGAAGCTGGAAGCCGAAGCGGCGCAGGCGGCGGCCGAAAACAGCGAAAGCTGATTCAGGCTGTCTGCCGCGACGTCAGCCAGGTCATCAGCGCCGCCAGCACCAGCAATGCCGCGCTGGCGAAAAACGTCAGCCGATAGCCACTGCCGTCGAACAGCAGACCACCGATGGTAGAACCCGAGGCAATCGACAACTGCACCACCGCCACCATCAGCCCACCGCCGGCTTCGGCATCGTCGGGCAGCGTGCGGGCCAGCCACGACCACCAGCCTACCGGCGCCGCCGTGGCGATCAGTCCCCACAAGCCGAGCAACACGAACGTCGCCCCCACTGAACTGCCCAACCCAATGAGCGCCACTGCGATCATCGCCATCAATAGCGGTATCGTGATAACCACCCTGTACAGTCCTGACTTCAGCACCGAGCCGATGACCACGGTGCCGATGAACCCGGCTACACCAATGACCAGCAGGATAATGGACAGCATCGAAACATCGACCCGGGTCACGGTTTCCAGAAACGGTCGCAGATAAGTGAACAGCACAAACTGGCCCATGAAGAACAGGCCGGCGCCGAGCATGCCCAACGCCACCCGGCGGCTTTTGAACAACGCAAAAACGTTGGCTGCGCTGGCTTTGCGCGGCGCGGCCGGGAGTGCGGGCAAGCTGATCCATTGCCAGAGCAGAGCAATCAGCGCCACCGGTATCAGGCAGAAAAACGCCCCGCGCCAGCCAATCACGCTGCCCAGATAACTGCCCAACGGCGCCGCCACGACGGTCGCCAGGGCATTGCCGCCGTTAAAAATTGCCAATGCCTTTGGCACGCTGGCGGACGGCACCAGACGCATGGCCAACGCCGCTGACATCGACCAGAAGCCGCCAATCACCACGCCGATCAATGCGCGACCGATCATGTAAACCGTGTAGTTGGGCGCCAGGCCCACCACCAGCCCGGACGCGCACATCAGCGCCGTCAACAGCAGCAACAGGCGCTTGCGATCCATCGAGCCGGCGAGCCTGCTGATCGTCAGGCTGGTCAGCACCGCGAACGCGCCGGAGATGGCGATGCCGTAACCGGCCAGGCCTTCGCTGATGTGCAAGTCCGTGGCCATGGGCGTGAGCAGACTGACCGGCATGAACTCTGAGGCGATCAGGGCGAAGACGCACAAGGTCATCGCGAACACACCGCTCCAGTACGCCGGTTGTTCGCCGTCAGTGGACGCTTCCATGGGCTGGGCTGTCGGGGTGTCGATTACTTGAGCCGTCATGCGAAAACCTGTCTTGAAGAAGAAATCATCGAGGCACTTCTGCCCCGTTACTCAGGCTGCAAAGCTTGACGGATCAGGCTTAACTTGATTAGTAGCGGTAATCTTCATGTGCTTTTGAGAAAAATTCAGCAATGAGCAACGCCAAAGTCAACGACCTGCAGGCCTTTCTGGCGGTGGCCCAGGAGCAAAGCTTCACCAAGGCTGCCGCCCGCCTCGGCGTCACGCCGTCTGCGCTGAGTCATACGGTGCGCGCGCTGGAGCAGCGTCTGGGTATCCGCTTGCTCGCTCGTACGACACGCAATGTCTCGCCGACCGAGGCTGGCGAACGCTTGATGCACTCAATTGCGCCGCTGTTCGAGCAGATCAGCGCCGAGCTCGAAGCCCTTGGCGAATTGCGCGATAAGCCCAGCGGCACGATCCGCGTTTCCTGCACGGACGATCAGATCGAATTGTGCATTCGGCCGATGCTTGCAAAGTTTTTGCAGGACTATCCGGATATCACCTTGGAGTTTTACGTCGATTACGGATTTACCAATGTGGTCAAGGAACGCTTCGATGCCGGCATTCGTCTCGGTGAATCGATCAGCAAAGACATGATCGCCGTGCGCATCGGCCCGGACTGGCGCCTGGCCGTGGTGGCCTCGCCAGGTTACTTCGCTCGCCACCCGGCACTCACCACGCCGCATCAGTTGACGGAGCACACTTGCATCAACATCCGTCACCAACCGGCCGGCGCGATTTACGCCTGGGAGTTTGCGCACAAGGGTCAGGATTTCAGCGTGAAGGTCGATGGGCAACTGGTGTTCAACAGCATTATGCATGTGCTCAACGCCGCCGTGGACGGCATCGGCGTGGCGTACGTGCCCGAACAATTGGTCGCGCCGTATCTGGCCGACGGGCGATTGGTGGAAGTGCTGGAAGAATGGTGCCCAACGTTTCAGGGCTATCACTTGTATTACCCGAACAGACGCCAGAGCTCCGCAGCGTTTGCAGCGTTTGTCGAAGCGCTGAAATACAACCGCTGACAAACGCAACTCTTCAACCCAACTCAAATCCCTGTGGGAGCGGGCTTGCCCGCGAAGGCGCCAGATCAGATACATCCACATTGAATGACACACCGCTATCGCGAGCAAGCTCGCTCCCACAATGGTCCGGGGCAAGGCCACAATCTTCAACCCAACTCAAATCCCCGTGGGAGCGGGCTTGCCCGCGAAGGCGCAAGATCAGATACATCCACATTGAATGACACACCGCTATCGCGAGCAAGCTCGCTCCCACAATAGTCGGGGGCACGGCCACAATCTTCAGCGCAACCCAAACCCCTGTGGGAGCGAGCCTGCTCGCGAAGGCGCCAGATCAGATATATCCACGTTGAATGACACACCGCTTTCGCGAGCAGGCTCGCTCCCACAATGGTCCGGGGCAAGGCCACAATCTTCAGCGCACCCAAAATCCCTGTGGGAGCGAGCCTGCTCGCGAAGGCGCCAGATCAGATATATCCACGTTGAATGACACACCGCTTTCGCGAGCAGGCTCGCTCCCACAGGTCCAGCGGCATCGCGAATAGCCTGGCACCACGCAATCTGAATTTTTCCGCCAACCTGCCCCCTAAATTCTGAGCGGTCGATACACGTCCGCCGATGCAAGGAGGGTCAACATGCATGTCGGATAATCAAACGCCTTCGCCGCGCAACACAGAGGAATCCACCCAAACACTATTGAGCCGCTTGCTCATGGCGCGCGGGCCTGGCGGTCAGGAAGACGAAGTTCGGGCGATCTGCCTGGAAGAACTGCGGCGCCATTGCGACGAGGTCTGGACCGATCGCGCCGGCAATGTCGTCGGCCTGCTCAAGGGCCGCGAACCCGATCCGGACGGCGAGCACGCTGTGCGCATCATGGGCCACATGGATGAGATCGCCATGCTGGTCAAACGCGTCGAGCCGGACGGTACGTTGCGGGTGGTAGCCCTCGGCGGTGCGAATCCGGTGAATTTCGGTGTCTGTCCGGTGGATATTCTCGGCGATGCGCAAACCCTGCCCGGCGTGCTCTCATTCGGCTCGATGCACGCCACCACAGGCTCGCCGCAGGGCCAGGATGTGATGAGCGGCGCGGTGGAGTGGAAAGACGTGCACATCATCACCCGCCACGACCCGCAAACCTTGCAAGACATGGGCGTGCGCCCCGGCACCCGTGTCGTGCTCAGCCAGCACTGGCGTACGCCGTTCAGAGTGGGCGATGCCACCGCTGCGCACTTTCTCGATGACCGCGCGCCTGTTGTCGCCATGCTCCAGGCCGCCGAGCAACTCAAGCGCAGCCCGACCGAATTGGCGCACGACACCTACTTTGTCTTCACCACCCTCGAAGAAGAAAGCAACGCCGGCGCAATGTACGCCGCTGCGCACCTGCCCGGCGACACCACAATCGCGGTGGAAGTCGGCCCGGTGATGAGCGAGTACGCAACGCGATTGAGCGTCGACCCGATCATCGATACCGGCGACCAGAAAGGCTATTACTCGCGCGGCGTGGTCATGGCCTTGGCCGACGCAGCCAAGCGTTGCGGCTTCGATCCACAGTTCGCCCTGCTGGTGGATTTCGCCTCCGACGCCAGCGCGGTGATGAGCTCAGGCATCAGCGCCCAGGCCGGATGCATCGCAATCCCGACCGAGAATACCCACGGGTTTGAACTGGTCGTGGATGGCGCGATTGAAGCGTGCGCGCAGACGTTGGTGGAATATCTGCAAGGCCCGCAGAACGAGGTATCGACTTGAGCCGCAGTCCAATAAAAAAGGGAGGCCCTTTACAGGCCTCCCTTGTTTTTCACCATCAAGACGTACCCAACCCCTGCGACAGATCCGAAGAAGACGGCCGCGCCGGATCCGGCCTGGTCTCAACCTCGGTTTGTTCAGTGGTCCGAGTCACCGTGTCACGCACGGCCTCGTAACCTTCCTGAGCTTTCTGCTTGGCCTTGTCGACCATGCCAGCGCTGGTACGGCCCATGTATCGCTGTTCAGTGGACGTAGTCGGCAACGCCGCGCCGAGCAATGCACCGAGCGCAACCCCGGCGGCAGCCACCATCAGCGGTTGCTCCTTGAGCAGGTGGCTGAATTGCTGGCCGAGCACTTGCGAATTACGCGACAGTCGATCACTGGCGTCATGCATCGCATGGGTCAGATTTTCCTTCGCCGCACCGACGTTTTCCCCGAGGTGGCTGGCCTTGCCTTTCAGCGACTGGTAGCCGTCCTTCAGTGAGTCAGTGGTCGAATGCAAATGCGCGCGGGCGCTGTCGATGCCGTCGGCCAAACCATCGGCCCATTCGCCGGCCTTGTCCTGATCCGGCCCGCTGCGATAGGTCGGTTGCGGCACGGGCGGGCGATTCTGGCTGATCATCAGCCAGAGCAGCCCCACGGAAGTCAGCACCGCTGGCACCGGGTTATTGCGCACGCTGGTGCCGAGGTTGGTGAAGAACGTCGAGCCGTTGCTCTGCATCATCCCCCAGGCCTGATCGATCATCTGTCCGGGGGTGAATTTGCTCTCGAGTTGATCGACGATGTTGCCGATGCTCGCGCGTTGCGCATCGATTTCGCGCTCGATCTGCTCCGGGCTTTTTTCCGCTTCGATATCCAGTTCGCTTTTCATGAGACTTTCCTCCGCAGCGCTTCCTGATCCTTGTTCAAGGCGTCGAGGGTGCGATCAGGTTTGAAGTGAGATGGCTCGAATTGCTTCTTCCCGGATTGCAGCATGGCGAAGCCAATGATCATCACCACCACGCCGACGATCAGCGCGGCCAGCCATGGCGCCATGAACATACTCAGGCCGTACACCGCCGACATCAGCAGAATAATAAAGCCGGCGAGGAACACGATCGCACCACCAGCAACCGCACCGATGCCCGCCTTCAGCGTGCTGAGGCTGTTCTGCAGTTCGGCTTTTGCCAATGCCAGTTCCTTGGTGAACAACGCTGGCACCTCTCGGGACAGTTGTCGCAACAGACCGACCACCGAAGCGTCATCCGTTTGGCCGAGGGGCCTTGCCCCGCTCAGATCAGATTCATCTCTGTTCATCACAGTTCTCCTTTGGCGTCGGGTGCGTGCGGTACGGAAGCCGCGGCAAAATCAGCGGGGTGATCGCTGTCACTGGGCGAGGTCGGGGTGATGCCGGTGGCCAGTCCCGGATTGGCGTGGGCCGATGACGGTACTGACGATTCATAGGGTCGCTGCGCACCGTAATCGGCTGGCGGTGGCGTCGATGTCGTGCCCGCCGCCGGATCGTGCTCGGCGCTGACCGTCGCTGCTGCGGCCGTGCCGGCTTTGAGAAACCGCGACAGGCCGAAACCGATGGCGATGCTGCCGGCGATGAATAGCCCCGGATTGCTGCGCGCCAGATCCGCCGCATCGTGCAGCAACTGCTCGGCACTCTTGCCGCGCAAGTTGCCCGCCAGCCCGGTCATGGAATCCGCCATGTCCGTCAGGTAGTCGGACATGCCCAGCGTGTCCTTGTCCTGCAACTCCGAGACGAAGCTCTTTGCGCCTTGGGCCAGTGCTTCTATCTGTTCGGCCGCGGTGTCCCGGTACTGTCCGAATTGCGCGTCGGCCTGTTGCCGCGCGCCGCCAATTGCTTCGTTGACGTCGTCTTTCAAATGTTCAAAACCCTGTCCAGGCTTGCTGTTCGGATCACCTGATTCAAAGCCTGCCCTGCTGTCTTGAGTATTCATGTGGCCCCTCGCGTTCTGACTTGAAAACGGAAAAACGGAGCTACACGGCAACATTGCCAAGAGCCCCCACATAGAAGATGACGGAGCAGCTTGCGCGAGAGTTCAAAGAGGTTGATGAGCGTGCGACATCAGGTCTGGATCAGCGACGAAAGGTTGCGCTTGGCACGATTGCGTTGAGCTTCTGCGCCTGGCTGCGGTCAAGACAAGGCACAAGCATTTATCTGCAACACGACGCTGAAACCCGCAACAACGCCGATAGATGGCAGAATCCCCACACCCTGATCACTTCGGAGACCGCAATGCTTCGCCTGTTTGAAGAAAGGCTCGACCCCTTCCCGCCCGACGAGGCGCCGCCACCGCCAGTCGGCCTGATGCGCTTCTTGTGGGCCTGCACCCGGGGCGCGCGCGGCTACATTCTGGCCTTCGCCCTGCTCAGCGCCAGCGTGTCGATCTACGAGGCGTGGCTGTTTTCTTTCCTTGGGCAAGTGGTGGATCTGCTCTCGACCTGGCAATCCGGCGGCGCCGCCGGTGATGAGGAAAGCCGCGTGTTGTGGGGCATCGGCATCGTGCTGGTTGTCAGCATCGGCCTGGTGGCGCTGCGCACGATGGTCCAGCACCAGATCCTTGCGATCAATCTGCCGCTGCGCCTGCGCTGGGACTTTCACCGGTTGATGCTGCGGCAAAGTCTGTCGTTCTTCTCCGACGAGTTCTCCGGCCGGGTCACGACCAAGGTCATGCAGACTGCGTTGTCGGTGCGCGAGGTGCTGTTCACCTTGATCGAAATCCTCCCCGGCATTGGCGTGTACTTCATCGCGATCATTGCGCTGGCCGGTGGCTTTGCGCTGAAGCTGATGCTGCCGTTTCTGGCGTGGATCGTTCTGTTCGGACTCGCGATGGTGTATTTCGTCCCGCGTCTGGGCAAGGTCGGCCAGGAACAGGCCGATGCGCGCTCGTCGATGACCGGGCGGATTGCCGACGCCTACACCAACATCACCACGGTCAAACTGTTCTCGCACTCCAAGCGTGAAGCGCACTTTGCCCGTGCGGCAATGGAAGATTTCAAGCTCACCGGGTTCCGCCAGATGCGTCTGGTCAGTCAGTTCGAAATCGTCAATCAGGCGCTGGTGGTGGCGTTGATTCTCGGCGCTGGCGGTTACGCGCTGTGGCTGTGGCATCAGGGCGAAGTCGGCACCGGCGCCGTCGCGGCGATCACCGCCATGGCGCTGCGCATCAATGGCATGTCGCACTGGATCATGTGGCAGATGACTTCGCTGTTCGAAAACATCGGCACCGTCCAGGACGGGATGGCCACCCTGACCAGCGGCCCGAAAGTCCAGGACGCGCCGGATGCCAAAGTGCTGGAGCCTGCCGGCGGCGAAGTGGTTTTCGACAATGTCAGCTTCAACTACAACGGCGAACGCCAGGTGCTCGACGGCTTGACCCTGCATATTCGCCCCGGCGAAAAAATCGGCCTGGTCGGCCGCTCCGGTGCTGGCAAGTCGACGCTGATCAACCTGCTGCTGCGCTTCTATGACGTTGATCGCGGCGAGATCCGCATCGATGGGCAGAACATCGCCGAGGTGACTCAGGACAGTCTGCGTAGCGTGATCGGCATGGTCACCCAGGACACCTCGCTGCTGCACCGCTCGATCCGCGACAACATCGCCTACGGTCGCCCGGACGCCACCGACGCAGACATCCATCGCGCGGCGGTGAACGCCCAGGCCGATGGTTTCATCAGCCAGTTGAGCGACAAGCAGGGCCACAGCGGTTACGACACGCTGGTCGGCGAACGCGGCATCAAGCTTTCGGGCGGGCAGCGCCAACGCATCGCCATCGCCAGGGTGATGCTGAAAAACGCGCCGATCCTGCTTCTCGACGAAGCCACCAGCGCACTGGACTCGGAAGTCGAAGTCGCGATCCAGGAAAGCCTCGATGAAATGATGCAGGGCAAAACCGTGATCGCCATCGCCCACCGCTTGTCGACCATTGCGGCAATGGACCGGCTGATCGTCATGGATGAAGGCCGCATCGTCGAACAAGGCACCCACGCGCAACTGCTGGAGAAGAACGGCACCTATGCGCGGTTGTGGCAGCACCAGAGCGGCGGGTTCCTCGGTGAGGACCGGGGTTTGGTTGAGGTGATGGAGGAGTGATCAGGCTGGAGGGCCGGGGCCGGCCCTCCATCGATTGGCCTAGATGGTGACGGGGCTTTCGGCATCCACCGGAAGCTTTACGCGAAACACGGTTCCGCCCTTCAGGTCAGAGCTGACCTCGATCGAGCCGGCATGCGAGGCGACGATTTCCGAGGCGATGAACAGGCCCAGACCCAGCCCGGCAACGGGCCCGTGATCAACCACGGAGCGCTGCGAGAACCGCCCCATCGGGTTGAAGATGAACGGCAACACATCTTCCGGAATCGGCTCCCCGCCGTTGTGCACTGTCAACACCGCGCAATCCTCCCGAGCTTCCAGTGCAACCGTAACCGGAAACTGATTATCGCCGTGGGTCACCGCATTGCTGATGATGTTGGAAAACACCTGTTCCATCCTGGCGCCATCGAACGCTCCCATCACCGCTTCCGTCGCATCGAACCGCACGTTGGCCTGCGGATGAAAGGCGCGGATTTCCTCGATCACCCGCTCGCACACAGGGCTGAGATCGATCAAGGATTTTTTCACCGGAATCCCCGGCCCCATCTGGCAACGCGTCAGATCCAGCAGGTCGCCCACGATCTGGCTGGCGCGCTGCACGCTGGCGTAGATCTGCCTGGCCACTTTGCCGGTGCGCGGGTCGGTGGCTTCGGTACGACGCAACATATCCGCACCGAGCAGAATCGCCCCCAGCGGCGTGCGCAAGTCATGGCCGAGAATCCCCAGAAACACGTTGCGCGACGCCTCGACGGCGCGCGAGTAGCTGGCAATCGACTCGGCCAGCGCCTGATCGATGGCTTCGTGGAAGCGCGTCATGTCGTCGACATTCACTGATTTGCCATCCTTGACCTGACGCAGCCATTGGGTCAGCACACTGGTGCGCAGCGCGCGGTATTCCGACACCATCTGATCGATGGTAAAACCGGCCATCAGCCGCGTCACCGCGTGGGTTTCCGCAGCTGTTTCTTCATCGTCGCGCGGTGCTTGGCCCTGGGCTTTGGCGATTTGTTCGCTCATGGTCTGCTTGGTCCGCAGATCGATGACGATGGCGCGCAACATCTGCTCGGCGTGATCGCGCAGCGCGACGTTATCGAGCTCCACCCCCGGCGTTTCGATGGTGCGGGCGAAATCTTCCCAGGCCTGCAGGATCGGCTCTAGGTTTTCGAGAATGAAATCTGGCAGGCGCATGGCTGTAGTCCGCAGGGGAAATCCATCAACGCCAGCAACTGAGCCGGCGCAGATTTCGGAAAGGGCAATTCAGGAGTACAGAAGGTACGGCTGAGGGGATGCAGCCTACCACCAAAGCGCTGGGCTAACGTTGGAGGAAAATCGGTGTGCTGAAGAGGTTGCGGTCGGCATGAGATGATCGCTGCGCCCGCAACGAACGTCTCTGAAGCGACTGCGGCTACGGACTCCTTGCGATGTGAGAAGTCCGTTTCAAGAGGTTATCCGTCGAGAGTTTTCACTCCAGGCATCGCTTGGGCGTCAGTCGAGTTTGCTCGGTGTTCGGCACCTCAGCACTGACATCTGCCTGTTTACGGCTGCTTAATTCAATCGGATAAGGACCGGTCTGCGCCAGAGCTGCCTGCACACGGCTGACAAAGGCCGCGTCGTCCAGGGTGTAGAAAACCCACACCTGACGCTTTCCGCCGGTGACCGTGCACCCCCACTTTGCGAACCCATCCGCCGTTACGGCCGCCTTAATCAGGCGGTCCACCTGCATCATCCGCGCGGATTCCTTCGAACTCGGCAGGAAGCGATCCGACACGTATTTCCAGCTGATGCGAGCCTTGTAAGGAAATGCCTGGGTATCCTTGAGATTCAAGTCGGAAGGCATGCGAAAACTCGCTGGCATTGGCTCGTCAGGAAAATCAGACGGTTGGAAATCGCTGTCGCCTGGCACGGCCACTTGCCGTTGCGGATTGTCAGCAGGATCATCACTGAGCAATATTCTGAGCGCTTCAGCTTGGCGCTCTTTCCGCTCGCTCATGCATTTGGCGTAGGCCGTTGTATGCGCTGGACCGGCATCCAGACAAGGATCGCGCTCTACCGGTTTTGGAGTATGGGAGCGCGTGCAGCCGGTCGTGATCAGGCTTGCCAGCACCAATAAAACAACGGCTGGCCAGATTTCAGGGCGCAGGGAAGCGTGGGGAGTGACTTTCAAGTGGCCTTCCTTGGATGAGCTGCAGTACAAGACATATGGAAAACGGCGCATTTTGCCTGCCATCCCTGGCCCATGAACAGGCCAAAGCGGAATTAAAGTGGCAACTCATCACAAACAGTGCTCGACCAGCCACAGCCGCTTGTGATGAACAGCCACATACTCCCTCAGATGCCTACGCTGGCACCGTTGCCCGGTACGCCAAAATCGCCACCCGGAAAAGCACCACCCTCAATGTGATAGACCCTCGGTTCTGCCGAAAAGTAATCCTCCAGCCCCAGCATGAACCGCTGATGGTCGTCACTCTCTTCAAACCCCGGCGAGTGATCCTCAAGCGACTGCCAGCGCACGATCAAATTGAATTGCTCAGGGGTTTCAATACCTTGCGCCAGCAAGTGGCCGCCGTAACCTTTGGCGCGAGTGAGCAACGGTTCGACTTCGGCAAATGCGCGTCGGAAGGCTTCAGTCTGTTGCGGGTGAACGGGCAGCACAGCGATCTCGTAAACCATGATGTTTCTCCAAAATCAGTGAGCGGATTCAGACGATGAGTGAAGGCTCGACGGCGATGGCGATTTTTCCCAGCAGACCGTTGTTGGCGCTCTCCAGTCGAGCGTGGGCGAGCGGGATGTCGGCGAGGGAATAGACCGCGCCAACATGGGGCCGCAACTGGCCGCGCTCGACCAACGCGCTCAGTTCATCGAGCTTGCCGCGATTCTGCCGGGTGAAAACGAAGTGGTAGCTGGCGTTCTTGCCCCAGGCCTGAACGAGGTTTTGTGGCTGCGCGATGTCGACGATCGAGACGACGCGGCCAAGCTGGGCAAGCGCGTCGGCACTGCGAGACAGGGTATCGCCGCCGATGGTGTCGAACACCACATCAACGCCATGCCCGGCGGTTTCGCGCATGATCGCTTCGACGTAGTCCTCTTGGGTGTAATCGATCACCACGTCGGCACCCAGGCTGCGGACAAAGTCGGCGTTGGCCTCGCGCACGGTGGTGAACACTCTGGCGCCCATGGCTTTGGCCACCTGAATCGCCACATGGCCGACCCCGCCCGCGCCGCCGTGGATCAGAATGCTTTCGCCAACGCGGAGCACGGCGCGCACGGTCAGCGCTTCCCAAACCGTACCGCCGACCAGACTCAGACTGGCCGCCTCGAGGTGGCTCAGCGCGGCAGGCTTTCTGGCGATGATGCTTTCGGCTGCGACGTGGTACTCGGCATAACTGCCCTGCCCGTCGAATATCTGCGGGGTGTACCAGAGTTCGTCGCCCGGCGCGAAAGCGCTGACGCCCGGCCCGACGGCTTCAACCACGCCCGACACGTCGTGACCAGTAATGGCTGGCAGCGGCACCAGATCGGGATAGTCACCGCGCCGAACCTGATAATCCAGCGGATTGATGGAAGTAGCGTGCACTCGGACCAGCACTTGGCCCGCTTGCGGAACCGGTTTTGGAACGTCGCTGAGTTCGAACGAATCAGGACCGCCGAAGGATTTCAAAATCATCGCTTTCATGGCAAAACCTCGTATCGATAAAGAGGGATATCGAGAATTCTCGATACCATAGAGTAAAAAAATTTACAGCTCTTTCCCTATGATCTCTGCAAGCGCGCTGATAGCAGCCTCATTGCGTTTGTAGTAGGTCCATTGACCGATGCGCCGCACCTCAACCAGCCCCACTCGCTGCAACGTGGCCAGGTAACTCGACACCGTAGACTGCGACAGGCCGATACCTTCCTGGATGCTGCTGACGCAGACACCCTCGACGAGAACGTCACCCTCATCCTGCGGGGGGAAATTCTTGACGGGATCCTTCAGGCCTTCAAGGATCTTGAGGCGCGTCGGGTTCGAGAGGGCTTTGAAGATTTCGATCAGTTCCATGCGCCGAGGATATCGAGATTTTTCGATATGTCAATGCGCGATATTGATCTGATTGGCAGTCGGCGACAGGCGGCAACGGGATCCGATTTGCCACCCTGCCGTGCGGCTCAGCCTTGGGGCGCATCCAGCAACACCCACAACCGCACGATTTTCCCTTCGCTGATTTCCGCCACGTCGACACCGCTGACAACAGTTGACCCAGCGCTCAGGCCCGCATGCCAGCGCAGGTAACCCAAGCCATGATGCCCAACCGCCGGCCCCTCGGGAACAAAAGCGAAGTCCGCCCCGAACTGATCCAGCAACGCACCGGCCACCTCTGAAATCGCCGCCCGCCCGGTGACGATGCCAGTCGGTTCGTACATCGTTGGTGTGTCTGCAAAAAGCTCCTGCACCGCCGCAATGCGCTTCTGTGCATCGCGCTCGTTGAACACGCGCTGCAGGTTGGCCCGCAGCAAGGCGTCGTAGTTTTCCACCTCATTGATATTTCGCGAATCTGAGCCAGACATTTTTGAATCCTCGATTGGTATGTGAAGCCCGGTTGCCCGGGCTCAGCGGTCAACCATGTTTGACCAGGTTCAAGGCTGGCAGCGGTCCGCCCGGGAACTGTGCAAGCATTCCCTGCTGCACACCGCCCAGGTCGATGCCGTAAAAACCCAGTTGAGTAATCAGCTCTGCAACTTTGGTTTTGCTCGCGGCATCTTCACCGGAATAAAACAGCACCCGCTTGCCGCCCTCGGCGGAGGGATCGCTCAGCAGAGCCGCGAGCAAATGGTTGAAGGCCTTGACCACGTGCGCACCGGGCAGCATCTGCGCCACCACTTGCGAAGACGGCTGGCCGCCCAGATCGAACGGCTTGAACAGTGGTGCCTCGATCGGGTTGTTGGCGTCGATCACGATACGTCCATCCCAAGGCCCGAGATCGCGTACCGCGTCGGGGATCTTCGACCAGTTCACCGCCAGAAAAACAATGTCCGCCTGACTGGCTTGCTGAGCCGTCACCGCTTGTGCGAGTGGACCCAATTCGTCGACCAAACCGGCAAGGCTCTGCGGCCCACGGCTGTTGGCCAGACTGACCGGCAGGCCTGCGTTGACGAGCAACCGAGCGATGGCGGTGCCGATGGAGCCTGTACCAATGATGCTGATAGTCATGATGCTCTCCTTACGCTGTGAAGCCGCCGTCGACGATTAATTCTGCACCGGTGACAAACCCGGCGTCCGCACTGGCCAGGTACGCCACCGCACTGGCGACATCCTTGCCCTCGCCGTACCGCCCCATGGCGATGTTCGGGCGTAGGAAGTCCGCAATAGGTCCGTCGGCCGGGTTCATGTCGCTGTCGGTCGGGCCGGGATGGACGGTGTTCACAGTGATGCCGCGCGGCCCAAGATCGCGCACCAGTCCACGACTGAAACCGGTCAGCGCACCTTTGCTCAGGGTAGCGAACGCAGCGTATTGCACCATCGAGCTGCCGATGTGAATGATGCGACCGCCCTGCCCCATGTGTTTGAGCGCTTGCTGAGTGGCGACGAAGACGCCGGTCACGTTCACCGCAAGGATGCGTTGAAAGTCCTCAAAGGCGATGTCCTCGGGGGCACCGAGCAGGCTGATACCAGCGTTGTTCACCAGAATGTCGATCTTGCCAAAACGCTGTGCAACCTCGGCAATCGCTGCACGTACAGCCTCGGGATTGCCCGCATCGGCCGCCAGCGCCACAGCCTGGCCGCCCGCCGCGACGATTTCCTGCACGACCGCTGCGGCGCGATCTGGCGATGCGTTGTAGGTGATAGCGACGGTGGCGCCATCTGCCGCGAGTCGCTCGGCGATTGCTGCGCCGATGCTGCGTGAGCCACCGGTCACGATGGCGATTTTGCCGGTCAGTGGAAGCGTGGAAGTGTTCATGGTCGAGCCTCTGGGTGGTTGGAGTTGATGAGGCTATGAAACGCCTTTTGATCTTCCACCAGTAGTGGAAGCCCACTAGAATCACTTTCAATTATTCGTTGAAGGTGCGCAGATGGAAACCTTAGGCAATTTGCTCTCATTCGTGCGCAGCGCCGAGGCGGGAAGCTTCTCTGCGGCGGCGCGGCGCCTGGGCCTGACTCCCGCGGCGGTCAGTCGCAATGTCGCGCAACTGGAGGCCAACCTCGGCGTACGCTTGTTTCAGCGCAGCACGCGCAAACTCACGCTGACCGAAGCGGGAGAACGCTTTCTGGCCAACGTCGGTTCGGGACTGGAGAGTGTTCAAGCGGCGATTGCCGACGTGGCCGGCAATGCCGGAGAGCCTTCAGGGCTTTTGCGTCTGAGCGCAGCACCCGGTTTCGCCAGGGATTTTCTGTTGCCACTGATGCCCGAGCTTCTCAAGCAATACCCCGCCGTGACCCCTGAATGGCACGTCGACAATCGCCAGGTCGATCTCATCGCGGACGGGTTTGATGCGGCCATCGGTGGCGGCATCGAGCTGGCGCAAGGTGTGGTGGCCAGGGCCATTGCCCCGGCGCATCTGATTCTGGTGGCATCGAAGGAATACCTCTCGGCACACAAGCGCATCCGGCACATCGAAGAGCTGGCGACGCTGGATCATCTGGCCATGCGCTCGGTGCAGACCGGCAAGGTGCGCAGCTGGATGCTGCAAGGCCCCGACGGGCAACGAGCACCGCTGGAGTTGGCGCCGCGCCTGTTGGTCAACGATCCGCAAGCGCTGTGTCAGTGCGCGCGCTTGGGATTGGGGGTTGCGCTGTTGGCGGTTCCGGATGTGCTGCCTTATCTGCAGGACGGCACGCTGGAAAGGGTTTTGCCGGGTTGGCATGTCGATGCGGGGCAGATCTATTTGTACTTTTCCAGCCAGAAACTGTTGCCGGCCAAAACCCGGGCGTTTGTGGATTTTCTGGTCGGTCAGGCTCGAGCGGATGGGTGGGCAACTCGACTCGATGCCCGGACTTAAAAAGCAAGTCATACGACCTCTGAAACTCAACCAGCATCACGCCTAAGCGGTTTTTCAAGCCTTTCGAGCTTGCTGCGCCTGCTTGATTACGGTACAAATCAGGCAGTTGTACGACAACATAATAAAAACCTGAGCCACCCCGAGTGGCTATCATTTTTGAGATCTGCCATGTCCCGTCCTGAGTTTGCGCCAACCGTACCGCCACCCTTCCCTCGTTATCTCGCCGTGATCATTCTGTTGTGCATGGGCTGTGCGTTCGCCGGCAACCACGTCGCGGCACGGGTCGCTTTTGATGATGGCGCGGGCGTGTTGCTGGCGATTCTGATGCGCTCCGGCGGGACCTTGCTGGTGCTGGCCATTCTCGTCCTGTGGCAGCGGCAAAGCCTGCGTCTGCCGGCGGGCGCGTGGCGTTGGCAATTACTGTTGGGGCTGTTGATCACTGCGCAGAGTCTGTGTCTGTATTCCGCCGTAGCACGGGTGCCGGTCGCTCTGGCGCTGCTGGTGGCCAACGTATTTCCGATCCTGCTCGCCTTGCTGACCTGGGCGCTGGGCGGCCCACGACCAAGCGCGCGCACCGCGATGTTGATGGGCTTGATTCTCGTCGGGCTGGTGTTCGTGCTGGACGTTCCCGGACGTCTGTCAGACAGCGCGAGCGTCGGCCCGGAATGGCTACTGGGCGTCGCACTCGCCTTCTGCGCCGCCAGCGTCTTCGCCTGCGCGCTGTGGATCACCGACCACAAACTGTCGCAAGTGCGCGGCTCGGTGCGCAGCCTGCTGACCATCTTCATCGTCTTCAGCAGCGTCAACCTGGCCGGCTTGACCGGCGCCCTCCCCGGCGGACTCAACCTCCCCGCCACTTCAACCGGCTGGCTGGCCCTTGCCACGCTTGTCGTGCTCTATGGGACCGGCTTCATTGTGTTGTTCATTTCCGTGCCCCGACTGGACATGCCACGCAACGCCCCGGTGATGAATATCGAACCACTGGCGACATTGTTGATGGGCTGGATTGTGCTGGATCAAATGCTCAGCAGAGGACAGATCATCGGTGGCGTGATTGTGGTGAGCGGGATTGTTTTGCTGACGTATCGCCAAGCGCCGGTGAAGGTTGGGGTGAAGGCTGAGGTTTGAGGGGGTGTAGTAGCGCATCAGCAGCATCGCAATTGCCTCCGATAAAGGTGGCAATTGCATGCCAAGGCACGCCAGTTACCAACTACCGTAAGGGATGCCGTATTTGTCGATATACCGCTTGGCCTTTTCACTTACAGGATAAGCATAGCGTCCTTCGTTCTTCCCTTGGCTAGGTCCCAACGGCTCGATTTCAGCCTTGGCCCTGGCTACTTTGACGGGGCGATGACAGGCATCGCGAACAAACACCTGCACGACGCCTCCGGGCGCCAGTCCCAAATAAATCGAGGCGCTATAGCTGGCTTGTTCATCCGGAGTTTCAGGACATCTTTGATTAACCGATGCCGCCATCAGTTGCCTGGCTTCTTCCGGCACATCTATCCAGACCCGATAGGTCTGTGATTCGGCAATAGACTGCCAGCGCACATAAATACGTTTGGGCAAGTCGGCACCAATCACCGGTTTTGCAGCAGCGCCAACCGCATGCCAACCTCGAGCGGATTCTTCACCGGTTTCCGGTTCGCCGCCTGCTGCAGTTCCCGATCCGGTGCGTCGATATAACTTGCCGTTGATGTCTTCAACAGCGCTGTCTTCTACCCATACCTTCATGTAGTACGGTTCAGTGAAGGCGAGCTCCCATGCACTCGATTTGGGGTCGGATTCGGCGGACAGCGGATCAGCGGATTGGCAGCCAGACATAAAGAGTGCAAACAAGATGGTTACATAAATCTTCATCACCAGAGCGTCCAGTCAGGTACTTGTGGATGTTGCACTCGGATGGAGTCTTGAGTTGGTGCATTGATGTAAACCGCGTTTATTCCGCCTCCGTCTGTTCGTCCTAATGGATGGTTCCAGTTGGCGGAGGTGTGAATGTACTTTAATTTCAGCAATTCGTTTTCCTGCGCTGTAACGCTGTAATTTCCAGCCAAAAATCTATCGCACAACGCTTGAAGCTCTGCCGGAATCGTTAAATCCGGAGTATCTGGAATGTCGTTGAAGCGGGCACCCTTTTCTTTCGCCAAGCGATGCATCAATCGCAAATACACTCTGGAGAGCATGCCGCTCACCGGGCGCTTGAGCTGAAGAGCAGCATAAACACGCTTTTGAGTACGACTGAGCCGATCCCGAGGTTCATTAGGGATCAACGATGCTTCAGGCGTCACTATTTCCAGCATGGCCTTAGGCCAACCTTTGGCCATCCATTGGCTTTGTGCATCAAGTGCATCGCGATAGATTGACGTCGCTTTGACGTCGGTGTTTAAGGATACAACCAGCGTTTGCATGGGGCTTACCAGTACACACTCTTGGGCGCTTTCGAGATAGCCTCCGCCGATATCCGAATGTACCCCCGGTAGCGTAATTTCCAAATGGTCAGCTTTGACACGACTCAGTGCGAAGTTGGCCCTGCATTCATCGCGCGCTGATAGCTGAACCACATCGGTAAAGAAACGACGGTCGAGATAAAGTTTTATGCCGGTCGCGATTGGGCTTTTGATATTTCCGACATTGGACCAACCAGCTATCTACGGGACTGTGTCGAACAAGCCGATGAAGCCTATGTCGATGTCACCTTGGTATTGATCGTTGAATTTTGGACTGAAAGCGCGTGGCAAGTTTCTTAGCACAGTGCCAAGTGGGCCGCGGCTAGTGCGGACGACCTCATTGGCAAAATGCCGCGCAGCAGCCGCGCCGCGACTGAAGCCGAACACATCAAATTTCAAAGATGTGATTTCACTACCAGGATTATCGATCAGAGCTCGGCTGATAGCTTGTTGAATGCTCGGAAATGAGGATTCGACTTTGCTGGCTACACCGGTTCCCCCCCGACCAGTGCCTGCACCGAACTTGCTGTCTTCTTCGCCGGATCGCGTTCCGATACCCTCGACATAAACAACGCGAGAAGCGCTCTTCTGAGTGCCCTCTCCTATTGCCTCAGGCATGGCGTCGTACAGGTCACTCAGCTTTTTTACATTGCTGACATCGTTACCATAACTACTATCCGGATCACTCATGTAAGGCATACAGCTAGCTGGTATATCCTCAGGCGCAATCGGATGCTGAGCGCCGCACAACAACCCCGCAGCAGAGTTGTTCGCATTGTTGCCTGTGCCATCAAAGAAAACCCCGATCCTCAACGCAATGCCTATCTTCTCAGGCTCGCGCGCGGGCTCTTTCCCGTGTTTCTCATACTCGGCCCAATGCTGGGCGTGTAGGTCGACGGGTTTGGCTTGTTCGTAGCGGTAGTTTTTCGGCGGGTTTGGAACGTAGCCACTCAATCCTTGATTCCTTGTTCTGATCCTTGAAGAACGGCCCGAAGGGTGACAGTCGAGGCCGGGGGGTGCAAGCCGTGGCCGTGTGCCAGCCATCGTGCGCCCGGGGGCTGCGACGAGGTTTTGCGCTCGTCGCATTGCGGGTCATTTGGCGATTTCGACTTTATCCAAAGCCTGATTTACCGCGATCTCGCCAAGCATGACGACCTGAGCGATGCCTAGCAGGGTTTTGCGGCGCGGGTTGTCGAGCAGCGCGGCGAAGTCGTAGAGCATGGTGGTGGCCGAGCCGAGGGATTCGCTGGCATTGGCCAGCAGGGACTCGGTGTCGTATTTCGGGTTGGCGAGGAACATCTGTTCCGGGGTGTTGGTGCTGGCCAGGATGTCTGCCGGGCCGAGGTAGTGATCGAGGGCGCGTTCGGCGGCTTCGTGAAGCTTTTTCGAGGCGCTGGATTCGTAGGGCGATGCGGGGTCGGTGGTTAGGGGATTGGGTGTGACTTTGAACATGGTGAAACTCCTGATTATTCGTCTGGAGCTACCAACATCACTTGCAGATGATGGGTGGCAGCTGTGTGCGGGTCTGCAAGACCGGGAAATCAGGAACCCGGCAGACCCGAAGGTCTCCCGCACAAAGCCGCCGTTGAGCGGACACGAACAAGTGTCCTTTGGCAGGGCTATGCGACTGATTCCGACGGGCTTGCAGACCCGATCACTGATGAGCAGTGACAGGAATCAAGTTACGGAGGGAACGGCAGACGCACAAGCCGGCGGATTCTGGCGTAGTCGTAGGGAATGGCGCAAGGCGTCGTAGCCGTTTGCTTAAGGCTGGAGTTACTGTTTAAACGGGCTGAGGGTTTTCTGTTTATGTAGTGGTGAATGAGCTGACGTCATCTCGAGCAGGCTCGCTCCTTGGTATTGGGACGTTGATTAACCAACACGAGCCTCACACCATCCGCCGCGAATCCCGCCGTACCGCCTGCGGCGGCACGCCAAAGCCGCGCATGAACACCTCGCGCATGTGCCGGCGGTCACGAAACCCGGTTTCTCTGGCAACCACATCCAGACTGTGACTGCTTTGCTCGATCAGCAAACGCGCTGCTTCCAGCCTTAGGCTCTCTATCGCCTTGGCTGGAGACTGGCCGGTTTCGGCGGTGAACACGCGGGTGAATTGCCGCGGACTCAGGTGCACCACTTCGGCCAGTTCTTCGACGCTCAGCGGGCGATTGAGGTGCTTGCGCGCGTAATCCAGCGCACTCTGAATGCGGTCGGATTTAGGCGACAGCGACAGCAATTCCGAATGTTGCGACTGCCCTCCGGACCTACGCTGATGCATCACCAGTCGATGGGCGACCGAGCGGGCGATTTCGCTGCCCAGATCCTTCTCGACCATACCCAGCGCCATGTCGACACCAGCGGTCATGCCCGCCGATGTCCACACCGGGCCGTCGATGATGAAGATGCGGTCGTCCTCGACATTCACCGACGGATGCATCCTGCGCAGCGCCGGGGCGAACGCCCAGTGCGTGGTCACGCGGCGGTTATCCAGCACTCCGGCCTGCGCCAGTACGAACGAGCCGGTGCAGATGCCGGCCACGCGGCGTGCGCCGTCGGCGAGCCCGCGCACGCTGTGCAGCACGTCAGCATCCGGCGGCGTCAGCGGAGTCAGCGTGCCAGCCACCAGCCAACTGTCGGCCAGCCCCGCCTGCGTCAGTGGCAACGTATCGACGTGCAAGCCCAGCGAGGAGCTGACGATGCCGCCGGCCTGGGAAAAGTTCTGCACCTTGTACACGGCTTTGCCGGTGACGATGTTGGCGAACTCGAACACCGACTGGGTCGCCAGCGCCATGACCTGAAAACCTTCCGTGAGCAGATAGCCGACTCGATGCATGGTCGCGCTCCGTTGTTGAATGTCCTGAAACACTACCACATACGTCATTCAGGTCGGAGCAGGTTTTCTCCATCATGGCTTGCATACCAATCAATCCACTCGCGGGACGCAGCTCATGAAACTTGAAGCCAACACGATCTTCATCACCGGCGGCACTTCCGGCATCGGCCGCGCACTGGCCGAGGCCCTGCATCAGCGCGGCAACAAGGTCATCATCGCAGGTCGTCGCCAGACCCTGCTGGCAGAGATTGCCCAAGCGAATCCGGGCATCGACACCGTGCAGCTGGACATCAACGATGCGCAGCAGATCAAGGACGTCGCCGCCGAAGTCATCCGCCGCCATCCGTCGTTGAACGTAATCATCAACAACGCCGGGATCATGCCCTTCGACAACGCGGGTTCCGGCGACTACGACGATGCGCAGGCCGTCGGTCTGTTGCAGACCAACCTGCTCGGCCCAGTGCGCGTCAGCGCGGCGTTCGTCGAACACCTCAAGCGCCAGCCCGAGGCCTACATCATCAACAACAGCTCGGTACTGGCCTACCTGCCGCTGGCGACCACGGCGCTATATTCGGCGACCAAAGCGGCGATCCATTCCTACTCGCTGTCGCAGCGTTTCATGCTGCGCGACACCAGCGTCAAGGTCCTGGAAATCGCGCCACCTTGGGTTGATACCGACCTGATTCACAAGAGCGGCGACGAGCGCGCCATGCCGCTGGGCGAGTTTATCGAGGAAGCCCTGATCAAGCTGGAAACCGCCACTACCGAAGTGCTGGTTGACCGAGTCTTGCCGCTGCGAGCCAACCAGGGCGCGAACGAGCACGGGTTGATCGAGCAGTTCAACCTGTCGCTGCTGGAAAATCCTATTCCGGTGGCCTGAACTCACCGACAGAAACACCCGGGCTCAATGCCCGGGTAGCCTGGCTGTTGATCATGTTCATTCACAACGCGGCAAGCCAAACACCACCCGCGCCCCGCTCGGCTCATTGCGCTCGGCCCACAATTTGCCGCCGTGTCCTTCAATGATCGTGCGGCAAATCGACAGGCCCATGCCCAGCCCGGTGGATTTGGTCGTGTAGAACGCCGTGAACACTTGCTCCGCCCGCTCGCAGGCAAAGCCCGGCCCTGAATCGCTGACACTGATGTGCACGTTATCACCCAGCGCCTCACTGCGAATCAGCAGACGTCGCTGCCCCTCTGCCATGATCGTCATGGCTTCGAGGCTGTTGATGATCAGGTTAAGCAGCACCTGTTGCAGTTCGACCCGGTCCGCCACTACGAAAGGCAAATCTGCCGCCAGCTCAACGCTGACTTCGGCGCCGTGCTTGAGCGCTTCGCCACGGCTGAAACCGACCATTTCTTCAATCAGCAGATTGAGGCTGACAGGCTGACGCTGCGGTGGCGTTTTGTGAATCAGCGCGCGGATGCGCCCGAGTACGTCGGCGGCGCGGTTGCCGTCGAGAATGATATGCCGCAGGCCCTGCTCGACTTCGTTGATATTTGGTGGCTTTGCACCGAGCCAGCGCAACGCGGCATTGGCATGGGTCACCGTGGCGGCGATCGGCTGATTGACTTCGTGGGCAATCGATGCGGCCAACTGGCCCATGGTTGCCACACGATTGGCGTGGGCCAGTTCCGTTTGCACCTGACGATAACGACGCTCGCCTTCGCGCACTTGCTCTTCAGCCAGTTTGCGTTCGCTGATATCCAGCACAAAGGCCAGGCCCTGTTGCTGACTCGCTTCGAAGGCGGCCAGACCGACAATCACCGGCAGCCGACTGCCGTCCTTGCGGATGTACTCCTTTTCGAATGGCTGGGCCCGGCCGGTGTGGATCGCCGTTGCCAGTGCAATATCGCTGTTAGCGCGCATCGCCGGCGGGGTCATGTCACGCCAATGGACATTGCCCGAAAGCAACTCATCACGGGTGTAACCGACCATGCGCAGGAACGCGTCGTTGGCCTCGATGATTTCCCCTTCCACGCCCCAGACGATGATGCCGATGATGTTGGCGTCGACCAGCCGACGGATCTTCGCTTCTCGCTCGGCGAGGTCGCGGTACAGGCGCGCGTTGTCCAGCGAGATCGCTGCCTGCGACGCCACCAGGCGCAACACGGCGAGACGCGTCGGGCTGAACACCCCGGCGGACAGGTTGTTTTCCAGATACAGCGCCCCGGCGACCCGCGCCTGATTCATCAATGCCAGGCAAAGGATCGAGCGCGCGCCTCGTTGCTGAACGTATGGATCAGCGGCGAACAGCGGATCGGCAACCGCGTCGTCCAGGCACAGGTTTTCGCCGGTGCGCAGCGTCTGGTAGAGCACCGACTCTGCCAGCGCCACCGTGTGCAGCGGCGCGTTGCACAACTGCGTGGCACCGTCGCCGATACGGGTTCGCGCAGCGACATAGGGAACGTCGGCGTTCAACAAAATAAGCAGGCCATGCTCGGCCCCGGCCTGTTCGATCGCGGTGCGCATCACCGTTTCGATCAAACGGTCCAGGACGATCTCGCCGGAGACTGCTTGAGAGACCTTGAGCACCGTTGCCAGGTCGAGATGTTCAACTGGCGTAATGAGCGTGGTGACCGGATTCGGTTGCGCCTCTTCGGCACGCAGAAAACGATGACGTCGCTCCAGCTCCCGCACCTTGCCAGCAGCCCCCCAACGCAGATAGGCATAACGTGCGTCGCGCAGGTAGACGCGGGATATCCTGGCCAGACCGCGAGCGCTGTAGAACCGTGCGGCCAGTTCGTTGGCCAGCGCTTGGATATGGAGCAAACCATTGTCCTGAGCCAATTGAATGGCTTGCTCGTACTGCAATTCGGCTTCGAGCAACTGCCCGGTGACGCGCGCCATTTCCGCGCCGACCAGCGCCACCTGACTGGCGAAGGTCTCTGCACACAAGCGCGCCCACGTCTGCAACTGTTCATGATGTTGACCCAGACGCTGCAAAGCACCGGCGTCAGTTTCGCCGTGGGCCGCCAAGGTCAAAGCCGCGTAGAAATGGTATTCGGCCTCCTCGAAAAACGCCGAAACCACCCACAAAAGTCCCTGCGCCTGGGCCGCGCACTCAGCGGCCGCCGCGTAATCCCCGGCCAGATAGCGCGCCTGCAACTTGCGTACCCAGTACTTGCCGCGCGCCAGCGCCAGATCCGCCGAACCGGCCAGATGCGCTTCGACAGCTGTTTCATCGAACCCCTCATCGTCGAAACAGCCGAACGTCGGCGTCTGCCCGCGCAGCATGCGGATCAACGTCAACTGGCAGCGCATGAAATCTGCCACCAGACCGAAACCGACCTTTTGTGCATAGACCAGCCCTGATTCCGCTTGCGCCTGCACCTCGGCCAGCGGCTCGCCGATAAACAACAGATCGGAAATCAGGCTGTTTCCAGCGAACGCTGCATACGGCAGATCGCCGCTGCGATGGGCCGCGTTGAGCGCACGGCGCAACAGTTCGCGGCACTCGCGCACTGGCCGCATCCAGCGCACCACGAAGATCGAGAAGCACAACCAAGTGCTCGCTTCATAACGCGTGAGCCCGCGCCGATCAACCAGATCGCAGCCCAGACGGCCAAATCGATAACCAGCGGCATAGTCGCCAAAACGCGGCCCCGACACGCGCCCGAAGTTGGCATAGAGCAGGCAGGAGGCGTCGCAGTTGCCATATTGCAGGCTCAGGCTGATCGCTTTGCAAATGGTCAGGCTGGCGAGGTTCAGATCCGACTGCACCGCCGGCGCGAAGAGTTTGCCCAGCGCATCGAGGGTGGCCCGCGCGGCAGGATCCTCCATCAGCGGCAAGTCGATCATCTGCTCGATACTGCGCCCGCGCAGCCTGGTCCAGACCTGCTGATATTCGTCGCGCACCTGAATATCGTCCGGACGCGCTGGCCAATCGATGCCGACCTGACGCAGAAAGGCCAGACACACCGTCACCGCCCGGTCACTGCGATCGAGCAGCAAGTAGACATCCATCTGCATGCACGCCACCGCCGCGCGCTCGACGGTGGTCACGGCGCGCTCGGCCAATGTCGCCAGGCGCGAGTCGGCAAGCTGCAGTTGGCCGGTGAGAAATTCGCACTCGGCACGGTTCAGCTCCAGAGCGAAACCCAGTTCATGCCGACTGTCATAACCCTGCTCGCCCAACAGTTCTGCGCCGGCGCCCAGATAGGTCAGTGCTGAGGTATAAGCGGTCGAGGCCTTCGCTCGCTGGCCGGCGAGCAGGTTGAACTCGGCCAGCTGCTCGCGCTCGGCACGCAGGCTGATCAGATGCGCACCGCGATTGAGCTGGCCGACAATCTCGAAGATCGCCTCCTCGCGCCGCTCACCCTGGGTTTGCAGTGCCAGCAGCCGGCCGATGCGCAGGTGCATTTGCGCCCGTTCGGTTTCCGCGATCAGCGAATACGCCGCCTCATGGATGCGATCATGCACAAACCTGTAGGCACCGTCCTGACGCTCGACCAACTCCAGCCGCACCGCCGGCGACAATGCGGAGTGAACGTGAGGCACCGGCACATCAAGGACTGTGGCCAGCGTGTCGAGACGCGCGACGTTGCCCAGGCAGGCCAGTTGTTGCAGCGCCTGGCGGGTTTCCTGGGGCAGCCGCGCCAGTTTGCCGACCATCAAATCGACGACATTGTCGGTGTAGCCCTTGCCGTTGATCAGGTGCACATCCCACCGCCAGCGCTGGCGCGCAGGCTCGTATGTCAGCAGCTTCTCCTCGGCCAGGGCGTGCAGAAACTGGATGACGAAGAACGGATTGCCAGCGGTCTTGTCCAGTACCAGCCGCGCCAGCGCGACAATGCTCGCCGGCGGGCAGCGCAGTGACTCGCTGATCAGTTGTTCGATGTGCGCGCCAGCCAGTGGCGCCAGACGAATTTCGTCAATGTGTACGTCGGCGTGATGCAGGGTCTTGAGTGTGCGGCTGAGTGGGTGATCGCCATCTACCTCGTTGTCGCGATAAGCACCGACCAGCAGCAGATGAGGGGTCTCTGCGCGACTGAGCATATCTTCGAGCAGATCAAGGGTGGCCGCGTCGAGCCATTGCAGGTCGTCAAGGAACAGCGCCAACGGATGCTCGGCCTGAGCGAACACGCCGATAAAACGCTGCAAGACCTGAAGGAACCGCTGCTGCGCCTGTTGCGGCTCCAACTCAGGCACGGGCGGCGGCTCGCCGATGATCAGCTTGAGTTCGGGGATCAGATCGGTGATCAACCGCGCATTCGCTTCCAGTGCCCGCAACAGTGCTTCGCGCCAGCCCGCCAGTACGTCGGTGCGCTTGCCCAACAGCGTCCGCACCAGCCCCTGAAAGGCCTGAACCAGGGTCGAATAAGGCACGTCGCGCTGGTACTGGTCGAACTTGCCGGCGGCGAACAAGCCACGCGACGGCACCAGCACCTTGTGCAGTTCACTGACCACCGACGATTTGCCGATGCCGGAATAGCCGGATACCAGCACCAGTGTCGGCGCGCCTGTCTGCACCACATTGGCGAAGGCATCGATCAACGTTTGCACTTCGTGTTCGCGGCCGTAGAGTTTTTCCGGAATCAGCAAGCGCTCGCAGGCGCCCTGCTCGTTCAACGTGAACGTCTCGATCTGCCGCATACGGCGCCAGTCATCGAGGCAACGGCGCAAGTCATGCTCGACACCGGCTGCGCTCTGATAGCGTTCCTCGGCCGTTTTCGCCAGCAGTTTCATGACCAGTCGCGAGAACATCGGCGGCACCGTCGCCACCCGTTCACACACGGGCATTGGCAGCCGCGCGATATGGCAATGCACCCACTCCGTCGGGTCATTTGCACTGAACGGCAGCGAGCCGGTGAGCATCTGGTAAAGCGTCACGCCAAAGGCATACAGATCACTACGCGAATCGATCGAACGATTCATCCGCCCGGTTTGTTCCGGCGCCATGTAGGCCAGCGTCCCGGCGATAGATTCCGGTGGCGTGGGCGCTTGCCGCTCCCGTGGCAAGCGCGTGGCCAGGCCGAAGCCGGTCAGCCGCGCCTGCCCATCATGACAATGGACAAAAACATGCTGCGGTTTCAGGTCTTTGTGCACCAGACCACGCTGATGCATATGGCCCAGTGCCTTGGCGATGTTCGTGGCCAATTCCAGACAGGTTTCGATATCCAGCGGGGCGACCAGCAACCGCGACAACGGCTCGCCGCCCGGATCGTCGAACAGCAGACGAACTCGGGTGCCCGTACGCTCGAAAGCTGTCGGCTGCAACGCCCAGGCAGGATTGAGGTCGTCCCTGAGGCTGTATTCATGCGCCAGACGCTCCAGGGTGCTCGGCAATGGCTGGCCCATCGCCGGACGCACCGCCAGTAGGCTGCCATCATTCGAACCGCGCTCACGGGACAGCACCCGCTCGCCGTCGTCCCACAAAATCTGTTTTCTGCTGGCCATCTGCGTCAACACTGCTCAGGTTTTTTGCCGCACGGTGAGTTGCACGTCGCCAGCGCTCAGGGGTTGCGCTGGACAGGCTCGATGCCCAGCGCTTCTGCGATACGCACCAGATCGGCCACTGAACGTGCGGCCATTTTGCGCATGACCTGGCCACGGTGGACCTTGACCGTGACCTCGCTGAGGTTGAGCTGTCCGGCAATCTGTTTGTTCATCAGCCCGGCAATGACGAAGCCGAGCACTTCGCGCTCACGTGCGGTCAGGGTTTGGTAAGCCCGACACAAAACGGCGCCGGAGTGTTCGGCTGCCAGCCGCGCACGGTCGCGAGCCAACGCACTGGCCACGGCGTCGAGCATGTCCTGATCACGGAACGGCTTGGCCAGAAAATCCACCGCGCCGGCCTTCATCGCCTTGACGCTCATGGCGATGTCGCCGTGGCCGGTCATGAACACCACGGGGATGCGCAAGCCGTTTTTTTCCATCTGTTCCTGAAACGTCAGGCCACTTTCGCCGCGCAGGCGCACGTCGAGCACCAAGCAACCGGGTACCTCACGTTGCGCTTGCGCGAGAAAATCTCCGGCGCTGTCGAAGGTTTGCACCTGGAGGCCGATCGAGCGCAGCAAGCTGTCGAGCGCCTGGCGCATCGAGGCATCGTCATCGACCACGTACACCACTGGCTCGCCGAGCACGCCGGGACTTTGCGCAGGGCTGGAATGCGACCACAAGGTCATTGTGTCTCCTCGGCGAGATCGCAGCACGCGTTGGGCTGGTCAATAAATCTAGTTCAGGATGGCCACCGCAGCCAGACACCTGCCGGACGGTCAGCAATCAGGCTAACAGTCAGCGCCATTGCCGGCCGGCCAGAAACCCCTGAAAATCGGCCAGGCTGAGGCAGTCCGCCGCCAGCGCTGCAAACAGGCAGGCCCGCGATGTCCACTCATCCCGCTTTTACAACGGCTCCGCGCGACGTGGTGTTCATCGCCTACCCACGCCTGAGCCTGCTCGATCTCAGCGGTGCGCAAACCGTGTTCTGGGCCGCGAGCAAAGCCATGGCCGAGCGCGGGCAGTCTGGATATCAACTGCACACCGCCAGCCTCAACGGTGGCTTGATCCAGACCGTCGAAGGGCTGGCCATCGACACCCAAGCGTTAACCACGCTCGACACCGCCGCGCTGGACACGCTGGTCGTGCCCGGCGCCCCTGACATCTGCCAGACCCTTGAGAAGCACCGCGAACTGAGCGACTGGCTGCAGGACCATGCTCACCTCGCCCGCCGCGTGGTCTCGGTGTGCAGTGGTGCGTTTCTGCTGGCTCAGGCCGGATTGCTCGACGCCCGCCGCGCTGCCACTCACTGGGCGATGTGCGACGCTTTGCGCGATCGCTTTCCAGCGGTCGAGGTAGATGCCGACGCGATCTTCATTCAGCAAGGCAAGGTCTGGACCTCGGCCGGAGTCACCGCCGGGATCGATCTGGCGCTGGCGCTGGTCGAGGCCGATTGCGGCCGTGAAGTGACGTTGCAAGTCGCGCGGGAATTGGTGGTGTACATCAAACGCCCCGGCGGCCAGGCGCAATACAGCACGCTGCTGCAATCGCAGGCGCAGGACGCTGCAATGTTCGATGATCTGCACCTTTGGCTCATGGAGCGCCTCGGCGATCCGAATCTGACGGTGGAGCGCCTCGCCGAGCAAGCCGCAATGAGCCTGCGCAACTTCACGCGGGTCTATAAAGCGCGCACCGGGCGCACACCGTCGAAAGCGCTCGAGCTGTTCCGACTCGAAGCGGCCAAACGCCTACTGGAAAACTCCCCGCACAAAATCGAACGAATCGCCCGCATCTGCGGCTTCAACGATGAAGAACGCCTGCGCGCCTGCTTCCAGCGCCACCTGTCGATCTCCCCGCGCGACTACCGCAGTCGCTTCAGCCGCGATGGCTGAACCGCTATACCTACGTATAGTTTTGCCCGCTGGCCATCAGCGTATGGTGCAAGAACGACAGGAGTCACCAGCTCGGCCGCCCGGCCCGGGAGCGTTATGCACAAGACGCATGTCATTGCGGTAGTGGACGACGACGAGGCAATGCGCACATCGCTGAGCAGCCTGCTGCGGGCGTCGGGGTATCAGGTGTTCTGCTATGCGGCGCCGGCGGACTACCTTGACTCGGACGGGCCGGTGCAGACTGATTGTTTGATCTCCGATATTCAGATGCCGGGCATGGGTGGTTTGCAGATGCTGGATGCACTGCGGGCGCGAGGCTGGCGGATGCCGGTGATTTTTGTGTCGGCGGATCAGAGTGGTTTGCTTTGCGCCAAGTTTCGAGAAGCCGATGTCGTTGCCTGCCTGCGTAAACCCTTTGCGGCGGACGAGCTACTTGCCTGGGTTGAGTTTGCACCGCGTAAATCTGAAAACACTTGATAAGGCCCTGATCGCATTGAATTGCGTGTCGCCTGGATTTATAGCCCCCTATCGACTCGGTCGATCAGGCCGATTTCTGACAGAAGACAACACGGTCGGCTCCCTCTCCTCGGGGAGAGGGCTGGGAGCGAGGGGAAGCGCCGGAGATTACGGAGGTAGTTGAGCTACCCCATTTCTTAAGCGCTGACTTGATCACACGGAAATGAGATGCGCCTCAGAATCTAGAATCAAAGCGCCTCTAATTGCCACTGCAAACTCCGCCTGTCACCCTTCATCCCGTTCAAAAAGGACCAGAACAAGGAATCAAGGATTGAGCGGCTACGTCCCCAACCCACCCAAGGGTTACCGCAACACCGGCGTCGAACCCGTCGACCTAAACGCCCAGCACTGGGCGCAATACAAAGAACTCCCGCCAGCGCCAGACGCGAAACCCGACCTCAAGGGCTGCGTCTTCGCCAAAAGCTGCAACCTGCCCGACGGTGAAATCAACCACAGCAACCCGACAGGGTTCGTCCCCGTTGAAAAACTGGCCGACTACGGGCTATGGGCCGTGTTGGCCACTGGCGCAGCGATTACCGCCGAAGGCACGTCGCTCCAATTTGTCGGCGGCTCCGCAACTGGCAGTGCCGTTGCCCAACGGCTGGGCGGCTCACTCGCGCTAGGCCTACTCGACGGCGCAGGCGCCATGGCAGCAGGCGCTGCCGTGGGCACCGTCGCGCTATTGATGCCCAACACCAGCATCGCCCCGGACAGTGCCTTCTATAAGGACGAGCAATACGCCACGCTTGAAACCGGCCGAACGCGTGTTCGTGTCAACGTAAAAACGTTGCCGGACGGCTCCGTCAACGCCTACGGCTTTCTCCGCCCCACGGCGCAACGGCCTTGAGATCGGCTAAACAGATTCGGGTCTCCGATATTCTGAAAAGGTGAGATGAGCAGGCACGTACAGCGCATAAACACGACTTGGCAAGCACGTTTAAATTACACCGATTTCTCCTCCAAAAAGCCTACAACGCCTTGCGCCGCTGCCTACGGGTACTTCAGAATCCGCCGGCTTGTGCGTCTAGGCTGCGGGTCCTATCGTTTGTCGGTCACTGAAATAGGTGATCGGGTTTGGTAGCCCGCAGTGTTAGATATACAGATCTGCCGTCGAGATTTCTGTCTCGGATTTGCGGTGGCCATGTATAGGGCGTCCTATGGCGCGCCGGATCCTAACACCCGGTCTACCAACCTGTGCATGGCCGCCACCCTTCGTTTGGTAGCGAAAGGGTGAAGCCTCCCTTAAATGTGTTAGGAGCTTCATCAATGTTCAAAGTAACCCCAAACCCGCCGGAAGCGGATTCAATCCCGTACGACCCTGCTCTGGAACCTCAGCGGATAAAAGATGCGGCTGCTCGCGCCATCAACTTTTACCTCGACCCTCAGACGCTCAAAACCACCATTCCCAAGCGCCAGCCAGGCAGGATCTTTCTCATTGACCCGACGGTGGATGAGGAAACGTTGCTCGTCGAAGCCTGTGAATCGCTGGCAGCCGCCAATGACATGGCCCGCGAAATCGGCGGCGTGATTGACCATCCACAGCGTCGATCGCTGCTGATGTTGCAGCAGGTGATCATGTTGAGTGAGCTCATCGTCAATCGCGTGCTCGACAGCCGACGCGTGTCGAACTAGCCGGCCATCGAGGCATGAGGGGGCGTGCTCCCCTCACTGCCAGCGGACGCGCCACAGCCGTGGCGCGTCGTCCTCATACCCAGACGCTCAAGCGGCGCTCATCGGAGTTTCAGCTGATGTCACAGACACCGTCCCATCCGCCGGTCACCGAATCGGTATCGCCTTATGAATCCTTCCATTCAAAAAAACTTCACGACGCCGCCGAGCGCGCGCTCGACCATTACCTCGCGCCGGCCAAGATCAACGCCACGCCCTACAGTCCCAACACGTTGTTTATGGTCAATCCTGAGTCCGACACAGAATCACTGTTGGTCAACGCTTGCGAATCCCTGGCTTCCGCCACGGTGATGCTCAGCGATTTCGCCGGAATGCTGGAGGGTTCACGACGCAATACCCTGCTGGGCATCGCGCAGGTGGTCATGCTAGGAGAATTGGCCGTCAACAAAGCGTTGGATAACGTAGTGCCCACAGACTGAACAACGGCATCGGCCGCGCAGGCGTGCTGGCACCTGCGCTGCGTCGCCCATTTCAGCGAGCCAGGTGGGCGCTGTCCAAGCTGACCAGAAAGCTGCGAATGTTGTTCTGCACCGCGCGGTTGATCGATTCCTTGATTCTCACCAGCTCCGAAAAAGGCATAACCCGAAAGGACTTCGCCGATCGCGGCGATGTTCGTTTCGAACAACACCTCGCCCGGTATTCCCACCTCGCCCCCCCATACCTTCGTATACCCCTCTTCCACCCATGCGTACCCCACGCACACCGATGGACAACTGCGCCCGCATCCTCCCCGCCCTAGCATGACTCTCGACGGCGAACGATTGAGCGCCAGGCAGTACGGCAAGCAGTTGCGGCGGCCACTGATCGTCACGCCAGAGTCCGCGCCGGGCTCGGGTGTCATCCATCCATCAGCGTCAGGGAGCACATTATGAAACAGCAATTATTGGTGATCGGTGCAGGGTTCGGCGGGCTGTGGAGCGCGCTGAGCGCTGCGCGTTTGCTGGATATGCATGCCCGTCAGGATGTCGAGATCACGCTGCTCGCCCCGCAAGCCGAATTGCGTATTCGCCCGCGCTTCTACGAGCCGGACGTGCACAGCATGTACGCGCCGCTCGACGCGCTGTTCGATGCGGTGGGTGTGCGCTTCGTCAAAGGCACCGCTGAAAGCATCGACGCCCGGGCGCGCCGAGTCGGTTACCGCGACGAGGCCGGGCGTCCGGGTGAACTGGCCTACGATCGGCTGGTTCTCGCCAGCGGCAGCCAGCTCGCTCGGCCTCCGGTGCCTGGCCTTAAGGAGCATGCGTTCGATGTCGATCAGATCGAATCCTCGGCGCGTCTGGAACGTCATCTCATCGCCCTCGGCAACCAACCGCCCAGCGTTGCGCGCAACACCGTGGTGGTCGCGGGTGGCGGTTTCACCGGGATTGAAACTGCGACGGGAATGCCGGCGCGCCTGCGTGCGATCATCGGTGAGGATCAAGACCTGCGCGTGATCATTGTCGATCGCAGCAAGGACATCGCCGCGACCATGGGTGATGGCATTCGCCCGTCGATCATCGAGGCGTCCAATGACCTGGGTATCGAATGGATCGTCGATGCCAGCGTTGCCGCTGTGGATGCCAATGGCGTCACCCTCGCCGATGGCCGCCACATCGAAAGCCAGACCGTGATCTGGACCGTAGGTTTCCGCGCCAGCCCGCTCACCGAACAACTCGACGCCGAACGCGATGGCCAGGGCCGCCTGCACGTCGATGGCAACCTCAAGGTGCACGGCATCGATCACGTCTTTGCCGCTGGTGATGTCGCTCGCGCCGCCACAGACGACTTCGGCAACTATGCTGCGATGTCTTGCCAGCACGCGATCAGCCTGGGTCGCTACGCCGGCAACAACGCCGCCGCCGATCTCCTCGGCGTCGCTCCGACAATGTATCGCCAGCCCAAGTACGTGACTTGCCTGGATCTGGGCGCCTGGGGCGCGGTATACACCGAAGGCTGGGATCGTCAGCTGAAGCTGGTGAAGGCCGAAGCCAAAGAGCTGAAGACGCAGATCAACACGGTGTGGATCTACCCGCCCGCCGCAGATCGTCGCGCTGCCCTCGCGGCCGCCGATCCGCTGATCCCTGTAGCCTGATTTCACCTCCGCTTTAGCCCTGAAAACAAGGAGAACACCATGACCCTGCATCTGGATTCCTTCACCGCCAACCGCGCGGTGGCCCTGCAAACGCAAAGCGAAGAACTGGTGCCGTCGCGCTACGCCCTGCGCCTGGGCGACATTGACGTGATGGTGATCAGCGACGGCGTGTTGCCGTTGCCGACCCAGACCATGTCAACCAATGCCGACCCCGCCGACCGTGCCGCCTGGTTCAAGGAAATGTATCTGGGCCCTGACGCCTTCGACTGGGCGCTCAACGTGCTGGTGGTGCGTAGCGGCGAACAAATCATCCTCGTCGACGCCGGCCTCGGTGGCCAATTCCCCGGTTTCCCGCGTGCCGGGCAGTTCCCCAAGCGCCTGGCCGCTGCCGGGGTGGATCTCGCCGACATCACTGATATCGTCATCACGCACATGCACATGGACCATATCGGCGGCCTGCTGGTCGACTCGGTGAAGAGCCGTCTGCGTCACGACGTGCGCATCCACGTCACCGCGGCCGAAGTGAATTTCTGGTCCACGCCAGACTTCACCAGCACCGACATGCCCGCACCAGTACCAGACGTCCTGCGCAGCACCGCCAACGCGTTCATCGACCACTATGAAAGCAAGTTGCACATCTTCGAAGACGAATGTCAGGTTGCACCTGGCGTAGTTGCAAAACTCACCGGTGGTCATACGCCAGGGCACTGCGTGGTCTACGTCAACTCCGGTGGCGAGCGCCTGACCTTTGCCGGTGACGCATTGTTCCCGGTGGCGTTCGATCACCCCGACTGGCACAACGGTTTCGAACACGATCCGGCCAAATCGGTGGAAGTGCGCGTGCGCATGCTGAAGGAAGCCGCCGCCAGCGGCGAGCTGTTCGTCGCCACGCATCTGGCCTTCCCTTCGGTGGGTAGGGTCGCGATCAATGGTGCTGCTTTCCGTTGGATACCTGCGATTTGGGATTACTGATTGCGCGCCTGAAATCTTCGCCCGGCTTCTGCCGGGCGAAACCTTTTTCACCGCCATTGCTACGCAGAGCCGTGCGGGCGGTGACCATCCTTCGGTTGCTGTGTACCCTTTCTGCATCAAACAAATCTGTGCAGAGGACAGAGCGTTGGCATATCTGGATTGGGTGCAATGGCCGGCGATGCTGGTCACCGTTCTGGCCGCGTGGCTGATCGGTTCGCAACGACCGCAACGGCGCATGAGCGGCTTCGTTTGTTTCAGTCTGAGCAATTTGCTGTGGGTGATCTGGGGCGTCCATGCCGGGGCTTACGCGCTGATCGTTCTGCAGCTTTGCCTGTTCCTGATGAACCTGCGCGGCTTCATGAAGAACCGCGTTTTAGAGCGCTGAGTGACGCTGATCATCCGGCCAGTAAATCCTTTGAATTTTTCTTGTCGGACAAAATCATTTACGTATGAGCGTAAGGAGGAACTCATGCGTAGCACCGATATTTTCGTCATCGAATACAAACATCACGACCAGCCAAAATCATTCGTCATCCGCGCCAAGAGTATGCGCAACGCCGACGCTTGGCATTGGGCGAGCTGTGACGCCGGTATTGCGCCGATTCCGAAACCGGGAAAACCACCGTTGAAAGTGGTTTCCAAACCCCAGGCCGAGCGTTATGGGATTACGGAGGTGAAATGGCGCGAGACGGCTGCGCTGGACTGGACGGAGGCTTAGGCAAATCGGGTCGCCTGGCTGAGCTTGCACGTCAGCCAGGCGCTCCAGAACAGACTGCTGAAAAACCGTGTTGCATCGCCGAATCCGGCACCATGTAACAAGGCCTGCACCGCCGCCTCCGAGTGCGGCGGATCAGCGCCCTGCAAAATCTTACCGAGTTTCGCCTGCACCTCGTCAGCGGTTGCGCCCTGCTGTCGCCAGCGCTGGCTCCAGGCTTGCAGCAGCAACGGCTGACTGGCGTAAGCGTAATGATTGCCGGCCACGATCAATGGCGCGCCGGGTTTGAGGCGGGCCTGAATGGAGCACAGTATTTGTTGCTTGGCCTCATCACCGCCCAAGTGATGGAGTACACCGATCAGGGTGGCGGCGTCGAAAGATGCGTCGGCCGGCAAGTCTTCGACATGACCGAGATGTATCTGGACTCTGTGCAATAGATCATTGGCGCGCAGATGTTCGGTCGCAGCATCGAGCATCGGCCCGGAAGGATCGACCGCAGTGAAGTGCCACTCCGGCTCCAGCGCGGCCATGGCGATGATTTCCTGCGCGGTGCCCCCCGCGCCCACCACCAGCACGTTTGCCGAACGCGACTGCCCAAGGCTGGCGGCGAGCATGCAGGCCGACAGATCGTGACAGGCATCGTAGCCAGCCAGGGCAATGCGGCTTTGCCGGGCATATTCGTTGGCGCGGGAGGTGTCGAATTTGCCGGCGGCGTCAGTGGCGGGTTGGGTCATGGCGATTCTCCTTGTCTTTGCGACACGCTACGCGGTGAGCGTGGAGAAGAAAAATTCAATGATTTCATGGGGGGCATTCCGCTGGGGAATGTGTGGATGTCATCCCGGCGAAGTAAAAGTGATGCAGAGCGTCAGCGGGTGCGTCCCCACGCAGGAGCGTGGGAACGATCCATGACAACTAAGACCAGAACCCTTTATGCGGCTCAGCCGCCTCTGCCTCCAGCATCGGCCCGAAGACACTGACCGTGCGCTGCCCTCTGGCAAACACTTCGCGACACGGCAACGAGAACGTCGGGTTCTCCGGATGATCGCCGGTCAGCCCGAGCAAAGCATGCTCCGACAACGCATACACCACTCGCCCGACACCGGTCCAATACACCGCGCCCGCGCACATGCAGCAAGGTTCGGCGCTGGTGTACAGCGTGCACGCCTCCAGCTCCGTGGGTGACAACCGCTTCGCCGCCGCAGCGACCGCGACCAGTTCGGCATGCTGGGTGGGATCACCCTCCGGCGGCATCGAATTGTTGCCCGCTTCGGTAATGACCTTGCCGTCGCGGTCCGCCACCAGCGCCGCAAACGGGTGCCGGCCACGTTGTTTCGACGCCTGCGACAGGGCGATGGTCTGGCGCAGCAATGCCAGGTCCAGATCGCTGACGCCGGCCGGAACAAGCTGAGTGAATTGATTCATGGGTAACTCCTGGGCAGTGGGAAAAGACAAAGGTCAGTCAGCCAATTCGGCCGTGGAAGCGCCGACGGCGTCGGTCGATGGTTTTTGTTTGTTGAGCAGTACATTGAGCAGAATGGCCGTGATCGCACCGAGAAAAATGCCGCTATCTAGCACCAGTTTCAGCGTCGGGCCGACGTGTTCGAACAGGGCCGGAAACGACATTGGCAGGACGCCGACGCTGACCGACACCGCAACAATGATGGCGTTGCGCGTGCCTTCGAACTGCACCCGTGACAATTCCTGAATGCCCGCCACCGTGGTCATGCCGAACATGACGATCGCGCAGCCGCCCAGCACCGGCGTCGGCACCGCCGCAATCAGCGCGCCGAGCTTGGGGAACAAGCCCATCAAAACCATGATCGCGCCAGCGGCGGCAACGACGAAGCGGCTCTTGATGCTCGAAAGTGCAATCAGGCCGGTGTTTTGCGTGAAGGCGTTGTAGGGAAAACTGTTGAACAGACCACCGAGCATGGTCGACAAGCCGTCGGCGCGGAAGGCGTTGCCGAGGGTCTGCTGCGTAGTCGGTTTGCCGACCAGTTTGCCGATGGCCAGGCAGTTGCCAGTGGTCTCGGCCATGATCACCAGCATCGCCAGGGTCATGATCAGAATCGGTACCAGAGAAAATTCGGGCGGACCGAACGCCATTGGCGCGCTCAACTCGAACCACGCCGCCTCGCTGACCCGATTGAAGTGCGTCATGCCGCAGGCGGCAGCGATCAGGCTGCCGACAAACAAGCCGATGAGCACGCTGAGGTTGCCGATGAAACCGCTGAATTTCGCATAAATCACCAGCGTCACACTGACCGTGGCCAGGCCCAGCAGCAGATTGGCCGGGCGACCGAAGTCAGGCGAATCGGGATTACCGCCACCCAGCCAGATTGCCGCCGCCGGCATCAGTGAAATACCGATGATGGTGATCAGGCTGCCAATCACCACGGGCGGAAAGAATCGCAGCAAGCGGCTGAACACCGGCGCCAGTGCGATGGTCAGGAAGCCGGCGGCGATCACCGCCCCAAAGATCTGGCTGAGGCCGAACTCCTTGCCGATCATGATCATCGGCGCCAGCGCAATGAACGAGCAGCCCTGAATCAACGGTAACCGCGCGCCGAACTTCCAGAAGCCGAGGGTCTGAATCAACGTCGCCACACCGGACGTCAGCAGGTTGGCGTTGATCAGTAAAACCACCTGAGCCGACGTCAGCCCCATCGCACTGCCGAGAATCAGCGGCACCGCCACCGCTCCCGCATACATCACCAGAACATGCTGCAGACCGAAGGTGAAAAGCTGCCGCAGGGGCAACACCTCGTCGACCGGGTGAACGCGTTGTGTAGTCATGGCACAAGCTCCTGAAGGGGCAGCGTTGGTTGTAATCGCGGGCGCTCAGGGACAGATGCACAGAAAGAATCGGCCCCGGCGTTCGAAGACGCGGGGTCATCCTTGAATGTTTTTAACGATGAAACAAATTGGCAACCATCGCTTTTTTCGATGGCAAAGACGCGGCACAATCGCCGTCTCGCTCAACCTCGGAGTACACCGCGTGCGCTTCTCACTCGATCAGTTGCTGATGTTCGTCCAGGTGGTGAAAAGCGGCTCGTTCTCCGCCGCCGGGCGCAAGCTGGGCAAGACGCAATCGACCATCAGCGCAGCGATCGCCAATCTTGAAACCGACCTTGGCGTCGAGCTGTTCGACCGCCGCAATCGCAGCCCTGCCCTCACCGCCAGCGGGCATAAATTACTGGTGCAGGAGAAGCGGTACTGGAGCGCTGCATGACCTTCGAGGCCCACGCTGATTGCCTCTCGGATAGCGTCGAACCGAGCCTGACCCTGGCGATTGAAACGCCGTACGGCCCGATCATGCCAGTGCTGCAAGCGTTCGAGCAGGCCTTCCCGTTTGTCGATCTGATCATTCGTCACCCGGTCTACGGCGATGTCAGCGAACTGGTCAGCAGTGGCGAGGCGGTGCTGGGCGTGGCGTTCTCGCAGCCGGGCTATCCTCGGGAACTGGCGTTCCAGCAACTGGGCAAACTGATCATGCTGCACGTCTGCCATCCCGATCATCCGCTGGCGAAACTGGACAACGTCACGTTCGACGATTTGCACGTGCATCGGCGCCTGGCGTTCAGTGCGCACGCCAGCAAACTGCCGAGCAGTGAATACCTGCGTTCGACGCAGCTGTGGCAAGCGGAAAGCTATCTGGCCCTGCTGGAAATGGTCCGCGCCGGCCTCGGCTGGGCGACCTTGCCGCGCCAACTGATCCAGCGTGAACTGGGTAATGGCGAACTGGTCGAGTTGCAGCTGTCGGCGTACCCGCATACCGACTGGCAAATCGGCGTCGACCTGTTATGGGCACGCCAACGGCCGCTGGGCACGGCCGAGCGCTGGCTCAAGGAAAAGCTGCAGGCCAACAAGGTTTATGAGCGCGATCGCAACGGCCAGATCACCACGCTGTGATCATTTGGCAAACACCTGACTCATGTCTTTGAACGCCTTGAATTCCAGCGCATTGCTGCAGGGATCGAGTAGAAACATGGTCGCCTGTTCGCCGACCTGACCCTTGAATCGAATGTAGGGCTCGATCACGAATTGCGTGCCGAATGACTTCAGCCGCTCGGCCAGTGCCTCCCATTGCTCCCACTGCAAAATGATGCCGAAGTGCGGGACCGGTACGTCGTGACCGTCTACCGGGTTGCTATTAATGCTTTGCTGGGCAGCCGTTTTCGGCTGTTCGTGGATCACCAATTGGTGGCCGTAGAAGTTGAAGTCGACCCATTGCGCGCTGGACCGACCTTCCTCCAGGCCGAACACTTCACCGTAAAAACGCCGGCAAGCGGCAAGATCGTAGACCGGGATGGCGAGGTGGAAAGGTGAAAGGCTCATCAGGCACTCCGGTAATCGCGTTGCTGGAAATATGGCAACGGCGCACCGCTGCTGATCGAGGATCGAACACAGCCTAGATCAAAAACCCGCCAGACGCCGACCCGACATGTCACGAGAAGGCGCGGCTATCGATACGTGCCACGGCTATCCGCCCGGTTTCACTGCCCGCGCCTGACAACCTGTCGGTGACAATCCTCCGGGCTCAGCACGGCACCGGCTCTGGAGCGTACGACAATGGTTTCAACGGGCTCGGCCCGTTCGTTGTCGAGCAGAATCGAATGCTCCTCACCCTCCGCAAACAGAAAGCGCTCGCCCCACTGCCGCAGGCTGACGACGATGGGGAACACCGCGCGGCCCATGTCGGTGAGCACGTATTCCTTGTAGGCACTGCCGTCCGACGCGGGCTGAATCTGCAACACGCCGAGCTCGACGAGCATTTTCAGTTTGACCGTGAGGATGTTCTTGGCCAGGCCCAGACGTTTCTGGAATTCGCTGAACCGGCGCACGTCATCGAACGCATCGCGAATGATCATCAAGGCCCAGCGATCGCCAATGGCTTCGAGGGTTCGGGCCACCGGGCATTCACTCTGTGCCAATGTTTGTTGTCGGGCCATGTGATTCCTGATGGATCAGCTACTGAATGTGGTTGCATTTAACAACCCGAATGAATAAAGATCAACGCCTCGGTTTCAATTCAAAACCACACTACGAGGAAGCAAGGATGCCGTGTCAGACGCAAAACCCGGTCAATGCGCAAGCCGCAACTGACAGCGCAACGACCGGGCTGAGTCGTTTGCAGACTTTTCTCTTTGCAATCACCTGCGCGATGGCGGTGGCCAATGTTTACTTCGCACAGCCATTGCTGGAATCGATGGCCGCCAGCCTCGGGGTTCCACCGGGGGCGATCGGCGTAGTGGTCACGGCCACGCAAGCCGGGTATGCGGTCGGGCTGCTGTTCATTGTGCCGCTGGGTGATCTGCTCGATCGCAAGAAACTCATCGTCAGCCAACTGCTTTTGTCTGCGACGGCGCTGTGTGCCGTGGGCCTGTCCGAGAGCTGGGGAGTGTTGCTCGGTGCCATGATGCTGGTGGGATTGCTGGCGGTGGTGGTGCAAGTGGTGGTCGCCTGCACCGCCAGCCTTGCTCGCCCGCAGCAGCGCGGCGCCGCGGTGGGCACCGTCACCAGTGGCGTGGTACTGGGCATTTTGCTGGCGCGTTTCGTTTCCGGCGTAGTGGCTGATCTGGCCGGATGGCGCGGCGTGTATTTTGTCTCGGCAGTCATGATGATCGGCTTGGCCCTGCTGTTATGGCGCACCCTGCCCGCCTCGGCAAAACCGCCCGCGCAGGGCAGTTACTGGCGACTGCTGCGCTCGGTATTGGAATTGTTTTTGACTGAGCGGGTACTGCGCGTCCGCGGCATCTTCGCCCTGCTGATTTTCGCCGCCTTCAGTGTGTTGTGGACGTCGATGGTGCTGCCGCTCAGCGCCCCGCCCCTGTCGTTGTCCCACACGCAGATCGGCCTGTTTGGTCTGGCCGGAGTGGCGGGCGCGCTCGCCGCCGCACGGGCTGGGCGCCTGGCCGATCGCGGCTTGGGCAATCGCACCACCGGCATCGCCCTGGCGCTGCTGACGCTGTCCTGGCTACCCATCGCATTTGTCGACAGTTCGCTGCTGGCCATGGCTGTCGGAGTGATCCTGCTCGACTTCGCCGTGCAAGCGGTGCACGTGACCAATCAAAGCCTGATCTTCGCCGCACGGCCCGATGCGCAGAGCCGACTGGTCGGTGCGTATATGTGCTTTTACTCGGTGGGCAGTGGTTTGGGCGCTATCGCGGCGACGTATACCTATGCGCACTCTGGCTGGGTGGCGGTGTGTTTTCTCGGGGGTGGGGTCAGTGCTGTGGCTTTACTGTATTGGGCATGGCTGGAATACCGCTACTCGAACTGAACCAGTGCGGGAGCGAGCCTGCTCGCGAAGACGGAGCATCAGTCAGCACCGAATTGTCTGACCTGACGCCTTCGCGAGCAGGCTCGCTCCCACAGGTTGTTGCCAAGTGGAGTTACTTGCCCTCCTCAGGCTTTTCGGTCTGCATCTGCACCGACGGTTTGCTTTTGTCACCGTCCTTGTTGGGTGCATCGTTGGAATCGAAGCAGCCGCTCAACAGAAACATCGAGCAGAACCCCAGACATACACAGATTTTTTTCATGACGATCTCCTGTCAGCAGTGGTATCGCTACCCGGTTCCAGCTTGACCTTGATCCAGCCGGATTGATGTTGATCAAAAGCCTTGAACGCCGAAATCGCGTCAGTCAAAGGCTCGTCCTGCGTCAGCACTTTCGCTGGGTCGACGCGCCCGGCGAGGGTCATTTCGATCAGCTTGGGAATGTATTTGCGGTGATGACAGTTGCCCATGTTGATACGCACGTTCTTGTTCATCGCCTCGCCGATCGGGAAGCTGTCGAACCCGGCGGGATAGACACCGATGATGGAAATCGTGCCGGCCTTGGCCACAGCCTTGACCGCCCATTCCAGCGCTTGCGAAGGCGCATCGCCCGGTTGCCACTGCGCAGGATGGTGATGGCCGTGATGGGAATGGTTGGCGTCGATGCCCACGGCCTCGATCACCCGATCCACGCCAATTTCCGCAGTCAGGCGCGCAATGGTTTCAACTGGATCTTCTTTCTCGAAGTTGATGCACTCGGCACCCAATGCCTGCGCGCGAGCGAGGCGATCTTCCAGGCCATCGATGGCGAACACCCGGCCGGCGCCCATCAGCTTCGCGCTGATAATCGCAAACAGCCCGACCGGCCCGCAGCCGAACACCGCCACCGTGTCGCCGTCCTTGATCCGGGCCATGTCGGCGCCGAACCAGGCAGTGGGAAAAATATCCGACATGGCAATCGCCTGATCGTCGGTGATGGCGTCCGGCAGTTTGATCAGACCAATGTTGGCGAAAGGGATGCGCGCTTTCTCGGCTTGCAGGCCATCGAACGGCCCGGTGGTTTTCGGCCCGCCAAAAAATGACGTGCCAGCGGTTTTACCGTTGGGGTTGGCCACGTCGCACTGGGCGAAATAGCCGGCGCGGCAGTACGAGCAGTTGCCGCAGGCAATGGTCGAGGGAATCAGCACGCGATCGCCAACCTTGAGATTGCGCACGTCTTCGCCAAGTGCTTCGACGATCCCCACGCCCTCGTGCCCAAGGATCGTGCCGGGCTGCATGTCCGGCGCACTGCCGCGAATGAAATGCAGATCGGTGCCGCAAATGGCCGACGCGGTCAGCCTGACAATGGCATCGGTCGGCGCTTGAATGGTTGGCTCGGGCACATCGTCCAGGCGGATGTCCCCGACGCCATGAAATACAACAGCTTTCATCGTTCACCTCCCATTTTCCGGATGTGCGCAAATCAGGGTTCTCAACCCTTACTGTGCTCCGGCGACGAAGGCCCTTCCTTGACGCCGCGCGGGCCGGCGATGCCCCACACGATCAGGCCGAGCACCGGGAATACAATCAGGCCGATCGCCCAGGCGGCTTTGACGCCGACGCTTTTGTTGCTGCGAAACACACTGACAATCGCCCACAGATCGACCAGCAGAATGATCACCGCCACGGCGATGGAGAAGTAACTGGCTGCCTCGTTCATTTCGCAATCCTCCGATGACTTGTAAGCATTGGGCTGTGAGGCTTTTTCAGCGTTCAAAAAAATTGCGGCCGTGGGGCGTCAAAGGTTCAGCCGCCTTCCGGATCCTGGCGGATGACGGAAATCTTGCCGTTGCGCTCGATGATTGCGAATTTGATCTGGTCGATGGTTTCTATGCCCTGACTGGAGCGCGCCGCCTCCATGACATCTGCCTCGACCAGCCGCGCATGGCGCAGGCGTCGGTGCAACAGCTTGCCATTCTCGACAATGATCGTCGGCTCGCCATCAATCAGCCGCGACACCCAACTGGAACGTTGTTTGAGCAGGGAAAAACCGACATCCACAGCGATCAGCGTAATGATCACCAGAAACGCATTGGTCAGAGAAAAATCATCACCGAGCAGCGCTTGCTGGGTGGCTTCACCGATGATCATCAGCAGGACGAAATCAAACGTCGTCAACTCGGCCAGCGAACGCCGGCCGGCAATTTTGAACAGCACCATCAGTGCCAGATACATCGCGAGTGCGCGCAACACCGAGTCCATGGGTCACCTATGGATAAATGAATTGAGTAAGCTTCACTTCGCTCGAGCCCGGCACCCGGATTTGGCTGCGAAACAGGCCCAATCCGTCACCGCGCAGCGTCACATAGAGCGTCGCCTGCCCTTGCGCATCCGCCTGCAACCACAAGCGCATGCCCTGTTTTGAGCTGCGCATACGCATCGGGGCCGGTTGCATGGTTTCGACGCTGAAGCCATCGAGCATCTCGCCACCGATGTCGAGTTCAACAGTGGCTTCAGGCGCCGTGTGCACGCTGAGTTTCAGCGGGTTGGTCGAGCCGTTGCGATGGAACATCTCGTATTCGATCTGGACTTTACCGTCATCGCTGCGAGCGTCCTGCGAACTGAGCACGCCCCGGGAAAACAATCCCAACAGGCCCAGCAGCATGCATAACACCAGCAGATACCAACCAATGTGCTCGAAGCGCCAGACCTTCAACTGATAGGCCATGTCCTCCTGCACCGGGAACTGTCGGCTTTGCAGATCGGGATGGTCGGCGTCAGGCTTCATCGGCGCCACCCTCCTTCGCCGCGCAAGGCGCGACGGTGATAGTCCGGCAACTGCTGCAGGGCGAATTCAGAAGCGAGGGTCTGCACTTCACTGCGCGATCCGGCAAACCATTGTTGGCTGCTGAACAGAAAATGTTTGTCATCGAACTGGAATGCCCAGGCGAAACACACCGTACCGGCCTTGATGCCATCCATATCGTCGGGTCCGAGAATGCCGGTGGTGGCAACGGCAACGTTGGCCGTGCTGTCGCGCAACGCGCCGATGGCCATTTCACTGGCCACTTCCACGCTGGTCAGATTGAAGGTGTCCATGGTCGCCGGGCTGACGTGCAGCAGGCGCTGCTTGGCTTGCGGCGAATAGACCACATAGCCGCACTCGATCAGCTCGCCGCTGCCGGGGACTTCCGACAGCAACATGACGATTTCCCCGGCGGTGCAGGATTCGGCGGTGGTGATGATCAGCGAATGTTGGCGCAGGTATTCAATGGTTTCCTTGGCAATGGACATGGCACGTTCTCGAAGCTGTTATTGCCGGTTGACCGCTCGCTGCGCGGATCATTCCGCCGGATTGGATGAGCGTGTAAGCGCCTCTTGCAGTGAAAGTTTTCCGCCCCGTTCAGCGCGATCACCTACCCTCATAGTCTGTGTGAACCACTCGAGCTCGCCGCCCCCATGCGCTGTTCATTCAAGTCGTTGTTTTTCATTCTGTTCCTACTGCTGATGCCGGGCAGCGCTGCGTTGTGGGCGGCGGATGTTGCCGCGCCGGCGAACTCAGGCGCAGCGCCTCTACCTGTGATTTCGCAAAGCGATCTGCAAGCCCTGCAACAACGCCTCGACGGGCTCAAGCAGCAGATTTCGGCGGCGAACAATTACAACCAGCTCGAAGGCCCACAGGATCGGGTGCAGGCGTTCATTCTCGATGTCGATCGGTTGTCGGCAGCGCTGTTGCCGCAACAGGCGCAACTGGCGGTGCAACTGGGCGTGCTCGGCACCGCTCCAGACGCCGAGGTGGCCGCCGAGCAAGCCGATATCGTCGCGCAGCGGGCGGCGCTGGCGGAGCAGAAAAGCAAGGTCGATGGCACCCTGAAAAGCCTCGCCGCACTGAAACAGAACGCCGCCGACCTGATCACGCAAATCGCCGGCATCCGCCGCACCCTGCTGGAAAGCGAACTGACCCTGAGCACCCGCAGCGTATTGAGCCCGTATTTCTGGACACCGCTGGTCAATCCAAGCGAAGACGACCGCCAGCGCCTGCGACTGTTCGTCGAGCAGGTGGCTGACGTATGGGCGACGGTCTGGGCGCCGGGCGAGCGCTTCTACACCTGCGTGCTGGTGTTGTTGGCGCTGCTGATCTGGACCTTCGGCCGACGTCTGGCTGAGCGCGGGCTGACCTGGTTCTGCATTCATCGCGTGGCGGAGGGCCGACTGCGCAGAAGCGCCTTGGCCTTCGCCTCAGCTATCGCGACGTTCGTCACCACCGCCATCGCCCTGAAGCTGTTGTTCTACGCCTGCACCCGCCACGACGCACTGCCGCCGGTGCTGGAAACTTTCTCCGAAGAGTTCGAGAAAGTCGTCTATGCCTGCGTGCTGATCACCGGGCTCAGCCGCGCATTGCTCTCCACCGCGCACCCGTCCTGGCGCCTGCCGGCGATTGCCGATCCAGTGGCGCTGGCCCTCAAGCCTTATCCGCGAATCCTCGCCTGCTCGTTGCTGGTGTTGGTGACGCTGGTGCAAGTCGCCAATGCCACAGGCATGAGCAGCCACATCGTGATGGCCGGGCGCGGCGTGATTTCCATGGTGGTGCTGGCGATCATCGGCACGATGCTGTTGCGCGTCGGCAAAGTGCGCAAGGCCTTGGTCGCAGCCAATGACGCGTCGGCTACGAACAGCGTGTTCGCCGGGCTGATCTACAGCGTCGCCAGTCTCTCGATGTTGGTGACGGCCATCGCCCTGCTTGCCGGCTATGTTTCGCTGGCACGGTTCATCAGCTATGAGCTGGTGTGGGGCTATGTCGTGCTGTCGGGCTTCTACTTGCTGATTCAGCTGGTCAAGGACGCCTGTGAGCACCTGTTTTCGCCGAAACACGCGAGCGGCCAGGCGCTCAAGCAATTGCTCGGCGTCAGCGACCGACGCCTCGAGCAGACGTCGATCCTTTTGTCCGGCGTCAGCCGCGCCGGCCTGATGCTGATGGCGCTGATTTCGTTGTTTGTCGGCGGCATCGGTACCACGCTTGGCCAACTGGTCACCAACATCATGTCGATTCTTGGCGGCGCCGGTTTGCGCAAGCTGAATATTGTCCCGGCGCATCTGCTCAACGCACTGCTGGCACTGCTGATTGGCATCTGGCTGATCCGTGCATTAAGCCGCTGGCTCGACAACGAATTCCTGCCCAAGACCGACATGGACCCGGGCATGTGCGCGTCACTGAGCACGCTGTTTTCCAACATCGGCTACGCCTTCGTAATTCTGCTGACGCTGTCGTCGTTGGGCGTGCAGTGGACCAATCTGGCGTGGATCGTCAGTGCGTTGTCGGTGGGCATCGGCTTTGGCTTGCAGGAGATCGTCAAGAACTTCGTCTCCGGCCTGATTCTGCTCACCGAGCGCCCGGTGAAAGTCGGCGACCTGATCAGCATCAGCGGCGTCGAGGGCGACATCCGCCGGATCAACGTGCGTGCCACGGAAATCCAGCTCAGCGACCGCTCGATCGTGATCGTGCCCAACTCGCAACTGATCTCGCAGAACCTGCGCAACGTCACCCTTGGCGGCAGCGCTCAGGGCGTGGCGTCGCTGGAGCTGGTTTTCCCGCTGGATATTGATCCTGAAGAGGTCAAACAGCTGCTGCTGGATGCGTATCACGAGAACGAAACCATCCTCGATAAACCGGCGCCGTTCGTGCGTTTCAGCAAATTGTCGCCGGACGGCATAACCCTCACGGTCACCGGCTATGTCGGCAGCCCGAGGATTGTCGGGCTGACCAAGAGCGATTTGTTGTTCGAAGTGTTGAAGCGGTTGGGCGTAGCGGGGATTGCGCTGGCGAAACCGCCAGCGGCGTGATTCGGTTAGCGCTTGCCCGTGTTGTCGATGCGGGCCGTGCTGCTGCGTGGCGTCAGCTCGAACGGCAAGACGACATGCCGCTCTGTCAGCGGCTGTTTTTCGATCAGCGCAATCAACATCTCGACCGCCTTGGCCCCGAAGGCCTCGGCCGGTTGCGAGATGGTGGTCAGCGGCGGATCGCAGTACGCAGCCATGGGAATGTCATCGAAACCCACCAGGGAAATATCCTCGGGCACACGCAGCCCGGCCTGCCGGATGCGCTTGAGCGCACCAATGGCCATTTCATCGTTTTCGCAGAACAGCGCGCTCGGCCGCTCGGCCAAGCCGAGCATCTTTTGCGCTCCGGCAAAACCGGCCTCGAGGCTGAAATTGCCATGGCAGATCAGTGCTTCATCGAAGGCAATCCCGGCCTCGCGCAATGCCGCTTCGTAACCTGCCAGTCGATCCAGGGTCAGCGGGCTGTTTTTTGAGCCTTTGATCAGGCCGATGCGTCGATGTCCCAAGGCGATCAGGTGGTCGGTCATGGCTTTGGCGGCGGCGACGTTGTCCAGGCTGATGGTTGGATAACGCCCGGCCTTGAGCACTTCGCAGGCGTTAACGATCGGCGGCACATCGGCGTCGGCCGGGGCGTTTTCGAAAGGATCGTAGGCGCGCAACTGGATCACCCCGTCGGCCTGATAGGCGTACACCAGCTCGGCGAATTGTCGCTCCAGTTCTTCCCGGCCCTGGGTGTCGCACAGCAGCAGGCGATAACCGGCCGCCTGCGCCGCTTGCTGCGCGCCGCTGATGACGCGGGCGAAGAAGGTATTGGCGATGGTCGGCACCAGAATCACCAGATTGCCAGTGCGCCGCGAACGAAACTGCACGGCCATCAGGTTCGGCCGATAGCCGGCCTGCTCCACCGCAGCCATGACGCGCTCACGGGTTGGCGCGAGCACGCGCTCGGGCGATTTCAAAGTCCTCGAAACCGTCGCCACGGAAACCCCGGCCAGCCGAGCCACTTCGCGAATATTGGACAAAAACACCTCGTTGATTCATGCCGATCAGGCGCGGAGCTTACCGCAGGCGACGAGCGATCGAAACGCTGTCGATCATCCGCTGGCATTTGACACTTGGCTAATTCAAGCCTAGATTTCGCCCACGATGTAACCGGTTACATCGCTCATCAACATTGCATCCAGCTACCGAGACGACTGCCATGTACGCTGCCGCAAAAATAAGAATGGGTTTTGTTGGAGGCGGTGAAGGTTCATTCATTGCCCGTGCCCACCGGCAAGCCGCCGGCCTCGACGGACGCTTCGAACTGGTCTGCGGCGCATTCAGCCGCGACTCGGAGAATAATCAGCGCACCGCCGCGGCGTTGGGTGTCGCGGCCGAGCGTTGTTACGACGACTGGCAAACCCTGCTCGCCCGCGAGGCCGCCCTGCCCGCCGAGCAGCGCATGCAACTGCTGGTCATCGTCACTCCCAATCATCTGCACGCACCAATTGCCCGTGAGGCATTGAGCGCCGGTTTTCATGTGTTCAGCGAGAAACCCGCGGCGCTGAACCTCGCCGAGGTGCAGGCGCTGTGCTCGGTGGTCATCAACAGCCAGCGAATTTACGGGCTGGCGCACACCTACCTCGGTTACGCGATGGTCTGGCAGGCCCGCGAAATGGTCGCCAGCGGCGTGCTCGGGCGCGTGCGCAAAGTTCTCGTCGAGTACCCGCAAGGCTGGCTCAGCACCGATGTCGCCGGGCAAGGCAACAAGCAGGCCGGCTGGCGCGACGACCCGACGCAATCCGGGATCGGCGGCTGCATCGGCGACATCGGCACCCATGCGTTTTCCCTCGCCGAGTTCGTCACCGGCCAGTCGATTCAGTTCATCAGCGCGATGCTCGGCTCGCATGTCGAGGGTCGGCAACTGGATGACGATGTGGCGATGCTGTTCAAAATGCGCGACGGCGCCAGTGGTGTATTGCTCGCCAGCCAGGTCTGCGCCGGTGAGGAAAACCCGCTGAAGATCCGCGTCTACGGGGACAAGGGCGGCCTGGAATGGCGCCAAGAGGATCCGGCCAGCCTGATTCATCGACCGTTGAACGAGCCGATGCGCGTTCTGCGCTCCGGAGTCGGTCAGCCGTGGCTGTGTGCCGCCGCAACCCAACGCATGCGCCTCCCTGCGGGGCATCCCGAAGGTTATCTGGAAGCCATGGCCAACCTGTACGGCGATCTCGCCGAAGCGATTGTGCATGGCGCCGAGGGCCACCAGGCACCGGGCGTACCGGGCATCGAGACCGGCCTGCGCGGCATGGCCTTCATTGAAACCGCCATCGCCAATCACCTTGGCAATGAAAAGTGGAGCGAGATACCCGGCCCACTGACAGGAGCCCAGCACAATGAACAGTGATCAGCAAAATTCGACTGGCCTGAAAGGTCCGGGGATTTTCCTCGCGCAATTTATCGCCGACGAAGCGCCTTTCGACTCCCTCGCCAACATCGCCGAGTGGGCCGCCTCGCAAGGCTATAAAGCCATTCAGGTACCGACCCTCGGCACACGGTTCATCGATTTGCAGCGCGCCGCTGAGAGCCAGGATTACTGCGACGAACTCATCGCCGTCTGCGCCCGCGCCGGTGTGGTGATCAGTGAGCTGTCGACGCACCTGCAAGGGCAATTGGTCGCGGTGCATCCGGCGTTCGACAGCCTGTTCGATGACTTCGCCCCGCCCGCGCTGCGCGGCAAACCTCAGGAGCGCACCGAGTGGGCCATTGAGCAGTTGAAACTGGCCGCCCGTGCCAGCCAACGTCTGGGACTTACCGCCCATGCGACCTTCTCCGGCGCCCTGCTCTGGCCTTACGTCTATCCGTGGCCACAGCGTCCGGCCGGTTTGGTCGAGCAAGGTTTCGCCGAACTGGGCAAGCGCTGGCTGCCGATCCTCGACTGCTTCGAAGAGGCTGGCGTTGATTTGTGCTACGAAATCCATCCCGGCGAAGACTTGCATGACGGCGCGTCGTTCGAGCAGTTTCTCGAAGCGGTGAATCATCACCCCCGCGCCGCAATTCTGTATGACCCGAGCCACCTGCTGCTGCAGCAAATGGACTACCTCGGCTTCATCGACCGTTACCACCAACGCATCCGCATGTTCCACGTCAAGGATGCCGAGTTCCGCCCCGATGCGCGCTCCGGCGTCTATGGCGGCTATCAAGGCTGGGTCGAGCGTCCCGGGCGCTTTCGCTCGCTGGGCGACGGCCAGATCGATTTCAAATCGATCTTCAGCAAATTGTGTCAATACGACTTCAACGGCTGGGCCGTGCTGGAGTGGGAGTGCTGCCTGAAAGACTCCGCACAGGGCGCGGCGGAAGGCGCGGCGTTCATTGAGCGACACATGATCCGCAAGACCGCCAAGGCCTTCGACGATTTCGCCGGGGTCAGCGCCGATGCCGCTTCCAACCGGCGCCTGCTCGGCCTGACTGACGACTGATTCATCCGCGTTACCGACATAAAAACAATACGGTGATCTGAAATGAACGTAATGAATGCGCGACTCAGCGTGATGATGTTTTTGCAGTTCTTTATCTGGGGCGGCTGGTTCGTCACCCTCGGCACTTTTCTGGCGACAACGCTGGCCGCCAGCGGGGGTCAGGTCGGCATGGCCTTCGCCACGCAATCCTGGGGCGCGATTCTGGCGCCGGTTGTCATTGGCTTGATTGCCGACCGTTTCTTCAATGCCGAACGCATTCTGGCAGTGCTGCATCTGCTTGGCGCAGTGTTGCTCTATCAGCTCTATCGCGCGGCAGACTTCAGCGCGTTTTATCCCTATGTGCTCGCCTACATGATGGTCTACATGCCGACATTGGCACTGGTGAACGCCGTGGCGTTCCGCCAGATCAAAGACCCGGCGCTGGAGTTCTCGCGCATTCGCGTGTGGGGCACGGTGGGCTGGATCGTCGCCGGCGTGGTGATCAGCTTCGTGTTCGCCTGGGACTCGCAGCAAAGCATCGCGGCCGGAGGCTTGCGCAATACGTTCCTGATGTCCGCCGTCGCGTCGCTGTTGCTGGGGCTTTACAGCTTCAGTCTGCCGAACACTGCGCCGTTGAAAAGCGCAGCGGGCACATCAAGCCTCAAGCAGATGCTCGGCGTCGATGCCTTGGGTTTGCTCAAGGATCGCAGCTATCTGGTGTTCTTCCTCGCCTCGATCCTGATCTGCATTCCGCTGGCCTTCTATTACCAGAATGCCAACCCGTTTCTGGCCGAGATAGGCGTGACCAACCCGACAGCGAAGATGGCCATCGGTCAGGTGTCGGAAGTGCTGTTCATGTTGCTGTTACCGCTGTTCATCCATCGTTTCGGCATCAAGATCGCCCTGCTGGTTGGCATGGCTGCCTGGGCGTTGCGCTACGTGCTGTTTGCGTTCGGCAATAACGACGATCAGGCATTCATGCTGCTGATCGGCATTGCCCTGCACGGTGTGTGCTATGACTTCTTCTTCGTGTCCGGGCAAATCTACACCGATGCCAAGGCACCGGAACGCTTCCGCAGCTCGGCGCAAGGTTTGATCACCTTGGCTACGTACGGATTGGGCATGTTGATTGGTTTCTGGATCGCGGGACGGATTACCGACCACTTCACATCAAGCGCGGGGCATGACTGGAGAAGCATCTGGCTGTTCCCCGCCGGTTTTTCCGTGGCGGTGTTGCTGTGTTTCTGGGCTACATTCAAGAGCCGCGATCGCGACAAGGCTGTGCTGCCGAGTGCGGTTTAGAGCAGCGTTGTAATGCATGAATAGAACGAATGCCGCCTGTGGTTGAGGCGGCATTCGTTATCGATGCTCATCGTTGCGCTCAAGCGGTGCGACGTTCGAGCAGACGGTCAGCGCCACCTTCGGCGACCCGATTGCCTTGCAGATGATCGGAGCCATCAGAGGCTACTGCATCGCTGAACAGCGGGTCAGTTTCGGTTGCGGCTACTGCGTCGCTGAACAAGCGGTCTGTTTGAGTGGAGGCGACCGCGTCGCTGAACAGTGGATCGGTTTCGGTGGCGGCGAAGGCATTCAGTGCAAAAACCGAGAAAGCGATACCGAGGATAGTCTGGCGTTTCATGATGATGTGCTCCGAGTTGCAGTGGTTGGGTATGGAGCCGATCTTACGCCGCACCATGGATATGAGAACTTCATTGACTTAATGGTTGCTATTGACGCAATCAATAGCTGGTCGAGCATGAGCCGCTGTTGGATCGATCTTCATGCTGTTGCTTACGTCATTAAGCGAAAGGCCCTACAAAGTCGAAAGCATAAAACCGACAATCTCGTTTTTGACAGTTTTTTGCACACAAAAAAAGACCCGTATCAGTCGAAACCGAAACGGGTCTTTCCCCACTTAGACGACCTTATTTCAAGTCGTCAAAGTGGTCTCGCAGGAACTCGTAAAAGCGCAAGGCTTTCAACAATCTCCATACAAGGCTCAGCGTACGCAGCAGAAGCTTCATACGTTTTGGCCTCCAGGGCTGGCGGCCAAACCTCCAGCAAACTTACCGGACCATGCGTGCCTTCAGCCTACATGTTGGTGTAGCTAGTGAGGCGGCCGGTTGAAATCCCTCCGAGACATCATTCCGGCGCGGGTGCGAATCCGCGTCAGAGGGCGTGAAACCTTTTGCGCCCCCAGCCAAACCTCACAGCTCTACCAACAAGATGAGCGCAGGCATCTTAACGCAGAAATCAGAAGAGAAAACCCGAGTAGCCAAGGTTATTCTGCGGCTACGCCTGAACCTTTGTAAAACCGTATTTCTGACAATGTTTATTGACAGACCTGAATTCAGTTACATGCGTTGGACGTTCCGAAAAAACCTCGCACATCACGCTAAACCTTCGTTGCACTGACGGGAGAAACTCAATACCATGCGCGGACATGTTGGTGTGGCTAGTGAAGCACATGGCCTCGGCTCCAAACCGAGGATTGAAAAACCGCCCCGCGAAGGCGGTTTTTTTTCGTCTGCGTTTTGTGGTCCCACCCCATCCAGGACACATTGCCTGACTCGATCCCCCTGCGCACCTGCACAAATCTTCTAAACACTCTCCTCCGCCACGCGGTATTTTAGAAACGCCCTGCTCAAACCGCCCCTGGAGTGCTCCCATGGACAAACGCAACTGGATCTCTCTCTCCCAGGATGTCGATACCGGGATCGAGTCGATTCGTGCGCATTTCCGTGGGCATGCCTACGACCCGCACTGGCATGACAGTTTTCTCGTCGGCGTTACCGAGCAAGGCGTCCAGCAATTCAACTGCCGCCGCGTGCGTCATCGCAGTACGCCGGGGCATGTGTTTCTGCTTGAGCCGGGTGAAATCCACGATGGCCACGCGCCGACCGAGGATGGCTTTACCTACTCGATGCTGTACCTCGATCCGCACTGGCTGGAGCGCGAACTGCACGCGCTGTTCGAAGAGGCACCGGCCGACAGCCAGCCAGGCTTTGCCGACACACTGAGCCACGATCCGCGCCTGTCGACTGCGATCGTGCAAGCCTTCCACGCGTTACATGACGGCGATCTGCGCATCGTCCGGCAGACTGCGCTGGATGGCCTGCTGGCGTCCCTCACCCGCCACCTCGACTGGCGCAAGCGTCAGGACTTCGATCCGCGCCTGCCACTGGTTGCGCAGGTTGCGCGCGACTATCTGCATGCCCACACCTACGAAGACATCGGCCTCGACGACCTAGCGCAAGCCTGTGGTATCGATCGTTTTCGCCTGACCCGCGCGTTCAAGGCCGCTTTCGGTCTGGCACCCCACGCTTACCTGATCCAGTTGCGTCTGGCCAAGGCGCGGCAATTGCTCGCACGCGGCGAGACGCCAGCGCAGGTGGCCAGCGTGCTCGGTTTTGCCGATCAAAGTCACCTCGGTCGCTGGTTCCGCCGCGCCTATCAACTGACCCCGGCGGACTACCGCAGACGCTGCTCAAATCTTCCAGACTGAGGCCTGCCCACTGACGATCATGGTGTCCTGTTTCGACTCTCAGGAATCTGCACCATGGCTTCTTTACTGCCCTTTCTGCTGTTTGCTTTCGTCGCCTCGATCACGCCGGGGCCGACCAATATTCTGGTGCTGAGCCACAGTTCGCGGCGCGGATTGATTGCCACGTTGCCGATCATTTTCGGCGCCTGTGCGGCGGCGGCGTTGATTGTGCTGGTGGTCGGGCTCGGCGCTGGCGAAACCCTGTTGCGCTTCCCGCGCGTGCAGCAAGCCATGGCTTGGGCTGGCGTGCTCTGGTTGAGCTGGCTGGCGTGGCAGATCTTTCGCAGCACGCCGCCGTCGCTGGACCCAAATGCTGCACAGGAACAAGGCTTGAGCGTCTTCGGCGCGGCGCTGCTGCAACTGGTCAATCCGAAGGTGTGGATGATGGCTGTGGCCGTGGTCAGCGTATTCGTTGGCGGCGGCGACAAGACGCTGCGCCTGCTGGTGTTGTCGCTGGCGTTTCTGCTGGTATCACTGCCGTGCATGACGCTCTGGGCATTGCTCGGCGTTGGCAGCGCGCGGTTGCTCAGCTCACCGCAAGCGTTCAAGCGAATGAACGCGGCACTGGCCCTTCTTCTGCTGCTCTCAGCCTGGCTGGCCGTGTTGGTCTAATGCCCGGTGGCTTGCCGGTATTCGCGTGGTGTAAACCCGGTCGAGGCCTTGAACTGACGGGTGAAAGCGCTGTGATCGGTGTAGCCGCATTGCAGCGCAACCTCGGTAATCGGCAAGTCGCTGTGCAGCAATCGATGCGCGTGTTCCAGGCGGACTTTCTGAATCATCTGCCGTGGTGTCAGGTGGAAAACGCGTTTGCAATAGCGCTCCAGTTGCGCCACGGATATCCCGGCGATCCGCGTCAGTTCACCCAGCGTCACCCGCCGGTTGAAGTTGCCGCGGATGTATTCATCAACCGCCGCCAGGCGCTCGAACGCCGGGTGGGTTTCGCTGGCTGACTGCAAATCCACCGAGATCCCCACCAGGCCGATGATCGTCCCGTCACGGTTGTAGATCGGCCGCTTGTGGGTCAGGCACCAGCCCGGCTCGCGACTGCCATACAGGTGCAGTTCGAGCTGATCCTCCAACACGAAACCTTCCTCCAGCACCTTGCGATCCTGCTCGGTGTAACCAGGGCCCAACTGCGCCGGGAACACTTGCGCGCTGGTCTTCCCCAGCAACGGGCGCAGGTCCTTCAAGCCACAACGCTGCACCAGCGTGCGATTGGCCAGCACATAGCGCGCTTGCAGATCCTTGATGAAGATCGCCGCATTGGGGATCACATCGAATATCGGCAACAGCTGCGCGGCACCGGCGACCATCTCTTCGAGGGTCTGCGCACGCAAGCCGTCAGTGCCCTGGCACAGGATCGAAAACGCTGACTGCATCAAAGACTTCCCCTCGAGCTGAACCACCGCAAATGTCACTCGCCAGCAGATTGCAGCAACGTCGCGGCCCTGTCGAGGCCGCGCATTCATCGGCGCCATTGTGCTGAATTCGTCATCGATCCCGGCATAAAACATCAATCGCCGCCGCTGCCGAGCAGTGCAAAGTCTGCTCGTCCACGTGACACAACTGCCTATCCAATAACTCACAAGAAGGCGATGCCATGTCAGGCCAAGGCAAGTTCAAAAAACAGCTTTCATTGATCGACCTCACCTTTATCGGACTCGGCGCGATCTTCGGCTCCGGCTGGTTGTTCGCCGCCAGCCATGTCTCGGCGATTGCCGGTCCGGCGGGGATTTTCTCCTGGTTGCTGGGCGGTTTCGCCGTGTTGCTGCTGGGCATCGTCTACTGCGAACTGGGTGCGGCATTGCCCCGCGCTGGCGGCGTGGTGCGCTACCCGGTTTATTCCCACGGCCCGCTGCTCGGCTACCTGATGGGCTTCATTACGCTGATTGCGTTTTCCAGTCTGGTGGCGATCGAAGTGGTCGCCTCGCGCCAATACGCGGCGGCGTGGTTTCCCGGCTTGACCAAGGCTGGCAGTGGCGATCCGACGATCCTCGGCTGGCTGGTGCAGTTCGGCCTGCTCTGCGTGTTTTTCCTGCTCAACTACCGCAGCGTGAAGACCTTCGCCAAGGCCAACAATCTGGTCAGCGTGTTCAAATTCATCGTGCCGTTGCTGGTCATCGGCGTGCTGTTCACTTTCTTCAAACCGGAGAACTTTCAGGTTCAGGGATTCGCTCCATTCGGCCTGTCCGGTGTGGAGATGGCCGTCTCCGCTGGCGGGATTATTTTTGCTTATCTGGGCCTGACGCCGATCATTTCCGTCGCCAGCGAAGTGAAGAATCCACAGCGCACCATTCCCATCGCGCTGATTCTTTCGGTGCTGCTGTCGACCCTGATTTACGTGCTGCTGCAAATGGCCTTTCTCGGCAGCATCCCGACGGAAATGCTCGCCAACGGCTGGGCGGGTATCAGCAAGGAATTCGCCCTGCCCTATCGCGACATCGCCCTGGCGCTCGGTGTCGGCTGGCTGGCGTATCTGGTGGTCGCCGATGCGGTGATCTCGCCGAGCGGCTGCGGCAACATTTACATGAACGCAACGCCGCGCGTGATCTACGGCTGGGCGCAGACCGGCACTTTCTTCAAGGTCTTCACCCACATCGATGAAAAGTCCGGCATCCCGCGTCCGGCGCTGTGGCTGACTTTCGCCCTGTCGGTGTTCTGGACCCTGCCATTCCCGTCGTGGGAAGCGCTGATCAACGTGGTCTCCGCCGCGCTGGTGTTGAGCTATGCGGTGGCGCCTGTATCGGTTGCGGCGCTGCGGCGCAATGCGCCGGACATGCCGCGCCCGTTCCGGGTCAAGAGCATGGGCCTGCTCGGGCCGGTGTCGTTCATCATCGCCGCGCTGATCGTCTACTGGTCGGGCTGGAACACCGTGTCGTGGCTGCTCGGCCTGCAAATCCTGATGTTTGTCATCTATCTGTTCTGTGGCCGCTTTGTGCCCACCGCTCACCTGAGCCTGGCGCGTCAGGTGCGTTCATCGGCGTGGCTGATCGCCTTCTACGCGGTGACCATCGTGCTGTCGAAACTCGGCACCTTCGGTGGCCTGGGTATCCTCACCCATCCGTTCGACACGATCGTCGTCGCCGCTTGCGCCACCGGCATTTACTACTGGGGCGCAGCGACTGGCGTGCCTGCCCATCTGCTGCGCCTGGACGACGAGGACGAAGAAAGCGACAGCCCTGCGCCCTCGTCCAGCGTCAGCGCCCGCCCTGCCGGCGCCTACTGAAATCATCCAACGGGATCTCTTCATGAAACGAGTACACGTCATTGATTCCCACACCGGCGGCGAGCCGACACGACTGGTGATGAGCGGCTTCCCCGAGTTGTCCGGCAACAGCATGGTCGAGAAACGCGACGCCCTGCGCAGCCAGCACGATCAGTGGCGCCGCGCCTGTCTGCTCGAGCCACGCGGCAACGATGTGCTGGTCGGCGCGCTGTATTGCCCACCGGTGTCGGCGGACGCCACCTGCGGAGTGATCTTCTTCAACAACGCTGGATATCTGGGCATGTGCGGCCACGGCACCATCGGCCTGATCAATTCGTTGCAGCATCTGGGGAAAATCCAGCCGGGCGTGCACAAGATCGACACGCCGGTGGGGCAAGTCAGCGCGACTTTGCATGACGATGGCTCGGTCACCCTGGGCAACGTGCCCGCCTACCGCTATCGCAAACAGGTGCCGGTGGAGGTGCCGGGTTATGGCCGCGTGGTCGGCGATATCGCCTATGGCGGCAACTGGTTTTACCTCGTCTCCGAGCATGGCCAGACATTGACCATGGACAACGTAGAACACCTGACCGCGTACACCTGGGCGATGCTCAAGGCGCTGGAAGACCAAGGCATTTGTGGCGAAGACGGCGCGGTCATCGACCACATCGAACTGTTCGCCGATGACGATCAGGCTGACAGCCGCAACTTCGTCATGTGCCCCGGCAAAGCCTATGACCGCTCACCATGCGGCACCGGCACCAGCGCCAAACTTGCCTGCCTGGCCGCCGACGACAAGCTGCAAGCGGGCGCGCCGTGGTTCCAGGCGAGCATTACTGGCAGCCAGTTCGAAGGGCGCTTCGAATGGGAAGGTGAACGCATTCGCCCGTTCATCACCGGCCGCGCCTACATGACCGCCGACAGCACCTTGCTGATCGACGAAACCGACCCGTTCGCGTGGGGCATCTGAGCCGCCACGCCGATTTTTCACTTCGAATCAAACGAAATGCCAAGGAGTTGAACCATGAGCGACAACATCTTCACTGGTTGCATGCCGGCCCTGATGACCCCGTGCACCGCCCAGCGCAAACCGGACTTCGATGCGCTGGTGGCCAAGGGACGCGAGCTGATCGATGTCGGCATGAGCGCCGTGGTCTACTGCGGCTCGATGGGCGACTGGCCGCTGCTCACCGAAGCCGAGCGTCAGGAAGGCGTGGCGCGGCTGGTCGCTGCCGGGGTGCCGACCATCGTCGGCACTGGCGCGGTGAACACCCGAGAAGCGGTTTCCCACGCAGCGCATGCGGCGAAAGTCGGCGCGCAAGGCTTGATGGTCATTCCGCGCGTGCTGTCCCGTGGCGCTTCGGCGACGGCGCAAAAGGCCCACTTCGCCGCGATCCTGCAAGCCGCACCGAACTTGCCGGCGGTGATTTACAACAGCCCTTACTACGGCTTCGCTACCCGCGCCGATCTGTTTTTCGAACTGCGTCGCGAATACCCGAACCTGATCGGCTTCAAGGAATTCGGCGGCGGCGCGGACCTGCGCTACGCGGCCGAGAACATCACCTCCAAGGATGACGACGTGACGCTGATGGTCGGCGTCGACACGCAAGTGGTGCACGGCTTCGTCAACTGCAACGCTACCGGCGCCATTACCGGCATCGGCAACGCCCTTCCTCGCGAAGTGCTGCAACTGGTGGCGCTGAGCAAGCAGGCCGCGCAAGGCGATGCCAAGGCCCGGCGCCAGGCGCGGGAGCTGGAGTCGGCGCTGGCGGTGCTGTCCTCGTTCGACGAAGGTTGCGATCTGGTGCTGTATTACAAGCATCTGATGGTGCTCAACGGCGACAAGGAATACACCCTGCACTTCAACGAAAGCGACGTGCTGAGCGATTCGCAAAGACGCTATGCCGAGAAGCAGTATTCGCTGTTCCGTCACTGGTACGAAAACTGGTCCGCCGAGCAGAATTTCGCCTGACTACTACCTGCCGCGAGTCAAAACGATTCGCGGCAGGCCTCGCTCATTTCACAGGAAGACACCATGACTCTGACGGGCAACATGCTGATCGGCCAACAATCCGTGACGGGTACGCGTCCGGCCTTTCGCGGGATTGATCCGGCGACCAACCAGGCACTTGAACCGCAGTTCGCCGGGGCGTCAGCCGAACAGGTGGAACAGGCCTGTGCCCTGGCCTGGGCGGCGCAAGATGCGTACCGCGAAACCAGCCTGAGCACCCGTGCGGCATTTCTCGAAAGCATTGCCGAACACATCGAAAACCTTGGCGATGAACTGATCGAACGCGCCCACGCCGAAACCGGTCTGCCGCCTGCACGCCTTCAGGGCGAACGTGGCCGCACCTGCTCGCAATTGCGCCTGTTCGCCCGTTCCGTGCGCGCGGGTGAATGGCTGGACGTGCGCGTCGACAGTGCGCAACCACAACGCCAACCGCTGCCGCGCTCCGACCTGCGCCAGCGGCAGATTGCCTTGGGGCCGATCGCGGTGTTCGGCGCGAGCAACTTTCCGCTGGCATTTTCCGTGGCCGGTGGCGACACCGCCGCAGCACTGGCGGCCGGTTGCCCGGTAATCGTCAAGGCGCACAGCGCCCATCCGGGCACCAGCGAACTGGTCGGCCGCGCAGTGGCGCAAGCGGTCAAAGCCTGCGCTCTGCCCGAGGGCGTGTTTTCCTTGTTGTTCGATTCTGGCTACGAAGTCGGCATCGCATTGGTCAGCGACTGGCGCATCAAAGCCGCTGGTTTCACCGGCTCGCGCACTGGCGGTCTGGCCTTGATGAAAGCTGCGCAAGCGCGGCCGGAGCCGATCCCGGTGTATGCGGAAATGAGCTCGATCAACCCGGTTTTGCTGTTTCCCGCCGCGCTGGAAAATCGCGCGCAGGCGCTGGCCGAAGGGTTTGTCGCGTCGCTGACATTGGGCGCCGGGCAGTTCTGCACCAACCCGGGATTGCTGATTGCCCGCAAAGGCCCGGCGCTCGACGGGTTCCTCAGCGCGGTAGCGGAACTGATCCCGCGCAGCGCGGCGCAAACCATGCTCACGCCCGGCATCTTCGGTGCCTATCAAGCAGGCGTGACGGCACTGCAAGGCAATCCCCGTGCACGCGCGGTAGCGGTTGGCCAAGTCGGCGGCGGCCCGAATCAGTGTCAGGCGCATGTCTTCAGCACCGATGCAGCGGATTTTCTTGCCGATCAAAGCTTGCAAGCCGAGGTCTTCGGCGCGACAGCGCTGATCGTGCAATGCAGCAGTGACGAAGAAATCCGTCAGGTCTGCGCACATCTGGAAGGCCAACTGACCGCGACCCTGCACATGGATGACGCCGACCTTGCACTGGCGCGCACGTTGCTGCCAACCCTGGAACGCAAGGCCGGGCGCTTGCTGGTCAATGGCTGGCCGACCGGCGTGGAAGTCTGCGATGCGATGGTGCATGGCGGGCCTTATCCGGCGACCTCAGATGCGCGCAGCACTTCGGTCGGCACTGCGGCGATCCTGCGTTTCCTGCGGCCGGTGTGCTATCAGGATTTCCCCGACAGCTTGCCGCCGACGGCGCTGCAACAGACCAATCCGCTCAACCTTCGGCGCATGCTCGATGGCCACCGGGAAGCGACACGCCATGGCGAATAATCCTTCGCACGACATCGCCGTGGTCGGCGCCGGGATCATTGGCGTGGCTTGCGCACTGCGCCTGGCGCGTCAGGGTTTGCGCGTGGTGGTCATCGATCAGCAGGAACCGGGGCACGGCGCTTCGTTCGGCAATGCCGGGCATCTGGCCACCGAGCAGGTGTTTCCGATTGCTGATGTTTCGATCCTCAAGCGTTTGCCGGCCATGCTCATGGACCCGATGGGGCCGCTGCGCCTGGACTGGAAATATCTACCGCGCGCCCTGCCTTGGTTCACCCGGTTATTGCTGAATCTGCGGCCTGAACCTTTTCAGAAAACCGTCGCCGGCCTGCGCGCGCTCAATGAAAGCAGTCTCGACGCGTGGCAGCGCTTGCTCAGCGATATCCAGCGCACGGATCTGCTCAAGGTTGACGGCTCGTTACTGGTCTTCGAAAAACCTGAATCGCGGCAATTGCTCGAAGCCTTGCAGGCACGCCTGCATCAGCAGCAGGTGCCGGTAGATTTCTGGCAGGCCGGGGCGATCCGCGAAACGGCGCCGCAACTCAGCGAACAGATTCAGGGCGGACTGTTTTTCCCGCGCACCGGGCATTTCCTTGATCCCTATCGGGTGGTCTGCGCACTGGTCGAAGCGGCTCGCAGCAGCGGCGTGAGTTTTCTCCAGCAGCAGGTTCAGGGCGGCTACGTGCAGGAAAACGGTGTCGTGTTGATGACCGGCAACGGCGGTGTGACGGCCAGCCGCGTGTTACTGGCCTGCGGTGCGCTTTCGGCAAAACTCACCGCCGCTCTGACCGGCAAGCAAGTACCGTTGGACACCGAACGTGGCTATCACCTGATGCTGCCGCACGAGCATGATCGCCTGCCCTTCCCCGTCACCTCGCTGGAACGCAAATTCATCATGACGCCGATGCGCGAAGGCCTGCGCCTGGCCGGCACGGTCGAGTTCGCCGGGCTGGAGCGGCCAGCGAACATGGCACGTGCTTGGCAGTTGCAGCGCTTGAGCCAAGGCCTGTTTCGCCATGACCTGAACGCTGATGGCGCGACACCGTGGATGGGCTTTCGCCCGTCGCTGCCGGATTCCCTGCCGGTGATCGATCAGGTTTGCGCCGGCAAGGTCTTGCTTGCCTTCGGTCATCAGCATCTGGGACTGACGCAGGCGGCGGTGACGGCGGAATTGATCGGGCAGATGGTCTCAGGCGCGGCCGGCGAGTTGCCGAATGCCGACGCCTACCGACTGGCGCGTTTCTAAGCGTGCTTCAGCGCGTCGCCGTGATGCATGGCCAGGTGGCCGGTCTTGTCGCTCTTGACCTCGTATTGCGGCGCGTCTTTCGAGGCTGGCCGGTGGCGGCCCATGAACTCGGTGTCGCGGGTGTGCACCTTGACCACTTTGCCGTGGATCTCGCCGGCCTCGGAATTCCAGCGCACCGCATCGCCGACTTTGAATGAACTGCTCATCATTGCGTCCTCGCCTCTGGCTGTTGGTTTATGGAGCCGCGCGCGTCGGAGGAATTCCGCTTTTTTGCGAGGCGACCGAAGGCAGGCAAAAAAATCGAACGGCGAAAATCACCCGCACCTCCAACTTGCACAAGCCGAAGAAAACGGCCATGACGAGGTGTGAGATGAATAACGATCAAGGCAAGCAAGGTGACGATCCGCTCCCAACCACGCCCGACCCGCTGAGTCCGGGGCGTACGGAGGTCGATCCGATGAAGGAACGCGGCATCGATGAGCTACCCGACAACGAAGGCGAAATCCCGCTGGATAATGACGATACCGGTCTGGATCCGGAGCGCGTACGTCAGGAAACCGATAACGCCGAGATGGACGACCAGCCCAATCCGCGTTGAGCCTGAAAGGCAGCCGTCGCCATGCGGCTGCCTTTCGGTTGCGCAATCAATAGCAGAATCAGGCAAGCATTTCACAGAAATGCACTACTTCGCGCTCCGACCCAGGCGCAACAATAGGCGTCCGACAACCCCATGGAGGATGCTCACATGCTCGTACAAGCCTACGGCGCCCACGCTGGCGACAAACCTCTTGAGCCGATGCAGATCAACCGCCGCGCCCCGGCGGCGCACGACGTGCAGATCGATATCGCCTTCTGCGGCATCTGCCATTCCGACCTGCATCAGGTGCGCGCCGAATGGGCTGGCACGCAATTCCCTTGCGTGCCCGGCCATGAAATCGTCGGCCGCGTCTCGGCGGTCGGCGATCACGTCAAAAACTACAAGGTCGGCGATCTGGTCGGTGTCGGCTGCATCGTCGACAGTTGCAAGCATTGCGATGACTGTGATTCCGGCCTGGAAAACTACTGCGACGGCATGATCGGCACCTACAATTTCCCGACCCCGGACGCACCGGGCTGGACCCTCGGCGGTTACTCGCAGAACATCGTCGTGCACGAGCGCTATGTGTTGCGCATCCGTCATCCCGAGGCGCAACTGGCCGCCGTCGCGCCGCTGCTCTGCGCCGGCATTACCACCTACTCGCCGCTGCGCCACTGGAACGCTGGCCCCGGCAAGAAAGTCGGCGTGGTCGGCATCGGCGGCCTCGGCCACATGGGCATCAAACTGGCCCACGCCATGGGCGCCCATGTCGTCGCCTTCACCACCTCCGAATCCAAGCGTGAAGCGGCCAAGGCACTGGGCGCGGACGAAGTGGTGGTGTCGCGCAATGCCGAGGAAATGGCGGCACACACAAAGAGTTTCGACTTCATCCTCAATACCGTCGCAGCGCCGCACGATCTCGACGCCTTCCTCGTCCTGCTCAAGCGCGACGGCGCGTTGACCCTGGTCGGTGCGCCTGCCTCGCCGCATCCGTCGCCGAACGTATTCAACCTGATCACCAAGCGGCGCACCATTGCCGGTTCAATGATCGGCGGCATTCCCGAGACTCAGGAAATGCTGGATTTCTGCGCCGAGCACGGCATCGTTTCCGACATCGAGTTGATCCGCGCCGACCAGATCAACGAGTCCTATGAGCGCATGCTCAAGGGCGACGTGAAATACCGCTTCGTCATCGACAACGCAACGCTCGCCGGCTAAGCACAAGCGCCCATCGGCAGCGCGATGCTGCCGATGGCTCGAGTAATTCAATCCCGTAATTGACAGCGCCAGCGTTGCTCGCCAGAGTCGCACCCCTTTTTCCACCGCTGGGTGAACGGGGTCGCCATTGAACCAACAGACATTGTCCATGCGCCTGGAGCGCGTCGCTGCCCACGTACCGGTCGGCACGCGGCTGGCGGATATCGGCTCGGATCACGCCTATTTGCCGGTTGCCCTGATGCGCCGAGGCCTGATTACAGCGGCGGTGGCTGGCGAGGTCGCGCGCACGCCGTTCCACGCAGCGCAACGCACCGTCAATGAAAACGACCTGCACGGCCAGATCAGCGTGCGTCTGGCCGATGGCCTGGCGGCGATCAGGCCTGACGACGGCATCAGCGCCATCACCCTGTGCGGCATGGGCGGCGAAACCATTCGCGATATTTTCGACAGTGGTAAAGCCCATCTCAGTGGCCACGAACGCTTGATCCTGCAGCCCAACGGCGGCGAGCAAGCGTTGCGCCAGTGGCTGATGGATAACAGTTACCGCATCGTTTACGAAGAAGTGCTGCACGAGAACCGCTTCGACTACGAAATTATCGTCGCCGAGCGGGCCTCTGATCCGGTGACCTACGATGCCAGGGAACTGTTTTTCGGACCGCTGCATCTGCAGGCGCGCTGCCCGGCATTTCTGCACAAATGGCAACGCAGGCTGAAGCAGCGGCAGAAGACGTTGGGGCAGTTTACGCGAGCGCAACAGGCGTTGCCGGAGGATAAAATTCTTGCGCTGAAGCAAGAGATGCAGTGGATCAGTGAATTGCTCGGGTGACTGTGCCGCCGTCTTCGCGAGCAGGCTCGCTCCCACAGGAAATTGCATTTCTCCTGAGGGAACACGGTCAACTGTGGGAGCGAGCCTGCTCGCGAAAGCGGTGGGTCAAGCTACACAGCAACCAAGTTGGCCGCAGCCGTCGGAAAAACAAAAAGCCTGCTGTTAAAAGCAGGCTTTTTCGTGGGTGGTGAACTTACTTCTGCTGCGTCAGCGCCGAGTAGCTGTTCATCAGGTTGCGGTAGTTAGGAATGCGCTGCGACAACAGATTGCCCAGGCCTTCAATGTCGTTGCGCCAGTCGCGGTGCAGTTCGCAGGCCACCGAGAACCAGTTCATCATCTGCGCGCCAGCCTGAGTCATGCGGCTCCATGCGGCTTGCTGCACGGTGGTGTTGAAGGTGCCGGAGGCATCGGTGACCACAAACACATCAAACCCTTCTGCCAGCGCCGACAGCGTCGGGAACGCGACACACACATCCGTTACCACACCGGCAATGATGATCTGCTTGCGCCCGGTGGCTTTGATCGCCTTGACGAAGTCTTCATTGTCCCAAGCGTTGATCTGACCTGGGCGAGCGATGTACGGCGCGTCCGGGAACATCTCTTTCAGCTCCGGTACCAGCGGGCCGTTCGGGCCTTGTTCGAAGCTGGTGGTGAGGATGGTTGGCAGGTCGAAGAACTTGGCCAGATCCGCCAGCGCCAGCACGTTGTTCTTGAACTCGTTCGGCGAGAAGTCCTGCACCAGCGAGATCAGACCGGTCTGGTGGTCAACCAGCAGCACGATAGCGTCGTCTTTGTTCAGGCGATTGTAGGTTGGAGTGGTCATGGTGTGCGTCCCTTTTCAAGTTTGAAGTTTTGTTGTTGCGTTCAAGTTGGGTACAGATTACTGACGCACAGCAAGGGGATAAATCGGCTGAAAAGCGTTTCACCGTCCACTCAAACGGGACAATCATTCGAGACCCGCTCTGATTAGATACACCACAGTACAAATGATGTACCTCAGCCCCCATTTATCAACTCCGCGCAACTTCCTAAAGTCTCCTCCAACAGCCACCCGCCATCCTGACGGGCCAGCGACAGAGGAAATCATCATGAGCACATCGAAAAAAGTAGTTGTCATCACCGGCGCCTCGCAAGGCATTGGTGCAGGTCTGGTAGAAGGCTTTCGCGCCCTTGGCCATCACGTGGTCGCGACCTCGCGCTCGATCAAAGAGTCGAGCGACCCGGATGTTCTGACCGTCGCCGGTGACATTGCCGATCCGCAAACCGCCGAGCGCGTGATTCGCGCCGCTGTCGCCCGCTTCGGTCGCGTCGATACGCTGGTCAACAATGCCGGGATCTTTCTGGCCAAGCCGTTCACCGCTTACAGCCAGGCGGACTATGCCCAGGTCGTGGCGACCAACATGAGCGGCTTCTTCTACATCTCGCAACTGGCCATCGCCGAGATGGAAAAACACGGCAGCGGCCACGTCGTTAGCGTGACCACCAGCCTGGTCGATCATGCAATCGACGGCGTGCCTTCGGTATTGGCGTCGCTGACCAAGGGCGGCATCAACGCCGCGACCAAATCCCTGGCCATCGAGTACGCCAAGCGCGGGATTCGGGTCAACGCCGTGTCGCCGGGCATCATCAAGACGCCGATGCACGCCGAGGAAACCCATCAGGCATTGGGCAGCCTGCACCCGGTCGGCCACATGGGAGAAATCGACGACATCGTGCAAGCGATCCTCTACCTCGACGGGGCAAATTTCGTCACTGGCGAAATCCTGCATGTCGACGGTGGCCAGAGCGCCGGCCATTGATCGAAACCCTGCAACGCCGCCGGTGGATACCGGCGGCGTCGTTGGTTGTGGTACACAGAGGATGAACGTCCGTCGATCCTCGGTGCGAGCCACAATGAAACGCCATTTTGAAGATTTGCAGTTAGGCAGTATCGAACTGTTCTGCCTGGCCGCCGAAGCCGGCAGCTTCACCGCCGCCGCGCAACTGGCCGGGGTCACGCCCGCTGCGGTGAGCCGGTCGATTCTGCGTCTGGAGCAACGCCTGGGTTCGCGACTGTTCGCGCGCACCACGCGCAGCATCCGCCTCACCGACGCCGGACGGAGCTTCTTCGAACAATGCAGCCAGGCCCTGACGCAACTGGTTGAAGCGCAGCAGGAAGTCATGGGCGCGCAGACTTCGCCGTCGGGGCGACTGCGCATCAGCCTGCCGACCACCTACGGGCATCACCGCATCCTGCCGCTGCTACCGAAATTTCGCGCGTTGTACCCCGAGGTCACGGTCGACGTGCACTTGGGCAATCGCAATATCGACTTCGTCGAAGAGGGCTACGACCTGGCGATACGCGTGCGCGCACAACCGGACTCGACGCTGATCGCGCGCTTGCTGGAAGACGCCGCCTTGGTGGTGGTCGCCGCCCCCGAATATCTGCATAGAGCCGGTACGCCGCAGACGTTGGACGATCTCATCGCGCATGAGTGCATCCAGTTCGAATTGCCCAGCAGCGGGCGGCGGATTTCCTGGCTGTTTCAGGAAAACGGCCGGGACCTGGAAGTGATTTCCGACGGTGGCTATTCCTGTTCCGACGATGTGCTCGGCGGTGTGACGCTGGCCAAGCACGGCGCCGGGCTGTTTCAGACTTACCGTTTCATCGTCGAGCAGGAACTCGCCGATGGCCGCCTGATTGAAGTGCTGCAACCGTACGCCGGACGTTCGCGCCCCTACACCCTGCTCTACCCGCACGGCCGCTATGTGCCGCAGCGGGTGCGGGCGTTTGTGGATTTTCTGCTGGGGTTTCGTGAGCAATGGGCAGGACCCGCGCGGTAATCAACCGGTCTGACGCAGGCGGCTAAGTTCCTTGGACGGCGGGCAGCCGAACTGGCGGTTGTATTCGCGGCTGAACTGCGAAGCGCTTTCGTAGCCGACGCGGTAGCAGGCGCTCGAGACGTCCAGCCCTTCATTGATGATCAGCCGCCGCGCCTCTTGCAGGCGCAGCTGTTTTTGATATTGCAGCGGGCTCATCGCGGTGACGGCTTTGAAGCGGTGATGCAGCGCCGAGTTGCTCAGGTTGGCCACCTGCGCCAGCGCGTCGATACGCAGCGGCTCGGTGAAATTCTTGTTCAGCCAGTCGATAGCGCGCGTGACCCGGTGGGTCTGCGAATCGCTGACGGCGATTTCATACAGCAGATGCCCGTGCTGGCCGCGCAGCAGACGGTAATACAGCTCGCGCAAAGCCATCGGCGCGAGCATGCCGATGTCGCGCGGGTTATCCAGCAGGCGCACCAGACGCAGCATGGTATCGAGCAATGTCACGTCGATCTTGTCGAGAAACATCCCGCGCCCGGCGTCCTGTGGCATGCCGGTCAGCGGCGATTCGGCTATCAGTTGCGTCAGTTGCGCCGGATCGAAATCCAGCCGTACGCAAAAATACGGCGCCTCGGGCGAGGCTTCGATCACCCGTCCCGACACCGGCAATGTCACCGACACCACCAAATAATTCAGCGGGTCGTAGAGGAAGCGTTCGTCACCCAGCCCGACTTCCTTGCGCCCCTGCACGATCAGGCACAGCGCCGGCCGGTGCACAACGTGAATCAGCTCGGACGGGCCATCGAGACGGATCACGTGCAGTGGCGCAATCGCGGTTTCGTAGGTGCCCGGCGCGTCAAAGCGTTGAGTCAGCAGGCGCACCAGTTCGGCGCGATACACCGCCGTATCGTGGAGGATGGAAGCGTCGTGGTTATCCATGCAAAGGGCCTCGAAAGCAGACGAAGGTGGGTCAACTGCGGAGGAAGATTAGCCAGTTTTATCCAGCGGCGACTAGATCAAAGATGCTGCAGATTTGCCTGATTCTGCGTGCTCGTCTTACTGGCAAAGCCATGGGCGCGTTATCACACGCGCCCTTGGCTTCTCACCCGACTATCAACCCGCCGTAACCGTCATGCCGCCATCGGCCATGACCACCGAGCCGACCATGAAGCTGGCGCGGTCGGAGGCGAGGAAGGTGACGATTTCGGCGATTTCTTCCGGCTGCGCCGCCCGACCGATTGGCGCCGCTTCGCCGTGCTGCGCGAGGAAGCCCGGGCCGTCCTCGACCACGTCATTGAGAATATTGGTCACCACATCGCCGACGCCGATGGCATTGACGCGAATGCCGTGTTCAATGACTTCCAGGGCCAGCGTGCGGGTCAACTGTGCCAGCGCGCCTTTGGAAGCGGTGTAGGCGGCAATGGTCGGAAAGGCAAAGTACGACGCATAGGAAGCGATATTGACGATCGCGCCGGACTTGTTCGGGATCATCGCCTTGACCGCTTCGCGGCAGTGCAGGAAGGCGGCCGTAGCATTAACTGCCTGGATCTTTTCCCAGTCGTCGCGGCTCATGTCGATCACTGCTTTGTTGATAATGATCCCGGCGTTGTTGACCAGAATATCCAGGCGCCCGAACTGCTCGACGGCAAGGCCGACTGCGCGTTCGGCGGCGCCGTCCTCGGTGATGTCCGCCACCAGCGGCACCAGATCGGGACGAGCCAGTTCTTCGACAGCCGGGTTGAGGTCTTCGGCAATCACCTTGGCGCCGCGAGCGTGCAGCATCAGCGCAATCGCCTTGCCGATGCCACTGGCCGCGCCAGTGACCAGTGCAACTTTACCGGCGACTTCTTGTGGCAGGGTGTGATTGAAATCAGTCATGGTTTTAACTCCTCGATAGCGAATCGGTGTTGCGCCTGATGGCGCGCTCGTAAACACGGCTTCACTGTCGCGCACTGGCCGCCGCCGGGCTTTCGGGCGATTGCCGGGACTGTCGGAGTTTTGCGCTGGAATTTCTCATTCGCCCGCCCTAACCTTCAAAATCATTCGCAGCCAAAGCTTTTCATGGAGCGTCCTGTGCCCCCTGCCAGCCCTGCTACGCCGACAATCAGCCAGCCCGCGCGCATCGCCGCCGAAGCCATGCCGGAGCATTTACCTGGTGTTGCAGAAACGACCACACCGCGGCCGCAGATCAAGGATGCAGTGGTGCAGCTGTTCCGCCATCAGACTCTGCTCGAACCGATCCGCGTGCCCTGCGTGGCCGAACCGCTGCTGGTGCTGGTATTGGCCGGCACTGCCCGGGTCGAAGAACGTTCGTTGGGCGGAGAATGGCAGGCGAGCCAGGTCACGGCGGGCGACTTCTTCCTGACCAACACCCGCGAACCCTATGAAATGCGCTGGCAGACAGAAGGTTGCGAGGTCTTCGAAGTCATGCACCTTTACCTAGGTCTGGGCCTGATCGAACAAGCGGCGCGCGAAGCGTTCGGCGAACAGGCCGGTGCAGTGACGTTTGTCGATGTGTCCGGTGCGCGTGACGAGCAGGTCAGCTTCATTCTTGAGCAACTGCGCATCGAACTGACCGAACAGCGCCAGCCCAGTGCACTGCTGGTACACAGCCTGGCTCAGGCGTTGGCGATCCATTTGCTGCGGCACTATCTCGACCCGGACAGCAACCCGCGCCGCGACAACGCCCTGCCCGCCTACAAACTGCGCCGGGTGATCGAAGCCATGAATGCGAATCTGGCGGAGGATTTCAGCCTCAGTCATCTGGCCGCCATCGCCGGGCTGAGCGACTACCACTTCAGCCGCACCTTCAAGCGCGCCACCGGTTTATCGCCCTCGCAATACTTCATCCGCCTGCGCATGAGCCGCGCGCGTCATCTGTTGCTGGAGACCGCACGCAGCGTGATCGACATCGGCCTGGAGGTTGGCTATTCCAGCCCCAGCCACTTTTCCCAGGTGTTCCGCCGTGAAGTCGGCGTCACCCCGAGCGCCTACCGCGATGCGCCACGCGGGGCCTGAAACCTGTCGAAAAGCGATGCAGCAGAATTGGGCAAATCCCGTGGAGGAATCGATTAATAGCCCATGAGCCGCCGCACTTAATCTTCTTCCAAGCCCACTCAAGGGCACACAGAAGAGGACGACATCATGCTGAACATTCAAAACAAAGTGATCGTGATTACCGGCGCCAGCAGCGGCATCGGCGAAGCCACCGCACGCCTGCTCGCCGAACGTGGCGCCAAAGTGGTGTTGGGTGCACGGCGCACCGAGCGTCTGGCAGTGATTGCCGAAGAGATCAATAGCGCCGGTGGCCACGCGCAGTTCCGCGCGCTGGACGTCACCGATCAGCAGGATGTGCAGCGCTTCGTCGATTTTGCCGTCGAGCATTACGGCCGCGTCGATGTGCTGGTCAACAATGCCGGCGTGATGCCGTTGTCGCGGCTGGATGCGCTGAAGGTCGATGAGTGGAACCGCATGATCGACGTCAACATCCGTGGCGTACTCCACGGCATCGCCGCCAGCCTGCCGTTGATGCAGCGCCAGCGCGCCGGGCAGATCATCAACATCGCCTCGATCGGTGCTTACGCGGTGAGCCCTACTGCGGCGGTGTACTGCGCGACCAAATACGCCGTACGGGCGATTTCCGAAGGCTTGCGTCAGGAGGTGGGCGGCGATATCCGCGTCACCGTCATCGCACCGGGCGTGACCGAATCGAAACTGGCCGAGAGCATTTCCGATGAAGGCGGCCGCGAAGAGATGAAGTCATTCCGCAAGATCGCCATCCCCGCCGAAGCCATCGCCCGCGCGATTGCGTATGCCGTCGAACAACCGGCGGACGTGGACGTCAGCGAACTGATCGTACGCCCGACCGCGAGCCCCTACTGAGACCCGGAGTCAATCTGTGGGAGCGAGCCTGCTCGCGAAAGCGGTGGTTCAGCGGGCAAAGAGGTTGAATGTGCCGCCGTCTTCGCGGGCAAGCCCGCTCCCACAGGTTTTTTGTGGCACCACCAAATCATTGGTCAACACGGAAAAATTGTGGGAGCGAGCCTGCTCGCGAAAGCGGTGGTTCAGGCGAATATGAAGTTGAATGTGACGCCGCCTTCGCGAGCAGACTCGCTCCCACAGAGGTGGTAGCACCACCAAATCATTGGTCAACACGGAACATTGTGGGAGCGAGCTTGCTCGCGAAAGCGGTGGATCAGCCGGCAAAGATTTTGGATGTACCGCCGTCTTCGCGGGCAAGCCCGCTGCCACAGGGTTTGGTTGCACCACCAAATCAATGGTCAACACGGAACATTGTGGGAGCGAGCCTGCTCGCGAAAGCGCTGGATCAGCCGGCAAAGATGTTGAATGTACCGCCGTCTTCGCGGGCAAGCCCGCTCCCACAGGGTTTTTGTGGCACCACCAAATCATTGGTCAACACGGAACACTGTGGGAGCGAGCTTGCTCGCGAAAGCGGTGGATCAGCCGGCAAAGATGTTGAATGTGCCGCCGTCTTCGCGAGCAGACTCGCTCCCACAGGGAATCGCGGTGCCGCTGACGAAATGGGCTGGCACTCATATCTAACCTAACGCGCTCCCGGCCCGATCAACATGCTTTCGATCTCGGCGCCGGGCATCATTTGCTGCAGGCCTTCGATGAGCTTGTCGCCGGCCTCGGTCAGCGCTTCCAGCGGCATGGCCGGAAGGGTTTCGAGGATGAACCACATGTGCTGCGCCTGCGCATCGAGGCGGGTTCGCACGCCTTGGCGCCAGTTCCAGCGCCGGCAGGTCACGCCTTGGTCATCGCGCCAGACCACTTCGCCGGCGTCCGGAAATTCATGCGCGGGCAGACCTTCTTTCATCGTGTCGAACGGTTCGCTGCCATCGGCGACGACCAGACGCGGTGAGCCGACGTAGGCCTCGGCATTCTCGCCCCCCACGGGAATCGCGTATTCCAGACTGATGGCGTTGTACAGATCAACCACCGGATCGATGCTCGGCAACTCGCCGTCGCGCAACACCCGTTTGCGCAGAGCCTCGGCCGAGCACGGCGTGCGCTGCGGCTTGGCACCGAACTGGCGAAACACGTCCGCCCAGGCCTGCAAGTGCGCGGGCGCCCATGACGGGCCACCGTTGGCGACGATCTGACAGGCTTTGGCCAGTGCTTCACCGGCCACGTATGCCTGAGTAATCGGCGCCGCTTGCACGACAATACTCAGCGCTCTGAAGCCCGGCGCGAGTTGCGCAATAGCCGGATCGATTGACGGCACGACAGACAGCATCCCAGAATCCCCCTCATACCCGAATTTCAAACGATGCTAGCGATCAATGACCAAGAAAGTCAATATATCGACCGAAGCCGGCGCCGACGTCGAGACCGTCAGCGCGGCGGTGTCGCGCACGCTCAAACAGGCGCGCAAACAACAGGGCATCACCCTCGACGAACTGTCCCGACGCTCGGGCGTGAGCAAAGGCATGGTGGTCGAGATCGAGAAAGGCTCGGCCAACCCAAGCATCGCGACATTGTGCAAAATCGCCGCAGCGCTGGGCTTGTCCGTGGCGGACTTCGTCAATGTCGCCGACACTCCGGCGGCGCATCTGATCGACAGTGATGACATCCCCACGCTGTGGACCGGTGAACTGGGCGGATCGGCGCGCCTGCTGGCCGGCACCAGCGGCCCGAACATGCTCGAGTTGTGGCGCTGGGAATTGTTTCCCGGCGAGTCGTTTTCTTCAGCCGGTCACCCGAACGGCACCACCGAGTTGTTTCATGTCGAGAAAGGCACGTTGCATTTGCACGTTGGCGATGCCGAGCTGATTGTCGGGCCTGGGTGTTCGGCGGTGGCGAGGACGGATGTGGCGCATGGGTATGCCAACCATGGGCGAGCGAAACTGGTTTTCACAATGTCGGTTACTGAACTGCATCAGGGTGCGCGGGAGAGCCTCTCACTCTAATTCCAGAGTGGGAAGCATCGATTAAATCGCTCACTCAGCGTGACGGCGGATGCTCCGTCGTAACCGAATTGGCCGCGTCCACATCCGACATGTCTTCTTCTACAGGCGCCTCATCGTCCGGCGGCAAAGGCACCTCGGGGTTCTCGCGCTTGGGATCGTGCCCGGTCTCATTGTCGGTGGTGCGCGTCACGGCTTGTTGCGACTGGTTGCCCGGTGCGTTTTCATCAATGTCCATGTCGTTCTCCGAGGTGTTCAGCGATAGGTACCTGAACGTGTGAAATGCCCTTGCGTGACAAGTGCCCGGCAATGGACGAACGGCGTTCTGTAGAAAACGCAAAAAGCCTGCTTTCGAGGCAGGCTTTCGCTTTGGATTTAACGCTTACTTCTGCTGCGTCAGCGCCGAGTAGCTGTTCATCAGGTTGCGGTAGTTGGGAATGCGCTGCGACAGCAGATTGCCCAGGCCTTCAATGTCGTTGCGCCAGTCGCGGTGCAGCTCACAGGCCACCGAGAACCAGTTCATCATCTGCGCGCCGGCCTGAGTCATGCGGCTCCATGCGGCTTGTTGCACGGTGGTGTTGAAGGTGCCGGACGCATCGGTGACCACGAACACATCAAACCCTTCCGCCAGCGCCGACAGCGTCGGGAACGCTACACAGACATCCGTGACCACACCGGCAATGATGATCTGCTTGCGCCCGGTGGCCTTGATTGCCTTGACGAAGTCTTCGTTGTCCCAAGCGTTGATCTGGCCTGGACGAGCGATGTACGGCGCGTCCGGGAACATCTCTTTCAGCTCCGGCACCAGCGGGCCGTTCGGGCCTTGTTCGAAGCTGGTGGTGAGGATGGTTGGCAGGTCGAAGAACTTGGCCAGATCCGCCAGCGCCAGCACGTTGTTCTTGAACTCGTTCGGCGAGAAGTCCTGCACCAGCGAGATCAGACCGGTCTGGTGGTCAACCAGCAGCACGATAGCGTCGTCTTTGTTCAGGCGGTTGTAGGTTGGAGTGGTCATGGTGTGCGTCCCTTTTCAAGTTTGAAGTTTTGTCGTTGCGTTCAAGTTGGGTACAGATTACTGACGCACAGCAAAGGGATAAATCGCTTGAAAAGGGTTACACCGTCCACTCAAACCGGACAATCCACTTCAATCGTAGAACGGTTCAACCAACGCCCGACTACCGACAAAGAAACTGTCCGCCACCAGGCGCAACGGCTGCAGATCCAGGTCGCTGGCCTTGTCGCTGATCAATTGCTGGAAGTGGCGGTAGACCGCTGCGTACTCGCCATCCTCCGAGACGCTTTGGCGCACGCCGTCGATGCTCAGCACGGCGCCGCCATTGTCCAGGCGCAGGATGCCTTCGACGCAGCGGATTTCGATGCTCCACAGTTCGTCGTGGCCATGGTCGAAATCGAACTCGGCGCGCACGTCCAACTGATGCGGGTCAGACATTTTGATCGAGGCGGCAATCGGCGACTGGCAGTTGCTCGGCACGCGCAGTTCGGCGGCTTCGACAAACAGCGGCAGCGCCAGCAGGTGGGTGATGATCGACAAGGCGTTGATGCCCGGATCGAACACACCCAGGCCACCCGGTTGCCAGATCCATGCCTGACCCGGATGCCACTTGCGCACGTCTTCCTTCCAGTCGATCCGCACGCTTTGCAGGGTGCGGCTGGCGAGCCAGTCGCGGGCGGCGGCGATGCCCGGTGCGTAGCGCGAGTGCCAGGCGAACAAAGCACTGACGCCTTGGTCGGCGACTTGATCGACCAGGGCCATGGCCTCGCCCAATGTCGCACAGGGCGGTTTTTCCACCAGCACGTGCTTGCCGGCCGCCAACGCCTGTTGCACCAGTGCGAAGCGCCCCTGTGGCGGCGTGCAGAACGCAATTGCGTCGACAGTCGGGCCGTTTTCGAGCAGTTCGCCCAGCGATTGGAAGTTCTCCACCCCGGCGCAAGGTTTGCCCTGGGTTGCGACCGCCACCAACTGGAACGCCGGGTTGGCGAGGATGGCGGGAACGTGTTGATCCTGGGCGATCTTGCCGTAGCCCACCAGGCCGAGACGAATCGGTTGCATTACAGACTCCTGTTGTTGTTTTGGTCTTTGCAGCGCAGCGGCAAGAGTACGTGTTTCTGCGCCCGCCTCCAATCGTCATACTATTTAAATCAAGTTTAGACGTAGGGCTTATTCGTCATTTCTGCTTACACCTTTTGTCGTCCGATCCCGCACCGCGCGGCGATCGGCAGCCGGCGATCAGCCTCAGTTTGCTATCATGCGGCGCTTTTACGGTTAACCCCTCGCCAGTCCTGCCGACTGGCGGGCTGCAAAAGGCGGTATTAGATGACGGCTTTGTTGACTCGCCGCAAGGTACTTGCGGGAATGGGCGTGCTCGGGCTCGGCCTGCTCGCCGGTTGCGATACCCGTGGCCAACTGTCGTACAAGTACGGCAAGGATCTGAGCGACAAGATTCTCGGACGCACCTTCAAGCTGAAGAATCCCGAAGGCGAAACCATGTCGCTGTCGAGCTTTCGCGGGATGATGCCGATGATCTTCTTCGGCTTCACCCAGTGCCCGGCCGTTTGCCCCACTACCTTGGCCCGCGCCGCACAGATCAAAAAACTGATGGGCCGCGACGGCGACCGTTTGCAAGTGGTGTTCATCACCCTCGACCCGGAACGCGACACGCCGCAGATCCTCGACGCCTACGTCAAAGCCTTCGACCCGAGCTTCGTCGCGCTGTACGGGACGCTTGAGGAAACCAAGGCCACCGCCAAGGAATTCGACGTGTTCTACGAGAAAGTCCCGGCCGGCGACACCTACACCATCTCCCATACGTCCACCAGCTATGTCTACGACTCGCGTGGTGAGTTGCGCCTGGGCCTGTCCACTTCGCTGACAGCCCAAGAGTGCACGGAAGATTTGCTTACTGTTATGGAGGTCTGCTGATGCATCCCGTTCTGAATCACCTCAAACGCACCGTATGTGCACTGTCCCTGTTCGGCCTGGCCTTCCAGGCGTCGGCGCAGACCAAAGTCGACGACGCCTGGGTCCGTGCCACCGTGCCGACCCAGTCCGCCAGCGGCGCGTTCATGACCGTCACTGCCGACAGCGACAGCAAACTGCTCAGCGTTGCCTCGCCAGTGGCCAAGGACGTGCAGATTCATGAAATGAGCATGAAGAACGACGTCATGACCATGGGCCCGGTGAAATCAGTTGAGCTGCCGGCCGGCAAAGCCGTCAGCTTCGATCCGAACGGCTACCACGTCATGCTGATGGGCCTGACCGGTCAGTTGAAGGAAGGCGACAGCGTGCCGCTGAACCTGACCGTGGAAAATGCCAAGGGCGAGAAAGAAACCATCGAAGTCAAAGCACCGGTTCGCGCGCTGACCAACATGGGCGGCCACGATCACAGCAAGATGCATTGATCGCTGACTGAAAGACTGTTCGCCTGACATAAACCGGGGCGGCCTGATCGATGATCGGGCCGCCCCGTTTTTTATGGAAGCGATGCTCTGACCGAATGGAAAGCTTGCTTTACATAAGCAAAGATTTCGACGAGGATGTAAAGGGTCTTTTACATGGAGTTAAACATGAATCGCTATTACCTCGAAATGGGCGCCGCATTGACGCTGTACACACTCGTGCTGATCGCCTCGGTGGTTGCCAGCCAACATTTGCTGGACGCCCATCTGCTGTTGCGTTCAGCCGTCGCGCTGGCGCCGATGATCCCCGCCGGATTGATGTGCTGGGCTATCGTGCGCAACCTGCGGCGCCTGGATGAAATGCACCTGCGCATCCAGTTTGAAGCGCTGGGCTTTGCCTTCGCCGCTTCCGCGTTACTGACGTTCAGCTATGGCTTTCTCGAAAATATCGGCGCCCCGCACATACCGTGGACCTGCGTATGGCCGGTGATGGCCGCGATGTGGATCCTCGGTCTGCAAATCGCCCGACGTCGCTATCAATGAAAAATCACCTCAAGGCGCTGCGCGCCGAGCGCAAGTGGTCACAGGTCGATCTGGCGGAGCGCTTGAACGTCTCGCGCCAGACCATCAACGCCATCGAAAATGAACGCTACGACCCGAGCCTGCCGCTGGCGTTTCAGATCGCGCGAACGTTTGGATTGGCCATTGAAAGTATTTTCGAGGATCCGGAAGCAGAATCCGATTCGCAAACTGCTGTGAGGGGTGGCAAACAGCCGTAGTTGATTTCGATTCATGCTAAAAACTGTCAACTTTTACAGTGTTGCATCGATGCCATGCGCCCTATCCTGCCTACTCCCGGCAATGATTGTAGGGGTCTCATTGATCAGATGGAGCATTGCAAAGATGACTAGCACAGTAGCCTTTCCTTTTAAGTTCCAAGGGTTGAATGCCGAGAAAACCGAGATTTCGCTATCCAGGATCAGCGACATCGGCGCGCAGATAACGCCGACGGAGCAAATGACCCGTCTCAATCTGAATTTCACTTTTGCCGACGGCAGCAGTCTGAGTACCGATATTGTTCCCAGCGCAAACGTGACAGAAACTTACGGAATCGTTCCCCGCTGGGGTCTGGAGCGCAGCAAAAACAATTCGGTCACCTGTACGTTCCGCTGGTGGCCCGACAACCAAGTTTTCCAGAGCACATTCAAGGTCGTTGCATGATGGTTCGGGACGGCTGTCCGGCAACGGACAGCCATTACTCAGCAGCATGAAGCGTCAACCAAGCTCGGCAGCGTAAGGCCACAGGATCCTGCTGCACTCGCCTCAACTCCCCGCACCACCATGCGCCTCTTCAAAGAAGTAATCCTTCCAGCTCCCCGCCTTGTTTTTCAACACACCCAGTTCCTGCAATTTCTCGGCGTAGATGAACGTGCGTTGCGGTACGACGGTGAAGTCGATCTCCGGGTCTTTGACGATTTGCTCGACCAGGGCCAGCGGCAGTTTCGATTGCTCTACACGGATGTAGGCTTGGGCGGCGGCGGGTTTGTCGGCTTTGATGATGTTCTCCGCTTCCGCCAGTGCGTCGTAGAACGCCTTGTAGGTTTTCGGGTTTTCGTCGTGGAATTTTTCCGTGGTGTAGAGCACGTTGAACGTCGCCGGGCCGCCGAGGATGTCGTAGGAGCTGAGCACTTTATGCACGTTGGGGTTTTGCAGCGCCTGGTACTGGAACGGTGGGCTGGAGAAATGCGAGTTGATTTCCGAGCCGCCAGCGATCAGCGCAGCGGTGGCGTCCGGGTGCGGCAGGCTGACCGAAATGTTGTCGAACTTCTTGAACTGGTCGTCACCGAATTGCCTGGCGGTTTCAATCTGCAGGGTACGCGACTGGAAGCCTACGCCTGCGGCCGGCACGGCGATACGGTCCTTGTCGCTGAAGTCCTTGAGGGTTTTGATGTTCGGGTTGTTGGTCAGCAGGTAATTGGGCATCGACCCCAGCGCGGCGATGGCTTTGACGTTCTGCTTGCCCTTGGTGCGATCCCACACGGTGAGCATCGGCGGCACGCCGGCCGAGACGACGTCCAGCGCTCCGGTGAGCAGCGCCTCATTCATGGCCGTAGCGCCGGAAATGCTGTTCCAGTCGACCTTGATCTCCAGGCCTTGGGCCCTGCCGTGTTTCTCGATCAGTTGTTGATCGCGCACGACGTCGAGAATCAGGTAACCAATGCCGAATTGCTGGGCGATGCTGATTTTGCCCTCGGCCCGGGCGCCGCTGCTGAACAGCGCGCCCGCTGCCAGAGTTGCGGCCAACAGAGTCAGCGCAGAACGTTTGAACGGTGTGGCCATGACAACCTCGCAGCATGGGGGTGGGCTGAAAGGCCTGACTTTATAGCTATAAAAAATAGAACTTAAATATCTTTATCGCATATCGATAGCACTCCGCGATTTAGCGTCTGCTGCTGAAATTCAGGCAGTGGATGGACCTACAACAGTCTGAAACAAAATACTGCCCCTCCGAAAAACGGCCATACGTCCCACAATCCACGCCCGCTATGGGCACGCGCCGTTTCAGCGATCGCCAGCCGCAGGTTTTAAAAGCCGATCAGCCTTTCTGCCCTTGGTATCATCACCCACACTTTTTTGACCCTTTGATGACAAGCAGGCCTTTTTTGTGAGTGCTCTTTTCAACTGGCTGCGGCGGCCGAATGCCCGCCTTCTTTCTCTCATCGTTCTGGTATTGGTCGTGCCGGTGTGCCTGCGGGCGGCGCTGGGCTGGTCAAACCCGCTGGGCTTTTTGTCGGATCTGGCCGTCGGCAGTTTGCTGGTGGTAACACTGCATCGCCGCGCATGGTGGCTGGCCTTGCCGGTGCTGATGTTCTGGGCGCTGCTGGCGATCGCCACGGCAGAATTGGTCAGCGCCGTCGGCCGCCTGCCGACGCCTTCGGATATTCACTACCTGATCGACCCGCAATTCGTTGAAAACTCCACTGGCGGCGGACTTGCGCACCCTGCCCTGGCCATGGCTTTGCTGGGTGCCCTGGTTTTCTGGCTGCTGACTCAGCTTGTTGGTCGCGGCTTGTCTCGCCCTGCTCTGCCTCGCTCTGTCTGGGCCGCGCCAATCGTGTTACTCGCCGCACACTGGGGTGCGCAAAACCTGTGGCCGAATGACGGCGACGCCTGGCGCCTGTACAACCTGCCCCATCAGTTGCTCGCCAGTGAAGTCGCCGACCTGCAGATCCAGGCCGAGGAATGGCTCGACGGCGACGTCGAAGAACCTACACCGGCGATGGCCGGGCTCACCGACGTCGATCTCAATGGCCAGAAGCTGCTCGCCGCGCCGGGGCAGGCGCGCAATGTATTGATCATCGCGCTCGAAGGCATCCCCGGCGCCTACATCCGCGCCAACCGTGAGGCGATCGGCAGTCATTATCAGGAAGACCTGATGCCCAACCTCAGCCGCTGGGCCGAGCGCGGCATGAACACCCCAGACTACGTGCTGCACACCCATCAGACCATTCGCGGTCTGTACGCCATGCTGTGCGGTGACTACGACAAGCTCAACAATGGCACGCCCAAAGGCGTGGAAATGCTCACCCTCAACGAACGCAATCAGGCCTGCCTGCCGGCGCAGCTGCGCGAGCACGGCTTCAGCACTCATTACTTGCAGGGCGCCGGCCTGCGGTTCATGGCCAAAGACAAGATCATGCCGCACATCGGTTTCGATGCGACCCACGGTCTGGAATGGTTCAGCAACAGCAACTACCTGGAATTCCCCTGGGGCAAGGATGACAAGGCGTTCTTCGAAGGTGCGCTGGATTACGTCGGCCACCTGAAGAAGCAAAAACAGCCGTGGATGCTCACGCTGCTGACAGTCGGCACCCACCAGCCCTACTCTGCACCGGAGGATTATCTGCAGCGTTATGAAACGCCGAAGCAGGCTGCTGTGGGTTATCTCGACGATGCGCTGGATGAATTTCTTTCGGGGCTGGAGCGCCAAGGCATTCTCAAGGACACTTTGGTGGTGATCACCTCGGATGAATCCCACGGCATCGACGGCGTGCGGCTGGCCTCCTCATGGGGTTTCAACCTGACGCTGGCACCGGAGCAGGCGCAACTGCCGCGTCTGAATGCCGGGGTCTACGGCCACGTCGATCTGAGCACCTCGATCCTCGACTATTTCGACCTGCCGGTGCCGACTGCGCTGAGCGGCCGCTCGCTGTTTCGCGACTACGATTCGGGGCGCGAAATCATGTCGTTCACCAACGGCAAGCTGCGCTACCACAACGGCCAAGGCATTTTCTCCGAATGCGACCTGCCGCGCCGCTGCCGCTACTACCAAAGCACCGGTTTCATCGCCGAAAGCGCTACTTACAAAGGCACCTACAGCGGCCATCCGGCCCGGCAGATCGCCGCGCGCGCTGATGCCCTCGACTTGTCACTGCTGCGCACGCCACTCAACCATCGCTACCAGTTCGGCAGCAACAACATCATCCCTTTGCAAGCGCAGATCAAGGATGACTGGGCCGACAACCTGATCGGCGCGCAATACCTGGAAATGCCCAAAGGCTCGCACACCCGCGTACGCCTGACCGTGCGCTCGGTCGATCCGCAGCAGGCGGCGTACATTCAGCTCAAGGCCAAGCAATTCGAACAGGACGTGCAACTGGGCCTGCCAGCAGAAATGATCGCCACGGCGGACCAGCCACTGGAGTTGGACTTCAGCTTTGAAAACCCCCAGCCGCGCAAGGCGTTCTCGTTTCATTTGCTGGGGTATGGCAATGGCGCGGTTGAAGTCAGCGACTTCAGCGTCATCACCGAACTGCCCGGCCAGGAAGACATCCTCGACGACGTGCCAGAGGACGATACCGCACAATCGAGCTAACCCCTGTAGGAGCTGCCGAAGGCTGCGATCTTTGCTTTTGATTTTTTGGTGAACAAAGATCAAAAGATCGCAGCCTTCGGCGGCTCCTACATGGGATGGTGAAAGAGTTTGCCTATCGGTATCCAATAGTCGGGCTATTAGCCGACTTGCCAACTCGGGTCTAGCCTTACCAGTCCGAAGTCGGCACGAGCCGGCCGCAGACCTGATAGGGATACGAACATGGCAAACGAATCGAAATGCCCGTTCAACCACGCCGCCGGCGGCGGTACGACGAACCGTGACTGGTGGCCGAATCAACTCAATCTGAAAATCCTCAGCCAGCATTCCCCCAAGTCCGATCCGCTGGGCCAGGACTTCGACTACGCCAAGGCCTTCAAAAGCCTCGACTTTCAGGCGCTGAAACAAGACATCAGAGCGCTGATGACTGATTCTCAGGACTGGTGGCCAGCCGACTTTGGCCACTACGGCCCGCTGTTCGTGCGCATGGCCTGGCACAGCGCCGGGACCTATCGCACCGCCGATGGCCGTGGGGGCGCCGGCTCCGGACAGCAACGCTTCGCCCCGCTCAACAGTTGGCCGGACAACGTCAGCCTCGACAAGGCCCGCCGCCTGCTGTGGCCGATCAAGCAGAAATACGGGCGCAATATTTCCTGGGCTGACTTGATCGTGCTTACCGGCAACGTCGCGCTGGAATCCATGGGCTTCAAGACCTTCGGTTTTTCCGGGGGCCGCGCCGATGTCTGGGAACCGGATGAAGACGTGTACTGGGGTTCGGAAACCGAGTGGCTCGGTGGCGATAACCGTTACGGCAAGAGCAATGGCCCAGTGCAAGAGCCCGGCGACGGCACGCTGGTGGCTGAGCCCGATTTGCATGGCCGTGAAGAAAGCCGTACCGATCAGGGCGAACGCAATCTGGAAAATCCCCTCGCCGCCGTGCAGATGGGCCTGATCTACGTCAACCCGGAAGGCCCGGAAGGCAACCCGGACCCGGTGGCCTCGGCCAAGGACATTCGCGAAACCTTCGGCCGCATGGCCATGAACGACGAAGAAACCGTGGCGCTGATCGCCGGCGGCCACGCGTTCGGCAAGACCCACGGCGCCGGCCCGGCCGACAATGTCGGCCCAGAGCCGGAAGCGGCCGGTCTGGAGCAACAGGGTCTGGGCTGGAAAAACGCCTTCGGCACCGGTAAAGGCGCCGACACCATCACCAGTGGTCTGGAAGTGACCTGGACCACCACGCCAACGCAGTGGAGCAACAACTATCTGGAAAACCTGTTCGGCTTCGAGTGGGAGCTGACCAAAAGCCCGGCGGGCGCCAATCAGTGGCAACCGAAAAACGGCGCGGGTGCAGGCACCGTTCCCCACGCTCACGATCCGAACAAGAAGCTCTCGCCGACCATGCTCACCTCCGATCTGGCGTTACGCTTCGATCCTGCCTACGAACAAATCTCGCGGCGCTTTCTGGCCAATCCCGATCAGCTCGCCGACGCGTTCGCCCGCGCCTGGTACAAGCTGATCCATCGCGACATGGGTCCGCTCTCCCGCTACCTCGGCCCGGAATTTCCACAAGAGGAATTGCTCTGGCAAGACCCGCTGCCCGACGTGACGCACCCGCTGATCGATGACAGCGACGCCACGGCGCTGAAAAACAAGGTGCTGGCTTCAGGGTTGTCAGTGTCGCAACTGGTCTCGACCGCGTGGGCTGCAGCATCGACCTTCCGCGGCTCGGACAAACGCGGTGGCGCCAACGGCGGACGCTTGCGTCTGGCCCCGCAGAAGTTCTGGCAGGCCAACCAGCCCGAGCAATTGGACAAGGTGCTAAGCACACTGGAAGGCATTCAGAGCGAGTTCAACGGTTCGGCCGCCGGTGGCAAGAAGATCTCGTTGGCGGACCTGATCGTCCTGGCCGGTAATGCCGGGGTGGAAAAAGCCGCGCAGAACGCCGGACATTCAGTGTCGGTGCCGTTCTCACCAGGCCGCGTCGATGCTTCGCAGGAGCAGACCGATGTCGAATCGTTCGGCTTCCTCGAACCGATTGCCGATGGCTTCCGCAATTACAGCAAAGGCAAATACACGGTTGCGGCGGAAACCCTGCTGATCGACAAGGCGCAGTTGCTGACGCTCACGGCACCGGAAATGACCGTGCTGCTGGGTGGTTTGCGGGTATTGAACACCAATGTCGGCCAGACGCGGCATGGCGTGTTCACCGACAAAACCGAAACGCTGAGCAATGACTTTTTCACCCACCTGCTGGACATGGGAGTTGAGTGGACCCCAACGTCACGGGATGCCGATGAGTTTGAAGGCCGTGACCGCAAGACCGGGGCGCCAAAGTGGACGGCGACTCGAGTGGATCTGGTGTTCGGCTCGAATGCGCAATTGCGCGCGTTGGCCGAGGTGTACGCCAGTTCCGACGCGAAGGCGCAGTTCGTCAACGATTTCGTCAAGGCATGGACGAAGGTGATGAATCTGGATCGGTTTGATCTGCGTAAATAGCTGTTTGTTGTGCCAATAAAAATGCCGCTCGTTGAGCGGCATTTTTTGTTGATCGTTCCCACGCTCCTCGTTGGAATGCAGCAAGGGACGCTCTGCGTCCCAAAGCCGACGCAGAGCGTCGAGAGAGGCATTCCCACGCAGAGCATGGGAACGATCAACTCGACGGTTCCTACCGGATCGGGTTACGCCAGGCTTTTGCTCACCACTTCATACACATCGCTGGACAGCGACCCGGACGCCAGAATCCGCTCCAGCTCAGCCTTCATCAACGCCTGACGGGCGCTGTCGTATTTGCGCCAGCGAGTCAGCGGGGCCAGTTGGCGCGAGGCGATCTGTGGGTTGAAGCCGTTCAGTTCGATCACCAGATCGGCGAGGAAGCGATAACCGGAACCGTCCGCCGCGTGGAAGTTGATCAGGTTCTGCCCGGCGAACGCGCCGATCAATGCCCGCACCTTGTTCGGGTTCTTGATGTTGAACGCTGGGTGCTGCATCAACGCCTTCACCCGCTCCAAACCGCCCGGCAACGTGCTGCCGGCCTGCACGCTGAACCACTGATCCATGACCAGCGGATTGTCCTTGAAGTGCTCGGCGAAGCTGGCCAGGGCGAGGGCCTTCTGTTCTTCGAACGGCGAGTTGACCAGCACCGCCAGCGCAGTCAGGCGCTCGGTCATGTTGTCGGCGGTCTCGAACTGCTCCAGCGCCGCTGCCAACACTTCCGGCTTGCCGCTGAGCATCAGGTACGACAGGGCAATGTTCTGCAAGGCGCGCCGGGCGAAGTGCTCGGCCTCGGCCACGTACGGAGTCTTTTTCGACAGATCGCGATTGGCCTGATAACGCAGCCACAGCGCTTCGAACAAGCCTTCGGCGAGTTGCTTGCGGGCGAACTCGCGAGCGACATGAATCGCCTCGACGTCAGCCACTTCGCTGATCTCGGTGAGATAGGCCTCACCCGGCAGCGAGAGCATTTCGGCAACCATCGCCTGATCCAGCGACTCGTCGGACAGCACCGTGCGCAGCGCCGACACCAAACGCGGATCGAGCTTCAGGCTCTCGCCTTTCTGATGTTGGCCGATCAACTCTTGAAGCACTTGCACCGACAGTTGCTGACCGGCATCCCAGCGATTGAAACCGTCGCTGTCGTGCTGCATCAGGAACATCAGTTGATCGCGGTTGTACGGGAAGCTCAATTTCACTGGCGCCGAGAAGCCGCGCAGCAGCGACGGCAAAGGCTGTTGGTTGATGTCGACGAAAGTGAAGGTCTGCTCGGCTTCGGTCACCGAGATCACCCGAGTGGTGCCTTGTGCCGAGGCTTCGCCAGCCAGACGCAGAGCGATTTCATTGCCCTGGCTGTCGAGCAGGCCGAGCTCGACCGGGATCACGAACGGCAGTTTTTCCACCTTGTCCGGGGTCGGCGGGCAGCTCTGGCGGAAGGTCAGGCTGTAGGTTTTCGCCGCAGCGTCGTAGGACTCGCTGACGGCCAGACGCGGTGTGCCAGCCTGGCTGTACCAGCGTTTGAACTGGCTGAGATCAACGCCATTGGCATCTTCCATGGCCTTGACGAAGTCGTCGCAGGTCACGGCGTGGCCGTCGTGGCGTTGGAAGTACAGATCGCTGCCCTTACGGAAGCCTTCGGCGCCCAGCAAGGTGTGGATCATGCCGACCACTTCCGAGCCCTTTTCGTACACGGTCAGGGTGTAGAAGTTGGAAATCTCGATGAAGCTGTCCGGACGCACGGCGTGGGCCATCGGCCCGGCATCTTCGGCAAACTGGTGGGTACGCAGGTACGCCACGTCCTGAATGCGCTTGACCGTCGCCGAGTTCATGTCCGAGGAGAAACCGGCATCGCGGAACACCGTGAAGCCTTCCTTGAGCGACAACTGGAACCAGTCACGGCAGGTCACGCGGTTGCCCGACCAGTTGTGGAAGTATTCGTGGGCGACGATCGCTTCGACACGCTGGTGTGCGGCATCGGTCGCTGTCTCGGCACGCGCCAGC